>Ga0334895_1000052_pt1 | contig 195866 bp, 157 predicted proteins | sample GraSluR3_MG_7_FD_207229 | JGI IMG/M metagenome (GOLD analysis project Ga0334895, IMG submission 207229) | Sludge microbial communities from methane-producing bioreactor in Wageningen University, Netherlands - Granular Sludge_31_05-R3 | ecosystem: Engineered > Bioreactor > Anaerobic >... | reverse complement strand
GCAGATCGAGTTGTTTTTCAAGTGGATTAAACAACACTTACGGATTAAAACTTTTTGGGGATATTCTCCCAATGCGGTTAAAACGCAAATTTGGATCGCGATCTGCACCTATCTGATAATTGCCATGGTAAAAAAGCAAATAAAAAGCGATCTCTCTTTGTACGAAATCTCGCAAATCTTAGGGGTATCTGTGTTCGATAAAACACCTTTAAATGAGCTACTTACAAATTTTTCAAAGAACGAGAAAACAAAAGAACTTTATAATCAACTGAATTTGTTCGATTTATAACGCAACACTAATGAACGGGTAATTTAAAACAGCTTGGATTTATACTAATCCCTGCGCGAGCATGGCATCAGCAACTTTAACAAAACCGCCAATATTGGCACCCGTCATATAGTTGATGTAGCCATCTTCTTCTTTGCCATATTTTTCGCAGGTGCTGTGAATATCTTTCATAATCTGGTGCAAACGGGCATCCACCTCTTCGCGTGTCCATGAAAGACGCAGCGAGTTCTGACTCATTTCGAGTCCCGATACGGCAACCCCACCAGCATTGGCAGCTTTGCCAGGGCCATAAAGGATTTTAGCGTTCATATAGATTTCGATGGCTTCTGGTGTTGAAGGCATATTGGCTCCTTCCGAAACAACATAACAGCCGTTTTTTACCAGCATTTTTGCTTCTTCTTCGTTCACTTCATTTTGTGTGGCGCAAGGCATGGCCACATCACATTTTACGCTCCACGGGCGTTCACCTTCAACGTATTTTACTCCATATTTCTCGGCATATTCCGAGATGCGTCCACGACGCACATTTTTGAGATTCATTACCCAGGCTAGTTTCTCGGGATCGATGCCGTCAGGATCATGAATAAAGCCATTCGAATCGGAAAGCGTGACTACCTTGCCGCCCATTTGTGTTACTTTTTCAGTAGCAAACTGTGCTACATTGCCCGAGCCAGAGATAGCTACAATCTTGCCTTGAAGACTTTCGCCGCGGGTTTTAAGCATTTCTTCGGCAAAATAAGTGGCTCCATAGCCTGTGGCTTCCGGACGTATCACTGAACCGCCCCATTCTATTCCTTTACCGGTTAGTACACCTGTAAATTCGTTTCTCAGTCTTTTGTATTGTCCGAAAAGGAAACCTATTTCGCGACCACCAACGCCAATATCGCCAGCAGGCACATCAGTGTTGGGGCCAATATGCCGATAGAGTTCGGTCATGAAACTTTGACAAAAACGCATCACCTCATTGTCAGATTTTCCTTTGGGATCAAAGTCGGAACCACCTTTGCCACCGCCCATTGGGAGGGTTGTGAGGGCATTTTTAAATACTTGTTCAAAAGCCAGAAACTTCAAAATGCCAAGATTTACTGTGGGGTGAAAACGCAAGCCGCCTTTGTAAGGCCCAATGGCACTGTTCATCTCAATGCGGAAGCCTTTGTTGATTTGTACTTCGCCTTTGTCGTCAACCCACGGCACACGAAATAGGATTACACGTTCAGGTTCGACCATGCGCTCCAGAATTTTGGCTTCACTATAATGCGGATGCTCTTCGATGAAGGGAATAAGAGAGCTAACTACCTCGTGCACAGCCTGATGAAATTCAACTTCACTGGGATTTTTTGCGATGACTTTTGCCATAAAGTCATTCAGTTTTTTTTCGAAAATGTTTGCCATTTGTTTAAGATTTTTGGTGAGAATTATTCTAGCTCAAACTTAAAAGGTATTTGGTTTGCATTTGCACTGTTGGCAGTATGATTGGTTGTATTGCGGACGATTTTCAGTGATTCACGCAAAACAACCGGAAAAATAAGGCAGTAAATTTATAAATCGACCAGATTGTTACGGATGGCAAACTTCACCATATCGACCATGGTTTTCAGATTGAGTTTTTGCATGATGTTGTTTTTGTGCGATTCAACGGTTCTTACACTGATAAAAAGTTTGTCGGCTATCTCTTTATTGGTGTGGCTGTCGGCAAACAGCTTTAGTACTTCCAATTCTCTGGTCGAGAGTTTTTGTTCGCGTTCGCGCTTGCTTTCAAGTTTGTTTTCGGCTTCTTCCAGGTAGTTTTTCAGGATGAGGTTGGTGATGGTTTTGGCATAAAAATCATATCCGTTTCTCAGCGTTAAGATGGCTTCAACCATTTCGTCACGATCAGTATCGCTGGTAAGATGTCCTTTGGCGCCGGCGCGAATCATTTTCAGGATAAAATTCTCCATTTTATACATGCTCATCACCAGCACCTGAACCCTTTGATGTTTGCTGCAAAGATGTTTTACCATAGCAACATCTTCGGGATCTGGAGTGTAAAAAACTGTCATAACGATATGCACCGGATCATGATAAAGCAATGGAATCAGATCGGTAATGGTATTGGTGCTGTGTAGGATTTCGATTTCAGGAGTGTCAGCAAGCAGGCAACGGATTCCGTCGCGCATAATGGGATGAGCATCTACCAGTGCCAGTCGTATATTTCCCATAGCAAGCTTGCTGCAATTGTGCTTGCGAATATAATAAAATCAATTTAGCCCAAACAGTATGCTTCAGAAAAATCATCAAAGCGGGTAGATGAAAGTTATGCGTGAATCACTGAATTTTGTCTGTTTCGTCCTTCGATACTTTTTCTAAGACATTATTTCGCGTATTTTTGTTCGAGTACCCAAAACCAATTTGTATGTCAGTAACGAATGATCTTGGCGGACGTTATGAGCAACTAAGAGCCGAAAACCTGGAGCGCCTGAAAGAGCTGGCAACCCTGAATCGCACTACCCAGATTTTGCGTGAGAATAAATCGCCCGAGGAAACCCTGAAGCATATCAGCATGATCTTGCCCGATGGCTGGCAGTATCCGGCTTTTACAGGAGCCAGGATTATGTATGACAATCAGATTTATCTGTCACCAAATTTCACCTTATCAGAATGGAGACAGATGCAGGAATTTGAAACCATTGATGGCAAAAAAGGCTACATAGAAATCAGTTATTCCAAAGCTTTTCCGGTTTGCGACGAAGGTCCTTTTCTGGAGGAAGAGCGCGACCTGCTCTTGAACCTGGCCAATTTAATCAGTGGGTATCTCAACAGCCTGAAAGGAAAGCAAGTGATCGAGCCGGTATCCAGGCAAGCTGTTGATACTGACAGAGAAAGCGGCAAACCTGCTTACAGCCGGCAACTCCTGCAAAAGTTTTTGAACAAGAACAATTCCGACCGGGATATTTATCACGATCTGATGACCTTTAAGGTGAAGGAAATACTGTTGATTTCCAATTTATATGATGCCTATTCCATTGAACGCGAAGGACGTTTTTCGGAGCATGTGCTGGGGCATTATCATCAGCTTAATCTCACTTCGGTACCTCGTATTACTGGTGTCACAACCTCAGCAGAAGCATTTGAGGCTTTGCGTTCGCGCCATTTCGATCTGATCATTTTTATGGTGAGTGTGGATAAAAAAACACCCCTGGCTTTAAGTCAGCGGATCAAGAAAGAGTTTCCCTACATCCCTATCTTTTTTTTGCTTAACAGCAATGCCGAAATCGCGCATTTTAACCAGGAAGTTAAAAACACGCTTTCGATTGATCGTATTTTCAGCTGGAATGGCGATTCGAATGTGTTTTTTTCGATGATAAAAATGGTGGAAGACCGCATCAATGTGGAGAATGATACTCAAATAGGTATGGTAAGGGTGATTTTGCTCGTTGAGGATTCGCCTAAATATTATTCCCGTTATCTGCCTATTCTTTACAAGATTGTGATGGAGCAAACCCGTCGCATCATTGATGATGTAAGCACCGATGAGCTGTATAAAGTATTGCGTATGCGTGCCCGGCCCAAGATATTGCTGGCCAGTAATTTTGAGGAGGCAACACGCATTTTAACTCAGTTTAAGGAGTTTATGCTCTGCCTGATCACTGATATGAAATTTGAACGAAACGGAATCCATGATGAGAATGCCGGTGTTGAACTGGTAGAATTTGCCAAGAAAAGAATTCCGGATCTGCCTACCATAATACAATCTTCTGATCCTGAAAATGCAAAAATAGCGTTCAAATATAAGTCAACCTTTATCGATAAAAACAGCGAAACCCTCTCGCAGGATTTTCAAAGTTTCATTACACACTACCTGGGTTTTGGTAATTTTATCTATCGCAACCGGTTTGGCAAGCAAATCGCCCAGGCACGCTCTTTGAAAGAGTTTGAAATGCAGCTGAAAACTATCCCGGCCGAATCCTTGCTTTTTCATGCCCAACGGAATCATTTTTCATTGTGGTTGATGGCGCGTGGTGAGATACGTGTTGCCAAAATCATTAATCCAAAAAGGGTTTCGGACTATGCTGATGCCGAAGAGCTTAGAAATGAATTGATAACAATGATTCAGCAATTCAGAAATGAACAAAATGTAGGAAAAATAATACCTTTTGAAGAACATGCCCTGCTTGATGAAAAAAATATCGTAAGTCTGTCCGATGGTTCACTGGGCGGCAAAGGCAGAGGGCTGGCTTTTATCAACACCTTGATACATAACTATGATTTCAGTCAGCATATTCCAGATATCAATATCCGTACACCAAAAACTTCTGTGATTGGCACAGAGGAGTTTCAATTGTTTCTGGAGCGTAACAATCTTCATGAGTTTGCCTTACACGAGAAGGAGTATGCCAAAATTAAGCAGGCTTTTGTTGCCGGTAAGTTAACGCCTACCCTGATCAAACGTCTGAGTGTTTTACTCGAAAAGATAGATAAGCCATTGGCAATTAGGTCTTCGGGACTGTTTGAGGATAGCCTGGCCCAGCCTTTTGCCGGTATCTTCGAAACTTATGTGTTGCCCAACAACCATCCGGATATTGATGTGAGACTCGACCAACTTACTACCGCAATCAAACTGGTTTTTGCATCCGTTTACTCTGACATGGCGCGTGGTTATGTCAATGCCATTCACTATAAAATTGAGGAAGAGAAAATGGCTGTTGTCATTCAGGAACTCGTTGGTCGGCAATATGATGATTATTACTATCCGCATGTAAGCGGAGTAGCGCAATCTTATAATTACTATCCTTTTGCACATATGAAACCGGAAGAGGGTTTTGCTGTAACGGCATTAGGGCTTGGGAAGTATGTTGTTGAGGGAAACAAAGCGTATCGATTTTCTCCGAAATATCCGGGCCTGGAAATTAATTCTCCTAAGGATCAGTTCAAAAATTCGCAGGTTAGTTTTTTAGCTGTTGACCTTAAGAACACCAAGCCTGATCTTTTGCAGGGTGATATGGCCGGCCTGGCAATGCTGGATGTTTCTGAAGCAGAAAAGCATGGCACTCTGCGTCATTGTGCCTCTGTTTACAATGCCGATAACAATACTATTTATCCCGGAATCAGCAAGCCAGGTCCGCGGATCATCAATTTTGCCAATATTCTTAAGTATAACTACACACCACTTGCAAAAACACTTGAAGTGGTGCTGGATGTGGTGAAGGAGGCTTTGGGAACAGCGATTGAGATAGAGTTTGCACTCGACCTGAATCGCGACAGGGAAGGCAGGTGCTCCTTTTATTTGCTGCAAATCAAACCTTTGTTGGGTAGTGCGGATGATTATGTGGTGGACATGGAAAGCATTGAAAAAGATTCTATTGTGCTTTATTCTGAGAAGGGAATGGGCAATGGATTGATACGAAATCTGAGCGATGTGATTTACATTAACAGGGAAGCATTTGATAAGCGACATACGGAGGAAATGGCTGTTGAGATTACCCGGCTTAACGAAATAATGACAGCTGCTCAACGACAATACGTACTTATCGGGCCAGGCCGATGGGGCACACGTGATAAATGGATTGGTATTCCGGTCAACTGGCCGCAAATCAGTCAGGCTAAAGTGATCGTGGAAACCAGTTTTGAAGATTTCCCGCTTGATGCATCATCAGGCTCTCATTTTTTTCATAACGTCACTTCGATGAATGTGGGTTATTTTACCGTTCAACCTGACTTATCGGGTAGTTTTATTAATTGGGAAATGTTGGACAAACAATCGCTTATTACGGAGACGAAATTTTTCCGTCATGTGAGATTTGATCAAGCCCTTGAAGTGCGTATGGATGGTAAGAAACGAATTTCGGTGATTAGTCTGGCTCAGCAAACTTCTCCCAGCAACTAATCAAGGTTTGTGTTGCATGAAGATCCAGCTGAGAAATTCAGGTTCAGCGAAGGCATTATCCCAGGCAACGTGGCCTGTTTCAGGGTAAACGCTATGACGCACTTTCATGTTATGCTCACGCATTTTGTTTACCATTTGTTGGCTGTAAGCAGGTTTTACAACCCTGTCTTCTGCTCCATGAAAAACCCAAATAGCTGTTTCCTGATTAAAGTTTTTAACCGCATCAGGATCGCCGCCTCCGCAAATGGGAAAAGCAGCTGCAAACATTTCTGGCCGTCGGCTTAGTAATTCAAAAGTGCCCATTCCGCCCATAGACAGGCCACCAATATAAACGCGATTTTTATCCACATTGGGCAACTGGCTAAGTGAATCCAGGAGTCCTAAAAGCAGATTCATGGCTGGCGTGGCTGTGCTGTCAGGGGAAAAAGTGAAAGAAAGCGAATCGCCTTCATGAACATCTCGTTGAACACTTGCCCAATAATCCTCTTTGGGACATTGTGGAAAAACAATCATTCCTTCAATTTCTTTTTTTTGAAGGGCGTTCAAAAATAAATCTCCGCCATGAATCAGTTGAAGCATATTGTCGTTGCCGCGCTCGCCTGAGCCATGAAGGAATATTAAAAGTGGCAACTTCTCATCAGCATGCTGAGGTTCTGATTGGACGAACCGAAATGGCAGACTGTCATTTTCTGCAATATAATGAGCAGCTTGCCACGATTGTCCAAGGCTGAATGGTATGAAAGAAATTGAGAGTAAAAATGTTATTAACCACTTGATCATGAGCGATCTATTTTAATTCAAAGCTTGTTTCCAGGTTTGCATTTGAATTTCCACCCACAAAAATGCTAAATTTTCCGGGTTCGGTTACATATTCTTTTTCCGAAAGATAAAAACCGATTTGATTTGGATGCAAACTAAAATGCACTATAGCAGTGGCTCCTGCCTCCAGCCATACGCGTTTGAAAGCTTTCAATTCACGAACAGGTCTTGTCATCGAAGCTGCATGATCTTTCACATACAGCTGTGCGATTTCTTCTCCGGCTACTTTTCCGGTATTACTGATTTCAACACTTACCTTTATTGAATCATTCATCGCATAAGTTGGTTTTGAAACGCTTAGATTATCATAGGTAAAAGTAGTGTAACTCAGCCCAAAGCCAAACGGATAAAGCGGTTCATTTGGAACGTCTAGGTATTTGGAGGTGTATTTGCTATTGGCATCAAAGGGACGTCCGGTGTTTTTCATGCTGTAATAAATTGGGATTTGTCCAACATTGCGTGGAAAAGTAACCGGAAGTTTCGCTGATGGGTTGTAATCGCCCGAAATAATATCGGCAAGTGCATGGCCAGATTGTGTGCCCAAAAACCAAGCTTGTAAAATTGCAGGGCTATTTTCTGCTAACCAGTTGATTGTAAGTGGTCTTCCGCTCATAATAATTGTTGCAACAGGCTTTCCTGTGTTTATAATTATTTCAGCAAGTTCTTGTTGCGCACCAGGAAGCGAAATCTCAGAGCGACTGGCTGCTTCACCAGACATCCAATATGCCTCACCTAGGGCTAGGATTACAAAGTCTGCTTTTTTTGCTGCATTTTCTGCCCTTTTAAAGCCTGATTTGTCGTTGCCTTCAATGGCACAGCCTTCTTCAACAATAATATTTGCGTTGGGGAATCTTTCCTCAAGTCCTTTTACCAGACTCACCGCTTTTGTCCAGTCACCTGCCGCCGACCAGCTGCCAATCAGATCACGTTGGTTGCTTCCCATCGGCCCAATCACAGCGATGGTTTTTATGTTTTTGTCAATGGGTAAAGTGTTTTCTTCATTTCGCAGCAGCACAACTGATTTCCGGGCCATATCACGTGCAGCATCCAGCTGATCAGGGCGCATGATGTTATTTTTTTCGCGCTCTTTATCACTGTATCGATAGGGATCGTCGAACAGTCCCAACTCAAATTTTACCGTTAGAATTCGACTTACCGCCTGATTGATCAAGTCCTCGGAGATGCGTTTTTCTGCCACAAGTTTTGCCAACGACTGCTGAAAGAAACCCGATTGCATATCCATATCCACCCCGGCTTCGAGCGATAATTCGGCTGCATGAGCAGTGTCGGCGGCTACACCATGATAAAGCAGTTCCATGATGGAGGTATAATCTGTAACCACAAAACCATCAAAGCCCCATTCGTCTCGAAGCAGTTCAGTAAGTAAAAAATGATTGGATGTGGCAGGCACGCCATTCAGGTCGTTGAAAGAAGTCATGGCTGTTACAGCGCCTGCATCAACCGCAGCTTTATAGGGAGGCAGGTAAACTTCGCGCAGCATGATTTCGGACATATCCACAGCATGATAATCGCGGCCGGCTTGTGAAGCGCCGTAGGCTGCAAAATGTTTGATACAAGCAGCTACTGTATTCAAATCAGTAAGGTTCTCACCTTGAAAGCCTTTAACCCTTGCTGCGGCAATCACCGAACCCAAAAAAGGATCTTCACCTGCGCCTTCTACCATGCGACCCCATCTGGGATCTCTTGCAATATCTGCCATCGGGGCAAATGTCCAGTGCAAGCCTTCGGCAGCGGCTTCTTCGGCAGCTATTCTGGAAGCATTTTGAATTGCTTCCAAGTTCCAGCTTGCGGCTTCTGCTAGTGGCACAGGAAAGATTGTTCGATGTCCATGAATTACATCGTAACCAAACAGCAGTGGAATGCGCAAACGTGTATTGTTTACGGCCATTTCCTGAAGACGATGCGTATAATCAGTGCCATAAGCATTAAAAATTGCCCCAACCTTTCCTTGCTTGATATCGCTTTCGTATTCCTTTCTTATAAAAGCTCCTGTTTGATCCATATCGCTGGTATAAAGCGTGAGCTGTCCAATTTTTTCCTCGATGGTCATCAATTCGATTAATGAATCAACTTTCACAGCAATTTCATCTGTTTTTACTTGGGCAGGTGTGTTGCACGAAACAAAGATGAATAGTGCAGCGATTACTGGTAGAAAAATCTTAAACTTATTCATTTTAAGTAGTTTACTCTTTTAGTTGTGAAAAATTTAATTGTTTGAGCGCAGCTTGTATTTCAGGAGCCGACATAAATAAATCCCAAATCAATCCGCTTCTGTGGTTTTCGATCATGATGATGATTGGTCCCTGGTCGATAGCAAGGTAAGCATCAGACCACCAGCCTTCTTCGGGATTGAAAGCGTCATAAAAACCGTATTCGCCCCAGCTTTTATCTCCGAGTATATAATAGAAATGCTTTAATGCTTCCATCGAATATTCCGGAGTGTAAGGCATTGATGATAAGGCTGCTGTTGGACTGATGGTGCCATTATCTCTGATAGGTTCGTGCACGCCATAACCGTCTGGTTCATCGCTTGCTGTTAGGCCCCAGCAATTTGAGCCATATCCCAAATAGTTATTAGGATTTTCGATGCAATGTTGCCGGTTTATCAATGTATGGTTTTGATTTTGAGTCCAATAATCACCATAAGTATCACTTAAGCCTCTTGGATCCATTCCGAAAAAAGAATAATGAGCAAAAAATAATGGGCCGCCATATGCAAAGCCAAGCGGCAGATTAATATTGAAGTAATCATTGCCATTGACAATTACACCTGATTGCGCCCAGCCTTGATGATAAACTTCTGCATCAATGGGATAGGTGCCGGAGCTTGCGGCCATAATGTAAGTTATCAGCGCTTCGTTGTATCCCCGGATTGGCATGTTGATAGCCCATCCGTTGTTGGGCGACCAGTGCCAATAAAGTACGTTTTGATTATCGCGTGTGTACCAGTTCCACTCAATGGAGGCTAATAATTCATTGATATTACTTATCAGTGCTAATTCTGTGTTGTTGGCTGGGTTTAGGTATTGTCGCGCTGTAATTAATCCGGCTGCCATAAAAGAGGTTTCAACCAGATCGCCCCCGTCATCATTGGCGCTGAAGGCGATAACACGTCCGGTTGTGCCATTCATCCAATGAGGCCACGCGCCATGAAACCGGTCAGCTTCGGCAAGGAAATTTGTGATGGTTGTGAGTCGTTCAATACCTTCCGTTCGGCTGATAAAGCCTCTTTCAATTCCTGTCAGTATAGCCATAATCCCAAATCCACTTCCGCCGATTGTAACTGTTTCGCCTGAATTTAGCCTTTCGCGGGCTAATCCACTCACAGGATGGGCATGATCCCAAAAATAGCGAAAGGTTTTTTCCTGTACTAAGTCTAGCAGTTCCTCGTCAGAGATAACAGGCTTTTTTATTGCGGGATTGAGGCCGGTAGTGAAATGCTTGTTAAACCCTTCAAAATCAAAGCCTGTGGCTGAATTGAGCGAAGCAGTAATTACGAAAATATATTGTTGGTAATAATCCAGCTCTGTTGTGGTGCTGACTATAATTTTTGTGTTATTCTCCGCAAATTCAAACTGAAGTGGATGCGGAGGAATGGTTTTGATGTTATCGGTAATATTTTGTACGTCAACAGCTTCATTAAAAGTTAATTCAATATGAAGGCTGTCGTAGGGGATGTTTTTAATTTTTTGCGAATCAAGTAACGATTGGCTGTAAAGTTGAGCAGAAAGCAGGATTAATTTTCCTTGCTCTGTTTTGAATTGCAGACTTACACCAAGGAAAACTTCATTGGAGGTGCTTTTGAGCTGATCGCTTATCTGAAGCGTATAATCAGAACTCCATTGCAGCAAGGTATCAGGTTTTAATACTAAAGTTGTTTTATTGTTTTCGAGCAGGAAGGAATACGAACAGGAGGTGTTAGTTTCGTTTTCTGTTAGTTTTATTGCATTACTAACTGTATTGCTATCGATTGGTGAACCAAACTTCAAGTAAAACTTACTGTTTATAGCCACCTCTTTATTTGATGATTCAGCACGAATGATTTGATCATTTGCTTTCACTTCAATTAATTGAAAAAGAATAGGGTTTTCAGGTTTGTCTTCGTTTTTTTTGCAACCAACAAACAAAAGTAAAATCAGAAATGCAGCTAGTAACCTCGCCTGAAAAAGCATAATTTGGGGTATTTTTTAAAAAATGCTGCCTTTGAAGGTGCTTTCTCTTCTGGCCTTCCGGATAATACCTTCAAAGGCAGCAATCACTCACTAATCAAAAACTAATCTTAAGGTTTTTCTGATTCGTACATCAGGCTAACCTCTGTTGCAGTTACAACTTTATGGAAGATTTTGATATCATCCAGCTGACCTTTAAAATGGTTGGCATCAGGGAAGTCATATCCGCCCCATGGCTCGCTATCCCACATGGTGCCAGCACGTGAATGTATAAATCCGAACGCGAGTTCGTTTACCACATCAGGTTCTTGTCCGGCATATTTCAAGCCAACAGCGGTACGTTTGATATCTTCTTCGGGCCATAAATTAAAGTCAAAACTTTTCATTTTTTCGCCATTGTAGAAGAGCGTGCCTTTTTTGGCAGCAGCATCGTACACATAGGTTACATGCAGCCAATTGTCTTTGAGCAGAGCCATCATATCATCCACAGAAATACTTTTGGCGAAATCCCATCCTTGCCAGCCACCATTGGAGGCATCTGTTGCTTCGGATGGAAACCACATGTCTTCAGCAGCTGTGGTGCCATCTTCCATTTCGTACTGGAAGGCGAATTTAGCTCCGTCATAACCACCAAAGATTTCAAATTGCATACCGTAGAAAGCACCCAGCCCCATTACAAAATGTCCGTGTGTGATATCAGCAGAATTTGTTTTAACCCAGAAGCTAATAGTGAAATCATGGGTGTTGATCAGCTGATCACCATTTGGAATTTCGATGATACTTGTTGTGCCATTGAAAGTTGCGGCCTTTCCAGCTTCGGCATTACGACTTGCATTGTAAGCAATATCAACAACGCCATTTGCATTTGGATTGTAGTTGCCAACAACATCATTGGCATTGTCTTCAAAAGTCCAGTGCGCAACAATTCCGGCGGGAGAGAAAGTGCCAACAGTTGTAAACGTCCTGCTCAAAGCAGTCAGTGGTTTTGCATCTGTTGAAAGGATACCACCAGAAAGTTCGAGTTTGTAGAGCGTTCCATTGCCCAGTGTATTTTGGGGCGTAATTGTAATAGTATTTGCATTTACACTTATTGTTACAGGAATATTTGCATTGTCGTAATCCTGTGTAAGGGTAATATTTGTTGCTGTTGCCGTAGCAGCATCAATGTCGGTATTGAAAGTGGCTGTAAAGCTGGGGTCAATAGGTACGTTCGAAGGTGAAGTAGCACCATTCAAATCGATGTCGCCAGCAGTTAATCCTGTTAGCGCCAGATCAACCGGATCTTCATCCTTTTTACAGCCCGTCAGCACTACTGCTGCCGAAGTGAGTAATAAAAGGAAAACTAATAAAAACTGTTTTTTCATAGTAAAATTTGTTAAGGTTAATGATTAATTTTATGTGTATAAGAATTGTTTAATGTATTCACTCTCAGTATGTAAATGCCTCTGCTTAAGTGTGCAATATCGATTGTTGCTTCATTTCCTGTTCTATTTTCCTGAAGCATTAATTTGCCACTCAAATCATAAACAGCAATGTTGTTGATGGGTTCATCCACCTTAATATTTACGATATCCTGGGCAGGATTTGGAAATACTTTAAGGCTTGATGAGGCGTTTATTTCTGAAGTAAAAGTCAATGGATCATGCATCAATCGAATATCATCAAAGTAGATGTCGATATCTTCGGTAAGCGTAAGCGGATCTTCAAAATCGGGCATAAAGGCGATTACATTCCAAAGGCCTGTGAGTTCAGTAAAATCAAATACGATTTCTTCCCAGCCGCTTGTAACTTCCTGTGGATTCATGCTAAAGATTTCGAGGTTTGCCGAAGGGCCGCCTTCCATTTTGAATTTGATAGGACTTACTCTGGGTTTCCAAACTTTAACATAAACGTATTTGTTTTCAGTAAGGTCTGCCTGTTCTGGCAATGCTGACCAAAAACCGCCCCATGGCACGCCATTCATGCTGCGATGAAACTTAACCACATTAGCACTTGGATTTATGTCATCCGGATCAGGATTGGCAACAACTTCCATGCTGCTGTTGTCGTCGTCGCCGCCAAGCATTAGATTGAGCGGGATATGATCAAAATCTTCGATCACATACACTGCATCGCTGCCGGGAGTGGGATCATTGTTGACCATAATGTAATCGAAATAAATTTCGATATCTTCAGTTAATGTAAGCGGATCCTCAAAATCAGGCATAAAGGCAATAACATTCCATAATCCAGTTTTTTCGGAGAAGTCAAATACGATATCTTCCCATTCATTTACAACTGTTTGTGGGTTCATGCTGGCGATTTCAAGGTTGCCGCTTGGTCCACCTTCAACTTTAAACTTCAATGGGCTGATGCGGGTTTTCATCACCCTAACATGCACGTATTTATTCTCTGTCAGGTCGAGTGGTTCGGGTAATGCCGACCAAAAACCGCCCCATGGCACGCCATTCATGCTGCGATGATACTTAACAACATGCGAGCTTGGGTTTGAAGTGCCTTCTGGTGTTGGCACAATCGTCATTGTACTGTTATCGTCATCGCCACCAAGCATTAGGTTTAGTGGGATATGCTCAAAATCCTCGATCATTTGAGCTTGCACATAAGCAGTGCTCATAAGCACGGCTAAAACTAAAATGGTAAATTGTTTCATAATAATAAAAATTTAAGTGTTAGATAATTAAGGCCAATTTGGATTTTGCGTTAAAACGCCTTGAGAAATATCTATTTCGTTTTGAGGAATAGGCAGAAGTTCATGTTTGCCACTGACAAATCCGCGCGGCCCCAGGAATTGCGGTGCATAGCCAGTACGAACCAAATCCCAGAAACGATGTCCTTCGAGTGCCAGTTCGTGGCGCCGTTCATTCAGGATGATTTCGCGCAGGGCAGTTTGATTTGTTTCATTGATATCAGGTAGAATATCTGGATTCCCATGACGGGCTCTGGCTCTTACCCTGTTCAGGTGGATAAGCGCTTCGCCTGATTTGCCATTTTCATTCAACGCTTCGGCGGCCATAAGCAAAACATCAGCAAAGCGAATCAATCTGCGATTATGGCCAAATTGAGAATCGGTGCTTGTGCCCGGAATCCAAACTTTCTGATTGTAGCATTCTATTTCGATCAGGTTGCCATCTTCATCATAGGTTTCGTCGGGTGTAGTTCCGTCGCCTTGAATTAAAATGCCGTCAATTTCTTCTCCAAGGTCGATTATGGTGAGGTCTTTTCGGGGATCGCCTGCTTCAAAAGAGTATCTAAGTTCAAGTGTTGGCCGGTTAAAACCCCAACCTCTGTTGGGTGTTCCACGAACGCCCTGTGTGTTGGCATACTGATCGCCAAGTGCAGATTCGTTTTCCATAGCACCGATTTCAAAGACAGATTCTATGCCATGCTCGCCATTTTTGCCATTGGCATCTGCAAAATTGGGTTCCAGGTCGTACTGTCCTGACTGAATGACTTCTAAGGCATATTTTTCTGCATTCACAAAGTCTTTCCTGAAGAGATACATTTTTGCCAAAAGGGCTTTGGCTGCTCCTGTTGTGGCCCTTCCAAAATCATTTGCACCGTATGAACCTTTGGATGGGAGATGTTCAACAGCAAAAAGCAGGTCTTCTTCTATTAGGCTGTAAACATCATCTGCTGTGGCTCTTGGTATTTTTAGCTCTGGATCGGTTGTGGTAACGATGGGAACTCCACCCCAGGCCCTTACAAGATCAAAGTAATAAAGTCCGCGCAAAAAGCGTGCTTCAGCAATATAGTGTGTTTGCAGCTGTTCGTCCATATTGATTTCAGCTACTTTTTCGATAACCACATTGGCACGTTTGATACCTTGATAAAGTGCTGCCCACCAACGATCCAGCCCATCCTGTGTTGTTGTGATACTGAAGTTGTTATAAGGCCCAACCGTGTTCAGTGCATCGTTGGGGTTGCTTCCTTTGAGGGCGTCATCCGACATAATATCTAAAATCGGGAAGCCTCCGGAATGATAATGCCAGCTTCGGAGGGTAGTATAAACGGCATTTGTTGCCAATAGTGCATCAGAAGCCGTTGTTGGAAATGCTTCTTGTGTTAGCTCGCCCTGTGGGTTTACATCCAGGAATTTTTCGCAGGAACTAAAGCCTAACAGTGTGATGATCAGTATGATTATTAATGAATTGCTTTTCATGAGTCGGATCTTTTAGAATGAAACATTAATGCCAAATGCATAAACAGCCGAAATGGGGTAAATTCCGTTGTCGATGTTGTTTGAAAGCACATCGTAACTGCCTATTTCAGGGGAATAACCGGTATATTTTGTGAGCGTTAAAACATTGGTGGCTTTTACATAGAGCCTGATATTCGAAATGGCTAAACGCTGTGAAATTCTTTCTGGTAGGGTATATCCCAAAATCACATTTCTCAGACGGATAAAGGAACCATCGAAGATAAATTTGTCTGATGGAGTATAATTATATCCTCCAAATGAAGGCCTTGGTTCTTCGTTGCTGGTGCCGGCACCTGTCCAGCGATCCCAAACGCGTGCTTCAAAATTATAGGGATCAGGACGCACTACATCTTTTCCATTGAAAATTTTATTGCCGGTTTGACCTTGAATATCAAGTGAAAAATCGAAGCTTTTGTAAGCCAGGTTTATATTTAAACCAAAAATGAAATCCGGCACTGGAGAACCGATATAAGTACGATCATTTCCGTCGAGGCGGCCATCGTCATTAATATCAACAAAACGCAAATCGCCCACACCAGCTTGTGACATATGCGGATAGGCATCGAGCTCGGCCTGAGTTTGGAAGATACCATCGGTTACATAACCATAAAACGCACCTACAGGCTTTCCAACGCTGGTAAGGGTTACAGGAATACCATTTCCCAAATATCCGCTCACAAGTACAGAATCTACGCCGCTATTCCCTCCAATATTGAGTACTTCGTTGTGGATCGTAGTTCCCAAAAGCCCAATGCTGTAACTGAAATCTCCAACTTTTTCGCGCCATTGCAGGTTAAATTCAAAACCGCGGTTTAGCACAGATGCTGCATTATATCTCACTCTCACACCCTGGCCGTTGCCAAGATGTCCGGGAGTGGATAATTCAACCAAAATATCATCTGTTTGCCGGTTGTAATAGTCAAATTCACCGGTGAGTCGGTTGTTGAAAAAGCCGACTTCAAGCCCGATATCTGTTTGGGAAGTTGTTTCCCATTTCAAATCAGGATTTCCTGTTTTGATATATGTTGCTGCCGGAAATGGCGCATCCGGATTTCCAAAAATGGCAAATAAATCGGATTGTACGCGGGCAAAGCGGTCGAAATAGCTGATTTTGTCATTACCAATTTTACCCCAGCTGGCACGCACTTTCAGGTTGGAAAGTTGCCCCATATCTTGCATAAAATCTTCGTTGATCAAATTCCAACCCAGCGCAAACGAGGGGAAATTACCATAGCGGTTTTCGGTACTGAATTTGGAAGATCCGTCACGCCGAAAGGTTACCGTGGCAATATACCTGTTGTCGTAGGTATAGTTGGCACGGAATAGATACGAAATCATATTGTAGTATTGATTGGCATCCACACCATTGAAAATACTTTGTAACATATTGATATTGTTGCTTTCATCAATTACATATGGTGGTTCGATGTACCAAAAATCTTCGCCATCGCGGATGAGATTTTGTCCGGAAATGCCGAGAGATTCTGAGCGGATTTTTTGCATGGTATAACCCGCAACTGCATTGATAGCGTGTTCGTTAAATTGCTTGTTGTAGGTGAGGGTATTTTCCCAAAGCCAACTGAAATTGTCACCCGAACTTTTTGCTAAATCGCTGTAGAGGTTTTGCTGTTGTGAAGCTGTTCCGTCAGGATTATAAATGGTGTAAGCGGGTGTGAAGCGTTCGGCCTTGTTAAAGGAAGCATCGATCCCATAACTAGAGCGGAATACGAAATCTTTTGCAATTGTTGCTTCGGCAAAAAGATTTCCAACACCTCTGACGCCTAAGCGATAATCGTTGGAATAAGCCAGATCGGCCAGCGGATTTCCAACATTGTAAACCACACCAAAACTTCCGTCATCATAATAGGGTTCCAAAACGGGTTGTGCCCTGTAAACCTGATAGGTTACGTTTGGTGCGTTGCGCTGTTTGAAAGGTGTTATGGTAAAATTATTCCCAATTTTAACGCGATCATTTACATAATAGGCATTATTGAGTTTAATACTCAAACGCTGATAAAAACTTTGCGGAATAATCCCATCTTGATTGTATGCACCTAAACCAATGTAATAATTTGATTTTTCGGTTGCTCCTGAAATAGAGAGCTGAATATTTTGCATTGGGGCTGTACGGAAAATAAGATCTTGCCAATCAGTATTTGGCACAGCATCTACATTGTTGTAGGAGCCTGGCCTGATTTCATTGGAGATAATTGCAAACTGTCTACCATCAAGCAGGTCGATTTTTTCTGCAAGCTGCTGAATGCCATATTCGGCGCTGAAATTAAATTGGGTCTTTGTTTGTTGTTGTTCAGCGGTTTTTGTTTGAACTAAAATAACCCCGTTGGCTCCTCTCGAACCGTAAATTGCTGTGGCAGAAGCGTCTTTGAGTACTTCCATCGAAAGGATATCTGCTGAATTGAGGAAAGAAATATCATCCAGAATCATGCCATCAACCACATAAATAGGTGAGGAGTTGTTGATTGTACCAATTCCGCGAACGCGCACTGTAACGCCTGAACCCGGAGCGCCTGAGTTGCTGCTGACTTGCACACCAGTTACTTTTCCCTGCAGGGATTGTTCAGGGTTGATACTGGTAATTTTGCTTATTTCTTCTGATTTGATTGAACTTACAGCACCTGTGAGGTCGCTTTTTCTCACTGTTCCATAACCGATTACTACAATTTCATCGAGTAATTCGCTGCTTACTTTCAATTCAACATTGATGATATTCCTGCCGGCTACTTCAATTTCTGAGGTTTCGTAACCCGTGTAAGAAAATTGAAGCACTTTTTCATCAGCTTGAAGCTCAATGGTGTAATTGCCGTCAAGGTCTGTAATCACTCCTTTGGTGGTGCCTTTGACAACAATATTAACCCCCGGAAGCGTTTCTTTGGTATCGCTGCCTGTGACTACACCACTTACGATTTGTTGTGCAAACAAACTCGTGCCTGCTACTAGCATCCCGATGCTAAGTAAGATTGGTTTCAATAAGCGTAGATATTTATTCATAAAAGTTTGATTATAAGTTGTCAAGGTTGTTTAATTTCGTCGAGCCATCCACCATTAAAGCCTGCTTTTTGTAGGCCTATGATGATGTATGGATTTTTCTTTAAAATATTCCAGATCAATTCGCTTTGATGGTTTTCAAGTTGGATCAAGAGCGCACCCTGATCAATTCCAATATAATCAGGTGCAAACCAGCCTGCTTCACTTACGCTCAGATTAAAAGCATCAGCAAAGCCATATTTACGGTAGATTTCATTTCCGAATCTTTGATACATTTCGAATAGTGCGTCTGTTGCTTCCTTCGGCGCAAAGGGAATCGATCCTCCAGCTGCTGTGGGAGCAATAGTGCCGTCGTCCTGATTGTAATCTGCAGCTACTCCTCTGGCATTGTATGATTTGAAATCGACACTGTCGGTATTCCATTTTTTCCAGCCTAGTCCCGGACCATCGCTGGCTGTGAGTCCCCAGATATTTTCGCTGTATCCATTAAAATTCAAAGGGTTACGAATGCAGTATGCGCGATTACTCAAGGTAGCACGGCGACTGTTTTCGAAGTAATCAATATTTTTCTCGCGCATATAATCATCCTGTATCCCTCTAAAATCAATGAATGCGTGTGAATACTGATGTCCAAACAGCGGGCCAAAGTTAACATGCTCATAGCCTTCAAAGTCTTCCCACAAATATGTTGACGTCCAAACATCCCATGAGTTTTCAGAAATGGGATAAGTAGGCGATCCCATGGCCATGATAAGCAAAATCATAGCTTCATTATAGCCTTTCCATTGTGCTTTAATAAAACCCGATTCCGGTTTCCAACCCATGCTCATGGTCTGTTTGTCATCCATCATCCAATTCCAGTTTACCCTTCGGTAAAGCTCATCCGAAAGTGTTCTGATTTCTTTTTCAATGGGTTCATTTTCGTCAAAGTAGCTCATCACGGTTAGAATGCCAGCCATTAAAAGCCCGGTGTCAATCGACGACAATTCAACATCTTTGAAACGTGTTCCGGTTCCGTAATTCAAAAAGTGATAGTAAAATCCGTGATGCCCACTGAATCCTTCTTTTTCATAACCTTGAGGAGCATTTTTTAACCATTGAAGTGTATTTAATACTCTTTTAGCAGCAAGGCTTCTGCGGATGTATCCATTTTCCACACCTATTATGTACGCAGGAAGTGCAAAACCGGTAGCGGCAATGCTGGTAAAATGTTTTGTGGGATAGCGATCGTCTGATTGCCAGGTTGCAGAATCCACAACCTGCCAGAAATAATTGAAAGTGCGTATTTTAAGATCAGTTATAAAGGCTTCTTTTGTTAAGCTGAATTCAGGTTTGGGCTTGTTTGAACTTTCTGAAGATCCAATAAAATTGAATGAACTGTTCACTAGAAATATACTAGCCATTAGCATGATGACTAATGGTAATTGTGAACATCCTTTACTTTTCTCTTTAAAATTGTTTCGCACTGCGCTTAAATTTTTTTATAAAGTTACAACCGAGCGCAAACGATTGCGAGGAATTTACATCAACTTGACTACTTCGGCATAAATTTGTTTGATTTTGTCACCACTTCATCACCTCATCAAATTATATAAAAAGTATATAAACTATTGTAAAACAGATTATAATAATCGATTGAATTTTACAATAAGTTTAAAACTCTGGAGTGATATCTTGAGCAAACCTGGGTGATAAAGCTTAAAAATTCTTGTTTTTATGCTTAAAATTGAGGTTTGAGGTATGTGCTAGAGGCATTTTATTAAAACCTCACAATGAAATCTGATAAGCTTTGATCAGAAGAAAGTCCCAAACGTTTCCTGATTCGGTAGCGTTTTTCTTCCACTCCCCGAACAGAAATATTCAATAAAGGTGCTATTTCCTTACTTGAGAGATTTAACCTTAAATAGGCACATAATCTGAGATCGCTGGATGTAAGATCAGGGAAGCTGGTTTTAAGACGTTTAAAGAAATTTTCGTGTGCCTGATCAAAAAGATGTTCGAACATTTCCCAGTCATTTTCGCTGTTTAAGCCTTTGTCGATTTGTCGGGCAAGCGAAACATAGTATTTATTCGGCAAGCGATAGCCAAGTTCATTTTTTAGGGCATCGAGTTCGTCTTTTATTCCAATTAGTAACTCGTTTTTCTGAATCATCAACATGGTGTTTTTGGCTAACTCCATATTTTTATTAGAAATCTCAGATTGAAGCTTTTCATTGGAAAGTTTTACCATTTCAGCTTCGGCATGTTCTTTTTCCTGAATGAGTTTTTGGCGTTCTTCTTTTAAAATCTTTTCCTGAAGTTTCCATTTTCGTCTTCTATAAGTAATTCGCAGCAGAATTATCAGGCTAATAATGAGCAGGATATCCAAACTAATGGCAAAAGTGGATAAAAACCATGGGCGTTTAATCTCAAAGATAACACTAGTGGCGGGCGTAATAATTCCTTTTGAGCTTAAAGTTCTAACTTCAAATCTGTAATTTCCTGATGGGAGTCTCGAGTATTGAACTTTGCTTTGGTCAGTCCATTCACTCCAGCTTTTTTCCAGACCGATCAAGCGGTATTGGAAATATTTTTTACGACCAACCGGATCAGCATTTGAGAAGGTTACTTCAAAAGTATTGAATGCATTTTTGATCTTAAGCGCTTTACCTTTAGGTGAAAATGATTCTGTTTTGTTTGAGATATTTGTGAAAGAGATTGATTTTACAAAGGGTGGAGAAAGTGTTTCTTTAAGTCTGTTCAGTCGATTGATGTTAAGGATGGAAAAGCCATCTTCGAGGCAAAAAACATGTAAACTGTCGTTGAGCGGAATAATTTGTTCATAATCCTCTATCAGGTTCAAATCATAAAGGTCGGGTAAGATTCTGTAGAGCAACTTTGAAGTTCCGAAACGAATTTCAAACAGTCCAATTTCAGTATCTTTTATAAGCCAATATTTGTAGTGGCCAGCGTTAAGTATATTTTTGGCTGCTGCAAAACTGCCCAGTTGTTGATTTAATGCGGTGTAGGGGATAATTTTTTCGTTCATGGCATCCCATTGAAAAATGGAATCGCCCGAAGGTATCAAAATACGGTTGTCAACAATAAAAAGCCTGTTTGAGGTGAAGTTCAAACCGTTGTTTTCGTTTAGTTGTGAGTAGCTTAATACACTATCAAAGCGTGAATTAGGTTTTAATAAATAAAGACCTTTTATGGTGTGACCCAGCAGTAAATTTCCCAGATGATCTGAAGCCAAAAACCGTTGTGGTGCATTCACGCCTTCCAAAACATTTTTTTTTGACCAATAGCCTTTTGCTTTGTCAAATACAACAATTTCATTATAAGTGCTTTGCAATCGTATCTCTTGAAATTGCTGATAGGGTTCCAGGTTATAGCCGCCATTGATGTCGCTTACTTCAATGAGTTGGTTTTCTTTGATTAAATAGGTTCCTTCGTTTAAGCCACAATAAAGTTGCCCATCAATTTCGTGGATAAACCAAACTTGTCCCTGGCTTTTGGGGATGAAAACAGGATTGATAAAAGTCCCGGATTTATCCAGGTTAAACTTGTAAATCCCTTGATTAGTACCGATATACAATTTTGATTTATGCAAAACTGCTGCATAAACTGAGCCTATGTCAACATCTGGCTCATGGTAATTTTCGAATGGTGAGCCAAACCAAATAAAGTCAAATCCTTTATCAAGTCCAGCCCAAAGATTGTTGTCATTATCACTTATCAATGACAAAATGGTGTTGTTTTGCAAATGGTTAGAACTATTTAAATGATTTTCCAGTGTCCCATCTGTTCTCAGAATATAGAGCCCTTGCAATATTGTTCCAAAAATTAGTCGGTTGCCAATTTTTAGTCCATTATTTAAGATGCTGGTTTTAAGAGCTTCCTGAGCTTCGTTTGCAAAGGGTTTAAAATTGTTTTCTTCCAAAACAAACAAACCCTGAGAGCTGGTTCCAAAAAGAATCTTCCGCGAGGATATTGCTATTGCCGTTTTCACTTCCGTTGAACTAAATTGTTCGCTGTTTTTCAGAGGAATGAACTCATTCTGAATAATTTCGTATAACAAACCTCCAATTTCCTGAACGAAAAGCCGTTCTCCACTATCCAATAAAAACAAAATTGATCCGGGAATTTCCAGCTGCCTGAGTTCATTATTTTCGAGGTAAAATAATGCGCCAAAGCTTTGGAAATAAATTTTCCCTTCATGGTGTGTTATCTTCCAAAACTCTTGATTTTTAAGTGTTTCTTTATCAATATTTTCGCTTAAACTGGAATACGAAAAAACTCCAGTCTCATCTTTTTCCCAGAATCCAAATTCTTCAAAACTACCGGTGAAAACACGTTTATCATGAGAAAAAACTGATCTCACAATAGTTTTGGAAGGGGTTTCAAATAGTTTTGTTTCGGTACCATCTAATACCAACAAACCTTTATTATTGGCCAGAAATACAGTTCCTTCCTCATCCAAACTCATGTCCCAGTTTTGGTTACCAGCCTGATACATCTCCGGACTAAAATGATTTACTTTGTAATAGCTTTGGGCAATTGAGCCGGAAAAAAAACCTGAAATAAAAAAAATCATCAACAAAAGCATGAGCTCTGAATAGCAGAAAATCAGAGTATTAATTGATTTATAAGAATGAAAGGAGACTAGCTTTTTCATAAGTTTATCCCTGGATTTCAACGGGCGAAAATGTAAAATTGTGTTGCTGTCAAAACTTTGCCTTAATGGTGGTAAATTTAAAGATTTTCGGCTTAAAGTATCACAATTATCTAATATTCCTTGTATCTTGCAGCCCTTAAATCCAACACTTTATTTTATTAATTTTTAGTTATTTCATATGACAACAACCAATGATTATTTTGCCCACGAAACAGCTGTGATCGATGATGGCTGTGAGATTGGAAAAGGGACAAAAATTTGGCATTTTACGCACATTATGTCGGGCTGTAGGATCGGCGAGAACTGTAATTTCGGACAAAATGTGGTGGTGTCGCCAGGAGTCGTACTGGGGCGTAACGTTAAGGTTCAGAATAATGTATCTATTTACACTGGAGTGATTTGCGAGGACGATGTTTTTCTCGGTCCTTCGATGGTTTTTACTAACGTAATTAATCCCCGAAGTGCCGTGAATCGCAAAGCAGAATATGCCAAAACCATCGTTGGCCGCGGTGCTTCAATCGGTGCAAATGCTACTATTGTTTGTGGCAATGATATTGGCGAATTTGCGTTTATTGGTGCCGGAGCTGTAGTGACCAAAGAAGTCCCTGCATACGCCCTGGTAGTGGGCAATCCGGCTCGCCATGTGGGCTGGATGAGCGAATATGGCCATCGCCTCAAGTTCGATGAGCATGGAATGGCACTGTGTCCTGAGAGCGGAGATAAATATCAGCTTTCAAACGGAATTGTTCGTAAGGTTTCTGAATAAGAACTTTTTCAAATAGCAGAAAATGAAAATATTAGTAACGGGAGGAACAGGTTATATTGGTTCTCATACGGTTGTAGAATTGCAACAGGAGGGTTTTGAAGTTGTAATTGTGGATAATCTCTCAAACTCTCAGGAATGGGTGGTAGATGCTATCGCTGAAATTTCCGGAAAAAGACCACATTTTGAACAGTTTGATTTGTCTGACCAACAAAAAACAACGGAGTTTTTCAGACGGCATTATGATTTGAAAGGGGTCATTCACTTTGCGGCTTTTAAAGCCGTTGGCGAATCTGTAGAAAAACCTTTGATGTATTACCGAAATAATCTGGTCTCGCTGATGAATATCCTCGAAAGCATGATTGCAAGCGGTGTTCCTAACCTTGTTTTTTCATCTTCCTGCACGGTTTATGGTCAGCCTGATGAACTACCAGTTTCAGAAAAAGCACCGATCAAAAAGGCAGAATCACCTTATGGCAATACCAAACAAATTTCTGAGGAGATTATCCAGGATACCATCAATTCCAATAAAGTAAATGCAATAGCACTGCGTTATTTCAATCCCATTGGGGCGCACGAAACAGCAAAAATCGGTGAGCTTCCGCTTGGCGTACCTAACAATCTGGTGCCTTTTATTACGCAAACGGCCATTGGTATTCGTCAGCAGCTGTCCGTTTTTGGGGAAGATTACAACACACCCGACGGAACTGCGATTCGCGATTATATTCATGTGGTGGATCTGGCTCAGGCACACGTGGTTGCTGTGAAGCGCATGATTGAAAAACAAATGAAAAGCGATTTTGAGATTTTTAACCTCGGAACCGGAAACGGCTATTCTGTATTAGATGTAATCAAATCATTTGAAAAAGTGAGTGGCCTTAAGCTGAACTATAAAATCGTTGATCGTCGCCCGGGCGATGTGGAACAGGTTTGGGCAAATCCAAATTGGTCGAATGAAGAATTGGGATGGAAAGCACAACGAAACCTCGACGAAATGACGGCTTCGGCATGGAAATGGGAACAATATTATCGTAATAAAAAGAAAACCAATTAAATATGAAAAAGATTTTAATAACCGGAGGTGCCGGATTTATCGGCTCTCATGTGGTGAGGCTTTTTGTAAATAATTATCCCAACTATCAGATTTACAACCTCGATAAGTTAACTTACGCCGGAAATTTGGCTAATTTGAAAGATGTAGAAGATAAGCCAAATTATCATTTCATCAAGGCAGATATCGTTGATGGAGAGCAAATGCAGACTCTTTTTGAAGAGTATCAGTTCGATAGCGTGATCCATTTGGCCGCCGAATCGCATGTGGATCGCTCAATCGCTAATCCGATGGAGTTTATTATGGCCAATATTGTGGGCACCGTCAACCTGCTCAATGCAGCGCGCCATCAGTGGCAGGGCGATTTTGAAGGCAAACGCTTTTACCACATTTCCACTGACGAGGTTTATGGCTCGCTTGGGCATACAGGATTTTTTTATGAAACTACACCTTACGATCCGCATAGCCCGTATTCAGCCTCAAAAGCAAGTAGCGATCACCTGGTAAGGGCTTATCATGACACATATAACCTGCCAGTTGTAATTTCTAACTGCTCCAATAATTATGGCCCAAATCAGTTTCCCGAAAAACTTATTCCGTTGATAATTAATAATATAAGAAATGAAAAGCCATTACCTGTTTATGGCAAAGGCCTCAATGTTCGCGATTGGCTTTATGTGGTTGATCATGCCCGTGCCATTGATGTGATTTTCCATCAGGGAGGCGATGGCGAAACCTATAATATTGGCGGACACAACGAATGGAAAAATATTGACATCGTAAAGCTTGTTTGCGAGATTATGGACGAGAAACTTGGCAGAGCTGATGGAACTTCCGAAAAGCTGATCACCTTCGTGAAAGACCGTGCCGGCCACGACCTGCGCTACGCCATTGATGCAACCAAACTACAGCAAGAGCTGGGCTGGACGCCATCACTTCAGTTTGAAGAAGGAATCAGAAAAACTATCGATTGGTACCTCGAAAATCAAAGCTGGCTCGATGAAGTAACATCGGGTAATTACCTGAAATATTACGAAGAACAGTATCAGAAACGTTAATCGAAAGACTCAAAAAATGGAAGCCTCTAATTTATTTTGGAGGCTTTTTTTTGATGAGAAATTGAATTATTCGGGATTGTAATCCTGAAAAACTATAATAATTCGGGATTCTATTCCTGAAATATTATAATAATTCGGGATTTGATTCCAAAATTATGTATTTTTGTCAGAAATATCATTGTATGATAAAGCGTATTTTGGAGAATTTGGTTAATGAGCAACTGTTTCAGAAAAAAGTACTATTGCTCTATGGCCCACGACAGGTGGGCAAAACTACTTTATTAAAGAAAATTATTTCTGACTTTGAAGGTAAAACGCTGTTTCTAAATGCTGATGACCCAACGGTTTTTAATTTATTAAACCGACCCAATACCATGCAGTTAAGACAGTTAATTGCTGATCATAAATTGTTCGTTATTGATGAAGCACAGCAGATTCCTGAAATTGGTTTAACATCAAAACTTATTGTTGATACTTTTGAAGGTGTTCAATTAATTTTGAGTGGTTCATCTTCGTTTGAGCTGGCATCGCGCACCCAGGAACCATTGACGGGAAGAAAACGGATGCTCTTTCTCTTTCCGGTTTCATTTTCGGAATGGCAAAATCACATTGGCTTTTTACAAGCCGAACAGGATTTGGAAAACAGATTGGTTTTCGGATTTTATCCTGAAATATTGAATAAGACTACAGATCAATCGGTTGCACTTCGCGAATTAACAGATAGTTATTTATACAAGGACGTTTTGATGTACGGGAATTTGAAACGCCCTGATGAAATTAAAAAGTTGTTGCAAGCTTTGGCATTTCAGCTTGGAAGCGAAGTTTCTTATGCCGAATTATCTGCGCAATGCGGTTTAGATCCAAAAACTGTTGAGCGGTATATTGAAATTTTGGAAAAGGCTTTTATCATTTTTCGCCTGCAATCGTTTAGTAGAAATCTAAGAAATGAAATTAAGAAAGGCCGTAAAATCTATTTTTACGATAATGGTATCCGCAATGCTGTGATCAACCAATTACAATTTTGGGCTGGAAGGCAGGATAAAGGTGCTCTCTGGGAAAATTTTTTAGTCAGCGAGCGCTTAAAACACAATAGTTATGGTAATCGTTATGTCAATACTTATTTTTGGCGCACAACCCAACAGCAGGAAATAGATTTTGTTGAAGAAATCAATGGAAAATTAATGGCATATGAATTTAAATGGAATGAAAAGAAAAATGTGCGTTTTCCGGCATCCTTCCTAAATGAATATCATCCTGAAGTGGCAGTAATCCATAGAAATAATTTTAGAAATTTCGTGATGGATTGATATTAGGCTTCGTGAGACCAGAATTTCTGTCATTCCCTTCAAATATTTACCTTTGCCAATTAAAAATCAGAGCCATTTTGAAAACACCTACAATCAGTATTGTCATTCCGGCTTTTAACGAAGAAGAAGGAATCCGGCACGGACTGGAAAGAATTACCGAAATGCAATACCACAATCGCTACGAAGTAATTTATGTTGACGATGGATCGTCTGATCAAACGTATGATATTATCTCAGAATATCCTGTAAAATGCGTTCGGCACAATGTCAACAAAGGTTATGGTGCCGCGCTGAAAACCGGAATCCGTAAGGCTAGCGGTGATAAAATTGTGATTCTCGATAGCGACGGACAGCACGATCCTAAATATATCGACACACTCATCGAAATGCTCGATGATCATGATATGGTGATTGGCGAGCGTACCGATGATTCATTCCAAGTGAAGCGCAGACAAAGCGGAAAAAAGTTTATCCGCATGATTGGCGAGTTTCTGGTTGAACAAAAACTGCCGGATTATAATTCCGGTTTTCGGGGTTTCGATCGTAAGTTGATCACCGAAATGCTTCACATCATGCCCAATGGATTTTCCTTTTCCACAACTTCAACCCTTGCTTTTTTGAAAGAAGGATATACGATAGGAACTTTTCCCATTGTTGTCGAAGAACGAATTGGGAGACAGAGCAATGTAAAATTTATGAAAGATGGCTCAAAAACGATTTTGTTATTGCTTCGTATCATTATGTTGTTCAATCCGTTAAAGCTTTTTTTTCCGACAAGTATTTTAACCTTCGGCTTGGGAATTTTATGGGGAATCGCAGGGTATTTTATTGCTGGCAGATTCCCAAATAGTGCTACTTTGATTACTATGATGGGAGTATTTATCTTCTTTTTTGGACTACTGGCCGATCAGGTTTCAATGCTTAACCGAACAAAACGAAGCTGATGAGTCGGTACGAGCAATCAGATCATAAAAACTGGTGGACCGACAAGGATGTTGAAGCACATTGGGATCGGGTGGCTTCTATTTATGTTGCTGAGAATAACAAGGTAAAAAGTGCTCATGATCAGCGGTTTGTCGAAAGTATGGAGCACTTGGGACTCAAGAATGCAAAAAATGTTCTGAATGTAACCAGTCGTGATGCCGAAGCAGATGATTTTATTCATCGAGAAAATCCTGGTATAGCGGTAATTAATGCTGAAATCTCTTCCGGTTTGATGGCAGAAGCAGCCAAAATTCGTCCTCAGATTATTCAGCAAAAAATAGAAACATACAGTCAATTGCCATTCGAGACTGGTACTTTCGATCGGGTGTTGAGTCTCGAAACGCTCGAACATGCGGCTGATCCGCTGGCTTTTTTAAAGGAAATGCATCGCGTGAGCACGAAAAATGCCCGTTTGGTTTTAAGTTGTCCGCCAGCCACAAGCGAAGTGCCTTATCAAATATTTACAAAACTGTTTGGCGGACATGGCGAAGGTCCTCATCGTTTTTTGCCTTCCAACGAAGTAAAAGTAATGATGCGGAAAGCGGGTTGGAAAGTGCTATTGCATAAAGGAACGGTTTTGATACCAGTTGGGCCGCAGCCTTTGCAGCAGTTTGGCGAACGAATTATCAATGCTTTTCAGGGCAGTTTGTTAGCAGAATTAGGAATCCGTCAATTTTTTGTGTGTGAAAAGTATTGATCAACTCCAATCGGTGATGCGGTCGCATTTGTGCACCCGCTGTGGAAGCTGTGTTGGCTTGTCCGGTGGTAAAATTGTATTTGAGGATAAAACCGGCAAATACCTGCCGAAAATCATTTCGCCAATCGATGACACCTTAGCCGATACGCTTTGGGAAGCCTGCCCGGGAAAGCAGTTCAATTTTCCTGAATTTCAAAAGGAATTTTATCCGGATGCCGCTCATTTTCATACTTTTATTGGGCCTTACGAACGCATTGGAATTGGCTATGCCACCGATCCTTTGGTACGACATGAAGGAGCCTCAGGGGGAATTATTTCAGCAATCCTAATTTGGCTTCTGAAGCAGCAGAAAATTGATGGGGCAGTTGTTTTGGGAATGTCAAAAACAGAACCCTGGTTGACGCAAGCTTTTATCGCGACCACTCCTGAAGAAGTTTTGCAAGGCGCACAAAGCAAGTACATCATCAGTTCGACCAATGATATTTTGCCAGAGATTGAGGCATTCAATGGAAAATTGGCCTATGTTGGGCTTCCTGCTCAGATTCAATCCATTCGGAAATTGCAGCGGATGAAGCATCCTTCGGTGAAGAACATCAGCTATATTTTTGGGCCATTTTATGGAAATACCTTGCATTTTTCTTCGGTGAATAGCTTCTTGAAAACGCATGGCGAAAAGGATTACCATAATATCACTAAACTTTATTTTCGCTATGGCGAATGGCCTGGAAATATGCGCGTTGAGTTGAAATCGGGAAGGGTGATCGAACTTAAGAAATTTCATGCCAACTACCTGATTCCTTTTCATATTTTGCGCAACAGCCTCTATTGTACAGATTTAACGAATGAATTTACGGATATTTCAGGTGGTGATGCCTGGGCGCCTGTTTATGAGGAGCGTGGCAAAGGTTTTTCAATGGTGATCAGCCGGAGCAAAAAGGGTGATGCATTGCTTCGGGAAATGATTGATGCCGGCTGGCTCAGTTTTGATCAAATTACTGAACAAGAGGCTATTAAAATGCATTCGCATGGTTACGACTTTAAAAAGCGAGGGGGCTTCATTCGTATAAAATTCAGGAAATGGATGGGTAAAAGTGTTCCGGATTTTGGTTATGAAATCAAAGATTTTCCCGTTTCCCGTTATTTGATGGAAATGATAATCAGCAGTTTGTTTATCTTGATGAGTACTGCTATGGCAAGGTGGGCGGTAGAACAGTTTTCACCGAAATTTATTGGTGGCATTTTTGAGAAAACCCGTACCATCTGGAAGAAATCTACACATAAAATCAAACGAAAAGACCTGTAGATGAGTAAGCAAACAAGAAGTTTATTGATCAAATTGGCTGGCTCTGCACTGATCCTTTTAGTGCTTTTTCGTTTAATCGATATCGATCCGAAAGAATTTACTGCAATCTTACAGGAATTAGATATTTCTTATTACCTCATTTCGTTGTTTGGAGTAGTTATAGTGCTTGCTATTAAGAGTTTGCGCTGGCAACAAATTATTAAAAATGAAGGGTTTTACTATTCGCCTCAAAAGGCTTTTGGAGCCTATATGGCATCTTTTACGATAGGTGTAATCACACCCGGAAGAATTGGCGAAATAGCCCGTTTGTATTACCTGAGACAGGATTGTGATATTGATTTTCTCCCTTCTTTCAGAACGATCGTAACCGATCGGATTTTTGATTTGGGTGTGCTGGTAATGTTGGCAATTGCAGGATTGTTTTATTACGCCGGCTTGCTTGAAAACAATATTTATCTTGCTGTTATTGTTGGCATTGCGATTTTTTTTATTGGTTTGTTTCTCTCCACTTTGCTGATTCAATTTTTGAAGAAAAGTACAAAACTGAGCAAAAATCAATTTCTTAGCTTTATTGATCTGAGCCTGAAACAAGCGATTGACTTAAAATCTATTAAGCTTTGGGGTATTACACTTTTAGCTTACCTGGCGTTTTACGGTGCTTTGGCTTTGATTTTCCTCGCTGTAGGCATTCAGCTCAAAATTGTGGATATTGCACTCATTTTTAGTGTTGTAAGCTTGGCAACGCTTTTGCCAATTTCCTGGGCCGGATTTGGAACTCGGGAAGTGAGTCTAGTTTACCTGCTTTCTTTTTATCAGGTGCCAGCCGAAACAGCCATAACTTTTTCTTTATTGCAATTTGGTGCTTTTTTCCTTTTTGGAGGAATTATCGGGTTGGTATTCTGGTTGTTGATGCCCATTTCTCTGGAGCAGATAAAATCTGACAGCCGATCGCTAAAGCAAATGATCAGTCGAAAGAAAAAGCCTGATACGCTTCTTGAAAATAAAAGTTAAAATTTCTACCAGTTTAGTTTAGCTACAGCCTCCTCAATTTCAGTGATAGTTGCCTCAGTTGGTAAAATTGCTTTAGGTTTTAGATAATGCAATTGATGTGTGGCTTTGAAAAGTGCTTCTCCGCCTCCTGTGATATTAAGCATAATCACAGCATCTTTCTCCACCAGGCCTTGCTCAACAGCTTTTATCAAGGATGCTGTGGCAATGGCAGCAGCCGGATGCAGGTCAACACCTTCGGTTTTTTGAAACAAAATATCCGCATCTTTTGCTTCCTGATTGGTGGCAGAAAGCACCATACCGCCTGCATCTGATAAGGCATCGAACAGCCCTCCTATGATGGGATAGGGAGGCTTGCGGTTTGAAAGTACTTTGGCATCAATTTCTTCCACATGACCACGTGCTTCCTGATGATCATAAGGCAACATCTCACGTGAGCGGGCTTCCCAGGCTTTTTTTATTGGCACAAAAGGATGATTTTGAGAAACCATCAATTTCATTTTATGAGAGCCATAGCGACCATCCTCAATAAAACGCAGATTAGCTTCCCAGGCAGCAATAGCACCCGTTCCGCTTCCGATGGCCTGAAAATAATAATCCGGAATACGGCCTATAAAAGTGGTGGCCGAAAGCATAGTAGTTCCCATGCCATCTCTTCGGGCAACGTTTTTGGCTCCGCCTTCAGCATAAAAACCCTCTAAACCAATAATTTGATTAGATAGGTGGATGGCATCAAAATAGTCGCTTCCCTTTCCGGTGGTCAGTAATTTTACGCAGGGATTCAATGGTTTTTCAAACCAGAGCGCATCCAGATTTGCTTCCGGAACACACAGTAAAAGAGGGATTTGGTTGTCGGAACAAACCTGTGCAAATGCTCTTGCTGTATTTCCTGCAGAAGCTACTACCAAAACCTTTGCTTTCATTTCATCCGTGATTCTTCCGCCTACGGCATAAGCTTCAGTTTCTTTAAAAGAACAGCTTGGCATAAGAGCTCCTCTTTGGGGCCAGTAGCCACTGAAAGTGATGTAAAGGTTTTCGAGCGATAAAGCTTTGGCCAGTCCGGTGCTTTTATAGGTGATGGGTGACGAAGATCCCCGAAGTATCCGATTTACCGGCAACCAGTCTGCATAGGTGTAAAGGCCATAAGCATCGCCTTTCGGCTGAATTTGTTTGGTCGCATAAACGGCTCTGATCAAGCTTGGCTGTTCACCGTCCGGTGGATCGAGCAACCAGCCCGTATCGTCAAATACCTTTCCTGATGCAATTGATTGTAACTTATAAGAGGTGGGCGTAAAGTTAATTTCCATTGAATAGCATTGTCAAATTGAAAATGAGTAGCAAAGGTACAAAAAGCGAATAATTTTATCGACTATTTCTTTTGAGATAATGGGTCGTCCGGCATTTGTTTCATATCCTTTAATAAGAATACAAAGTATCGTTTTGCAGGTATTCCACGCCGGCTTATCGTAATAGTGTCAGCTGGAACAATTTGTTTAAAGTATTCAGAATAAATGCTATCGGGTGATTGATAATCGCGGCTGTTTGTGATATACCAATAATCTGCCCCCATTTGAAAGTTTCCACGTTCACGATTGATCCACATATATTTATGTAGATTTTGTGGTTTGCCTAACCCAAAAACTTTCATTGCTAAAGGTCGGGCGATATAATAATCAATATGTGCCAGCGGAAACCAGTGATCTCCAATTATTCCAGCTTGCTTAGGCATTTCACCTGAGTTTTCATGTTTTTCAACAAGCTCTCCGAAATGTTTGTCCATTCCCCGCCAACCATACATATCAAGCGTAACATCATTTTTGCCCAGCTGATGAAAGTACTGCTGGTCTTTTACAGGAATTATTGCATATTTTATTTGCAAAGCTCCTAAAAGAATTACAATGAACAGTAACAGCATGGCCATTTTGACAACAATTGGAATTCGAAAGTTTTTGGCTTTTTTTTGTTCATCCAGCCATGCGGCAGCAAAAAAGATCAAACTAACATAGGCCGGACTTGTCCAATGCGGGAGCGTCGATCTGAATAAAGCAAAAAACAAAAAGATCAAAATCAAAGGGAGTGAGATGAAGAGTAATAAGTTGTATTCCACAATCCGAAAACTGAATTTTGATTTAGCAAAACCGATCAGCCCAATAACAGTGAGTACCACATTTATAGGATTATTGTAGAGTAGTTGTCCGGCTATTTCCGTAAAAAATAAATCAAGACGTAGCGGACTGTTCACTAAACTGATTCGCTCACTTTGAAAGCTGAAACTGATAAAATCATTTTGCAGATTCCAGATGAATAGCGGTAGGAGTAGAATGATTGACAATAGTATTGATGCATATAAGCTCCACGATTTGAGCCAATTACGTCTGTATATCAGTACATAGATTCCAACTCCGAACCATAAAAATACGGAAGTGTACTTGGAGAGCATGGCCAGGCCCGTGAAGAATCCGGCTAATAACATTTGGCGATTTTGATCGGAGGTGTTCGTACTGGAGAATGCTTTAATGAACTGTAATATGGCCAAGAGCCAAAAAAAGTTTTGAGGAGTATCGGGAAGGATAAAAATTCCTGTTATTACAAAGGAGTAAACGGAAGCATTGTATAAAAGTGCTGCATAAAATCCTGTTCTTGAGTTTTTTAACATACTCCCAATCTCAAAAATCAAAAGGGTGTTAACCGTCATCAAAACTACGGAACTCATGCGTAAAAACAATTCGCTGTCGAACAATAGGTTAAGACTAAAAAGCTGAATCATCCAGCCCACCATTGGCGGATGATCAAAATGACTCCAATCGGGGTAAAGGGCATAGGTCCAGTAATATACTTCATCGTTTCCTAGTTCGATCCAGGCTGCCAGCAATGCACGAATTGCAAAACTCACAAAAAGTACCCACAAAAGTGGTTTTGGAAGCGACTTCATCCAGTTCATCAATGCATAGATTTTTTTGATTTTGATCGGCGTCTGATAACAATAAAAAATAATAGGGCTAACAGTAAGATGTTACCTGACCTTCTTAGCCAAGTGCCTGTAACATCAAGGCTGGCAAGGCTTTGTCGCTTCAAATCTCCTTGCGTTTCGGAGCGGGTGATAGGATTCAAATACATCACTGATCCATCATCGAAATAAATTTCGGTTCTGACGTATGTATCTGAATCTTTAATTAAATAGAATCCTAATTCGCTATTTACAATTCTATGCAGCATTTTGCCATTTTGCCCGATAAAATACATGCTATCAGCCGTTTTGCTTACAACAACACTTAAGGTATCCAAATTCAATTTGGCTGAAACCAAATATGGAATATGTTTTGATCTCTCAAATTTTTCCAGCATGGGTTCATCACCAATTCTAAAAAAGTCCATTCCATAAGCCATTCCATCATTCAGAGATCGAATAATTTCTGCGCGGTTTTGATTTTTGGCAAAGATCATCGTAAAGCGTCGGCCAACTTCATTACTATTCGACACATCATGGGCATCATCATTTGCAAGCATATAGATGCGATGTCCATACGAAAGAGCTGTATCCCAGTGTGGGACGGATAAACGGATATTGTTCAACACTTCCATCAATTGATATCCGCTTAAATACTTCATATCATTATAAGTGTAGCCATTTCGCAAAACCGGATGTGCCAGGGCAATGAGTTCGCAGTCCGCTTGTAATTCATTTATAATGTGCTGTTTATGTCGAAGTGACTGATAAAATGGATAATCAAGCCAAAGCACCCTTGAAGCACCAATACAAACCTGATGGGTTTTTCTGATTCCGTAACCATGTTCATAAGTAGGGATATATGCCTGACTTTCTTCCTTAAATCGATTTATTTTCTGATAATCAGAAGTTGCTACATGATCGAAGCTTAGTCCTTTGTAAATACTATCAATCAGTTCATTAGAGTTTAATCTGCCATCCGTGATTCCACCCCAGGCCTTTGATTGCACCTGAAAATTATATTTGTATAAATTTAAGGAATCAATGTTTTGATAGGGATTGTAAAGTATTGGTCCACTGAACGGTTTCGGCTCTTCGAATTGGTAGGAAGGAGCCAAGAGGTAAAAAGATAAAACCACAAGCAAAATTGTAATTATGAAGAGAAGCAATAGTTTTCCGATTGTTTTGAGCAACTTAAATCCCTGCATAAAAAATTATTTGCTGCAAAAATAGACATTCTCCACGCATTTACGGATTTTGAATGTAATTGTTGATTTTCTATCAGTTGGAAAATATTTGCATATGAAAATATTAGTCTCTAATTTTGTCCTATTCCAAAAATTAGACCAACCGGAATGATCCTAATTTTCGGATGATTAAGCAATAGATCTACTAGAAGAATGGCTCATATGGACGCGTTTAAGATTTTCATAGTTGAAGATGATGTATTTTATGGTGAAATGCTAAGGCATTATCTTGCACTAAACCCTGATAATGAAGTGCATCTGTTTAAGACTGGAGAAGAGTGCCTGAAGAACCTTTATCGGGCGCCAGCAATGATTTCGCTCGATTACAGCCTTCCTGATATGTCGGGATTGGATGTAATGCGACAGATCAAGAAAGAACATACTGATATTCCGGTGGTTATTGTTTCTGGCCAGGAGGATATCTCTACTGCAGTAGCCTTGCTTCGCGAAGGCGCCTACGATTATTTTGTGAAGGACGATGATGTAAAAGAACGGTTGTGGAATGTTTTAAAAAAAATTCGGGAGAATGTCCAGCTTCGCAGTGAAATCAGCTATCTGAAGGAAGAGATTGGTCGCAAATATGAATTTAGAAATGTAATCAAAGGGAATAGCCCTTCGATCAAACAGATTTTTGGATTGATAGAAAAATCTATCAAAACTAATATTTCGGTCTCCATAACCGGTGAAACCGGAACTGGTAAAGAGTTGGTAGCCAAGGCAATACATTACAATTCCAAAAGAGCCAAAAAACCTTTTGTAGCGATTAATGTTTCGGCAGTTCCCCGCGACCTGATCGAAAGTGAAATGTTTGGTCACGAAAAAGGTGCTTTCACAGGAGCCGTAACACGAAAGATTGGAAAGTTTGAGCAGGCTTCGGGTGGCACCATCTTTTTGGACGAAATTGGTGAGATGGATATGAATATGCAGGCCAAGCTGTTGCGCGTAATTCAGGAGCGTGAGCTGACCCGTGTTGGTGGCAACGAATTGATAAATATCGATGTGCGGCTTATTGTGGCTACCAATCGCAACCTGGCAGATGAGGTGCAGAAAGGAAATTTCAGAGAGGATTTGTATTACCGTTTACTGGGATTGCCCATCGAACTTCCTCCGCTGCGCTACAGGGGAAATGACATTATTTTGCTTGCAAAATATTTTGTGGATGAGTTTTGTAAGGAAAACAAGATGAAAAAACTAAGCATCACCGAATCGGCTCAACAAAAGCTGATGGGTTATCATTTTCCGGGCAATGTGCGCGAACTTCGTGCAATCATCGAGCTGGCAGCTGTGCTCACCGATACTGATCAAATTGACGAAAGTCATATCAGTTTTAATTCGGCCGATGCTGCTGGCAACCTGCTGATGGAGGAAAGTTCGCTGGCCGAATATACCCGCAAAATTATCAGCTATTACCTTCAGAAATACAATAATAATGTACTGTTGGTGGCTAAAAAACTAGAGATAGGGAAGTCAACAATTTATCGAATGATCAAAGAAAAACAGATTTAACATGGCACAGTCCGAACATGTCAATTATAGCCTCGAAAAATTGATTGGATTTGTTGGTGACGATCCTGAAGCGATCAAAAATATGGTAAATCTGTTTTTGAACACAACCCCGTCCTTATTGAATGCAATCATTGCAAGTTTTCAAGAAGGCAGCCCCGAAATTTTAGCCAAATCAGCACATACACTAAAACCTACCCTGGATGTATTTGGCATTCGCGATACCTACGATCTGATCAGAAATATCGAACAAAAAGCCAAGCGATCGGAACTTGATGAAGCCATGGACAAGCAAATAAAACAGCTTACCCATACGCTTGAACTTGTTTTTCAGGAATTAAAACTTGATTTCAACCTGCCTTAAAGTCCTGGAGAAAGTAAATTTCTTCCTGCAATCACCTTTATAAAGTGTGATTAATCGGTCATTTTTAAGAACAAATAACCTGTTTTTTGGTTATAATGTAAGGGTTCGCAAATTGATGCAATTCGCTAAAGAATTACTAACTTTGCAGCCTTATTTAAAAATGGTCTAAATAAGTAAATATGAGTGATCAAACAAACAATAACATCCTCGACGAAGTAACCAAAGGAGAATATAAGTTTGGCTTTTATACAGATATCGAAAACGATTTAGCTCCCAGAGGTTTAACCGAAGATACCATTCGTTTTATCTCTGCTAAAAAGGAGGAGCCGGAATGGATGCTTGAATTCAGATTGAAAGCCTTTCGTCATTGGCAGACACTGGAAGAACCTGAATGGGCTCATTTGCATCATCCGCCCATTGATTTTCAGGATATTATTTATTTTGCTGCCCCCAAAAAGAAACCACAATTGAGCAGCCTTGATGAGGTGGACCCTGAATTACTCGATACTTTTGATAAGCTGGGTATTTCGCTCGACGAACAAAAGCGTCTGGCTGGTGTGGCCGTTGATGCTGTGATTGATAGTGTTTCCGTGAAAACTACTTTCCAGGATACCCTTGCCAAGCATGGAATCATTTTTTGCTCCTTCAGCGAAGCCGTGAAAAATCATCCCGAGCTTGTTAAAAAGTATATGGGAACAGTTGTTCCATACACCGATAACTATTATGCTGCGCTCAACTCGGCAGTTTTTAGCGATGGTTCATTTTGTTATATCCCCAAAGGAGTGCGCTCTCCGCTTGAGCTTTCAACCTATTTTCGAATCAATGCTGCCAATACCGGTCAGTTTGAACGTACATTAATCGTTGCCGAAGAAGGCGGTTATGTCAGTTATATGGAGGGTTGTACAGCGCCTATGCGCGACGAAAATCAGTTGCATGCAGCAATTGTCGAAATCATTACGATGGACGATGCTGAGGTCAAATATTCAACCGTACAGAATTGGTATCCCGGTGACAAACAGGGAAAAGGCGGCGTGTATAATTTCGTAACAAAGCGTGGATTGTGCAAAGGAAATCGCTCCAAGATTTCGTGGACGCAGGTAGAAACCGGTTCATCCATCACTTGGAAATACCCAAGCTGTGTGCTGATGGGCGACAATTCAATCGGTGAGTTTTATTCGGTTGCCGTCACTAACAACTTTCAGCAGGCCGATACCGGATCAAAAATGATACATCTGGGTAAAAACACAAGAAGCACAATCATTTCAAAAGGAATCTCTGCCGGAAAAAGTAATAACAGCTACCGTGGTTTGGTAAAAATTATGCCCGGAGCAATAAATTCCAGAAATTTCTCTCAGTGTGATTCTTTGCTTTTGGGCGATCAATGTGGCGCCCACACTTTTCCTTATATCGACACACGAAATCAATCCAGTATTGTTGAACATGAGGCGACTACTTCTAAAATATCTGAAGATCAGTTGTTTTACTGCAATCAGCGAGGCATTGATACGGAAAAAGCAATTGGTTTGATTGTAAACGGTTATGCCAAAGAGGTATTGAATAAGCTTCCGATGGAGTTTGCCGTTGAAGCACAAAAACTGCTTTCTATCACACTTGAGGGCAGTGTGGGTTAGTCAAAAATTTTAAGATTGAATTAAATACTTTTAAAAATGTTACTCAATATAAAAAATCTTACAGTTGCCATCGAAGGCAAGGAAATTATTAAAGGCCTTAACCTTCAAGTAAATAAAGGAGAGGTGCACGCCATTATGGGACCGAATGGAACCGGAAAAAGTACTCTGGCAGCTGCTATCACCGGACGCGAAGGCTATGAAGTGACTGAAGGTGAGATTTGGTATAAAGATCAGAATATCATCGAAATGGATGCCGATGAACGTGCCAATCTTGGTATTTTCCTGAGTTTTCAATACCCGGTTGAAATTCCCGGCGTGAGCATGACTAATTTTATGCGCACTGCCATCAATGCGCAGCGCGAATACAGAGGCTTGCCTCCGATGCCAGCCGGAGAGTTTTTAAAGCTGATGGAAGAAAAGAAAAAGTTGGTTGATATTCATTCCAAACTTACAAACCGTTCTGTAAATGAAGGTTTTTCGGGTGGCGAAAAGAAAAAGAACGAAATTTTTCAGATGGCTTTGCTCGAACCTACACTTGCCATTCTCGACGAAACAGATTCGGGACTGGATATTGATGCCCTGCGCACGGTTGCCAAAGGTGTAAACGAATTGCGTTCTGAAGAAAATGCTTTTGTTGTTATTACGCACTATCAGCGCTTGCTCGAATACATTGTTCCTGATTTTGTGCATGTGATGTACGATGGAAAAATTGTTAAATCAGGAAGCAAAAACCTTGCGCTGGAATTGGAAGACAAAGGCTATGAATGGCTTAAAGAGCATAGCCTGGCCTAATATTAAACAAGAAGAATGATGGAAAAAGATACACTTCAGCAAGCTTTGCCTCTGGATCAGATGCTCATTGCACAGTACCAGAAAAACAAGGAGCTGATCACAGCCAATGATATTCAATATGTGAGTAAGCTGCGCGAAGAGGCGTTTCAGACTTTCATGGAATCAGGTTTTCCGCATAGTGGCATGGAGCAATGGCGGCATACCGATGTGGATGTGCTTACGGAAGATGCTTACCTGAATGAAATGGAGGTGCCCGACACCAAAAAAGATATTGAGGAATTATTTCGCTGCGATATTCATAATTTTGATACCGAAACGGTTTCCATGTTGAATGGCTGGTATATCGATAAAGATAGCCCCCTGAAGACCTTGCCCGAAGGAATTGTTGTTGGAAGCTTCAGGGAGGCAATGAAAGCTTATCCGCAGATTTTTGAGAAGTTTTACGGTAAAATTGCCCCACGAAATGCTAACGGCTTTGTTCAAATCAACACAGCTATGATGCAGGATGGCGTTTTTATCTGGGTTCCGGATGGTGTGAAATCAGCTAAGACCTTACAAATCATCAAGATCATCAACAAAGAGGAACAGCTTTTTGTGCAAAGTCGCAACCTGATTGTGCTTGGTAAAAACAGCGAGCTTAGCCTGATGCATTGCGATGATAGCGTGAATCAGCAGTCGAGCCTGGTAAATACAGTTACTGAAATATTTGTGGATGAAAATGCCAATCTTGAGTTGTACAAACTTCAAAATCTGAACGACCAGTCTGGACTGATCAACAGTACTTTTGTGCAGCAAATGGCTAATAGTAACATAAAAACCAATACGCTTACCTTTAATTGTGGCCTGATTCGTAATAATATACACGTCAAACTCGACGGACAAGGTTCACATGCTGATGTACTGGGTTTGTATCTGATGGATAAACAGCAGCATATCGACAATCAGATTCGCATTGATCACAATGTGGCGCATTGTACCAGCAACGAGCTCTTCAAAGGAATTCTGGATGAAGAAGCATCAGCCGTTTTCAATGGCTATATTCATGTGGCCCGGGACGCGCAAAAAACAAATGCATACCAGAATAACAACAATATTTTGCTGACGCCAACAGCAACAATCAACACCATGCCTTTCCTTGAAATTTATGCTGATGACGTAAAGTGCAGCCATGGCGCTACGGTAGGTCAGCTGGATCAGGAAGCGATGTTTTATATTCGGTCTCGTGGTATAAGCGCTGCCAATGCAAGGCTTTTGCTGATGTATGCCTTTGCTGCTGATATTATCAACGAAATTTCCATCGAAGCTTTGCGTCAGCGCATTGATGATATGGTGAAAAAACGCCTGCGTGGTGAGCTGTCTGTTTGTGATAAATGTGTTTTGCATTGCGGTGCTCCCGAAAAAGATTATCACTTTGATATTGATTTAAGTAAAATCTGATGAATGGATTCACTGCCAGCGAGTTAAATGAATTGCGAAATCAATTTCCGGCCTTGCACCAGCGTGTGTTTGGCAAACCGTTGGTTTATCTCGATAATGCAGCAACAACTCAAAAGCCTCAACTTATAATTGACAGAATTACAAAATATTACAGCTATGAAAATTGTAATATTCATCGCGGAGTGCACTATCTGAGTCAGGAGGCTACAGCTGCATTTGAGGACGTAAGGACAAAAGTTGCGGGTTTTATTCACGCGGCCAAATCAGAGGAGATTATTTTCACCAAAGGCACAACTGAATCCATTAACTTATTGGCCGGAAGCCTCGATGGCTTTCTGATTTGCATAGGAGACAGCGTTTTGGTTACCGGAATGGAGCATCATTCCAACCTGGTTCCCTGGCAGCAGCTTTGTAAACGAAATCAGGCTAAACTTTTAGTGGCCGAGCTGGATGACAGGGGCGAGGTTTCTTTGGAGCAGTTTGGGAAATTGCTGGAGCAAAAGCCTAAGCTTGTTGCAATTACACACATTTCGAATGTGCTCGGAACGATTAATCCGGTAAAGGAGATGATTGCGATGGCTCATGCCAACGACATTCCGGTGCTGATCGACGGCGCACAGTCGGTTGCACATATGCATGTTGATGTGCAGGATTTGGATTGCGATTTCTTTGTCTTTTCAGGGCATAAAATGTATGGACCAATGGGAGTTGGCGTGCTGTATGGCAAAGAAAAATGGCTTGATAAAATGCCTCCCTGGCAATTTGGGGGCGAAATGGTTGATCAGGTAAGTTTGCAGGAAACTACTTTTAACCAGCTTCCTTTTAAGTTTGAAGCCGGCACTCCTAATGTTGCTGGCGTTTTGGGTTTGGGTGCAGCTATTGATTTTCTCAATCAGACCGGCCTCGGGAAAATTGGACAACACGAACATCAGCTGCTTGATTTGGCAATGGAAAAACTACGGTCCGTTCAGGGAATTCGGTTTATCGGTAATGCCAAAAATAGGGCTGGCGTGATTTCTTTTGTTGTGGATGGCACGCATCCAACGGATATTGGTACGCTCGTCGATAAAATGGGTGTGGCAGTGAGAACCGGTCACCATTGTGCTCAACCTGTGATGACGCGTTTTGACGTTCCGGGAACTGTTCGGGCGTCTTTTGCACTATACAACACCGCAGAGGAGGTGGAAGTTTTTGCTGCGGCCGTTCAGAAGGCAGCAGGGATGTTACATTAATTTTGGGGTGCGATCTCGAACTCAGTTTTAGCTGCAATTTCGCACCTTTGCAATAAAAGACAGTTTAAAATGACTATTAAAGAAATTCAGGAACAGATTGTAAGCGAGTTCTCAATGTTTGAGGATTGGATGGACAAATACAATTACCTCATCGAGATGGGCAAGGAAGTTCCGCGCATTGATGAGCGCTTTAAAACAAATAATCACTTGATCAGCGGTTGTCAGTCGCGTGTTTGGCTACATGCCGAGAATAGAGAGGGTAAGATTTATTTTACTGCTGATTCGGATGCTGTGATCACAAAAGGCATCGTAAACCTGTTGATAAGGGTTTTTTCTGGTCAAAGTCCTGAAGCGATTTTGGAAGCTGACACTGATTTTATTGAACAGATTGGCCTGAAGGAACACCTTTCACCAACAAGATCCAATGGCTTGGTTTCGATGGTGAAACAGATGAAATTGTATGCCCAGGTTTACAAACTGAAACAAGACAACTAAAAATTTTGGTTTATGACTACTGAAGAAAAAGCACGCATCGAAAGGGATATTATAACTGTTTTACGCACCGTTTACGACCCTGAGATTCCGGTAAATATTTATGAGCTTGGACTGATTTATGAGATAAGTATCAGCGAACAGGCTGAGGTAAAAGTGCTGATGACACTTACCACACCTAATTGCCCGGTTGCTGAAAGCCTTCCACTCGAAGTTGAGCAAAAGGTAGCCGATGTAAAAGGTGTTGCAAGCAGCAAAGTAGAGCTCACTTTTGAGCCGCCCTGGGATCAGGAAATGCTTTCGGACGAAGCCAAGCTGGAGTTGGGTTTTTTGTAGGGAATAGTGAAAGCTCTTTTTGGGCTGAAACAGCTCATTTTTAATACTTTTTCAAGTGTTTTGAGGTAAGTAGGGCTTGCTGAGAAATCAGAAATTGTCAATTCTGGTCAATGTTACCTCCGAATTGCCGGGCTGCATCTACGAAATATTGATATACTCTTTTTTATAAATATTAATGTCATTAAGCGGGGCTGTGGCTCATATCAAGGTGCGTAGCTCCGTTAATATTTATTAGAAATCTTATACAATTTAGTATTGAAGTGCAGAGCACCGGCAATATCTATTGCAAGGATTTCTATTGCCGTCTAGCAAATACCATGCAAAAACCTGCGATGAGAATTCTATTAATTATCACAAAACCAATCTGGTAAAAGTTTTTTAATGAGAACCTAATTATACGTAATCGACTTTTACTCCTTATACTCTAAATAATTTTTCACAAAATACACCCAATCATCAAGTCTGTCGAATAATTGCAATGTTGGTTTAAATGGAATATTGATGTCTGGCGCAATACCGATATTATCAATCGGATTTTCAGGCAATCTGCGCGAACGTGTTGCAGGCAACCATAAATAATACTCACCTGAAGGCAATTCTTTTGGTGTAATGTTAGAATAATCAAGGACCCCTGCCGTATTTTCAGTGCCAAACAATATAACTTTTGAACTATTTTTTGCTGTCAGAATAAATTGTTCTGCAGATGACGCATTTCGTCCATTTATTATTACCCCTACTTGTTTTGGATATTTATAAATTGTATCTCTTTTTACCATGTCATTTCCTTTGTGATAAGGATGTATCACAAAACCACCAATGTTTTCTTTCATCTTTTCAACCAGTGCTTTTGATTCCTCTTCATAGCCATCTTTAATCAATCCGTTTTTGATTGCATCTTCCCAATCTTCGATAATTCCTTTCGTAGCGTACCATTCAACGCCTTTGCTCTCATAAGGATTAGTATAAATTAGTTCTGCTAATTTTTGGTAATAATTATCCTGACCACCACCATTATTTCTAATGTCAATTATTAAATTTGGTCGCATCATAATTTCATTCCAATATTTTTCCACAAAATCATTTGCAAGATCCGAATAGAAAGAAGGAATTCTTAAATAAAAGGTACTATCAGTCAGGCTCATAGCAATCGGATAGGTGTTCGAGCCATTTGGATATTTGGGAATATAGGAGGTTAAAAAAGCCATATCTGCTTTTTTATCTGATGTTTGTCTGACAAATCTCGTGTCTTCGTGAATTTCGAAAACAGATTTATTCAATAATAGGGATGCTTTTTCTTGCTGTGGTCTATATTGAAGGTAGTCCCGATAAGTTATCAACTCGAACTCGTTGCTCCCCTTATCAATAGCTTCAAATATTATTTGATTTTGTTCATAGCCGGAAAAATTAATTGCAACACCTAAATATTTATCATCCCGTTTTTCAACTACAAAAGTGCCCCAATATCCAACCCAAACGCCTTCAAGTGTGTTCGAGTTAGCCAACACTGATTCTAAGTCAGTAGTTGTATATTTTCTATCATGTGATCCATTTCCTTCATTCTTTGAGTAATCGCGGTTATAGGATATTCTAAGATGATGATCTTTAAACCAGGATGTGTAATCATTTAAAAATATGAAGCATGAATCAGGGTAGAGTGTGATTTTATTTCTAATTTTTGTTTCAAAGCCTTTCAAATCCGCTATATTCTCTTGATTTACTTTATCTGAATATCCCGGATAATCATTTTTTATTCTGTTGACAATGTAATTGAAATCCACCAGGCATTCTTTTTCTTGTGCATGGGAATAAGCAAATACTGAGAATAAAAAGAAAGTTACAATTAATTGTTTCATGTTTCTGTGTTTATTTTAACCGAACAGAATGGTTTATATGTTCATTCTCCCAAATCTACAATACAATAATAACACAGCTATTTATTTATTGCCTTTCTAAACAAGCATTCCGTGTTGTTTCCTTATCCTTGCAACTACCTATGAGGCATTTCCTTAATGCTGGTTTTAGTTAATCTTTACCAAAAATAGTGAAATTCGAACAATGCCTGTAATTTTCTGATTGATTTTTTTACTGAACCTCAAATAAGCTTCTTTTCTTACCTTCGCCATTCAAATGATACGCATGTATGGCTTTGCAGTTGCTTTCAAAAATAAATGATCCCGCTGAGATCCGAAAACTTCAACCGGACATATTTCCTGATCTGGCAGAAGAGCTCAGGTCTTTTATTCTTGATGTTACTGCTGTAAATCCCGGGCATTTAGGTGCTTCGCTGGGCGTTGTTGAACTTACGATTGCATTACACTATTTGTTTGATACCCCAAATGACCGATTGATCTGGGATGTTGGTCATCAGGCTTATGCACATAAAATTTTAACTGGTCGCAAACATTTATTTCAAAGCTTGCGAAAACTGGACGGCATTAGTGGATTTCCTTCCCGATCGGAAAGTGATTACGATGCATTTGGAACAGGACATGCCTCTACGGCTTTGTCGGCTGCTGTGGGCATGGCGGTGGCGGCGGGCTTGCAGGGAAATCCTTCCCGAAATCATATCGCTGTAATTGGCGACGGCGCCATTACTGGCGGTATGTTCTTTGAAGCTTTAAATCAGGCCGGAGCGTCTGATCTTAACTTGATCATCATTCTGAATGACAATGGAATAGCTATTGATAAAAGTGCCGGTGCTTTGAAAGATTACTTAATACGACAAGCCGAAAAACAAAGTAGTCAGGCGTTTTCGAATCCCTTGTTCGAAGCTTTTGGGATTGCCTGCAATGGCCCTGTTGACGGACATAATTTTGCAGAATTACTTCCTGCATTGGAAGCCGTAAAGGCCATGAAAGGTGTGCGTTTGCTGCATGTGATTACAACCAAGGGCAAAGGTTTTGAGCGTGCCGAAAAAGATCAGGTACGCTATCATGCGCCTGGTACTTTCGACAGACTGACCGGTGAATTGCCCAAGGCAAAACCAGTCGAAAACCGTATTCCGCTTTATCAGGAAGTTTTTGGTGAAACCCTGCTGGAGCTTGCAAACAAATATCGTGATCTGGTGGGTGTTACGCCTGCTATGCCAACAGGCAGTCATTTATTGCCCCTGTTCGAAACCTTTCCGGAGCGTTGTTTTGATGTGGGAATCGCCGAGCAGCATGCGCTTACTTTTTCAGCAGGGCTTGCAACCGAAGGAATGCTGCCTTTTTGCGTGATTTATTCTACTTTTTTGCAAAGGGCTTATGACCAATTGATTCATGATGTTGCCCTGCAAAATTTACCTGTGGTGATTTGCGTTGATCGCGCCGGTCTGGTAGGGGAGGATGGCGCAACACATCATGGCGTTTTTGATTTGGCCTACCTGCGCTGCATCCCCAATCTGGTAATTGCAGCACCCATGGATGAAAAGGAATTGCGTCATTTGATGTTCACCGCTGCCAATTATCGTAGAAACCCTTTTGTGATACGCTATCCGCGTGGCAAAACCACGGCTTTGGATTGGAAAGTGGAACCGGAAGTTGTGCCAATTGGTAAAGGCAGAAAACTATCCTCCGGAAGTAGCATTGCTGTTTTGAGTATTGGCCATCCCGGGAATTTTGTAAATGAAGCCCTCGATAAACTGGCAGCGGAAAATATCGTTGTCAGTCATTATGATTTACGTTTTCTCAAACCTTTGGACGAAATCCTGTTGAAGGACGCATTTGAACATCACAAGCAGATCATCACAGTTGAAGATGGCGTAAAAAATGGCGGAATGGGCAGTGCAGTAATGGAATGGGCACATGAGAATGACTTTAGCAATCCCATCCTTCGGCTTGGCGTGCCGGATGATTTTATTGCACACGGAAAGCCCGAAGAATTGCAGCAACTTTGTGGGTTTGATGTTAATGGGATAGTTCGAACTATTAAAAGTTTTTTTAGAAATAATTTGGACAGTCATAAACCTTAATAAGAAACAGTACAGTCATTTTTTTTTTCAATGGTTTTTAGTTAATAACAAGCTATCATTTCAATATTTCAAATCAATGTTGTCCGGTAAAATCCAAATAGAAATACTCAATCGTTGTATTAATGTCGTCCCATACGTACGGGACGACATTATAATTTTACCGGACAATAGTGATTTCAAAAAGTAGTTTTGATCAAAGGTTAAAGGAGAGTTATAATATTTAAACCAATTTATCTGTTTTTATTTAGTAACTAATATAGACTATGAACCAATTTATGAAATCATCAACCTTTTATAGATTCCTTTTAATTTCAGGTTTTATTTTCTTGCTTCTATCTTCCTGTTCAATATTAGCACCTGATTATCTTGATATGTCACCTTCGAAAAGGGAATCCTATAAACCAAACACATTAGGCTTTAATAATAATACATGGAGGCGTGATACATTGATTTATTCAATTGATTCAGAGTTACTTTTTAATATGCTGGAGAATGCTGAAACTGAGAATAAAGTAGTTATTTTTTTTAATTTTATGTGTCCATTTAGTAATGAAAAAGTACCGCCCTTAGTACATAAAATACTGGCCAAAGAAGGAACTGTAATTTTGATCGCATCAGATGATTGGACATCAAAATCTTTCTATGAGAAATATAGACGAAAAGAGAATTTAAACACAAGTATTTTTATGCTTGATGTAAATCGGTATGCAGTAAGCCGCAATCCGCTCAAAAGAATGATAAAGTTTATTGGAGAAATATGCGATGACTGTGAATCTGTCGTTGGTTTTCCTTCGTTTCTTGTTTTTGATAAGCATAACAAGATTATTATGAAAAAACTGGATGAAGACGATTTAGAATATTTATTTTGATAGTTTAATAATCTATTGGCGCGGAGTGTAACCAGGATGTAAAAAAAAGCGGTTTATTATTTTTGGGGATGAAATATGCGAGAACTGCGATGAAATATTTGGTTTTCCTTCCGTTGTACTTTTAAACAAAGAATATGAAGTCATTTATAATTATACAGGAAAAAATGATTTATCCGAAATTATAGAGATTATTAGGTAGCATCTAATGTTGCTTAAGTATCCAGTTATTTTGTCTGAAGTATTAGCAATTTTTTTATACAAGTCTTGAGCCCACTCCGAAAAGTCAAAAAACTGCTGATTTTTAGCTTTTTGACCCCTACCCCTAAAAGGGGAAAGCTAAAAATCAGCAGGTTTAAAAAGTCCCCCTTGGGGGATTTAGGGGCAAATTGACTTTTCGGAGTGGACTCAATCTTTTGTGTTTTCTAATTGTGTTGCAGAGCAGTAAAAAGAAGGTAAAACTGCCGCAGAATATTCAAATCTGCTATCTTTACTGCCTAAAAACTTATCCTGTTGAAGAATAGATTGGTGATATTTTTGATTTTCATTTTAACAGCTTCAGGTTTAACAGCTGATGATCTGATTCATTCTTATGATTTGAATAATTTTCAAGTTACACTCCCAAATGTTTTAGTATCCGACGTCAACCAACAGATTGAAATCAGAGCGGTTGGGGAGCTTTTCGGAAAACTGGAAGGTCAGGTAATAATCGCTGTTTTCAATGGGGAAATGCAGAAACTGAGCTTTGAGAAAAACCTGGCCGTAATCAAACACGACTTTCCGGATGAGGAGTTGCTAACAATAACAATCGATGGTTTTCACTGGCAACAAGAGGTTACACCTATTCCACTTTGGATGTCGGTATTGCCTCCTTTGATTGCCATTTTGATGGCGCTTTTGCTCAAAGAGGTCTTCGTAGCCTTATTTCTGGGGATATTGAGCGGCACCACGATTATGTTTTATTACCAGGGTTCGGGGATTTTTGTGGCTGTTTTCAAAGGCTTATTAGCCATAATTGATACCTACGTCATGCAGTCATTGCTCGATCCCGGCCATATGGCGATCATTATTTTCTCGATGGTGATCGGTGGCATGGTGCATCTGATCACCCGAAATGGCGGAATGCTGGGCGTGGTAAACCGGTTGTCGCGCTTCGCAAAAGATGCCCGCTCCGGCCAGTTTGTGACATGGCTTTTGGGTATCGCTATATTTTTTGATGATTATGCCAATACATTGGTAGTTGGCAATACCATGCGGCCTGTGACGGATCGCCTGCGCGTTTCCAGAGAAAAACTGGCCTATATTGTCGATTCTACTGCAGCTCCCGTTGCGGCTACGGCTTTTGTAACTACCTGGATTGGTGCCGAGCTGAGCTATATTCAGGACGGACTTAATACAATCGGCTTACAGGAATCGGCCTACAATGTTTTCTTTAACTCGCTGGCATATAGTTACTATCCGATTCTGGCGCTTTTATTTATTGTTATGCTGGTGTGGCAACAGCGCGATTTTGGCCCCATGTTCAAGGCCGAGAAAAATGCCCGGCTTAGTCCTGATTTTCATCAGAAACTCACCGAAACAGAAAATGCAGCCAATTCTTTAACTGCTGAAACACATCAAAAACCAAGAGCTTTTAATGCTGTAATTCCGGTTCTGATTATTGTTTTGGGAACAATAACAGGATTATTATACACAGGTTGGGATCAGGCAGTTTGGAGTGATGAGGCCATCAGTTTTACCCGAAAAATTTCTACCATTATCGGTGGCGCAGATTCTTATGCTGCCCTCTTGTGGTCATCGCTTTTGGCCATGCTGGTTGCGATTGCGCTTACGCTGACTCAAAAACTATTGAGCCTCAAAGACACCATTGAGAGCCTGGTGGATGGTTTTAAAATGATGCTCACAGCAATTTTGATTTTAACACTGGCCTGGTCGGTTGCGTTGGTCACAGATCATATGCACACAGCCGATTTTATCTCGAAAGGATTGCTCGAACTGTCTTTTTCGCCTTATCTGGTGCCGGCTTTCACTTTTATTTTGGCGGCATTGGTGGCTTTTTCAACTGGATCTTCCTGGGGAACGATGGCCATCTTGTACCCCTTGATTTTACCCACTTCCTGGCTGTTAACCCACGAAACCGGCATGACCGAAGCCAATAGTTTACTGATTTTTTACAATGTTGTTTCAGCTGTTTTGGCTGGCTCTGTGCTGGGTGATCACTGTTCGCCAATCTCTGATACAACGATCTTAAGCTCGCTGGCCAGCTCATGCAATCATATCGATCATGTGCGCACGCAACTGCCTTATGCACTTACTGTTGGCTTTGTTTCGATAGTTTTTGGTACCATCCCGGCTGCTTTTGGGATTCCTGCTTATTTGTTATTTCCTGCCGGAATAATCCTGCTTTATCTGATCATCAGATTCTTTGGCAGAAAGCTTCCGGAAGCTATTGCCGATTAAGATTACCAGGCTTGCAGCAGTTGACTGAGTAAGGTGATCGTAAAGATTGTAAGCATCAACCATCCGATAAGTCCTTCAATAACTGTTAAATACATGGGTGCCCGATTTTCAGGCGTTTTACCAAATCCCATCGCCAAGAACATATTGAGGCTGAGCATAAAGCTGTTGATGAATTTGATAAGGAGCACAATAGCGAAATAGATAAACAAGCTCAAAGCAGTTACTGTTCCCACCACCGCTTTGCGCGAACTGCTTAATTGATTCCACTGCCCGTGCATCAATTCAATTTTGGAATAAACAAGCCAAATCAGCTGCTGGCGGGCATTCCAGAAAAAATATAACGGAAATCCAAGTCCGCGCACCAAAAGTGGAATCTCAGATCGATTTTTGAGATAATGTGTTTTGATGGCTTCAAACCTCTCTCTTTCTTCTTCTATATCAGTGCTATACAAATCTTTGAGGCTTTTTTCGGTCATAAAATATTCCGAAAGCAGCATGTATTGTCTCACAAAATAATTGAAGTTTATGCCATCCCAATCTGAATAACTGATCATATAGAAAAAGGCAAAGATCAAAATGGTGTAAAGTGCTATTTGAAGAGATTTGGCCGGATTGGTAGCATAATCAGAAAAGAAACTGAGAAAGCGATTCAGGTGATACCCAATAAAGAGGTTCAAGGTAGGCTCAAGCTCGTATTTGAATTTTTGATAGCGTGTTTCAATGTCTTTGATTTCGATGTATGATTCATTGATTGATTGCCGGTCTGCCCGGGCCTGATACATCCCGTTTATTTTGTTGTAGCAGCTCATCAATTCATTGTAGTGCAGTGTGCTGGCAAGTTGTTGAGTTGATTTTGCCTGATAAATTTCTGGCTTGCCACTGCCTTTTTCGAGCAACAGACTTAGTTTTTCACCTCCTATATTATACCAGGGCAGATTGGTGTTTTCTGCCGGGAAATCAAAATTTTGTACGGCAATAAAATCACTGATAAGCAATGAATCTCCAAGTAAGGATTTTTCAATGTTTAAATCTGTCAGATCAAGACCAAAACCATCGATTCCAAATAAACTTAGTTTGCTGATTTCTGCGGCAGAAAAGTTGATGCTGAATATGTAATCAATACCCGTAGGTTCAAAAGTCAGATCAGAAAGATTGATCACACCAAAACTTTGATCAGAAAAATCGAGCTGTGGATGAAATTGTTCTTCATCAAGACTGGCTATGACTATACTGTCAGCGTAGAAACGACAACTTTCTAATTTCACAAAATCTGCATCCTGATTCAGATTCAGTTTGTTTCCAAAATTGGATCCACTAAACTGTATGCTTGCAAGTGCTTCTTCCCCAGTGAATTCCAATATTCCGCTAAAGTTACAATTTTCTATACGTACCGGATAGGCGCCATCCGTTGTGCAATTTTCGAACACAAGATCATTGTCACTACTTAAATTAATCCCATTCAACCGCAGGAAATTCCAGTCTTTGAAAACCAGTTTCTGGTTCTCTCCTAACTTGAATTGCACATTGTATAAATACAGCGAAACTGACTGATCATGAGGTGCTTCAATTACATATTCCTTGTAGAATAATTTGTCAACAAGCAATTTTTCGTCGCCCGACTGGCTCGTTATTATAACATCCTGCACAAAAATATCGCTGTCCATCTGTTTGATAAGTGCAACTAATTGTTGAACAGAGATTTCCGTGGTTACAGCTTCACCGATCTCTTCCTCTTCTTCTTCAAAATCCTGCGCTTTAGAATCTGCTGTTTGCAAACCAATAAGAAATATTAAAACCAGTAATTTGAACAGCTTTCTTATCATGTTCAGTGTTATTTTTTGAGTAGATCGGCTTTTAGGTTGATTTTGATCTGGCTGTGATCTGTGTCGAAATCAAGCAGTAAATCGCCGGTATCTTTATAGAGTTTTACCTGATTTAGCGGATAACTCAATTGTCCGTTTGATAATTCTATACCGCTGAAGATTTCTACACTGGCATTTCCACTTTTGTAGGCTACCACTTTTATGCGTGCGTTGTCGCTGATTTTGATTTTATCAAAAGTGATGTCTTTTCCATCTGCAGTGCGAATACTGATGATTCCTCCTGCATTTTTCATAAAACTCATCCTGCCAAAACTGTTGTAAAATCCCGGGGCAAACTGTGCAAAAGCCGGATTGTAACGATCAAACACTTCTTTTACTTTTTGCCCTTTAAGTTCTATGGTGTTGATTTGTAATAGCTTGGTGGCTGCAAAAAGTCCTGCGATTGTTTTTTCGTAATTTTCCTCAAGCAGTACGTCATTTTCTGATTTTAAATTTTCGGCGGGATCGAAGCCTGCTCCGGAATCAAAGCGTTTTTCAGATTTCATATTCATGCCCGAACTGGCAAAAAAGGATCCTGTAAGGTAAAGGTTTCCTTCGGGGCTTGCTTGTAATCCGTAATGATTAAAGTTTTCTGATTCACTGTATAATCTTGCAGAAATTTTACTTCCTTTCGTGTCGAAAGCGGCAGCAAACATAAAGTTTGAATTTTGGTTCAGCTTGTCAAGACCGGCCTGTGTGGCCCATTTCATGCTGCCGTCTGTGCTCATCCTCAGGATGAAAATATCAGCTCCCGGTGAGGCAATAAGACTCCCTTTTCCAAGTTTCATTTCATCCCTGAATGTTCCTGCAACACTTAATAAATTGTCATTTTCAAGGTACAGATCATAAGCCATATTGTCGTTAGTTCCCTCAAAATGCTTGATCCAGCGTAAGTTAAAATTCTTGTCAAGCGAAATCAGAACAGTGTTTTTATTTCCTGAATTTGATCTTATCTTTTCGTTCCCAAAATTGAATTCCGAAACAAAATAGCCGCAGGCATACGTATTTCCGGCTTCATCAAAAATAAGATCATTCAGCCTGTCGGCCCTGTACAAACCGGCTTTGAGCAGGAGTTCGCGGATTTGCATTTCCTGTTCCGAAACTGCATCAACCAGCACCAAATCAGGCGTTTGATTCTTTACCATGGGCATCACCAAACCAATCGGTGCGCCGATAAAAGTAGGATCGGCAACAATATAACGGCAGCCATCGTGTTCAAATCCTGCACCTTCAATACCTTCGATACAAACAGCAGTAGCCATATGTCCTTCAAAAGCCAGGCCAACAACTTTGATGTCGAGCAGGTTACGAGCGAGCCAGGCGAACAATACGGAGCGATCTTCGCAATCGGAGGCCTGATAATGGAAAAGCTCATCCGGAAACAAAAACTTTTCTTTCCCAAACTGCTCCTGATCGGTTTGGTATTCAAAGGCATTTTGAACAAAACTTAGCAGTAATCCTGTTGCGTCTGCTTTAGTAAGTTTATCCAGATAAGGTTTTAGTGCCAGTGCGAGCGATTCCTTAGTTTGCAGATCTATTGCAGAATTGAAATAAACAGAGGCATCCGTCAGCGGAAGGCTGTTATAGAAATTCAAAAGATTTTTGTTGTAAACAACCTCAAAGCTGTAGTTTTTGCCGGCATGCTCAAAAGCAATTTTTTTAACTCCTTTTTTGAAAGGAAGGTTCAGAGGCCTGTGAATAGTAAGGTCGGGAATGATATCCGCTTCCGGAAACTGACCTGCGTAAGTGTTGATGTTGTCCGGAGTGCCCGGAGGAAGGTAATAAGGCCTATTGTCGATTAGCACAAAATTCTCGCCATATCTGGTCTGCAAAGCAGGTTGCAAAACAAAAAGCTGCTCCTGATTAAAGGCAATTTTAGCCAGAAAACGGGAACGGGTAAGCAGAAACCATTCCAACAGTGTTTGCTGATTGGTGTTGTCGGTTTGAATAGCCTGTGCGGTGGCTTTAACAAGTTGTGCGTATGCAAAATCGTTCAGGTTGAGATCGGTTTTGTACTCCTGAAGCTGACTGATTAAGTGATTGTAATAACTTTCACTTATCAATGTCCACCAATCGCTAATGCCATCAGCTGAAATTGATTCAAGCATGATGCTTTTCAAACGTGGATCATAATTTAGCTGAACAGGGGCACCATAAAAATCGAAAGCAATTTCAGTTCCTTTAAAATTTTCTGGTTCAGATTTTTGAATATTTGGTAATCTGGTTGGTGGTGGTTTTTGCGCAGGCGTATTGGGTTGGATGGTGCTTTTTTCCTGATCTGTTTGCGTAAATTTTGGAGGTTTTTCGGGTTTTGGCCCTGGTTTTTTTGGTTTACCAGAGGTGGCTTCGAATGATTGAAACGATTTGGCCAGAAAGTCAGCAAATTCTGCATCAATCCTGGCTACAAACTGATCGAATTGTTGCTGGGTTTCTTTTTCAAAATCAGCGTATTCCTTTTCAATTTGTTTTTGAAACTCTTCAAATGTCTGAGCGTTGCACGGATTAATATTCATTAAACCCAGAACACATCCCAGAACAAATGCTTTAATAATCCGGATATTCATTTGAATTATTTTGGATGATAGCAAAAATAATATTCAGCTGAATCTGTAGTAATTGCGACAAATTCAGCTGAATAAAAGCAAACAATTAGAATTCCAATACTTTGGAAATTTTTTGATCATCCATACCCGAGATTTTTTTCAGATCTTCCCGGATGATGTTTTTAGCCATCTTAAGTGCTTCTTCAGTTGAATAGGCTATCGTTACACGTACTTCTGTGTTTTTGCCAACGGGCTTATAAGCTTCAAAAGCTGTTAGCGTGCGTCCCATATGCTGGTTCAGTTTCGATTTGAACTGGCCCATGGTCTGCGTAATCGAAGCCGCTTCATCTGAAGAAAGTTGCTGATTGCCAATGTTTGTGGTGACCAGGCCTGCAACTTCTGTTTCAATTTGTCCGGCCAGATTGATTTTGGCAACTTCATAAGCCTGCAGTTTTGCAGCTGTTTGGGTTTCGCCAACAGAACTCCCGTCTGCTATGAAATACTTTTTTTGGCCTTTATCGTCAATTTCATAGGCCATCATCCACGATTTTTCGAGCTGCTTATCCATTGGAAGCTGGCCGGGATTAACTTTGTAGCCTTCTTTGCCCATGCGTTTGGCTTCTTTGCGGGCATCTTTCAGGGCTTTGGATTTTACTTCTTTTTTAAGCTCTTTCGAACTCTGGGCAAGCAGTACCGAGCCCGACATAACAATGGTAAATGCCAGAATAACCGACATCATCAGGTTGATCTTTTTCATTTTTTTTGGTTTGTTAAGGTTATACGTAAGTTGGATTATGCTTCCTTAATTTGACATCCAAAAGTAATCAATCTGAATTTGGATTCAAAATTTGGTGATTTATTTTTCATTTTTAGCCCTTAAAAATTTGTGATTACTGCAGAACCAGTTACTTTTATGCCTTAGTTTATAGCTATGACTTCATTTGAAGATTTTTATATTAATTGTCCGTGTTGCAGTGCCTGGTTGATCGGGAAAAAAGCCAAAGCAGATTCAGTAAATCAGTCGGTATTATATTCCGATGGTATGATAATCAATGATTTGATTCCTGCTAATCCCCAAAAAATTGTGTTATGTCCAGCTTGTGGATATTTGTTTTGGCTGCAACCGGATGCCTGCCACAATTCTTTTTCAGATTCCGAAAGGCTGACGGCTTATACCTGGCCAAGTTGGCGGTTTTTTGGCTGTAACTTATTGGATAACAATGGGAGAATTGCCCTAATCAATCATTATTGGAATGCGTTGAAATTATTAAGACCAATAAGTGTTGAGCAAGAGATTATCATTCGAAAATCGCTGCTTTGGGCCTATAATGATTTGTATCGGGATGCGGATGCCTGGAGGTTTGTTGATGTTGTTAGAGGCAAAATAAATTTTTTCTATTGGATTATCTCCCGAAAGTTTAGCCGAAAAGGACGGGCCTTGTTTGACTCGGAAAAACCGCGCTTCGAAACCAATCTTCTTAGACTTATTGAAATACTGGAGCAGGATGCCAACGCTGAACCTGCTATAATCGCAGAGTTCTATCGTGAACTTGGTGATTTTAGAATGGCAGCACAGTTTCTTTCGAAAATAGTTCGGCGAACGCATTTTATTAATCTTTTGATTTCTCATATACAGCTCGGTGATAAAAGCGTGTTCAAAGTTGCGGGATAAGTATTTGTTTTTTTTGGCTTATTTAAAATCAGTATAAATAGTATTGAATTGTATTGGAATTTTGATTTTCTTTTCAAAAAGGTATCCGATATGTTTTAACTTAGCATAAGTTTGAAGTATATTTGAAGGTGATTTTTTGGAGAAAAGGTCATAAAGCATTATAAACCAAAACCAATTTATTATGAACCAGCTATTTATTGGAACATCCAATCAAGAAACAGTTTATTTGGGATTAAAGTCCATACAGCGACATATCGCATGTTTTGGTGCATCAGGAAGTGGAAAAACAGTTGCATGTAAGGTCTTGTCAGAAGAGTTGGCTTTGCAGGGAGTTCCAATGATAATCTTCGACCCGCAGGGCGATATTGCTTCATTAATCAATCCTGAAAATGATGATGAATTGTTGGCCACCAAAGGCTTAAATCCTGATATTAGGAGGCTCCTGGCCGAAAAAACAGAGGTTTTGATCTGGACACCGGGCAGCTCCAAAGGACTTCCATTGTCGATTAATCCCTTGCAATTCGAACAGGTTCACGGGATGGATGCTGAAGACCGCCTGCGTTTTTTTTCGGCAACGGCCAAAAATGTGATCGAGCTTATTGGTTACGATGCCGACAGCGATGATGGAAAATCAGCAGAATCGGTGTTGAGTACTGTCTTTGATTATTGTTTCCAGAAAAAGACTTATCTCAGTAGTTTTGAAGGGCTTATCGATCTGTTGACAGATTTGCCAGAGTCGGTTAGTGAGATTGTAACAAAGATAAGTAGTGCCAAAGATCTGCAGGAACTGATAAAAAAGTTACGGTTTTTAACAATCGGTTCACGCAAACTGATATTCGAAACAGGATATCCTGCTACCATAGAGGCTTTGCTGGGCCTGGGTGAACATAATACAGGAAAGACCCGTCTTTCGGTGATCTATCTCAATACACTTGCTACACAGGAAGAGAAGGAGTTTTTTATGGCTTACATTGCTCAGTTGCTTTATAACTGGATGCTTCAGAACCCACTTTCAAACGGGCAAGATGGCTTGCAAGCAGCACTCTATATCGATGAGATTGCTCCTTATTTGCCGCCGGTTAAAATGCCGTCGTGCAAGGAAAGTTTGATGCTGCTGTTTAAACAGGCACGTAAATATGGGGTAGGATGTTTGATAGCAACCCAAAACCCCGGAGATATTGATTATAAGTCAATTGCTCAGATTTCAACTTATTTAATCGGCAGCCTGAAAACCAAACAGGACCTTTCGAAGATCGAAACCAGGCTTGAATCGATGGCTCCAACTAATGCCGGTGAACTGATGCAGAAAATCCCTGCATTAAAAAAGGGCTCTTTCTTGTTGCTTTCTCCTGATGAGGAAAAGAAAATACAGCAGTTTCAGGTTCGCTGGCTGCTCACCAAACACGATGTGATCAGCGAAGAACAGTTAAATAATTTAGTTGAGGAGCACTGGCGTCAGAAATATCAGAAACCTGCTAAAGTGAAGGATAAGTCAGATATACCAGTTTCTGAAGTTGCTGCTGATCAGTCAGAACATTCTATTGAAGACACCAAGGATGCAGAAAAACAAGTGGCTGTTGCTGGCGATGATCAGGTTATGGTGATTGATTTTACTTTGCACGAACGAAATTTAAGTAAAGCTCTGAAACCACATCTTGAACATAAAACCTTTAATCTGATCGCATTAGAAAAACTGGAATCCGCTGATTTTGAATATTTTCCGCTGCTTAAAGTTAAAATGTTGTTTAACAACAAAAAAGGTATTTTCAAAAAACGGATCGAGCAAGTTCCTGTGAATTTATACCTTGATTATAAGGAGATGAACATTCTGATGATTGCAGATAAAGAAATGCAGTTTGCTCCCTTGATTGATATGGACCCACACAAAATTGATGACCTTGATGGATTGATTTTTCCAAAATCTATGAAGCGAAGCGAGGTGGATTATGATTTTCGTAAGCTGGGTAAAAAGATCAGTCTTACGGATGTGAAATCGGTTGTAGAGAGGAAGTATGATGTAGAAGTTCAGGAGGTTGATTTATTGTTGTATCCTGTTTGGCACTGTTGCATAATGCATAAGCAAACGGGTGCAAAGCGCAATCTGACCATTGATGCAGTCATGGGTTATCCATTACAATACCTGAATTAATTGGCTAAATATTAAATACACAACTTATGAAAAAGTTAGTCATATTTATAGGTTTGCTTTTTTTTGCAGAAGTTTTTTATGCACAAGAAACAGAAGATCCATTTGAGCAGTTTCGCCAGCAGTCACAAGCTGGTTTTGATCAGTTCAGGGAAGAAACCAACAAGCAATGGGAAGCTTACGAAAAGGCCAATCAGGAGGCATTTGAGCAATTCAAAAAAGGGATTGAACAGAAATGGGGAGCAGGTAATTTTATCGAGTCCACTCCTACAAACTGGGTAGAGTATAGTGAGGATGGCGAAAGCCGAACATCAGTTGATTTTGAGCAGGAAGAAGCCCGAATTGAAATTTTAATGACACCTGAAGAGGCGGATAATGCTGATCTGGTGAAACAAAAGATTGCCGAAGCTGTGAAAGAACTTGCCCTTAACAAAGGCAAGACCAAAGATTACGAAACGGAATATGAGAAGCCAGAGCCACTATTGGATGAGCCTGTGCTAAAGGATCAGCTCCAAAACGAGACTGGTGAAACAGTTACAGAAGATAATCTGGCCGAATATGCTGAACAGATCGTGGAACAACAGCCAATTGAGAAAGAAATAGTAAAACCTGAACCACCAGAACCAAAGCCTGAGCCACAACCTGAACCAGAACCTCAAAAAGAGAAAGTGATCGTCAGTGTAAAAATCCCGCTCGCAACCAATAGCATACAAACCAGGGCTTTACGGTTTTACGAGCAAGTCATTTCCTATTCATCCCGCTTTATGATCGATCCGGCTTTGGTTTTCGCTGTGATTCATACTGAATCCAGTTTTAATCCAAAGGCTAAAAGTCATGTTCCCGCATTCGGACTGATGCAGATAGTGCCGAAATATGCCGGAAGAGATGCCTACAATTATGTGTATAAGGAAGATAAACTATTGAATGAGAATTATTTGTACGAATCTCAAAACAATATTGAACTTGGATCGGCTTATCTGCATATGTTGATCACGCGCAGTTTTCGTAAGGTAGATGATCCATTGAGCCGTATTTATTGTGCAATTGCAGCCTACAATACAGGCGCAGGCAATGTGAGTCGGGCGTTTATAGGCACAACCAAGCTCTATCAGGCCATTCCGGAGATCAATAAAATGTCGGCAGATCAGGTGTATGAATTCATGAAAAAGAACCTTCCTTACGAGGAAACCCAACATTATATCGAACGTGTTTCTTCCAGAATGAAAGTCTATGCCGACTGGTTATCTGATTGAAAAATAAACCTTTAAACCAAATTGATATGAAAACAGTAAAAAATTTTAGTCTTAGTTTAATTGTCCTGCTGTGTTTGATTCACTTCAATGGAATAGCTCAAAAAATTGATTGCTTTGTTTTGCAGGCACCCACAAAGCAATATAATAATGTAAAAAAAATCGGGGTGATGGAGTTTTCTGGTCATAAAGATGCTGGTCAAATGCTTGCAGATCAGATTATTGCCAGACTTTTAATGGAAGATAGAGGCATAGAAGAACAGCAAACCGGTTTTTTGGGTTTCGGGAAAAAAGTGGAGGGAGTTACGCACATCAAGGGTTTTAAAACCAATGTTTATAGTGTGATTGAACGCAATCAGATCAATGAAATACTCAAAGAGCAACGGCTCGGACTTTCGGGAGCGATCGACGAATCAACAGCAGCCAAAGTGGGTGCGATTTTGGGATTGGATGCCATAATTCTTGGTGATGTGACCTATGAAAAGAAAGAGGATAATACATCTTCAAACTATACCACACTTGATGGGAAAACAAAAACTAAATATTGTAAAATCAGGAAGATCACTTCAAATGCCAGTCTGAAGATCGTTGAAGTGTCCACAGCTGAAATTATTGGGGTGGAAACTGCAGCATTTGAAAGTGAAGACAAAAAATGCGATGAAGAACGTTCTGAAATTGCAAATTATAATCAGCTCTTAAATAATGTTTTAAGTAGCACAGCCAGGAAGTTTGTGAATTACTTTACACCGGGCTATACCATGGTTCGTTTTGAGATGGAGAAAATCAAACTGAAAGATTTGAAAAAGCAAGCTGATGAGGCAGGCGATTACCTTGAAAACGGAAACCTTAAGCAGGCATTCCCGCTTTTGGTTGCCATTTATGAAGCTGACAGTTACAATCCAAAAGCTGCCTACAATGCCGGTATAATTCACGAAATGACGGGTTTGTATGATGATGCAGTGAACTATTACCAAATTGCCAACCAGCTCGAGCCTTCAAATCAACTTTATGCTGATGCGCTGAAACGTGCCGAAGGTGGCGTTCAAACACTGGCTTTTCTGGAAAGTATCGGAAAGCCCATAGAAACGTATTCTTTCTCAGGAACTGGTGACGCATTGGCCGAGCGCATTGTGCTCAAGGGCAAAAGCTCCGATAGGGTGGATGTATATGAATTCCCGGATAACAAATCAGATGCAATCGCAAAAATTCCCGGCGGACTTGAGTTTGTTGTTATCGAACAGCAAGGCGATTATTACCGCATTAAGCTGATCAACAACAACGAGGGTTTTGTTCATAAAAAAGATGTAAACTGATTGATAGTGAAGTCTTATGAGAAAAATATACTGGCTTATCCTGCTTCTTTGTCCCATCATCACACAGGCTCAGCAACCTCAATGGGTTGATTATTCCTGGCGGCTATCTACCTATCCTGAAAAGGACTTTTTTATAACATTTATCTCTGGTGAGGTTTCCGAAGGTCAGGATGCTAAAAACCTGCTAGATGTGTATGAAGAGCAGGCTAAAGCTGCACTCATTCAGCAAATTCAGGTTAGTTTGCAGGCTGCTACTGATTATCAGTTGGCTAATATTGATGCTGCAACTACAGAGGCTTTCAAAATGCGCTCGCAATCGATATCCAAAGCGCAAATAACAGGTCTGCGCACCGAACGCTATCACGATCGAAAAAAATCATTGGCATATGCCATTGCCTGGGCGAAAAAGTCGGAACTAAAGTATTTTTACAGAAATGCCGTGAGCCGATTGATGGAGCAAATTAAAACCCAAAAACTTACGGCTGATAATTACCGATCGAAAAACGATCAGCAACAGGCCTTGAAAACTTATTACGAAACCATGCCTGTGTTTACTGAGCTCGAGGAAGCGCAGTTTATCCTGCTGGCATTAGAGATTGTAAATGAATCAGATACGCGACTTAAGGAAAGTCATGATCTGCTAACTGCTGTAAAAAACGCTATCACTGATTTGCAACAAAGCGAAAAAGCCAGCATTGATGATTTGGGCTATTTTATGGCTTATGGATTGTTTTTGCAATTGGGTGATCTACAGTCACCTGTTATCCTGCAAGCTTTTGGTTTTGAAAATTCTGGATTGATTTCAGAGTTTTCAGAGCGTTTCAAAACAGCGCTTTCAAGTGGATTTGTGCGTGCTGGCGATTACAAAGTTTCAGAATATCCAAGTAGTTCAGCACTTGTTGTTTCAGGATCTTATTGGAAAGAAGGGGAATACCTTAAAGTAAATGCTGTTGCCCGACAGAATGGACAAGCAAAAGCTGCTGCCGAAATCAGCCTGCCAGTTCAGTGGTTGCGCGACAGATCGGTAAACTGGGTTCCTGAGAACTATTTAAGAATTGCCAAACTTGCCGAAATCAGCCTTGAAGCAGTTAACCCACAACATGATGCGCGCGCGGGACGTCCGCTTTCTGAGCCGCTAAAAGTTAAAGTGCAGAGCGCAACCGAATCACTGACCGAGGTGCCCTTGCTTTTCTATTTGCAGGATGAAATAGTTGGAAAAGCAGCTACAAATCAGACCGGACTCGCCGTTTTGCCTTTTACTGCCAAACAAGCTGATCGACTAACTCAAATTGTTTTGGCAAAGCTTGATTTGAAGGCTTTTATAGGTGGTGAACCAGAGCCTGCTTTTTTGAGTCAGCTCGAAAAACAGTATCCCATAGCACCCGCCCGATTCATGATCAAAGTGGCTCCGCTGACTATTTTTGTTCAAAGCAGCGAAAAAGGTCATTATGGTAATCAGTTGGATATTAACTTACTGGAGCCAACTTTAAAAGAAGCTCTGGCCGAAAGGGGTTATGCCTTTACCGATCAGATGAGCGAAGCTGATTTGTTGGTCGAGATTGATGCGAAAGCCAGAAACGGCTCAAATGTGCAGGGCATCTATTTTGGCTTTGTGGATGCCAGTGTTTCGGTGATGGATCTTTCTGATGGAAGGGAAATCTGGAAACAGAGCCTCAGTAGTATCAAAGGAGGCGGTGCTGATTTCAACAGGGCTATTATCAAGGCTTATGAGATGGCAGCCCAGGAACTTAAAGATGCAATGCCGGACAAGATTAAGTGAGGTTTTAAAATCAATTTGATACCAACTCCCTGATTACCACCGAAGCACAATAACAGCCAAAAATGGCGGGCATATATGAAATGGTGCCAACAGTCGATCGCCTGTTGTGTTCTGTTGTTGGTTTTTCGATTGATGATTTGGCAACAGGTTCTGGAGAATAAACTGCGGTAAAACCTTCGCGTATTCCTAATTTATGGAGTCGCTTCCGGATGTAAAAAGCCAGCCGGCAGTGTTGGGTTTTGCTGATGTCAACAATTTGAATCTGCGTAGGATCCATTTTTCCTCCTGCACCCATAGAGCTAACAGTTTTTAGGTCTTTTTGCAAAGCATAAGCCAACAGAAATACTTTTGAAGAGAGAGAGTCAATGGCATCTACCACATAATCAAAGGGCTGTGAAAGTAATTCAGGGATCTTTTCACCTTTGATAAAAGTGTTTACCTGCTCAATTTCTATCAGCGGGTTAATGTCATTTAAACGTTCAGCCATCAGTGCAGTTTTGGTTTTTTCTTCGGTGCTTTGCAATGCCAGCAATTGTCTGTTTCGGTTACTGGCCTGAATTATGTCACCATCAACCAGCGTGAGTTTTCCCACGCCAGCACGCGCCAGCTGTTCAGCTGCGTAAGCACCAACCCCTCCAAGACCGGCTACCAATACATGACTTTGGGCCAGCTTATTAAGCTTTTCTTCTCCCAGCAAAAGTGCCGTTCGGGATTGCCATTCAGGAATCATTTTTTTTCATTTGAAAAATAAGCCGCGAAATTACGAAAGATTTGCGCTTTCAAGTCTTCAGTATTGAGGCCTAAAAGTTTGGAGGCTTGTTTGTAAATCTCATGAATAGAATAGGTGTGCTGATCGTCCGTTTCAAAAAAAAGCCAGGAAACAGGAATATGCTGAATCGAATGGCTGATTTTGTTTTTTGGGTTGAACAAAGCAGCACCAGCCGAAAGATGTATGGCTTTGCTAATCAATTGTTTTGCCAACACCTCGTTACCGTCAAAACCGTGAATGATCCAACAGCCTTCGGGATGCTTTTTGCGCATGGCCAGGATTTCGCTGTAAGCCCTAACACAATGAATAATAAGCGGAAGCTTGTACGTTTTTGCCAATTCAATTTGTTTTTCAAAGATTTGTAGCTGAATTTCAAATGGAGTGTCGATGGCTTTATCCAGACCGCATTCGCCGATGGCTGCAATTTGTTGCTGTTTGGCAAGTATATTCAGGTGAGCCAATTTTTCTACAATATGGCCTTCCTTGATTTTCCAGGGATGTAATCCGCTGCTAAAGAGTGAATTATTATCTGGTAATGGGTCGCTGGCATGCACATTCCGTATGGCAGTTACTTCCTGTTTATCATAGGGGTTATGATGGGTGTGTATGTTGATAAATCTTTGTTGGCCCATATTGCAAAGTTAATTCAGATCTGATAGGTAATTTATACAGCATTCTAAATTATGCGATTCTTTGTTTTTTTGTTAAATAATTAACGCTGACTTCTGCACAAGCATTAACTTTGGACTCAATAACCACATTAGTTTAAAATTTCTAAATCCCTCATAAAATGGATGTTGAAATACTTTCGCGCATACAATTTGCATTTACAATCTCTTTCCATTACATCTATCCACCTTTGAGCATCGGCCTGGGATTGATTATGGTGTTGATGGAAGGCATGTATCTGAAGACGAAAAACAAGCAATACGAGCAGTTGGCGCGTTTTTGGACGAAAATATTTGCTATTACTTTTGGCTTGGGTGTGGCAACCGGCATCGTGATGGAGTTTGAGTTTGGAACCAACTGGGCTACTTATTCCCGCTATGTTGGCGATGTTTTTGGCTCGGCCCTGGCTGCGGAAGGTATTTTTGCTTTTGCCCTCGAGAGTGGCTTTTTGGGCGTTTTACTCTTTGGCTGGAACAGGGTAAAACCAATTGTACATTTTATTGCGACTTTTGGCGTTTGGTTTGGCTCTATGTTTTCGGCTGTTTGGATTGTGGTGGCCAACAGCTGGCAGCAAACACCTGCCGGATTCGAGATTGTTGGTGAAGGTTTGAGCGCCAGAGCCGAGATCACCGATTTTTGGGCAATGGTTTTTAATCCATCCAGCGTAGATCGCATTTTACATGTGTGGATTGGTGCATTGATAGCCGGAGCCTTTCTGGTGATGAGCGTTCATGCCTGGTATTTATTGAAAGGTCGTTATACTGTGCTGTCAGAAAAAGCCTTTAAAATTGCTTTGTCGGTTGCAGCCCTTATGTCGATTCTGCAGCTCGTAACTGGTCATAGCTCTGCTGCTGGTGTTGCTGTAAACCAGCCTGCAAAACTCGCTGCTTTCGAAGGACATTACAATACGGAAGATCAGGCAGATCTATATCTGTTTGGTTGGGTCGATCACGAAGAGCAGAAAGTAATTGGGCCATATGTACCTGGCGGTTTGAGTTTCTTGCTGGATGGTACTTTCGACACCAAAGTGAAAGGTCTTAATAATTTTCCGGAGGATGAAATTCCTGACGCCATCAATGCCGTTTTTCAGTTTTATCACCTGATGGTTGCTTTTGGGATGTATTTTATCGGAATCACACTTCTGGGGCTTTTCCTGTGGTGGCGTGGTAAGTTGTTTGAATACCGCTGGTTGATGTGGGTTTTTGTGTTCTCGGTAATATTACCGCAGTTGGCCAATCAATTTGGCTGGTTTGCCGCCGAAATGGGCCGTCAGCCCTGGGTGGTTTATGGCTTGCTGCGAACTTCCGACGCTTTATCAGCTGTTGTTACGGCAAATCAGGTGTTGTTTTCGCTAATCATGTTCACGCTGATTTATGCTTTGCTTTTTGTGTTATTCCTTTACCTGATGAATAAGAAAATCCAGGCTGGACCTTACGACGAAAGCAATACCGACAGCCGACCCTTGCAGGAAGGGATGGCCGAATCGTTCAAATGATAGTAAACAGCTGGATTAACTTCAGAGTAGTTTACCGAGATTAAAAAACTTACACAATTGACTTAAAATAAAGATATTATGGCTACATTTTTAGGAATAGATTATCCGACACTTTGGTTTTTAGTGGTGGGAGCATTGTTTTCGGGTTACGCCATTCTGGATGGTTTTGATTTGGGAGCGGGTGCCTGGCATTTGTTTTTCAAAAAGGAAGAGAGCAGACGGATTGCCTTAAATGCAGTTGGCCCTGTGTGGGACGGTAACGAAGTGTGGCTGGTTATTGGCGGAGGTGCTTTGTTTGCTGGTTTTCCGGTGCTCTATGCCTCGATGTTTTCGGCTATGTATATCCCGTTTATGCTTTTTTTGGCTGTTTTGATTTTCAGAGCAGTTTCCATCGAGTTCAGAAGCAAGGAAAAGATGAAATGGTGGCGCAATACCTGGGATATTTCTTACAGTGTCTCAAGTATTTTGATGGCTTTGCTTTTGGGCGTGGTGGTCGGAAATATCCTATGGGGAGTTGAATTGGGCCCCAACCACGATTTTACAGGGCATTGGCTCGATTTTCTTAATCCCTATGCTTTGCTGGTTGGAGTAACTACACTGGCTCTTTTTATGATGCATGGTGCTATTTATCTGGCCATGAAAACAGAAGGAAAGCTTTTCGCTAAAGTGAATACCTTATTGAAGCGGTCTATCATTTTCTTTATTGTAACTTACAGTATTGTAACGCTTTTTACGCTGATTTACCTGCCTCACCTCACCGACAGACTTCACGAAAACATTGCGCTGTTTGTTGTTCCCTTACTGGCTTTTTTGAGTATTGCTAATGTGCCACGGCTGGTTAGTAAAGGTAAATATGTGATGGCATTTTTGTTTTCATCACTTACGATGAGCTTTTTGCTGATATTGGTAGCCCTCGAACTCTATCCGGTGATCATCATGTCCACTGTTGATCCGGCTTATGACATCACGGTTTATAATGCTGCTTCTTCAGAGAATTCGCTTCGGATTATGTTGAATATAACAGCAATCGGCGCTCCATTGGTCATTTTTTACACCGTTTTCGTTTACAAAACTTTCTGGGGTAAGGTTAAGCTTGACGAAACGAGTTATTGATCAATATTTTGAATTAAGTGCATTTATTTAACAACCTTATACTTGGTTTCGGCAGGGAAAACCCGTTTGAGCCATCCGGGGATAAGAAAAGCTCCGATAAAGAGATAAGGATAATAGGTTATTAAGCGCCAAAGGAGTGCCAAAGGTACTGCCCAGGCCAGATTGGGAATCAGGTCGCCCAGAAAATCAGAAAATATAAATTCGGCTATACCGCTACCTCCGGGAGTTGGACTTACCAGTAAAATGATCCACATTGTGAGCTGACGCGCATAAATCAGCAAATGATCAAGTAAGTTCAAATGGCTGAAAAAGAATGCCATAAACATAAAATTCACTACCCAATAACGTCCTGTCCAGGAAAGAATTGTGACCAGAAAGGCCTTGGCCCAATAAGCAAAACTTTTCCCTTTAAGGGCGTGTGAAGTAATGATTAGTTGGTTGGCCAGTTTTCTTACACGCATTCTGAATCTTCTCAAAAACGGCAACAAGAAAACAAACGACAGCAGCCACTTGAAAAAATAAGGATTGAAAAATAAAGTATAAGTAAGGATGAGGGTGTAGAGTAAAATTACGCCATAGCCAAAGAACAGTGCTAATTTAACTCCGGCAGCAAAATCAACTCCATCAGGCGGAAAAATCTGATTACCAAAAAGTAAATACATCACTGGTACCAGTAAAATGAAAAACACCTCATCCAAAAAAATGGCTGTTAAAATCACTGCCGTACTTTTTCCGGAATTGATGCCTTCTTTGTAAAGCACAAAAATTGCCGGTCCCGTTCCTCCAACAACAGAAGGAGAAATGGCAGAACTAAATTCCCACAACATGATTACTTCAAAAGCCTGTTTCCAACTTAACTCACCATCAGTCAGAACTTTGATGCGATACATATAAGCCAGGTCGCGCACTCCCATCATCAGTAGTGCAATGGCCATCCAAAAAAAGGAAGCTGATGTCCAGTTAAAAAATGTGAAAGCTTCCGGATCAAAACTCCTGTAAAGCATCCACGAAGCAGCACCTAAACCAATGAGTATCGGATAGATAATACGACTTGGACGTAAACTTTTACGGATGTCGGACATGAAAACTGCTTTTTTACAAAATTACGAATTCCTGATTGCTGGTGGTAGCTTTGAATAAAACTTTGACGGCTATAATACTTAATGTTATTTCGACCAGAAACACGCCAAATTGACATACATTTTTATTTTCTAATGCCATAATGACTTGTTTTTCTGGTTGGATTGGGTTGTTTTCGGGTGTGGAATAAGTTTTGACTGCAAAAGTTTTGTAAATAATTTTTGAAAATTAACTTAATTAAAGGAGGATACAACATGAACTTAATCAGATTTAATCAGCATCCTGTAAGCATGCTTAACGAATTAATGGAAGATTTTGATCGTAATTTGTTTAGTCGTCAGAATGGTCGTCAGCAAATGACACCAGCAGTTAATATCCGCGAAAACGAAGAAGGCTTTGTTTTGGAAATGGCTGCTCCCGGCATACAAAAGAGCGATTTCAAAATTAATCTTGATAATAACGTTTTAACCCTGTCTGCTGAAAAACAGGAAGAAAAGGAAGAAAACACCGAAAAATTCAACCGCAGAGAGTTCAATTATGGTAGTTTCTGCCGCAGCTTCAGCCTGCCAAAAACCATCAATCTTGATAAGATAAAGGCAGATTACAAAGACGGGATTCTCTTAGTTAGTCTTCCAAAACGTGAAGATGCTAAAGTTGCCGTAAACAGGCAGATTGAGGTGGCTTAATTGCTAACGGAAATCAAAAAAACAAGCGCGACAATTTGTTGCGCTTTTTTTGTTTTTTGCCTTTGATATAAGGGTTACTTCTGCCGAATTAACTTGGGAAAATAAAAGTGATCTAAAGCAATTTTTTCTTAATTTAGCTCGAGAATTTTATGAAATGAAACGAGTTATAACCAGCCTCTTTTTCATCTTGCTTTTGTGTTCTTATCCCCTTGCAGCTCAGGAATCTGAGCAAGACTTCCATGATGCTATCAAGCAGGTAGAATCCCTTGGGGATACACTAGGAATCTCCAGAGCCTGGTATAAATTAGGACGCTATTACGATCAGAATGAACTGCTCGACAAAAGTAATCTTGCGATGCAAAAGGCGTTGTTCTGGGCACAATTGTCCGAAAAAAACAATGCTATCGCTGCTGTATCTAACTATATGGCAGCTAATTACAGTGTGTTGGGTAGAATGGATTCTGCCTTCAAATATTATCAAATCGCTTTGTCGGCAGTGCAAAAGGAGGGAGATAGCCTTAAACTGGCAGTCATACTGATGAATATGAGCGATGATTTTGCTACAAATGCTCAGTTTGTTCAGGCAGTGGATTATGCTTTAAAGGCAATCAAAATCAAAGAACAGGCACGTGATTCATCAAATCTGGCTTACTTTTATCAAAAAGTGGGCGAGATTTACAAACAGGCTGGGGAATTTGATAATTGGGAACGCTATGTGCTAAAAGCTTATCAGTTAAGGGAATGTGAAGATTGTGCTGATGTAAAAGCTTTGGCAGCTATTTACAACGATCTGGGGGGAATAGCCGAAAAGAAGCAGCAATATCAATTGGCCTTGCACTATTACGATACCCTTACAGTCATTGGAATGGAGAATGAATATCCCAATGCTGTAGGAACGGCACTCATTAATAATGCTCAAATTTACAAACTGCAAGGCGAGGTGGATAAAGCATTGCAAACGGCTCAGGAAGCAATCACTTACAGAATCGACTCGCCTTACAAAAATATTGTTACCAATAATATGCTGGCCGATCTTTATTTATTGAAAGGATCAGCAGATGACGCACTTATGTTCGGCGAGCAAAATCTTAAGATTCCTGAAATAGCCAATTATCCTGAAGAAATGATGCATACGCAAAAATTATTGTATAAAATTGCCAAAGCACAAAAGGATTTTGAAAAGGCCCTGTATTGGCATGAAGCCTTTGAACTGCTTTCCGATTCATTGCGAAACAAAGAAGTGCGATCGCAAATTTTGGAAATGGAACTGGCTTATGAAACAGAAAAAAAAGAACAACGTATTGCATTGTTGACAGTCGAAAACCAGCTTAAAAATCAGAGAATTAAAATTGGACTGGTGTTATTGGCAGTTTTGCTTGTGATTATTTTACTCATCATTTATATTTTGATAAACCGTAAAAAACAGGCCGAACTCAAGGAAAACAATCTGAAGCAGCAAGTGCTACGCGCCCAGATGAATCCTCATTTTATTTTTAATGTGTTGGGTTCCATTCAAAATTTTGTTATGAACAACGAAAAAAATGCAGCGGTAAGCTATCTCTCCCAATTTGCTTCGCTTACAAGGGCTACTTTGAATCATTCGGATGGGGATTCTATTTCTCTGGCAGATGAGATCGAGATGCTGAAAAACTATATCGAATTGGAAAAGATGCGCATAGGAAATCGCTTCGATTATGTTTTGGCTATCGATGAGAATCTGGAAGCTGATATCATTCAAATTCCTCCCATGTTGGTTCAGCCATTTATCGAAAACGCCATAAAGCATGGGTTTGTCGGAATTGATTATCCCGGCTTATTGAAGGTAGCCATTGCAGATCAGGGAGATGTGATCGAATTTTTAATTGAGGATAATGGGGCAGGATTAGGGCAAAAAACTGCCAAATCCAAAACGCATGTTTCCAGGGCAATGGATATTTTTAACAAAAGGCGAAAACTTATTCAACAGAAATACAAGAAGGAATTCAAGTTTGAAATGAGTAATTTGAAAGATCATGATCCGAATTTGTCGGGCATGAAAATAGTAATTCATATCCCTGTGCTTAATGATAATTAAAGCAGTAGTAATAGATGACGAGCCTGGTATGCAGGCAATTAACTGCCGTTTGCTCTCAGATTATTTCCCTGAGATCAATGTGGTGGGCAAGGCTGAATCAGTTGAAAGTGCCTTAGCACTCATAAAAGCGCAAACACCCGATCTGGTGTTGTTGGATATTGAATTAGCAGATGGATCTGGTTTTGAAATTCTGCAAAAGCTTCAGCCTTATAGTTTTAAAGTGGTTTTTGTTACCGGATTTGATGCTTTTGCCATACAGGCTTTTAAGTACAGCGCCCTTGATTATTTATTGAAGCCTGTCAACCAAAACGACTTTAAGCAGGCGATTGGCCGCGCGGTTGCGCTTATTGAAAATAACGAAACTACAAATCCGCAATTGGAAGTGCTGATGCAGGTGGTAAACCAACAAATGCATCATAAAAAACTGGTGCTAAAAACTTCTGAATCAATGCATATCGTTGAGATTGATAAAATCTACTTCTGCAAAAGCGATAACAGCTACACCACTTTTTACTTTGAAAACGATCCGAAGATATTGGTTTCGAAAAGCCTTAAGGAATATGAAAGTTTGTTGGCTCACCACGGTTTTTTCAGGGCGCATCAGTCGTATTTGGTGAACCTGAATCACGTGTGTAAAGTAGATAAAAGTGATGGCGGATTTCTTGTGATGAATAACAAACATGAAATTCCAATCTCTTCGAGGCAGATGAAAAGGCTCATACATATGCTGGAGCAATTATAATCCCTTCCGGCATTTTTGTTGCGTTTTCAAACTCAGGCCTGACGAATTCAAATTCATTAATTTTTCCGGGAGATTGCATTTTACCTTTACGGAAAAACGAAAATGCTTAACGATCATCGTATTGTGCTTCATACAATAGATGCCATTCATCTGGTTCATGCCAGTGATATTTTGTTTTGTAAATGTGATAACAGCTCTACCACTTTTAATCTCACTAATGGTGCTACCATTGTTGTTTCGCGGGGCATTAAGGAATTTGAACTGCTATTGTCCGACTCGGGTTTTATCAGGACGCACCAGTCTTTTCTGGTCAACAGGGATCATATTACTTCAGTGAGCAAAGCCAACAATTATGCCCTTGTTTTATCGGATAAAACTCAAATCCCTGTTTCTACCCGAAAGCGAAAGGAAATATTACAAATTCTGACCGGAAATTAGCGAATTCAAGTCTGAAAGTACCGCAGTCAAATTTGAATGAATAAAACTGTGAATGCACTTTACTTTTGTTGGAGTTAGCTGACATCAAATACTTTGATGTTGAAAATAAAATCAAACCTTAAAACACATGAAAAAAGTATTTTTAAAAACGACTGTCCTTTTAACTGCCTTGCTGCTTGTATTAGGATCGTGTAGCAAGAAAAGTGATGACAATCCGGTAACTCCAGGTCAATTGGGAGGCAAATTTAAATTGGTAATAAATGATGTGCTCATCGCCGAAGAAACGACAGATGAAGTTGGTATGCTGGGCGATTTAATTTCAGTAGCGCGTGATGAGTCCTTAAACATTGTGATCGCCAATGTGCCTCATACGGTTGGTGGCGAAACAACTATCAGTGACGATGAAGATGCTGCTTCAGTATCTATTTCCGGCACGAATATTTTGAATACTGATGGCTCTGGAGAAGTATATTTTTCGATCAGTGGCACCCTAAAGCGTGAATCTGATTCAAAAGTTACCTTTCAAGGCACATGCAGCCGTTTTGGCGATGCTCAGCTATATACGTTTAGTGGTTATGCCGAATCTGAAGCTTTTAAAGTGATATAATCATAGTCCCTCAAATATTCTTAAACCTAATCAAAATTGAAATCATGAAAAACTTAATCAAATCTCTAATTTTGGCTGTTGTTCTTTTTGCAGCAGCACAGCTTCAGGCGCAGGTAAGCGCAGGTGCAGGCGTTGTATTCGGAAGCGATATCAACAATATCGGTTTCAGCCTCAACGGAAAATACAGTTTTAATGAAAGCTGGGCAGCAGCGCCTTCTTTCACCTTTTTCCTGAAAAAGGATTACGTTTCCTGGTCGGTATTGGATCTGGATGTGAATTATCAGCTTACTGCCATCGAGAATTTAGGCGGGCTTTATGCCATTGGCGGATTAAACATGACCTTCTGGAAAATCAGTTATGATGATGTGTACGATGACATTTGGGGTGGTGCATGGGATGCCAACGGTTCCGATATAGGTTTCAATCTCGGCCTTGGCTTGGATGTTCCGCTCTCCGAAAAAGTGGTGTTAGCTCCTGAAGTACGCTACACATTGGGCGGGGCAAATTTTTTCCGTGCAGCTGTTAAACTGATGTACGCTTTTTAGACAACCAATAATTTTTCTCATATTCAAAACCATCAATCTTTGGATTGGTGGTTTTTTTGGTGCATTTCATTACAATTCAATCAAAGTTTGATGTAATGCATTTTTTTTGTGTGTTTTATGAAAAACCACTAAATTGTGCTGTCTAAAACAAAGCATTATGAAAACAAAATGCAGCAGTATTTGTATCCTCCAGGGATATAAAATTATTTTTTTAATCACATTTATGGGCACTATGTTTGGTTTTACCAATTTATCAGCCCAGCACTGGCTCTCCGTTGGAGAGGTGTATGATTTTGAGATAGGCGATCTGTTCGTGACATCTGGATATAGTGAAAGTGCATCCGGGGGATGGCATGATACCGAGAATAGACAAACCGAAATGGAGGTGATTGATAAACAATGGAGTGCATCAGGTGATACGGTGTTCTATTATTTTGATATGAAAAGTTGGAAGCGGACTTTAGTGAGTGGGAATGATTGGGAGGTTAACATTAATCATGATACAGTTATGAGATCCCATTCTATGTTGGATAGTTTAATGATTGACATCGTTTTTAATAATTATATCCAAAAGTATGCTGATCCAAACCATATGCATGGAAGAATAAGAAATGAACTAGTAAATGCTTCTGACACGTATGATGCCACTGTGAATGGGTATACTGAAGGTTTGGGGAGTATTAGATATACCCGAACCACTTATACTTCTACTTATAGGAATGATCTGATTTATTATAAAAAGGGTGAGGAAGAATGGGGAAGCTATACTCCTATATCCATTGATGAACAATACGTGAAAAATAGTGCTTCCCCTATTTCTCAAATGTTGGCAGATAACTTTACTAAAACGGGGATTAAAAAAGACAAACCTGATTTGAATACTATCGTTCAACATAAAGGAAAGCAAGTTGAGAGTAAGGAGCCTTGTTCTTCATGCCTACCGGGAGGCATTGTATTCCGTACGCAAACTCAGATTGATGAGTTCCATACGAATTATCCCGAATGTACTAATATTGAAGGCGATGTAACGATATGGGGTTTTGATATTGCCAATCTGAATGGATTAAATATGCTGACTTCCATTGGGGGGAATTTCAGAGTTTTTGCTTGCTATACCTTAACCAGCCTGAACGGATTGGATAGCCTCACCTCAATCGAAGGGAATTTGGAGATTATAGCAAATAATTCCCTTACCAGCCTTTCCGGGATTGAGAACCTGGAAGCTGCCTCGATAGATCAATTAACAATAATTAATAACAGCTCCTTATCCAGCTGTGAAGCCCAATGGTTGTGTGAATATCTAAGTTCGCCAAATAGTGAGTTTGAATTAAGCAACAATGCGAGCGGCTGTAACAGTATCATAGAGGTTGCTGCTGGCTGCGGAGGAATGCCATGCCTTACTGATGATGATTATGTTTTTAATACTCAGTCAGAAATAGATCTTTTTGAGGCTGCTTTTCCTAATTGTACTGACTTGGAAGGAAATGTTACTATAAATGGAATTGACATTACAAATCTAGCCGGATTGGGTATGATTACATCTATCGCAGGCAATCTAACAATTCATGGTTGTGAAGGACTTACTAGTCTGACAGGCTTGGATAATTTGAATTCTGTCGGTAACGACTTAATAATATATAAAAACTATAATCTAAGTAGTCTAAACGGTACTGAAAATCTTTATTCAGTTGGAGGGAATTTGAAGTTGTATTCCCTTCCAGACCTTAGCAGCTTGAATGGACTAGATGGCCTTAATAACATAGGAGTGAATTTCAGAATATACAATTGCAATACCTTAACCAGCCTGACCGGACTGGAAAACCTTACTTCCATTGGCGGTTATCTCTGGATTGATCATAATGCTGGCTTGTCTAACTTGAATGGAATGGAAAACCTGACTTCTGTTGATGGAAACCTCTGGATTCATACCAATACTGCCCTGACCAGCCTGAGTGGTTTGGAAAACCTAACTTCTGTAGGTAAGAATTTCAGATTGTTTTTTAATACTGCCCTGACAAGCCTAAGCGGTTTGGAGAGCCTCACCTCTATTGGAGATTATCTTTGGGTTAAAAATAACCCGGTTCTTACCAGCCTGAGTGGACTTGATAACCTGAATACTATTGGGGATTATCTTTGGGTGGATGATAATAAAGTCTTAAGCCATCTTAATGGATTGGAAGGACTGAATTCCATAGAGGGAAATTTTTGGTTTACTGGTAACGACTCTCTGTCTGAACTGCCTGAATTGAATAGTCTGACCTCCATCGGGGGGAATCTTTGGGTTAATTATAACATTACACTTACCAGCCTTTCCGGGCTGGATAATTTGGAAGCTGCATCGATAGATCAATTAATAATTGTGCATAACAGCTCCTTATCCAGCTGTGAAGCCCAGTGGTTGTGTGAATATCTAAGTTCGCCAAATAGTGAGTTTGAAATAAGTAACAATGCGAGCGGCTGTAACAGTATCATAGAGGTTGCTGCTGGCTGCGGAGGAATGCCTTGCCTTACTAATGATGATTATGTTTTTAATACTCAGTTGGAAATAGATCTTTTTGAGGCTGCTTTTCCTAATTGTACTGACTTGGAAGGAAATGTTACTATAAATGGAATTGACATTACAAATCTAGCCGGATTGGGTATGATTACATCTATCGCAGGCAATCTTACAATTCATGGTTGTGATGGACTTACTAGTCTGACAGGCTTGGATAATTTGAGTTCTGTCGGTAACGATCTAAATATCAACAATAATAATGTGCTTGCCAGTCTGAACGGATTGGAGGATCTATCAACCATCGGTGCAAATTTAAAGATTGAAAATAATGATTTTCTTTATAATTTGACTTCATTGGAGGGGCTTACCTCAATAGAAGGGAATCTGCAGATTATAGAAAATGATACCCTTACCAGCTTGAGGGGACTGGATAATCTGGAAGCAGCTTCAATAACTGATCTGCAAATTGTCTCGAATCCTTTGCTCGAAAAGTGCGAAGTCAATAGCATTTGCAATTATTTGTCAGAACCTGGCGGCACAATAGAAATCCATGATAATGCACCCGGCTGTAGTAACCCTCAACAAGTAGAAAACGCTTGTGAAAAATTGGATGTGGAAGAGCTGGCTGTTGAAGCAGAATTTATGGTTTTCCCCAACCCTGCTAAAAACAAGATATATCTCACAAGTAAAAATGATTTGAAAATTGAAACCTTTACGATTTATAATCAAATAGGACAAAAGGTGTTTCATCGAAATGAGACGGTAGACAATATTGATATTTCAGCACTTGAGTCAGGTATATATTTTCTTGAACTTATCTCAGGTGAATTAACAATCAAACAAAAGCTAATCGTTAGTAATTAAGAACATTGTAGCTGGTTGGTTTTAAGTTTTTGTGCGCTTTTTAGCCATCCATAAATATCTTTCTCATCTAACCTTCGGCTTGGTGGTTTTTTTGATTAATGCTGTCATTAACAATTCCCCCCTTCAATGCTTTTCCTAACTTTGCAAGCATGGTTTTTTATGAATTTTTAATGATTAATTTGCACAATGAATAATCTTAACAGGCGAATTAGTCAATTAGGAACGGCTTTGGGAAAGCTCGATTTCTCGTTGATAAGTATTTTTCTGGTAGTGGCTTTTGTTGCCATTTATTCAATTAATCTATCGTACTGGAACAGACCTGATCGCATTATTGCTTCGGATGTGATTAATTATTATGCTTATCTGCCAGCCACTTTTGTTTATGGAGATGTTACACTTGATTTTGTGTTTAATAATAAGAAAGAATTTGAAGAAATTTTTTGGCCAGTAATCACCGATATTAATAAAAATGCCATACGTGTAACGATGGGCATGTCTGTGATGTATGCTCCGGCATTTTTAATTACGCATGCAATTGTACATATTACAGGCGGCGAAGCTGATGGATTTAGTTGGCCCTATCGTTTGGGACTTATAATTATTGGTTGGGTGTATCTTTTTTTGGCCCTGATGATGCTTCGAAAGATCTTGCTTAGGTTTTATTCGAAGCTGGTAACAGCATTGGTTCTAGTTATTGTTGTTGTAGGTACAAATTTATTTCATTACGCAACTGTTGAACCTGCAATGAGTCATGCATACAGCTTTTTATTGTTTACAGCTTTTTTATTGTTAACAATCAAATGGCATGAAACGAAATGTTTTAAAACGGCTATACTAATTGGTCTAGTAAGCGGCATGATCGCTTTAGTAAGACCAACAAATGTTTTGCTTGGTCTTGTTTTTATTTTTTGGGGAGTGGATTCCTGGCGTGGATTGATCACGAAATTCAATTTATTGAAAAGCAATTTAGTTTCAGTTTCTTTAATCCTTTTATTTGCTTTCATCGTATGGATACCCCAGTTGGTATACTGGAAAACGGTTTCCGGAAGTTGGTTTTTTGTTGGCTATGAAGATGATGCTGCATTTTATTTTGCTAACCCTCAATTAATTAACAATTTATTTAGTTATCGCAAAGGATGGCTTGTTTATACGCCACTAATGATTTTTGCTTTCGTTGGTTTAGTAATGCTTTGGAAGAATAGAAGAGGAATGGCACTTCCAATAGTGGTTTATTCAGTTTTCAATATTTACCTTATTTCAAGTTGGTGGTCGTGGTGGTATGGCGGTGGATTTGGAATGCGTCCATATGTTGAAACTTATGCTATTTATGCATTAGGTTTTGGGGCTTTTGTTGATTGGATTTTTAAGCGCAGGTTTTTTGTTAAAGTACCTGCTCTGATAATTATTTTGTTGCTTGTGGGCTTCAGTTATTTCCAGTCACGTCAGTATTATTGGGGGGCTATTCATTATGTGGGTATGACCAAAGAAGCTTATTGGCATCAGTTTTTAGTGTTAAAGCCTTATGGTGATCTTTATAAAAAGCTTACAATTCCGGATATGGAAAAAGCACGGAAGGGGATCTATGAGTATCATAAATTTAGTGATTAAATCAATTAATTATTTTTTATGTTTAAAAAATGGGATATAGATTCAAAATCATTATTGAAAAAGCAAGAAAAGTTTTTGTTCTTCCTTTTCTTGCTTGGAAACCTGATTCCGCTTTACTTCACGCAGTACATTGGCTCATTGGATGGCCCAAAGCATCTACAAATTGCCAATATCATGGTTGAATTATGGAAAGGGAATGAGTTGTTTCAGTCTTATTTCGAGTTTAGCGCACCTTATGTAGGAAATGTATCAGGGCATTATTTGCTGGCTCTTTTCAGGTTGTTTTTGCCAACCTGGATGTCAGAGAAATTAGTACTTTCACTATATGTTATTCTTCTTGCTACTGGCTTTCGGTATCTTGTAAAGGGTGTTAGTAAAACCATAAACTATAGTTATTTCCTGATTTTCCCATTTACTTATACTTTTCTCTTTATGATGGGTTTTTATAACTATAGTCTTGCTTTTGGTTTTATGTTTTTTGCTTTAGGGTATTTTGTCCGACATCATACTAATCTGAACTGGAAAAAAAATCTAATTCTTTCTTTCTTGGTACTTCTAACATATTACTCGCATATTTTTGTGTATGGGTTTTTGTTGTTTTCCTTAGGTGTTTTATATATTAAGAATCAGCTTGTAAGCCAAACAGAAAATGCTAGTTTTAAATTCAAATCTGTTGCTTCTGATTTTTTGCGATTATTTCTAGCAGTCCTACCCTCATTGATTTTGGCCGGTTTTTATGTTAATTTGATACTGCAATATCCGACAGGTGATTCTGAAGGAATCCTTATCGAAAGGTGGGAGTTTTTGAAGCAAATGAAAATCCTTGTAGGTTTTATCGGCGTATATGAAATACCTTATACCAGTATGATATTTTGGTTGATTATGGGACTTTTAGGATTAAATATTGGGCTCATTCTATTGAAAGTCAATAGGTTCAAGAAATATAGGAATGATCATAATTTTCAGAATGATATAGTTTGGGGAGTTATCGTTGTGGTACTTTTTTCCTTGTACTTTTTGATGCCAAATAATCTGAACGCTGCTGGCAATGTGCTTAATAGATTATTGATAATTGCCCTATATTTCCTGATAGTCTGGTTAAGCATCAGAAAGATTCCTCAAATATTAAATATTTTTATATTGTTGTTCTTGTTATTTTATGGTATATCGCTTTACGGCCGGCAGATTGAACAAAGACAACATTATGATGAAATTATAAAAGAGATTAAACAGGTTGAATCGAATCTTCCGGAAAATTGCACTTTTTTAAGTAAGAATTACTACAAAGGGTGGGTATCCTATCATTTTCAGACCTACATCGGAACAGGTAAGCCTATTGTAAATGTTTATAGCCAGGCGATATCACCCTTATTTGCTGTTAAATGGAGCGAGAACAGGCCACTAACTTATGTAGGGTGTGAGTTTGCACATGATTACACTGCGGTTTTTACAGCTACCTCTGCAACCAAGACTATGAATACTGAGTTTATCACAGTAGTTGGAAAAGATGATTTCTTTAATGAAAGCGAGGGCAATCCTTTGATGCAAGTAATTGACCTGTATTATACAGAACGGCAGGATTTGTCAAATGATCTTGTTGTAGTTTATGAATTGAATATTCAGGATAAAGTGGATTCTATCAAATCAATTATCAGCGAAGATGTAGAAGTTGTAAAGGATTTAGAATTAAAATCTTCAGAATTAGGAGTGCCGCTTGAAGAGTTGATAACAAGACAAGCATTATATCATTTTAAAACCATTAATGATTCACAATAATCCTATATTTTATAGCTAGCAAAAATTTTCATTTTCTATCAAAAATATTATACTTCAACACACACCATATCGCTCTAAAACCGTCTTGCCAATTGATTTTTTTGCCTTCGGCATAGGTACGCCCATAATAGGAAATCCCAACTTCGTATATCCGTATGTCTTTGATGCGCGAGATTTTGGCAGTTACCTCGGGTTCAAAACCAAAGCGGTTTTCTTTTAGATTAATGGATTGCAGTATTTCACGTTTAAAAAGTTTATAGCCCGATTCCATATCTGTGAGGTTCAGGTTGGTGAATATATTGGAAACTGAAGTCAAAAATTTATTTCCAATCGAATGCCAGAAAAATAAAATCCGATGTGGATTGCCTCCAATAAATCGTGATCCGTACACCACATCAGCCATGCCATCCAGCACCGGAGCCAGCAGTTTGGGATATTCACGCGGATCATATTCATAATCCGCATCCTGAATTAAAATGTACTCGCCTTCGGCTGCTTCAATCCCTTTTCTGATGGCAAATCCTTTTCCACGATTGGGTTTTGAAGCAATGCTAACAAGCTGAACTTCAGGATTACGTTTATGCCATGCTGCTACACAGTTCAGGGTTTCATCTTTGGAGGCATCATCCACCACAACCAGCTGTGTACTGATATTGTTGAAAGTGATGCTTTTCAGAATTTTATCCAGCACATCTTCAATGGTTCTGGCTTCGTTGTAGGCTGGTATAATTAAACTTAGGGTATTTTTCATTTTTTGTTTAATAAATATTTATTCTTTAGGCTCAAAAACTTTTACTTTAAAATTATCAATATAAATACGTTTTTGGCTTCTGTTCCAAATGTAAGTTTGGAATTGATCATTTTCTGTTGTAGGTTCAGGAGCCAGGTAGTCGATGGATAAAATGTGCCATTCACCATCTTTTGTTGTTTCAAGTGGAAATGTGCGGTATTTGTATGTTTGTCCTCTGCTTGATCTTCTGGGGCCGTTGTATGTGTAAGTGCAGACTAAGAGCGCATCACCTTTATTGATAGGTTCCTCGCCTTTAAATTTCAAACTAACCCTTGCCCAATAGTGGGTTTTATCCGTAATTTCTTGATGAGCAATTTTTAAGTCCTTGCTAAAATGAATTTTATCATCCACCAGAAATACATAATTTGTTGAATCTTTGGGATCAACAAAATTTCTGGTGTCTTGAAAATCATAGTTCACCAAAACTTTTGATTGATACATACTTGTATCCGGAATTTTGTTTCCGGTTTGGTCGTCAAGGTAATGATCCAGTCTGAGATATTTTTTTAGATCAGGGTTGATTTCTTTTTTGCCAAAAACTTTGAAGTAATATTCCTTTGTCATTTTGGAGCTGTCGATGATGCCCATCATAATCTGCCATCCTTGTATTGAACTCAACCATATAAAGAAAGCTAAGAATGCTGTGGCAATTGTTTTAACAGGCCATTTCTGATTTAAAATGAGTGCGATAAAGGCAGCCAACGGAAGCACCAACAAAGCATAGGACTGGATAAATGCCCGCCAGCCATAGCTGATCAAGCTAGTGAAGGAGGCAATCAGGAATAAGTTCAACAAAAAATGAAGAAACAGTGGAGGTAAGAGTGCTTTGTGCTTGCGCCAGAGCGGAATAAAACCCAACAAAGCAAAAGTCATTAAGGGAGCATAAATCAGCCATCCTTTTCTGAAACTGAAAAGTACCCAGCCAAAACGCGGGTTGGTAAAATCAAATCCTGATTGCGGGTCAGTATAGGTACTGTAGATAAAATTTCCTGTAAAGGCGTAGAAATAAAGTAGTTGTGGCAGGCCTGCCAGAAAAGTGAAAAAAACGAGTAACATCAGCTGACCAAAATGTGTTTTGATCAGTAAGATTTTATTTTTCAAACTTTTACTGTCATAAACATTCCACAACAAAGGGATCAGTATCGCAACAATATCACTCGGGCGGCTTACGATGATCAATCCAAGTAACAAACCAATGGCTATGGCAAATCTTTTTTTCTGTTCTTCGTGCCAGCGGATGGTAAACCACAGCAGCATCGCATAAAAACTCAACAAAATAGTATGTGGAGCTCCGGCATCAAATGTGGACCAAAAAATTAAATTAGTCCCCAGATAAAGGGCAATCAAGGTCCAGCTGGTGGTTGTATCATCGAAATATTTCAATAACACTTTGCGCGTAAATATCAGGCCAACAATCACATAAAACCAAGCAGCAATCATCATGGCTAGTTGGTAGGGATAGGAAAAACCGTCAGCCGGATATTGGCTCATACTGGCCATGAGATGCCCCAAAAAGAAGAACGGTGAAAGCAAGATTGCAATTCCATTAAAAAAACGGATTATGTTGTATTGTCCTTCCTTTTGTAGCTGATAAAAAGTGGGTGTGTTATTGTAGGTTTCATTGATTTTTTCGAGCCAGCTCATATCACTTATAGCCGGATCATTATAGATAAATGTTGCCGGTAAATGAAGGTAGAGACCAAAATAATCAAAACTCAGCAAATTGTTCTGCTGATAACCAAATTTCAATAGACCAAGTAGCAGTACAAGTCCCCAAACAATAATTAGTGATTTTTTATTTGATCTACGACCCACCATTTAAAAGTATATGTGTTGATTTAATTATGAGCACGAAAAGTACTATTTTTTTATGAATTTTAGCCTTTGATTGGTGTTGTTGCTTTCCACTATTAACAGATATTTCCCACTGTTTAAGTGATTTACGGAAATGGAGTTTATGTTGATTTGGTTTGTTTCAAAAACAATTTTCCCTTGCAAATCAAGTATTTTGATGGTATTTCTTTCAGCTGACAATCCCTTAATCTGCAACACATCCTGAACAGGATTGGGATAAACTTGAATAGCTTCCTGATTCGTCTCATTTAGATCAACAAAAATGTCCATAACAATCAGTTCTGTATGGTTTTCGTCAATCAGTTCTACTGTTCCGTTCACAGCTTCGTAAGCTTCAACCAATACTTCATAAGGATAAGTACCAGGCTCAAGGGATTCAAAAATAGTAATGCCGCTGTCATTTGTGCTCTGTGTACCAACTCCTTCCAGGTTAATTTCAGCTCCAGAAATGGCAACACCATCCTCATCTTCAACCATAAAAGTCAGGTCATAAGTGTCGGATTGCTGATTGGCAATCACTGTCCATTCGGCTTCTGAACCATGAGGGGTGCTTAGCGTATAAATAACATTCTCGTTGAAATCCTGGGCCGCTTCGGAAGCAGGATCGCCATCGATGCCCAAATCAACAGTATAGGTTGGGATCAGGTTTGTGAGTGAAATGCCAGCCGGAACTTCTAGCATAACCGTAAAATTGTCGTTGTTTATCGTTCCTGAAATATCATTTTCAAGTTGCGGATTATTGCTGGCAAGTAGTGCGAATGACAAAAATTCGGGCTCCAGAGTTTTAATCGGTTCGTAAGTTACCAGCCCGAGCGTGCCATCATCAGGTTGATGAAAAATATAAGTTTCGGCAATGGCTACATCATTTGTGCCCCAGTAATTGCCAATGGCATTCACATCTTCGGCTATGTTGTTGTAGAAAGCATAGATTTCTCCATTATTTCCATTCTCATAAAAGATATTTCCGCCCGGATCCATGGTTGTGCCAAGATCGAGGTCGAAAACCTGCTGTGTTGTTATTCCCCATAAGTTTCCTGATATCAGGTTTCGGCGTACAATAGCCTTGTTAGTTGTATTGGCCCCATAAAAATTCAATCCGCTGCCACCCAGCATGGGGTCGTTTTGAATGTCGTTGTCTAATATTATATTGTCTGTAATCCTGCTGCTGATGCTGCTTCCGATTTGAGCATAACCATAGCGGTTATTCACGATGGTGTTTCCCGACACAACGGCTTTGGTATTTCCTACGCCAACCAGGCTGTTGATGGAGATCCCACCAACATTATCATGAAATCCTTCCACATAATTGCCAACGATATAAATGCTGTCGGCAGCACCGGGGCCCAGATTGATTTGCGGCCGATTACTGTTGTCGGTGGTATTGTGGATAAATTCATTGAAGTAAATCTGAGGAGATCCTTCCGTATTGGCACCCGACCCAATCGCCGATCGCTCGTTTTCAACAAAGCGGCAATAACGAATGATCGGATCACAATTACTGTAGTTGATCACATTGGAAGTGCTTGAAGAACTGTTATGAATAAAGGTGCAATATTCAAAAGTGGCTTCACTTTCGATGAGCGAGATACCACCACCATGTGTGATACGTGTGTTGGCAAAATAGTTGGAGGGTGAGTCCTCAAATCGCAGTCCTTTAAATCCTTGCCCGGGAGTGAGTGTGTCAATTGCTGTAATCAAAACTTCTCCACTTACCGGATTAGAAACTAAAGTTCCAAAAAATTCTGGACGAAGGTCGGTTGCGATTTTAATAATACTAGCTTCGGTTATTTTTAAGGTGTCAGTAGCTGAAATAATAAGTTCATTTTGAATCATATAGCTGCCATCTTCAAAGACAACGACTCCACCACTCAAATCAACCAGGTCATTAAGTGTAAATGTTTGATTGTTACCGGGCGTAATGTATTGTGCCTTTACAGTAAATCCTAACAAAATGATTAACAAGGTGATAAAACTAAATTTTTTCATGATATCAAAGCGTTTAAGTTTATGCGTTTCGTTTGTTTAATTTTCTCATTTTTTGCGGTCCGTACCAAATCCAAAAACCACTTATGCCAAACAATATTAGTGAAAATCCCATGATGCTCGTAAAAAACAATTTAAAAAAACTGAATTTGGAATCAAAAAACCGGTCCAGAAAAGAGCCGTCATGCAGTTCCTCCAAAAAATCTGAACGACGTTTGCCGATATGCACTACCTCACCGCTAGCCCCATCGAGTTGTATTCCCCAATAGTGATCTTTGAAAATGAATTTAACTATTCCTTTGTCTGGCATGATGTCGATTCGTGATATATCTGTTTCCAATTCTGAGGAGAAATCGGATAAACTTTGTATGGCAGCTTTTTTGAGGCTGTCGAGAGATTTCCAGTTTTTCAGATTTGAAGTGATGCCCTGTCTGTTATTGGGCAAAATATAATCATAACTATTTTTTTTCCAGCCAAGTAAGATGCCTGTGATGGCCATATTAAGGATGAAAACAAGTAAAATCAAACCTGTGATGCGGTGAAGTTTCCTTAAAAACCGAATCGTTTTGGCTTGTTTACGTCTTGAAATTTCGTTTTGCGGAAGATTTTTTATTTCGTTCACTATTCCAGAAATCCAAAAATTAATAGCCGTAAGCTCTTCCGTTAATTTGTCTTACAAGTACCTCCATCACACATACATTTTTCAGCGCAGGCTCACTGTATTTGAATGCGTTATCAGTATATTGATGCATGATCACATCGAGGGCAGCCTGTTTTTCTTCCATGTCTTCAATAAAAATTACTTCACCAATTATCTGAACCGACCGATATTTCATCGAATAGCTGCAGGCCACTTCGCTGTTCTGAAACCGAAGTTCGTGATCGGTACTAAAAGTGACACAGACTTTAGGATATTTTTTCAGAATTTCAATTTTCCTTCCCTCTGGTGCCGAATGTAAAAATAACCGGCCATTTTCGTAGCCAAAGTTCATGGGCACGGCATAAGGTTGGTTAGCATCATCAACCATCGACAGGGTGCAGGCTTCACATTTTTTAATGATCGCTTCCAGTTCGGGTTCAAAGGTGAGGTCTCGGCTTTTCATAAAATACTCCTTATTTGTTGGCAAAGATCGGAAATTTCAGGGGTTTTTTGGCCTTATTCAAATCAGTTGAAAAGCGTATTTTTGCACAAAATTTCTAACTATGCGTTATTCAGTTATTTCCATATTTATCCTTTTTTCTTTTTGGGCACAGGCTCAACAACCTCAGCTTGAAATTCAGCAAATGCAGGAGCAGATGCGCTACCTCGCATCCGATGAGCTAAAAGGCCGTTTTCCGGGTACACCCGAAGATCAGCTGGCTGCTGATTACATCCGTGAAGCATTTCTCAAGGCTGGACTTACACCAATGGCCGACAATGGGTTTCAGTATTTTTCGGTGGTTACTGCCGTCGAAGCTGCAGATGATAACAAGCTGAATGTGAATGGGACATCCGCCGTTTTCGAACAGGATTTCAGTTTGTTTGCATTTAGTAGCAATGCCACAGTTGAGGCTGAAGTGGTGTTTGCTGGCTACGGTCTGGTACTGGACCTAGATAGTTTGCAATGGAATGATTTTGAAGGCCTCGACGTGAAAAATAAATGGGTTTTGGTGCTTGAAGGCGATCCTGAACCTGAGAATAACGACAGCCCGTTTATCCCTTTTGCAACTATCAGAAACAAAGCACTGAATGCTAAAGATCAGGGTGCAGCAGGGCTTTTGGTTGTTGGTGGTAGCCAGAATGATCCTAAAGATGAGATCACACCGCTGCTTTTCGAGCGCTCTGTGATTAGTGCTGGACTACCCGTGATCGACCTGAAAAGATCCTGGGCAGATAGCATTTTATTGGCTGATATGCTTTCGGTCGATAGCCTGGAAATATTGGCGGGAAATAGCAAGAGCTCTTTACAAAACATTGAAAACACATTTATTAAAGCCACTACAGTTCTTGAGCGTCAGGAGGTAAAAACTCAAAATATTGTTTTTAAGATTGAAGGCACTGATCCGAAATTAAAGGCTGAGGTAGTTGTTTTAGGTGCGCATTACGATCATTTGGGAATGGGTGGTCAGGGCTCTGGCTCGCGTGTGCCGGATACAATTGCACCGCATTATGGTGCGGATGACAATGCTTCGGGCACTGTGGGTATCATGCAATTGGCTTCACAATTGGCAGCAATGGTCGAAAAGCCCCGGCGAAGCCTTGTAGTTGTTGCATTTGGCGCTGAAGAGCTTGGGCTTTTAGGCTCGGCTTATTTCGCTAAAAACATGCCCTTTGAAACTACCGCTGTGCAGGCAATGGTTAATTTTGATATGATTGGCCGTTTGAATGATGATAGAGCCGTTGTTATTGGCGGAACAGGTACTTCTGCAGAATCTGAAAGCTTGCTCGATCAGCTAAAATCAATGCATGATTTGCAAATTTCTTATTCACCCGAAGGCTTTGGTGCCTCTGATCATGCTTCATTTTATGCGCAAGACATTCCCGTGTTTTTTATCAGTACGGGTGCGCATGGCGATTACCATACACCAGCAGATACCTGGGACAAAATCAATTATGATGGAATGGCTGATGTGCTGGATTTAAGCGAGGATTTATTGATCGAATTGCTCAACCGTGATGAGAAACTTAGTTTTCAGGAAGCTGGACCAAAGCAGCGCACAACTGGACGTCGTGGTTTCAAAGTTACTTTGGGTATCATGCCCGATTTCACGAGCACAGCAACAGATGGTCTTGGTGTTGGAGGCGTTACCAAAGGCGGACCAGCAGACAGAGCCGGAATGTTGAAAGGCGATAAAATTGTGGGTATAAACGGCATGCCGGTTGGTACAATTTACGATTATATGAATCGCCTGAAACAACTGAAAGCCGGCGAACGCGCCAATGTGGATGTAATGCGTGGAAGCGAAAAGGTGATTTTGATCGTAGAGTTGTAATTGGTGAATATCCTGCTAGTTAATATTGAATTTGCCTCCAGAAGTTTTTATCTGAAATTTCTGAAATTTGGAGTTGTTGGCTTTTCAGGGCTTTTTGTTGATTTTGGCCTGACCTATCTGTTCAAAGAAATTTTCCATGTTCAAAAATATGTGAGCAATGCAATAGGATTTATGATGGCAGCCACCAGCAACTACATTTTCAATCGCATCTGGACATTCGAAAGTACAAACCCAAATATTGCTTTGGAATATACCGAATTTATCGTCATTTCATTGATCGGATTGGTAGTTAATACCTTGATATTGTATTTGTTGGTTAGTCGATTGAAAATGAACTTTTACCTGAGTAAGGTTTTTGCAATTGCTGTAGTTACACTCTGGAATTTTTTTGCCAATTTGTTATTTACGTTTGCCGTTGTTTAATTATTTGAAAATTCTCTGATCAAAAGGAAAAGTCGCTTTCCTAACGATTGAAATCTCTTTAAAAAGTGGATGAGCGGGGTTAATCAAAAGATTGAAATCACCTTGGGTAACAACTGATGGTACACGCATAACAGCATATTGTTGTTCAATGATAAACCGATCTCCAAGCTCCTGAGTGATACGCCTGTGCGGAAAACTATTCCAGCCATCTGAAAGTTGTGAAACAGGAAGGTTGAATACTTCTATTTCATCCGGAATAAAAATGGTAAGCATCATAAAGTCTTTGGGCAACATAGCCAAACTCAAATGTACCAAAACCTCTGCCATGGCCAGCGAACGATTTTCGGCTGCGTAAATCATTTCAACACCTCGCGAATTCCAACGTGCGCCCTTTAATGCTGCGCCATACCCCGAAAGCTGGTCTGCATATTTCGCCCTGCTTAACCTGAACACCTCCATGACTATACAAAAATGCCCTGATCAATGTGAATTAATTCTGCTAAAACCAAATCGCGGCCATATTGATCATTTAATAAATCAACAGGCTTATTATTGCCTAAAGCATAAACCGGCGAATGAAGCCAAAGCTTGAACTGATCGTAATCTTCAAATACCTGTAAACCACTATAAATGAACTCAGCCATGGCAACTATACGCTCGGATTGTAAGGGCTTGAAAATGAAGTTTTCGGTTTGCTTGCTCCTGCTTAAGGTTTTGGTGGAAACACCTAAAAGAACTGCCCATTGATTTTCGGAGAATGGACTCACATCCTGAATAGCCTGAAAAACATGGTAAGGAATACCCGACCTGATTAAGGAACTAACCAAAAGCTTGTTTTCGAGTACTTGCGCTATGGACGATTTATTGGCAAGTGAATCAAAACTGCGCTGCTGTGTGGTTTTGCGGGCATACTCGACAATTGCTTCTGAGATAATGTGCTTTACGTTTCCGGTAGTAGTTATCATACAACGATACATTTGTCCACAAAAATACGACAAATGTCTTGGCTTGTCAAGTTTTTCTCAAATTTTTCAATAAGTTTTTGTCATGGTCTCGGGCACAGAAAGAGTAAAATCTGCCACAAATCGTTGGTCTTCGTTGAGTCTGCGGTTTAGTTCACTCGTTTCAATTGTAGTGATTGTTAAGATTGTTGCTTCTGGTTTGAGTCGTTTAAGATACCAAACAATTCCCTCATAATCATCAGAATGAAAACTGCCGTTGTAGTGAATAAAAAACTTACCTTGATTCCAGTTTTCTGCAATTTGCCAGGCCATTGTTGCATCTTTGATGGCTTGTGCTTTTGGGAAATTTTCTGAGCTGTGATTTTTCATGCCTCCCATCATTTCCATCATTTCCTGATACGCAGGTAGGGTAGGATCATAGGCAATCGGAAGTGGTGCAATCCATTTTTTATCTGTTTCAGGAAGTGTGTCAAGTGCTTCAAATCCGCCTCTGAAAACCATAGAAGCATAACGACGGGGCACGTTTGTTCCAATAAATTTTAATTGATTTTCTTTGGCAAAATCAACAAGTGGTTTATAGTCTGTTTTATAGTTTCCCCACAAGCGTGCGATATTCTTCAATGAATCATGTTCTATGTTATTATTGAGGTAAAGCTCAAGTGCTTCTTGATTATCGGTTTCGATCATTTCTGCTCCCAAAACCAGCTTTTCTTGATGGATTTCATGAAGTGCTTTAGTAAGTTCAAGTTGCAGCCAATGTGCGATTGGATTGTTGTGCAATTCCCCAAAGAAAATCATATCGGCTTTGCTAGCTTCCTTAACTAATTTATTAAAATTAGTCCGTTTGCCTTTTTGATTATATAGTTTGTAAGCCGGCATATCACTTCTGAATGCACTAAGCAGAAATAAACAAGTCAATAGGAAAAAGAGATATTTTTTGTTTTTCATCGTAGCAAGGCTAAAATAATTAAACGTCAGTATTGGTATAACGATGGAGGTAATCATCTAAAAATGAGAATGGAAGCAGTACTTTAATGCTTTCGGCAATCATAACAGGTCCGGTTTGTCCCTGCATGATCACGCGCATCGGTTGATTGGAATTTTTTTCCGATTCAGCCATAACCTGTCTGCAGGCACCACATGGCGAAAGGGGTTCTTCAATGATTCCTTTGTTTCCTTTGGCTGTAATAGCGATGGCTTCAATTGCTATGTCCGGAAACCTGGAATGCGCATAAAACAAGGCAATTCTTTCGGCACACAATCCACTTGGGTAGGCAGCATTTTCTTGATTGTTTGCGGTTATTACCTCACCATTTGCAAGCCTTACAGCAGCACCAACCTGAAAACGAGAATAAGGCGCATAAGCATTTTCGGATGCTTTTCGGGCTTGCTCAAGCAGGTGTTTGTCATTTGCATCTAATTCTTTATCGGAATTAAGAATCAAAACATGAAGTGGCACGATTTCTTTTCTCATAAAAAAAATTAAGGCCGTAAAATTACGATAAATTATTAAGCGTATATTTTTTGGCCGTCTTGCTACAGGTGTGTTTTGTGTTGATCAATTGGTCACACCTTTGATTGCAATTTGGTTTTTAATCCGGCTTTGGATGCTGCAAATAGGAAGAGCGCATTGAAATAGGCCAAAAGGGTTACTCCAGCCTGATTTTCGATTGTATCTTCTGTTACCATCGAAAACATGATGATCAACAAAAAGATCGTATAAAGGAAATGTCTGTTCGATGGATTCGAAAAATAGGGATAACCAAAACTTAGGATAAACCAGACCAACCCAAAAATACCAAACCCCACTATTATAGAAATATATTGGTTATGCGATCGCCAGCGCCATTGCACATTTAAGTTGGAGTTGATTTCTTCATAAGCGTTTTCGAAATGCATAGGCAAGTCGCCTGTGCCAACACCAAACAGCAAATTCTTTTGAATAATGTGCAATGATGCCCTAAGATATTCAATACGTTGCATCAATGAACTGCCATTTGGATTGTCGAGCATGGCATAGTTTTGATAACCCAAAAGAATTTTCGAGATGCGCGTTCTAATACTTGGGTTTTCCAGATAATTAATATTGGCAACTCCATTTTCGATGGCTTTTATATCTTTTGTAGTCAGTGCGTTAACCCCTTCGGCATCTTTGCGTAGGTTTTTGGAAGTGAGATAGCGAATCAGGGTGTATTTTAGATATTGTCCGGCCTTGTCTTTTCCCTTAAAATCATAGTTGCTCCTATTGTTCCAGGCTTGTTCCATTTCAGAAATTGCAAGATATAAACCCACATATTTACCATCTTCAATACCAAAGCTGTTTGTGTCGTGAACATAAGGTGTGCCATTGGCTGTATGAGAATCGAGCTGCTCAAAATTTACTGGTTTGGCTGTGCTTAAAGCTTTTACCTCGTACATGATGTACAATACAAATCCTAGTGGGATAAGAATCATTATCGAAAGTGTGATAAAACGTTTTTTCCATCCGGCAATGGTAACTACTTTGTAGCCAGCAATTAACGATAGCAATAATACGAAGCTTACAAGCCCGATGCCCGATTCTAATATCATAAGAAATACTAAAAACCATAGCATCACAACAAACATCAAACTCTGCCATTGCCACGAAAAACTTCTGTCAATGGTGATAAACCATCCAAGAATGAAAATTGCAAACAAAATATTCAATGAAAATCGAATAGAACTAATAAAAATGGAGATGGTTCGTATATCATTAAACTCTTGTTTAATAAATACATTCATACTAAAAAGTGTACCTACAAATACAGCAGCAACGTAAAACAATAGCAACTGATTCAACTGCTTTCGGCTTAAGGCCGGCATGGTACTCATCACAAGTGGAAGAACAAAAAGGGGTAATTTTGTTCGCAGGTCTTTCAGCGCATAGTCGAAATCACTAGTATGAATCAGTCCGATGATATGCAGCAGAAAGATTGAGGATACAATGATTGCCGTTTTATTTCTGAAAAACTGTTTAAACTTTTCGATAAAGTTATCGGCAGCCAGCCGAATTAGGTAATTGAGAGTATGCAATGTGGCATTGTAAGGATTTGATTTTCTAAAAAACCTTTTCACTACTTCTGCGGCAAATCCATCCAAAAACCAAATAAAAATCAGAACAAACTGAAACACACTCATCGTAAATTTTGATAGCGGAACGCTCATCGCCATGAGCACGAGTGCTACAAAATAAGCCTTACCGGCCTGTGATGAAGTGGAGCTGTCCATGGTGATTCCTGCTAAGGTATTTGTGGGCTGATAACTTTGTTGTAACGGGTGGTATCTAAAAGAATTTCAAAGGCCATTTCAAGGTCGGGATCATGATCAAGTGCAACAATGATTTTTCCTTTCTGATAGTAATAGCGCTGTACGATTTCCATTTTCAATAGCTCTTCAATTTCCCTGCGATGCTTTTGGATATCATTCTTTTTGTAATTAATCAACTCATTTTCAAGTGCTTCAAGTTGGGGATTAACAGCATCAAGATAAGATTCTTCAAGTGCTATCTCTCGCATTTTTTTTATCATGCGTTCACTTTCGGTGGTATAGGTAAAGTTTTGATCAGTTACAAATTTCATGAAATCTTCATAAATATCATCCGATATTTCAAATTCCAAAGGTTCAGGAATGCTTTTGTTGTGAAGCGCAAATTGATTGGCATATTTAAAGATATAGTTGCCTGTATAAAGATTTGCACTCACTGTTGAAAAACTTGTTTCATCCATGATAATATCGGGTGAAATTCCTTTGCCGTCAAAAACGGTTCTTCCGTTTCTGGTTTTAAAAGTGGCTACTGTAGAGTCAGTTCTTTGTTGCTCGCCATTTCTTAATTTGGTGTAATCAATTTCTTGGATACATCTTCCGCTTGGGATGTAATATTTTGCAATTGTCACTTTCATTTGTGTGTTGTAGCTCAGGGGTACAACATTTTGAACAAGTCCTTTTCCAAAGGTTCGTCTTCCAATTATTACAGCCCTGTCAAGGTCTTGCAAGGCACCGGCAACTATTTCGCTTGCCGAAGCACTGGCTTCGTTTACAAGAACTGTAACTGGAATTTCTTTGTCAACAGCAGCGTGTCGGGTCCGATGAACACTCGTTTTATCCGCTGATTTACCACGAGTTGCCACAATCAACTCACCCTTATCTACAAAGAGATTACAGATATCTACTGCTTCGGTAAGTAAACCACCTCCATTACCTCTCAGGTCAACAATCAGCCCCTTCAAGTTGTTTTGCTCGCGCATGGCCAAAAAGATTTCCTTCATCTCTGAAGCAGCTTTTTGTGTGAAACCGGTTAAAAGGATGTAACCTATTCCGTTATCAAATACTGTGTGATACGGTATATTATCCAGCTTAATTTTTTCGCGAATCAACTTTTTTTCGAGTGGTTTTTCTTCTCCTTCACGCTCAATAACCAGTGTGATGGTGGAGCCTGGCTGGCCTTTTAACAATTCGCTTACTTCGGCAGTATTTTTGTTTTTTGCATCTACACCATTCACTTCTAATATTTTATCGCCTGGGATGAGCCCTGCTTTTTGAGCAGGAAAGCCTTCGTATGGCTCGGAAATGGTTACTTTTCCATCGATTTGTTGAATCAATGAACCAATGCCGCCATATTCGCCGGTGGTCATCAGTTGAAAGCTTTCGATGTCGGCTTCTGGCACAAAAACGGTATAAGGATCAAGCTCTTGCAGCATTGCCTTGATGGCAATTTCGTTCAATTCAGCCGGATTTATTTCATCCACATAGTTCAGGTTCAGTTCTTTAAAAAGGCTGGCATAAATATCAAGACTTTTCGAAATCTCGAAATTATTATGGTTCTGCGCATTTAGATGCAAAATCTGAAAGGGGAGAAATGCAAGCAGGATTATCCAAAGTTTAAATTGTTTCATAGTTACAATTTGATTCATAATTTATTTAAGGTACGGGATCAAAACCACTGCCACCCCAGGGATGACAGGAGCTAATGCGTTTTGTTGCCAGCCAGCCGCCTTTCAAGGCTCCGTGTTTTTTGATGGCATCAACACTATAAACAGAACATGAAGGTGTGTATCTACACGATCGGCCCAAATAGGGCGACAAAGTGTATTGGTAAATTCTGATCAAAAAGATCAAGAAATACGATGGTAGTTTAATCAGCCACTTCATAGTCTTGAATTAAACGTTTGATAATGGCTTTTATTTTTTTTTGAATAAGAATGAATTCAGGTTTTTGTTGTCCGGTGTATATCAGGGCAATATCAACAGGTCTGTAGCCGGATGAGGATGAGTCGATAATCGGTTGTTTATTAAGCCTCCATGCTTCTCGAATCAGCCTTTTGATTCGATTTCGATCAACGGCGTTTTTAAACTTTTTTTTTGAAACACTAATTAAAACCCTTACCCCAAAACCGCCTTCTTCAGCTTTCCTGTCAGCAAAAACTACTTTAAAGGGGTGAATATAAAAGGACTTTCCGTTTGCAAACAAGGTATTTATTGCATTATGACCATGAAGTCTTTCTGCTTTTGAAAGTGTTTGCCTGATTTGCTGCGGTTCCTCCATTATGATTTAAATTATTGAACGCCAGAGCTTAATCTGGCAGTAAGACAAATCCGGAAAACCTATTTTTTACGTGCGCGTTTGATTTGGTCATCAATATATTCTTCGATGGCCATCGTCATGGAAGGGGCCGATTTGGTTGGGGCGTTGATCTGAAGCTTAAAACCGGCTTCCTTAACAGCCTGTGCTGTTGAAGGACCGAATGCACCAAATACTTTAACGCCCTGCTTGAATTTCGGAAAATTCTTGGTGAGTGATCGGATACCTGCCGGACTAAAAAACACCAACATATCGTAATCATCTACTTTAATTTTCGACAAATTGGCTGCAACAGTCCGGTACAAAACTGCTTTGTGGTAAGTAACTTTTGACTCATCAAGCATTTCGATCATGCTTTCTTTGTGTATGTCGGAACAGGGGAGTAAAAACTTTTCGTCTTTGTGCTTTTTAATGATTTCCATCAAATCGCCAAAACTTTGCTTGCCATGAAAAATTTTACGTTTTCGGTATTGTACGTATTTTTGAAGGTAGAAAGCAGTACTCTCGGAAATACAAAAATATTTTAGTGTTTCAGGCACTTCGTATCTCATTTCCTTTGCAATTCGAAAGAAATGATCCACCGAATTACGGCTGGTCAGAATTATTGCTGTGTGATCGGCGAGCGAAACACGATCCTGCCTGAACTCGCGTGCAGGAACTCCTTCAATTTTAATGAATTTCTCAAAATCAATCGTAAGGTTATATTTTCGAGCCAATTCTCCGTAAGGTGACTTTTCAAGATCTGCCGGCTGAGGCTGAGACACCAGAATGGATTTGATTTTCATCTGTTTACGATTTTTTTAGCTTTTACCGTATCCCTATATAATTTACAAAAACATCCGCTAATTAGTGCTTTTAAGAGCGCAGCTGCAAACGTTTGAAATGAATTTTTGAAAATGTTAAAATTTAGTTTCAAAAATTAATATTTCACCTGTAAGCACTAAGCTGGCAGTTTTTAAAAGCAGTAAAAAGGGAACGATTTCGAGGGCGCAAAGATATAAAAATAAATAGAATATTGAAAAGGGAGCAGTTCCAAGGCTGTAGTAAAAAGTTCGTATAAAACTGAAAATAAACACGATACTAATCATCAATAGTCCGATTAAAAATCCTGTTTCATTCGGATATAAAAGCAGGATAGTTATCGCCGGAATCATTGCAAGCGAAGCTGTTAGATAGTGCGAAAATTCTATTGTTCTTAAATGGATGTTTAGCTCCTTATTTCTGAAAATCAACGAAATAAGTTTTCCAACGCTTTGTCGGGCAAGCGTGAAAAGAAAAATAATAACTGCAAGATTCAGTATAACACCCGTTTGTGGACCAGCCAATTGGTAAAATTTACTCAAAACCAATGCCAGCATCAGTGCGAGCAAAAAAATGTAGGATAAAACAACCGCTGGTCCGGGCATACTTTTTGATGGATTCCATTCTCGAAGTAACTGATTCAACCATCGGTTTGCTGTATATGATCCAAGCAGCTGAAAAAATCTTCTAGGCATTAAATGTTTCACTAAAACCAGACTTATTGCACTCAGGCCTACCAGGATCAATAAATAGGGATCAATGGCTTTGTTCTGATTTCTAAAGGTAAATACAGGATTGATCCCCTGGGGTTTGGTTATAAAAGTTTGCCTGACTGATAGTCCTAATGTATCGCTGTTCCTTAAACTGTCTAAGGGCGATTTTGTGCTATCGTTTGCATTGATTGTAAAATTATACAGCTCGTTCTGAATCATTCATTAAAGTGACTGTTCACTTTACAAAAGTAATGTAAAGTTCATTTTGTTAGTTCCAAACAGTTCTAACTCACGCACAGTAAGCTCGGCAATTAAGTTTTAGTTGGTTTTAACATACACTTAATCAGCGATATAGATATATATTTTTAGTTATAGCATGTTTTGTTTAACACAGTGGTGACAAGGGTATTATTTATAATGAGTATAAACTAAATGGATGTGAGTTAATAGACAGAAAATCAGGAATATATAAATTCATAAGACTTGTTATTTTATTCACATAAAACAATGAAATTCGGCTTGGTTTTGGTACATTTGCATCCGTTAAAACAAATAAAATCAATGGACTTAATTACTAAGATCAGAACTACGGCAAAGGCAAGCGGGAAACGTATCGTTTTGCCAGAAGGCACCGAAGAAAGGACACTTCGTGCTGCAGACATAATTCTGGAAGAAGAGATGGCAAATCTTATTTTGCTTGGAAATAAAGAAGAAATAAAATCAAACGCTGCCCACTGGAATTTAAAGCAAATCGCCAGAGCTACTATCATCGACCCTTTAAATAATCCGGATAAGGAAATCTATGCAAAATTGTTGTTTCAGCTTCGCAAACACAAAGGCCTGAGCATGGATCAGGCTTTAAAATTGGTGGAAGATCCTTTATATTTGGCTGTTTTACTGATCAAAAATGGCGATGCAGATGGCGAGGTGGCTGGTGCGGCAAATGCTACCGGTGATGTGCTGAGGCCTGCTTTTCAGATAATTAAAACTGCACCTGGTGTTAGTGCTGTTTCTGGTGCTTTTTTTATGGTAGTGCCCGATAAAAGCTTTGGCGATGATGGCGTGCTGGTTTTTGCAGACTGTGCTGTTAATCCCGAGCCTACAATTAAAGAACTGGCCGAAGTTGCTGTGGCATCTGCCCAAACTGCTATTTCCATAGCCGGTCTTGAACCCCGGGTTGCCATGTTGAGTTTTTCAACCAAAGGAAGTGCAAAACACGAAAAGGCAGAAAAAGTTGTTCAGGCAACTTTGCTTGCAAAGCAGATGGCTCCTGACCTTTTAATTGAAGGAGAGCTGCAGGCCGATGCCGCCATTGTTGAGGCTATCGGACGTAAAAAAGCTCCGGGTTCTGAAATTGCCGGAAAAGCAAATGTGTTGGTTTTTCCATCCCTCGAAACCGGAAATATCGCCTATAAATTAGTTCAGCGTCTGGCAGGTGCCGAAGCAATTGGCCCTGTATTGCAGGGGCTGGCTGCTCCCATTAATGATTTATCCAGAGGTTGTTCGGTTGAGGATATCGTCAACCTCGTTGCCATTACTGTCAACCAGGCGAAGAATAAAGTGAAATTTTGATATTATTACCTTATAAAAGTTTATAATTATATGCATGAAACATTAGAAGATTTCAGTTTGGGACGAAGTATTCAACCCAGAGGTATGATCCAGAAAGTGGGTGTAATCGGATGTGGAGCAGTAGGGCAGGAAATAACACGAGCCATCAGTCAGTATGGTATTGATGTTGTTTTTCTGGATTTAGATGAAGATAGAATAAAATTGATATTCAGCCAGTTAGAAGATCAGCTGGATGACGTGATTAATCACTGGGGACTTACTCCTGGCGAAAAACGTGCCATCCTGAGTCGCATCAAAGGTACTACTGATTATAACGATCTGGCTGATTGCGATATAGTTATCGAATCGATTAGTTCACGAAAAAGAGGTACCAGCATCGAAGAGAGAAAGGAGATATTCAAAAAAGTGGAAGCAGTGGTTAGCCAGGATGCTATCATATCCTCAAACATAGCTACTTTGATGATTTCTGACCTGGCAGCAGTACTTCAGCATCCTCAAAGAGCAATCGGAATCCATTTTATATTACCGGTTCATAAATCGCACGTGATAGAAGTAGTTAAAGGCATTAGCTCATCTGATGGAGCTTATCAGCAGGTGATTAAATTTGCGGGCATGATCAATAAAAGAATTGTTCGTGTGAATGAATCTCCCGGAAATATCGTAACACGTATGATGGTTACAACCATTAATGAAGCCTGTGAAATATTAATGGAAGGTGTAGCTTCGGTGTCGGATATCGATATTGCCATGAAAGAATCTTCAGGTAATATCTATGGCCCTTTCGAAATGGCCGACCGCATCGGGCTGGATAAAATTTTGAAATACATGGATAACCTTTATCAGGAATTTGGTGATAAGAAATATAAGCCATCTCCCATTATTAAAAGATTGGTAAGAGCCAACTATTACGGACGAATCACCAACCGGGGATTTTATAATTATGCAAACGGAAAGGCTGTTGATCAAACAGTTACCTGCGCCGTTATCAAATAAACCAAAAATGAAAATATCATGAAGATAATCGTTTTGAACTGTGGAAGTTCATCCATCAAATATCAACTCTTCGAAATGCCATCTAAATCAGTTTTGGCCAAAGGTCTTGTTGATAAGATCGGCTTAAAAGGTGCAGCAATAAAGCATAAGCGTGAAGATGGAAAGGAAGTAAAACTGGAAGGCGAAATTTTGGACCATCAGGCAGGGATTCAATATTTGCTTGGCGTGTTGGTAAGTGAAAAATATGGTAGTATCAAATCCATTGATGAAATTGATGCTGTGGGTCATCGGGTAGTTCATGCCGGAGAAAAATTCAGCGGAAGTGTTTTCATTTCTGATGAAGTAATCGATGCCCTGGAAGAATGTGTTGATTTGGCTCCCCTGCACAATCCACCAAACCTGAAAGGAATTTATGCCATGAAAGAACTATTGCCCGAGGTGCCGCAGGTAGGGGTTTTCGATACGGCTTTTCATCAAACCATGCAGCCTTCTGCCTATCTTTATGGAATTCCTTATTCGCTTTACGAAAAATACAAAATCAGACGCTACGGATTTCACGGAACAAGCCATAAATATGTTTCGCGAAGGGCATGTGAGATTCTCGGCCTCGACATAAACAAGCAAAAGATAATTACCTGTCATTTGGGTAACGGAGCTTCGATGGCCGCCATTAAAGATGGAAAATCAATTGATACCACAATGGGAATGACACCCATCGAAGGTTTGATAATGGGAACCCGTTGCGGTGACCTGGATGTGGGTGCTTTGCTATATATCGCTGATAAAGAGGAAACAAGCATTCAATATACAAGCACCTTGGTGAATAAGTTTAGCGGTATGCTCGGAGTTTCTGGTGTTTCTTCTGATATGCGAGATATCGAACTGGCTGCTAAAGAAGGCAACGAAAGAGCCCGAGTTGCGCTGGAGATGTACCAGTATAGGGTTCGAAAGTATATTGGTGCCTATGCAGCTGCCATGGGGGGCCTCGACATAGTTGTGTTTACGGGTGGAATTGGTGAAAACGATACCCTCACACGTACAAAATCTCTGGAAGGACTTGAATTTTTGGGGATTGATCTTGACACAGAAAAATCAATGACTTGCAGGGCTAAAGAAGAGGTTATAAGTACAAATGATTCGAAAGTGAGCGTAATTGTGGTGCCTACGGACGAAGAACTGATGATTGCAACTGATACGCACGAAATTGTGGAAAAACTAAGTGAGGTTGATATTTTTTGATAAGTTCTGTGAATACAAAAAGCCGCTTGAACGTTCATTTTCAGGCGGCTTTTTTAATTTCATGAAATTTGATTACCAGCTCGAAATCGCAATGCCAATGGCAAAGGGATATAGCTCAGGGCCTTTGTCTTTGATAAACAAACTGGTTAGTGAATAGTTTGCATAGAGATTTACTATTCCCCAACCCATCCTTACACCTGCATCCAGCTTGAATGGCCGCATATGAAAACTATCGTAATTTTTACTGATGTTACGATTAGAATTTCCCGGACTTTGCATGTTTCCGGCTAATAAATTTCCTGTCTCAGGATCGCGCAATTTAAAAACTTTGTTGGCTTCGTTGTAATAGATTTTGGTGTGACTGCTGATTCTCCAGCCAGCCACAACCCCTGCGGCAAAATGTAATTTTTCTTTGTTTCGGTATGATTTCGACTGAACTTCGAAAAACAAGGGAAGTGTGAGATACAGATTTGTGAGCTTGCTTTTTCTCACTGATACGCCTTCCATCAGATAGCCTTTGAAAATGCTCGAATCGCCTGTGAGTAGGGTTGAATTGGAAAAGCGATAGTTGTTCCAGCTAAGACCTAATCCACTGAACATTCCTATTGTTCCCGATTTATTCAGCTTAATGTTTTGCTCGTAGAAATTCAAATTTAAATTGATGCTTTTTTCCATTCTTTGGTCTAAATAGCTTTGACTGGCAGGATAACTCATGTTGAAATCGGGAGTGAGTAAGCCGTTCAAACCTATCTCAACACCTGCCCAATGCCCGTTGAAACGGTGTTTTTTGATTCTTGTGATATTAATGTTCCCATTATCGTCAATGACAATGGTTCGGGTGCCAACTGAGATTTTTGTTGAGTCATCATCAATCACCTTAATATTTAGATTACCGATTTTTACACTAACAGAATCTCCTCTGCCATTATTCCAGGTATCCGTAATCGTATAAAATTGATCATTTCTCACATTGGTCGAAACCTTGGTTTGGGGGTCGTATAAATGCTGGTTGGGCTCTTTGTCGAATTTCACTTTGGCGGCACCACTTGTTTTGCTGTAGAGCGTTTCGGTGGCCCATACCTTGGCATCACTTGCACCGCTTGCAACAATATTCGAAGTGGTAGTTTTGAAATCAGCCGCATTTAGCCTTGCAGCACCACTTATCTCGGAAGTATGTTTTTCGGCTGTCCCATTAAGCGTTAAACGGCTGGCACCTGATATATCTGTTGTTAACTCTTGCGCCTCTATCAGAGCTGTCATATTCGAAGCACCACTTACTTTTATCTTAAACTGTCCGACACGGAACAGTTCCGGAATATCAACTTTGCTGGCACCTGCGGCTTCTATTTCAGCAAGGTCGGGAGATGTTACTGTTGCAGTCATTTTCGTATGCTTTCTGATATGACTGGTAGTCAGAATTAAAGTATTTTCTTCCACCTTTACATCAATATGCTCGAATAGATTGTTGTCAGTTTCAACATAAACAGTGTGTTCAGGGGCATAAATAAATATCAGCTGAAAATTTCCACTTACAGCTATCTTATTAAATGTTCCTACATCATATTTACGCTCTTCAAGATTTCCGTTGCCATAATATTGGCCAAAAAGGCTGACTGAAAATCCCATTAAAAGCAGCATAAAGCTAAAAGCGAATAATTTTGATTTCATAATTTTAAAATGTTTAGAAAAGGTTTATTGATTCTTTTTGTCATGTGACGTACAATTTAGCCTTGATGTTACAGTTGGTCGAAAATTTATTACATCAACAGTTGACAGCAGCAACATTTTGGGTGGGTTTGCGTTTTTTTTTCAGTTTGCATTATTGCTGGCCGGCCTTTTTATGCCGCTGGTTTTGTCTTTATCATGCAAGTGGGATATTAATTCATTATTTTTGCCTGGCTAACTTATTTATTTGTCTTGAAAAAAATATATGCATTCTCAATCAGGTCTTATCTTGGCCCTTTAGTGCTCACCTTTTTTATTGCACTTTTTATCCTGTTGATGCAGTTTCTGTGGAAATACATTGACGATTTGGTTGGCAAAGGTCTTGAAGGTACAGTGATAGCCCAATTGTTGTTTTTTGCCAGTGCCACTTTTGTTCCAATGGCACTTCCGCTTGCTATTTTGTTGTCGTCTTTGATGACCTTTGGCAATCTGGGCGAACATTACGAGCTGGTTGCCATGAAGGCAGCCGGAATTTCGGTCTGGAAAATCATGCGTCCGCTTGTTATTTTGTCGGTTGCAATCAGCATGTTGGCTTTTTTGTTTTCAAATTATGTGCAACCTTATGCCAATCTCAAATTTCAGTCCTTATTGTATGATGTAAGGCAGCAGAAACTTGCTTTTGATATTACCGAAGGAGTTTTTTATCATGGCATCGAAAATTATGTGATTAGAGTTGGTAAAAAGGATAAGGACGGACGGACAATCTACGATGTAAAAATTTATGATCATACTGACAGACAAGGAAATATAAGCGTTACAACAGCCCAATCGGGCTATATGGAAATGAGTTCTGACCAGCAATACATCATCTTTACGTTATTCGACGGGTATTCTTATACTGATATCGTTTCTGAACGTAATTATAGGGAAAACAGACCTTTTGACAGAACAGCGTTTAAACAACAGCGAATCCGCTTCGATCTTTCTGAGTTTAATATGAACCGAACCAAAGAAGACCTTTTCAAAAGTCATTATACCATGTTGAATATCAAACAACTGAATAAGTCTGTTGATTCACTGGACCAAAGATTGAACGAAAGAAAAGATCGATTTAAAATAAGTTTCGAAAGACGCTTCCAGCATTTTGCTACCCTGGATACCAGTTTAAAATCGATGGTTATTGCTAAAGTGTCTGATAATAAAGTAGATACAAATAGCATTGAAAAGAAAGAGGCTCAGGATACCACATTGTTGAAATTGAAATGGCCATTAATCCAAAATTTCGACCGTACGGAGAAAAGCAGCATACTTGATATGGCAATAACAGCAGCACGTTCGGCCTGGGATAATGTGATTTTTAATAAAAATGACTTCAATTATCAGCAGGAAAACATCCGTAAACACCTGATTGCCTGGCACAAGAAATTCACACTTAGCATTGCTTGTTTGATACTTTTCTTTATTGGTGCACCCATGGGAGCCATCATCCGGAAAGGTGGACTGGGACTTCCCGTTGTTATTGCTGTTTTGTTTTTTGTGGTTTATCACATAACCAGTATCACCGGAGAAAAAGCAGCAAAAGTTGGCGATCTGAATATGGTAACAGGGGTTTGGCTGTCGTCGATAATACTTTTTCCCGTTGGATTGTTTTTAACCTTTAAAGCAACAACAGACGCGGCATTGCTGGATGTTGACAGTTGGAGAAAATTGACAAAAAAATTGCTGCCTCATAAAAATTAAATTTCTTCGATGATGAAAGTGCTTTTTGTATGCAACAAATCTCCTTTTCCTGCACGTGAAGGTGGCCCGATAGCCATGAAAAGCATCATTGATGGCTTGCTCAAAACTGGTCATCAGGCGAAAGTACTGGCGGTTAATTCAGAGAAGTATAAGGTAGATTCTGAAGCGATACAAGATGAATTAAAGCAAAAAACGGACTTAACGCTTGTAGATGTTGATCTTCGGATCAAGCCATTTGGAGCTCTTAAAGCCTTGCTCAGAAATCGGTCCTATCACGTTGAACGATTTATTTCTGCAAGTTTTGAGAAAGAACTGATTAAAATTCTCGAAACAGAAGAATATGATGTTGTTCAACTGGAAACGGTATTTATGGCACCGTATATTCCTGCAATACGCAAGCATTCAAAGGCTGTGATTGTGCTACGGGCGCATAATATAGAACACCTGATTTGGAAGCGTTTAGCGCGGCAATCGGTTTTTCTTCCAAAGCGTTTTTACCTGAATCATTTGAGTGGAACGCTCAGGCAGTTTGAGCTGGAAAGCCTGAATCAAGTGGATGGAGTAGCAGCTATCACACGCAAGGATGCAGCATTTTTCAGAGGTTTCACATATAAAATTGTTGTGGATATTCCTTACGGGATTAATACGGCCAGCTTTGAACCTGTTTTTGAAGTTACAACACCACCAGTTTTTTTTCATCTTGGATCGATGAACTGGATACCCAATCAGGAAGGAATCAAATGGATGCTCGAAAACGTATGGCCCAGGGTGATCAGCAAAGTGCCTGATGCGCATTTTGTGCTTGCCGGACGATTTATGCCTGATTGGTTGTTGCACTATAAAGCTCCTGGATTGGAAGTACTGGGTGAGGTAGATGATGCAACTGCATTTGTGAAAAAAAATCATATTGCAGTAGTTCCGCTCTTGTCAGGAAGTGGCATCAGAATAAAAATTATCGAAGCAATGGCTCTTGGCAAAACGGTTGTTACAACTCAGGTGGGTGCCGAGGGAATCAATTATACCGATCAGTTCAATGTTTTTATTGCGGATGATGCAGCAAAAATGGCTGCTCTGATGATCCAGCTTTTTCAGCATCCCGAAAAAGCTTTTAATTGTGGTGTTGCAGCACGTAAACTTGTTGAGGAACAGCACAACAGCGAAAAGGTAAATACCCGACTGTTGAAATTTTACAATAACCTGATGCAGCATAACTGTGAAGATTTAGGCCACGAAAATCATAATCACTAAAGGTGCTGAAACAAGCTTCGCGGCCTTTTGTTAACCTAAGTATGGATTTAATAAACACCAAAAATCCCGTATCTTTGCGACCAAATCAAAACCTGTATCAGCCTGATGAAGATTTTTGTGCTGCTATCACGTATTCCATGGCCTCTTGAGAAAGGCGATAAGCTGAGGGCCTTTAATCAATTGAAACAGCTCTCCAAAAATAATGAGATCATTTTATGTGCTTTGAATTCTGATCGCAAAGCCAATAAAAAAGCTGCTTTTGCGGCACTTCAGACTTATTGTAAGTCGATAAGTTTTATCGATTTGCCTGGAATTGGCATCCTGCTTAACCTGGTGGTTGCCTGGCTTAACGGCGATCCTTTGCAAACCGGTTATTTTTATAATACCAGGGCAGCCAAAAGGATTGCAGACCTTATCGATGAACACAAACCGGATATACTCTACGGTCAGTTGTTACGCGTTGCCAAATATATAAGGAAGACCGATCTTCCAAAAGTGATTGATTATCAGGATGTTTTTAGTATGGGTATGAAGCGAAGACTTGAGGTGTCTTCCTGGCTGATGAAACCTTTTTTGATGATGGAGTATCTCAGGCTTCAACGGTATGAAGCGGATCTGTTTGATGATTTCGATTTGAAAACAATCATCAGCGAAACGGATCAGGTTCTAATACCGCATCCCAAACGGGATGAGATCCTGATTGTCCCTAATGGTGTTGATCATGAGTATTTTAGTCCCATTTTAGCGGATAAGAAATACGAAATTGTCTTCACAGGAAATATGGCTTATCCACCTAATGTTAATGCAGCTGCTTTTTTGGTTCACGAAATCATGCCATTGGTTTGGAAAAAGATTCCCAATGCTCGTCTGTTATTGGCCGGTGCCACTCCTGATGTCAGTATCAGGCAGTTAGCTTCTGACCGTGTTATTGTTTCGGGTTGGATGGATGATATTCGGCAGGCCTATGCTCATGCCAGTGTATTTGTAGCACCCATGCGTATTGGCACTGGTTTGCAGAATAAACTTCTGGAAGCCATGTCGATGGCTGTGCCGTGTGTAACCACTTCGTTGGCCTGCAAGCCTTTAAAAGCAAAGGAAGGAGTTGAAATTCTGGTAGGAGATACTGCTGATCAAATTGCCGGATTGCTTATTAAGCTCTTGAATGATTCGGATTTTGCCAATCAAATTGCAACTGCCGGTCATACTTTTGTTCACCGTAATTTCAGCTGGGAAAAGGCCAATGAAAAACTCGAAAATGCTATGAAAGAAATTCTGAAACAGGATTAATTCCGACATTTTCATTCTGTTTTTAAGTCTCAACTTTTCAGGATAAACCAATTAATCTTATTTATTTGGTAGCAACAAAATCAGGATAAAAGATTTGTAGTTTTGCAGTTTAGTATTTGTCATTATTCTAATAATCAATTATATGTCAGACGATAAGAAGATAATATTTTCGATGGTAGGTGTAAGCAAAGTCATACCGCCTTCCCGTCAGATTCTTAAGAACATTTACCTCTCGTTTTTTTATGGTGCCAAGATTGGGATCATCGGTCTCAACGGCTCCGGAAAATCTACTTTGCTAAAGATAATTGCAGGCAAGGAGAAATCTTATGATGGTGAAGTGGTTTTTTCGCCTGGTTATTCAGTAGGTATGCTCGATCAGGAGCCGGACTTGGATAATTCAAAAACCGTACGTGAAGTTGTGGAAGAAGGTGTTCAGGAGGTGGTTGATTTGTTGAAGGCATATGAGGAAGTTAATAATAAGTTTTTGGAACCGCTTTCTGATGATGAAATGAGTAAACTTATTGAAGAGCAAGGCCGTTTGACAGATCTAATTGAGCAGAAAGATGCCTGGGAGCTGGATAGCAAGCTCGAGAGAGCAATGGATGCCTTGCGCTGCCCCGAAGGCGATGCGCCGGTTAAAAACCTTTCGGGAGGCGAGCGTCGCAGGGTTGCATTGTGCCGTTTGTTATTAAGCGAACCCGATATTTTACTCCTGGATGAGCCTACCAATCACCTGGATGCAGAGTCTGTTGAGTGGCTCGAAAAGCATTTGCAACAATATAAAGGAACTGTGATTGCGGTTACCCACGATCGTTATTTTCTGGATCATGTGGCAGGATGGATACTGGAACTCGACAGGGGAGAGGGTATCCCGTGGAAAGGCAATTATTCTTCCTGGCTTGAGCAAAAAACAAAACGCATGGAGCAGGAGGAGAAATCTGCCTCCAAAAGACGTAAAACTCTCGAAAGGGAGTTGGAATGGGTGCGAATGGCTCCCAAAGCCCGACAAGCTAAATCGAAAGCCCGATTGTCGTCCTACGAAAAAATGCTTAGTGAGGATGTAAAACAGAAAGAAGAAAAGCTCGAACTCTTTATCCCCGATGGGCCACGATTGGGGAACAAAGTATTTGAATTTAACCAGGTTTCGAAAGCATATGGCGATAAGGTGCTCTATGAAAATTTGAGTTTTAGCCTTCCTCCTGCCGGAATTGTTGGTGTTATTGGTCCGAATGGTGCTGGCAAAACAACTTTATTCAGGCTGATGATGGGACTTGAACAAGCTGACAAGGGAAGTTTTGAAATCGGTGAAACAGTAAAGATTGGTTATGTGGATCAGGCTCATGCCGAAATTGATCCGGAGAAGACGGTTTACGAAATTATTTCTGGCGGCCACGATGATATCAAGCTGGGCAACAGAACAATGAATGCCAGGGCTTATGTTTCCAGGTTTAATTTTAGCGGAACAGATCAGAATAAAAAGGCCGGAATTCTTTCGGGTGGTGAGCGAAACAGGCTGCATCTTGCCTTAACGCTTAAACAGGAAGCCAATGTTTTGCTGCTCGATGAACCCACCAACGATATTGATGTGAATACATTGCGTGCCTTGGAAGAAGGAATTGAAAACTTTGCCGGATGTGCCGTGATTATTTCGCACGATCGCTGGTTCCTCGACCGTGTGGCAACGCATATGCTGGCCTTTGAAGGTGATTCGCAGGTCTATTTCTTCGAGGGAGGCTACACTGAATATGAAGAAAACAAACGTAAACGGCTGGGCGACAAAGGGCCAACCCGGATCAGATATAAAAAGCTAAAAGCAGATTAGCTTCTTGATATAAAAAAAAGGCTGGAAACATATTGATTTCCAGCCTTTTTTAGATGGTGAAACTAAGATTTAAATAAACAACAATTGTGTTAAAATGTAGATTGGCAGTAACACAACAATCGAAAATTTAAACATATATCCGAAGAAGCTTGGCATCGGAATTTTATTTTCTTCAGCAATGGCTTTTACCATAAAGTTTGGGCCGTTTCCAATATAGGTCATCGCCCCAAAGAATACAGCTCCGATCGAAATAGCAGTAAGCAGTTCTTCCGGTATGCCTGCCACATATCCCTGAGCTGCAATGGCAACGCCACCCTCATTCATTCCCATCGCTAAATTATGAAAAGCCAGTGCAGTAGGCGCATTGTCGAGGAAAGCACTTAATCCGCCAGTGGCATAATAAAACATGGCAGTAGTGTTTATCCCCAGCGAGCCGGCATTTGTGTTGAGCCATAACAGTGCCGGTACCATTGTTGCAAAGATGCCCAAAAACAGGAAAGCAACCTCGATAATCGGACCCCAGGTAAATTTGTTGTCGATTCGGAGTTGCTTTTTGGTGAAATAGAGCGAAAGACCAGCAAAAAACAGCATGGCAGCTTCGCGAATAAACCCAATATAATGGTTGTCGTGAATGGCGTGAATATAATTCTGGTTTAGGAAAGCCACAGAAAAAACAACACCAAGCAGGAAAATAAAATTAAAAGTGCCTTTCAAGCTAATAGGCTCTATTTCAGCATGATCCTTTACGATGTTGATTACAGGTTCTTTTTTATGATAATAGGTATCCACCAGGTAATACACCAGTAATAAAAGGCCGTTTACGAAAGCCCATTCTTTGGTAAGACTGAAGAACCATTCAAAAGGTGCACCACGAAGATACAACAGGAAAAGTGGCGGATCACCAAGTGGCGTCAACATACCACCTGCATTGGCAATAATGGCAATGAAAAATAGTATGGTGTGTACTTTGAACTTACGTTCTGAGTTGGTTCTGATTACCGGACGGATGAGCAGCATGGCAGCTCCGGTTGTTCCCATAAAACTGGCCAGTACTGCACCAATTCCTAAAAATAAGGTGTTGATTGCTGGCTTCGCTTCAATATCTCCTTTCAGTTGAATGCCTCCTGTAATCACAAAAAGGGAGCCTAACAGTATGATAAATGGCACATAATCAAACAACATCTGATGAATGAGATTGTGTGATAAACCATTGTAAATTAACCAGATAGATGTAGGAATGCCCAATACAAGCGAAACTATCAATTTGTTGCGGTTGTTTTCCCACCAATGATGAAAAAACAAAGGCCCAATGGCAATAAATAGCAGAATAATCGCAAAGGGAATAGAAGCCCACAACGGAATAACTTCAAGTTGGTGATGATCCATAAGTTTCAATTTTTAAATGAAGGCGCTAAATTAATACCTTTCATTTTTCCGGCAATTAGCAAATGTTGATTTTGAAGGCAATTTAGAATGAGTTTTAATAATTAGTATATGTTCATATGTACTTTTCTTGATTTAAATAAACGGTCAGGCTGTAAAACCATAAATCCAGAAAGCTTAACTTTGCATAAAATCATTTTATGGCCGATATTCCAAATGATCTGACCGAACTTTTACGAGTAAACCGCAGTTACAGAAGGTTTCATCAAAGGCCTGTGCCGGATGAAAAACTGCTTCACGAATTGGTTGCTCTAACGCGTTTTACAGCTTCCTCCAAAAATATCCAACCTTTGAAATATGTAATTGTCACTAAAACGAATGAACTTAATTTCGTTTTTGATCAACTCAAATGGGCTTGGTATCTAAAGGATTGGGACGGCCCTTTGCCTGACGATCGTCCAACGGCATATTTGGTTATGTTGTTGGATAAAAATTTAAACGATCGTGCCGATTTTGATGCCGGCATTGCAGCTCAAACCATTTTGCTTGGTGCCACGGCTGCTGGTTTTGGCGGATGTATTGTTAGAACCGTGAACCGATACGCCATCTCCCGTTATTTTAGTCTTGAAGAAAACCTGGAAGTAATGATGGTACTGGCACTCGGAAAACCAAAGCAAACCGTTGAAATAAAAGCGGTTGAAAACGCATCGGTAGCTTACTTTACAGATGAAAATGATGTACATGTCGTTCCAAAGCGTTTGGTGGATGAGTTAATCAGGAAAAGAAGCAAAAAATCATGATAAAAATTGACGAAAATTTGATCGATAAGGTTTCTGCAATAGCCAGAAGTTCAATCCGCAAAAGGACAAATCTGAACTTTCATGATAAGTCGGAAGCTCTGATGCAACGCATGTTGAATGCCATGGAACCCGGGACATATATCCAACCGCACAAGCACGAAAATCCGGATAAATCAGAAGCGTTTTTTTGCTTGCGTGGAAAGATTCTGGTTGTCGAATTTGAAGAAGACGGGCAGGTGCGCGATCATATTTTGCTGGATGCTTCCAAAGGTAATTATGGCTGTGAGATCAACCCGCGAACTTATCATTGTATCGTTTCAATGGAAACAGGCTCAGTAGCTTACGAGCTGAAAGATGGCCCGTATGATCCAACAATTGACAAACATTTTGCGCCCTGGGCACCTGCCGAGGGTGATCCGGATGCAGCTGATTACCTCAAAAACCTACTTAAAAAGTTAGGTTTTTAACTTTTTTTCTTTTTGAGCTGAACGTTTTTTTACCTGAGAGCTGATTGCATCAAACAAGTGGCTTTTTAGTACCTTTGCCACTTCAGAAAAGAAAACGCAATGGCGCAAAAACCTGCAATACCTAAAGGGACAAGAGATTTCGGCCCGAACGTAATGGCTCGTCGGGATTATATTTTTAATACTATAAAAGAGGTGTTCAAACTTTACGGTTTTGAACCGATTGAAACACCTGCCATGGAAAATCTCTCTACGCTTACCGGCAAATATGGCGATGAGGGCGACAAGCTTTTGTTCAGAATTTTAAATTCCGGAGATTTCCTTTCCAATATTAATGATGCTGAAAAGCAGTCTTTCGAAACTTTAGGGCCAAGAATAAGCGAGAAAGGTTTGCGATATGATCTTACTGTTCCTTTCGCCCGTTTTGTGGTGCAATACCGCAACGAAATCAGCTTTCCTTTCAAAAGGTACCAGATTCAGCCGGTATGGCGCGCCGATCGCCCCCAGAAAGGACGCTACCGCGAGTTTTACCAATGCGATGTGGATGTGGTGGGTAGCGATGCCTTAATCAATGAAGCTGAGTTGGTGCAATTGGTGGATGAGGTATTCAAAAGATTGAAAATTAAGGTTGTAACTAAAATAAATAACCGAAAAGTTTTGGCCGGACTGGCAGAATATATTGGCCAGCCGGAAGCGTTGATCGACATAACAGTAGCAATTGACAAGCTTGATAAGATTGGTATCGATCAGGTGAATGCAGAGCTTCGTGAAAAAGGCTTGTCCGACAAAGCTGTTGAATTGCTTCAACCGGTGCTCTTCATGGAAGGTTCAACCACAGAGAAACTTACAATGCTTGAAAAGCTGATCGGCCATCTCGATATTGGTGCAAAAGGTATTGCAGAGTTACGACAATTATTTGATTATCTTCGTATTATGGATATTTCAATGCCTGTTGAACTTGACCTCACTTTGGCACGTGGGCTGAATTATTATACAGGTGCTATCTTTGAAGTGAAAGCAGCTGAGGTACCAATGGGAAGTATCTGTGGTGGTGGAAGATATGATAACTTGACAGGTGTTTTTGGGATGCCAGATGTGTCGGGTGTGGGTATCAGCTTTGGTGCGGATCGCATTTACGATGTGATGCAAAGTCTTGCATTGTTTCCCGAAAAGGCCATGCAATCAACACAGATCATTTTTTTGAATTTTGGTGAAAAAGAAATGACTTACTGCCTGCCATTTCTACAAAAAATAAGAGAGAAGGGTTTGAGTGCCGAAATTTTTCCGGATGCAGCCAAAATCAAAAAGCAACTGCGCTATGCCGATCAAAAACAAATTCAGATAGTAGTAATGGCTGGTGAGTCAGAAATGGATGCAGGGCAATTTACTATCAAGCAAATGCAAACAGGCGAGCAAATCACTGTGGCAGCCCAATCATTGATTGAAAAACTCGCAGAACGCCTAAAAGCCTGATTATGACGCCGGCTTTGATACGCGACTTCCTGATCAAAATTAACAGAACATCCTTGTTTGGTAGGGTTTGAGCTATTCGAGTATTACCTATATTATTTTTTTTCACATTTAATCTGCAAAACAAATGCAAACTCATTATATCAATTCGGAAAAACTTACTTTCCAAAGAATTTTCGACCTCATAAAACGAAATTATAAGCTCGCACTTTCAGAAGATGCCGCTGCAAAGATTGAGCATTGTCGTGCTTACCTCGATCAGAAAATTGCCAGTCAGGACGAACCTGTATATGGCATCAACACAGGATTTGGCTCGCTCTGCGATACCAGTATCTCAAAATCTGAGCTGGGTCAGTTGCAGGAAAATCTGGTGATGTCACATGCTTGCGGAACAGGTGACCTTGTTCCGCCAGAAATTGTGAAGTTGATGCTACTGCTCAAGGTACAAAGTCTTTCTTATGGGCATTCCGGCGTGCAACGAATTACCGTAGAGCGACTTATAGATTTTTATAACAATGATGTAATTCCGGTGGTTTACGAAATGGGTTCTCTTGGGGCATCAGGCGATCTGGCTCCACTGGCGCATATGTCTTTGCCATTGCTGGGTAAGGGAGAGGTTTATTTTGAAGGCAGGCGGCAGGCATCCGAGGTTGTGATGAAACATTTTGGCTGGGAGCCGGTCAAATTGCAATCCAAGGAAGGTTTGGCCTTGCTCAATGGTACGCAATTTATGAGTGCCTACGGTGTTTTCACTTTACTCAAAACTTTCAGGCTATCGATGCTTGCTGATATCATCGGAGCACTTTCATTGGAGGCTTTTGATGGTCGATTGGAACCTTTTTACGATCAGGTGCATCAAATCCGGCATCACAAAGGACAGATTGCAACGGCAGATCGTTTTCGTAAGCTACTGGAAGGAAGCGAGTTGATCAGCAGGAAAAAAGCACATGTTCAGGATCCTTATTCTTTCAGATGCATTCCGCAGGTGCATGGAGCTTCAAAGGATTCCGTTAATTATGTGGCCTATGTGTTTAGTAATGAGATAAATGCAATAACGGATAATCCAACAATTTTCCCGGATGATGATTTGATTATTTCTGCCGGAAATTTTCATGGACAGCCTCTTGCATTGGCTTTGGACAATTTGGCCATTGCCTTGAGTGAATGGGGAAATATCAGTGAACGAAGAACTTATCAGCTTCTGCATGGCAAAAGAGGCTTACCACCATTTTTGGTTGCCAGTCCGGGATTAAATTCCGGATTTATGATTCCGCAATATACAGCGGCAAGTCTGGTGAGCCAGAACAAACAGTTATGTACCCCGGCATCTGTTGATTCCATTGAATCATCACAAGGTCAGGAAGATCATGTGAGCATGGGAGCAAATGCTGCTACCAAAGCCCTGCGTGTGGTTTTGAATCTTGAGCGAATTTTGGCCATTGAGCTTTTCAATGCTGCGCAGGCACTTGAATTTCGCAGGCCGGCCAGGTCGTCAGAATTCATTGAAGAATTTGTAAAAGCTTATCGCGAAAAGGTTGATTTTGTGGATAATGACAAGGTGATGTACACCGAAATAGCCAGATCAGTTGAATTTCTAAAAACGGTACCGCTCAACATTCCGGATGCCTTGATGAAAGGCATCTGAGCTTAGTCAATCAATAATTCGTAAGGTCTGCTGATGGCAGCATCCAATTGCGGGATAGCTACATATTTGCTCAATCTTTGGTGTTCGTGTCCATCAAAAAAGAGCAAGAGGGTAGGATTTGAAAAAACACCAAAGTGACCAGCTATTTCTGCATGTTTTTCCGAATCGATGTAAATGAGTTTCATGGCCGGAAAGTTTTCGGACAACAATTTTTCAACTTTGGGCCGCAAACTGAGGCAGGGTGCGCATCGGTCGCTAAAAAAATACAAAAGCAGGGCAGGGGTGGTATCGATTTGATTTTGAATTGCGTTAAGGCTTTCGTTTTGCATTAAAATGGGATTTGATTTGAGTGGGCAAAAATACTAATCTTTGTTTGCATCTGCTTATTCTCTAATTTAGCTTTTTGAAAACTGAGTTTAAACCTAAACCGATTTTAAAATGAAAACAAGTCTTATCATCACCGGAAGTGGATTGACAATAGAGCATGTAGTGGAAGTAGCTCGTCATCATCGCAAAGTTGAACTGGATACGGCCGCCATTGGACGGATTGAAAAATGCAGAGCCATGCTTGAACGCAAAATACAGGCAAAGGAAATCATGTATGGCGTAAATACAGGCATTGGCGAGTTTTCGGAGATGGTGCTGAATGATGATCAGGTAAAGGATTTCCAGAAATACCTGATTTATAACCATGCTGCCGGAATTGGTGAGCCCATGCCCGAAGATTGGGTTAGAGGAGCCATGCTCGGGCGTATCAATGTTCATGCGCATGGTCATTCGGGCTGCAGACCTGAAATTACCCGGACATTGGTCGAGATGCTGAATAAAGGTGTGACGCCTTATGTGTGCCGCAAAGGTAGCGTAGGGGCTTCAGGCGATTTGGCTCCCATGTCGCAGATCGCCTTGTTGATGATGGGAGAGGGCAAAGCTTATTACAAGGGCGAATTGCTTTCGGGAAGAGAAGCTTTGAAACGTGCAGGTATCGAAATACCCGGCTTGCAGGCACGCGACGGACTGGCAACGATCAACGGATCGAATGTGCTCACCGCGATGAGTGCTTTGTTTTTGTTTGATGCTGATCGCTTTTTGCGGCAGGCCGAAATTGCTGCAGCAATGTCGCTCGAAGCTTTAAAGGCAAACATGAAACCTTACGATCGCAAGATTCACGAAGTGAGAGGGTTTGCCGGTGCTGTTCGTTCGGCAATGGCGATTAATAAAATAGTAAAAGGTGGCGATCTGGCTGAAGGCAGGATAAAATGCAAGGTGCAGGATGCCTATAGTATGCGTTCAACACCACAGGTGATCGGAGCTGCTCATGATGCAATGGCCTGGGCACGATCGCAGGTTGAAATCGAACTCAATGGTGTGGGTGACAATCCTATCTTTTTCCCGGACGAAAACTTGCAGCTTTCCGGAGCAAATTTCCAGGGATCACCAGTTTCGTTGCCGATGGATATGGCAGGAGCAGCTATTACAATGGTGTGTGTGCTGTCTGAACGGCGTATGAATCGTTTGAATAATCCTGCTTTGAGCGTTGGTCTTCCGGCTTTTCTGACCAAAGGTGCCGGAATGTTCTCCGGATTGATGTTGTCGCAATATACTGCTGATATGCAGATTGTTGAGCAGCGTATTTTGTCTGCTCCGGCTAGCATACAATCTATTCCGGCGGCTGCCGATCAGGAGGATTTTGTTTCGATGGGAATGAACACTGCACTCAAAAACTTTCAAATCATGGATAATGCCTACGGAATTTTAGGCATTGAGCTGATGGCGGCTGCTCAGGCATTGGATTTTAGGGATTATGCCTTTGGTGAAGGTACAAGGAAAGCACATGAGGTTGTGCGGTGCCATGTGGCTTTTTTGGATGTGGATCGCCCATTGTTCGACGATCACAATGCGATGAAGGCATTGGTGGAATCGGGCGAAATTCTGGAAGAGGTAGAAAGACTAATTGGCAAATTGAATTGAAATACAGGAATTTATGATTCAAAATGAAAATCAAAGAGTAAGACCGGGTTTATTAACTTTCTTGTGTGTTTTGAGTTTTATTGGTTCAGGCCTTGCAGCGGTGAGTAATTTCTTTGTTTATTTTAATCATGCTATTGTGCTGGAAATGATTGAACAGGAAAGTTTTGAAGCGATGGGTTTTGATTTGGATATTTTTGGAAGGATCAATCGTTCCTATTTTTTGATTTCAGCTTTATTGCAGGTCGTTTCATTTAATGGTGTTCGTTTGATGTGGAACCTGCGACGGGCTGGATTTCATTTGTACGCCATTTCGCAGCTGCTAATTCTAATTGTCTCTACCATATACATCTACAAACCTGAGGGTGTATTTCCAATGTTCGATCTGGTACTTGCCACGCTTTTTATATTGTTGTATCTTCGCTTCAGGGATTTAATGGACTAATATTTTAATCAAGAGGTAATAGGTGCATGCTTTAAATAGCTGCAAATTAGCTTAAACAAATTATTATGACAGATCAGGTGTCTGAATCGAAACCCCGCACACGATTGCTGCAATTGTTAGTTGGTACCTTTGCAATGACTTATTATATTTTTATTGCTTTGCTTGCCCTCTCTGCCTTGATTTTTAATCAATATATTATTGAATGGGTGGGGCTTGGAATTAATCCGATCACGTTTAATATTTTTCCGATTTGGTTGGTCATGCTTGTGTTGTTTCTGCTCAATGCAATGATTATCGTGGGTTTCTTTACCTATTTTAGACAGGGAAAGAAATTGATAATTTTATTTTTTGGGATGATCCTGATAGGTATCCAAATTATGATAGGAGGCTTTGAAGGCTGGCAAAAACTGCTGCTCGAAGCTATACTGATCAGTTTGATTATAATTATACCTACGCGTCAATCCAGCGTGAAAGATATCGAAAATGCCGAAAATTCTGAATAAATTCGTATGAATAATGCTTAAAACTTATAAATTATTAATCATGTAAAAACTTGTAAACCTGTTAAATAAATCATTTCTTTAATAAAAGTTAAAATATTTTTCGATTAATTTTTTGTTAAATACACAGATGTTTATAACTTGCACGCTTAAATGCAAACGTTTTCGTAAAACATTTATGAACAAAAATTTTATTAGTTAATCAATTCACTAACCAAAAATCACCATTATGAGAAAAATTACGATTATGTTAGTGTTCTTGCTGATCGCGGGTGTAAATTTTGCATTTGCGCAGTCGAGAACAATTACTGGTAAGGTTACCAGTGCGCAGGATGGGATGGGAATTCCCGGAGTTACCGTGATGGTTAAGGGTACTACTATTGGTACCACAACCGATATTGACGGTAATTATTCATTTGCTGTACAGCCGGATCACCGTACATTGATTTTCCGTTTTGTCGGAATGATTAGTCAAGAGATTGTGATCGGGGAACAAAGTACCATTAATGTGGTCATGGAACCTGATGTCCTTCAAATGGAAGAAGTGGTTGTTACAGCTCTGGGTATTTCCAAAGAACGTAAAGCACTCGGGTATTCAGTGCAGGATGTTTCAAGTGAAGAGCTTACTCGTTCAGGTTCATCAAACCTTTCAACAGCCTTACAAGGTAAAATCTCCGGCGTTGAAATTAAGCCATCTTCTGGTATGCCAGGTGCTTCGTCACAAATTATTATCAGGGGAGCTCGTTCATTTTCTGGTAATAACACTCCCTTGTATGTAGTAGATGGGATGCCCATTTCTTCTACAGCAGATTACTCCACCGGCAATAGTGTAACCGGTGCTGATATTGCAAACCGGGCAGTAGATATTGATCCTAATGATATTGAAAGCATTAATGTGCTCAAAGGTCAGGCTGCTGCTGCGCTATACGGAATTAAAGCTTCTAATGGGGTAATTATAATTACTACCAAAAGTGGTAAAGGGAATAAAACTGGTAAACCTGCTATTTCATTCTCTAACTTTACAAGCTTTGACAAGGTTTCACGGAAACCAGATTATCAAACAAAATATGCTCAGGGTAGCTATGGCATGAATGTCCCAAATACTTCTTTCTCCTGGGGGCCTGAGATTAATAGTTTGCCTGATGACCCAACTTATGGTGGTAATTCACAAGGTCATCCGGGGATGTACTATGTTCCTCAGCTTGAAGCAGCAGGTCTGGATCCATGGGTAACTCCTCAAGTGTACGATAATTTTGGTGACTATTTTGATGTTGGTTTTACCACAACAACATCTCTTAACATTAGCCAGGCCAATGATAAGGGAAATATAGCCTTTGGCATTGGTAACACAACACAAGATGGTATAGCACCTTCAACAGGTATGGATAGATGGAATGCAAAGGCAGCCGGAGAAACTAAGCTGAATAATAATTGGAGTATGGGATTTTCGTCAAACTATTCCCGTACGTCAATTGACAAATTACCTGCTGGAAATGATGCAGCACTAGCTGGTGTTTATGCTGCACCGCCAAACTATGACCTTGCAGGTATCCCTACAAATAGTCCCACGGATCCTTATTCACAGATATATTATCGCTCACTTACATTTGATAATCCTTATTGGGGCGCATCACATAATAAGTTCAATGAAGTAACTGACCGTTTCTTTGGTAATGGTTTTGTGGAATACAGTCCTTATATTGCTGAGAACATGAGTATTAAAACCCGTTATCAATTAGGAACAGATGTCTATACTACTCATTACCAGGATATATTTGAATTTGGAAGCAGAGGAAGAACAGGTGAGATGAATAATTATGGAGTTACTTCTCAAACAATAAATTCACTTTTAACTGCTACCTTTGACTGGACAATAAACAGCGATTTCAACCTTACTGCTTTAATAGGAAATGAGTTGAATCATAGAAACCGGAAGTTTTATGATGAATACGGTACCGGATTTAACTTTGGTGGATGGCCTCATATTGGTAATACAAAAATTCAACAGGCAGATGAATCTCAATACCAGGATCGGACAGTTGGTTTCTTTGGAAATCTTGCACTGGATTTTAGAAGCATGTTGTTTTTGAATGTAACCGGTCGTCAGGATTATGTCTCAACTATGCCTCGTGATAACAACAGTTTCTTCTATCCTTCGGTATCACTTGGCTTTGTGATTACAGAACTGGAAAGCTTGCGTGATATACCAGTTCTTTCTTTTGCTAAAGTAAGGGCATCCTATGCAGAAGTTGGACAGGCAGCTGAGTATTATCAAAATTTCTTTGCTTCACCTGACTATGGTGGTGGTTTCTGGGGTGCTACACCAATACAGTATCCTGTTGATGGAATTAGTTCATATTTGTCCAATAATGTTCAGTATGACCCCAACCTGAAGCCACAGAATACGAAGTCTTATGAATTAGGAGCTGAATTGAAATTCTTCAGCAATCGTTTAGGTGTTGATTATAGCTATTCTAATCAATTGGTTACCGATCAAATTTTCCAGGTACCCATAGCTGCTTCAACTGGTGCTGCAGCATTGGTAATGAATGGTGGAGAAATTAAGACCAAGGCTCACGAAGTTGTTCTTTATGCCACTCCGGTAGTTTATCGTGGATTTGAATGGAACATTACAGTGAATTATTCGAAAATAGATAATATGGTGAACGAGCTAGCTCCTGGAGTTGAAAGTATTTTCCTGGGAGGTTTTGTAACACCACAGGTTAGAGCTGGTATTGGAAGTACTTTCCCTGTAATTTATGGTAGTTCATATCTACGCGATGACAACGGTAATATCATTGTTGTTGATAATCCTGGAGCCTGGAATCATGGTATGCCGGAAACCGGACCACCAGCTGTTATTGGTGAGGTTTCACCCGATTTTTTACTTGGTGTCTCAAATCGTTTCGACTACAAAGGTATTTCACTGTCGGCAACACTTGACTGGAAATCGGGAGGTCAGATGTATTCAGGCACAAATGGTCTGCTTGATTTATACGGTGTTTCCAAGCTTACCGAGAATCGTGATGAAACCTTTGTATTCGAAGGCGTAAAACCTGATGGTACTCCTAACGATATTGTACGTGGTGGACCAAACGATCCGGATGCTTACCAGGATTTAGTAACTAATGTACTTACCAATATTGATGAGTATTATATTTATGACAACTCATTCCTTAAACTCAGGGAAGTGACACTTAGTTATGCTATTCCCAAAAAACTGCTTAATAACGTTGATCTTACGGTTTCTGTTTTTGCACGTAATCTCTTGCTTTGGACAGAACTTCCAAACTTTGACCCTGAATCATCACAAGGTAATAATAATATGGGAGGATCTTTTGAGCGTTTCTCAATGCCGCAAACTTCCAGTTATGGTTTTGGAATCAACCTGAATTTTTAACCCTTTAAACCAATGAAAATGAATACAATAATAAAATATTTAGCCGTCCCGGTACTCCTATTGATTATGGCCGGATGTTCGAAGGACAAGCTAGAAGAAATCAACGTTAACAAGAATAATCCTTTAGATGTTCCTTCGCGTTTACTCATCACAGATGTAATTACGAAAACTGCTTTTTCAATTACCGGAAGCGATTTTGCTTTTTATGCATCTGTTTATACCGAACACAATGTTGGTATCTACAATCAAATGTACAATGCCGAAATTCGTTCTGCTGAACCTGCTTTAGCTACTACCTACAACAACACCTGGGGTTCTGTTTATGAAACTCTTTATAATCTCAAGATTATTATCGATAAAACCTCCGATGAGGGTGATGAGGCTGGTAACTATCATACCTTAGGTATTGCACAGGTATTAACAGCCTATAACCTAGCAATATTGACTGACCTTATGGGTGATGTTCCTTATACTGAAGCCTTACAACCCGGGGTTATTTTCCAACCTAAACTTGATAAACAAGAAGATCTCTACAATGAAGTATTCCGTTTGCTTGACGAAGGTATTGCCAATATGGGCAAGGAAACAACAGCTGCTGGTTTAGGTACGCAAGACTTTCTCTATGGAGGAGATATTGGTAAATGGACGCAGTTTGCGTATGGACTAAAAGCCCGTTATACTGCCAGGTTAGCCTTCCGCAATGGTGGAAAATGGGAAGATGTGATTACTTTTGCTAATCAATCATTCACTTCAGTTGCTGATGAAGCTAAGTTTGTGTATAATGGGAGTTCTACCAATAGCCCTTTCTATACATTCTTTATTGACAGAGACTATTTCGGTGCCAGTACAAGTTTGCATAATAAACTAACTCAACGTAACGATCCTCGTGATGGGGTATTCTTTATACCTTATCCCGGAACCGGATCAGTTGAATTTGCGCCTAATGGAGCTCCAAGTCAGGTACAGGGATTCTACGGAATATCCGGAGTTATGAGCTCAACAGCACCAACTTATCTTTTAAGTTATCATGAACTTGAGTTTTTGAAAGCAGAAGCTTATGCGCGCCTAAGTGGAGTAGCATCAGCAGATGCGCAAGCTGCACTCGAAGGGGCATTGACAGCTGCATTTGCAAAAGTTGGAATGGATTTGGATTCTACCTATTGGGTTGATGAAGTGTTACCACTTTTCACTGCCGATCCTGTGAGAGAGATTATGGTACAGAAGTATATATCTTTCTTCGAATCAGAAGCTGTAGAAGCATACAACGACATTCGTCGCTTAAAAGCGCTGGGTGAAAATTTTATAACACTTGAAAATCCCAATAACGCTACACAGTTCCCACAAAGGTTTACTTACGGTGCTGATGATGTAACCACAAATCTAAACATTGCGGATGCTTATGGCAATGGAAGTTATGTTTACACCGAAAAAGTTTGGTGGGCAGGCGGTACACGCTAGGCTTTAATCTACTAACTTAAAAAATTATAGAAAATGAGAAAAATTAAAATATTGACCTTATTGGCAGCAATGGTTCTCGGCTTTACGGCTTGCAAAACCGATGTTGTTGATCCTGCAGGTCCAAGAAATGAAGGTGTTATTCCAACAATCTCCAACCTTAATCCGGCTGTGTTTGATGTGAATGATCCTGAGAACACATTTATCAAATTTGATTTAGATGCTACTTCAGCAGTAAGCGAAGTAAAAGTTATTGCATCATTTAACGGAGATTTGAGTAGAACCCAGTTCAAGAGTTATACTACATTTCCATTAAAGGATGAAATGATTTATATGCGTGATGTTGCCAGTACTTTAGGTATTGCCCTGGATGATATTACTCCTGGTGATGTGTTTAATTTGGAGTTATTAACCGTTCAAGGATCAGATACCTATAGATCAAGTGCAGTGATAAATGCTGCAGCAGTGTGTGCTTATGATCCTGAAATGGTATCAGGTTCATACAAAGCTGTTAGTGCAGATTGGGAAGTTGATGGCCCTGTTACTATTACAGTTGATCCTGAAGATGAATATACTATTTACGTAGCTGGCCTGGCAGAACTTGATGGATTGACCGAAGATAAGGGTCCGCTGAAAATGGTTGTGAATCCTCTAAACTTTGAAGTAACTGCTGAAAGAACAGTCCTTGCTTCAATTGCCTTTGATTATACAAACATTGCTTATGAAGGGTTTGGCTTACTTAATACATGTGATGGTACTTATGAAATGAATTTCACTATCACTGTGGATCAGGGTTCATTTGGCCAGTTTCCTTTTACGCTGACAAAACAATAGATTTTTACAATCTGTAGTAAATAATGGAGGCTGTCTCAGAAATGAGACAGCCTCTTGTTTTTGTGTTCGTCCCAGGTTAGCCAATTAAGTGAATTTGGTGTACTGTGTGAGATCAACTATTCAAAAAAGATATCAACAGCGGGGTGGAAATTGCAGATAAAACTGTGTAATGAGGTAAACGAAATTCATTAGGTAGATCCAAGGGATGAGATAATAAACAAATTCAAGGCCAAAAGAATAGACGGGTATTGAAGTGCAAATGAGATGGAAGCTTGTAGAGAAAGTAAGTCAACTTATTATTGTAAATCTTATGGGATGTTATAATAGTGTAAGATCAAGTCCTACAAGCTAGCCCTCAGAAGCCAGAGTAAGTCAAAGTATTTTGTATCGACAATCGTTTGGAAGGAGCTGTACTTTTTGGGAGTGGAAGGTGATTGATTAATGAAGATCTTTCAAGCTTTTACCATCCACCAATAGCTATTTTCAGCAAAACCTCCTTAATTTTCTGTGTTTTCGGAAAATAAATTTGATTGATTGGTTTCATGTTCTATTTTTGCAAATTAGAATTAATCTAAATAACAATCAAAATTGAATTACATGAAAATCAGGAATTTTAGTTTATTGCTTTTGTCTTTATTTCTTTTGCTGTCTGCTTCTGATGCCTTTGCAGGCAAACGCAAGGTACAGGTGAGTGCCTCAGAAAGTGATGCCACTATTTACGTTGACGGCGTAAGAATGGGAACAGGTCGCGTGGATATTGTTGTTTTAGATAATAGCTGTGTGACTGTTAAGGCTGAGAAAGTTGGCTTTTTAGAGAAAGTTGTTACTTTTTGTAATAGGAAGGACTCCCCAAAACTTCCAAAGACCTATTATATTGAGATGCGTCGGGACGATTCCTACGATGCCTCTATCCAGCTCGATATTGCCAATATTGATATGGAAATTCGTACCAATAAACCTTACGATGATGCCTGGAAACTGCTTAATCAGATCGTTGTGAGTTATATTGACGCGATTGAAATTACCGATAAGGAAACCGGATATATCAGAACATCCTGGGAAGTTCAATCTTATACCCAAAATACTATCCGGACAAGAATTATTGTAAAGTTGGGTTCAGAAGATCCTTTGTCGTTTAAAATCAAATTGGTGAGCGAAATCTCGCGTCAACCTCTTACAAGTGTAAAAGCTGATGAGCTTTTCAGGGAATGGGATCGCGTGTTGCGAAAGTATGCGAACCTAAATTCGGAAATTCAAAGTCGCTTGTAAGTAATACAGTACGATAATGAGAACATTAATCACAACAATCTTTGTATTAGCTTTTCTTCCGTTAGTTTCTCTTGCCCAGATATATACTGGCGAAGCACCAACAGAAACCTCCAAGCAGCATGATGAGCCAAACGAACAACAGAGCAAAGGAGGGGCTTTTAAAACCAGCTTTGTGCATTTGGCGTATTTTATGCCCAGTATGACTCCTAAACAGAGCTATCCTTATGGGCCATTTAAAAATGGTTCCGCACCTAAATGGGGTTTGATGTTCGAAAGTGGAGCTATCCGATTTTTTGACGAAAACTTTATGTTTAATGGTGTCGGAAATCTTGGACTTTATTCAAGTTTCGGCTTTGGTGCATCGATACACGACTTTAATGAACCCGAAAACTTTGAAGGGGTTAAAGTGCCCTTTTTCTTTGCAGATTTAAAGCTGGGGCCTGATCTGCGACTTGAATTTATTGATTTTGCGAAGGTCGATCTGTATGCTAATATTGGAGTGCTGGCCAGTTATGGTGGTTTTGTAGGAAATATCAATCAGGATGATACATTTTATAAACCTACAAAACCTGTTATAGCCTTTCAAACGGGTTTGGGCTTGAACGTTGCTCTCGGGCGTTTTGTGCTCGGCCTTCAATATACGATGGCCAATGGGGGATACGAATTTGATGTTTCCGAAGATCCGGCAGTCTATCCAGATGGCCCTGATGAGGAAACTCAGCAATATGATGTAAATCTAAACAGCCTTAGACTGCACATTGGCATTTATACCGAAAAAAGAAGGAGATAAAAATTTAATCTTTATGCATATAAAAAGTCATCTCCATGTGGGGTGACTTTTTAACTTTTGGGGCTTTCTGATTCTATAGTCATATTGCTTTTTCTGATCTCATCAGCCGTTGCTTTTAAGATATTTAGCTTCGATTGCCAGTTCAAAACATGTTCGCTATACCTTAGCAAATTAGCTGAATCGACAGGTTTAGCCGGAGGCGACTCAACCGTAAGCGGGTTTACAGCATTTCCATTTCTAAAAAACCTGAAATCGAGATGTGGCCCTGTTGAAAGTCCAGTACTGCCAACGTAACCAATCAGCTGTCCCTGACTTACTCTTACACCCTGAGCGATGCCTTTGGCAAATCCCCTGAGATGCATATAGGCTGTTGTGTAAGTGCCGTTGTGCTTGATATACAAATAATTGCCGCCGCCACCTTTTTGGTATCCTTTTCGTGTAATTACACCGTCGCCGATGGCATAAACAGGTGTGCCCGAAGGAGCTGCATAATCAACCCCATGATGAGGACGATAGATTTTGAGTACAGGATGAAATCTGGCATTTGAAAAGCCGGAACTGATCCTGCTGTATTTCAAAGGTGCTTTCAGGAAAGTTCGCATCAGACTCTGACCGTTTTCGTCAAAGTAGTCACCAACACTGTCTTGTTCAAAATAAAATGCAAATTGATCCTTACCGTAATGGCGAAACCTGGAGGCCAGGACTTTCCCAATTCCAATAGGCTTGTCATCCACATACAACCTTTCGTACATCAACTCGAACTCATCTCCTTTTTGGATCCCAAAAAAATCGATAGTCCAGGCATATACTTCCGACAGCTTATTGGCAAGATTAGGGTCGTATTGCCCATCGACCATGGCATTCCATAAGGAGGACGAAATCGTACCAAAAGCTGTTTCTGTTTCTTTGCGAATAGGCTTAAATCCTCTGCGGGCAGTGAGGCTGTCAGTCAGGCTAAATACCACATAATCAGTATAATCAATTTCATAAACGAAATACAATGGCGTTTGAACAGAGTCGTTGGCCGAAATGAAAGTGTACTGATTTCCTGCTCTGATCCTCCTGACATCGAATACAGCTTTATGGTGGCGGGCTATGTGGTCAATAAGGTTGTAATTAACTCCTTTTGAAAGCAATATATCTGCCAAAAACTGATTACGTTTCACTTGTCCCTGTTCAACAAACAAGGTGTCAACAGCGATATCGAATAAAAAAGTTTGTGGTTTTTCTGCTTCGGCTTCCACAATTTGGGATTGGTCGGCTGGTGTTTTTTCTTCGGAAGGGTTGCAAGCAGGAAGGATTATTAAAACCAACCAAATGAAACTGAAATATTTATACTGAAACAATAGCGATTTTAGTGATGTAAATGGCATAGTATGCAATCCTGGATCCTGTGAGTTTTTTTCTTGCTGCAAAAATACAATTTGCAGTCGAAAATTTCCAGTTTATAATTCTAAAACAACAGAATTGGATCAGAAAGAAAAACTGCATCAGAATTTCCAATGCAGTTTAGTGGCCTTCGTTTACGACAGCAATATTTTACATCTGTTTCAGTGCATGGTCGCGGCCTGCCTGAACGGCCTTCAGGTTCAGTTCTACTATTTCGTCTCCTTTGTTTTTAAAAAGATTTTTCACAGCACTTTCTATACTGCTTTGTTCTAGTCCGAGGAAAGGAGTAGCAGCACCCAGCACAACCATATTGGCGGCCTTGATACTGCCACAGTCTTTGGCCATTGAATTGGCATCCAGGGTGATATAGCGCGGCAATTTCCAGATTTCCTTCATCAGATCTTCCATTTCGGGATAATCCGGGATATTGATGAAAGGATTGATACTCGTAATAATCCAGCCATTAGGATCGAGCATGGGGAGGTATCGCAACGATTCCATTGGTTCAACAGCTATGATAAGGTCTGCTTTTCCGGTAGGAATCAGATCAGATGCAATTGGATCAGACGAAAGTCGCAGGTTGGATTGCACAGCACCACCACGCTGGCTCATTCCATGCACTTCGGCTTGCTTGAGGTATAAGGATTCTTCCAGAGCGGCTAAACCTATACAGGCAGCAATACTTAAGATTCCTTGTCCTCCAACTCCGGCAAGTATGATGTCTTTTTTCATTTCTTTGCGTTTTATAATTAAATATTCATGGTTTTGGCTTTGGCTTTCTGGCGCATACGACGATTTAGCGTTTGGATACACTCACGACGAGGTATAATCACAGAAACACCTTGGTACTTAAGTTCTTCTTTGATTACAGCAACATTTTCATCATGATATTTACGCAGAGGTTTCAGCACTTTGATGTGCTCTTCGGCCACGCCAAGCCCGCGTACTATATTGTCGATCTTACCAAAAGCCGAAGAGGTTTGTCCACCTGTCATTCCGGTAGTGGAGTTATCAAGGATAATTACGGTTATCGGGCTGTTGTTGTTCACAGCATCCAGCAAACCAGTCATACCCGAATGAGTAAAGGTTGAATCCCCTATGGCCGCTACGGCAGGCACAAGTCCCGCGTCTGCTGCGCCGATAGCCATCGTAATACTGGCTCCCATATCCACACAGCTGTTGATGGCTTCCAGAGGTTCCAGAGCACTGAGCGTATAACAGCCAATGTCGCTAAAAACGCGTCCCCGCCCGTATGGAGCAAGTGCTTCATTTAAAGCCAGAAAAGCATCGTTGTGAGCACAGCCATCACAAAGTTTTGGAGGACGGTTTTTTACCAGATCAGGAACGGCTGAGCCCTGCAAATGTTTTTTTCCCAAGGCATACCCTACAATCACCGGATTGAGTTCGCCATCGCGGGGCAAGGTTCCGTCGAGCCTTCCCTTGATGGTTTTTCCCTTGTTTAACATGCCACGCAGGAGTTCTTCAATGACGGGGTAACCATCCTCTAAAACAAGTATTTCTTCGCAGCTTTCATATAACTCGTTCACCAAGTCGAGCGGAAGCGGGTATTGGCCTATTTTGAGTACGGGATGTTCGAGTTTACCGTTTGTATAATTTTCAAGCAAATAGTTGTATGACAAGCCGCAGGCAATAATACCAAGGTTTTTATCAGAGCCTTCGATGATGCGGTTGTAGCCACTTTCGGCCGAAGCAGCTTCCATTTGTGCTTGTTTTCCTAGTAATTCGCGATATTGTTTTCGGGCAATGGCGGGAAGCAGAACAAACTGTCGCAGATTATCCGGGAGCTTCAGGTCGTTTTGTTTTTCAGGATTGCTACATTCAACACCAGTACGCGAATGTGCCAGGCGTGTTGTAATCCTGAGCAATACAGGAATTCGCATACGTTCCGAAAGCTCAAAGGCATAGCGTGTCATGTCATAAGCTTCCTGCTGATTGGATGGTTCTAGTATTGGAATCAAGGCGAACTTCCCATAAAAACGCGAATCTTGCTCGTTCTGACTTGAATGCATCGATGGGTCGTCGGCAGCAATAATTACCAAGCCACCGTTAGCACCTGTTATTGCAGCATTAACAAAGGCATCCGCTGCCACATTAAGCCCGACATGTTTCATGCAAACCATTGCTCTTTTACCCGCATACGACATTCCGAGTGCCGATTCCATGGCAGTTTTTTCGTTGGCTGACCACAATGCTCTGATGTTGTTTTCTTTTGCCGTTTTGGAGGCTTGAACATATTCCATAATCTCGGTTGACGGGGTGCCGGGATAGGCATATACTCCTGAAATGCCCCCGTCAATAGCAGCCTGGGCAATCGCTTCATCGCCAAGTAATAATAGTTTTTGCATGGTGTTAAGTATGTGATTTATAGCTTATTTTAATAAAATGTTAAGGTGTTACAAAAATAACAAAACCATTGAAGTCAGCAATCGCTTGCAGTAAATCAGAACCTTTCTAAATAAAAGCTATTCTCCTTCTGCTGACAAAGGCATTATGACTATTTTTGTTGAAAATAAAGGGGATAAAGTGAATTTTCTAGCTCACGCATTTCTATCAGGTTCTGATCATCAGGTGCTTATCGGGAATTTTGTAGCCGACAGCATCAAAGGTAAGATGCTCCAGCGATACGATGAGGACATCCAAAAAGGAGTTTTTTTGCACAGATCAATCGATGCATACACCGATCAGCATATTGTGGTCAGAAAGAGTGTGGAGCGTTTGCAACCGGTTTTTCGCAAGTTTTCGCCTGTGATAGCTGATATTTATTACGATCATTTTCTGGCAGTTCATTGGAAGGATTACAGTTCGATTGAATTGTCTGATTTTTCGACCGCCGTTTATAAAATTCTCATCAGAAACTTTTCGAAGCTTCCTCCGCGTTCTAAGCGATTATTGCCCTGGATGGTTGCTCAGAACTGGCTAACAGGATATGCCAATTTACATGATCTTCAACGGGTTTTTAACGGGATGTCGCGCCGTACGAGTTTTGAATCAGGTATGGAAAATGCAGTCGGCTTTTTGAAGAAGAATTATCAGGATTTTGAAACAGATTTCAGGCTCTTTTTCCCTGATTTGGTGAAGAATAGCGATGAAGTTTTGAGAAGCTTGAATGAGAAGACCAACGGGAAATAATTCTTCAACCTGAGGTGCTTGTAGTGCTCCTGACAATTATAGTTTGGATAAAAATTGTTTGGTTGCCGCAGATATATTAGTTTTACATTTTTGAAAATTCAATCAACACAACTCATGGACGAAATGTTGATCAACCTGGAGCAGCGCATTGTATTGCTGAAACGAATAGCGGTATTTAACTCGCTAAGTAATGAGGCACTGGAAAAATTGTCTTTGCTTTTGCAAGAACGAAAAACCAGGGCACAGGAATCGCTTTTCAGAAAAGGCGAACAAGGCGAGAATATGTATATCCTTGCCGAAGGAGAGGTGCGCGTGCACGATGGAAATCATGTGATTGCACGTCTTGGAGCAGGTGAGGTTTTTGGAGAATATGCCTTGTTTGATACTGAAAATCGTTCGGCATCTGTAACAACTGAAAAGCAGTGTGTTATACTTGTTTTGGACAGGATTTCATTGATGGATTTTTTAAAGAAATATCCTGAATTACTGATGGGTATGCTTCAGCTGCAAATCAAACGAATGCGCGAAATGAACGAGTTGGAGGAGAAGTTGTCAAAAAGTTATCTTAAGATCAGTAAACAGAAACAGGAAATTGAAGCGCAGCATGAGGCTATTAAAGATCAGAAAAAGCAACTTGAAGCACAGAACAAAAGTCTGGAAGAACTTAATAATCAGAAAAAACAGCTGCTGAGTGTCATTATTCACGGGCTGAAAAATCCGATGACAAGTGTGAGCGTCATGGCTGAGATGATCCGTTCCTCAGATCAGCTTGCCCCTGAACTGGAGGAGTATGCTTCCATTTTGCTTCATTCCGTAAACAGAATGGACAAGGTGATCAATGATATGATTCGCACTAATCAGGCTGAGGAGCTGTTTGAGGATAAACCCCAACAGCGAATCAACTGCCTGGAAATTCTTCAGGAACTTTTAGATGAGAATGCACCAACTATTGAGAAAAAGAGAATTAAGTTCAGTGTTCCAAAATCTGATCATTTCCTAAACCACAACCTGACTTCTGTTCAGCTGATGATGGAGCAGTTTTTGAACTGGATTTTTAGCTTTGCTGATGAAGACCAATTGGTGGAATTCAAGCTTGGAAATTCAGGTGAAAGCTTTGTGTTGCAAACGGATTTTAAACCAATAGAACAACTTCATGCATGTTTGGAAATGGACTCGTTAAGCTGGTGGCAACTCGCACTAATCGCAGAAGAGGACGAGAATTTTGACAGATTCAGCTATTTAAAATTATTATTCAGGCAAGCCGGGGCATCGGTCAATTGGTCTTTTAAGAGCAAAAGATTAAGCTTGAGTTTCTTGCTCAATTGAATTTTCCATGTAAGCGCATATTTTTCCTGATTTTGGAATTGTCGCAATTGTGCTCAGTTGCGTAATTGATTTAAAATCAAATTTATAGCATTTTCTGTTTGGGTGGCATATGATTTGATTTGCCAACGAAAATATTTTTATGCGCCACACCCGCTTGTTTTTTCTTTCACTAGTGCTACTTTTACTGGCTTCCTGCGCAAAAAGCGAATTAGATATTGCCGTTGGCAAGGTAGAGGTGATCAATGTAACAGACAAACCTCATGCTGTTTTTGTAAGAGCGATTGCAGATAGTTTGGCTACTGAGCGATATGTTGGAACTATGCCAAAAGCTTCATACATACTTTTTCCGCTCAGGGCAGACGAAGAATATGAGATAAAAATAGGGGAGGTGAATACCGGCAGGGCCGACAAGTTTGAAAGCAAAATCAAGCTTCAGAAAGATGAGCATATCAAACTTCTTTTCGAAGGAATAGATTGAAATAGATCGGCCACTCCGTTTACAATTTGCCAGGAAAACATTTCATAATAAGTTGCCTAACTGATCACACTGAGGATTAGTTTTCGGCTTCCCTCATGACTTCTGAATTCGCATAGATAGATGCCCTGCCATGTGCCGAGTCCTAAACTACCATTTATAATAGGAATTGAAAGGCTGTTTCCGGTGAACATGCTTTTAATATGAGCCGGCATATCATCCGGGCCTTCGAGAATATGTTTGAAATAAGGCTCATTTTCCGGAACCAGCTTATCCAGATAAGCTTCCAAATCGCGTCTAACATCAGGGTCGGCATTTTCATTGATCAGTAAGCCGGCTGAGGTATGCATCAAGAAAATATGGAGCAGGCCGTTTGCCGGAAGTATACCGATTTCTTTTTGAACCAGATGTGTGATAAGATGAATTCCACGGTTCAGAGGAGGTAGCTGAATTGTAATATGGGTAAGCATTTCAAAAAAAAGTAAAAGCTGAAAGTTGAGGTGGCAAACACGTGCAACTTTCAGCTTAATGATTTAAAAAATGAAAAAACTATTCTGAGTCTTCTTCTTTCTTTCTTATTCCAACTAATTCCTCGAGCATATTAGTGGTAAGTGATTTAGGTCTTTCGAGCGGATAGAGCAATGCCCTGTCCCAGATAAGATTTGTCGTAACACCAATAGCCCTTCCAATTCCAAATAAAACGGTATAAAAATCATATTCTGTAACACCATAATGCCACTGAATAACACCTGATTGTGCGTCAACATTAGGCCAGGGGTTTTTTGCCTTTCCGTGTTCTTTCAGAATGGGAGGAACAACATTATAAAGCAGATCCACATATTTAAAGATCGGATCATCCGCAATATGTTTCAGGCTAAACTCGCGTTGCACCATATATCTGGGGTCTGTTTTGCGCAGAACGGCATGGCCAAAACCCGGGATCACTTGTCCGCTGTGCAGGGTGTCCCAAACGTATTGTTTCATTTCGTTTTCGTTAGGAGTTTCGCCTCCCATCTTGTCCATCAAATCCTGCAACCACCTCAACACTTCCTGATTGGCAAGTCCGTGAAGCGGGCCAGCCAAACCATTGATCATGGCCGAAGTGGAAAGATAAACATCGGAAAGTGAGCTTCCAACGAGATGTGCCGTATGGGCACTAACATTACCGCTTTCGTGATCGGCATGTATGATAAAGTGCATTCGCGACACATCATCGTAAGGTTTTTTAATCCCCATCATATGTGCGAAATTGGCACCCAAATCAAGATCGGGATTGCCAACAATGCGTTTGCCATCGCGGTATAATTTGGCATAAATATAAGCTGCAATTTCAGGAAGCTTGGCCAGCATATTAAGCGAGTCTTCGTACATCGGCTCCCATAAATCCATTTTATTGATTCCGGCCTTGTATTTTTTTGCAAAGAATGATTCGCGTGCCATTGCCAGGATAGCCGAGCTGAAAATCGCCATTGGATGACTGCAGCAGGGCCAGGCATCGATTACTTCATACACGTATCTGGGAAGGATTCTTCTTTTCGAAAATTCGTCTATCAAATCATCAACTTGAGATTTGTTTGGCATATCACCAGTCAGCAGCAGATAGATTAAACCTTCAACATAAGGCATTTCTGCTCCTTTGGATTTAGGCAATTTTTCAAATACTTCGGGCAGGGTGTAGCCCCGATAGCGGATACCTTCTTTGGGATCGAGGTACGAAATATCAGTTACCAGGCATTTAATGCCACGCATACCGCCCAAAATTTGACCAACGGTTACATTGTCCACAACAAAATCATTAAATTCATCGTGTAGCTTCTGCGTGCGTGGACGCCAGTGGTCAATTTTCTCTCTCAGAACATCTTTTAAGTTCGACATATCACAGTGGTTTTATATTTTTTTATTTACTTAATTTAGTTTGTAATCCTTCATTAATGGCATTTAGGAAATCCTGGGTATAAAGATAATGCTCTGGCTTTAATGAGTTTCCATATATCAGCAATGCAAGGTCTTTGGTCATTTTTCCTGATTCAACAGTATCTATGCACACTTCTTCAAGTGCATGACTAAAGTCAATGAGTTTCTGATTGTTATCCAGTCTTCCGCGGTGTGCCAGCCCTCTGGTCCAGGCAAAGATGGAAGCAATAGGGTTAGTAGAAGTCGGATTTCCTTTTTGATGCTCACGATAATGGCGCGTTACGGTTCCGTGTGCGGCTTCTGCTTCCATAGTTTTTCCATCGGGTGTAACCAATACACTTGTCATCAGGCCCAGCGAACCAAAACCCTGCGCCAGCGTATCTGATTGCACATCACCATCGTAATTTTTACATGCCCACACAAATTTTCCACTCCATTTCAAGGCAGCTGCAACCATATCATCGATCAGCCGATGCTCATAAATGATGCCATTGGCTTCAAATTGAGCTTTGTAGCTTTGCTGGTATATTTCTTCGAATATATCTTTGAAACGCCCATCGTATTTTTTCAGAATTGTGTTCTTGGTAGATAGATAAAGTGGCCAGCCTTTTTGCAAAGCCATATTGAAGCAGGAATGCGCAAAGCCACGGATAGATTCGTCGGTGTTATACATGGCCAAAGCTACCCCATTGCCATCAAAATCATAAACCTCATATTGTTGCGGTTCGCTGCCGTCGTCAGGGGTGTAGGTGATGGTGAGCTTTCCCTTGCCTTTAGTTAAAAAATCTGTTGCTCTGTATTGATCCCCAAAAGCATGACGACCAATCACTATCGGGTCTTTCCATCCCGGAACCAACCTGGGAACATTATTGATCAGGATAGGCTCGCGAAAAACTGTTCCGCCCAAAATATTGCGAATTGTGCCGTTGGGCGATCGATACATTGACTTTAGCTTAAACTCTTCAACACGTTTTTCATCGGGAGTAATGGTAGCACATTTGATACCCACATTATACTTTTTAATTGCTTCTGCTGCGTCAATGGTGATCTGGTCGTTGGTGGCATCACGACTTTCCATGCCTAAATCGAAATATTTGATGTCGATATCAAGGTATGGAAGGATTAGTTTTTCTTTGATAAATGACCAGATTACACGTGTCATTTCGTCTCCGTCAAGTTCAACTACAGGATTGGCAACTTTGATTTTTGTCATGTTTGAAATAATTTGCTTTTTAGTGATTGAATAGGTTTGTTAAAAATATCTATACTCCCGCAATTTTTAATTGCTTAAAAAAAATCATATTAACTTGATTTGTCACGTATTACCGCATACTTTTGTTAGTATTGATTGCATAAAAAATTTTAAAAATAATTGCTAAATTTCCCTTATTAACCTTTAATTTTCCGGCGAAATTTAGGAACGTAAAAATACAAAAATCTTTATCATGGCTGCTATTTAATTGCGCTAATTACTTAATTTATACATTCTTTTAACTAATTTTAGTGTTTATTATTTAACAAGACTATGATTTAAGAATAAAACAACGAAATTTGTTGTGAAGAAATAAGTGTTCGTGAATAAACTCTAATTTTATTTGTTATGGAAAATCAAGCTGGCAGACTTTATCGATCGAGCTCTGCCAAAGTTATTGCCGGTGTATGTGCAGGACTTGCGAAGCATTTTAAAATGGACCCTACCCTTGTTAGATTGATCTTTGTGTTTCTTGCCGTTTTTGCCCTGGGAGGTGTGATTGCTTATGTGGTTCTATGGATTGTATTACCCGAAGCACCTATTGATAACCTGGGATTTAATTCAGAAAGCACGACAGACGAATCGGTTTTATCTGAAACTGTAGCCAAAGGAAAAGGTCAGCTTGTGATTGGGCTTACACTGATCAGTATTGGAGCTTTGTTCTTAATCACTGCTTTTATTCCCCGGTTTAGTGTGTTAGACCTATGGCCGGTTGTACTGATTGCAGTAGGAATCTTACTTTTGCAGCAGAGCAGTAAAAATTCCTGATCTATTTGCGCTGTTTTTTTTGAAACTAACACATTTGCATTGAGTTGATTAGTAAATGATATCTGTTTGGGCAGCAGATTTTTCACTGAAATAAATTTAAAATCATGAAGCAACAAAATGTATTTTGGGGAATACTACTCATTGCACTGGGTACCCTCTTTTTACTCGACAGATTAGATTTTTTTGATTTTCAATGGAGAGTTTTGATTAGGCTTTGGCCTTTGTTACTGATTTTGTGGGGGGTATCAATTCTTCCTGTCCAGAATTTTTTTAAGGTTTTGCTGGCCCTTGCTGTAGGAGCATTGGGTGTAGTGATGTATGGGCATCAATACGAAAATTACAATCCCCAACAATCAGTATTTCGTTACAATTACGATAAAGACGATGCACGAATTCGTGATACCCTGGTTACCCAAACCTTTAGTCATGAGCTTGAACCGGGTATTACATCAGCATCGCTCCAGCTGGAAGCTACAGCCGGAACTTATACCCTTTCGGGATCAACCGGCGGTTTGATACGTGCTGACAAACGGGGCTCAAGCATGGCTTATAACTTTAGGGTTGAGGAACTTGGTAACAACTGTAAGGTGATCATTGAGCAGGTTGACCGCAAGATTGTGCTGAATAGCAATAAGTTGAATAAGTTTGATTTAATGCTGAATCCTGATGTGGAGTGGAATCTTGACCTGGATGTGGGAGCTGCCGAGTTGGATTTTGATCTGAGTGAATTTAACATTCAGGAAATTGCAATTGCGGGTGGTGCTGCTGCAATAGATTTGCGGCTCGGAACTGAAAGCCCGCATACAAAAGTGAATATCGATGCAGCTGCTTCGGCAATCAAGCTGATCATACCACACGAAGCAGCTTGTCGGATCAAAACAGCTACAGTGCTTTCGAGCCATAGCTTTAGCGATTTTGAAAAGATAAGTCGTGGAGTTTACGAAACGTCTAATTTTGAAAATGCTGATCAACAGATTTTTATCAATCTGGATGCTGCCGTATCCAGTTTTAAAATTAGCCGGAAGTAGGCTTCTTGAGCTGACTAGCGATATTTTTAGTTTTTGAGTTTGTCAAAATGACAGCTTATTCCAAAATTGGGAATTGGCATATTGTTTGACATGAAAATAATGCTATGGAATACAAAGACTATTACAAAGTATTAGGGATTGATCGCAAGGCCACAGCTGAACAAATCAAGAAACAGTACCGTAAGTTAGCCGTGAAGTATCATCCGGATAAGAACCCGGGAGATAAGGCTGCCGAGGAGCGTTTCAAAGAAATCAGCGAAGCCTATGAAGTGCTGGGTAATGCAGAGAAAAGGAAAAAATATGATGATCTGGGAGCCAATTGGAAGCAATACCAACAGCAGGGATTTGAAGGTTTTGGTGGCTTTGGTGGGGGGCGAAGCTATGGCAGGCAACAGGGTTTTGATGAGTTTTTTGGTGGTCAGAGTGGTTTTTCAGATTTTTTTGATGCCTTTTTTGGTGGTGGCTTTGGTGCCGGAACTTTTGGCGGTAGCTCCCGGCAAAGGCAAAAAGTAAAGGGGCAGGATATTATGGCTGCCATTAGCCTGAGTTTGCAGGATGCCTACGCAGGTTCCACACAATTGATCAACCTCAATGGCAAACATCTTCGCTTGAAGATAAAACCCGGTGTAAAGGACGGGCAAACATTACGGATAAAAGGAAAAGGACAGGAATCTCCTTTTGGTGGTGCGGCCGGTGATTTGCTTTTAAACGTTCAGGTGAAACCGCAAAACGGTTTTATTCGCGAAGGCGATGATCTGATAGCTGATTTTCCGGTTGATATTTATACGGCTGCATTAGGAGGTAAATTGCCATTTAAAACCTTAAAAGGAATTGTACAGGTGCCTGTAAAAGCAGGTCAGCAAAACGGAAGTGTTCTCAGGCTCAAAGGGCTGGGTATGCCCGTATATGGCGAAGACAGATTTGGTAATTTGTTGTTAAAAGTTCAACTTCGGTTGCCTGAGCCCATTTCAGCAGCCGAGAAAGAATTATTGAAACAGGCTGCAGCCTTGCGTTTACAATAATGATCAGCTTCTTTTTACCAAAAACTGGTTCGATTTGTCATTATTCTTAATTAATCCGCATTTTTGCGTACTTTTTAGTTAATTTGCGCGTTCTTTTCTGAACTCAGTCAAGAATTGATCCGGATAATTTTCACTTATTCAAAATGTTGATATGCAACAATTTACACCTTTAAGAGAGATTTTTATTGCCCTGATTTTTGTTTGTACTTCTTTTGCTGCTGCATTTGCTCAGGATGCTGCGGTTAGGGGATTTGTGTATGAAGAGAGCACAGGCGAACCCGTTATATTTTCTAATGTTTATCTCGAAGGAACCAATTATGGTGGTTCAACAGATATAAACGGATATTTCAGTATAACTAAAGTGCCTGCAGGTGAGTATATTATGTTAGTAACTTTTTTGGGTTATGATACACTCAGAGAGCCTGTTACGCTGGTTCCGGGAGATGTAATCAACAAGCGTTTTCACCTAACCGAAGGCAGTGTAAGCCTGGAAACAATAAACATAACCGCTGATAAAATTGAATCGAGAAGTGAAACCAGAACATCGGTTATCAACATCACACCCAAATCCTTAAAAAAAATACCTTCAATAGGAGGGCAAAGCGATTTGGCGCAGTATTTACAGGTTATTCCCGGCGTGGTGTTTACGGGTGATCAGGGTGGACAATTATACATCCGAGGTGGTTCGCCAATTCAAAATAAGGTTTTATTGGATGGGATGATTGTTTACAATCCTTTCCACTCGATTGGTTTGTTTTCAGTTTTCGAAACCGATATCATTCGCAATGCTGAGGTTTTTACTGGTGGGTTTAGTGCTGATTATGGTGGCCGGATTTCATCAGTCATGGATATCACCACACGTGATGGAAACAAAAACCGCATAGCCGGAAAGGTTGGGGCAAGCACCTTTGGAGCTCGATTTTTGCTTGAAGGGCCAATTGTAAAAGCTAAAAGTCAGGATGGCGCCAGTTCGAGTTTTGTGTTGTCGGTAAAGAATTCCTATCTGGAGCAAACAAGCAAAAGTCTTTATAGTCATATCGACGAGAATGGCCTGCCTTTCAACTTTTTGGATATCTATGCAAAAGCTTCGATTAACTCGGCCAATGGCAGTAAGATAAATTTCTTTGGATTCAATTTTGACGATCAGGTGAACAATTATAAGGCTCTATCCGATTTTAGCTGGAAGGCATTGGGTGGTGGGTCTAACTTTTTGATTATTCCCGGCAAATCTCCTGTGCTTATCGAAGGAAATCTGGCTTATTCCAGTTATCAGGCCAAACTGTCGGAAGCCTCTTCGCCCGATCGCTCAAGTGCTATAAATGGTTTCAATATGGGATTCCATTTCACTTATTTCCTGGGAAAAGACCTTGTAAAATATGGTGTGGAATTATTGGGCTTTAAAACAGAATTTGATTTCACCAATGGGGTAGGACGTAAAATCAGTCAGGTGGAAAATACCACCGAACTGGCAGCTTATGTGCGATACAAAGGAAACTTTGGCAAATTGCTTTTCGAGCCCAGCCTCCGGATGCAGTGGTATGCCTCCTTATCCAATATTTCACCCGAACCCCGGCTTGCAATGAAATATATGGTGAACGATTGGTTTCGAATTAAGCTGGCTACCGGTATGTATTCACAGAATCTGATTGCAGCCAATAGTGATCGTGATGTAGTGAATTTGTTTTATGGTTTTTTATCGGGACCTGATAACCTGCCCGACCGCTTTGATGGTAAAGAGATAAAACATAAGCTGCAAAAAGCCAATCATTTTATCTTGGGAACTGAGATAGATCTAACTAACCGGATTAACCTGAACATTGAAGGTTATCTCAAAGATTTTACACAGCTTACAAACTTGAATCGTAATAAGTTATATGATGAATCAACGGCTCCTTTCGGGACGCCGGATATCTACAAAAAGGATTTTATTATCGAGAAAGGTAAAGCCTATGGCGGCGACATAGCTTTAAAGTATGAGGACAATCATTGGTATATCTGGACCGTTTATTCCTTGGGATTTGTAACCAAGGAATATGAAGAAAAGCCCGGCGAGCTCATTACTTACAGGCCTCACTACGACCGACGTCATAATGTAAACGTGATTCTTTCGTACACCACAGGCGATCGCAAGCAATGGGAATTTAGCGGCAGATGGAATTATGGATCTGGTTTTCCGTTCACACAGGTGCAGGGATATTATGAATACCTCAATTTTGCGGGTGGCGTAAACGATGACTATATGGTTGCTAACGGAGAGCTGGGTCTCATTTATGGCGATCTGAATAAAGGTGAGCTTCCAAGCTATCATCGCCTTGATCTGGATGCTAAACGCAGGTTTTTTCTGAGCGAAAGAACCGAGCTCGAACTGAATGTAAGCGTGACCAATCTGTACAATCGCGAAAACGTGTTTTACGTTGATCAGATAAGCAGCGAAATTGTGCGACAACTGCCCTTGATGCCCAGCTTCGGACTTACCCTGAGTTTTTAATAAAATACGCAGCTTTTATGAAAAAAGAATTTATTAATTCATTGATTATCAAAATGAAACAAATTTTTTATTCCCTTATGATCCTCTTGTTAGTAAGCAGTTGCGATCAGCCAAAAAAAGAAACTATGCAGCCACCAGTAGCACAACAAAAACCACATGAACTAACCAAACACGAACACACCAGAGTTGACAACTATTATTGGCTCAACGATCGGGAAGATCCGGAGGTTATAGCCTATCTCGAAGCTGAGAATGCATACACCGATGCGGCTTTGGCGCATACCGATGCTTTGCAGCAAGAGCTTTATGATGAAATGTTAGGAAGGATAAAGCAAACAGATATTTCGGTTCCTTACCAACGCAATGGCTATTATTACTATTCACGTTATGAAGAAGGCAAGGAATATCCGATTTATTGTCGCAAGAAAAGCAGCCTTGAAGCAGCAGAAGAAATAATGCTTAATGGCAACGAAATGGCCGAAGGTTATGCCTATTTTCAAATTGGAGGATGGGAGATAAGTGCGGATAACAATTTGCTGGCTTTTTCGGTTGATACAGTAAGCCGCAGGCAATACACCATTTATGTTAAAAATCTGACTACCGGCCATATCTATCCTCAGAGCATTCCAAATACATCCGGAAATATGGCCTGGGGCAACGATAATAAAACACTTTTTTACAGTGTGAAGGATGAAACGCTCAGACCTTATAGAATTGTCCGACATCAGTTGGAACAGGATTTTGAAAATGACATTGTGGTTTTTGAAGAGAATGATCCAACTTTTTATGCCTTTGTTTTCAAAACAAAATCAGATGCATTTATCATGGTTGGTTCGGTGAGTACTTTATCGGCAGAGTATCATTTTGTGGATGCAAACAAGCCGGTAAATGCACTTCAATTGGTGCAGGAGCGTCAACCTGATATGCTTTATGGTGTTGATCATTACAAGAATGACTTTTATATCCGAACGAATCTTGATGCGCAGAACTTCCGACTGATGAAAACAAGCGTGAAAAAACCCGGAATGAAAAACTGGAAAGAAGTAATTGCTCATCGCGAAGATGTTTTATTGGAAGATTTCGAGATATTTAGTAAATACCTGGTAGTGAGCGAACGGCAGAAGGGATTAGTAAACCTAAGGGTGATGAGCTGGGATAAAAAACAGGATTACTACCTCGATTTTGGTGAGCCAGCCTACACCGCCTACACCAGCACCAATGTTGATTTTGAAACGGATATTCTGCGCTATGGCTACACTTCGCTTACCACACCCAACTCTGTTTATGATTTTAATATGGCTGACAAAACCAGGAAGCTATTGAAACAGCAGGAAGTTTTGGGTGGCTATAATCCGGATGACTATCAATCCGAACGACTGTATGCTCCTTCGCACGATGGCGTGATGGTTCCCATTTCGTTGGTTTATAAAAAAGGCCTTGCAAAGAATGGTTCCAACCCATTGGTGCTTTATGGATATGGCTCGTATGGTGCCAGCATGGATGCCTATTTTTCATCCACACGCCTGAGTTTGCTCGACAGGGGATTCGTTTGGGCAATCGCACATATCCGGGGTGGCGAAGAATTAGGACGTCAATGGTATGAAGACGGTAAATTGCTCAACAAGAAAAATACTTTCTTTGATTTTATTGCCTGCGGCGAATACCTGATTGATCAAAAGTTTACCAATAATGACAATATGTTTGCTTTGGGAGGCAGTGCCGGTGGTTTGCTGGTGGGTGCTGTGGTGAATATGCGACCCGACCTGTGGAAAGGCGTGATAGCTGCCGTTCCTTTTGTTGATGTTGTTACTACCATGCTCGACGAGAGTATTCCGCTCACAACAGGTGAGTACGACGAATGGGGTAATCCCAACGACAAAGAGTATTACGAATATATGCTGTCTTATTCACCTTATGATAATGTCGCAAAACAAGACTATCCTGCAATGCTTGTTACAACCGGATTGCATGATAGTCAGGTCCAATACTGGGAACCGGCAAAATGGGTTGCCAAGCTTAGAACCCATAAGACAAATGACGAGCATTTGTTGCTTAAGACCAATATGGATTTTGGTCACGGAGGTGCTTCGGGTCGTTTTGAACGATTGAAGGAAACAGCTTTGGAGTACGCCTTTATGCTAAACGAATTGGGGATGGTACAATAAATCATTCAGATTTTTTAACTTTGAGAGGCTGTTTCTTAATGAATTCAGCCTCTTTTTTTGGAGGTTAATACCTCTAAAGTTAATCTTACTGAAGATGCCACACAAAAAATCTTTTAACACAGCGCATAAAATACTCGAAAGGGAAATACTTGAAGTATTTAAAGCTTGCTATACTGATTTTCCTAAGGCACGCATTAAAACCTTTGAATCGCCCGATTTTCAGCTTATTGTGAACCGACATAAAACCATAGGCTTAGAGGTTGTAAGGTATGTAACTGATCCTGAACTGATTGATGATTCCGATTACAGTCGGTTTGAGCCAGAGCGAATTCAGGAACTGATTGCAAAAAAGGAGCAGAAATCATTGATTTATAAGCGAATGCGATATTTTGAATTGTGGCTTTTGATTGTAAGTGGTTCTAATCCGCTGGAACCTGTTTTGTTGCATCCCGAAAGTCTTGATACCTCAGTATTTGACTCCTCATTTTTCGATAAGATTTTCTACCTGGATATGCGTCGAAACAGGCTCTATCAGCTCCAAAAGTGAATAATCCGGTTGATTACCTTAGGGTAATACGATTTTTACCTTAGCCATTTCCCTTTATCCTGCCAGTAGTTTTGCTTCATCAAAGCCTTCAATATAAGGTCAGACGATAGCGGAACAAACATCACTTTGAAAAAGCAATCAGATGACTTTATTGCAGGTTTCGGCCACTAACAGACAATTGTCCGTTATGGTTTGCGGAAGCCGAAAAGCATAAAGAGTAGGCATAGAATTTACAACCAGATGTATTATGAGAAAAGTTTTATTTGTTTTAGCGTTTGCCCTAATTGGGTTTAACTACAGTGCTCAGGCACAATTTGAAAAAGGGCAGGTTGATGCCAATATCGGTATTGGTCTGGGAGCCACATTTGCCACAGGAACGCTGGATTTGCCTCCAGTTTCGCTCGCACTTGATTTTGGTGTTAGTGATAACCTTAGCATCGGTGCATACCTTGGTTATTCTGCCTCAAAAGAGGATTTTTCGGGATTTGGCGCAAACTATTCCTGGAAATATACCTATATGATTGCAGGTGCCCGCGGTGCTTATCATTTCGATCTTGCTGATCAACTTGATACTTATGCCGGTGTGATGTTGGGTTATAATATCGCCAGCGTAAAATACGATGGTCCAGGTGCTTCACCTGCATCTCCAAAAGCAGGTGGTATAGCTTATGCAGGCTTTGCTGGTGCCAGGTATCATTTTGGCGACACCTTTGGTGTTTATGCCGAACTGGGTTACGGGATTGCACTGCTGAATGCAGGTCTCACACTCAAGTTCTAAATATAAGAACTGTATGCCTAACAGGCCTGATCTTGTTTACGCAGGGTCAGGCTTTTTTGTTTTTTGCCATTCTTGTTGATAGTATTTCCAGGGTGCGACCAAAAAACCATAATTATAATGTGCATGTGGCTTATGATGATCGAGATGGGCTGTGATGGTTGCTCTCAGATAACGGTTGCTTAATCTTTGAAACAGCGGTAGGCGGCCATGTACAAAAATATCATGAAAAAGAAAGTAAGCCAGGCCATAAAGTGCAATTCCCAATCCAAGGTAGAATTTCCAATCGAAGCCACCTTGAGTGCCGGATACGATTAACAGAAAACTGGGAATAGCAAAAATCACTGCAAAAAGATCGTTCCATTCAAACTTTCGACCATCACGAATATGGTGGTCTTTGTGAAGGATCCACAAAAAACCATGCATCACATATTTGTGTGTGAACCAGGCTATAAACTCCATAAACAGGAAGGCCCCAAGAATCAGTGCAGCAGCCAAAATCCAGCTCATATCATTTTGTTTTTAGGTTTTTCAGATGAGCATCCACTTCATCAAAGGCAATGCGAAACCATGCGGTATATTTTTCGGGATGATTAGCGATGTCTGCGCTTATTTCGCTCATTGTAGCATACCTCCAACTGGCTACTTCGCCGGGATTAATTACAGGAAGCTCATCAGAATGACCAATAAAAACATGATCAAACTCGTGTTCTGTAAGGCCCTGGCCAACATCAGCCTTGTAGATAAACGAAAAGGCATGATTTATCTCGCATTGCATACCCATTTCTTCTTTCAATCTCCTGCTGGTTGCAGCTTCCAGACTTTCATTTTCGCGTGGATGCGAGCAACAGGTGTTGGTCCATAATCCTGGGGTATGATATTTCGATAGTGCCCTCTGCTGAAGCAAAAGCTCATTTTTATTGTTAAAAATAAAGATAGAGAAAGCGCGGTGCAGGACGCCTTTTTCGTGCGCTTCCATTTTCTCCATCAATCCCTGAGGTTCGTCTTTGGTGTTAACTAAAACAACTTGTTCTTCCATAATTATTCTGTTTCTGCATTTAACATTTCTTGCAGCAAAGCAATTTGACGAGCTGTGATTTGACTTGACTGTATTAAAAAGCTGAGGATGTTTTTTCTTAACAAAGCATTGTCAAATAGGGTTTTATCCCGGGATAAAACATGCATCAAATAGGCTAAATCTTTTTCTACGGCATCGGTGTAACCCAAAAATGCCGGTGCCCTGGATTGTATGCTATACCGGATGAATCTGATTTCTGCATCGAGCGAATCCTGCCTGATGGCTTGTTCTATCTTATTCTTTCCCTGATTAAAACGTTTTAACTTGCTTAAAGGGAAAACGGCACAGCTGGCCGAACTAGCTTCGGCTGCACCTTCGTAAGCCAATAAAACAGCCGTCTTTTTTGTGTTTTGCTGCAATATTTCAAAAAGCTCTTCCGATACACATCCGGGCTGATCAAGCCTGAAATATAATTTCCTGGCTTCATTCAGTAGTTCGGACTGTTCCGTTGGTAAAACTAAGAAAATAATTGCAAGAAAATGGATCATTTTAAAGCAGGTTTAATCGGTAGCGTAAATATGAGCTTAACAACATGCCGTATTTTACAGGGTTTGGAACTCTGATTCGCTTATATCCAATTAATTTATTCGATTGTATTCGTTTGATTTTTTTAAATAAACTATGGTAATAAACGTAAGCTACATACACCCCATAACGTACGCCAGCCGGAAGTTTGCGAATGCCAGCCAAGCCATCCTGAAAATCTTTTTCGATGTCGTTTTCAATATTCTCTTTTGCCTGCTGGCTAAAATTGTTTAGGTCGAGTTTAGGGTAATAGGTGCGCCCCAGATGAAGTTGATCTGTTTGTAAATCGCGTAAAAAATTGATTTTCTGGAAGGCTGAACCCAATCGCATCGCTGGTGTTTTTAATTCCTGATACATGCGTTCATCGCCATAGGCAAAAACGCGCAAACACATTAACCCAACTACCTCAGCCGAGCCAAGAATATATTCCTCAAACAGCTGCTGGTCATACTCCAATTCGTCAAGATCCATTTCCATGCTTTTCAAAAAACGATCGATGAGTGGCCATTCAATTTTGTATTTATGAACCGTTTCCTGAAAACTATGCAAAATGGGGTTTAAACTGATTTTGCGTTCCAGAGCCAACAAGGTATCTCTTCTGAATTCTTCGAGCAGACTTTTCTTGTTGTAGGCATGGAACGAATCAACAATTTCATCAGCCAGCCTCACAAAGCCATAGATGGCATATATCGGATCGTGATACTTTTGATTGAAAAGTCTGATTCCCAACGAAAATGATGTGCTGTAAGTTCGAGTAGTAATTTTACTCGTTTTTCTTGAAATCTGATCGTAGAGTGCTTTCATATTTTTGTGATTGGTTTATTGTTTTTGCTCCTTTTTCACAAGCTGTCCGGCAGCTACCTGACCCGAAATGATCGCAGGTGGCACACCGGGCCCGGGAATGGTTAACTGACCAGTAAACAACAGGTTAGTTACTGCTTTATTAAACATGGATGGCTTCAGAATAGCCGTTTGTTTCAGAGTGTTTGCCAGTCCGTAGGCATTGCCGTTGTAGGCATAATAATCATGCGCAAAATCCCTGTTCGAATACATGCGCTTGAAACTAATATCTGCTTTGAAATTTATGCCTAGCGTATCTTCAATGCGCTGCACCGAAAAATCAAAATAATGATTTCTAACATCGTCAGTATCTTGCAGTCCCGGGGCAACAGGTATTAAAACGAAAAGGTTTTCCTTGCCCGAAGGAGCTGTTGATAGATCGGTTTTTGAAGTGCAGCTTAAATACACCGAGGGATTTTGTGGCCACTGGGGTTGTTCGTAAATCTGTTGGGCATGTTTTTCAAAATCTTTGTTGAAAATGAGCGTATGATGTTGCATGTTATCCAGCTTTTTGTCAATTCCCAAAAAATAGATGAGCGAAGATGGCGACATGGTGCGCGATTTCCAATAGGCTGGTGAATAGTTACGGTATTTTTCGGGAAGAATTTTTTGTTCGATGTGGTGATAATCTGCACTGGCTATCACATAATCAGCCTGATAGGTGCCTTTGTTGGTCACGACTGATTTAATTTTATTATCCTCAAAATCAAAGCTTTTTACTTCTTCATCAAAGCGAAAACGCACACCTTGTTCTTCTGCCAGTTTTTGAAAACCTTCGACAACTTTATACATTCCTCCCTCTGGATACCAGGTGCCCAGCATCATATCCCCGTAATTCATCAAACTATAAAGTGCCGGAGTTTTTTGAGCTGTTGCTCCCAGAAACAAGATTGGAAACTCAAGGATGCGCAATAGTTTTGGGTGTTTAAAATATCTTCTGATATAGCCGTGAAAGGAGGTGAGAATATGCATGCGCAGGCTCGATCTGATAATTTCCCAATCAGCAAATTCCAGTAAACTTTTTGAAGGTTTATAGACAAGTTTTTTGATGCCAATTTCATATTTAAAGGCAGCTTCCTCCAGAAACTTTTTAAGTTTATTGCGACTTCCGGATTCAATACTTTCAAAGAGTTGATAAAGCTTTAGCGGGTCGGCCGGTAAGTCTATCTTGTCGCCAGGGCCAAAATAGATGGTGTACGAAGGATCCAGTCGTTTAAGTTTGTAATAGTCAGAAACTTTTTTGCCAAAAAGCTCAAAATATCTTTCGAATACATCCGGCATCCAATACCAGCTTGGTCCCATATCGAACGTAAAGCCTGCCTCGCTGAACATTCTGGCTCTGCCTCCTGCCATATCGAGTTTTTCGATCACTTCCACTTCAAACCCGTCTCTGGCCAGCAGGGCAGCAGATGAAAGTCCTGAGAAACCAGCCCCAATGACTATTACTTTTTTCATGAGATAATGTTTAATGAAAAACTAAAAAAGTTAAACAAAAATAGTTCTGTTTTGTTCGGAAATCGGAAGAAAAATTTTAAATTATAGACAAAGTAAATATCGGTTATTTTTTCCTTGTTTTTGAAGTTTCTATATAATATATTTGTCAGGTTATCAACCACAGACCAAAGCTGTTTTCCTCCTCAAAAAAAAAGGAAAACATGAAGCATTTAGTTATTTTACTGGCAGGATTGTTTGCAATGGCATTATTATCTGCCCAGGAGAGGAAAATGGACTTGTCAGGTTTTTTGCTTCGCGATGCAAACGGGAAGCAGCATGAAATGTCGGTTTTATTAAAATCGCACAAGCTGAGTTTACTTGTGTTTTGGAAACTTGATGACGGCAAATCGTGTACCCTGCTTAATGAATTGTACGAAGCTGCCACGGAAACACTTCAGGGGATTGATTTCCAGTTAATAACAATTGCCGAAACATCTGCTTCAATGGCGCAGCTTGAGCAAAATTATGTGCTGGCCAATGCACCAGAGGCGTTTTGTCTTTCGGATGTAAATGGTGACTTAAGAAGACATCTCGCCATTACAGAACTCCCTTACACCCTCTTATTTGATTCCAATTCCCGATTGATATGCAGCCAGCGCGGGTATTGTGTTGACGCCAGCGATCAGCTTTGCGATAAAGTTCGTTCCTGCCTGATAAAAATGGATCAGGCTATCATAAAACCTTAAGAAGCAGAAGGTTTTTCGATTATATTTGCCTGCTAAAGTTGGTAATTCAGGCTTTTTGGATTTTGCCTGGTTTTATGGATTAATTCAAGCATTGATGAATATAGCTGTTACAGTTGTTGGTGTGGGATTGCTGGTTTTTTTGGCACATGTTTTTGCCGAAGTGTTTAGCCGCAAGCGTGTTCCGGATGTTTTATTGCTTATTATTATTGGCCTGGCCATAGGCCCGCTGTTGGGAATAGTATCGCCTGATCATTTAGGATTGGTAGGACCTGTGTTTACTACCATTACGCTGGTTACTATTTTATTTGAAGGAGGAACTGAGCTTAAATTTGATACCTTAAGGAACTCATTGCGTGGAACCTCACTGCTTACATTTCTCAATTTTTTTGCTACCTTGATCGTGGTAGGATTGCTGTCGTGGCTTTTTCTTGATTTGGAGCCTATTGTGGCATTTATGCTGGGGGCTATCATTGGTGGCACATCATCAGCAGTGGTCATTCCGCTTGTGCGTCAATTAAATATTTCCAGCAACAGCCGGACGATTCTAATCCTCGAATCTGCTTTTAGTGATGTGTTATGTATTGTTTTTGCCCTGGCTTTTATTGAGGCAGCGCAATTAGGCGAAATACAAGTTGGAACTACCATTGGTCAGATTCTGGCCAGTTTTATTCTGGCCTCCATCATGGGATTGATTGGTGCTTTCTTTTGGTCAGTAATTCTGCATAGAGTCAGAAATATTAAAAACTCCATTTTCACTACTCCTGCTTTTGTTTTCATTATTTATGGTATAAGTGAATTATTGGGTTATAGTGGTGCCATTAGTGCCCTGGCTTTTGGTATCGGACTGGCCAATACCGATCTTATTAAAGGTACTGCACTTAGCAGGTATTTTACTAAGGAACCCGATTCGCTTAACGAAACTGAACGGATACTTTTTGGAGAAGCTGTGTTTTTGTTGAAAACATTTTTCTTTGTATATATAGGGGTATCAATGCAGCTGTCTGAATGGGTTCCAATTCTAATCGGATTTGTCATCACACTGATATTGTTTGCATTACGAATTCCGGTTGTGAGGGCATCAATGCCAATTTCTGATGCCAACAACACCAATCAGGACTTGATATTTATGTCAACGATAGTTCCAAAAGGGCTTGCTGCTGCTGTGTTGGCTACCATTCCGATGCAACAGGGAATTGTGGGTGGAGAGTTGATCAAAGACATCGTTTTTTCAGTAATTCTATTCAGCATTGTTTTCACCTCTGTGTTAATCCCTGTGATAGAAAAATCCACGGGAATGCAAGCTTTTTATACCAATTCGCTCAACTTTAATATGTGGATCAGAGAGCAGATCCAGAATTTTCAGCAAAGAAGAGCCGAAAAGAAAGCCGGCAAAACTGGCTTAAAAGAAGACAAAACAGCGAATGAAACAGGGGAGGAAAAACCCGGGGATAGTGCCGAAAAAAAAGATTCTGCAAATGAAGTTGTTTAGTTCTAAAAATAGTTTTATTTTTGCAGCCCAAAAAAATCGAAAAGAAGTAGTTATGTATTTAACAGCTGAAAAGAAGACAGAAATTTTTAACGAGTACGGTAGCAAGGCTGCTGATACTGGTTCAGCAGAGGGTCAGATTGCTTTGTTTACCTTCCGTATTAAGCATCTTACCGAGCACATGAAAGAGAACAAAAAAGACCTGGCAACGATGCGATCACTCGTTCGTATGGTAGGTAAAAGAAGAAAGCTGCTCGATTATTTAAAGAAAAAAGATATTGAAAGATACCGCGAAATAATCAAAAAGCTGGGTATCAGAAAATAATCCTGATCCTGTTGAAGGTCCGAAGAAAGGCAATTTACTTGATTGCCTTTTTTTGTATTTAAACAGGCTTCACCAATACGATTACATTTAAAGTTAATATATGAGTCCAAAAGGAATTTCACAAACGATTCAAATGGCTGATGGAACAGTCATTACGATCGAAACAGGTAAGTTGGCCAAACAAGCACATGGTGCTGTGGTTATCACCATAGGAAAAACCATGTTGCTGGCTACTGTTGTTTCATCAAAAGAGGCCAGAGAAGATGTAGATTTTTTACCACTTTCTGTAGATTACAAAGAGAAGTATGCCGCTACCGGAAAATTTCCGGGAGGTTTTTTCAAGCGCGAAGGACGTCCTTCTGATTATGAAGTACTGATTTCAAGATTGGTTGACAGGGCTTTGCGTCCACTTTTCCCGGATGATTATCATGCTGAAACTCAGGTATTGATCAATCTGATTTCCGGAGAGAATGATGTCGCTCCCGACGCCTTTGCTGCTCTGGCAGCTTCAGCAGCTTTATCCGTGTCTGATATTCCTTTCAACGGACCTATATCGGAAGTTCGTGTTGCCCATATCAATGGCGAATTTGTAGTTAATCCTCCTTTTAGTGCACTGGCCGATGCCGACCTTGATCTGATGGTTGCGGCAACCAAAGAGAACATCATGATGGTTGAAGGTGAATCAAAAGAGGTTTCAGAAACTGTTATGCTCGAAGCACTTAAAGTGGCTCATGAGGCAATAAAAATGCAGTGCGAGGCACAAATTGAACTGGCATCCAAAGTTGAGAATGCACAACAGAAAAGGGAGTATTCGCACGAAAGCAATGATGAGGAATTGTGCAAAGCCATTCATGATTTCGCTTATAAACCTTGCTATGACATTGCACTGCAAGGCAATCCTAACAAACACGAGAGATCTGATGCTTTTGCTGCTGTTTTGGAAGAGTTTATGACACGTTTTTCTGAAGAAGAACAAGAAGAGAAGCTCTCTCTCGCCAAACGGTATTTTCACGATGTTGAGAAAAAAGCCGTAAGAAATGTCATCCTGGACGAACGCAAACGTCTTGATGGCAGAGCGTTGGATCAAATTCGTCCGATCTGGTCAGAAGTTGATTATCTGCCTTCGGCACATGGTTCGGCTGTTTTCACACGGGGCGAAACCCAGGCTTTGGTAACGGTTACCTTGGGCACTAAAATGGATGAACAAACCATTGATGGTGCTGTAATTGAAGGTACGTCCAACTTTATGTTGCATTACAATTTCCCAAGTTTTTCAACCGGAGAAGCACGTCCTTTTCGTGGTGTGAGCCGTCGCGAAGTAGGGCATGGTAATCTGGCCGAAAGGGCACTCAAGCCAATGATTCCAAATGGAGACGAAAATCCTTACACAATACGCGTGGTTTCTGACATTCTCGAGTCGAATGGTTCATCTTCCATGGCCAGCGTTTGTGGCGGAACTTTAGCTTTGATGGATGCCGGTGTAAAGATTAAAAAGCCTGTAGCCGGAATAGCCATGGGTTTGATTACCGAGCCTGGCAACAAAAAATACGCAGTATTGTCCGATATTCTTGGTGATGAAGATCATCTGGGCGATATGGATTTTAAAGTTACCGGAACAGTTGACGGTATCACAGCCTGCCAGATGGACATCAAGGTTGATGGTCTCCCGTATGAAGTATTGGAGGAAGCACTTGAGCAGGCACGTAAGGGGCGTTTGCATATTTTGAACGAGATGGCCAAAACTATCACAGAGCCCCGTGCTGATTACAAGGAACATGTTCCGCGCATTGAGAAAATGGTTGTTGATAAAGAGTTTATCGGTGCCATTATCGGACCTGGCGGAAAGATAATCCAAGAGATGCAGCGCGAAACCAATACAACCATCGTAATCGAAGAAAAAGGCGAATATGGTGTGATTGATATTGTGTCGTCCAACAAAGATTCTATTGAAGCCGTAAAAGCGCGAATCCGTGCTATTGTTGCCGTACCTGAAGTTGGAGAGGTTTATCTTGGAACAGTAAAAACGATCACTCCATTTGGAGCTTTTGTTGAAATTTTACCCGGAAAAGATGGTCTGTTGCATATCTCTGAGATTGAGTGGCGGCGACTTGAAACCGTGGAAAGTGTATTGAAAGTAGGGGACAAGATAAATGTGAAACTTATTGGCGTTGATGCCAAAACAAATAAGATGAAGCTTTCCCGAAAAGTACTCATTCCGCGCCCGGAAGGTGATAACAAACGAAACAATTAATCATAACTTGCGTACAAAGCTAAATAAAGCATAAAGCATGAGGCAACTTAAGATTACTAAACAGGTTACGAACCGGGAAACTGCTTCACTTGACAAGTATCTTCAGGAGATTGGGAAGGTTGAACTCATCACCGCTGAAGAAGAAGTAGCCCTGGCTCAACGCATCAAGCAAGGCGACCGCATAGCTCTGGAAAAACTTACTAAAGCTAACCTACGTTTTGTGGTTTCTGTTTCCAAACAATATCAAAATCAAGGCCTTAGCCTTCCTGATTTGATCAATGAAGGGAATCTTGGCCTGATCAAAGCAGCACAGCGTTTTGATGAAACACGCGGGTTTAAATTTATCTCCTATGCGGTGTGGTGGATTCGTCAGTCCATTCTTCAAGCCCTGGCCGAACAATCGCGTATTGTAAGGCTTCCACTCAATAAGATTGGTTCTATCAATAAGATCAACAAGGCATATGCACGCCTGGAACAGGAATATGAACGCGAACCTAATGCAGAAGAGATAGCTGATATTCTCGAAATTACTGAAAATGAGGTAAAAGAATCCATGAAAAATGCCGGAAGACATGTTTCGATGGATGCTCCCCTCATTCAGGATGAAGAGAATAATATGTATGATGTGCTCCGAAGCGATGAGGCTCCAACACCCGAAACTGAATTGCTTTATGAATCGTTGCGCAAGGAAATTGATCGCGCCATCTCAACGCTTACACAACGCGAAGCTGATGTGATCAGACTTTATTTTGGACTGAATGGCAGTCATCCGATGACGCTCGAAGAAATTGGCGAAAAATTTGATCTCACCCGCGAACGCGTGCGTCAGATCAAAGAAAAAGCCATTCGCCGGCTCAAGCACACCAGCAGAAGCAAAATTTTAAAGAGTTATCTTGGATAAGTTATGAGAGCACCTACGGGTGCTTTTTTTATTTTTGCTGTCTGTTATTTGCTTTAAAACCAAAAATCATGAAACCATTGATTGCACCTTCCCTTTTGTCAGCCGACTTTTTAAACCTTGAAAAGGAAATTGAAATGATCAACAACAGTGAGGCCGATTGGTTTCATTTGGATATCATGGATGGTGTTTTCGTGCCAAATATATCCTTTGGACTACCTGTGGTTGAGGCTGTTAAGCGTAAAGCAAAAAAGCCCCTTGATGTTCATTTGATGATCGTGAATCCAGACCGTTATATTGATGCATTCCGGAAAGCCGGAGCTGATATCCTCTCGGTTCAATATGAAGCCTGCACTCATCTTCATCGGGTGTTGCAGGGCATTCGCAATGCCGGAATGAAATCTGGGGTGGTTTTAAATCCTCATACTCCGGTTCAATTGTTAACGAATGTATTGGCTTACACCGATTTAGTACTTATTATGTCAGTAAATCCAGGCTTTGGGGGCCAGCAGTTTATCCCTGAGACTTACAGAAAGATTGCAGAACTCAAATCTATGATCAACGAAGGCGGACATCATGTGTTGATCGAAGTGGATGGAGGTGTTAATGCTTCAAACGCCAGGCAACTTTTTGAAGCCGGAGCTGATGTACTTGTTGCGGGAAATGCTGTTTTTAATTCTAAAAATCCTGCCCAAACAATTGGTGAGCTGAAAAAAATTGCATCTTTGTAAAGACTTGATTAGCTTTGCAATTCATAAAACCAAATTCCACCTTCATGAACTCTGAAATCTATGCCAGTTTGGTTCCGCTGAATTCGGGCATACACTTTTCCTCAGATGAAATTTTTGATATTGAGTTTGATTTTAGAAGCATCAAGAATATTTATCTTGGAAAAAAAATCCTGATCGTTGAAGATATACCTTCGAATTTTCAACTTTTGGAAGCATTTTTAGCACCAACCGGAGCTTCCGTTATTCATGAAGTTGACGGCGAACATGCCTACGCAACTTTTAAGAATATTCCTGATATTGACTTGATTTTGATGGATATCAGATTGCCTGATGTAAGTGGTTTGATGATAACCAGGATGATTCGGGAATTGTCGCCGGATGTTCCTATTATTGCCCAGACGGCCTATGCATTTGATACTGACCGGTATCAGTGCCTTTCAGCAGGCTGCACGGATTATATTGCCAAGCCAATTCGAAGAAATCAATTGTTTAGGATTGTGCATAAATACCTTTCCTGATCCTGCCAAAAGACTTATTTTTGTGCTTCATCAAAAAAAATGTATTATGAATGAAGTACTCAATACGCTGGAACCTAAATTGATTTGGAGGTATTTTGCCGAAATACTTCAAATTCCCAGACCAAGTAAGAAAGAAGAAAAAATACTGGCTTATCTGATTGACTTTGCGAAAAAAAACCAATTGGAATATGAGCAGGATAAGGTTGGTAATGTGCTGATAAAAGCTCCGGCAAGTGCTGGCTTTGAAAAGCGTAAAACAGTTGTTTTGCAAAGTCATGTGGATATGGTGTGCGAGAAAAACAGCGATACCAGGCATGATTTTGAGAAAGATCCAATTGAAGTTTTTATAGAAGACGGCTGGGTAAAAGCCAAAGGTACCACACTTGGAGCCGATGATGGAATTGGTGTAGCTGCGCAGCTTGCCTTATTGACTGATAAATCAATAGAGCGTGGAGCCATAGAGTGCTTGTTCACAGTTGATGAAGAGACAGGTTTGACGGGTGCTTTTGGTTTGGAACCTGGTTTTCTGAATGGAAAAATACTGCTTAATCTTGACTCGGAAGATGAAGGTGAGCTGTTTATCGGATGTGCCGGCGGAAAAGACACCGTGATAACTTTGCCTTACAAAATGGAAGAAGCAAAACATGGAGACGTTTTTTATCGCGTTGATGTTAAAGGACTTAAAGGTGGACATTCGGGAGATGACATCCATAAGGGATTAGGCAATGCAAATAAGCTCCTTACGCGTATTGTTTGGAAGGCAGCGCGTGAATTCGATGTCCGACTTACTCAGTTTGAAGGTGGAAACCTGCGTAATGCGATTGCACGTGAGGCTTTTGCGCTTGTAGCAGTTAATCAGGAATCAGAGGAGGCACTGAAGCAATTTGTGAAAAAAAGTGCATCAGAAATGGCTTATGAATACGCGGTGACTGAACCTAAACTGGATATTTCAATCAAACCCATTCAACCAGTTGAAAAATTGGTAATGGTAGTTGAAGATCAGAAGAGATTGATAAACAGTTTGTACGCTTGTCCGCATGGCGTAATTGCGTGGTCGCGGCGAATCCCGGATTTTGTAGAGACATCTACCAACCTGGCCTCAGTGAGGATGGAAAGCGGCAAGGCGGTGATCACAACAAGCCAGCGAAGCTCTGTTGAATCTTCCAAAGAAGATATTGCCCAAATGGTTGCTGCCTGTTTTGATTTAGCCGGTGCAGAAGTGAAACACAGCAATGGTTATCCGGGCTGGGCTCCAGATCCTAATTCTGAAATTCGTGCCATTACAGTTGAAGCTTATCGGGATTTATTCAGTCAGGAACCGGATGTGAAGGCTATACATGCCGGATTGGAATGTGGTTTGATTGGTGACAAATATCCTGGAATGGATATGATATCCTATGGGCCAACCATCAAAGGGGCTCATTCGCCCGATGAACGGATACAAATTGAAACAGTTGCTAAGTTTTGGGATCTGACACTTGAAATTTTAAGACGTATTCCGGAAGAGCAGTAATAAAAAAAGCCCCTGATTTTAATTAACCAGGGGCTTTTTTTTTAGCCAATCCATTTCACCAGAGGAAGATCCTGGCGGTGTGGTAATAGTCTGTTGGTCGGATAAATCCGGAAAGTATAATCATAAACGCCGGCACGATATATAGGCACATTAATTTTATAGCTTGCCCAGCCATCGCCCGATTCAGTAAGGTCCATCGATTCAACAAAAACGATTTCATCAATTTTGTCAAATAGTTTGCGGCCAAAAAGCAATTCAATAGCCACATCACCAGCTTCCAGTCCCGGGGTGTCGAGCGTTATTTCGGCAATGAAGTTTTCACCAAAATTAAGTGGTCGCACAGTTGGATCAGGCACTTTAATGGATTTCACGTCCAGCTGATCCCAGTGCTGTTTTATCTTTGCTTTCCATTTTTCTATTTCAAAAGCCGTCTGATAGCGGTTTTCGCGCAGTTGTTTTGCTCTTTCAGTCAATTTGTTATAGAAGCTCTGATAATAGTCATCTAACATGCGTTTCATGGTGAAATGGGGAGCTATTTCGGCGATGTTGTTTTTGATATACTGAATCCACTTTTCCGGGAATCCTTTTTCGTTCCGATCGAAATAAGCCGTAGTGATGTCATTCTCGAGCAGGCTGTAGATCGTTTCAGCATCCAGCTCGTCCTGATATTGTTGATTTTGATAGGTACGTCCTTCCTGAATTGCCCATCCTGCATTAGGCCGGTAACCTTCGGCCCACCAGCCATCCAGCACCGAAAAGTTCAGCACACCATTCATCACCGCTTTTTCGCCACTGGTGCCCGAGGCTTCCAATGGACGCGTGGGTGTGTTTAACCACACATCAACACAATTGGTGAGCTTCTTACCGAGATCCATATCATAATTTTCAATGAACAAAACTTTGCCGGTAAACTCTGGCATACGTGCTATTTCCATTATCCGTTTGATCAAATCCTGTCCGGCTTTGTCATTTGGATGCGCTTTTCCTGCAAAAAGGAATAGTACAGGTTTTTCGCTGTCGTTTACAATCTGCCCGAGGCGCTCGAGGTTAGTAAACAACAGATGTGCTCTTTTGTAGGTAGCAAATCTTCGGGCAAAACCAATAATCAGCGCATCTTTATTCAAGTTGTCAAGCGTTTTAAGAATAAGTTTAGGGCTTTCCTGCCGATCGGTCATTTCCTTTTTAACACGCTCTTTCACAAACTGAATCAGCTCTTCTTTGAGCCGAGTCCTGATTTTCCATATAGTTTCATCGGGAACCTCTGTAATCTTACTCCAAAGGGCAGCATTCGACTGGTCGTGAATAAAGGTTTCACCGAAAGTTTGTTTGTATAGCTTTTGCCAGGCCGAATCGGTCCAGGTGGGATAATGCACCCCATTGGTTACATATCCGATGTGGAGTTCATTGGCAAAATATCCTGGAAAAAGGGGCTGGAACATCTCTCTGGAAACACGACCATGAATCTGACTAACCCCGTTAACTTCCTGGCTTAGATTGGTAGCCAATACACTCATCGAGAATTTTTCAGTTGGATCGTTATGACGGAATTTTCCCAGATTCATAAAGTCGTCCCAACTGATATTGAGTCTTTCGGCATAGTGAGGCATATAAGTGCGCAGCAAATGTTCTTCAAATGCATCATGACCTGCAGGCACTGGCGTATGTGTTGTAAACAGACTTGATGAACGCACCAGCTCGCGGGCAACATCGAAGCTGAGGTTATGTTGCTCAATATAATTTCGAAGCCGTTCGAGGCCAATAAATGCCGAGTGACCTTCGTTGCTGTGATAGATCACCGGCTTGATATTTAATTTTTTGAGTAATCTTATCCCTCCAACACCCAGAATCATTTCCTGCTTGAAACGCATTTCATTGTCGCCTCCGTATAGCTGATGCGTAATACTGCGATCTTCTGCCTGATTTTCTTCTATGTCAGTGTCGAGCAGATAAAGCGGCACACGGCCAACATTTACTTTCCAGGCTTTGGCAACGACATTTCTTCCCGGAAATGCAATGCTGATGGTAACCCATTCACCTTTTTCATCCCGAACCGGTTCGAGGGGCAAATGGGTAAATTTTTGTGGGATATATTGGGCAAGCTGATCGCCAAAAAGCGAAATGTCCTGAGTGAAATATCCATAACGATAAAGCAAGCCAACGCCAAGCATATTAGCACCTGAGTCGCTGGCTTCTTTCAGGTAATCACCGGCTAAAATGCCCAGCCCTCCGGAATAAATCTTTAAGCTTTTATGTAAGCCATATTCCATACTGAAATAAGCAATAAGGTCTTCATAATGAGGCGACTGAGACATATAAGTTTTAAAATCCTCGTAAACTTTATTGAGTTTTTCGATAAAAGCAGTGTTGTTTTCAAGGGCTTCCATCTGCTTTTTTGAAAGGCCTTCCATCAATGGAATGGGATTATGTTCGGCCTCTTCCCAGCTATCCGGATCAATGGATTTGAAAAGGGAGATGGCTTCATAATTCCATGACCACCAGAGGTTTTGCGAGAGCTCATGAAGTTTGTTTAATCCTTCTGTATAAACTGGCTGAATGAGTACTTTTTTCCAATTAGGCTGATCTTGTTTGCGAAAGTCAAAGTTTCGGAGGGTCTCAGTTTGACGTTTCAGCTCAAACTGATCGGCTCTTCCTTCTGCCTTCTCAATGGCCTGATGCCAAGCCTCCTCATAGTTTTTTATCAAATCAGGCCACAGTGCTTTTGAGGCTTTTTGCAAGGATGCTGTTCCAAGTTTCTCAAGTTTTTGCTTCGACAGGGACGCAAATTCCAGTATTATCTTTGTAAGCTGATTTACAACATCTTCGTAATTATCTTCATCGCGATGGATCACCGTAACAGCACCTTTGTCTTCATCGGATTGGTTGGCCCATTTTCCAAAACCAGCCAGATCGGTTGTGACTGTCGGGATGGCAAAGGCAATGCTTTCGAGCGGGGTATAGCCCCAGGGCTCATAGTATGAAGGAAACACTGACAGGTCGAAAGCAGTGAGGAAATCGTAATAGGCGATGTCGAAAATTCCATCGTTTCCATTCAGGTAACAGGGAACAAAAATCAGCTTCACCTTGTCGGATGGCTGGTTGTTAAGGCCTTTTTCCCTCATTTTGCGGATCACCATGTCTGCATTAACATCAAAAAGGTGATGGGTTGCCGGAACTTCGGTTGGATGTTTTGCTATTTCGGGTTCTGATAACCGACTTTTCAATTCCTTGGAAGGCCCGCTAATATTGGCCGGAACAGCAATTATTGCAAGTATGGTTTTCTTCAGGCTCTTATCATTATTGAGATTTGCAAGGGCATCGATAAACACATCAATGCCTTTATTTTTAAACTCATAACGGCCACTGTTGATCACCAGCAAACTGGCATCCGATAAGGCTTGACCCGTCATTGTGCTTGCAATTTGGATAACTTTATTTCGGGCGAGCTGTCTTTTTTCTTTAAGCACTTCGCGGTCGGCCATAAAGTCTTTGTCGAAGCCGTTTATCGTTATCACATCTGGTTTACGACCTAAAAATTGCTCACATTCTGCTGCTGTTGTTTCACTAACTGTTGTGAGCGTGTCGGCTTCACGTGCAGCAGTTTGCTCAAGCGATTGCTGCGAAACGATATTCAAACGGTTGGCCATTACTGCAGGGTTGTATTGTTTCAAATCCCTGTAAAGGGGCAAACCGTTTCCGGAAATGGCACGCCCCAGATAGGTTGCATGAGTTGTGAAAACAGTGGCAATTTGCGGACAGTTGTTTTTGACGTAAAGTACGCCGGTTCCTGTCATCCATTCGTGAAACTGAGCAACAACGCCTTCGGTAGTGACCAGGTAGGTATCGTAAAAGCTTTCAATCACTTGTCCTGCGGCATAACCAAACATAGCGGGTTCAATATAATCCCAGGGGCCGTGTATGGAGTCGAGTTTGAAATTTTCCCAAAGTTTAGTAAAAATCACATCCTTTTGAACGAACATAGGAGTGAAGTCAATTAAAATTGCGATAGGACGACTTTTGATTGCCCACCGGCCAATTCTTACCTTTAGTCCTTTGGCGGCTAATTTCTCTTTCCAGATTGCATAAAGGTTTTGATCTTCAATAAAATAGGGATTCTCGCTTGTTTTCTTCCAAACATCGGGGCCAATGGTGATATAATGATCTCCGAATAGCCTGGTCATCTGAGTAGCTTTGGTGGATAATACAGTGTAAATTCCGCCAACCATATTGCAGACTTCCCAGCTTGTTTCGAAAACATAAGATGGTTTTTTCATTTTCAGACAATTTAAGTTTATACCAGAAACATTTTGTTTACTGGTGATTAGTGTATTTGTTTATGATTATTATGAGTAAAATAGTTTTAGCTTTTCAGAAAAAATTACGTAATTTTTCTTCCAGCTTTTTTCGCATCGCTTGCACATCTTTTTGTTTCACTTTTGTCATTTTCTGTTGTAGTTCATCCATTTGTTTTCTGACTTTTTTTGTGAGATTAGGAATTACTCTTTGTTTGATTTCTTCGTTGGCATCTTTCAGTGCAAGGCTAAGTTGTTCAGCATCCAATTCCTTAATCAGTTGTTTGATTTTTGTATCAGAAAGGTGAATAATATCTTCAAAAACCGGTTTAGTTTTTTGCTTTGATTGTTTGTATTTTTCTTTTACAGTTTCTTCGGCCTGTTGAATTTTTTTCGTAGTTATTTTGCCAATTTCCCGCCCCAGTTTTGTGGTGTTATCAAGTAGTTCTCCGATTAACTTAGTGGTTTCGGGCAATTGTTCCTCAAGTCGGATTATAAAATCAGAAAGCACATTCATATAATTGATATATGCTTCGTAGGGCGAAGGATAATGGTTAAAATATTTATGCACATCGCCATCCGAAAGCCATTTGGTGCACATATAATAGAAATGGTCAGACGATTGGAGGTAGTTCCAGTCGCGTTTCAGTTCATCATCATCCGATTCCTGAACTTTTTCTGCCAGGGCGGTAAGTTTTTCAAAGGCATCATCCTGCAGATTGTTTCCAAGCCAGGCCGAAAGATCACGTTCTTCGTCTGCCCACGAAACAGGATAAGGAACCTGAATAGCCGAGACGGGCTGATGCTTTTTGGCTATTTCGGCCGGCGTACGAAATTTGAAGGCTGTATTTTTCAATATGGCTGTCGGAAGGGCTTTCATGAAATCAAATATCCCCGATGAGGCAGGTTGATGTTCGCCAAAGGTTTCGTAATCCATAAAAATGTTGAGAACTTCTTCCTTTTCGGGAACCTGATTGAGCCAGTAAACCATTTTTTCGGCGGTGATGGGCCACTCAGGCCAGCTTTGTTGCGAAAACCTGAAAGTGAGGTCGTCGCTTAACCTGAAATTCCTGAGTAAGACTTTCAGCTTTGGATTGATCGCGTTGGTGTACAAAAAGTTAGGACTTTTCCAGCCCAGGATGTGTTTGGCTCCTTCGGTGAGCATCACCTTGTACCCCATTGCAGCAACACGTTCGCCTATTTCATCGGAATAGATCAGCTCAGTATTTCGGAAACTGGTAGGTGTGATACCAAAGAGCGATTCAACTTTTTGGGTGTGTGCTTTTACCTGACGCTCAAACTCGCCTTTGTTGCGCAGCGAACACAACGAATGTGAGTAGGTTTCGGCCAAAATCTCAACATTTCCGGTTGCAATTAATTTCCTGAAACTTTCCAACACTTCCGGGGCATAATGTTCCATTTGATCCAGCACAAGTCCTGTAAATGAAAAACTTACCTTAAAATCCTTTGGATTATCATTGATCGCTTTCAACAGGATTTCGTTCATTGGAAGATAGCTTTTTTCTGCTACTCGCCTAAGGATTAGCCTGTTGAAATATTCATCGTAATAGTGGTGACTTTTGCCGATATCAAAGAAGCGGTAAGTTCGCAGGCGGAATGGCTGGTGAACTTGAAAATAAAAACAGATTGACTTGTTCATAGCTTATTTTTTTGGCTGATTAGCGATTGTTGTATGCTTCCCAGGCTGAATTATATACATCTTTTACTTTGGCAGCAGCGTGTTCCCATTTCAGGCTTTCAACTTCTTGCTTGCCATATTTAATAAAATCATCACTTAGTGCCTGATAATGGCATAGGCCGTAGATGGCATCGGCCAGGCCGTCAATATCCCAGAAATCAACTTTGATGGCATGTTTTAAAATTTCAGAAACACCGGACTGCTTCGAAATAACTACCGGCACATTAGAGCGCATGGCCTCGAGCGGCACAATACCAAATGGTTCGGAAATGGAAGGCATTACAAAAACATCGGTCATGGCAAACATTTGATCCACATCATCACCTTTCAAAAAACCGGTGAAATGAAATTTATGTCCAATCCGGAGTTGAGCCACACGCATCACCATGCGATGCAGCAAGTCTCCGGTTCCGGCCATAACAAAACGTACGTTGTTATCTCTTCGGAGTATTTTGTTGGCTGCTTCCACAAAATATTCGGGGCCTTTTTGAAAAGTGATTCTTCCTAAAAAGGTAACCACTTTTTCTTTGACCTGCTTTTCTGTTTCGGATGGTTTTTTGTCCTTGGGTTCAACGGCATTGTGAACTGTTACAACTTTATCAGGATCAATACCATAGCGTTCAATAACGATTCGGCGTGTGAGATTACTGACGGTAATCACCTTGTCAGCGGCTTCCATGCCTCTTTTTTCGATGGCAAAAACATCTGTATTAATGTTTTCGCCCGAGCGGTCAAATTCGGTGGCGTGCATATGCACTACCAGCGGTTTGCCACTGGTTTCCTTTGCAGCAACGCCGGCCGAATAGGTAAGCCAGTCGTGGGCATGGATGACATCGAAATCATGTTTGGTGGCGATGGCACTTCCAATCAAGGCATAGCGTGCAACTTCTTCCATCAGGTTGAGGCCGTATTTGCCTGAGAACTCATATTTTTGAGCAAACACTTTGCTTTTGAAGTTTTCGCTGGCTCTTTTTTCAAGTTCTGAGATTTTGCTGAATTCTTCGGGCCCCACATATGGAATGATATTCGAACCTACTTCCATATATTGCACTCTGTCCCAGTATGTCCGTTCTTCATCAATATCAAGGTCAATGGTAACTTCACTGGCATTTACCAGCCGAACAGCTTCCTGGTTTTCATCTCCATAGGCTTTTGGAACAACAAAAATGATGTCGGTATCATGTTTTACAAGTCCTTTTGTAAGGCCGAAACATGCCGTTCCGAGGCCGCCTGTAATATGTGGTGGAAATTCCCATCCGAACATGAGTACTTTCATAGATTGCTGTTTTATTGGTTTTGTTGAATAATGAAGCGCAAACGTAGTAATGCCGCTACATTCCAGGCTTGCGAGATGGCTCCTCTACCTTCGTGTGGCGGGTCGCCATCATATACTTCCGAAATTGTGCCTAAGCCCCTAACATACATTACTTCTTCAAAATTATGGTATAATTCCTTAACAAATGTAAGAGCAGATTTGCCTTGCAGATTTAGCCAGGCTTCGGCAAAATGATCGATCAGCCAGGGGAATACTGTACCCTGATGATAGGCCTGATCTCTTTCCTCCTGGTTGCCCCAAAGGATGCCTTTGTACTTTGGGTTTTTGGGCGAAAGGCTGCGTAACCCTCTGGTGGTGAGCAGTTCGGAACGAACGGTGTTGAGAATGGCGGATTTTGTTTCGTCATTCAGCGGGCTATAAGGCAAGGAGACGGCAAGAAGCATATTTGGCCTTACAGAATAGTCAGCTTTATTGTCTTTTACAACATCCGCCATACGCGATTTTTCTGCATCCCAAAATACCTCGACAAACGATTTTTGAATGAGCATGGGTAATGACTCCCATTGCTCAACAAATTTTTTATCACCGGCATCAGCGGCAAAATCGAGTGCCATACGGATGGCATTATACCACAGCGCATTCACTTCTACTGCAAGCCCGTCGCGTGCTGTGATGGCTTTGCCGTTTGATATTACATCCATCCAGGTGAGTGCCTGGCCATTATTGCCTGCATAAAGCAATCCATTCTCAAGCATATGGATGTTATTAACAGTCCCTTCACGAAAGGTATTCAGAATATTCGTCAGGATTTTTCCATAATCTTTCCAGATTATTTTCTTGCTTTTGCCACCAATGATGTGATATTGTTGAAGTGTCCAGAAAAACCAAAGTGGTGCATCTACAGCAGCATAGGTTTCCGGATTTTTTCGGTTGAAATTTGGGAAGAAAGGCCCCTGCATACTGTTGATCATGGTGTTGAGCACTGCTTTGAAACTTTGCTCATCGTTGCGGGTAAGCGTTATTCCGGGAAGGGCGATAAAAGTGTCTCTTCCCCAGGTTCCGAACCATGGAAAACCAGCCATCAGAGCGGTTTTGTCAGTACTTTTTACGATGAATTGCTCGGCTGCATTGAACAAACAATTCTCGAAATTATTTCTGGGGATTCGTTTTTTTATTTCAGTGTTAAACTGCTGCTTGAAACGGCCTGGCTCTTTTTCTTCCAGTCCGGCCGACACAATTATGCTTTCTCCTTTTTTCAATTCCAGTTCAAAAAAACCGGGAACAAGCAAATCCTCCTGATAGGGGAAACCCCTTTCCTTTTCACGGATGTATTCAATGTTGTAGTACCAGTCAGGCACATGTGTATAGTCATTAACCTTTGAAATCTGGAAGTAAAGAGGGGAGTAGTTTTGATACAGCTGCCAGCTGGCTCCGTTTTTGATGCTTTGGTATTTGGTGTTAGCATCGTAATTGGCACGTGTTAGGTTATGCACATTTCTGAAAGCCAGAAATGGTTTTAGCCTTAAAGTAGTTTTGCTGTGTGCATCGAGAAGGGTGTAGCGAATCAGTATTCGGGATTCTGTTTTGGCAAAGATCATTTCTTTACTAAGTACCACACCCCCAACTCTGTAGGTTATTTTTGGTATGGGCTCGGCAGTAAATTCGCGCAGATATTTATGTCCTTTGGGTTCGTAATTTCCATGGGGATACATATGCAAGCCAAAATTAAAGGCTTCGTTGTGCTGGATGATGGTCTCATCGAGGGCCGAAAGCAAAACATGATTGTCCTGATCCAACCGCGCCTGGGGAACTACCAAAAGCCCGTGGTATTTTCTGGTGTTACAGCCGGTAATGGTTGTACTGGAGTAACCTCCCGCACGGTTGCTGCGCAAGAGCTCTTGCTCAAGAGCAAATTCGAGGTTGACGAGCTGATTTTTTTCGAAGGATATATAACTCATAGCGGCTACAATATTGCAAGGATTGCTTTTACAAGGTAAGTTGTGACAAAAATACTGATTTTTTGGCTAGTGATCATTAATAATTAGAACTATTTAACTTTCATTAGCGCTTAGAAAATCAACTATTTGCGCTGGGTCGATTAAGTTTTTTAGTAAATTTGCCTCAACAATTTTCTTTTCAAACGATTGCGCTCAAATCCTAACTTTTGCTTATGTTAAAACGAATTGCCTCCGTTAGTATAATCATGCTTATTCTATCTCATTTTTCGATGGCTCAGGAATGTATAAAATTAGGTCATGAAGCACATGATCATTGGTTCGAATTAAGCCATATGAAAATCTCAAACGAAGGAAATTTTATTGTTTACGAACGAAATCCTTATCGTGGTGATGGAACTTTGATCATTCAACAGTTGAGAAAATCTCAATCTGCAGATACCATTACCAGAGCCGGAAAAGCTGTTGTAAGTCCCGGATCGGATGCAGTGGCATTTGCCATTTATCCCGGGTATGATACACTTAAAGCATTGAAACTGAAAGGAATCAAAAATGATAAACTTCCAAAAGACAGTCTGGGGGTTTTCCAAATCGCATCCCGGAAGATTGAAAAGATTCCTATGGTGAAATCATTTCAGTTTCCGGAAAAAAACAAAAGTATTCTGGTTTGGCATCATCATGCTGATTTTGAACCTGATAGTAAAGAAAAGGCAGATAGTTTGAAGCCAAAAAAGAGAAAGACTAAGAAAGATGATCCGGCAGTGATGGGTATTTGGGATTTGGAGAAGGACAAAAAGCAAACAATAGAAAAAATAAAACATTACACCCTGGCTGAGGAGGGTGAAGCCTTGTTTTTTGTGCAAAAACCTAATGATACCCTCGATTCATTAAGCATTCACAGAATGGACTTAAACGGTTGGATATCAGAATGGTTGTTTTCTGTAAAAGGGGAGGTCGGGCAATTACAGTCTGATAAAAACGGTGAGCAATTTGCGCTTGTAACAAGCAGCGACACAACAAAATCAAAGGTTTACGAAATGATTTACTGGAGCGAAAATCAGGAAGCTATTCGTAAGATCGACACTGTTTTTGAGTCCATGCCCGAAGGATATCATGTGAGCGAGCATGGCAGGCTTCGATTTAGCGATGACCAGCAGGTGCTGTATCTGGGAGTAGCTCCAAAACCTTTGCAGCAAGCTAAAGACAGCCTTACCGAGGATGAAAAAGTTCGGGTTGACATTTGGAACTGGAAAGATCAACAGTTACAATCACAACAGCTCAAACAGCTTGACAGAGAGAAGAAGAGAACGTATCTGGCAGCTTATTATCCTGACCAGAACAGCCTGATCCCTTTGGCTTCAGAGGAAATTCCGGTTGTTAGGACTGATGTTAAACTCAATCCTGTTTTTTTGTTAGGAAGCTCTGCTAAACATTATGAATATCTTAACAGCTGGGAACAAACACGTTATGTGGATTACTACCGGATAAATAGAATCAATGGCGATACCCTGAGGCTGATCACAAAAGCCAATTCAATAGCCAGTTTAAGTCCGCAGGGCGATTATTTGTTGTTTTACGATCGGCACGACAGTACCTGGTACAGCAAAATCATTGAAACAGCTGAAATCAAATTGCTTGCCGGAAAAGATCAGGATATCTTTTATTATGCTGAAAATGATGTGCCAAATGAAGCTGGGCCATTGGGTATAATTGGCTGGACTGAAGATGGTAAAGCATTGGTTTATAGTTCGTTTGGGATTTGGCAACTCGATCCGGCTTCTCCTGAAAAATGCCAGAGAATTTTAGGTGATAAGCAGAATGATCAGTTGCGATTCAGATATCAAAAGCTTGATCCTGAAGAGATTTTTATCCCGGAAAGTTTGTTTTTGAGCGTATTTGACAAACAGACAAAAAAGTCAGGTTATGCCAGATTCAACAGGAGAAATGGTAAACTGGAGCTGCTCCAAATTGAAGACGCCAGGCTATCAGCTTTGATGAAAGCCAAAAACGCAGCAGAATTTCTTTTCAGAAAAGAGCGCTTTGAAGATTTTCCTGATTACTATTTGGCTCAAAAGAACTGGAAATCAGTCGAGCGTCTCACGGATGCAAATCCCCAACAGTCAGCCTATTGCTGGGGCAGTGTGGAAGTTGTTTCGTGGGTTTCCTATGCCGGCGATTCACTTCAGGGATTGATATATCTGCCTTACAATTATAGCGATCAGGGTAGCTTTCCGGTTTTAGTTTACTACTATGAAAGAAGCAGCGATAATTTGCATCGGCATTATGCGCCAAAACCTTCGCGCTCAGTGATAAACTTTAGCGATTATACTTCAAGGGGTTATGGGGTTTTTGTTCCGGATATTGTTTATCGTACCGGCCAACCCGGACAAAGTGCTTATGATGCCATTATGAGTGGTGTGGATGCTGTTTTGGAGGAATTTCCGGGACTCGACAGCACCCGGATGGGATTGCAGGGGCAGAGCTGGGGTGGCTATCAAACGGCCTGGCTCATCACACGCACCGATCGTTTCAAAGCTGCGATGGCAGGAGCTCCGGTGAGCAATATGACGAGTGCCTATGGTGGGATTCGCTGGAGCAGTGGCATGGTGAGGGCGTTTCAGTACGAAGATGGCCAAAGCCGTATTGGGAAGGATTTATGGAGCGATCGGGAGGCATATATTGTGAATTCGCCGCTTTTTTATGCTGATCAGGTGAATACGCCTTTGCTGATGATGCATAATGATGAGGATGGCGCAGTGCCCTGGTATCAGGGGATTGAATATTTTACAGCCTTAAGAAGGTTGCAAAAACCAGTGTGGATGTTGGTTTACAACGGAGCCCCGCATAACTTGAAACGCTATGCCGACATGCAGGATCTGACACTCAGAATGGAGCAGTTTTTCGATCATTTCCTGATGGATGCTCCCGAACCCAATTGGATGAAAACAGGAGTAAAAGCCCTGGATAAAGGTCGGGACTTTGGATTTGAATATTAATGCAAACTTTTTTGTTCGGGAGTGCTTACCAATTTTTGCAATTGCTCGGTCAGTTGATTGATGCTGCCGTCAGAAGGTGCCTGGAAAACACGCAGGTCGAATTTAGGTATCACAGCCAGGATGTGATCAAAAATGTCGCTTTGCAGATCTTCGTAAGCCACCCAGGCTTTGTTTCTGCTGAAAACATACACTTCGATCGGGATTCCCAACTCATTCGGCTGGAGCTGCCTTACAATCAAAGTCATATCCTGATTGACACGGGGATGTTTTTCAAAATAGGTTCGCAGATAGGCTCTGAAAACGCCCAGATTAGTTTGTCTCCGGCCATTTACGAGGGTTGAAACATCTACATTGTTTTCGGTGTTATACTTTTTAATTTCCGATTCTTTCAGCGAGATATAATCGCTCACCAACTGAAACTTCTTATATTTTTCGAGCATCTCCTCAGTACAGAATTTCACGCTGTTCATATCAATGGAGATATGTCTTTTTATTCTTCTCCCACCCGAATCGGACATGCCCCTCCAGTTGGTAAACGAATCTGTTACCATTGCATAAGTAGGGATGGTAGTGATGGTTTTATCCCAGTTTTGAACCTTTACAGTAGTAAGTGTAATTTCGAGTACATCACCATCGGCACCGTATTTTGGCATACTGATCCAGTCGCCAATCCTAACCATATCATTAAGTGTGAGTTGTATGCCGCCAACAAAACCCAGGATAGGGTCTTTAAAGATCAGCATTAATACAGCTGAAAGCGTTCCCAATCCTAAGATGATGTTACTCAGATCCTGACCAACCAGGGTGGCAATAATCAAAAGTCCGGCAACGATATAAACTATAATTTTAAAAACCTGCATCAATCCTTTTATCGGCTTGCTTTTTGATACTTCAAAGGTGTTGTACAGGTCATTAACAGAATTGATAATGGCATCCAAAAGGAAGGCGAATATAAAAATGACATAAATGTCAATAAGGTCTTGCACAAAAACAAAAACATCCGGAAAACTTGGCAGCGATTGTGCAACGAATTTATCGATGATCAACGAAGGCACAAAGAGGGAAGCGCGTGCAATTACCTTGTTTTTTATCAGAATATCATCAATATTGGTTTTCGACTTTTTGATGAATTGAAACAGCGTACGCTTGATGATATACCAGGTGATGTAGTATAAAGTCAAAGCGATTGCAAACAGGCTGATAAAGGCAATGCTTTCGCTGACAATGGTTGCGTAATACTCACTGATTTGGAGCTGTAAAGCAAATTTTTTAAAAACAGAAATTAACCAGTCAAACATTTCAAATATAAGGGGTTTAATTACAAGTATTTAATGGCTTCCAGGTATTTTTCCTGAATAAATAATAATTTTCCCTGGCAGCTTTGTTCGTCATAAATACGTACAAAATCCAGCACACCAAATTTGTCGTACATGGTGGTAAGAGCTGCATCAAAGTTGTTGTCTTCCACATTGTGTTTGATGCTGGCCGTTATTTTCTCGAACGAATTCCATCTTAACTGTACCGGCAGGTTGAGGTAATATAGCTCTTTCCAGTTTTGGTCGTGCCAGATGCCTTCACTAACCTTTTCCAGCATAAAATATTTTGTAATCTTAATGATTGAGCTATAATTACTTACTTTTCTATTTCTGATAAATTCCAATCCCAGATCCTGAAAAGCATGGATCAGCTCGCCCACAAAGTTGTAATGCAGGTATTTGATTCGGATTACGCCGGTAGGTTTGTTGTATAAATTGATTAAGCCGGGTGCTCCGTCAAAAGAGTGTGGATACTCTTTCTTTATCTGCTTAATACTTCGGATGATTTTGTCGTCGCTATACATGTTTTTTGTCACTAAAAACAAGGATTTAGGGTCAGTACGATCAGGAACTGTTGTGCCATGATAACCCGGGAAGGGGTGCAGCGACTCCAAAACCAGGGCAGATGAATGGGTTTCATGCTCAACGGAGGCCAGGTTTTCTTTTTTAGAAATAACGCCAATGGAGGATAATGTTTGGATTTCCATGATATTCGAGCTTTAAGGTTGTTTCAATAAAAAATTGCCGAGCGAATATACAGAAATCTGGCCTGATTCTCCAAATCAATTTTTCTGCAGAATAAAAAATATCTCTCTTCCGGCTCGTGGTTTAATTGAATTTGTTGCGGTTTCGAAAGTTTTAAACCTAAAAAATGGTTTAAAAAGTGAGCGGTATGTCTCTGGATGAGAGGCAAAAGGAGGTTGGCTGTGCCCGAAATCATGGTTAAAAAGTAAACCGACATATTTGCCTCCGGGCTTTAACAGTTTATTAATTTTTTCGGCTACGGCCTCCCAGCGTTCTTTTGGAAAAGAACTTAAAAAGGTTTGTTCCAGTATCAGATCATATTGCCTGTGATGCGAAAAAAAATCACTGTTCAGGATTTGATTTGCTGGAAAATCGGGGCAGATTGTCTTGAATTTGGCTACGGCTTCAGCCGAAAAATCGAGGTAAAAAGTATTCTTAAATCCCTGATCAAAAAGGTATTTCACCTCCCAGCCTTTGCCCGCTCCCGGAACCAATACCTGTAATGATTTGTCCCGTAGCTGATCGAGATAGGTTTTGATGGGTGGTGAGGCATAACCCATATCCCAGCCTTGCCTCAAAAGTTGGTATTGTGCTTCCCAATACCGGAGATGCAAAAAGTCTATGGGATGCCTATCCATCCATCATCCTCCTGCTTTTTTGGTCTGACGGTAGCCTGTTTTTAGTAAAATAGCCAGCACTTTATCTCTGAAATCACCCTGAATCAATATCTCACCGTTTTTTACGCTACCACCTGTTCCACAGGCACTTTTGAGCGATTTCCCAAGCCTGTTCAAATCATCCGGATGGCCCTCAAATCCTGTGATGAGTGTAACTTGTTTGCCTCCTCTTTGCTTACGATCGAGCATTACCCGAAGCTTTTGTTCTGCAGCTGAAGGCGTTATCGGTTGTTCTTCTTCTGATTCTGTCTGAAAGTCAGGATTGGTGGAATAAACGAGTTGTTCGTATTTTTTTTTCTTCATCAGTACGCGGGATTATTACATTTAAACTCAGTGGATTAACCTTGATATGTAAGTTTTTCTTCAGCTTGATTGGCTCCCCATCCAGATTGATCACCCTGTTTTTTTTACGTTTTATAATTAGTTCTGATGTTTTGAGAACCTGAACATACCGTGATTTATGTATCATCTTTAAAAGCAAAAGATTGATAATCAAAGGCATCTCAAAAATGTTTGGTTTTTGTACAATGCAAACATCCAGCAAGCCGTCATTCAGCTCGGCTTCCGGGGCAATGGTAGTGTTGTAGCCAAACTGACTTGAATTGGCAAAAGCAATAAAGAATGCCCTGGTTTTGAGGTGTTCGCCATTTTCTAATATCAACTCATAGCTTTTTGGTTTGTAGTACTGAAATTTGGCAGCCACAATTTTGAAATAAGTAAAAAATCCTCTTCCTCTATCCCGGGCAAAAAGCTTGGCTACCAAGGCATCAAAACCAACTCCGGCAATACTGATAAATACTTCTTTATCGTTGATTATTGCCGTATCTATTTTGCTGCTCAAACCTTTGTTGATGAGTTTTAAAGCACCTTCCAAACTCAAAGGAATATTCAAATGACGGGCCAGTCCATTGCCTGATCCACTTGGAATAATGCCCAATTTGGTATCGGTATTGACAAGACATCGTGCCACTTCATTTATGGTTCCATCGCCACCCACGGCAACTACAATGTCGTATTTGTCAGCGACAGCCTGCCGGCTCAATTCTGAAGCATGTCCCGGGCCTTCAGTATAGATGATCTTATAATCAAACCGTTGGGTGTCGAGTATGCTTTTCACAAAATCAGGGAAGCTTTCCTTTTGTGTGTTGCCTGAGATTGGGTTTACAATAAACAGAAGTCTTTCCTTATTCATCTGCAGTTAATTTATTGGATATCATTCTGTTATTATATTGTTGAAGGATTGCCCGAAGCTTCGTTTCAAGCTGTGAACCTGCGGGATGATGCTCGTTTACAAGATTGTGTTGCAAAAGTGAATCTTCTTTCAAATCGAAGAAGGCTGTCGCTCTTGAGCCGTCAAATTGAAGTAAATTGTCCCCATCCTGCAATTGTATCATCTGATTAATAAAGCTGATATGCCACCCTTTTTCGTCAGTTGCGAATGGATTGTTGCCGAAGGCTAAAAAAGTTTCTGGATAGTTTGCCAGCGACAAAACAGCCGGCATGATGTCAGTTTGCTGACTTGTTTTTTTGGAATGGAAAATGCTGTCGAACAGCGGACTATAGAATGCCAGTGGTATTTTATACATGCCATATTCATTGCGATAAAAATCGGATTGAGGCTCCGGATGGGTATGATCTGCAGTGAATATAAAAACGGTATTGTCATACCATTGGGTTTGTTGTGCTTCTTCAAAAAACTTTTTTAAGGATTGGTCAACATAGCGGATAGTGTTTTCGAACGGGCTGAATAAATTTTGATCTGCAAGCTCAACATTTTTGGGCAAACTAAATGGGTGATGTGACGAGAGTGTGAAGATAGCTGATACAAAAGGTTCCTTAAAACTACTCATAGTCTCGTTGCTGAATTTCAGAAATGGTTCATCGAATATGCCCCAGCTGCCATCAAAATCTGCCTCGTTAGCATATTCATTTCTGCCAAAATAATGTTCAAAACCTAAAGCCCTGGCTGTGGCATCAAAATTCATGGTGCCGTTGTTGCCGCCATGAAAAAAGGCCGTAGTATAACCCTTTTGACTGAGCAAGCTTCCCAGGCCATCTAAAGTATTTGCCGCATAAGCCGAAGTTGGATAATCTACCGGCATCAGGGATGGAAGGCCAGCTAAGATAGCCGGTAATGCTTCGATGGATCGTCTGCCGTTGGCATGACCATCGAAAGTGATGCTTTTTGAGAACAAACTGTCAATAAAAGGTGTAAGACCTTGTTTTTGTGGATTGTAAAACCCGATCAACTCTTGTCCAAAGCTCTCGAGTATGAGAATAACAAAATTAGGTTTGGGGTCTGTACGCTTAAACCAATCCGGCTTTTTGGTCTTTTGAAGTGGGGTGTATATCTTTTTCAATTCTTCATCAGTGAAATCGGATCGCAGTTGCAACACCTTTTGATTGAGTGTTTTAGCTATCGAAAAGGGAGTGTTTAATACAAGTGGAATTTGTTGGGTGCTGGCGTAACTGGCGGCTGTGACAAGGCTGATGGGTTTTAGCTGGAATCCGCCTCTTCCGGCAATAACGATAAATATACCACTAATGACAAAGAATATCGTCTGCAAGACATACCAGATTTTCATGCGAACAGCAGCGGGTGACTGTGGGACAAAAAACCTGGTAATTCTAAACAAAACCCAGATAAAGACCACCCAAATCACCCACATATACCAATAATCAGTAAGGAATTGCCAGAGCAACAGCAGTATATTTTCATCCGGATTACTCAAAAACTGAAAAATTTCTGAGGTTGTGCGCTTTGAGATAAATCTGAAATAAATGCTATCAATCAGGTTTAATCCAATCGCCAGGGCATTGGTCCAGATAAAAATCTGATCTGCAGTTTTTTGCCATAAGGGATGATATTTTATGGGTGCAGGTATGGCTAATAACAAGATATACAAGAGGTTAACCATGACCAGTGCCGCCAGGTCAAAACGCAAGCCGGCAAACATAAGCGACATCAGTTCTACAAAGGAAAGATAACCGAAATTGTTGAGGTTAAACACATAAAACAACCAACGACTAAGGCTTAACAAAATCATCACTGTTGTTAACCTGAAAAGCAACAGCAGTGGCAACGAAATGCGCCTGATCATTGGGAAATGAAATCTCATTTGTAGATATTGATGTAAACCCGGCGTTCAACCTCTTCGGCCTGATTGCCTGCTTCGTCTGATACGTTGTATGTTACCCGATAAGAGCCAACCTCGTTTTCGTTAACATCTGATTCCGTTTGCATTCGGGCGGAGATGTCGATGGTGTCCTGTGTCGCGGTGATGTCGTAAGCTTTTGCTCCTGCATCTTCATAAGGTTCACCCAAAGGCGACCATGTTGGATTTGTCCCGTTCAAAACGATAAATGGGGGATAAGGGTCATCTTTGGTATCTTCCTTATTACAGGCAGCAAATAAAAGCACAACCGAAAACAGAATCAGGAGAAAAATAAAATGGGTTGCCTTCATAAACAGAACATTTTGTGGAAATAATTTCACATCCGGTACCTAGGTATCCGGCACTTTTTAAGTACCCAAAATACATTGCAAAAGTACTAAATTTACGGTAAGAAGCTTTTTGGTATTTTTGCCCAAATTATGGGGATTATGATTAAAACTTTGATATTTGACTGGGGCGATACCATCATGCGCGATTTTGGTGAGCCCGGACCTATGTCGGGATGGAAATTGGTTGACTGGATTCCGGGTGCAGAGGCGAGTTTGAAAGTGCTTTCGAAGCAATACACCTGTATCATTGCCACCAGTGCCAGTCATTCAGATGTTACAGAAATGAAGATGGCTTTGGCCAGAGTTGGTGCTGATCAGTATTTTCATTTGTTCTTTTCCAGAAAGGAACTTGGTTTTGCCAAACCCGATCCCCGCTTTTTTGCTGCAGTGCTTCAAAAGAGTGGTGCAAAGGCAGAATCATCCGTAATGATAGGCAATTTGTACGAAAAAGATATTGTCGGAGCCAAAACGGCAGGCCTGAAAACAGTTTTCTTTAATGAGTATAAGCTGAAAGGCGATTTTCCGGATGCAGATCACATCATAACACACATGAATCAACTCACCAAACTATTTTAATGAAAAAACTGATTTTTACTTTTCTATTTCTAACATCTCTGATTATCAATGCCCAGCAGCAATTTCCTACTTACAGGTCTCCGCTTGATATTCCGATATCCTTGTCGGGCACTTTTGCCGAATTACGCAGCAATCATTTTCATTCGGGTATTGATATCCGCACCCAGGGTGTCGAAGGACATAAGGTCTTTGCTATTGGTGATGGTTATGTGAGCCGGATTGCGGTGTCTCCTTTTGGTTTTGGCAAAGCTATTTACGTAAATCATCCGGATGGTTTCACTTCTGTATATGCACATTTACAGCGTTTTAGTCCCGAAATTGAGACTTACGTCAAGCAGGAGCAATACCGGCAAAAATCTTTCGCCATAAACCTTTATCTCAAGCCTGAACAGTTTCCAACAAAGAAAGGACAGCAACTCGGTTTATCCGGAAACAGCGGTTCATCCGGCGGGCCACATCTGCATTTCGAAATCCGTGATGCCGCAACACAGGAACCCATGAATCCCTTGTATTTCGGCATTCGGATAAAAGATTATATTCGGCCGGCAATCAGTCATTTTTCGGTTTATCCGATGAATGATACTTCTTTTGTGAATCAACAGCTCAAGCCCTTTTATTTGCCTGTTAAGGGCTGGGGCGAGCAACACCGATTGCCTGATCATCAAGCTGTTGAACTCCGCGGAAGTTTTGCTTTTGGAATTTCTGTGATTGATCAGCATAACGATACACCTAATAAAAATGGAGTTTATACGATTCGGCTTTTGCAGGATTCGATCGTTTTATTTGAGGTGAAAGCGGATCGTTTTTCCTTTGGCGAAACACGTTACATCAACAGCTATATTGATTATGCCTATTATCAAACAAACAAAAAACGGCTGATCAAAACTGCTGTTGATCCTTTAAATAAACTTGAGCTTTATGAAAAAGCCCAGGGAATTGTCCAGGTGAAAAGTGGTGATACCATCAAACTCGCATTTGAAGTACTGGATTTCCATCAAAACCGCTCGTTTTTGCCTTTCACATTGATAGGCGTGGAGCCGGATACTTCTTTTAAGAAAGTAAATCCCTCCGGAATCCTTGTCAAGGCTGGATCAGCGTTTAGTCTGGAAAGTGAAAATTTCAAGCTGAATATTCCAAAGGATGCTTTTTATAAGGATGAATACCTTGTTGTGGCCAACGAAAAAGACAGCCTTAGTGGTGTTGAGGTTTTTCAGATTGGCGACCGGACTATTCCTGTGCATAAGGCCTATAAATTGGCTGTTAAACCTCCTGATTTCAAGCAGCCTGAGAAGTTATACATTGCCTACCTGGACGAAAAAAATGAGACTTCAGCAATGAAAACAAAATTTGAAGCAGGATTCCTTCATGCTGAACCCCGATTGATGGGACGTTTTACTGTGCTGGTTGATACTTTGAAACCCAGCATTAAGTGCTTAAATTTTGGCCAAACAAAATCTGTATCTGGTTTATCCGCCTTAAAAGTCAGGATTGAAGACAAAGAATCCGGCATTGATACATACTATGCCACGCTTAACGAAGAATGGCTGTTGATGGAATATGATGCCAAAAATGATTTGTTGATTTATGAAGTTGATGAACGCCTGAGAAAAGGCGAAAATTACCTCAGGATTGAGGTGAAAGATCAGCTTGGAAATCAAGCAATAAAGGAAGTTAAGTTGTTGAATTAATCAGCCTTTTCCTGTTTTTTCGGTTTCAAACTGTGCCAGAAAATCGAGCATAAACTGATGCCTTTGCGCTGCAATTGCTTTTGCCTTTTCAGTATTCATCTGGTCTTTCAGGAGCAACAGCTTTTCATAGAAATGGTTGATGGTTGCAGCCTTACTTTTTTGATAGGATGTGCTGCTTTCATGCTGGATTACTGCTGTGTTTTCTGTGTAAAACGGACGTTGTTTAAATCCTCCATAACTGAAAGCCCTTGCAATTCCGATGGCACCTATGGCATCAAGTCGGTCGGCATCCTGCACGATTTGAAATTCAAGGCTTTTGTCGATGCTGTTTCCAAAGCTGTGCCTGAACGACATATTGTGGATGATAGTTTTGATATGTTCGAGCTTTTCGGGGCTTAAACCCGTTTTAAGTAAGAAACTGCTGATTTCATCAAGGATTTCAGTTTCTTTTCCTTTTTGAAACTTAGAATCATTCAAATCGTGCACCAAAACAGCAATCAGCACTACAGTTCGGTCGCAAGAAGTGTTTTCGATCAGTTGTAGGGCATTTTGGTAAACCCTTTCGATATGAAGCCAATCATGTCCGCTTTCGGCATCGGTAATTTTGTGTTTTACAAAATCGGTCGTTTTGAGAATTATTTCCTGGTCCATGATGGAAGCAATTTAGCCTATGAAATTCAAAATAGTTTTTGATGGGAACTTTTTGGTGCCATCAACAATGAGTGTACGCTGCGGTTCCGGGCTTTGGCCGTATTTTAAATAACTTTCCCAGATATGCTTTACATACCAGTCGGGCTCATGGCCCCAGCGGTGATCCTGATCTTTTCGTTTCAGGAAAGTTTGGTAATCAATTTCGACGAGCAACATGCTGTCGTACAAATTATTGGTCAACCGATCGTGAAAAACAAGCAGCCCTTCGGCAATCACAATATCATTTAATTTGCTTTCGGCCAGGATACTTTTTTTAAATCTTTCATGATCAATGCTATCCGGATGTTCCCAGTCAATGCGATCCTTAATTCGCGGGAGTTGTTCGGTGGGATAAGCAAACTCATCCTGACAGATAAGATGTGTTTTTTTGCCCGGGAACTGATTTCTAAGCCATTCGGCCAGGGTAGTCTTTCCCGCTCTGCTCACGCCTCCAATTCCAATGATCATATTTCCGTTTTAGCGGTTGGCCGGAACAAATTGATAGGCACCTAAATCAGGACTTTCGGTACGCGAAACCCCATCCAGGTCGAAAGGCACTTCCTGTGCAAATTCCGGTTTTCCTTTTCCAATTACCGGTGAAAGGGTATCGGGTCTGTAGTTGAAGTTTTCGTAATCTTTAAAAAGCGGATTTTCGTTGGCGATGCTGTTCACAAAGCCAGGCCAGTCGGCTATTCGACGCTCAGTTTTTATCAGGCAGTTTTCAAAAACATAATTGGTGTCGGCACTGCTCACAAATTCGTAATGAAACTCTTCTGAATTGGAGCCGTAAATCAGGCTGTTTCCCATCGCAAACTGAAAAGGAATCGCAACAGGATTATTCGAAGAGTCCAGTAAAAAATTGTTAAAGAAAAGTGATGGATTATTCCTAACCGAGAGGCTCCAGTTGTTGGCAATGGTGGTGTGCACAAAGCGGTAATCGCCGCCACCAGTAAGGGCCAGGGCATAATTGCCGCAGTTGGCTATTACAGTGTTTTTTGCTTCAATGGCATAAAGCCTTGAGAAGATTCCCATGCCGGTATGATTTTCAATGATGGTATTGTCAATACGCAATGCAGCTTCGGTGGGCTTCAGAAATGATTCAGCCTGAATCCCGATATAGCCATTTCTGATTATGGCATGTGAAATCTGATGATCTGCTCCTGCCCTTGCTTCCATCAGCCAGATGCGATCCCATTGCCCGGGCACATTGCGGTAGTCGAACCCATCGCTGCTTTCGAGCCTGTCGCCCCTGAAAAGCACTGGTGCTTCGGCTGTGCCATTAACAATCAGCTGGCCTTCGCTAAACGACCAAAGCCCGGATTTGTCGTGAAAATGAACACGGGCACCGGCTTCAATCTGAAGTGTGCCATAGCTGTCGATCAAGGCATAGCCATAAACAACATAAGGTTTCTCTGCTGTCCACACAGTCGTTTCAAGGCTGTCGGCAACAACTTTAAAGGGTGGAAATCCTGCAATTTGCTGATCAGCAACAATATAAACAGCATCCTGTCCCCAAGCCACCAGCTTCACCTGTTGGCTGTTGCCATTGGTTTCAAACACCAGATCGTCTTCCACCACAAAGGGATTTTGTTGGTCAGCGGGGTCAATGGTCACACGCAGAAATACATACAGACTGTCGTTTCCGGGTATTTCAATATCATAGATTTGTGTGCCGGGCTTGCCGTCCACATTAATTCTGAAGGGAGAGTTGTTGGCATTGCCAAGACGGATAGAACCGATGTTTAGTCGTTCCTTGTTATTGTTGTAGATCATCAGCTGACGGGTAGCAGACCCCAGACTTGAAAAAACGGTGTCAAAAACAACAGAATCAGCAGAAAAACTGAGTTTTAGTTCGGAATTTGTGCTTATCTCATCATGTTTTCTACAGGAAAAAATGGAGAATGCCAATATCAGCAAAAACAGGAATATAAGAATTGGAATTTGTCTCATCAAATCAATACCTTAAATAAAATTAACAGGCTGCAAAGATAGGCTAATTCATCTGTCTGACTTTGCAACCTATGCTGCTAACGTTTGATTTTAAATGAAATTGTAAAAGGAGTAATATTGGCTATGAGATTATGTTTTTTGAACGGACACAACATTTTTTGTAAATGCTTTAATTTCTTTACCTTAAGTTCATTTTAGAAGTGCAGTATTGCCTACATCTTATTATATCCTATTCGTTCTACATCTCCCGAATTTTTGCTACTTTTGCAGCCTGAAAAAAAGCATAAAAAAAATCATCATAAACAGATAAGTAACTATGTTTGAAGGCCTGAGTGAAAAACTGGAACGCTCGTTCAAAATGCTAAAAGGGCAGGGGCACATTTCTGAAATTAATGTTGCCGAAACGCTTAAAGAGGTACGCAAGGCATTGATTGATGCCGACGTAAGCTTCAAGATTGCCAAGGATTTTACCAATACGGTAAAAGAGAAAGCATTAGGACAAAAAATTCTCACTGCTGTTTCGCCCGGGCAGCTCATGGTGAAAATTGTACATGATGAGTTGGCCGAACTGATGGGTGGCGAGCAAATTGAAATCAACCTCAAAGGAAATCCAAGCATTATCTTGATTGCCGGACTTCAGGGTTCGGGAAAGACCACTTTTTCGGCAAAGCTGGCCAATTACCTTAAATCAAAAAAAGGAAAACAAGTCTTGCTTGTGGCTGGTGATGTTTATCGTCCGGCAGCTATTGATCAGCTCAAGGTACTTGGCGAACAGGTTGCTGTTGAAGTGTTTACAGAAGATGGAAGCAAAGATCCGGTAGGAATTGCAAAAAAGGCCATTGCCCATGCCAAACAGTCTGGTAAAAATGTGGTGATCATCGATACAGCTGGTCGTTTGGCTGTTGATGAACAGATGATGAACGAGATTGCAGCTATCAAGAAAAATGTTGATCCACACGAGATTTTGTTTGTAGTGGACTCCATGACTGGTCAGGATGCTGTGAATACGGCCAAAGCCTTCAACGACAGACTTGATTTTCATGGGGTAGTACTCACCAAATTGGATGGCGACACACGTGGTGGTGCGGCCTTGAGTATTCGTTCGGTGGTGGATAAACCAATCAAATTTGTCGGGATTGGCGAAAAAATGGATGCCTTGGATGTTTTTTATCCCAAGCGTATGGCCGATCGTATCCTGGGCATGGGCGATATTGTTTCACTTGTTGAGAAAGCTCAGGAGCAGTTTGATGCCGAAGAGGCACGAAAGCTACAACGAAAAATTGCCAAAAATGAGTTCAACTTCAACGACTTCCTCAAGCAGATACAACAGATTAAAAAGATGGGAAACATCAAGGATCTGGCTGGTATGATTCCGGGAATGGGTAAAGCACTCAAAGATACCGAAATAGAGGATGATGCTTTTAAAGGAATCGAAGCGATCATTTATTCTATGACACCGGCTGAACGCGAAGATCCAAAACTGCTCAATGGCAGTCGCCGCAAACGCATCGCTATGGGGAGCGGCACAAGTATTGTTGAGGTAAACCGCTTGGTGAAGCAATTTAGCGAAACCTCAAAAATGATGCGTATGATGACAGGTGGTGGCGGCCAGAAAATGATGCGCATGATGAACCAGATGCGTCGCCGATAGAAACAGAAGAAATTATGAGTCTTAAAATTATTGATGGCAAAGCGATTGCCGCCGAGATCAAAAAAGAGATTGCCAAAGAGGTGGCGGCCATGATTGATAAGGATGACAAGGCACCGCATTTGGCTGCAATTATTGTTGGCGAAGATGCGGCAAGTCAAACCTATGTGGCATCCAAAGAAAAAGCCTGCAAATCAGTCGGAATAACCTCCTCGGTTTATCGGCTTCCGGCTAATTCTTCTGAAAAGGAGTTGCTTGAATTGGTAGAATTCCTGAATCGTGATGAAGAGGTGGACGGATACATTGTTCAGCTCCCGTTGCCTGATCATATGGATGAACAAAAGATATTAATGGCTATTGATCCGGCCAAGGATGTGGATGGTTTTCATCCGGAAAATGCCGGTCGCATGATGCTTGGCCTGCCCTCTTATCTGCCTGCCACGCCAAATGGAATTATGGAGTTGCTGGAACGCAGCAAAATTGAAACAGCAGGCAAGCATGTAGTGGTAATTGGCCGGTCGAATATTGTAGGCACGCCAATTAGTGTGATGTTATCGCGCAAGGCGAAAAATGCCGATGCCACAGTTACGCTCTGCCACAGCCGTACTAAAAATCTCAAGGAAATTACCTTACAAGCTGATATCCTGATAGCTGCCATTGGAAAAGTTGGCTTTGTTACGGCCGATATGGTAAAATCCGGAGCAGCAGTTATTGATGTGGGTATTCATCGTGTGGAAGATGCCAACAAGGAAAAAGGTTATTACCTGGCCGGTGATGTGGATTATAAAGAAGTGTCAAAAAAAGCTTCTGCTATCACGCCCGTGCCTGGTGGTGTTGGTCCTATGACGATTGTTTCTTTGTTGCGAAACACGCTGCTGGCTAGCAAGAAAGCGGTGTATTCATGAAATATTTTCTGAGCTACTGGCTGATTTTTTCAGCTGTATTTTTTAGCGCAGCGCAAATGCAGGCACAGTGTGATGATGTATTCGCGGCCAACTTCGATCCATCCGACAGCCTTTCTGCCAATTGCAGATATCCAATCTCCATTCAAAACCCTGACTTTTTGTTTGAGCTTCCTAACACTGTGGAAGAGACTTCCGGTCTGGTCTTTTTTGATGGATTACTTTGGACACACAACGATAGTGGTGGCGAAGCGGTGCTGTATGGCATTGATACAACGACCGGCGAAATCAGCAGGAGATTATTATTCTCCGGAATAAAAAATACAGACTGGGAAGATGTGGCTTTGCATGAGCATTATCTTTTTATAGGCGATTTTGGCAATAACAGCGGAAGCAGAAAAAATCTGCTGATTCATCGGGTTAATCGAATGGATATCCCGCCGAAAGGAGATGCTGAGTTGTCAATTGAAACCATACATTTCAGCTTTGAGGATCAAACTGATTATACAGTCAACTGGAAATCAAATAATTTTGATTGTGAAGCGATGGTTGCCGGAAAGGACCAACTTTATCTTTTCAGTAAAAACAGAGGTGATCAGCAATCAAAGCTTTATACTTTGCCCATTGAACCAGGCAAACACACTGCAAAACTGTTGGGACGATTTGACGGCCGCGGGTTAATCACCGGAGCGGATTATGATTCTGAACGAAATCAATTGGCCTTGGTTGGATACACTTACAAAACCTGGAAACCTTTTGTGTGGCTTTTTTATGGTTTTGAAAATGAAAACTTTATGGATGCCAATAAGCGCAGAATCGATCTTCCAAACCTGCTTACTACACAAATTGAGGGCGTAGCATTTGTTAATCCCTGGCAGATCATGATCTCTGCCGAGCGTAGTAAATCCTTCACAGCCAGAGCATTCAAAATGGATTTGGAGCTTTTTTTAAATCCTTTTGATCTTGCCTTGCACAAAGGCGAACTTCTGCAGGTGAATAAAAATGACAATGAAAGACGTATTTTTACAATCAATATCAATCAGTTTAAAAATGGAGATTATCGTTTAGTTTATTTTGATGAAAGCGATCGGATTGTAAACGAGGAAGTTTTTAAAACAGACGAAATGAATTCTACATTATTCTTGGAGTTGATGCCTGAAAGTGAAACTGTTAAAGCAGTTTTTTTTGGTAAAAGAAAAATCTATTATTGCTATTTTAAATGACAAATATCAAACAGGACATCCTTGAAGGCGGCCGCAAACTACCCTTGATGGAGGAATTCTATACCATTCAGGGCGAAGGACACAATATGGGCAGTGCGGCTTATTTTATCCGCATTGGCGGCTGCGATGTGGGTTGCAGCTGGTGCGACACCAAGCCCAGCTGGGATGCCACACATTTTCCACCTGTTTCGGCAGATGAAATTGCAAAACGTGCAGCTGAACAAGCCGCAAAAACTGTTGTGGTCACAGGTGGTGAGCCTTCGCTCTATCCGTTGGATTATTTCACAAAACTGATGCAGCAGATGGGAGTGAAAACCATGGTGGAAACTTCCGGAGCACATCCTTTGACCGGTTCTTGGGACTGGATATGTTTGTCACCGAAAAAGCTTTCGCCGCCAAAACCGGAGATTTACAGTCGTGCGCACGAGCTTAAAGTTGTTATTGAAAAGGAAGCCGATCTGGAATGGGCCGAGAAAAATGCCAAACTGGTGAAGCCCGAATGTTACTTATATTTACAGCCTGAATGGAGCGTATCAGAAAATATCATGCCCCTGCTCACCGATTATGTGATGAAGCATCCGCAATGGCGCATCAGCCTGCAAAGCCACAAGTATATGCGTATCCCCTGATGTTGTTGCTCTTGCTGCTGTTGGTTTATCCACTTTCGGCACAGCAATATCATACTAAGCAGCAAACTTCGCGAAAAGCCCTGAAATCCTTCGAATCAGCTGAGACAGCCTTCCGTGCAGGCGATTTTTATAAAAGTATTCCGTTTCTCCAAAAATCCGTTGAAGCAGATCCTGTTTTTATTGAAGCCTGGCTGATGTTGGGTGATGCCGCTAATGAATTGGATAGCATAAGTTTAGCTATTGAAGCTTATGAACATGCTTATGACCTCTCAGCCGATTATTTTCCGGGAATTGGGTATGTGCTATCCAAAGCTTATGTAGCTATTGGCCAGTATGACAAGGCTTTGACGGCACTCGAAGTCTTTCTGAAACGCGAGGACATTCCTGCGTCATTTCTTGAAAAAGCAAGTTTACTCCGTGAAATTGCTTGTTTCAGGAAAGAAGCTTATGCCAATCCGTTGGAAATTGATTTGCTGTCGCTTGGAGGAAAAATTAACTCATTGGGTGATGAATATGTGAATGCCTTACGACTTGATGGGAAGCAATTACTTTTCACAAGACGACAGGAAATAGCGAATGATAAACCCCAACTTGAAAAAGTAATGCTGTCGGAATGGCTGGATGAAACCTGGGCCGAGGCTATTGATTTGGAGCCTGCAAGCTGGCCTTATTCAAAGCAGATTGGTGCGATTACTTTTTCGGCCGACGGGAAAAGTATTGTGTTTGCGGCTTGCGGATGGCCTGATGGTAAAGGAAGTTGCGATATTTATTTATCAACCAAAAACAGTCACGGCTGGTCGATTCCGCAGAATCTTGTGGAAGTGAACAGTGCTTATTGGGAGTCGCAGCCGGCTTTGTCGGTTGATGGGAAAAGCCTGATTTTTGCCAGCAACAGACCAGGAGGAGTTGGTGGCAGCGATTTGTGGATCAGCCATTTTAAGAATGGTAAATGGGATAAGCCACAAAACATGGGTAAAATATTAAATTCTGCTGGAAACGAGATGGCACCTTTCTGGCATTTCGACAACAAAACACTTTATTATTCATCTGACGGTCATCCCGGAATGGGAGGAATGGATCTTTTCCTCAGTCGGAAAGATTCATCAGGGCTGTGGCAAAAGCCTGTCAACATGGGCTTTCCAATTAATCAGGATACGGATCAGATAAATCTGGTGGTTGATGCTGCAGGCACAACTGCCATGATCTCTGCCAAAGCCGACAGCACGAATCACTATGATATTTTTTGTTTTGAGTTGCCGTTATTACTTCAACCAGAACCTGTTAGCTATGTTGAGTTGTTAGTGACGGACAAAGAAACTGCTCAGCCTTTAAATGCGGATATTACTGTTACGGATCCTGTTTTAGCCCATGAGTTAATCACTATGCAAACAGATGAAAAAGGTTTGGCTTTTGTAGTGCTTCCTGCCCGCAAACATCTTGCGCTTCAGGTAAATGCAGATCATTATTTGTATTATGAAAAATCATTTCGTCCGGAAAAGGGAACAGAACTGAGGCCTGTTTTGCAAAAGGTTGAGCTTGAACCGATAAAGGCCGGAAAAACCATTGTGCTTGAGAATGTTTTGTTTGAACTGAACAAAGCCGTTTTGCTTCCGGAAGCTTTGGCTGGACTGAAAAATCTGGAGACTTTTATGAAGCGAAATCCTGAATTAAGGATTAGTCTCGAAGGGCATACAGATAGTACTGGTGAAGAAAATTTCAATCGCAAGCTCTCACTGGATCGGGCGCAGGCTGTGGCAGATTTTTTAATGGCCAATGGAATTGATGCTGAACGACTTTTAGTTCAGGGATTTGGTTCTGATAACCCACTGTCTTCCAATGAAGATGAAACAGGAAGGGCAAGGAACAGAAGGGTGGAGATGCGTATCGTTGAATAATCAGGCAGTTAGGCTACTTTAGGCTTGATGCTGTTTGCTTTTGATGCGACGAGTCGTTGATTAATTTGATCAATTGTTTGGTCACAAACTGAATATCATTTGTAGCTGCTACTGCCGAAATGGTTGCTCCAGAAATGGCATCGATATTTTTGCCGGATTGGAGGCGTTCCTTTCCCTGATAACCTTCAAATTGCCTGAGCCACCACGCTGCTGAGATTTCCTGGCCGTGGGTTGCAGCATAATTGTAAACTTTCACAAATTTTACGGTAGCCTCTGTGTCAAACATAATATAGTAGTCAAAGTATTCGCTGTCAGCAGTTTGATTATTTACTGAAGGTGCATTACAGCCACCTGAACGGCAAGTAAAAACCCTTCCAATATAGGTATAGGCTGCTAACTTTTTGTTTTGCTCAACAGCATAAAAAGCACTGTTTGCGCTATGATCGTATGATGAAATTAACTTGAAATCTGGATTTTCAATGCCCATTTGTTTGCGAAGATCCCTGTTGAGCGATCGTGGTAATTCTGAGTCCTGCACTCCCGAAGGAGGCAGGATCAGTAAGTTTAGATTGAAAATGAACAGGATGATAAATTTCATAAGCTGCTACTTAAAACATGATACCAAATCCGGCATTGAAGGTAGTGGTGTACTTTTCGGCTGAAGCAGGTTTCACAAATTGCAGATCGGTTTTAAAAACAGCACCCTGCGTCATACGCCAGGTGATTCCTGTTGTAATGGCCTGAACTTCATTGGTCTTACTGGCTGGCAAATTGCCCTCCATACTGGCCTGTGTGTTGTAAGCCTCATAACGGATGAAAGGTATTAAACCGGCTTCCACCTTTTGATTGGAGCCCAATAGATCGTAGGCTGCTTCAATATAATAACCATTCAAAGCACTGCCTAAATCGCTGCCGGCAAATTGATTGTAATTGGCGGAATTGCTAATATCAGCATAGTAAAGCTGACCTCTGAATTGCCAGTTTCCCATTGTATAGCGGGCATCGGCGCCAATCATATTAATGCCAACAACGGAAGAATCTGCCTGTGAAACAGCAGTTGCATCATTTTTGTCGAGTTTATTGTAAAGCGTACTTTGTGTTTTACCAAAATAGCCTGACAAGCCGATGTTGAGGCCTTTGATGCCGTAGTATTCGATTTTCCCTGTCAGGTTTGGGCTGCTGATATACGATTCAGCTCCTTTTTGTCTTCCTGAGCGAAAACCATTGGCACCTGAGAGCTTTGCGCTCCCGTCATAACCATTAAAGCCATTCACCAGGTAAAGCTGATATTTTAACGAGGCTGGCAGGTAACTTCCTGTAATTCCAAAGCCGATTTCGCGCCAGGTTGTAGGCGCAACCTTGCCATCTATCAGCGGACGCTCAACGCCATTAAAAGTAGTAGGTTCATGATATTCGTTAATGATTCCCATCGGGATCAGCATCAAGCCTGCCCTGAATTGAATGAGCTGGTTGAGCCGGTATTGCAGAAAAGCCTGTTCGATATAAACCTCAGAAACATGTTCATATTCTATTTCGGCGACAAATTGAACTTTCTCACTGAAATTGTAGCCTAAAAGCATGACCAATCTGTGAACATCAAGTTTTCCATTGTACCGGGTATCTTTATCAAGGGTCTGATTATAATGCACCTCGCCATATCCTCCAATGGTTAGTTTGCTCTGTGCAGCCAATAAATTATCTGCACTATTTTGATATAAAACTTGCTGATTGGTTTGTGCTTGGAGAGTTCCGGCTAGCAGAATCAATAGTATGATTGAGATTTTGATTTTCATGAGTTAAATGTTTGGCTAATCGGGAACAAAGTTAAAAACCAGTATTGAGCACCTTAATACCTAAATAAGGGTATTTTTATTGTTAGAATCTTCACTGTTTGTTGAAAGATACCTGCTTAAATCTTCATAGGATAACACATAAATGCGTAATATTGAAGTTAAATTTTTAGCGGTGATAAACCTGATTCTTTACCTTTTACTTGCTTTAGTCGTATCATTTTTGTGTTCCATTTTGGAATCTGTTTTGTTGTCGGCCCCACAAGCTTATCTAAGAACCCGAGCCGAAGCCGGAGACAAAATTGCCACAGCTTTAGGAAAGATGAAGCAGGTAATCGACCGGCCCCTTTCGGCTATTTTATCCATGAATACGGTGGCGCATACCATTGGTGCCGCCGGTGTTGGGGCGCAAGCGGTTAAAGTTTTTGGTGAGGCCTATTTTGGTGTTATTTCTGCGATACTCACCATTTTGATATTAGTATTGACAGAGATAATTCCGAAAACCGTAGGAGCCAGTTATTGGAAAAATTTGCTGGGATTTACTTTCTATTCCATACGGATAATGATTGTAATCACCTGGCCCTTGGTATGGATCTCAGCATTTATAACGCGTCTCTTTTCCAAAAAGAGAAACGAAAAAACCATCAGTCGCGAGGAACTTGGACTTTTGGCCGACATTGGAATGCAGGAGGGCGTTTTAGGCGAACAGGAAAGTCGTATCATCAATAATATCATCAGCTTGCGAAAGGTCAAAATCTGGGATATCATGACGCCCAGGGTTGTGGTTGCAGCAGTGGAACAGGACACACGGATAGAGGATTTTGCCGAAATGGATGAGCTTAAGGCTTTTACCCGTATTCCAGTTTATTCGGGAAGTATTGAGAATGTTACCGGATATATTTTCAGGCAGGATGTTTTTGAGCTGTTGGCAGATGATAAGCACGGAACACTGGTTAAAGCCCTGAAGCGGGAAATCATTGTTGTTCCTGAATCTATCCCTGCATTAAGGGCATGGGACAGGATGATACAACAGCGCGAACATATTGCACTTGTGGTGGACGAATACGGCGGAACGGCCGGTATTATCACCATGGAAGATATCATCGAAACTTTACTGGGCTTTGAAATTATGGACGAAAAGGATAGCATCAGTGATATGCAGGAGTTTGCCAGAAATAAATATATCAGTCGTAGAGCGCGTAATGAAAAATCCTGAAAAGTTGATTACGATAATCTACCTGATTAACATCACCGTGCCCTTATCTTCCAGTGTTTTAGCTTCAGAATTTTTGTAACTGTATCGCCAGAGATAAACGCCTTGTGGAGCTTCATTTCCGTTCACTTTTCCGTCCCAGCCTTTGCTGAAATCTGTCGATTCGAAAAGTAGCCTTCCCCAGCGATCGTAGATTTGAAACAGATAGCCACCTGCTGGTGAAAAACGGGAAAGTGGTTTAAATAGTTGATTTTTAGTAATATTTGCCGAAGGCCGAAAAGCATTAGGCATAAAAAACGGACTATCGAAACCCACCCTTACCCTGTTGGAAGATGCGGTGATTTTGGCTCCGGTACTTTGATCTTCCGAAACTGCCTGCACAAAATAAATGATGCTGCCTGATTCATCACCATCGGCTATGGTGTTGTCGGTGTATTGGGTTTGTTGTGGTGAACCAATTTCGATGTAAGCATCGGTAGTTGTCTTTCTGAAAATGAGATAATGATCTGGTGTCCAGCCCTCATAGGCATTCCAGTTAAGTTCAACCTGCTCGTTATTAATCACTTCTGCTGTCAGGAAAATGCTTCTGTGTGCATTCTCGGCTGGGTCATCCGGGATGGAAAACTGACATTTATCCTCCAACACCAGGCTATACCAATAGGCCGTTTCATTAGTAGATACTGCTTCATCGGTGTAGTTAACATTTCCAGGATTTGTTTGGTTGAGATCGGTATAAAAACTCAAATCAACCGGGTTTTGACTGTTGGTTCTCCAGATGGATGAGCTATTGATGGTTGTAGAACCAGGTGCTGTGATTTCGCCGAAAATTTCTATTTCATTGTTTTCGTTTACACTCACGCTTTTAATTTTTGGAGGATCAGGCCGCTGATAAGCCGGTGTATTGCGTGATTGCAGATTTGAACCACTTGTTTGTCGTTCGCCGTTTATATCGTAAACAGCTTCTACTTTGTAGGTATAAGTTTGATCAGGATTGAGTTCTTGGTGGGTGTAGGCGTAAACTGGAGTTTGATGTGTTGAAGTGTTTTCGTAGGTTGAAATCGTTTCCACTTGCTCAAGATCATTTTGTGATAAGGTGGTAAGTAGCGTAAAACTGTTACCACCATCAGTGCTGAATAAGATTTTGTAGGAAACGGGATTAAAGGTGTCAAAAAAGCCTGTCCACTTGATTGTGTTTGTTAAATCGCACTCCTGATAGTCAATATCTTCATAGAGAAATACGGTTTGCATTTCTTCCGATTGTAAAGCCTGGCTTCCTTCAGTATAAATCTGATAAATTTGTTTTTGGGTGTTTGCCTGACTATTCTGATCAACATAAAATCTGTCAGAGGCATCTATTATTACTAAATCTGCATCAAATCCTTGGCCATCAGTATTAAGGTAGTTCCATCTTTGAATGGCGTAGCGGGTATTTTCATCTCCCGAAGGGATGTCCCACCTGATTTCAACGTGGCCATTTTCATCCACATCTGTGCTTAGTATTATTGGGTTTTGTGCATGAATACTACTTGGGATAATCCAATATAAAATGATTGATATTAAACCGATGACTTTTTGAATGGTCATTTCAGTGTTTTTGCTTTTCGTCACCTACAACAACTGTAACCATGCTTTCCGGATCGAGGTATTTTTGTGCTAAGTTAAGCAATTCTTCACTTGTCGTTTGCTGAATACGCTGGATGCTATTCAGATAGAACTGCATTCCTAAGCCCTGATCTCTTACCGATCTGAAGCGTTCGGCCTGATTATAAACACCATCCAAAGCCCTGAGATAACTTCCGTTGAGGTAGTTTTTTACCAGTTGTAGTTCTTCCTCCGGGATAGGTATTTCGCGCAGCTGTTTCAGTTCGTGTTTAATTTCTAAAATTGCATTTTGTGTCACAGTACTTCCGGTTTCGGTGCTGATCATAAAAACCGTGGCATGTCGCATGGGTACAACCTGCGAATTGATGCCGTAAGTGTAGCCTTTGTCTTCGCGGATATTGGCCATGAGCCGCGATCCGAAATAGCCACCCAGAACAGTATTGAGCAGCAAAAACGGGATATAGTCAGGATGACTTCGGAGCATGAGTGTTTTCCCCAGAACGATTGCAGATTGTAAGGAATTTTTGCGTAGAATATGGTGATAACCTGGTTTAAATGTTGCATTCATCTTAAACATATTCTTAACACCTTTGGCACGCCATTCAAAACCTACAAATTCATCGATCAAACTTTTAAGCTCTTCGTCAATTGGTCCTGCCAAAATAGCATAGGCTTGTTCGGGACAAATCTTTTCGTGATAGAATTTTACCAAATCGTCTCTTTTCAACTTGTCAAAATCGGCTGATTCAGCAATCTGACCATAAGGAGTGTTGGCTCCAAAAAGTAATTGATTAAAATGATTACGTGCCTGTTGTTTAGGTTTTTGGCTGTTGACCAAAAACGATTGTTTTTGTCTGCTGTTCAGCAAGTTAAAATCCCGATTTCGGAAGCTTGCTTCGGTGAGCATGCTTTTTATCATAGGCAGGAGTCGGTACAGGTTTTTGCGCATGGTGTATAGGCTGATCCAGGCAGTATCTTTGGTTGTTTGCAGATCGAGAAAGGCACCGTAATAATCAATTTTGGAAGAGATTTCGCCTCCGCTGAAACGGCTTGTCCCTTCGCGCAACATTTTGATGGTTGTGCTGGCTGTTAGTTTTTTATGTTGCCAGATGCTGCCTGCTTCAAGCACAATATCAAGGCGTGAAGCTTCGTGAATAGGGCTTGGAAAAAGATAGAGCGGCATATTGTTCGACAGCTTAATTGCTGTAGGTTCGCTCAGTTTCAGGCTGTCGGAGCTGATAATTTCAGGGGCTGTTTTTCTATCGGGGCTTTGTATTCTCATAAATCTGATTTCTGGCTTTCGTAAATTAAAGTGGAGCAGTTGGCCGGATTAAGGACTTCAGTTGCATTTTGTAAAACATGCTCAGGCCTTATTTTTTCGTACTCCTGCGTAATGGTATTGATGAGTTGTGGCATTGCGATATGCGCATAGTAAGCAAGATTCATGGCTTTGTTGAGTGCCGAAAGTGAGCCAAAGGAATTGGCTGAAATCACCCTGTTTTTAACTTTGCGTAATTCGTTTGCAGTTGGAGCCTTATGTCTCATCTTTTCGATTTCTGTTTCCAGGGCTCCTTCAGCTTCAGAAATGGTAACTTTTTCGTTGATTTTTCCGGTAACAATAAGCAATCCGGGATCAATATCGCCGGTTACAAAAGCATTGATTTCAGAAAAAAGTTGTTTCTGCCTTACAAGGGTTTTAAAAAGGCGGGATGACTGACCCGAACCAAGCAGATCAGAAATCAGATCGCTGGCGTAGAAATGTTTGTCAGTTCTTCCACACATATGATAGGCTTTGTAGATGGCTGTTTGGGGCACATCACGCTTTACCTCCATTCGGCGGGCCTGAGTTTGTTTTGGTTCTTCCGGAAGTTTTCTCTCGTAGTTTTCACCGGCCTCAATGGGCCCGAACCATTTTTTTGCCAGACGTTCCACTTCGCTGGTTTTTAGGTCTCCTGCAACTACCACAATGGCATTGTTTGGATTGTAAAACCTTTTATAAAAGTCCTTGACATCCTGCAAATGAGCTTGTTCTATATGACTGATTTCTTTTCCAATGGTATTCCATTGATAAGGATGGACTTTGTAGGCGAGCGGTTTTAGCAGCAGCCACACATCACCATAAGGCTGGTTGAGGTAGTTCTGACGAAATTCTTCTGTAACAACCTGCCGTTGAACTTCCAGACTTTTTTCGCTAAAAGCCAGGTTGAGCATCCGATCCGATTCGAGCCAGAAGGCCGTTTCAAGATTGTCTTTGGGGAGGGTGAGATAATAATTGGTGATATCGCTGTTAGTAAAGGCGTTGTTTTCGCCTCCGGCACGTTGCAGCGGTTCGTCGTACTTAGGGATGTTTACGGAGCCTCCAAACATCAGGTGTTCGAAAAGATGGGCAAAGCCGGTGCGATTTGGATTTTCATCGCGGGCTCCAACATCATAAAGTATATTCACTGCTGCCATGGGTGTGGTGGGATCGTGCAGTATATAAAAACGTAAACCGTTGTTTAATATGAAGTTATCGTATGTTACCATAAATAGAAGATGGTTATTTGTGTACAGCAAATTAGTTGCCCAGTAAGCAAACATTTGAATCGCAAATTTATTGTAAAAGGTAGCATTTGAGCTGTTTCTTTTCGCAGGCTATGGCGATTGCAGAGCGAAAGCAATAATCTTTGGATTATTTGTTTGGTAAGTATCTATTTTAATCCAGCCCATAGCTCCCCTGATCCTGAAAGCCAGAAAAGCGGGCTGGTTTTTTTCGAACCAGGGGCCATTCGAAAGCATGCTCACCGGATTTTCGCTCCAAAGTTTTTCGCCCCAAGTATTTGCCGGCCTCCACTGCAGTGTTTCATCAATAATTTGCCCTCCATTCAAGGTATCAACCCAATAAAAATTTGTTGTAGTTCCTAATCCAACATATACAGTTTCAGTTGTTGTAGCGGTTTCAAAAAACGAATCATGGCTATAAATATGGAACGAAGGAAAAGGATTGGGCATCTCTCCGTTGAGCAGATGAAGACTGTCAGGATTGAGCAAAACAAGGCGGAAAAACACATCAGCAAGTTGATCTTGATTTACATCCAATGAATCAATTGCATTACCATAAAGGTTTTGCTCATCCCAAATTAATTCGAACTCAAGCGGAGGATTAAAAGATTTGTAAACGGCTACATCTGTTGTGTCGCCTGCGATTAATGACTTTTTCTGAATGTTATCCTTGTTGCAGGAAAGCAAAAAGCCCGTGAAAATGAAAACCGCTAAAAATTGGAATGAGATTTTAACAGACATAAACTGAAATGATTTGTCAGATAATTAAAAGACAATTATTCAGTAGTTTACACCTATCATTATAATTCACAAAGTGCTTATTCCAGTTCGTTTTTCAGCTTATCGAGACCTGTTTGAAAGTCATCACCTACAATCTCTTCAAAATCCATGAACAATAACATCAGATTGGAAGGATAAGCCATATGGCCATTAAAACCCCACGCAACCCGGGTTTGCATACTGTCGATTGCTGTTGTTGTGATGTAGGCTTGTTGGGTCGACTCGAAAGGCTCCAGAAATCTCAATTCATAATCAATTCGTTTATCCTCCTCAATGCGAAGGATTTCCTGCTCGCCTGCTCCCACATTTTTCTTCTCACTTTTCCAGGCTGATACAAATCCGGGCTGTCCGTCCGTTCCGCGATACCATTTTTGCATTTCCGGATCCATCATAGCCCATTTACTGAAATTATCCTGATTTTTGAGGTATCTTACATAATCAAATACTTCAGCAATTGGCTTATTAATTATTACGTTTCTTTCAACTGAATAATTACGATCAACGAAAAGTGCAATCACCAGAAAAATCAAGATAATTGTAACAATTACGAGTATAATTTTTTTAAGTAGTTTCATCGCTTTTGATTTTTTAGATTACCACAAAGATTGTTTTTTTTTGTTTTAGTAATCCAGGAAAGCAAAAAAAATGTTCATATGAGTAAGATATTTCAGCTGACAGGCTATAACAATATGCAGTAAATCTGTGAAATAACCAGAAATTTCAATTCAAATTCAAGAGAAAATGCTCTTTTTGTATTGTGCTATTTCTTACGACATCATGGTAAAGGCGTAAATCAGGTATAAAAGTATTAAGAGCCCTGATTCCCAACGGTCCAGTTTTTTATTATTTCCGGTGAACATGGCCGCAAACAGCAAAACTGTGCCACCTATCAGAATATAAATATCAATATTGAATGTATTCTGATACTCTAATGGCCTGATTAAAGCACTGACAGGAAGTATGAAAAGCAGGTTAAAAATATTGGAGCCTATGATATTGCCAACAGCGATATCATTATTCTTTTTGAAAGCTGCCACCACAGAGGTCACCAGCTCGGGCAGTGAGGTGCCGGCAGCCACAATGGTTAGTCCAATGATTTTTTCGGATATCCCGAGCTGTTGTGCCAGTTCGGTTGCACTTTGAACAACAAGTTTTCCTCCAATGATCAATCCACTCAATCCGATTACGACAAGCAAAAAGCTTTTATTTAGTTTAAGTGTTTTACCCTCAGTCGATAGCATCGTTTCGTCACGTTTCAGCTGACTGAAAACATAATACAGGAATCCAACAAAAACAAGCAGCAAAAAGCCTGCTTCAATTCTTGAAACACCATGTGTTCCAAAGGGAATCCAGTTATTGGCAAGTGCCAGGATTAGCACGGCAGCAAAGAGCGAAAGTGGTATTTCTTTCCAAACGGTGCTCGACTGAACCTTTAAGGGGCTGATCAAGCCAGTGATTCCCAGAATCAGGAAAAGATTAAAATTATTGCTGCCAATCACATTGCCAAACACCAGATCGAAACTTTGTTCAAAGGCTGCAAAACCGTTTACCACCAGTTCGGGGGCCGAAGTGCCGAAAGCTACAATGGTGAGTCCAATAGCCAGATCGGAAACCTTGAAATGACGCGCTATTGCCGAAGCACCACTAACCAGCCAGTCAGCTCCTTTGATAAGCAATAGCAAGCCAAGCAAAAGCAGGATGATGGAGAGAAACATAAATGAGAATTTAGGGCAAAAATAAGCTAAGATTGCCTGAGCTGGACATCCTACTTAAAAGATTCGCAAATAAATCAGGGGAGTTGACAGAATTTCGACTTTTTTGATAGAAGGATTAAAATGTAATCCATTCATCTATTAGCTTTTACTTTTACGAAAATGCCTGATTCCAATTACGATTAGTCCCAGCAGGGCAAACAAGAGCAGTATCCTGTACATCAGCAATAAGCTGGCTTGATCATTGATCAGCTGATTCTTTTTTTCAAGTTCATCATCCAAAGATGCAATTTGCTCCTGGTTAGCATTTAGTTTGTATTTTAAAGTGGTCAGCTCTGTTCGCATCTCAGCATGTTTCTGATCGTAAAACTCAAACTCTTTGAAAAGGGATTCATAATCGCCTAAAGCTTTGTAGTTGTTTATTTTAGCTTCATTTATCAATACCTCATAAGAAGTTAAACCGAGAGATTTTGATACCTTTCGGGTGGTGTCGAGCATGCGGTTTGATTCCAGATACTGGCCATTATTTTGGTAAGCCATGCCCATATAATAGGAGGTTAGGGCTACACCTTCGCGATAACCAATAAACTGGCTGATATTGAGCGATTTAGTATAGTTTTCAAAGGCTTTTTCCATCTGATTTTTATCCCGATAGATATTGCCAATATTAGCCAAAACAATTGCCATTCCAAGCTGGTTGCCCAATTTCTCGCGCATTTCGAGTGATTTTTGATAGTATTCCAGGGCGAGGGTGGTGTCGTTGAGGTGCTGATAATAAATCTTTCCAATATTATTATAGGCCCGGCCAAGCTCCACAAGATCTTTTTTTTGTTCAAAAACCTCTTTTGCCTTCAGTTGCATTTCGAGGGCAAGATCATTTTTATCCCATTGCCAGTAAACCAGCCCGATATTCATAAGCATCTTGGCAAAGCGAAGCGAATCCTTGGTTTCTTCGTAAACACTCATAGCTTTCTGATAACTTTCGAGTGCCTGTTGATAATCGCCAGTCGTAAAATACACAGTGGCTCTGTTGGCAGCTGCTGCAGCTTCCTGATCTTTTAGCTCATGTTCGAATGCCAGTTCCAGAGCCTGATCAAAATAGCTGATTGACGCTTCATAATCAGACAGATTTTTATACACCAGTCCCATATTGATGTAGGTTCGTGCCAGCTCGGTATAGTTTTTTGTCGATTTCAAGGCTTTTTCTGCCCGTTTCATATAATCCAGTGCCATTTCGTAATCGCCTGAAATAGAAGATGTCTTTCCCATCGAGAGCAGGATTATTCCTTTCATATTATCCAGTCCCTGTTGTTTGGCATAAGCTTCGGCACTGCTATCGGCTTCCATACTTTTTTCAACAGAAATTTTTCGGTAAATCTCCGAAAGACGTATAAGTGTTTCTATCCGTTCGCGACCATTTTGTTTCCCAATGAGTTGTGTAAGACTGTCAATTTGAGCAGGCTGTACGTCAGCATAAGTATTACCACAACTGAGCAACAGTAGTATAACGAAAGCAAGATGTTTCAACATTCTCCAAATTTGGAGTAAAAGTATTAATTACTAGCCATAAATCAAACTAATTACTTAATGATTATTATTAAGATTTCATTTTAGTGAGAATTACAATAATAGGAGGCCTGACTTTTGGAAGAGGATTTGCTATGTTTGAGGCAAACAGCCTTTTTTTAAAAGCGGCCTTCCGGCCTTGATTAAAACCCAAACCCCAAATCACAAGCAAGCTTGCGGTTTTGACGGGGGATTAGCTTCGCTGAACCCTTTTGGGGGAGGCAAACAGCCTTTTTTTAAAAGCGGCCTTCCGGCCTTGATTAAAACCCAAACCCCAAATTCACAAGCAAGCTTG
>Ga0334895_1000051_pt1 | contig 204589 bp, 197 predicted proteins | sample GraSluR3_MG_7_FD_207229 | JGI IMG/M metagenome (GOLD analysis project Ga0334895, IMG submission 207229) | Sludge microbial communities from methane-producing bioreactor in Wageningen University, Netherlands - Granular Sludge_31_05-R3 | ecosystem: Engineered > Bioreactor > Anaerobic >... | reverse complement strand
GAGTGCGTGGTCTTGTGGAAGATTGTGCTCTGGGACTTTTCCTTTCCTGTATTTATTGACAGTATACAGGTCAGTTCTGTGTCACGCAAGCAGAACAGGTTTTTGTTGTTTCAAGCGGTCAATAACATTATCACCATGTCAAAGATGTACTTATATTTTGTATTCAATATCGTTTCATTTATATCGTCAAAAATATTTTCACCAAACAACTCTAACAGTATTTTATTGAACTCATCTGTCATTTCAAAAGTAGGCGATTCAAAATCAAGTGTAACACTTAATTCTAAATATTGATTTTCTACTAATGTCTCTTGAAAATTTTTGAAAAATTTTAATTCAGACTCCGAATTACCAAAAAAATTTTTAAGTGCATTATAAGAACCTTTATAATTAGTGGACTTTGCTGCATACAACATTGGAAAACTATAAGCTATATACTCATAGCATCTATACAAATGTACAAAAGCAGCTATGTGAGCGCCACATTCTCTTTGAAAAACAAAATTTGAAATTTCAAAAAGAATACTACTAAAAAGAGACGTATTCTGTCTATTGCGAGCAAAATATCTATCTGCAAGTTCCTCATTACCCTCAATACCAAGTTGATTATCAAAAATCGTTCTCTTGCTAACTCGTATTACATTTGAAATACCAATGCGAGAATAGTTTTTTCGAACTGAAACTACTTTCTGATCATATTTCCTCTGTATGTCAATAGAACCAATTAATATCCTAAATAATATAATTTCTTTAGATGGGTTATCTAATTTCAAAAAATTCGGAAGTGTATTTAATCTTCTTGAATTTAATACTTCTCTATAATGAAAGCAACTTGTATCATACCCCATAGGCTATATCTCCATGGAAATCAAATCTGTAAGTTCTATTTCATCTAGTTGATTTGAACTATTAAAATTTTCGATAAAATATTTCACTGCTTTACGTCTTGCCGTTCCAACTTTAACCTTTGATACGTTTATATAAGAAAACGCCAACTCAAATTTTTCAATTGCTATCTTCATTTCCTCAACAGTTACATTTAAAATAGTATCTGAAGATTTTATAAATGCAACGGCAAATCCAATTAAATTATTACTATTTGTAAACCATTTGTTTAAATCTGGTTCTGTAACGTAATATTCAACAGACTTTATTACATCACTAAATGTAATATCTCTTTTGGTGATACCTGAATCCATAATTCGCATAGAGATAAGTTCATCCATCTTGGACTCTATTATCTTTTTATTATCTATATTAATTGAATTACTAATGAACGCTAAATATGCTTGAACTATATCACTCTTATTGAATGCACCTTTTATACTTTTCTTACCTTTTTCCTTTTCAGTTTGTATCTCCAAGTTTAATGAATTGAAATCATATATATTATTTGTAATTATTTCTACCTGATGCCTTGCGGACATTGGTTTTTGCCCATTGTTTAATGTAATCATACGGTATAACAATTTATCCATTGAACCGCAGACAATCAAATTAATGTATAGCGGTCTTGTCAAATCAAGGCCATCTATTCCAATTCTTCGCATAGTATTAAGCCTTTGTATTCCATCTAATACAAAAGCATCATTGAATTCTTCAGTTAACTCATCGTCACCCATCTCTTGGTATTTATTCATATCTGCTTCACCGATTAACGCAATTGTTAAGGGCGGAATAATACAGCCATCTATAAGGTCTCTTTCAAGCTTTTGATAAAATGAAGGTCTTAATGTATTTCTTTGCTGATCAAATTTATCTAATAATGATATCAAGTGATTAAAAGCAAACTGATAATCTGTCTTTATTGTCAGATAAACGCTATCAATTACATTATCATATTGTATGTCTAATACTTTCATACATACCCTCCTAAATTTACTTTTTTTTATTATAACACATTATCAAACCTCTCAAATCTTTTTTCATAACTTTCCGTCAAAACAACGACAATTTCTTCGACATAATCTCACACTACCTTAAACTAAATAGAATTACATCGTTTACGATGCAGTTGTAAGGCGTCAAGTAAAATATACCATTTTTCGCCAGAAAGTATACCACTTTTTAGCATAGCTTAATCTGTTGATTATTGTTACTGTTCCAAAATGGTTTTTCTGTGTTTTAGTCGGTAACCATCTCCTGACATATTAAATATTTCACACTTGAACACTAGGCGATCAAGTATTGCCGTTGTAATGACTTCGTCACCTAAGAATCCGGCCCATTCACTGAATCCTTTGTTTGATGTAATAATGATTGATGTTTTCTCATGCATGGCACTGACAAATGTGAAAAATAAGTTTGCTTCTGCATTTGATACCGGTAAGAATCCCACCTCATCGATAACGACGAGATGAGCTTTCTTATAGTAGTTGATTCTACGCTTGGATGCTGGTGATATCTCAGCTGTTTTCAGCTGCTTTATCAGTTCGTTTAAGGTGACAAAAGACACACTATATCCTTTATCCAAGGCTTCATATGCAAGTGCAGTAGCAAGGTGGGGTTTTTCCTACTGAAGGCGGTCCCAAAAACATGATATTGTAAGCATCGTCAATCCATGAACAATCAGAAAGACGAAGCATTTGTTCCTTGGTAATACTGCGTTGAAAACCGAAATCAAAGTCCTTGATCGTTTTTCTAGGTGGAAGAAAAGAGCGTTTTATTCGAAGTTCTGTAGCTCTTTCTTCTCGTAGTCGTAGCTGCTCTTTCAGATATATTTCAACGCTTTCTAAAGGTGTTAATCCCTCTTTGAAGAGCGCGTTATAATTAAGTTGTTTAAGCCTAAGAGCCGTTGTTAATTGCTCTACAGATTGTAATTGTTTATTCATGTGCATCACCTCCAGCTATATCGTATTCAACAAGGTTACGCTTTTGAGTAGTGACATTCATAACTTCTGGGTTACACACTGGTTTGTAGTCAGGTTCAATGCCTAGATTAGTACACATATCAAGGTTATATTGGTGCATATATTTACATGCATTGCGAATATCATTCATACTGTAGAGTTCATTAATACCGCAGTAAGCAATAGCTTCATCAAGGGTTCCCATATCCTATTCACCAATCAGCTCTTTGAGTATGGACAGTTGATCCCTATAATATCTAGATTTAAGTTCTCTGACTTTTTTTAGATGATGTTTCCAATCAGTTAAAAAGTCGCTTTCTTCCAGAGCTACTAAAAGTTCTTCTTCCAGTTTATCTAAAGAAGAATCCTTGTTTCTTCGATGTTCAGTGAGCTTAATCAGCTGACCTTTTGACGGATTGATTTTATGTTCGGCAATGATGTAGTCATAAAATTCGTTGTGAATAATTAATGCCTTATCATCTATGGTTATACCGACTTCTTTGTGCTTGTTATAGGTGCCAAGTGGTAAAGAATATCGATTGCTTTCATAAAGAATAGTGTTGTCTTTTCGGACTTTTCGGCTTATACTTGTACCACAGAAATCTTTTTCTGTGGAGAGTATCGGTCTTAGGTGTTCGCGTTCGACTTCAAACACTGTAGCCGGTACTTTTTTTGTTGTTTTATGGACTTTACCATTTCCTGTTCTATCTAGCCAAGCTAAGAAAGAACGGTTTAAATCATCAGGTTCCATGTAAGTTCGGTGTGGCAGGTAGTTTCGCTTCACATATTTAACTACATTTTCCACTTGACCTTTTGACTCCGGATCTGCTTTACGACATACCCAGATATCTAGTTTATGCTGTATCTTATACTGCTCAAACTCGTAGGTATATATGATGTCACCTTCGGTTTCACTAACAACAATAATACTGTCCTGGTCAACAACGATTTCCTTACTTGTCCCACCAAAGTATTGGAACATCAGATTCATACCATGGATTAAATCTTGAGTGGTGAAGGGTTTATCTTGGAAGTAACCAAACTTGTATCTAGAATGGGCTAGAACGGCAGCTAAGAAATATACTCTCTTAGAACCTTTTCGGTTTGCTAGTGGCATATTCTTGACACCAAAGTCTAATTGCATTTGATGTCCCATCGGGAACTCGTCCATGGCTTCGTAATCTCTAGGATAAGCAGTTTTAGGAAGAGTATATTCTTCTCGTAAAGCTTTGACATAACGGCTTACACTGCGTTCCGAAATGTCAGGGTCGTAATGTTCTAGTAACCAATCATAAACTTGTGCAGATGTCATACTTGGGAAGTCTCTGAGCCATTCAAGAATAATTGGTTTATATTCGTCTAGGCTACTCAACTTCCTAATAGATTCTGCGGTTTCCATGTATTCTTCAAGGGTCATGTCTCGATACTTTTTAGCGGTGTCGCGACTGATTTTAAGAATACTTGCTGTTTGACGGATTGAAAATCCTTTGCGTTGTAGATCTTTGATTTCGCTATACATTTTTAGCTCCTTCATCTGTAGTATTTTGTCCTTTCTGACTATTTGTTACATCAGAAAGTTTATCATAACAACAGATTAAGGTGGACTAGTTTCTGGCGAAAATCGGACTAATTCTTGTGGCGGTAAATGGCCTACTTTATTTTACCACCCACAGCAGTTCTTATTTTCCCATGAAAACCAAATAAAATCAATTCTCAAAGACAATATGTATCGGAGAGACGGGGATTCGAACCCCGAATCCGTTTGAGACGAATAATGCTTTTTGAGAGTTTCTCTTGGGAGGCTTTCCGCTTTGTGAGTTTGATCTTTGGAGAATTTGGTTAGGACTTCCATGGAGAAGTATCATTCAATCTTTTTTTATAAGGTACTATTATAAGAGATCCCGACAGTTTTACGACATTTTATATAAAAACACATCCCATAATTCTTTATTGGATTACTCAACACAATATAATCATTTTGATATGTTTCCTTACACACTCTAGCTCGAGTTTATGGTAAATACATCTTTGCCTTTGATCGTATTTTAGAACATATCAAGTGATTTAAGTTTCTCTATTTCGATTGAATTGATATACTGCAAGAATATTTAATGAACTACAGGGATTTCTCCTTCTAGGCATATAGTAATGCAAATAACTTAATCTCTTTTGTATTATAGCAATTTATAAGACTTCACCATCACATCAAGCTTAATACATAAAATACTTTTGAGATCATTAATATGAAAAATTTATGAAATCTCTACTAAATCGATTGGGTTAAGACACACATGGAAATTGCTTTAAACTGATCGTCTACTTTTCTTTAAAATTAAACCTCGAACTTTTATGTTAAGCTACAAATTATATACTCTACCGACTACACTTTAGCCACAAATTATCATTGCCTAAATTAATATTCTCCTACTTGGATGTGTTGTTTCCTACGAAACATTTTTTTCTTGTATTATTTTATATTTTCTAATATTATTATTTTTGTAACCCAAAAAAAGAGAAGAAACCTCGCACCTACCACAGCACACATTTCTTCTCTCTGTCTCATGTTCTCTTGCGAAACCACCAACAAAATTATGATACGTGTATTTTATGCTTTTGGCAAGTCTTTATTTAATAAAACTACAGATTTAATACTTTTCACCCATGCTTCTGAATCTTTTTCTTTAGCTGATTTTGTCTGCCCTAAATGTGGGCGCAAACACGACGTTTCCTTCATTAACTCCTATTCTAGGCACCTTATTTCCCTCGATTCCGCTCATAGCATCCTCAATCACTCGATTCACGTCAAACAGGTCCAATGTGCTTCCTGTGGCTCCATTCACGCCATCTTACCGGATTGTCTGATTCCCCACTCTTCCTATTCTTTATCTTTCATTCTGTCCGTTCCGGGATACCAATGGAGGTAAAACCACCATGTTCAAGAGCGAATCTACTATCTGTACAAAGAGAAACGCAAACCGCTCATCATCGCTATCGATGAGGCACAGTACTTGAATTCAGGTATACTCAAAGATCTAAAGACGCTCATGAATCACGGCTATGATTCGCTAAACTGTTTCTCTCTAATCCTTGCCGGCTAACCACATTTAAACCATACGTTAGAAAAGCCAATCCATGAGGCCTTAAAACAACGTATCTCTGTCCATTACAACTACCAGGGACTTGATGACTCCGAAGTCACCGGTTACATTCATCAGAAGCTCTCCGTTGCCGGTGGTGCGCCTTCTATTATTGATGATGCGGCAATTAGTGCGGCTTACAGTTACAGTCGTGGCAACCCACGATTGATTGATAATATCATGAGCTATGCTTTGAATCTTGTTGCTCAAAAACAGAAAACGGTCATTGATGCAGATGTGATGATAGCTTCTATTGATGCCGGGTCTTTATACTAAGTTTTTTCAGGCTATGACATCCGTCATAGCCTGATCTATTTTATGAAGAAATTCATCCATTATATCAACCTACAACAGGGTGTCGTTTTACAGAATATAAAATGTTGTGCCGATTTTTCCGTGTCGCTTTGGTTAGACTTATATCGAAAACATCATGTAGTTCATGCCGAAAGCAAAGTGTCGTCTAACACTTTTAGCGATATTCCATTCTTAACTAAACCACTAATGAATACTAATTTTAATCCAAATCATTCAATGCTTCTTTCAGACAATTAATCTTTTTATAGCGCCCCTTTAACTCCTCTAAGTATGGTTCAGTATTAAAATCATCATTTTCATAGATTCCGGTTGTTACAACATAATTTTCACCTATCCCTGCTTCCACACCTGCTTTGATATCACTCATCCTATCTCCAATTAATATCGACTTCTCCGCATCAATTGTAAGTTCTTTTATAGCCCTTTCAATCATACCTGTATTCGGTTTATGGCATCTACAACCTTCATCACTCCTATGAGGACAGTAATAAATTGCATCAATTTCACATCCATTCTTTTTAAGTTCCTTTAATAAATGCATATTAAATTTGTGCATTTTTTTAACTGTGTAACTCCCCTTACCTATACCGCTTTGATTTGTTATAATAACAATGTGATATCCGTTATTCTGATATTCTTTAATTGTATCAATAGTATCTTCGAAAAACTCTAAATCTTTAACTTCCCTTGTCATCACTTTATCAACGTGAATAGTCCCATCACGATCAAAAAATACTGCTTTCTTCACCTTTTTATCTACTGCCTTTGTATTTAAATAGTCTACACTTGAATAATTTTCTAACTCCATTTTATGTGGTTTCCTTTCAAAAGAATAATAAACATAATATGATATCAACATAAAAAATAACGTTGCCAATACAGATACTATAGTATGTATCAAATCAATATGTCCAACATTGTCAATAACCTTACTCCCAAAAATACCAAAACTCAATATAGGAACAAGAAACATTGCTCTAACAAAAAAAGATTTGCGAATCCCTGGCAATTTAACTTTATGTATTGATCTATCATACTTACAGTAATTTTCCCAGAATAGATCTGGATGTTCTTCCTCTTTTATTTCCTTAGCTATTTCATTCTCGATTTTCTCTCTTATGAAATAAGACAACCTTTCATGAACACTATAACTACTCATAATTTGAGTAGAATAAAATAATGTTACTACTGGAATCAGAAAAACCAAGTATGGTGCATAATCAGAATCCGACGTCATAATTATACTTAATAATGCCCCTATTGCAATAACGAATTGGATTCCAAATGAATCCCGTTGCCTAATTCTCATTTTTAATTCATCTCGTAATTCGAGATTCGTTGATAAAAGATATTCGAATTTCTTTTCTTTTCTATCCATACTTCTCCTCTCTCCATACATACATGTATTATACACATATCCCTAAAACTAGACAATACCATTTATATAACTATGCCTATATACTATACATAAAATATCGTTTTTATGAAGACTACACGAAAGCCAAATTTTGCGCTATTATGCATCGACTTCATTTTGATAATTATTCACAATAAATCTTGCTCTTTCATATAGCTCATCAAACGTAATAATCTCTATATGATTTTGATTTTTTCTATACAGTTCGAACGCTCATAACTTACTATTATTAACACCGTGTTCATTCATAGTCAAGCCCTAAATTGTGTTTAAATTCCCTCGGGTTATTTTTATATCTATGTGGAGTAGCGTATATGCCGCGTCATCCTTGCTTGTTTTTTGATTGTTTATATATGCAAAGTAGTCATCCATGTCCAGATACTTTCTACCGGATGACCATTTTTCGTCTTGCTCGATTAGGAGAGCACCGATTAATCAAATGGCAGAGGCTTTATTCACTTGCTCACCCGTAAACGGGTCTATATATTCTTTCAAACTAATTTGGTCGGCTATGTTATCTTCGTATAGTTGTGTTCGAATATATTCTGCAATTTTCTTTGTGTTCTTTTCTACAGTATCCACATAATATCCTCGGCACCAAAAGTGGCGACTTCCATACTTATACTTCAAGTTGGAATGTCTATCGAATATTATTAAAGAACTTTTTTCTTTTAAATACCCCATTATTTGTGACACACTGTATTTCGGTGGAATCCTTACCAACGTATGTACATGATCTTTACATAGCTCCGCTTCTAGAATCTCTATTCCTTTTCGTTCGCAAAGTTCTCTCAAAATTTCACCTATGTCTTTTATTAATTTCCCATATATTACTTGACGTCTATATTTTGGTGCAAATACAACATGATACTTACACTCCCATCTAGTATGTGATAAACTATTCTTGTCCATTGGACACCTCCTCTGATATTTTGATGCGGTCGGCAAACCAACATCATTATATCATCGGAGGTTTTTTGCTTGAAGTTAAAGCTAATCTTCCTCCACCCGTATAGAAAGTGGTTTTTTTGATTTATTCATTTCGTTCAAAAATCACGCAAAAGCGTGCAAAAAAATCCACCATCATCCCTTATCAGAACTTGGTGGATTTGGATGCTGGAGGTGAGGGGAATCGAACCCCTGTCCGAAAACCCGTCCATTAGGCTTCTTCCATTATAGTTGGTCTTTTGACATTCCCTCTACGATACGCCGTCCAACAGGCTTATCGCTTTAGTAGCTTCATGATTTCTTTTGCTAACTCAAAGCTTTGTTAGAAAAGTGCCTCGCCTAAATGGCGCCAAGACTCTAAGCAGCGAGATACTTAGAAATGACGCGCAGCCCTTAGGCTGCGAATGCTAAATTATTATCTTCAGCGTTTAAAATTTTTCCAGCTTGATGACGCAGACGCCGGAACTGCGAATGGCTTCCCTAACTTCAAAATCCCCGTCGAAACCAGTACACCCCCGTACTGGCAAGCTTTTTACCCAAAAGATTTAATAAAGATTTTTCACTTTAAAGTCTTTTTCGGCAGCTCTTCGTTGATCTTTTTTTGCAATTTCTTCACGTTTGTCGTAAATTTTCTTACCTTTACATAAGCCGATTTCAATTTTCATTAGACTACCTTTTAGATATGCCTTTAAGGGCATTAAGGTATAACCTTTGGTTGCAATAGCACCTTCGAGTTTGTTAATCTCATATCGGTTAAGTAATAACTTACGTTCACGTAATGGATCTTTGTTAAAGATATTTCCTTTTTCATAAGGAGTTATATGCATGCCTTGAATGTAAACTTCACTATTGCGAATACGAACATAACTCTCTTTTATAGAGGCTTTTCCTTGTCGCATGGATTTCACTTCAGTTCCTGCAAGAACGATACCAGCCTCAAATTTTTCTTCAACAAAATAGTCATGATATGCTTTTTTGTTTTGTGCAACTAACTTATATGCATCTTTTGATTTAGCCAATACGTTCACCACCTTATCTATCCTTACGTGTTTGAACACGTGCATTTTATTATATCATACTCCCAATAAAATGCAAGTGTTCTGATATTACAGTTATATTACTACTTTTTACTGTTTTTATTCCTCATCATCGATATCTTCATAGATAACACCAAAATCTATGGTTCGCATCCGTTTATCAACGGATAAGACTTCAACAGTTATTGATTCACCTAAACGGAATATTCGTCCGTTACGTTCACCAATGAGGGTCATGTGTTTTTCATCATAATTATAGTAATCGTCCGTTAATCGATTCATTGGAATCAGACCTTCAATGGTATTAGGTAATTCCACATAAATACCCCAATTCGTTAAGCCACTAATAACCCCTTTATACATTTGGCCAATTTTATCTTCCATGTACTCTGCTTTTTTGAATTTAGCAACTTCTCGTTCGACTTCTTCTGCACGTCGTTCTAATCTTGACGTATCAGCCGCTACCTTGTCCATAATGTCTTCATAGTATTCATACCGTTGATCATTTAATCGTCCGTTAATGACATCTTTGATAATACGATGAATTTGTAGGTCCGGATAGCGACGTATGGGCGACGTAAAGTGTGTATAATAATCTGTCGCCAGACCGAAGTGCCCATCACTAGTTGTGGTATATTTTGCTTGCTTCATGGAACGCAATGCCAAACGACTGATAATAGTTTCTTGCTCACTACCTTCAATCTCAACTAAAAGCTTTTGAATTTCTTTTGGATGGGGTTCCAGTTCTTTTCCTTTTAACTTGTATCCATAGTTTCGAATGAATTCCGTTAGATTACGTATCTTTTCCGGATCCGGATCTTCATGACTTCGATATAAAAACGGAATTTCTTGCCAATGAAATTCTTCTGCAATAGTTTCGTTTGCCAATAGCATGAATTCTTCAATGACTTTTGTTGCTACGCTACGTTCATAGGCATATATATCAATAATTCGGCCTTGATCATCAAGCTTAAACTTTGCTTCTGGGAAATCAAACTCAATGGATCCCCGCTGTCGACGACGTTCTTTTAAAATACTCTGAAGGTCTTCCATCGTTTTAAACATATCCATTTGCTCATGATAACGTTTCATCAGTTCCTCGTCATGATCAACAAGTATTTGCTTAACATCATCGTAATTCATACGTTCATTAATATTTAAAATTGACTCTACGACACGATGTTTTCTCACTTTTCCCTTCATATCAATTTCCATGATACAACTTAAAGCAAAGCGGTCTTCGCCGGCATTTAAAGAGCATATTCCATTAGACAAACGATGTGGCAACATCGGAATAACCCGATCAACAAGATATACACTAGTACCACGAGATAATGCTTCTTGATTAAGTGCAGTCCCTTCACGAACATAGTGGGTAACATCTGCTATATGAACACCAAGTTCAAAGCCATTGGATATTTTCTTTAATGTTATGGCATCATCTAAGTCTTTTGCATCTTTGCCATCAATCGTTACTGTCATCTCACCACGAATGTCTTCTCGATGGCTTTCTTCATGAAGCATCTCTTCTGTGATTTTATCCGGAACCAACTTGACTTCTTCCATGACCTCTTCAGGAAAATCAACCGGAATGCCATAAGCAAGTATAATCGACTTAATCTCTGTCTCAGGATCATTGATATGCCCTATAATGGATATAATAACCCCTTCTGGGTTCTTACCCTCACCACCCCAGTTTAATATCTTTACAACGACTTTATGGCCATTGACCGCTCCGTTGGTTTTTCCATTTTGAATAAAAATATCTTTGTTTAATTTTTTATGATCCGGTACAACAAATCCAAAATTTTGACTTTTTTGGAAGGTTCCAATAACCGTATCAATACCGCGTTTTAAAACTTGTACGATTTCACCTTCTTCTCGGCGATCTCCTGATTTTTCTGTTTTTATGTTAACAGAAACAGTATCTCCATGAAAAGCATCTTTTGTGTAGTCTGCCGGTATGAATATATCATCTTCTCGGTCTTCAACTTCAACGAAGCCAAAGCCTTTTTGATGGGATACAAACGTCCCTACAATATAGTTTGAATCTTCATTAAGAATATACTTTTTTTTGTTGGTAAGTATAAGCTTACCTTCTGTCACTAAGTCTTTTAATAAGGCTTCGAGTTCTTCAACCTCTTCATTTTCCAGTCCTAATAAAATTTTAAATCCTTTTAATTTTAATGGTTTATATTCTTTGCTTGAAATAATATCCATTAATACTTTTTTTCTTTCTTTGTTCATGCACTCACTCCTCTATTCACTATATGTATGAAAGGGCACTTTAAAAGTGCCCTTTCATGTTTAATTCTAAGTATTTTATACCTAAATGACATCCGGCAATAATACAAAAGAGTCAACTTCGATAACTTCAACAGTTTCTAATCCAACTGCATTCTTTGCATAAATAGCATAAAATCCATTTTCAGTCACTTCCATTTTTTCAAGAAGAACAACATCATCCTCTTCTGAATCATCTTCAAATGGACTGTCATCATCTGCCATCAACGGATTATTTGACGAAGCCTTTGCTCCTTTAAAATCATCCGCTGTTGCTGTTTCTCGACCATTTGCTAATTTTTTATATGCTGTTTCTACGATATCAACTTTAATACCATCAAATTTTGCATGTACCGTTATTGCTGGTTCATTTCCTTCGGATTCGTCACCTGAAACGATAACCATATCTTCATCAAACTCTGTAGTAATAATTGGCGGTTCATTAAACAACTCTTTGGCTTCAATAGGAAGCTCAGAAAAACTTAATTTTCGGAAATTTTGTTCAGTATCTACATACGTTACAAAAGAAGATTCATCGTCGCCGAAGATATAATTTCCAGGTTCTTCGATTTCAACTTCAATACTAAATTCAATTGGAACAGCTTCATACATATTTGTTTCTGTATTTAATGTATATTGAATGGTTCCAAACTCTCTAGAAATCATTTGCCCATTTTGCGCAAGCCCCTCTGTTACAGAAATGACTTTTACATTAGCAGGTAAAGTTTCTTCGAATTGCAAAGAATCTAGTGACATTGATGATGTTATATCACTAGCAATTTGATCATAAACATTTTCCATGTCAGTCGCTGACAACGCTTGATAATATTGGGCATCCGCATCATTTGCCAAATTATCTAATACATTACTACTTGCATCAGAAGAAAAAGCAATGTAATGGGGTTTGATATTGCTTTTTTTAATTATTTCAGATATTTCTTTGGCATAGGAATATCCATAATTTCCGTAGTCGTTTCCATAAGAAGCAAAATATCTTTGAGTCTCTCCATCATTCAATTTGTAACTCGGACTTTGATTGATACTTCTTACATAGTCAAAACTATTATAGTACATGCCAACTGCCTGACTCGACCATAAAGTTTTTGTGTACTCAAGCGGATTTGATACGCTAAAAGCCGTTGGCTCTCCATCTGTCATAAGAACAATATGTTTATCTGCTTGGCTACCATTGCTCAATGCATGATAAGCTAATCTCAGCCCATCACCAGTGTTTGTACCACCATTTGCGTATAGACCACTGATTTTACTTCTAACGGATTCTTTATCCGACGTCAAGTCAATATCGACATCTGCTTTAGAATCAAATGTAACTAAAGCGATTTTCGTGTTCGAATATGCGCTAAATTTATCGATAAAACTTTTAGCTGAATTTTGGGCTATATTTAGTCTTTCCTTGCTATTATCACCTGTTCCATCAAGAGAATAATTCATACTTCCAGACGTATCAAAAACAAGAATTATTTCTCGTTCGGGATTTTCATCAGCCAAATTGGTAGCCTCAATTGGCTTAAAAGTAATACTATAATCTAATTTAAGACGATTTTCTTCTGGGTTACTTGATAACTCAAAGCTTGTTCGATCTGATGATCGGGATAATTTCAGATAACTATCTTCCCCTTCAACAAATGCTTCAGCAAGTAATCTTACTTCATCAAAATATTTATGTCCAAAAGAACCATCCAAATCAATGTAATAGATTCCTGCATTGCTTGTAGACAATATATATTCTCCAGCTTCCGTTACACGAACCTTAACCTGAAAATTGAGTTTAGGCGCTTCATAATAACCTGTCGATTCATTTAACGTATACTCTACACGTGACCAAGTTCCTCGTATGACATTATTATTGACTTCAAATCCATCCGGAAGCTCTACGACTTCTATTCCATTTGGTAATTCTTCTTCAAACACAAGATCATTTAAGCTTGCTTCAACACTTATTTCTTGGGCAATTTCTTCATAGACAGCATTGATATCCTCCGCTGTTAATGCTTGATAATAAGATCCTCCCATTGAAGTCATAATTTCTCGCAATTTATTACCAGCTGCAAGATCTGAAAAAGCAATACCATAATTTACCGTTGATGTATTGGCCACAAGGCTACTAGCTATTAAATTAGCATATTCTAAACCTTTGGTATAATGATTACCATTATTATGATTTATAACACTTCCTGAACGCGTTTGATACTCACCGTTATTTTCGTAGCTGTAAAATGTCGGTTCACCATCTGTCATTAAAACAACATATTGATCCGCATCTGCATTTCCGTTTTCTTTCAAAAGATAATGTGTTTGTCGTAATGCATCTCCAATATTTGTACCGCCATTTGCATCAAAGTCGTCAATCTTGTTTTTTAGACGATTCAAATTCGTGTTATTTAGATCGAAAAGGTTTGAATTATTTCTATTATATACATCTGCTACATACGAATAATTTATTAAAGACACTTTTACATGATCTAATTCTGATAGTTGATCTAAAAATTTTTTTGCCGCCTCCTGAGTAATATCTAGTCGTGAGTCTTCATTCCGACTTGGGTTATTGCCTTCAAGATTCCAAGCCATACTTCCTGAAGTATCAATAATTAGTACAATTTCTTTGGGTTTTCGCTGTCCTTCAATCTTTGCTCTCTCAATAGGATCGAAATCAACCGAATAATTCAACAAAATTTCATTGCCTGCTGTAAATTCTTCATCGAACATAAAGCTTGTTTTGTTTGCCTCACGATGCGTTGATACATCAGCTTTAAAATCAAAAGTTTTTGCTTGGACTAGAGGTTTTGATATCCACGATGAACTTAGAATAATTGTTAATGTTATAATATACGCCAACACTTGTTTTGAAATTTTTTTCATTTTAATCCCTCCCTATTTTAATCTATACTCATATCTGAACTCTATATAATCCGTTTCGTCTTCTTCATAAGCACTCCCAAAGATTGACTCAAATGCATTGAGTTCACGATAAAAACTTCCACCTTCATTTTCAAGTTTTTTTTGTTCTCGTATGATTTCATAAGAAATATTAGGATTATCATTCATCTTTAATGTTATGGTTAAAAAGTGGTCTAAAACTGAAGAGTCTTCACCCTTTTCATAGATAACTCTTATGGATTGAAACGTATCAAATGAGCTTAAACTTAGACTACTATTTTCGTCCATATTTAAAGAAATATGATTGGTATCTAATTCTTCTATTATAGAATCATTCGAATCAATTAACTCATTATAAATCATTGTTGTAATCTGCTTATCAAATTTTTTAGAAAACACATTGAACACTGTTGAGCTTTCATAAATAGCTTCACCCGTTTCCTCATCATACCCAGTCAATATCTTCACTGGCTCAAACATTTCATCCCGTAACAAGGCATTTTCCTTTGCTAATCTATATAAAAGAACAATCGACTGCTCTCGAGTCGCTTTGCCTTGAGGGGAAATTATATCCAATCCATTTGCATTTTTACCAATGCCTTTCATAATATCATTAGTATAGCAATAATCAATATATGGCTTAGCCCATCCTGAAATACTCGAATTATCTGCATACTGTATGCTTTGATTTTGTACATTTATCTCATCATCCTCTAAGACCTTCACAAGGTTTACAACTAATGAAGCAATTTCTTCTCGACGAATTGCTTCATCTGGACGGAAGGTTCCATCACCATATCCTTTTATTATGCCCGCATTATATGCTCGAACAATTTCTTCTTTATATATGTGCTCAAGTATATCTGTAAAAGGATATTGACGAACAATTGATACATTAACATTTTCTTGATCAAGAACTTCTAAAGCTAATAGCACATATTCATATCTTTTGATGTTTTCTTGATATTCACTTTGTAAATTTGAGTGCACCAATCCTTCTTCTATTGCTGCGCTTACTTCCATTTGTGCCCAAGAACTTGCATTTTCAACCGCTGCCATAATTCCTGTTTGAAGTAAAGCGCTGAACAAAAAAATTGTTACCATTAAAATACTTAGATATTTCTTCACGCGTATTCTCTCCTTTTATTATTGATTTTTTACTGAAAAATCATGATATATGTTCTTATTATAATATATTTAACAAAAATATACTAGGGTTAGATAATAAAAAGGCCATACCAAATGGTATGACCTTCAATTTTATTAACATTATGTCATTTATTCACCAGTATCTCATTCGCCGTATTCATGGACAATGAATGGTGATTCATGATTTATCCTATCTCTGCAAGTACATTAATTAACATGGTCATGAAGATAAACACAACAGATAATATAACAGTAAGCTTATGTAAGCCACCTTCCATTGATCTTGCTTTGTTCTTTCCCCAATATGATTCGCCTGCACCGGCAATAGCTCCGGATAAACCTGCTGTCTTACCTTGTTGGAATAATACAACTCCGATAAGCGCTATACACACAAGTACATAGAGTACTTTAATGATAACCAACATTGTTCCCATGATTACACCTCCTAAAATAACAACAGTAGTATTCTAGCATAAAGCAGAACCCTTTTCAATACTTTTTTTACTTAAGATTAAACCAGGCATCTAGACCAGGATATACCGCTACTTCTCCAAGCTCATCTTCTATACGTAATAATTGATTGTATTTCGCAACACGGTCAGATCTGCAAGGTGCACCTGTCTTGATTTGACCAGCATTCACAGCTACAGCGATATCTGCAATGGTTGTATCTTCTGTCTCACCGGAACGGTGAGATACAACCGCTGTATAACCGGCACGATTTGCCATCTTAATGGCATCAAAAGTTTCTGTTAATGTACCGATTTGATTCACTTTAATCAAGATTGAGTTGGCTAGACCGTCTTTAATTCCACGTGCTAAGCGTTCCGTGTTTGTAACAAACAAGTCATCGCCAACAAGTTGAACTTTAGAGCCGATACGCTCAGTAAGGAGTCCCCAACCTTCCCAGTCTTCTTCATCTAAACCGTCTTCAATGGAGATAATTGGAAATTTATTCACAAGTGCTTCATAGTAATCAACCATTTCTTCACGTGTACGATAAACATCTTCGCCCTTCATTTTACTTTCGCCAGGGAAGAAATATTTGCCCGTTTTTTCATTGTATAATTCACTTGCTGCTGCATCAATAGCGATACGAATATCATCACCAGGCTTATAACCGGCTTTTTCAACAGCTTCAAGAATAACTTCGATTGCTTCGTCCGATGATTTAAGGTCCGGAGCAAATCCACCCTCATCACCAACACCTGTTGATAATTCTCGCTCATTTAATACCTTCTTCAAGTTATGATACACCTCTGATCCAATACGTAACGCTTCTGCAAATGACGTTGCACCAACAGGCATGATCATGAATTCTTGAAGGTCAACCGTATTATCTGCATGTTCTCCACCATTTAAGATATTCATCATTGGAACCGGTAATGTATAGGCATTGAATCCACCTAAATATTGATATAATGACATGCCAAGGGCCTTTGCTGCCGCATCTGCTGTTGCAATAGAAACACCTAAGATTGCATTAGCACCTAACTTGGATTTATTTTGTGTACCATCTAAGTCGATCATACGTAAGTCAATGTCACGTTGGTCTAAAGCGTTTGAACCAATCAGTGCATCTGCGATGACTGTATTGACATTCTCAACGGCTTGTTGAACCCCTTTACCCATATAACGGTCTCCACCGTCACGTAATTCCATGGCTTCAAATGCACCTGTAGAAGCACCTGATGGTACTGCTGCCCGACCGACAAACGAATCTTCTATAACAACCTCAACTTCTATTGTTGGATTGGCTCTTGAGTCTAATACTTCGCGTGCGTAGATATCTGTAATTTCTAAAAAACTTTTCATACAAAAACTCCTTTCAACGATAAAATTATAAAACTTCTATTCTAGCGTGTTATTCACGATAACACTTACCCTTCAAGTATATCAGTAAACAAAAAAATTTCAAGTTATTTTATTATTGCTTTAAATTAATACGATACACTTTTAATATAATTTGCAAATCCTTTGTTACTCGATATCAAGACGGCAGAATTCAAAAAAAGGACTTCATTGATGTCGTGTTCTTTGGCATAGGTGACTGCACCTTTTTTATAATGCCTAGGGTCAATAATATGTATTTCATCATAATGGGATGTCAAATAAGGAATAAATGCATTACCATATGAGTCTTTAAAAACAAGTATTTTACGGCCATTATCTAAGTCGGTATCAATCACCGACAGGGGATTATCTCCACTTAAAAACACCATATATTTATTGCTTTTCTTTGCATAATTCATATTTATCACATCTAAATTTATCTTTCGATTGCCTTGTGTTATTACTGTGTACTCATTCTCAACGAAGGGATGATATATTTCGACTGTATCCGGATTATTTTTGACGTTTCGATTAAAATTCTTATAGTATAAATAACCCAAAAATCCTTCTAGATCTGTTTTTTCAAATCGGTCTAAATCATAAGCATTATCACCAATCTTGTCCGCAAATACCGTATAGGCATAATAGGCTCCCCGTGCGGTCCAATGGTGATCTGAACGAAAGTATATATATTCATCACTGTGTTTAGCAAGTATACTATAGGCATTAATAGGGACAATGGCTTCTATAAAGGCCTGATTAATACGATTAATCGCATCCGCTTGTGAATCTGCTAAGCTCCGATATTTTTGGCTGGTTAAAAATTCAATATGACTAGGTACAACCATGGAATAAACAGTCATATCCTCATCAAATTTTTCAGCAAAAGAATTAATGGCAGATGCATAGTAGTCACATGCATTTTCCGTGTAGCCGAAAATTTCATAAATCGTGTCTTCGATAATGAGCAAACTATTTTTACGTTGTCCTTCTAAGGTTTCATCATCTGTAATCTGTAATTGCTCTAAAAGTGTATCACTATCCATATTCTCAACTTCAATCGGACGAATCTCCGTAAACCGTTCGATGTCCTTGGCTGCAAAATTATATACACGTTGATTCAAGTCATATGCCGTTTTAATCGGTTGTCTCTCTTCTTGGTTCATAATGACTTCTCTTTCTTCCACATCTGGAATGTATTCATCCTCAGATGGTGTAAGAACAATCTCAACTTGCCCCTCCCCCTGAATCCCTTTATAGGATTCAATTTTTTTACTTAAAACAAGGAAACGTTCTCTTTGAACAAAGTGATCCGAATAATAATTGATGAAATCTTGAAAATAACTTCCATCAAAAAGAGCTTCTTCACTCAATATCGGAAAAGTTGCTAATTGTCTGTTTTCTAATTCAGATATCTTCATTTTATTGTTTGATAGTATGGTTATTCCACCTAAACCATATAAAATGGCAACAAACAGAAGAATAAGAATCCAATGTTTCGTTTTACTTCTTTTCATAGGCTCGCCTCAAATCTAAAATCTAAAATACAAAAAAGGATTATATGATTGTCCCATTAATAAAACAAAGGCTACAATAAAAATGCTAATAATTGTTATCGGATAAAGAAGCGTTGAATATATGGGTCGAAGCAAGCTTTTCGTCATGGTTACATCAATAGCCGAAAATAGCATGTTCACTATTGGCGTCACTCCAATAAATGCCAGTATTAAAAACCACATATTATTCATCAACATAACTTCTGCCGTCACATCCCATATATATTCTATATTGACTAAGCCGTGCATGAATTGGAGCCCACGACTTAGATCTTCATAATAAAACAGGGTCCAACCAAAGATTGTCACTACAAACATATATCCATAATTCAAAATCGCCGGAAGTCGGAAGGACTTAAAAATCCACCTTAAAATCTTTTCAAAACCACTGAGCAGGCCATAATATAATCCCCAAAGAACAAAATTCCAACTAGCTCCATGCCACAGCCCTGTCAAAAACCACACAATAAAAAGATTCCGAAACTGATATCTCCGATTTCCTCCAAGCGGAATATAGAGATAATCGCGAAAAAAACTTCCTAAGGACATATGCCAACGACGCCAAAAGTCCGTGACACTCTGAGAAATATAGGGATAATTAAAGTTCTCTTGATAAGTAAATCCAAACATTCGTCCCAAACCTATTGCCATATCTGAATAACCGGAAAAATCATAATAGATTTGAAATGCAAATAAAGTCATTCCAAACCAATGTCCACCCATGCTAAGTTCAAAGAGTTGTCCATCCAAAAAATTTGTAGCCAACGCACCAGCCGTATTCGCAAAAACAACTTTTTTTGCTAGCCCAATAGTAAATCGACGAACGCCATCACCAAATTGCTCTGCTGAAAAAAAACGTTGTTCTATTTCCCTCGATATATCCTTATATCGTACAATTGGACCTGCGACAAGCTGATGGAATAATGAGACGAACATGAGAAATTTCCAGAATGATTTCTGTGCTTTGACCTCTCCACGGTATACATCAAATACATAAGAGATTGTTTGAAAGGTATAAAAAGAGATGCCTATAGGCAATGAAAATGTTTTAAAATCCCCTCTTATTCCAGATAAGGCATTAAAAGTATTCACAAACATACCTGAATATTTGAATAGAATAAGTATGCTTAAATTAATGACTAAAGAAGAAATTAAAGCCGCCTTACTTTGCCATCGTTTAAGGTAACGTTCAGCAATACGGCCATGAAAATAGTCAACAACCGAGCTGATTATCAGTAGAATTACCCATACTGGTTCTCCCCAAGCATAGAAAACAAGGGAAGACACAATCAAAACACTGTTCTTCCAATTTCTAGAAGGGATTATATAATATAAAAATAAACAAATCGGTAAAAAAAGAAATATAAAAAACAAACTAGAAAAGACCATAGTTACTCCAAGCGCTAAGATTTTATATCATTCTCATAAAAATAACACAATAATAAGGATACTCACTTACCTTGAGTATCCTTATTATTGTAGTATGACTTGTTTATATTGTCAATATTGGTTTACGCTTTAACGAGTAAGCTTTCACCTGTCATTTCTTTTGGTTTTTCTATGTTCATAATATCCAGTAAGGTCGGCGCTATATCAGCAAGCTTACCACCTTCTCTTAAGGAAACACCGTCTCCTGCATTTACAAGGATAAAAGGTACCGGATTCGTTGTATGTGCTGTAAATGTTTCATGAGTTGTGTAATCCACGAGTTGTTCGGCATTTCCATGGTCTGCACATACAAACATCGTCCCATTATTTCGACAAATTGCATCAACGGCATCTCCAACGCAACTATCCACCGTCTCCACAGCTTTAATTACAGCCGATTCAACACCAGTGTGTCCCACCATATCCGGATTTGCAAAGTTGATAACTATTAAATCATATTTTCCTGAATCAATGGCATTTACCAAGTTTTCACTAACTTGGGCCGCACTCATTTCCGGTTGTAGGTCATAGGTTGCCACTTTAGGCGATGGAACTAGAATACGTTCTTCACCCTCATTAGGCTCTTCCACACCACCGTTAAAGAAAAAAGTGACATGGGCATATTTCTCAGTCTCGGCAAGACGTAACTGTGTTTTTCCAAGGCTTGCTAAATATTCTCCAAGTGTTCCTTCTAAGGATACTTTACCATAAGCAACTAACTTATTCGGAATAGTAATGTCATAATTGGTAAAACATACATAGGTCAATCGCATGAAGCCTTTTTGACGTTCAAATTCAGAAAAGTTTTCTTCGCAAAAGGGACGTGTAATCTGACGTGCACGGTCCGGTCTAAAGTTAAAGAAAATAACACTGTCGTTCTCATTTACCGTTGCAATCGGTTGCCCATCTTCAGTAATAACTGTTGGAAGGACAAATTCGTCATTAACATTGTTGGCATAACTATCTACAACACATTGAACGGCATCGGTCGCTTCTTCACCAATACCATTGGCCATTGCATCATAGGCTAACTTAGTTCGTTCCCAGCGATTATCCCGATCCATTGCATAATATCGGCCCATAACCGTGGCTATTTTTCCAACACCAATCTCTTTCATCTTAGATTCAAGTTCAGCAACATATTCACGACCACCGGTTGGTGGCGTATCACGCCCATCCAACATGCAGTGTACATAAACATTCTCGAATTCCTCTTGTTTAGCTAATTTAAGCAGTGCATATAAGTGGGAATTATGACTGTGCACACCACCATCCGAAAGTAATCCCCATAGATGTAGCGTACTATTATGTTCTTTTGCATTCTCAATAGCTTTAAGAAATGCTTCGTTCTCAAAGAAATCGCCATCCACTATTGCTTTAGAAATGCGTGTCAATTCTTGATATACAATTCGTCCCGCACCAATGTTTAAGTGCCCGACTTCTGAGTTACCCATTTGACCATCAGGCAAGCCCACATCCATTCCGGATGCAAATCCCTTTACATAAGGATATGCCTCTTTCATCTTGTCAATATTTGGCGTATTCGCCTTAATAACTGCATTACCTTCTACATGATCATTAATTCCGTATCCATCAAGGATCATTAAAACTGTTGTTTTTTTATTCATATCTTTGCTCCTTCTCTATAAGCTAATTAATATATAGAGCAAACTATTTGTAGTTAACAATCTTTCCAAAATCTGCCTTTAAGCTTGCTCCACCGACAAGACCACCGTCAATGTTTGGTTTTGCAAATAATTCTGCTGCATTCTCCGCATTGACAGATCCGCCATACTGAATACGCACTTCATCCGCAACTTCTTGTCCGTAAAGTTCAACTAAAAGCTCTCGAATTGCAGCACAGACTTCTTCCGCTTGATCACTTGTTGCTGTCACTCCGGTTCCAATCGCCCAAATTGGTTCATATGCAATAACAACCTTCTTTGCATCTTCAGCTTTTACATCTTTCAAACCAACCTTGATTTGCTGACGAATCAAATCAATAGTAACACCTTGTTGACGTTGCTCAAGGTATTCACCGCAACATAAAATAGGTACTAGATTATGCTCAATTGCTTTTAAGACTTTTTTATTTACCGTCTCATTTGTCTCTGCAAAATACTCACGTCGTTCTGAATGTCCGAGAACAACATACTTAACTCCGATTTCTGTTAACATATTCGGTGCAATTTCTCCCGTATATGCGCCACTCTCTTCAAAGTACATGTTTTGAGCACCGATTTCAACATTTGATTCTTTTGTTAATTCTGTTGCTAACATTAAAGAAACTGCAGGTACACAAAATACCACATCTGCCTCTTCTGTTTTCACTAAAGGAATAAGTTCATTAATTAATTCAACCGTTTCCTTTGGCGTTTTATTCATTTTCCAGTTTCCTGCTATAATCATTTTTCTCATGGGAATAAGTCCTTTCACAATCTAAGTTTATTTGTTTTTTTACTTATCGTCTGCTGCAACAACACCAGGTAATTCTTTACCTTCTAAGAATTCTAAAGAAGCACCACCACCTGTTGAAATATGTGTCATCTTATCTCCAAATCCCAAGATGTTGACTGCTGCTGCTGAATCACCACCACCAATAATTGTTGTTGCGTCAGCTTCTGCAAGGGCTTGAGCAATGGCTTTTGTACCTTTAGCAAAGTTTTCCATTTCAAATACACCCATGGGGCCATTCCATACAATTGTTTTTGCATCTTTAATCGCTGCCGAATATTTTTCAATCGTTTGAGTCCCGATGTCAAGACCCATATAGTCGCCTGTAATCCCTTCGCCTGCATCTTCAACTTCTTTAAATTCTGCATCATTACTGAATTCCGTTGCAACGATATGATCTGTTGGTAACAGTAAATTAACACCTTTTTCTTTTGCTTTTTCGACCATTTCAAGTGCATAGTCCATTTTATCTTCTTCCAAGAGTGATTTACCAATTGAAAATCCTTGTGCTTTTAAGAATGTATAAGCCATTCCCCCACCGATAATCAATGTATCTACTTTATCAAGTAAATTATTAATGACATTAATTTTATCTGATACTTTTGCGCCACCTAAAATCGCAACAAAGGGTCGTTTTGGATTAGCCACTGCATTACCTAAGAAGTCAATCTCTTTTTGCATCAAATATCCAACTACACAAGTATCCACAAATGCTGTAACCCCAACATTAGAACAATGTGCACGGTGAGCAGCACCAAATGCATCGTTAACAAAAATATCTGCTAAAGAAGCTAAATCTTTGCTAAATGCTTCTCCGTTTTTTGTTTCTTCAGGTCTAAATCGTGTGTTTTCTAATAATACAATATCACCATCTTGCATTGCATCAATTGCTTTTTTCGCATTGTCACCAACGACTGTATCATCTGCTGCAAAGGTCACTTCTTGGCCTAATAGTTCTGCCATTTTTTCAGCAACTGGATTTAAGGATAAATCTGGTGTAGGTCCTTTTGGCTTACCCATATGTGAACATAAAATAACTTTCCCACCATCATTGACTAGCTTCTTAATCGTTGGTAATGCACCTTCCAAGCGATTAAGGTCTGTTATAACCCCATCCTTGATAGGCACATTAAAGTCACATCGCACAAGTACTTTCTTTCCTTTTACCTGAATATCGTCTACTGATTTCTTGTTTAACATAATTTTCCTCCTAATAGTTAATCTATAAATTTAGTTCTTTTGATAACACTAATATCTTTCTGGCACAAGCTTCATCAAGAATAATACTTCCATTTTGAATGAAATGTCGTACTGAAAGAACTGCTAATGCCTTACTCTCACCACCTGCAACAGCAATGGGATGCACGTTTTTCTTGAGTTCATCTAAATGAAATCCAATCGTTTTTGAATCATAGACAATTTGTCCTTGCTTATTAAAGTAATACCCTAAAGCTTCCGCAACAGCTTTACGCTTGGTCAATACATCAATGACTGCCTTATTCAAGTCACGTCGATATGCCATCTTTCCTGCATTTCCAATTCCAAAAACAATAATATTGGCTTTTTTAATATGTTCAATAATTTGACTAATCTTTGGGTCTTTGGATACACTGATAATTGCCTTTTCGCTTAAATTATCCGGTAAATTCAATAGCTTGTACTGACATCCTATTTTTTTAGCCATCTCTTCAACAAGTGTGTTGGCTTGTGTTTCAACATTGTTCCCTAAACTTCCTCTTGCCGGAACAACTAGCATTCCTTCTAAAGGTTCATTCTTTGAATGAATATGTTTCACAACACTTTTCATTGTGTTGCCACCGGTAATCGCCACAATTGAATCGTTGGTAATTAAGGATTGTAACAACTTCGCTGCACTTCGGCCGATATTTCCCATTGCCTCTAATTCATCATCCGCATTTCCTGATACAACAATAATATTTTGACATTGAAAAATAGGTTTAAGGTCTTCTTGTAGGCGTTTAATACCTTCTAGCTCATTCATTAACTCCTTTAACTGATCTAAGAGATTAATACCAGCCTCAGTTAATATCATACCACTAGTTGAAACATTTACATAGCCTTCTTCACGAAAAAAATCAATATCTGAACGTACAATTTTTTCACCAATATTTAATTTTGTAGCAATCATGCGACGACCGATAGGTTGAAGTGCATAGATTGCCTTTAAAATATAATATCGGCGTTTCAAAATATCCATTTCTTTGGGTATGATTTTATAAAGTAATGCAACTTTTCGGACCATATACATCTCCTTGTGGGACAGCTTAGTCCCGGCGAACAATTTAAGTCCCTTTACTAAGAAAAAAAGAGAGAGCTTCACCGTCTCTCTCATAATTATAACAATTTTCAGTAAAAATTCAAGTCATTTTATAACAATACTTCATCTTTAACATAATAAGCTAAATTCAAGGCATGGTCAGATATACGTTCATAGTTACTGATGACATCCAAGAATACAACACTTGATTGAGGTTGACATTCATATGTAGACAATCTTTGAATATGTGACTCCCTTAGAGATTCTTCCATGGCATCAATTTCATCTTCTCGGTCTTCGACTTTACTGACAAGCTTTTGATCATTATTCTCACGTGCCAATAAGGCATATTCAACGGTTTCTATTGTATAGTCAGACATCTCAATAAGCTCATTTACTGCAATCTCTGAAAACTCAAGTTCATTAACCACATTGTACTCTGCTAATTCCACAATATTCGTTGCATGATCACCAATACGCTCAATATCATTAACAGAATTAAACAGATGGGTTACAACCAACTGTTGTCGCTCTGTTAAATGCGTATTATTAATTTTAATTAAATAGCCTGTAATCAATTGTTCAAGTTTATTGACGTCTTTTTCTATTGTTTTGACCTTTTGAATTTTTTGCATATCCATTTCAATTAATGCCTCTGTCGCTAATATTAGATTATCTTTAGCGATACGTCCCATACGTACTACTTCTTTAATTGAATTCTCAACCGCAAAACTTGGCGTCTCTAAAATACGCTCATCAAGATGACGCAATGTAATTGCTTGGTCTGAATCATCAAGAATATCTGTCCCCGGAACAATCCTCTCAGCAGCTTTGACAAGCAACTTTGCAAATGGGAAGAGTAAAATCGTATTTGATACATTAAAAATTGTATGGAATATAGAAATATCCGTTGCATTCACAATCTGAGAGGACAAAGTCGTATTAATCCACTTAAAGAAAATTAAAGTACCGACTACAAAAATGATGGTACCGATAAGATTAAATAACAAATGAACAATTGCTGCTCTCTTGGCCGTTCTATTAGCCCCGATACCAGATAACATGGCCGTAACACAGGTACCGATATTCTGACCGAGAATAATATAAACCGCTGCACCCCATGGAACCAATCCATTCATTGCTAATGTTTGTAAAATACCAACTGAAGCCGAACTACTTTGAACAATCGCTGTAACTATAAATCCGGCTAACACTCCAAAGAACGGATTTTCACCTAATAGAATAAAAGCTTGTCTAAATATCTCACTATCTCGATATGGCTTGATGACAGCACTCATCAATTCTAATCCTATGAATAGCAAACCAAAGCCAACAATAATCTCCCCTATTTGTTTTTTTGATTTATTTTTGCCAAAGAGCATCAAAGCAACACCGATTGCCACTGCAAGTGGCGCGATTTCTGATGGCTTTAAAAAAGCAGCCCATTCTGAACTTGATACAATCCAAGAAGTCACTGTTGTACCAATATTGGCACCCATAATCACTCCTGTTGCTTGAATTAAGTTCATTAGTCCTGCATTTACAAACCCTACAATCATAACTGTGGTGGCCGAACTACTTTGTACAATCGTTGTTACAAGTGCTCCTAAACCAACTGCCATCAGTCGATTTGATGTTAACATGGCAAGTAAAGATTTCATCCTCTTACCGGCAGACATTTGAAGCCCTTCAGCCATAATATGCATCCCATATAGAAACATACCAAACCCACCTAAAAAAGAAAATAATTGAAATAATACATCATGAAGCATTTCTGTCGTCATAACATTCTCCTGTTATCTTGTTATTTTTACGTTAGTTTCGTGTTTAGGACAAGTTAACATGTCCTTTCTTATATTATCATTCATAAAAGAAGAATTCAAGAAATACTTTCTTTCTAATTTCTGTAAATTATGATAGAATTAATGGCATAAAACTGTTGATATTCACTAAAAAGCACTGTTTTTCATTTTATGAAGGATTCAATATAGAAAGGGGCACAAAAAATATGTTAGCTGATTACCATTTACATAGTGATTATAGTGGGGACTGCAATGTCCCTATGCAAGAAATGATTGAAGGTGCCATTGCAAAAAAAGTGGATAGACTTTGTTTTACCGAACATCATGATCTTGACTTTCCGGAGGTTGGTATTGATTTCACACTAGACATCGATCGATATTATGAAGAAATCATGAAATATAAATCGTTTTATTCCGATCAAATCCAAATTCTCTTTGGAATTGAACTTGGTATACAAGGCCACTTGTACCCTCAATTAAGGCAAATCACCTCCTCATATCCATTTGACTTTATACTTGCTTCCAATCATTTAGCAAAGGGAGCTGATCCTTTTGACCCGTCATACTTTGAAAAACGTTCCCAATATCAAGGATATTTTGACTACTTTGAAGATATGTTAAATAATGTCACAAATTATTCTGACTTCGATGTTTTTTCTCATTTAGACTATGTTATTCGTTATGGGAATTTTAAAGAAAAAAAGGTCTATTACTCGGATTTTAAAGACCTCTTGGATTCCATATTAAAGACCATAATTCTAAAAGGAAAAGGAATAGAAATCAACACATCGGGGATTCGATATGGACTCGGACAACCCCATCCTTCCTATGAAATTCTGGCAAGATACAAAGAACTGGGTGGCGAAATCATTACTCTTGGCTCCGATGCTCATACCGCCAAAGATATAACGCGTCACTTTGACCAAGCAAAAGAGCTCCTAAAAAAAGCAGGATTTTCATACTTTACAACATTTGTAAACAGAAAACCCTACTTTCATCATTTATAATATACGTTTAATAATCGTGCCTCCGCCAATAACAATGTCTTCGTCATATAAAACGATGGCTTGACCCGGTGTGATGGCACGTTGTTTTTCTTCAAAGATACATTCAAGTTTTCCATCATCACGGAGTTGCACCTTACATTTTGCAGGCTTGTGGGAATATCGAATCTTAGCGGTAAATTCCTGTTCTCTATCAATAGACTCTATTGCCATTAAATTAATATCAGTTGCAACACATCCACTTGAAAAGACATCTGTATCTGTCCCAATCATGACTTCTTTTGTCTCCGGATTAATATCAACAACAAAGCCGGGACGTCCTAAATTCAAGCCTAATCCTTTACGCTGTCCTATTGTATAGTGCACAATCCCTTTATGTCTCCCGATAATTTGACCTTTGGTATCAACAAAATTCCCTTGTTCAAAGACATCTCCTGAATAGTCTTCGATAAATTTAGCATAGTCATTATCCGGTACAAAACATATTTCTTGACTGTCCGGCTTATTTGCCATGCGCACGCTAATATTTTCTGCAATTTCACGAATTTCATCTTTTGTATAATCCCCTACCGGCATCAATGTTCGAGACAACTGATCCTGAGTTAAATTATACAGTGCATAGGTTTGATCTTTTCGAGATGTTTTGGACATTTTAAGCGTATATCGACCGTTATCTAATTGAACGACTTTTGCATAATGACCGGTCGCAATATAGTCTGCACCTATGGCTAAACTCCGTTGCAATAAAGACTCCCATTTCACATAACGATTGCATGCAATACATGGGTTGGGGGTTCGTCCCTCTTTATACTCTTTGACAAAGTAATCGATAACATCACGTTTAAAATCTTCTTTAAAATTCATTACATAATATGGAATATCAAGTACATTCGCGACACGCCTTGCATCATCAACGGCAGACAAGCCACAACAACCACCGTTTTCCTCTATCAGTGAGCGTTCATCATCTTGCCAAATCTGCATAGTCACGCCGATAACTTCATATCCTTGTTCCTTCAATAAGTAGGCTGCTACAGATGAATCGACGCCTCCCGACATACCTACGACAACTTTCTTATTCAAATTCATCTTCCTCTTCTACATGGTGGTCATAATCTTCTGTGTCTTCCGGTGGTTCTAATCCTTCGATTTGAATATTATTTTTTTGTGCATAATCCCAAATAGCTGCATGTAAAGCTTCTTCAGCTAATAATGAACAGTGCACTTTTGCTTTAGGAAGTCCATCTAAGGCTTCAACAACAGCATCATTTGTTATTTTTAAGGCTTCTTCAATCGTTTTTCCCATAACTAACTCTGTTGCAATACTGCTTGTTGCCACTGCGGCTCCACAGCCAAAAGTTTTAAATTTGACATCTTTAATGATATCATCTTCAACTTTTAAGTAGATGCGCATAATATCTCCGCATTTTGCATTTCCAACTGTACCAACGCCATCGGCATGATCGATTTCTCCCATATTTCTAGGATTTGTAAAATGGTCCATAACTTTTTTTGTATACATAGGATCGTCCCTTTCTATTTTTTGTATTGAGTTTCAATAACAGATTCTATCTTCTTTTGCATATAGTCTTCATATACCGGTGACATATCTCTTAATCGTTTTACAATCGTTACCAGGGCATCAGCAACGTAATCTAGCTCTTCGCGACTTGTTTTTTCACCAATTGTAATTCGTAATGAACCATGAGCTATTTCATGGGGTAATCCAATGGCTAAAAGGACATGTGAGGGATCTAGTGAACCGGATGTACAGGCAGATCCAGAAGATGCACAAACATTTTTCATATCTAGCATAATGAGTAACGATTCACCTTCAATAAATTCAAAACTAAGATTTACATTATTGGGCAACCGCTTTGTCGGATGTCCATTTAACTTTACATAGGGTACCGTCTCTAATACTTTTTTTATAAAATAATCACGAAGTTCAATTTCTCGAATAGCTTCTGAATCCATCAAGGCCGTCGCTTCTTTGACTGCTTTTCCAAATCCAACAATAGCAGGCACATTCTCTGTTCCACCACGGCGGCGACGTTCCTGTGCTCCCCCATGAATAAACGCCTTCATACGAACACCTTTACGAATATACAATGCTCCAACACCTTTTGGTCCATATATTTTATGACCGCTCATCGACATCAAATCAATATTCATATCAACAACATCTATCGGTACATGGGTAAAGGCTTGAACTGCATCAGTATGAAAGAGCACCTTATGTTTCTTTGCAATCACACCAATTTCTTTAATGGGTTGAATCGTTCCTATTTCATTGTTGGCAAACATAATGGTAATCAATACCGTATTATCTTTAATCGCTTTTTCTAAATCATCGAGTGAAATCAAGCCATCTGCATCAACATCTAAATAAGTAACTTCACACCCTTTTTTTTCTAAGTATTCACAGGTATGTAACACTGCATGGTGTTCCATCTTTGTTGTAATAATATGATTACCTTTTTTTGCATAATTCTCAACCACACCGGAAATTGCCCAGTTATCGGCTTCTGTACCACCTGATACAAAAAACACTTCTGCTACTTCTGCATGAATTGCATCCGCAATTATTTGTCGACTGTCATCAATAGCTTGTTTGGCATTTTGAGCAAATTCATAAATACTTGAAGGATTGCCGAACTCTTCTGTAAAATAAGGTAACATTGCATCAACTACAGAAGATCTTGTTGATGTTGTTGCTGCATGGTCTAAGTATATTTTTTTCTCCATCTTTACACCTCTTCATTTAATAATTCGTCAATTTTATGCTGTTCCTTAATTAAATCTTCTAATGTAATATGATCAACAACATCATTAATACTTTCACTAATCTTTTTCCAGACATATTTGGTCACACACATCTCAGATTCATCACACGCTTTATCTTCATTAACAGCCACACAATCTACCGGATTAAGATCACCTTCTAGAGCACGAAGAATATCACCAACGGATATATCTTTAGGGGCCTGATTCAAGGTATATCCACCTTTTGCCCCGCGTGTACTTTTAACAAATTTGGCTTTTTTAAGTGTTGAAATAATTTGTTCTAAATAGTTTTCTGAAATACACTGGCGTTCAGAAATACTCTTAATTGATACAACATCGTCAGTTGAATTCAAAGCTAAATCAAGCATTGCTCGTAGTCCGTATCGACCTTTTGTTGACAATCTCATAACACACCTCCTTAATCCCTACTAAATAACTAGGATTTAAGCTAAGGATAGATTATCACCTTTTTAACAATCTGTCAAGAATCTTCCCTTGAAAAAAACGAAAAAATAAAGAGCAGTACAGAACTACTCTTTACTAGGGCTTTATATATTTGCTCGTTTTACGCTACATTCAGCGTGACACCTTTTTTGCTTGGAATGACAATAGACATCTTGGGAATGACATATAGGACAGGAATGTCGATCCTTGATGTTTTCCAACATATATTCTTTGCCACAATGATGACACTCAATTTTACATTCCATTATCTTATAGTTTCCGCCACCAATACGAATGGCCTTTCCTTCTATAAGGGCTGACACAACCTTATTCCTGGCACTATCAATGATATTTTGAAATGTTTGGCGTGATATTTGCATCATAGTAGCGGCTTCTTCCTGAGACATTTTTTCAATATCTTTAAGTCGCATCGCTTCAAGTTCTTCCAATTTCAAATTGTATTCATCCACGATATCTACTTCTGCCGGTTTAAAAAACTTGCTTTCCGGAACATAACTAATTTTACGACATTTAATCGGTCTTGGCATTTAAATCACTCCTTCTTAAGGTATTATATCATGGATTTTTTAAAATTCCATATATTTCCTACCAATTACCTAACATTTTATGATTTTTCCGGTTCTGAAGGTAATCTTAAAAACAATAAAAGTCCAATAACAAATAATGGGACAATTGAAAGAATGGAATATCTTGCATTTCCTGTTATTGTCGTCGTAAAAGCCATTATAAAAGGCCCGATAATGGCCGCAAATTTTCCGAAAACATTGTAAAAACCAAAGAATTCATTGGATTTATTCTTCGGAATAATTTTTGCATAATAGGAACGACTGAGCGCTTGAATTCCACCTTGAGCCGAACCAATAAGTCCACCAAGAATAAAGACATGCCAAAGTTCCGTCATTAAATATGCAAAAATCGTTGTTCCTATATATGTCATTATTGCAACAACGATCATCTTCTTTGCTGTAAAGCGTTTTGCTAATATTCCATATAATAAAGCAAATGGGAAAGCAATAATGTTGATAATAAGTAAAATACCTAAGAGCATAAATGTATCCGTCGAACTTAAGCCTAAGGTTGATTGCGCATAAGGAACTGCCATTTTTATGATGGTATCCACACCATCAATATATAAAAAATACGCAATCAAAAAGCTTACGACCACTTTATAATGTTGAATGTTTTTAAATGTCAAAAACAGCCGTTTAAAACTTTTTCGAACCGGATTTTTTTCAGGTTCAATAAAGTGTACTTGAGATACATTTTTAATCAAGGGTAATGTAAATAATCCCCACCAAAGTGCTGTAATGATAAAACCAAGTTGGTATCCAATTTGCTTATCCATGCCAAGAATAAAAACAGCAACTAGGGTTAAAACAAAAGGAATAACGCTTGCTATATAACCATAGGCAAATCCTTGCGATGAAATCCGATCCATCCGTTCGTCGTTTGTCACATCAACTAAAAAAGAATCATAAAAAACATTGGCACCTGCAAACCCTATTGCAGTAATCACATAGGCAATTGCAAGAACAAACCATTGCCCATCAGGTATGACTACCATTAAGCCCGTAACACAAATTCCTAGTAAGGCAAAAAAGGTAAAGAACCTTTTTTTGACATCTTTATAATCAGCTATCGTTCCTAGAATCGGACTTAAAATTGCCACAATTATACTTGCCAATGTATTAAAATATCCTAAATCCATACTACTACCTCGCTTCATCATACCAAAATATACCGGAAACAAGGCAGTTGTAATTGCTAAGGAGTATGCTGAATTACCACAGTCATACATAATCCAACTTTTTTCAGTTTTCGTTAGCTTCATCAATAATCCTCTCTTCCTCATACCTTTCATCGCATACTTTGTGGGCTGTTTAGCATATGCTAAACAGCCCACATAATTATAACAAATTATTCCTCATCATTTTCACGTTCAGCTATAACTCTTTCTTGGACATCCCTTGGCGCTTCTTCATATCGATTAAAGGCTAATGTAAATACACCTCGACCTTGAGTCAAGGAACGAAGGTCTGTGGAGTATCCATACATTTCTCCCATTGGTACTTCTGCTTCAATTTCTTGCTTACCTTTGACCGGATTCATTCCAAGCACTCTACCACGGCGTTTTGTTAGATCTCCCATGATGTCTCCCATATAATCATCCGGAATAAGCACTTTAACAGATGCAATCGGTTCAAGCAGTGTTGGATTTGCTTTTGCAATACCCTCTTTGTAGGCATTTTGCGTTGCAATCTTAAATGCCATCTCGGACGAATCAACCGGATGATAAGATCCATCAACTAATGTTGCTTTTAGTCCCACGAAAGGATATCCAGCTAAAACACCTTTACCAACAGAATCTTGCAAGCCTTTTTCTACAGCTGGAAAATAGTTTCTTGGTACGGATCCACCAAATATTTTTTCTTCAAAAACAAATGGTGTCTCTAAATCACCGGAGGGTTCAAATTCAATGACTACATCGCCATATTGACCATGACCACCGGATTGTTTTTTATGTCGACCTCGGACAGAAACTTTCGCTTTGATTGTTTCACGATATGGAATTTTGGGTTTTAGCAAGTCCACAGAGACTTTAAACTTTTCTTCTAATCGACTTGTAATAATCTCAAGGTGTTGTCCACCGACTCCATATAATAACTCTTGATGATTTTCCGTGTCCATAACCACTTTAATCGTTGGATCTTCTTCCATTAAACGATGTAAGCCGGATGCTATTTTATCTTCATCACCTTTGGTTTTCGGAACAATTGCACGATAAGCGAGAGATTCCGGGAAAGTGATTCCGGCTAATCTTACCGGGCGATTCGGGTCACAAAGTGTATCTCCGGTAGTTACATTATTCAACTTTGCAAACGCTCCAATATCACCTGCGTGAATTTCATCCACTTCAATTTGTTCTTTTCCTCTTAATACATAAATATGGGGAATTTTTTCAGTTTCATCCGTATTTGCATTCAATAAACTATCATCTTTACGAATAATTCCTGAATAGACTCTAAATAATGACACTTTACCAATGTATGGGTCAATAATTGTTTTAAAGACAAGTGCCGAAGCAGGCTGATCCTTTTCACAAATCACGTGAATCTCTTCCTCTTCATTATCTGGATTAACCCCGAGGACTTCTGTATGTTCCTCCTTTGGCGCCGGCATATACTTGTTAATTGAAGACATTAAAACGCCTACCCCAGTGGTATTTATTCCAGAGCCACATAAAACAGGTACAATAGATCCGTCAACAACGCCATTATGAAGGGCTGACTGAATTTCTTCTAATGTAAAATCTTCACCTGCAAAATATTTTTCCATTAATTCTTCATCACTCTCGGCAACAGCTTCAAGTATCATCTCACGTACCGGTTCGATTTCCGCCATTAATTCTTCCGGTATTTCACATGATTCGACATGGTCTTTTATAAACTTACGGCCTTCCATTTTAATAATGTTTACAAATCCGACAAAATGATCTCCTTCACGTATCGGAACTTGAAAGGGCGCAATACATTTGCCAAAGGATGTCTGAAGCTGTTCAAGTATTTTGTGAAGATCTGCTTTGTCATCGTCCATGTCTGTGACAAAAATCATTCTTGGGATTTCCATCTCATCTGCATGTTCCCATGCAATCTCAGTTCCGACTTCTGTACCAGATCTTCCGGACACAACAATAATAGCGCTGTCGGCTACCCGAGTCGCTTCCTTTGCTTCTCCGACAAAATCAAAATATCCCGGAGTATCAAGAATATTTATTTTGCAGTCTTCCCATTCGAGTGGAATACATGACGTGTTGATAGAAAAACCTCGTTTGATCTCTTCTTTGTCAAAATCACTGATGGTATTACCATCAGTTACTTTACCTTGTCGCTTTGTTACATTTGCTACATGGGCCATAGCTTCAGCAAGTGTCGTCTTACCTGCTCCACCATGTCCCAAAAGGACAATGTTACGGATTTGTTCGGATGAATAAATTTTCATAAGGATTCCCCCATTCGTAAGATTTTTGAACAAATTACTGTGCATTGTGTTTCGTTGATTTTTAACAAAATTTCTCGGTAATACTCTTAATATTCTACATAATGAATAGAATTCCTTCTTTTATATAATAGTCAAAATATTCTGATTTTCACTTTACCACACGAAATTGTTGACTTGCCTAATAAAAAAATGTAATATAGGATTAATGTTAGGCATAAGACAATGACGCAAAATGAAAGGATTATTATGTTTTCAAAAATCGGGATATTAGGATTAGGATTAATTGGCGGTTCCCTCGCACGCGCTTTAAAAAAATATAATTACCCTGCTACAATTTATGGGTATAATCGGAATCAAGAAGCATTATTTCAAGCTTTAGATAGCGGTACCATTGATGTTGCTGTCCACGAGTGGAAAGAATTTAATGACTGTGATCTTATCGTATTATGTTGTCCGGTAAATATTAACATTCAACTCTTTGAAGCAATACAATCTTTTTTAAAGGACAATGTTATTATTAGTGATGTCGGTAGCACAAAAAATGATATCTATTCAGCATTATCCACCTATGATTTTAAGGGTTATTTTATTGGTGGCCATCCAATGGCAGGCTCAGAGCAATCAGGTTTTGAAGCAACAAAAGCAGAATTATTCGAAAATGCATATTATGTATTAACCCCCCAACCTTCTACACCACCGCAATATATCGAACAAATGGCTCAACTTGTAAAATCTATACATGCCATACCAACGATACTTGACCCAAAACGACACGACTTTATTGTCGCTGCGATTAGTCATGTACCCCATATATTAGCTTCGTCTCTTGTGAATATGGTGGAGGCTCTTGACACACCTGAAAAAGAAATGTATACATTAGCAGCTGGAGGTTTTAAAGACTTTACACGAATCGCTTCCTCCTCACCGGAGATGTGGCAACAGATATGCATTGCCAACCAAGATGCCATTACACAGATTTTAGATTATTATATGGATCAGCTTACAAACATTCGTGAACAAGTGACGGCTGAAAACAATGGGTATATCTATGATTTTTTTGATCAATCTAAACGATTTCGAAATACCTTCCAAAACAAGGCTCGAGGCAGTATTGATAAATCCCTCGCCCTTTTTGTTGATATTAATGATGAAGCCGGAGTCATCGCAGATATTGCGACACGCCTGAGTAAAAAAGAAATAAGCATAAAAAATATAGGTATTAATAACAATCGGGAAGATTTCGGAGGTGTGCTCGAAATCCTCTTCTATAATGAGGCCAGTTTAAATGAGGCCATTCATGTTATTGAAAATGCCAATTATAAAATAATAGAAAGTTAAGGTGAATCTTATGCAACTTAATCCAGTATCTAAATTAAGCGGTACCGTAAATGTTCCGGGAGACAAATCTATCTCTCACCGTTCTATTATGTTTGGTGCTTTAGCTAAAGGGACAACACAGGTTACCGGATTTCTCAACGGAGCCGATTGTCTATCAACGGCACACATATTTCAACAAATGGGTGTGCAGATAAATTTTATAGACGAGACAACGTTTACCCTAGATGGTTTGGGACTACATGGGCTTGTGCCTCCCACAACTATTCTTGATGTAGGTAATAGCGGAACAACGATGCGATTACTTTCTGGTATTCTTGCCGGCCAAAACTTTTCAAGCACCTTAACCGGAGATGCTTCTATTCTGACACGGCCCATGAATCGCGTTATTGATCCACTACAAGCCATGGGCGCAAGCATAAGGTCCAAAAACGAAAACGGATTGGCTCCATTGCTGATTGAACCTAGTCAACTAAAGGGCATTACCTATCGTTCAAAAGTCGCAAGTGCTCAAGTTAAATCTTGCATTCTTTTAGCTACACTCTATGCGAATAGCCCCTCAACGATTATTGAGCCCTGTCTATCTAGGAATCATAGTGAGCTTATGCTAAAATCCTTAGGTGCAGATTTACATTCGGAAAACGCGCAAGTTACCATCCAACCAAATCCAATATTAGAAGCAACAACTATCGATATTCCTGGAGATATTAGCTCTGCAGCATACTTTCTCGTTGCCGGATTAATTATACCTAATAGCGATATTCTATTAACAAATGTAGGCATTAATCCAACACGAGACGGTATTATCCGTGTGTTAAAAGATATGAATGGCTCTATCGAATATATTAATGAACGTACAATTAATGAGGAAAAACGCGCAGACATTCGTATTCGATCAAGTCGCTTGACGGCAACAACAATTGGTGGAGATATTATCCCCACCCTTATTGATGAAATTCCTGCCATTGCTGTTGCAGCATGTTTTGCTGAAGGGACGACGATTATTAAAGATGCCGAAGAACTCAAAGTCAAAGAAAGTAATCGTATTGACACAATGGTTACTGAACTAAAAAAAATGCACGCTTCTATTGAAGCAACAGACGATGGAATGATTATTGAAGGTAGACATCAACTTTCTGGAGCTTCGTTAAAGAGCTATCATGATCATCGAATTGCAATGAGTTTATCGATTGCTGCTCTCGCTGCTTATGGCTCTTCAACACTTCATGGAAGCCAATGTATTGATATCTCTTATCCGAGATTTTTTGATGATATTCAACAACTATGTAAATAGAAAGCAAAAACAAAGAGGCTTGATAACCAAGCCTCTTTTTCTTTATTCATCATTAACAACCCAAAATGCCGTTTCTCGAATTTTGATCCCTAGCATGGCTAGGTGGGTATCCGCACTACCACTTTTGCCGTCCATTTAAGGCATGACATCCATGATAAAATATAAGATTCCCGTATTCAATATGTAGGTTCAAAATATCGAGAGTATCGAACATCTCAGGTATCTTTTATATGTTTATTATACACCCGAAGACAGCTTTTTTCAACTGCTAACCCAGTTTATTCTTTGAGAACTTATCCAGAATAAGTATAAATACTATTCCAAGAAGAATAAAAACAAAGCTTAGAATATAGTTCCCTTCAATTTTCCACGGTAATACAGCTGCTTCTTTGAGAATAATTGCCTTGTCTCCAATAAACTCTTGTTCTATAATCACCTTATACGGCCATATTCTTCGAAGACTTCCCAACATCATCCCTGTCAAAAAAGCAAGTGTCCCTTTATGCCATCGATGAAGAATTCTCCGTAAAATTCTGGAAAATCCCATAATCCCAACAAGACATCCAAGTCCAAACACCATTAAAATCAGAATACTATTCAAATGAAAAGGATCTTTAAGTATACTGGTAATATAGTGGTATTTTCCCATGATTAATAACAAAAAAGCTCCAGATATTCCAGGTAAAATCATGGCACTGATTGCAATAACACCTACAAAAAAGATAAACCATAAATCTTCCGGTGTCTCTATCGGAACTAGTCCAACGATAAAAAAGGATGAGATTCCTCCAACGATAAAAGTTATTAAACGGGTTTTTTTCATTTCCCATTGTTTTCCAATAACAAATGCACTTGCAAGAATCAATCCAAAAAAGAGACTCCATGTATATAGTTCATATGTCTCTAATACATAATGCATCAGTTTAGCCATCGTAAAGATCGCAGTTAAGATACCTAAAAATAATGGCAGAATAAAATTCCAATGAATGCGGCGGATGCCTTGAAGGATCCTTCCTGCAAAAATATCTTTTAATACATCCATATTAACCGAATGAATAGCATCTAAAAACTCTTCATAAATGCCGGTAATTAAGGCAATACTTCCTCCGGAAACCCCGGGTATAATATCCGCCGCTCCCATAAAGAGCCCTTTAAAAAACAGTAAAATTTTTGTCATTGTTGTTCCTCCAAAAGTCCTAAGTGATAACACGCTGTCAAAATACCACCTTCATTAATCGGAGGAGATACATATGATGCCACTGCTTTTGCTTCCTTAACGCCGTTGCCTACTGCTACAGAATTCTTAATATGTTCTAGCATATGCAAGTCATTGTAACTATCTCCGAATACATACACTTGATGCATTGGTATGTCAAGATAATTGGCTAAAAACTGTATTCCTGATAGTTTCGATATGCCTTTTGAGTATACTTCATATCCTTTTTTGCCCCACGCATTAAAATCAAGTTTTTTAAAATCCAATTGCTTTAGGCCATATTGACGAAAAATCATCATGCTTAAATAGTCCCTTGGAATTGTATCTAATTTTTTTATCGGTGTTATTCCAACAACCGGTTCCTCACCTTCAAGAATATTCTCATTGCGAAACAATTCTTTTTGAACACGACCAAATAAATCTTTAATGTAAATGTTTTTTTCATCAATAGCAATCATGGGGAATGGGGTGTGCATCATTTTTTTAATTAAACGACTCGATTCTTCCCGATCGATGGCTTGCTTAAAAATGTCCTTTCCTTGATATGTAACTAAATGGCCCCCAAAGCTTACCGCTGTTTCTAACTTAAGAGTCTTCATAACATAAGCAATATGAGGGAAACTTCGGCCAGTTGCTAGTCCTACACAATAGCCCTTTTCTTTTAATGCCTTAATTGCGAAACGAGTTTCTTTAGGTATCTTTGATTTAGGTGATCCATGATCAATAATTGTATCATCCACATCAAATAAAATTAATTTATTATCCATTCTATCTTCCTATCTAAAATATGTCATTATTTCAACAATACGGTTTTTTTGATAACTCAAAAGATGCATTCGTCGTTTTGCAACTTTTTTTACCTGTGTAATATATTTTTCCAATGTTTGTATTTGTTCTATCTCTGGTACATTCCTATTATAGAATGCTTTCTCTAAGGTTTCAAGAAAATCTTTGAATCCAACTTGGGAGAAGGGAATTTCCTCTTGAATTCGTTTAGCATATTCACGTATTGTTTCGCCTTGTTGCTTTTCCATTGTACATCCATTTAAGTATAACAAAAGAATGTGATAATCCAAATATATACGCTTAAGATAATTCTTACGATTACTGTGTCGACGTTTAAATAGCATGGCGATTAAACTTAAGATAATTAAAATTCCAACTGCTGATAGTACCAAAAACAAAAGATTGTCACGGTTTATAACGGTCGCATTTACTGAAGTTATGTCCTCTTTTTCTTGACTTTCTAATGCTTGAGTATCAAAAAATGTGTAAAAACTCTGTCCCGCTGTTGGTTCAAACTGGACCCAACCTACTCCTGGAAGTAACTTTCGACCCAAGCATGGGCATTATGATCATAAATGATTTTTTCTTCCGGAACTTCACCATATGCATACATCAATGAATCGGGTATATCATCATAGGCTTCAATATTTAAAACGTAACCGACCACAAATCTAGACGGAATTCCTACACTTCGCATCATCATCACCATTGAAGATGCAAACTGTTGGCAAAAACCTTCTTGAGTTTCAAATAAAAAGGCATGAATCATATCATCGGTGGAACCATATTCCGGTGTTTCATTATATAAATATTCTGATGATAGATATGCTTCAATACGTCGGCCTTTTTCATAATCCGTGCTTGCTCCTTCCGTAACCTCTTGGGCAAGTTCTTGAAGACGGTCAAATTCCTCGGAAATCTGCATAAAGCCCTCAATCGATTCGCCGTTACTCATTTGTTCAATTGCTTCTTGCCATGCACTTGTTCTATACCGTGGAATAACCGCATCAATGGTATAGTTAAATCCTCTTTCTAAAATTCCGTTTTCAGCGGCTAAAGATTGCATCTCCTCCGAAATATTAATCGCATCCCAATGGGGACTCAATAAGAGTCGATTCGTTATAATATTTTCATATATTATCTCAACAGTTTCTCTTTCATACAGAGATTCATCATATTCTATTGACGGTGTTAACCATTCATCCCTTGACTGAAGCCAAACCCCTTCTTCATAAATATCATAGACGTCGGTAACATAGTACTTTAATGTATCCGCATCAACAGAAAAAACGGCTATACCTTCATGTTCAAAAGAAGACTGTACTTGATATGATCCATCCGCAATATCTTGAACAACTGATCTTTCATATTCTCGTGATTCATTGTTATCTTCTAACATATTTGAGCTGACTGTGGTTGATTGTATCTTTTTTTCAAAAGGATTCGGCCGATAATGATTAAAGAACATACCAAACCCAACGATTCCGAGAGCAAAGATAATTCCCATTCCATAAAATGTATACCGCTGTCTTCGACCTATATCTTTATCATTCCTAGAGGAATATACTGCAAAGTAATATATCACACTGCTCATTAAAAAAAACAAAAAGGCCCTATGGTCTTTAGGTGTTGTTAGTGTGTCTGATAAAAAAGCTGTAATAGCAAAGATAAAGCCAACAATTATTGGCATCCATTGCAATTTTTTTCGTCGATAAAAAAAATGATAAACGTAAAATAGGAGTAGGCTTATAAAAGCAATCAGCACGGCTTGGTATCCATGACTTATGTAATAACCGTCAAGTATCACCGAATAATAATAGGTATTAATAAAATCTTGAATGGGCTTTATGACTACATCAAGATTCTCATTGCGATAATAATATATTGCCACCCCCACTCCAATACTCATTAGAGCTACCATAAACAAAATAACCCATTTCTTATATTTGTTTATAATACTATACAGAATAAAAATCCAAAAAACAATAAAAAACAGCTCGATTTCACCCATATAATAGCCAAAGGCTCCTGAAATAACTCCAATAATACCAAAAACAATTATAAAAAGTATACTCACTAGGACACCTCCAGTCTTACAGCTCCATCATCCATTCTTAAATAGTAGATAGGTATATTGGATGTATTAAGAACAAGCATCAGTCCTTCATCCGTTGCTTTTTTTAAATCATTTAGCTGAATGCTTGATGCATGAACCAGTACTACTGTTATTTCAAAATTACGGGACTTTAATTGAACCAGCAAGTCAACAAACTCCGGTTGAATCTGTTGTGTTGCAAAAATCAAATGGCTCGATTCCTTTTCAAGAAGCAATACTTTATTAATCATCTTAGTATAATTGTTCTCATGATAGAACGTCATGTGTGCAAAGGCATCATAAAACATATTAAAGGCAGACCTTTCTTTCCCGTTAATATTTTGAATACCATGATAGTCATAATAAAGTTTCAATTCTACTCGATCACTTAGCAAATAATGAACTAAAGAAATACAACCTTCCACCATATAATCTTCATAAATAATGCGGTGGTCTATTGACAAGTCTAAATCATAAGTATCTAAAAAAAGATATGTCGTATTTGTTACGTGACCCATATATTCTTTTGAAATCCATGTATTCTTCTTAGCGCTTAATTTCCAATGAATCTTATTTAGGGAATCTCCGGGTTGATATTTTCTTACATCTGTAAAGACTGTTGAACTTCCAAAATCATGGCCCACAATTGTTTCTGCCGTCTCGCTCATAACTTGTCGCATGACATCGGATTTGAACTCATGTAAATTCGGGTAGACAAGAATCTTGTGTTGCTCTATGTCTTTATAATGAATCCCAAAAAATCCAAAAAAATCCTGCATCTTTATGTAATCAACTCCTACAGAATAGTTCCCTCGATAAAAGCAGGTTAAATTCTTATGAAGATCACGTTGAGATTTAGGATATAAAACCAACCACGCGTTTTTGTTATCTTCTTCAAGATGAAACAGCTCCTTTGAAGATAAATAATGTATGGTCATCGGCGCTAATATGAAAGGCGTTGCATTATGCAGACTCAATCGATAGGTTACTGTATCACCTTTTGATACAAAACGTTGGTCTACGTCATGCGTTAAGCGAAAAACGGTATAGGTAAACCCAAGATGAACAAGACTTATGATAGGAAGCATCAAAAGACTATAAAATAAAACGCTGGAAATATAACCGGGATAAACCCGGTTAAAGACGATACTATAGATTAATACAACAAAATATATTCCCCATGTTTTAAGCAATAAACTCACCTGCCGGAACATCAACTTTATTTAATATTTGTTCAAGTATATCTTCACTTGATTGGTTTTCATATTTCATTTCCGGTTTGATCATCATTCGATGGGCACAAACCGGTACGAATAAGTTTTTAACATCGTCCGGAATCACATAATCTCGTCCGCAGAAATAGGCTTTTGCTTTAGCCATTCGACTCAAAAATAAGCTTCCACGGGGGCTAACACCTAACAATGTTTGCTTAGATTCTCTCGTTTCTCTGACAAGACTTAATATATATCTCTGAATACTTGGATCCATTGTAACGGACAAAATGGCTTGCTGGATTTCATGGACTTCTTCTAACGAAATTACCGGTTGCAACTCCTTAAGGGGATGGTCATCCTTGAATCGTTCCATAATGAGTAGTTCTTCTTCTAAATCCGGATATCCGATATGCATTTTTATAATAAACCGGTCCATTTGTGCTTCCGGTAAAGGGTAGGTTCCTAAATACTCAACCGGATTTTGTGTAGCAATAACCATAAAGGGATCCGGTAAATCATAATGCTTTCCGTCAACCGTTACATGATGCTCTTCCATGGCTTCTAAAAGTCCTGATTGTGTCTTAGGCGGTGTACGATTAATCTCATCCGCCAAAAATATATTGGCCATAATGGCACCTTCATGATATTCAAACCGTTCATGTTTTGGATTATACATAGTAAATCCCGTAATATCTGACGGCATAACATCCGGCGTACATGATATTCGATTAAATTGTCCACCAATCGATTTAGCCAAGGCGAGCGCTAATGTTGTCTTGCCAGTTCCCGGAACATCCTCAATCAACACATGACCATTACACATAAAAGCCAAGGTAATCAATTCAATAACCTCATCTTTGCCGACAATGACTTTGCCCATATTATTCATTAAACGTTTAATCCGTTCTCTCAAGTGTTTTTCTCCTTCCTATTTTGCTTTTTTATGCGATAATCGATGATTGAAGTTATGATAAAACTAATCACCAATAAAGTTATTGCCAACATCATCCACGTCGAATTATTCTCAATCGGACAGACTCCTTCCGGCAAGCCCCGCTGATCATACCAATTCTTAAAAATCACTCCTGCTGCAAATACGATGCTAAAAACAAATAGAATATCTGAAATTTTTTTAATTTTTTCCGGCTTCATTTTATACCTCCAAGTAATGTCAGGTTCTAAAGCAACTTCCACCTATGAATTCACGCAATAATGAATTTTGCGGAATATGTTCACTCGTAACGCCTAGAATATAATCTAAAAACTTGATAAGACGTTTTGCTTCAATATGTTCAGGACAAGTGTCTGGGATACTATATAACAAAGGATCGGCATATTGTTTTAAAACAGCAATTTCATAGATTAATGCTGAATTAAACATTACATCTGCCTTCTCTTGAAATGGGAAAATATATTGTTCTTCGCCCCTTCTTACAGATCCCCACATTTTTATCGTTTGCCGTGCTGAGACACCACGATATTGGTAATCTCTTACTATACGTCGGATCAATCGACCATCCGTCGTTGGAATTCGATTATGGTAATCCAAATTCAATTGTGTCATTGCACTAATATAAATCTTATATTTATTCTCATCCGGCAAGTCATATGATAACATATCGTTGAGTCCATGAATGCCTTCAACAACTAAAATTCCATTTTCTCCCAACTGAATGGGATTTTCACGATATTCACGTTTTCCGGATATAAAATTATAATAGGGAATATCCACGGCTTTATTATCAAGTAATTGTAACATATTTTGATTAAATAATTGGCGATCGATGGCATCAATCGTTTCATAATTAAAATTACCAAATTCATCGAGTGGTGTTTTTTCCCTGTTTACAAAATAATTATCTAATGAAATGGTCTTGGGATTCATGCCATATGCTCGGAGTTGTATTCCCAAGCGATGCGCAAAGGTTGTCTTGCCTGATGATGAAGGTCCAGCAATGAAAATAAAACGTTTTTTTTGTTGATTATTCACGATATCATCGGCAATCGAAGCTATTCGTTTTTCCATTAAGGCTTCTGCAACTAATAATAAATCATTCATATCACCTGCAGCAATAAGCTCATTTAATTCACCAATCGTTGTCACATTCATTAATTCCGCCCAACGTGATGTTTCTTTTTGTGTATCAAATAAGAGCAAAGCCGGTTTAAACTGTGCAACTTTTTTAGGTTCTGCTTTTGAAACATATTGAACCATTACTCCTTCATCATGTGCATGCAGTTTAAACATACCAATGCTTCCATAGGAAGGAACCATGTATCCATAATAATAATCGTAAAATCCATCAAGTTCATATATATTGGTATTTGAAACACTCCTGTATTTTAATAAACAAACTTTATCCTTCATTCCCTGTTTTTTAAATATTTTAATAGCCTTACTCGTTGTTACTGTACTTTTATATATAATCGCATCTTGATTTACATATTCTTTCATGCGATTTTCAATTGCTTGTATAATTGAGTCATTCAAAGGTTTTTCTTGATTATTCAAGACTTCACAATATAAACCTCGATTAATCGTAAACTGAACACGTACATCCACATTATTCATTCCATAGCCTTGATAAACATCCCTTAAGGACTTAATGAATAAAAGGGTCAACGAACGTTGATATGTACGATATCCGTCTTTATCCGTTAAATCTAGAAATTCCACTTCACAATCTGATTTAACCCGCTTATATATTTCTTTTAGTTTGCCGTTAACAATTGCAAGTGTGATGGGTGCTTCAAAATCATCTTGTACCCTTTTTGCAACTTCCTTTAAAGGTGTTCCTTTTTCAACTTCAATTGTCATATTATTATGTTTAAGTATTATTTTTACAACCAACGCATATACCTCCGATTTAATATATTCTTGTGTCCTATACCATGCGAATAGGATCAAAAAAGTCTTCATGTTGATAGACTTTTATATTTTTCTTAAATGCTTGTGTGAGAATGTTCTCAAATAATTGCCGACAAATAATCTCTGTTCCAAAATGCCCTGCATCAATGACCGGTATTCCGCAATCCATCGCTTTTACTGCATCATGATATTTTACATCTCCAGTAATATATGCATCGATTCCTTTTTCAATAGCCGTATCAAATAAACTCATGCCACTTCCAGAACACACTCCAATACGTTCAATTGAAGCATCTATGCTTCCTACATATCGTATGTTTTTCAAATTTAAACGATCGCGTATTTGAATAATTAATTGACTAAATGATTGTGGCTCTATATCACAAATTCGAATAAGGTCCTTTTCTTCCGAGTTCAATTTTTTGTTGGGTTTTAGACCAAGTATTTTACATAAATAATCATTCAACCCTCCATCTGCCTTATCAAGATTTGTATGTGCTACATATAAACTTATATTTTCTTTAATCAATCGAATAACTTTTCTACTTATGCTATCATCTTGCGTAATGCTTTTGAGGGGTAAAAAAATGAGTGGATGATGAACAACAATAAGTTCACACCCTTTGCTTATTGCTTCTTCAATTAACGAATCCGTAACTTCAAGACCTACGATAACCTTTCTTACTTGCTGGCGTGAATCACCAACAAGTAATCCAACATTATCATACGCTTCCGCTAATGCGCGCGGAGCTACTTTTTCAATAGTCTCCATAATATCCTTTACTTTTATTGCATCCATTTAATCACCTTTTTTCGAATAGCAATATCATGCTCTAATTCAGCAATTCGATTAATAATACCTTTTTCTTTTAAAATAAAAATCAATTGTGTGTCTCTCGTATTTTTCATCTCAAGTTGTTCCATTAGCAGTGGATGTTTCTTTGTCACTAAGCACTTTCCGTAAACAAAATAAAGTGGATTTTCATTTGGTGAATAGGGTAAATAAGCCACATCTTTTGTGTCTGTTATAGCGGAAATCAGAGTATAGTAGTGACCATCTTCATAGATCATATCTTCATCAATAATGGCAACTCCAAGTTCTAAAAGTGTCTTGCGCACAATTTCAATATCTTTATGCGGTGATATAATCCAACGTTTATATGTGTGTAATTTTTCTTTTGATTCTCTTAATATTTGATCAATTAAACGTCCGCCCATTCCGCATATGATTACACAATCAACTTCATCTTCATCTAAAGTCATAAGTCCATTACTGAGTCTTACTTCAACTTTATCTTCTTGATGGTATGCTGTGATATTATTTTTGGCTTTTTCTAAAGGTCCAAAATTTATGTCCATGGCAATGACTTTAGGTGATATATTGTTTTTGGCCAAATAAATCGGAATATAGCCATGATCTGTTCCAACATCAGCAACACGGTCGCCCGGTTGAACATATGACGCAATCCATTCTAAACGTTTTGAAATCTCCATGTTATTCCCCACTTTCAATAAAACCATGAATAATAGTCATCATTCATGGTTTTATGCATACTTATTCTAGATAATCTTTCAATTTACGACTTCGGCTAGGATGTCTAAGCTTTCGTAGCGCCTTGGCTTCAATTTGTCGGATACGCTCACGGGTAACATTAAATTCCTTGCCCACCTCTTCAAGTGTTCTCGCGCGTCCGTCATCAAGACCAAAACGTAGACGCAAAACTTTTTGTTCACGTTCTGTTAGTGTATCTAAAACTTCAACAAGCTGTTCTTTAAGTAATGTAAATGCGGCGGCTTCCGCAGGAACAGGAACATTATCATCTTGTATAAAGTCACCTAAATGCGAGTCTTCTTCTTCTCCAATGGGTGTCTCTAATGAAACCGGTTCTTGTGAAATCTTCAAAATCTCTCTGACCTTATCAACGGGCATATCAAGCTCTTCAGCAATTTCTTCCGGTACAGGATCTCGTCCAAGCTCCTGTAAAAGTTGACGTGATACACGAATAAGTTTATTAATTGTCTCAACCATATGAACCGGAATACGTATCGTTCTTGCTTGGTCAGCTATGGCACGAGTAATCGCTTGTCGAATCCACCATGTAGCATAGGTACTAAATTTAAACCCTTTATTATAATCAAATTTTTCAACGGCTTTAATGAGACCTAAATTTCCTTCTTGAATTAAATCTAAAAACAACATACCTCGACCAACATAACGCTTTGCTATACTTACCACAAGACGCAAATTCGCTTCGGCTAGACGTTGTTTTGCAATTTCATCGCCTGCTTCCATACGTTTTGCCAAGGCAATCTCTTCTTCACCTGTAAGCAAAGGAACTTTCCCGATTTCTTTTAAATACATACGAACGGGGTCATCAATATTTATCCCTTCAGGTAAGGATAAATCTAATTCTTTTTCTTCTTCTTCCTCGTCATCTTCTACCTCACCTAATACATCAATACCACTTTTTTCCAGAACCTCATAAATCACTTCAATTTTGTCGGGTTCCAACTCTTCATCTTTAAATCTGGCCTCAATCTCTTTATATTCTAAAACGTTCTTCTTTGTTTTAGCTATTGTGACCAATTCTAAGATTTTTGCTTCAAAACTTTTTACATTTTCTTCTGCTGCCATTATTTTCAATCCCTTCTATCGATTTCATCTAGGTGAAGATAAAAATTAAGTAACGCCTTTTTTTCTTGAATTAATGTCATTAATCCAGACGGATCATTTACATTCATGCGTTTTTGTTCCAGATAATCACCTTTGATATTTCTTATAGTGTCATTCAACAATTTTTCAAGTTGCTGCTGATTTTCGACTTTTAACTCTTCACTGAAAATATTTGCAATCATTTTCTGATCTTCAATTTGCGTAAATCGTCGCATAATATCTGCAGGTTCAATCTCTTGTTTTGTTTTATATATATCAAACACAATATAGGCCACTTTTTGTAACGTATCATGTGTGAAATACTCCGGTTGAATAATGTCTTTTACAACATTATAAATTTTATAATTTGATACGAGAATGGCTAAAAGCTGTTTTTGAGCAAGTACCGTACCTTCTTCTCGCTTTTTGTGCGAATTGCCTCCCATATCTCTCGACATCGTTTGTGGTGTCCGTTGAGCAATCCCTACATTATTACCATGCTTGGCCAAAAGTTCATATAATCCACTTTTTGACATATTATATTGGGAGACAATGGCTTCTAAATAATTGTCACGTTCAATCTTTCCTTCAATCGATAATAGTTTTTTGGCTACTTCTTCACTAAAGCGCGTTCGATATTCCGGATCAGTAAGGTCAAAACGTTTACTTAATTGTTTAATCTCAAACATAAAACTCGCTGTTGCATTATGCAATAAGCTTTTAAAGGCTTCAACACCTTGTTTTTGTATAAACTCATCCGGATCTTTTGACGACTCCATATTCAAAACTCGAACAATCAGCCCTGCTGATTTCAGAATAGGAATGGATCGAAGTGTTGCGCTAACGCCTGCTCCATCACTATCAAATGCAATGACAACTTCATCCACATACCGTTTAATCAATTGTCCATGACCGCTTGTAAAAGCTGTCCCTAATGATGCAATTGCATTGTCAAAACCAGCTTGATGTAAAGCGATCACATCCATATAGCCTTCAACAACAATCATAAAAGACGCTCTCGACTTACGTGCAATATTTAGTCCATATAGGTTTCGACTTTTATCAAAAAGCTTCGTTTCCGGTGAATTCAAATATTTAGGTTGTCCCTCGCCAAGAACTCTGCCACCGAAAGCTATTACTTTACCATGCACATCAAAAATAGGAAACATTACACGGTTAAAAAAACGATCATAATATTCCCCTTTGTGTTTCTTATCTTCTAGCAACAAGCCACAATCAAATAATTCTTGATCCAAAAACCCTTGTTTTTGTAAATGTTTATATAAATCATCACGATACTGTGTCGCATAACCAAGCCCAAATTGTTTCATAATATCTGCACTTAATTTTCTTTCTTGAAAATAGGCTAATGCACGTTTTCCTACGTCTTTACGTAACAAGGTATAATAGTATCTCGCGGCCAACCGATTTGCATCATATAAACGTTGTTTATAATTGATGGCTTTTTTGACTTCTTCTGATACTTCAGGCTCAGGCAATTCAATATGAGCCCGTTCCGCTAAATATTTTACTGATTCAACAAAGGAATAGTTTTCGTAAGCCATAATAAAACTAAAAACATTGCCTCCCGCACCACATCCGAAGCAATAGTACATCTGTTTATCTTTACTTACAGAAAATGAAGGTGTTTTTTCATTATGAAAAGGACATAATCCAAAGTGAGAACTTCCTTTTTTTTGAAGGTGCACATAAGAACCTATGACATCAATAACATCATTATGTAATCGTACCTCTTCAATTATTTCATCCGGATAAAACATAACCTTTCATTCTCCGTTCTTATCTTCAATATTTTATCACAATTCTTTCCAGGAAGACGGAACAAATAAATCCATAAATTTTCGGATGGCATAACGATCCGTCATTCCTGCTATATAATCACTTACAACACGCTCAATTAGTTCTCCGTCATCAATCATCACAAGAAACTCAGGAGGCAACAAATGTGTATGTTCCTTAAAATACAAGAAAAGTTGTGTCAACATATTCTGCGCTTTCTCTTCATGCTCTTTTGCTTTTGAATCAATATATACATTTTCAAACATAAATTGTCGCATACCGGTCATGGCAGTCATAATATGTTCACTCATTATAATGGCATCTTGGTCCATACTATTTGTCACAATATCATGCACCATAATGCTAATACGTTCTTTGGATGTCAATCCAAGAACATCCGTATATTCTTTCGGCAAATCTTTTTCGCTTAATATATGCCCTCGAATCGCATCATCAATATCATGATTAATGTAAGCAATTTTATCGGATAAACGAACAATAGCACCTTCTAATGTTGAAGGTCTTCCTTTTGTCGGATGATTTAAAATTCCATCACGTACTTCCCACGTCAGATTTAATCCCTTACCTTTATTTTCAAGAATTTCAACAACACGAATGCTTTGTTGATAGTGTTTAAAACCTAACTCAGAAACACCATTCAAGGCATATTCTCCGGCATGGCCAAAGGGTGTGTGACCTAAATCATGAGCCAATGCGATTGCTTCTGTTAAGTCTTCATTTAAGCGTAAGGCCCGTGCAATTGTTCGCGCAATTTGGGACACTTCTAAGGTATGGGTTAATCGTGTGCGATAATGATCGCCTTCCGGGGCAATAAAAACCTGTGTTTTATGCTTTAATCGTCGAAATGATTTTGAGTGTAGTATACGATCTCGATCACGTTGGTAATCCGTTCGAATATCACATGGGGTCTCTTCAACTTCACGTCCTCGACTGTTTCGACTAAATGAAGAATATGGACTTAATATTTCAAATTCGCGTTCTTCTTGTAATTCTCGTAAATTCATAACAACCTCCTAACTGAGATGTCCATTCACAAAAACCGTTAATACATACTTCTATATATACAACAAAAACAACAAATTTCCTTTTTTTTCATGGATATTCCTTTATTTTGCTTGATCAGTTTTCTTGGGGTTACTATCTGCCGCTAAAGTAGCCAATTCATCACACCGCTCATTTTCAACATGTCCATCATGACCTTTAACCCATATAAACTCAACTTGATGTGGTTTAATAACTTCAACCAGTTCTTGCCACAAATCTTGATTTTTTACAGCTTCTTTTTTCTTTCCTCTTCGCCAATTGTTTTTAATCCAGTTATCTAACCATCCCTCAGTGAACGCCTTAACAATATACTGAGAATCCGTGTGTACGCGAATGTTACATGGAGATTTCAGTGCTTTTATTGCAACTAATACACCCATCAGTTCCATTCGGTTATTCGTTGTATTTAAATATCCATCACTTAACTCTTTAATATGCTCTGTCCCGTCAGCATCTTTATATTTAAGCACTGCTCCATATCCTCCCGGACCATCTGGATTTCCACGGCATGCACCATCAGTAAAAATATCTATAGTTTTCATAATATTTCCTACGCCTTTCTTTTAAAACAAACTCATTTGGTTGGTTTCCGGAAGTCCTTTTAATATTTCTTCACTCTTTAATAATTCAATTAATGATTTTCCTGTTTTCGTGCGCAATCGAAAATCTTCAATGGATATGAATTCTCCACCTTCTCGCCCAGCGACAATACCTTCAGCGGCTTTTTCTCCCATCCCATTTATTGAAGCTAACGATGGCATGATTTTTCCATCAATAATTCGAAAGCGCTTTGCTTCCACTTGAAAAAGATCAATGGGTAAAAACTCAAATCCTCTTGCATACATCTCTTGAACAATACGCATATCTTTGATCATATCTTTTTCTTTTTTGCTTAACTCATTAAAACGATTCTTAAAATCCTGAATATGCGCATCCAGTGCATTTTTTCCTTTACACATGAGTCCATAATCAAAATTTGATGCACGAATACTAAAAAAGGCTGTGTAATATTCTAGTGGATGATAGACTTTAAAATATGCAATGCGATAGGCCATCATGACATAAGCAGCTGCATGGGCTTTAGGAAACATGTACTTAATTTGTTTACACGACCAAATATACCAGTCAGGCACATCATACTTTCGCATTTCTGCTTCCCATTCATCGCGAAGCCCTTTTCCTTTTCGTACACTTTCCATAATTGTAAAGGATAATTCTTTATCTAATCCTTGATTAATCAAATAGGTCATAATATCATCACGGGTTGAAATTACAGTTGAAATAATCGCTTTTCCTTCCTGTACAAGCTGCTGTGCATTATTTGTCCACACATCTGTTCCGTGGGACAATCCGGATATTCGTATCAAATCAGAAAAAGTTGATGGCTTTGTTTCAATCAACATTTGCATAACAAAATCTGTTCCAAACTCAGGTATTCCTAATGACCCCAAAGTAATTCCACCAATATCTTCTGCCTTAACTCCCAATTCTTTGCCTGACCTGAATAAGGACATAACTTTGGGCTCATCGAGCGGAATTTTTGTTGCATCAAGACCTGTCATATCTTCTAAAAATCGAATCATGGTCGGATCATCATGTCCAAGAATATCTAACTTTAGCAGATTATGGTCAATGGAATGATAATCAAAATGGGTTGTTATGACGGTTGAGGTTTGATCATTGGCTGGTTTCTGTATAGGGGTAAAGGTATATATTTCTTGATCTTTCGGCACAACGATAATTCCACCAGGATGTTGTCCTGTTGTCCTTCGAACGCCGACACAACCTTGAATAATTCGATTAATCTCAGCTTCCTTCACTTGAATCTCACGTTCATCAAAATAGTTTTTAACAAAGCCATAGGCTGTTTTGTCTGCCAATGTTCCTATCGTTCCTGCTTTAAAAACGTGTCCTTCGCCGAATAAGACTTCGGTATATTTATGTGCTTTTGCCTGATATTCTCCGGAGAAGTTCAAGTCTATATCCGGCTCTTTGTTGCCTTTAAAGCCTAAGAAGGTTTCAAAAGGAATATCATGGCCTTCTTTTAATAGTTTCTCACCACAGTTGGGGCATATTTTATCCGGCATATCTACACCAGAACTACCGGCATATTTTTTTACTTCCGGCGAATCAAAATCACTGTACTGACATGCTTCACAAACGTAATGGGGAGACAGAGGGTTAACTTCCGTAATACCTGACATTGTTGCAACAAAAGAGGAGCCGACAGACCCTCTTGATCCCACGAGATATCCATCATCGTTGGATTTTTTCACCAATTTTTGTGCGATGATATACATAACAGCAAAACCATTGCTGATAATTGAGTTCAACTCACGATCCAAGCGTTCTTGGACAATCTCAGGTAAAGGATCACCATAAATAGATTTTGCCTTCATATAACACATATCTTCAAGCTCTTTTTCTGAACCTTCGATAACCGGTGGATATTTATCACGTTCAACCGGCTCAATATATTCTAAAGAATCCGCAATAAGGTTTGTATTTGTTACTACAACCTCAAAGGCCTTTTCTTCTCCTAAGTAATCAAACTCATTTAACATCTCATTGGTTGTCCTAAAGTAAAGTGGCGGTTGATGGTCGGCATCTTTGAATCCTTTGCCTGCCATAAGAATACGCCGGTACACTTCATCTTCCGGATTTAGAAAATGAACATCGCATGTAGCAACGACTAGCTTGTTATATTCTTCCCCCAATTCACAAATACGTCGATTCACTTCCTCAATTTCCTTAAAATCATTGACTTTTCCATTTTCAACCATAAAGGCGTTATTGCCGGTAGGTTGAATCTCAAGGTAATCATAATAATCGATAATCCGCTTTATCGCCTCATCTGACCGTCCTTCAAGTACAAGTGGGTATAGTTCACCCGCTTCGCATGCCGAACCTAATACAAGGCCTTCACGATGCTCATTTAGCATGCTTTTTGTGATTATCGGACGTTTAAAGAATGTTTCCGTATGGGATTTGGAAATCAACTTATACAGATTTCGCAAACCTTCACGATTTTTACACAGTATAATGGCGTGGGATGGTCGAAGTTTTTTATAACTCGCTTGATGATTTTTTTCAAACACTGAAAAATCGTTCAGCTTTTCAACGCCTTTGTTGCGCATAATATCAATGAGCTTAAGAAAAATACCTGCCGTGGCTTCTGCATCATAAACGGCTCGGTGATGTTGAACTAAGCGCACATCAAGAGCTTCGGCTAACGTATTTAAACGATAATTTTTCAGGTCAGGAAATAGACGACGTGCTATCTCTAAGGTATCAATATAGGTAAACTGTTCCTCAATGTCCATCTTTCCCATAGCATGAATAATGAAACTCATGTCAAAGTCGGCGTTTTGAGCAACTAGTATGCCTCCTTCACAAAATTCAATAAACTTGGGTAAAATAACTTCAATCGGCGGAGCATCCTTGACTGTTTCATTGGTGATATGGGTAAGTTCTTGAATAAATTGTGGTATAGATACACCTGGATTTACAAATTCCGAAAAACGATCCGTAATTTTTCCATTTTTAATTTTCACTGCACCGATTTCAGTAAAGCGATCTTTATGTGCACGTAAACCTGTGGTCTCAATATCAAAAACAATAAGCGTATCTTCAAAAGTGCGCTCATCAAGATGGTAGCCCACAGGTTTTTGATCATCTGCCAAGTAAGCTTCTACTCCATATAGAATTTTAATATTATCATCATGCACACAGTGAAATGCATCCGGATAGCCCTGGACGCCACCATGGTCTGTTATAGCTACAGCTTTATGCCCCCAGGCAATCGCTTGGTTAATACCATCCTTAACACTCATTACTCCATCCATATCACTCATTTGTGTATGCAAGTGGAGTTCCACGCGTTTTTCTTTGGCATTGTCTTTACGCTGTATTTTCAAGTTCGCTTCAATGGTTTCAATGGTATTGACAAAAAACACACGCGCTCGATCATAATCGTCATATTTATAGGTGCCCCGTATACGAAGTGTCTTTCCTTTTTTTACATTTTCTTCAACGCGAGGATAATCTTCTTTTTCAACAAAGACTTTTGCTGTAATCGAATCTGTAAAATCGGTCACATCAAATTTCATAATCATCTTACCGCCACGCAATTCACGTGCATCCGGTTTGCTAATGACTTGAACATCAATGTTAGCATAAGTAGTATCCTCATCAAAATTCTTGAGTCTTAACACTTCACCTGTAATGGGCTTTTTACCCATGACAAGATTTTCATAGGTCTCTCGAGTAATATCTTCTTCCTGAATCACGACTTTTTCTTCAATATGTAAATGTCGGTCACGCTTTTTAAGAAGATTTTTCTGTTCTATATCACGATGGCGTATAAATTCTTGATACATATGACTGTTTACATCATCTTCAAGAATTTCTATATCAATCTCAATATCAAATTTTTGTTTAAACAATTGAATGATTTTTTGATCAAACTCCAGATTTTTAATATATTCAAAACCAGTCTTACTTACTTGATAGACCAAATCATAATCACCAATATCAACCTGTGAACTTCGAATAACTGCTGCACCTACCGGATTGATTTTTTTTAAGCTATAAAGCAAACCTTCTTCATAGGCACTATACATGTCTTTTAGCGACAAAGCATAGCTCAGATGAAAACTATCATGGATATAAATGGCTATTCCCTCCGGATAACCTAAATGACGATAAATGGCTTCTTCTAAGTGTTCAACAAACTTTGGATGCACAATTGTATTAAGCGTAAGTGAAATACTCACAGCACCTTGGTCTTTGTTCATAATAATCGAAGAAACTATCGCATCTTTAAAAAAGATTTGGCTTTCCGGACTCACCACCAAACCTTCAAAAACTTCAAATAGATTTTTTCTCAATGCATTCTCACCTTCTTATGCTTTATCCATCATCGCTTGAATCTCACGAATTAAGGCATCGACGAGTTCTTCTTCCGGAACTTTTCCAACCACTTCACCTTTTTTAAAAATTAGCCCCATACCGTTACCGCCTGCAATACCAATATCTGCTTCTCGAGCTTCACCAGGACCATTAACCGCACAGCCCATCACTGCAACCTTGATTGGGTACTTAATCGTTCCTAAACGCTTTTCCACTTCTTCAGCTATACTTATTAGGTCAATCGAGGTTCGTCCACATGTTGGACAGGAGATAAACTCAACTTGTTGTGGGTAAAGATTCAAACTTTGTAAGATTTTCTTTGCTACATGAATTTCATCAACAGGATCACTTGTTAAGGAGACGCGTATTGTATCGCCTAATCCCTTTGCAAGCATAATCCCTAAACCCACTGAAGATTTAATCGTTCCATTTTCTTTTGTTCCAGCTTCCGTAATTCCAAGATGGAGGGGATAGTCCACAGTTTCTGCCATCCGCTCATATGCCTCAACTGTTTTTAATACATCTGAGGATTTTATCGATATTGCAATATCATAAAATTCTAATTCTTCTAAGATACGTACATGAAACAAGGCACTTTCGACAAGAGCTTCAGCTGTTGGATGTCCATATTTTTCTAAAATATGTTTCTCAAGCGATCCTCCATTCACACCAATACGAATGGGTATGTTATTTGCTTTGCATGCATCAACAACTTTTTTTACCCGTTCTTTACTGCCGATGTTTCCCGGATTAATTCGAATTTTGTCGATACCTTGTTTAACGCATTCAAGGGCTAATCGATAATCAAAATGAATATCAGCGACAAGGGGAATATGTATGCGTGATTTAATTGATGCTACTGCTTTAGCTGCTTCCATTGATGGAATCGCTATACGAACGATATCACATCCCGCCTCTTCAAATTGTAAAATCTGCGCAACGGTCTCGTCAACGTTTTCTGTTTTTGTATTGGTCATGCTTTGAATGGCTATCGGATGGCCACCACCAATCCTTACATCACCGATGGTTATTTTTCGTGTATTATCTCTTAAAATCATTCAGTAAGCCTCCTCTATACCTTTGCTTAACTAAACAGCCGTTGAATGTCATTAAAGAGCACAAAGACCATCAATAACATTAATAAGGCAAAGCCAATAAAATGTACAAATCCTTCTTTATCCGGTGCTAGCGGTTTTCCTCGAACCCCTTCAATAAATAAGAAAATCAATCGCCCTCCATCTAAGGCTGGAATCGGTAATAAATTCATGACACCTAAGTTCGAACTAAGCAATACAATAAAAAAGGCTATATTAGAAACGACCGCTTTTATTCCATAGGCTAGGCTCGCCTCGTATCCACTACTAAATTCATCGACAATGGCAACCGGACCGGATAGCGCTGTCATAGAAACATTACCTGTAATGAGCAAACCAAGAGAATAAAACACAATTTTAATCCATGATGCAGCTTCTAAAACACCATATTTAATCACTGAAAAAATATTTTTTTGTATTTCTTCATAATTAACACCAATCACATAATAATTGTCACTTTCTTCCGGCGGTACCGTTTCATCAAGTTCTATCACATGCGGAACTACAGTGAAATTCAACGTTTTGCTATCTCCGTTTTCACTTCGACGAACCTTAACATCTAAAGGTTTTCCTGCCGGCATATTAATATAAATTCTTGCTTCCGTTGAGCGCAAAATACGGTGCCCATCAATCGACAATATTTCATCACCCGGACGAATACCTGCCTCATAAGCTGGTAATTCTTGGGGGACTTCGCTCACAACATTTGAAAATGTCGTTGTCATTCCAATATAAATAAAGGAAAAAAGTAAAGCTAAAATAAAATTAAATAGAGGGCCTCCAAAAATAGTCGAAATCCTAACACCAACGGACTTCTCATAAAATGCGCCCCCATTAAGCTTTTTAACGTTTTGAGTTTCTTGCTTGTCTTGTGGCTCAGAGCCATCTTCTCCATGCATACGGCAAAATCCACCAATAGGTAATAGACGTATTGTCCATTGTGTTCCTTTTCGTTCAAAGCCGAACAACTTAGGGCCCATTCCAATCGCGAACTCTTCAACCGCGATTCCACCACGTCTTGCAAATATATAATGCCCAAATTCATGGACAAAAACGATAAAACTAAATACTAATAAAGCTACAATAATACTCATTGGTGCCACCTTCTTTCAATGTATTGTTCTGCCCACGCTTGGGCTTCTAAAATACGATCTAACGTTAACTCTACAGTCGAATCGTAGTATTTTTCAAGATACGTATTCATTACTTCTTCTATATAATCCGCAATCTGAAAATATTGAATTTTTTTATCTAAAAACATAGCTACAATAACTTCATTGGCTGCATTTAAAATCGTAGGTATAACGCCTCCATACTCTAATGCTATATATGCCAATTTCAAGCATTTAAATGTATCTATATCCGGTTTTTCGAATGTTAATTTTTGTAATTTTGTTAGATCTAATCGCTCATATGGCATATATTCACGTTGGCTTTCAAAAAGCGCATATTGTATGGGAAGTCGCATATCAGGTAGTCCTAATTGCGCAATAACTGATCCATCAATATATTGTACCATAGAATGAATAATACTTTCCGGGTGAACAAGAACCTCAATCTGGTCCGGTTCAACATCAAATAACCATTTTGCTTCAATGACTTCAAGTCCTTTGTTCATTAATGTAGATGAATCAATAGTTATTTTCGCTCCCATTTCCCAGTTTGGATGCTTTAAAGCATCTTCTAGCCTTACATTTTTTAAGTATGCCGCATCCTTTCCCCGAAAAGGGCCCCCGGATGCTGTTAAAATAATTTTCTCAATTTTTTTGTATGCATTGCCTTGTAATGATTGATAAATCGCCGAATGTTCACTATCCACCGGTAATATGTTAACAGAATGTGCCTTGGCTAGGGGCATAATTAATTCACCTGCTGTCACAAGTGTTTCTTTATTGGCAAGTGCTATTGTTTTATTCGCTTTGATTGCTTCAATCGTGGGAACGAGACCAATCATTCCGACAACTGCCGTAACTAAAGTATCTATATAAGCATATTTTGCAACAGCAATTAAACCCTCCATCCCCCACAAAACATCAATCTTTAGGTCCTTATGCTGTTGGAGGCGCTCGCTTAATTGTTGTTGGCTATTCCTATCCATTAACGCAACGATTTGGGGTCTATATTTTAAACATTGTTCATATAATCTATCTACATTTGTATTGGCTGTCAGCGCCACAACTTCAAATTCATTATGTAAGTCAATAACGTCTAAGGTTTGAACACCTATAGAGCCCGTCGAACCTAATATTCCTATTCTTTTCTTCATTATTACCTCTTTTTCTTTATCATCATTTATAATGATAAAATTAGCATCGATGCATAGTATACAAATGGTGCAACAAATATAATGCTATCCATTCGATCGACAATTCCTCCATGCCCCGGAATCAATGTACCGAAGTCTTTGATTTTGGTTACTCGTTTCATTGCAGAAGCTGTCATATCACCAAATTGGCCAAAAATTGATCCGACAATTCCCATTAATGCAAATCCAATGAAATGATGTAACTCAATATGCGTCTCAGTATACGCTAAAAAAAAGGTATACAAGGTTGTCAAAATTCCTGACCCAAGAATTCCTCCAATTGCACCTTCTATGGTTTTATTTGGACTTAACTTTGGTGCTAATTTATGTTTTCCTAAAAACACGCCTGTAAAATATGCAAAGGTATCACTTCCAAAAGAAATTAACAAAATAAGCCAAATAAGAATATGTCCATATTGATCCATATTTCGGACTAAAACAATATGGCTCATCATAACTGAAATGTAGAAATAGCCAATTAATCCTATAAATACTGTTTGTAATTCCACTTTTGGATAGCGAGTAATATAATATATAAAGGATAAAATAATCATTAATACAAGGCTAATGAGTATATATTCTAAGCGCTTACTGTACTGTAAGATAAAAAGTGCCAAGGTTAATAGGAGTTGTAGAAAGTAGATAAAATATTCTTCCATCTTAAAGGCACGATTAAATTCCCACAATCCAATAGAAATCGCCACCAATATCAAAACCGAAGTCAGCCAGCCCCCTAAATATAGCGGAAAAATAACAATAGGTAAAGCTATTATTGCAGACAGAATTCGTGTTTTCATTTTGTGCGTCCTCCAAATCGTCGATCTCTTCGATTATATGCATCAATTGCTTTTATTAATTCTGTTCTGTTAAAATCCGGCCAATATACATCTGTCACATAAAATTCTGTATAGGCCAGTTGCCATAACATAAAATTGCTGGTACGAAGTTCACCACTTGTTCGAATTAATAATTCCGGATCAGGAACTCCAACCGTATCTAAATAGTATGAAAATTTATCTTCATCTAATTCTTGCATAGCTAACATCAAGTCATGCTTAGAGACTTGATTTGAGCCATCATTATCAACTAAATGTTGAAATACGCCACGCATGCCACGTATTATCTCGTCTCTTCCACCATAGTTTAAGGCAATCTGGAGCTGTAATCCATCAAACTCTTTTGAAGCCTCTTCTAATGATTCAATCGCTTCAATAATATCTTTATCTAAATCACTACGTCTTCCGATAACTCGTACACGCATATTGTTTTCTTCTGAATTTTTAATGCTTTCATTTAAATATTGTCTAAGAAGTCCCATTAAAAAAGAAACTTCTTCTTTCGAACGTTTCCAATTCTCTGTCGAAAAAGCATAAACTGTTATATATTTTACACCTAGATCGTATGCATCTTTACAAATTTGTTTTAATGTCTCACTACCCTTTTTGTGACCAAATGTACGTGGCTTCCCTTTAGATTTTGCCCATCGTCCGTTACCGTCCATGATTAATGCAATATGTTTTGGAACCATCTTCTCACCTCTACTACATAAATAATATTCCCCTCTTTCGAGGGGGATTTTAGGTTAGTATATCAAGCTATTTTTATACTTTTAAGATTTCTTCGCTTTTTCTTGAAACATGCTCATCAATATTTTTAATAAATTTGTCTGTCAAAGATTGTACCTTATCTTCAAGTTCTTTTAAATCATCTTCAGTAATTTTACTATCTTTTTCTTGACGTTTAAAATGGTCATTAGCATCTCTACGAATGTTACGAATTGCAATTTTGGCATCTTCACCTTTTTTCTTAACGTCTTTTGTTAATTCTTTACGTCGTTCTTCCGTTAATTCAGGGAATGATAATCGAATACAAACACCGTCATTTTGTGGATGTATACCAATATCTGACATGTTTATTGCTTTTTCGATTTCAGCTAACATTGTTTTATCCCAAGGTTGGATTTGCAACAATCTTGCTTCCGGCACACTAATGTTTCCCACCTGGTTCAACGGTGAGGGTTGACCATAATAGTCAACTTTGATTTGATCAAGAACGTGCGGATTCGCCCGTCCAGCTCGAATACTATTAAATTCTTCTTCTAGTACATGAATCGTTTTTTCCATCTTCTCTTCATATTCTTTTAATACTGCCTCCATAAGTAGCCTCCTAAATTATACATAAACTAAAGTACCCTTATTCTGACCATTCATTGCATTGATTATACTATCTTCATCATTAAGATAAAATACGTGCATATTAATTTTATGCTCTAAACACATAATCGCTGCAGTCAAGTCCATAACCTTCAATTCTTGGTCAATAACTTCTTTTAAGGAAATGCGATCATATTTAATAGCTTCCGAATTATGATTTGGATCCGAATCATAAACTCCATCAATATTTTTCGCTAATAATATTATATCACATTCTGTCTCAATTGCACGCAATGCTGCTGTTGTATCCGTTGAAAAATAAGGATGGCCTAAACCACCTGCAAAAAAAGTGACAACTCCTTCGCCCTGTTTTTCCATGCATGAATCTTTATCAAATTCTTGGGTCATCTGACCAACTTTGAACGGAGTCATTACCAGTGTTTTTAAACCAAGCGTCCGAAAAACTTCTGCTGCATATAAGCAATTCATAACTGTAGCCAGCATACCAATCTGATCTGCTTTTGTTCTGTCCATGTTTTCACTCGTTCGGCCACGCCAAAAATTACCGCCACCAATAACAATTCCAACTTGAACTCCATTTGTTACAAGTTCTTTGACTTGCCTTGCAACTTCTAAAACATTTTTTTCCGAAAAACATTTTCCGGCTTCTCCGGAAAGAGCTTCACCGCTTAACTTTAATAACACCTTTTGGTTTTTTTTCATCGTACACCTCACATTTATAATTTATCATAATTTCAACAATATTACTAGATAAAATTAAAGGAAACACCAAGGTGCTTCCTTTTAAACAACAATTCTATGCCCAATTATTGTTGCATTTGCTTAGCAACTTCTTCAGCAAAGTTTTCTTCTTTCTTTTCAATACCTTCGCCTGTTTCAAATCGTACATAGGATTTTAATGTAATCGATGTACCAGCATTTTTAGCTACCTGATCAATATATTTCTGAACAGTTAAATCACTGTCTTTAACATATGTTTGATCTAAAAGACATACTTCTTTTAATTGCTTGTTTAGACGGCCGATAATCATTTTGTCGATGATGCTTTCCGGTTTATCCGGATTTTCATTAATTGCTTGTTGTTTAAGAATTGCTTTTTCTGATTCAATATAATCTGCATCAACTTCTTCACGGCTTAAGTAAACCGGTGGTAAAGCTGCAATTTGCATAGCAACATTACGAAGCGCTTCTTGAATATCATCATTAACAAGGTCTGTTTCTGCTTCAACTAAAACGCCGATTTTTCCACCTGCATGAATATATGACGCAACCATTCCATTGTCAACTGTAATTTTTTTAAATCGACGAATACTAAGTTTTTCTCCAATGACTGCAATTTGAGAATTCACTTCTTCTTCAACTGTTTTTGACTCGTCAGCAATCCATTTCTCAGCTAAAAAAGCATCAATGTCTGTTGCACTTGTCTTCATTGCTTGCTCAGCTACTTGAGCAACATATTTTTGGAATTTTTCATTTTTAGCGACAAAGTCTGTTTCAGAGTTTACTTCAACAAGTACAGCTGATTTTTGATCATCCGACACATTTGCTGCTACCATACCTTCAGCTGCAATACGTCCGGCTTTCTTTGCTGCTTTTGCAAGTCCTTTTTCACGTAACACTTCAATTGACTGCTCAATATTACCGTCAGTCTCCGTTAATGCTTTTTTGCAATCAAGCATTCCGGCGCCTGTTCTTTCACGTAATTCTTTTACTAATGCTGCAGTTACTGCCATATTCATTACCTCCATATATTATTCGTTAAGATTCATTCGTAAAAAATGCTTCAACATATGTTGAAGCATTCAGTTTTATATTATACATAACTTGACATAAAATGTTATGAACTTATTCAGCTGGCACTTCAACTTCGTCATCAACATTCATTTGCGCACCTTGATTTGCTTCAATTACAGCATTTGCCATTGTTGAAGTAATAAGTTTTACTGCACGGATTGCATCATCATTACCAGGAATAACATAATCAATCTCTTCCGGATCACAGTTTGTATCAACAATACCGATTAATGGAATACCAAGGATATGTGCTTCTTGGATAGTGATACGCTCGTTCTTTGGATCAACAATATAGATAAGATCCGGAACACCGTTCATCTCTTTAATTCCACCAAGGTTTCTCTCAAGTTTTTCCATCTCATGACGTAAGCCAATAACTTCTTTTTTAGGTAATACTTCAAATGTGCCGTCTTCTTCCATCTTTTCAATTTCTTTTAGACGATTAATTCGACTTTGAATTGTGTTAAAGTTTGTTAACATACCACCTAACCATCGGTTATTCACATAGAACATTCCACAACGCTCTGCTTCTTTTTGAATCGCTTCTTGAGCTTGCTTTTTCGTTCCTACGAAAAGAACTTTACCGCCTGCTGCAACAACTTCTTTAACCACGTCATACGCTTTATCGATTAATTTTGTTGTTTGTTGTAAGTCGATGATATAAATCCCGTTACGCTCAGTATAAATATACTCAGCCATTTTAGGGTTCCATCTTCGTGTTTGATGTCCAAAGTGAACACCTGCTTCTAATAATTGTTTCATTGAAATAACGCTCATTTTACTACCTCCATTGGTTGTCTTCTTCCATAGGATTCTTCTTCTTGGCAAACCTTCACGGCACCATGCCAGAAATCGTCCTATGTGCTTTTTTTACCCGTCTGATAGTGTATCATATACACACAAAAAAAACAAGTAGTTTTATTCACTAAATTCCATACCAAGTTCTTCGGCTTTTTTGATAACGTCCTCATCTGTTAAGTAAACATCTTCGACTTTTGTTAGGGGAATCATCCCTAACTCTTGTGCACGTTCTCTAATTTCTTCGTCTGTTATTGTCTCTTGGAAACTCTTACTCAAAGGTTCTTTCCATATAAATAAAATGATTCCGGCTAGCAACAATCCGATGCCAATACCTTGAATCATCCATAATACATTGCTTTTTTTTATGCTCTTCATCCTTTTAATCTCCTATTTAAACAAGTTCAACACCAGTTCTACTTGTCCTGTACCGATATTTAGGCGTTTTGCAATCTCTTGGTTGGAATATCCTGCTAAAGACATATCAAGTATTTTTTTATTATAATGAATATCTTTATACGCTTCAACTTCCTTTTGGCTAACTGCATTTAGATTCATATCTTGAAGACTTTCAGGCTCTTGTGGCCTTTCTGGAATCGGATCCGTACGCCGAATTTCTTTTTCCTTTTCATTAATCATCTGATATAAAAAAAGGAGTTCTTTATGCTTTCCATCAAGTTCAGTTTTTAGATATTCACCATATTCATTGAGTTCTAAGATTTTATTTTTTACTTCTTCATACACAAAATCTTCATCATCCTCATTATGCTCTGCATTCTCATCGATATGATTTATGCCATTTCGGATAATGACAAAACTTATTATAAAAAGTAGTCCGCCAATAAAGATTAACATCACTAATAAACCATCAAAACTTGTCATAATATCTCCCAACTAAATTCGTACATCAATTTTATGATAGCTTTTTGGTTTCTTTTTTTCTTTTGTTTGATCGCGTTTTTTATTGGGCGGTTGATATCCATACGTGTTTTTTCCTTCTTCTTTTGCATCGGCTTGAGCATCTGTTTCTTGTCCTTCTGAAGAATGTTTTACTCGATGTTGATCATGTTGGATGTCTTTATTATTTTGGTTTGCAATATGACTTTGTTCAAGATTTGAGCGTTGATTTTCTGCATGTTTCATTTGTGCAACTTCTTGAAGCTTGGGTACCATAACTTGCATGTCTAAAGGTCTTATTGCCATATAATCAACTCCTTACATTCAAAAATTATAACGCTCGCATACGTACATCTGCACCATCTTTATAAAATGCAGCGTATTTAACCTCTTCTTTAACAAAGTAATACACATTACCAATCCCGATGCGAACACCAGGATATACATTCCCCGAAACCTTTACTAGTCCGGAATTTCTATGTCCGACTTCGTCTTGGAGTTCTTCTATTCGTCGTTCATTTTTTGTGATCTTATTTGTTAAAAACACTTTGTTACGAACTGCCGACTTATACATTTCAGCTTTCTCGTCGTCTAATTCTCCGGTCATTTCTTTTCGCTTATTTAATAAAAGGATAACTTTTTCAAGGTTTTCTGCCTCTTCTTTTAACTTACCTATCCCTTTTCTAAGCTCATTATATTCTTCAAGTAAAGCAGGATCAATCCCCACTTCAACTTCTGTAACTGTTCCCATATGAGATCCGAGAATACGGCTTGATACAAGTTGTCCAGCTCGAACACGACCACCGGAAATCATCCCTTTTTTACCCTCTACAATAATTTCACCTTTACACGAAACATTACTATGCAATAGGGCTTCACTATATATATTTCCTCCACAGGATACATCTGCCTGTTCAATAAACTTCGTATGCAAATCTCCGCCGCATTTAATATTGCTTTTTCCCATACCTTGGATTCCACTATGTAGGGTAATCATACCTCCTGCAAGGAGTGTAGCTCCTTCGACGACACCCATGACTTCTATATCCTCTTTGGCTTCAACACGAAAGCCTGTGATTACATTCCCATGAACAACAACAGAACCATCAAAGGTTATATCGCCGGTTGAACTTCCCACGTTCCCAGCAATATCATAAATATTATTAACAACAATCTTTTCATCAATGACTTTGACCAGCCCGCTTTTATCTGCATATAATTCTGTCTTATCTTCATTGATTCGAGTATTCTTACCATAGCGTATGCGAATATTTTTTCCTTTAGCCGGTATGAGTTCATGTCCCTTAATATTCATACCAGCTTGCCCCGGTTCCGTTTGAATCAAACGCGCTAATAAATCACCTTCTTTAACAAGACTAATCACGCTTAATTTATGAAAATTCACATTTCCATTTACATCAACTTCCGGTTTCATATCTGCATTTAATTTAAATAGGTATTCCACTTTCCCCGGAATTGCCGGAGTAGCTTCTTGTCCTTGGGCTATAATATAAGGAACATTATATTCATGATTAGTAAGTACTTCTTCTAAATAATCAAGTTTAATACCATATTTAATACTACGTTGTTCTAACTCATCTAAGATTTCATTAAAGGAAATATTGACGTTTTCTGCTCCAGGATAAAACGTAACATAAGCTTCCATCCAATTATCGGAAAATTCAACTCTATACGCATTTTGTTTTCCAGTCACTTCGTCTTCATCATACGAATCCGAAATTTTAATAACGAGCTTGTCATCCATATTCTTCATCGATTCCTGTAGTTTCTCCATATCTACATTCATCATCCCACTATTTCGAAGTTCGTCTTTTATCTCATCAATTGTAACCGGTTTACCGTGATCTACCGGTGCATATATTTCAAGATAGTGACCATCTGTTTTTTCTATGATTGTATAATAACCATCAAACGCTGCATTTCCCATTATAAAACCTCCAGTAAACTTTCAATATAATGCTATCTATACATTATATCGTCACATTTGGAAAATTTCTACATCATTCCCTAATACTTCTTTCATTTTTTTTAGTGAACGTGTATGCAATTGACTAATTCTCGATTCAGACACTTCCATAATAAGCGATATTTCTTTGAGTGTCAGCTCCTCGTAATAATAAAGTGTAATGACTTTTTTTTCTTTTTCCGTTAACCCTTCAATTGCCTTAATCAGAGCTTTTTTAACTTCTTCTTCTTCAATTGCTTTTTCCGGTTGATCAAATCGCTTTGTCATCATCTTATCCGATGCCACTTCCCCACCTTGTTCAAAGAATTCTTCAAGAGAGGATAAGTTTAGTGCCTTTGTTTGGTCTTGCCATTTATATAATTCTTCAACAGATATATCTAATTCTTCTGCAATTAAGGTATCTGTAATATTTTCTTTTGAATCATTTTCAATTTGAAATTTAGCTGCTTCAATCATTTTTTGCTTTTTGCGAATCGATCGAGGTATCCAATCCATTTTTCGAATATTATCTAAAATCGAGCCACGAATTCTCAGCGAAGCATATGTCTCAAATTTAATACCTTTTGAGTAATCAAACTTATCAATCGCATCAATAAGTCCAAATACACCATAGCCTGTCAAATCATCAAACTCCACATTGTTACCCAGATACATGCTTAATCGACCAGCAACCAGTTTAACTAATCCTGCATATTCAATGATTAGTTGCTCTTTAATTTGAGGATTTTTAGTTTTTTCATATTGTTGCCATAACTGATTCTTAGCTGCATCATTCATACTGTCCTCCTTAAATCATTCCTACTCTTTTTCATGCTCAGGATCAGGAGTTATATTTTCTAATTCTTTGACTTCTTCATCAAGCTGTTCATTAATAACTTTGTTTTTCTCCAAATTATTTTTCTCAACAATTGCATTTAACCGACTTTGTATTATTGTACCAATGACAAAAAACAAGATCATAACAATAAGCATTGTATATATAATTCGTATCATAGAATAATTATATACAATACTATAGATGGCAACAATAATTCCAGCAATTAGCATTAAACTTATATTTATATTACGAATACGCATAACTTCACCAGCCTTAGATAATTTTTATTTCTTTGCCTATTGTTTTGATATGCAATTCTCCGGTTTCTGCATAGAACTCAATCGTTCTTCCATAATTTTTTCCACACTCTTCTGCTAAAAGTGGGATTCCTAGCTCTTTAAGCAATTTTCGCGTTGCTTCTGCATTACGTTCTCCAATTCGCATCATATCATTATTGCCACTAAAGGAAAACATTTGTGCCCCCCCTGCAATTTTTGAAACGAGTCGCGACTTGTGTGCTCCTATTTTTTCCATTTCTTTTATTAATTCAAAAATTGCCGTATCCGCAAATTTGGCTTTATTTTCATTTTTTTTAATTTGTGTACTATCGGGCAACATAATGTGTGCAAGACCACTTACTTTTGTTCTTTGGTCATAGAGTATAATTCCAATACATGAACCTAAACCGAGCGTAGTTAAGGCATCCGGTGACTTGCACACATTTAAATCTGCCATACCGACTTTAATCATTGTCATCTTGAATAATTCCTAAGCTTTTTAATATTTCAGCATACGAATCTAATTCAGGAATTAAAATAAAATACCCAAATACACGCTCAAGTTCGCCACCGAAATCTGTTTGAATTAACAGTGCTCTATCACCAACTTTTCCAAATTCAATAGCCGGAACACTTAATATGGCCCCTGCCATATCAATGGCCATATTAGGTACAGTACCGATAATCTTTAAATTTGTGAGAGTCGACAATGAAGAAAGATATGCACCTGCAATGATATTTCCTATTTCATTTAACGCAGACAAATCCATTTCAGTGAAATCTTCAAAACAATCAATATCTCTTCCCATAAGCATATTCACTAAATTGTGTGCTGATTTTTGCTCTAAGACAAACATCATCATTCCATTGATTTGCCCTTCTACGCCTATGAGAATCCCTACAATTGGATTTTCTGCACCGCCTAAAACTTCTGCCAACTCTTTAAATTCTAAAACATTGACCTGTGGAACCCCCATGTCAATTTTCTTATTAATCATTTGAGATAGTGCTGTTGTAGCATTACCGGCACCAATATTTCCGATTTCTCGTAAAATATCCAGGTGCATACTATCTAAGCTATTATAATCTAAATTGCTCATATACGGTCACCTTTCTTAATCATCTACACCAATGATTGATCCTACGTTGAGTAAGGTTACTAATTCTTCTCCGACTTTTCCAACGGCATATACATATTTAGATTTTTCATCATCAGAATCACTCACAATTTTTTCAATTTGTGCTTCGGATAATTGAATCACTTCTAATACTTCATCGACGATTAATCCAATGGCGTTACCATCAATTTTTACAATAATAATTCGTGTAGCATTGGTAAACTGATCTTGTTCTAACTCAAATTTAACACGAACACTCATTACAGGAATGATCTCTCCCCTTAAATTTATAACTCCTTTAATATATGCAGGAGCATTTGGTACGCGTGTGATATTGGGCATTCGAACAATATTTTGAACGATTTGAATGTTAATTCCATATTGTTCATGACCAAATTTCACAACAATAAATTGCTTTATGTCTTCATTTTTTGTTTGATTATTTTCCATTATTACCCTCCTATTTATACTAGTGAATTGACATCTAAAATCAATGCAACTTCACCGTCACCTAAGATTGTTGATCCGGCGATGAGTCGAATATTCGTTAGATATTTTCCTAAAGTCTTAATAACTATTTCTTGTTGTCCTATCAATCCATCAACAACAAATCCAGCTTGTTTGTCACCTTTATTAACGATAACAACCGTCATTGACTCTTCAGTACTTTCTCGCTCAATTCCTAATAATCCATCTAAGCGTACAATAGGTATAACATGCCCACGTAAATTAATAACTTCTTGATTTTGAATATATTTTATGTCCGAAACTTTAACATCTTCAATGTTTTGAATTGTATTTAATGGAATCGCATATTTTTCATTTTCTAATCGAACCATTAAAGCTTGTATAATTGCTAATGTTAACGGTAATCGAATAATAAATGTCGAACCTTTTCCAAGTTTCGTTTTAACTTCAATATCTCCGCCTAAAGCTTCTATTTTTGTTTTAACGACATCAAGACCAACACCTCGGCCAGATACATCAGAGATTTGATCCGCTGTTGAAAAACTAGGTTTAAATAATAGCTCTACAATATCTTGATCACTCATTGCATCTGCTTGATCTCTTGATATGGTTCCATTATTAAGGGCTTTAGCCTTGACGCGTTCAACATCAATACCATTACCATCATCTGCAACTTCTATAACAACATTGTTGCCATCTTGATATGCATCTAAATATACATTACCCACTTCACTTTTTCCACGACTTTTTCTTTCACTTGGCATCTCTTGTCCATGGTCACACGCATTTCGAATCAAGTGAACTAGAGGGTCCCCTATTTCATCGATCACTGTCCGGTCAAGTTCTGTTTCTTCACCTGACATATGTAGTTCGAGATTTTTATTTAACTTTCTCGCCAAATCACGCACCAAACGAGGGAAGCGATTAAATACTCTTTCGACTGGCACCATTCGTACTTTCATAACAGCATCATGTAAGTTCGTTGTAATACGTTCTAAATATTCAATCTGCTCATTCATATTTTGATTATTGTTTTCTACCGTTTCCAAACCATTCTTAACAATAATTAACTCACTGACTAAATTCATTAAGTTATCTAATCGTTCAATATCCACACGCACTGTTCGATTTGCTTTTGGCTTCGTTGGTGCTTGCCCTTTACTTTCACGCTTCTCTTTATCCTTAGCTGAATCATCTTGTACCTGACTTGTCTCTTCATCATCTTGTTTGTCATCTCTTTGTTTTTGACCAAAATCTTGGACGGCACCTTCAAGATGAATTTCATCAATAAGAACTTCTTCAACTTCTGCTATAGAATTAAGTTCTTTTAAGAATTTTTCTTGACTCTCACTTGAAATAAGAAAAACGGAAAAATCCAAATCAAATTTTTCATCTTCAATATCTTGTACAGAAGGATGAGACTTAATTATTTGACCTAACCCTTCCAAGGTTCTAAATATAATAAATGCTCTCGCTGATTTAAGAACACAGCTTTCTGCAATCATAATAGTAATGCCATATACACTATAACTCTCTTCTTGCGCTTTTAATATTGCATTCTTCTCATATTCATTAAAAGATAACATCTTATGTTTTCTTTTTGCAGATTCATCAATCGGTCCAGATTCCATTATCGGTTTATTTTCAGGTTGTGATGCAGATGTATCATTTACGTCAGCCTTTTCTTGGAGATGTTCAGCTGATTTTCCCTCTAAGATAAGATTTAAACGGTCAATAATGGGTTGATTGGTCTTTTCGCCTTCAGTACCGGTCTCAATAATCTGGTCGACATATTGCTCTAAAGCGTCTAGACATTGAAATAAAACATCAAGAAGTTCTGCTGAAATCTCAATTTTTCCATTTCGTATTTCAGACAAAACGTTTTCCATATCATGAGTTAATACCGTCATTCTCTTAAATCCCATGGTTGCTGCCATCCCCTTTAAGGTATGTGCAACTCTAAATATTTCATTAACTAAATCCTTGTTATCATCTGATTTTTCCATTTCTAACAAAGCTTCGTTCAAATTTTGCAAGTGTTCTTTTGCTTCTTCAATAAATATTTCGAGATATTGTGATACATCCATTTAAAGCACCTCCACTTTTTTTGTAATTACTTTTGCTAATTGATCAAGAGGAATAATCTCGTCTGCTAATTTAGCTTCAACAATTGCTTTTGGCATGCCGTATACGACGCATGATCCTTCTTCTTGTGCAATGATGTGAATTTTTCGTTTTTGTTTAAGATTTGCTACTCCTTCTCTTCCATCTGCTCCCATTCCCGTCATAACGACCCCAATAACATGTGGTATAGAGATTGTAGCAAGTGAAGTCATCATTTCATTGACCGATGGCTTATGGGCCCCATTTTTAGGTCCATCCGATAAGTGAATAACATATTGATTTCCTTTTTGCTTAACCATCAAATGACGATCTCCTGGAGCAATATAGGCTGTCCCGTTCAGTATTTGTTCTCCATCTTCAGCTTCCTTGACTTGGATCTCACTAAGATTATTCAGCCGATCAGCTAAGGATTTTGTGAATCCTGGAGGCATATGTTGAACGATAACAATTCCTGCCTCGATGTCTTTTGGAAAATATGGCAGAACATATTGTAAGGCTCTCGGTCCGCCTGTTGATGTACCTATTGCCACTAACTTTGTCACTTTATCTCTTACGTGACTCACTCGCGGTCGACCTGTAATCATATGAGTTTTTTCAGGTTTGGATATTGGCGTTGATATCTGAGAGCTTTCATATCCCGCACGATTCTGTGTTGCTGTCATGATTTTTTCAATAAGCTCCGTTCGGATTTCTTGAGAATTCACTTTAAATATATTATCCGGCTTAGCAACAAAATCAAAAGCTCCAAGTTCAAGAGATTGTATCGTCTCAAGGGCACCTTCTTTTGTTAATGTACTCATCATAATAACAGGAATGTTATATTTTTGATTCATAGTTTTAAGCATTGTCAAGCCATCCATAATTGGCATCTGAATATCTAGTGTAATTACATCCGGTTTAAGATGTTTAAGCAATTTCAATCCATCTTCTCCATTTGCAGCTGTGCCAATAACTTCACATCTTGAATCACCATTAATTATATCAGATATTACCCTTCGCATGAATGCAGAGTCATCAATTACCAATATTTTTTTCTTAGCCGTCATATCTTCACATCCCTTTTTCTTTTTTACGTCGTCGTCGTTCTTCTTCGAATATGAATTTTATAATTGTTTCTTGCTTCTCTAAAGATACGTCTATAAATTCTAAACGATTTTGAAAAGTTATTCTTTCAGGCTCAATCAATTTACTTTGAATGACTTTTCCTTTAGCACTAAGATCTACAGTTTCATCCTTTAAATGAAGACACAAATGACATGTAATAATTTCTTCTTCCTTTAACTCTTTCGGTGTTGCAAATCGCATTCCTCCACCACTGATATCTAGAACAATACCTTCCCCCGCCTCATTGGTTTCTGAATCTTGATAAATTAAATTCAATGTACAATTTAAGCGGTAGTATTGACGTCGTTGATATTTTTTAAAAAGAGTGAGTGGTTTCATAACAAGAATATGAAGATGTTCTGTTTTTTCGCGCTGTTCAACACTTGCTTCAGCACGCAACAAACCTTTTTCTGTATATACATTCATATAATAAATCTCATCAAATTGTAAAGGAATGATTTTTCCACTTTCAATCGGAGCTTGTATGCGCAACACATCATCATCAACGCTATAGATCATACTAAAATATATATCAGAATCTAATAGATCTGTTTTTTTTATCAATTCCACTTTATCCCCGAGTTTTATAGAAGCTTGCATAAAATTACCTCCAATCTTTATGTCTCAAAAAATTCGTAAAAATATTTCTCAGTCCACGTGTTGTCTTTTCTTCTTCATCATAATCTTCCATAATTTTTGTTGATAACTCTTCAAAGCTTTTAACAATGTTTGCTTTTGGATATAAAATCGAAATCGGTTTTTGTTCGATGACAGCTCGTGGTAAAAATCGATCTTCCGGTAAATAACCAATGGTTCTTAGTTCAATATTCAAAAATTTTTGACTCACTTTATTAAGCTTTTCAAAAATTTCTCGTCCTTCTTTATCACTTCGAACACGATTTACCAGCACATGAATATGTCCTTCTATTTCATCAATTTTATTATTTCTAATTGCTTTTAGAACAGCATAAGCGTCTGTTACCGATGTAGGTTCAGGGGTTGTAACAAGAATGACTTCATGTGACGCTGATAAAAAGCTTAATACTGCATCACTAATTCCAGCTCCGGTATCAATAATAATCACATCTGCATATCGATCCAACTCAGCCAATTTGTTCACCAATAATTCAATCTGAGTTTTATCAAGTCTGAGTAATTCTTTGACCCCAGAACCTCCCGACAAAAACTCAATACCTAATGGGCCGTTCGTTAATACTTCAGTAATGGTTTTATTATTATATATAATATCAAATAAATTATACTTAGGGATAACTCCAAAAATAACTTCAACATTGGCTAATCCGAAGTCCGCATCAAAGACAATAACACTTTTTCCCATTTTCCTTAACTGGATTGCAAGATTAACGGATATATTTGATTTACCGACGCCACCTTTTCCTGAGGTAACAGTAATCACTTTTGCTCGGCGCCGATTGGCTACTTGACTGTTTTTTATAATATTACGGAGGTTAGTTGCCTGGTCCAAATGTTCCACCTCCTAAAAGACTTTTTGCAATCTCATGAGGATTAATCTCACTGATATCATCAGGTACATTCTGTCCGAAGGTGATATATGATAATCGAACCCCTGTTGCTTTACGAATATTAAAAATATTACCATAGCTGACCGTTTCATCCAATTTTGTGAAGATTACTCTAAATTCGGTCATCGCTTTATATATATTAACCATTTTAAGCATATCCTTATATTTTGTCGCAACACTTAAGGCTAAGAAAACTTCTTTATCTGAAACAGTTTCTAAAAGCTCCTTAAGTTCCTGTTGATGCTCTTGATTTTTATAGGAGCGACCGGCAGTATCAATTAAAACAAGTTCTTTGTCTGAAAAGAAATCAATTGCTTCCATCATTTCTTCCGTTGAATAAACCACTTTGATTGGAATTCCTAATATATTTGCATATGTTCGAAGTTGTTCAACTGCTGCAATTCTATATGTATCCGATGTTATTAACGCAACGTCTTTTCCATAGTTTAACGAAAACAACGATGCAATTTTTGCAATCGTCGTCGTCTTACCCACACCTGTCGGGCCAATAAAAAAAATATTTTTATTCATTTTATTAATTTCTATTGTATCATAATCAGACATATTCTTGACAATTCTTTTATAAATAATTGAAACAATATCATCAATATTGGTTTCATTGCCATATACATATTCGACTAAACCCGTCATCAATTCATTTGCATATTTTTCGTCAATCTCATTTTCCAATAGTTGTTCGTAAATCACTCGGAGCATAGGAATATCTGTAGGGTCTTCTATTTTTATCTTTTCTTGTGTTTCCGGTATAACTTCAATGGATTTTTCTGCCGGTTTCTCAATAACTTTTTCTTGCTTTTCTGAAAACTTTTCTATAAAGCGTTTAAATTCATCTAACTCTGAATCTTCATAATCAACTTTTTGATCTTGCATTGTTTTATTATTTTTTTGAATTGACGCAGCATTTAGACTTATCTTTGGTAATGTACGTTCTATTCGGTCGTCTGATATGGCACGATCATCAACTGCTGCCGTAACTTCAACAAAAGATTTTCTAAACAGCTTAAAGAAACCTTTTGGCCGTACATGCTTAACACTAACAATTAATGCCTCCGGACCGAGTTCTGCCTTAATCGCTGCCATCGCTTCTTTTTCAGTTTGTCCTTTATATTTATGTATATTCACTAAACACTCACCATCCCAACTGACTGTAATTCTGCTTGATTGTCAATTTCTCCATAAGATATAACCACAATATCCGGGTATCTTTCTTCTATCAATCGCTTGTAATAAACTCTTGCAATTGGCGATGTCAATATGATTGGAGTTCTTCCCATAGCCTCTTGCTTTTGTGCGGCCGCTTGTGTAGCACTAAGTATTTTTTCAACCTTTTCCGGTTCTAAATTCAGAAACATACCTTGCTCAGTTCGTTTCACTGAATCCATAATCATTTGCTCAATTGAAGGATCTAATGTCAATACCTGATTTGTCTCTTCATCAAAAAACTTTTTGCTAATCGTGCGTTTTAATGATTGGCGTACATACTCTGTCAAAATATCCGGATCTTTGTTCGTTAGTCCATAATCTGCCAGGGTTTCAAAAACAGATACTAAGTCACGAATCGAGACACCTTCGTTTAATAAATTCATAAGCACTTTTTGAATGTCTCCTACTGTCATGATTTTAGGTACTAATTCTTCCACTAGGGTTGGATGATTTTCTTGAACATTATTGATTAAAGTCTTCACATCTTGTCGTGTTAATAGCTCACCCAAGTGTTCTTTAATAACTTCCGTCAGATGAGTTGCAATAATAGAAGGTGGATCTACAACAGTATATCCCATTGCCTCCGCACGTTCTCTTTGACTCTCAGTTATCCATAAGGCCGGAAGTTTAAATGCTGGTTCTATAGTTTCAATTCCATCAATTTCATCTTCAATATATCCCGGATTCATTGCCATATAATGATCAAAAAGTATTTCCCCTTGTGCAATCTGATTTCCCTTAATCTTAATGATATATTGGTTTGGATTCAATTGAATATTATCCCTCAATCGAATAATTGGTACAATTGTTCCAAGTTCAAGTGCAATTTGACGTCGTATCATAACAACACGATCAAGCAAGTCTCCTCCTTGTGATGCATCGGCAAGTGGAATAATCCCGTATCCGAATTCCAGCTCGATAGGGTCTACTTGTAATAGGTTAACAACATTTTCAGGTTTCCTGATTTCTTCTGCTTCAACATCTTCTGTCGAAATCTCATCAACAATTTCTTTAAGTTCAAGACTTTTATGCATCCTATAAGCAGCTATCAAAGTTAAAATTCCTGTTCCCCCAACAATTGGAAAGCTAAGTGGTGTGACAATACCTAAAAATGTTAATGCACCTCCTGCTAGCAACATAACTTTTGGCATTTGAAAAAGCTGTTGAATAAGTGTATCACTAATATCAACTTCCTTAGATACTTTTGTCACCAGCATTCCTGTCGCTAGTGAAATTAACAGTGCAGGTATTTGACTTACTAAACCGTCACCAATGGTCAAAATGGTATATTCTTCAAATGCATCTGCTAATGTTTGGCCTTGAATGACAACGCCTAAAATGACACCAAAAACAATGTTAATAAAGGTAATAATCAATCCGGCAATGGCATCACCTTTTACGAACTTACTCGCACCATCCATAGATCCGAAAAAACTCGCTTCGTCTTGTATTTTTTGTCGTCGTTCTCTTGCTTGCAGTTCATCAATTAATCCTGAATTTAAATCTGCATCAATGGCCATTTGCTTTCCTGGCATTGCATCTAATGTAAATCGGGCCGCAACTTCTGCAACACGTTCAGACCCTTTTGTGATGACCATAAAGTTAATAATAACTAAAATCATAAATACAACAACGCCAACAACTAAACTAGAACCTCCAACAAATGAACCAAACGTTCGGATAACATTACCTGCTTTGGCTTCTCCACCTGTTAATATCGCTCGCGTTGATGATACATTAAGTGCAAGTCGATAAACGGTCATAAATAATAAGATTGTAGGAAATGCTGACATTGATAAAGCTTCTCTCGCAAACATAGCATTAAATAAAATGATTAATGCCAATAATAAATTTAATGATATCAAAATACTAATGACTGCTCCTTCAATAGGAATAATCATTATAACAATAGCTACTAATATAAATAATCCGAGTATGATATCTCCTGGTTTCATGTAAGAGCACTCCTATTTTTTAAAGAATATACAAAAGCTAGTACTTCTGCTACTGCCTGATACAATTCAGGCGGTATTTCTTGACCAATTTCAACTGTATAATATAAGGTTCTAGCTAATAATTTATTTTCAACAATTTCAACTTCATATTCTTTTGCTTGTTCACGTATCCTAGCCGCAACAAGATCAGCCCCTTTTGCCAATACTCTAGGTGCACCAAATTGGTTCTCATCATAGGCAATTGCTATTGCAAAATGCGTAGGATTTGTAATAACGACATCCGCTTTAGGGATATCTTGCATCATTCGACGCATAGCCGCTTCTCGCATTTTTTGTCGTATTTTTCCTTTAATTTCCGGGTTTCCGTCAATCATTTTACGTTCATCTTTTACTTCTTGTTTTGTCATTTTCAAATCTTTTTCATGTTTATACTTTTGATAAGCAAAGTCAATGGCTGCAACAATGATAAAATACATACCTACTTTAATTGCCATATCTAATACCGTATCAATAATCATAACATATCCATCAAATACAGGAAGTCGATAGAAGTTATAAATCATATTTTCAAAGTCGACTAATGTCAGATAAACAATAAGCAAAATAATAGCTATTTTTAGAATAGATTTCAACAGTTCAACCAATGTTCGCATAGAAAACATTCGCTTAACACCTTGAATTGGACTTAAGCGATTAAGTTTTGGTTTTAAAGGCTTTAATGATGGTTTCCATCCAACTTGTGCGATATTTGCAACAAAGGCAACAATAAAGGAAATCCCTAATATTGGAAGAATCACAAATAACATTTTTTCCACAAAGTATAGATATATTTGCTGGGCTAACAATATGTCTATTGACTCGTATTTAAAAAGGGTAAATGCTTCTCGCATAACAATAATTAACTGTTCGGCAGCCCACGGTCCAAAAATTTTCAGTGTATAAAATATAGAAATAAGAAGAAACGCCGTTGTTATCTCATTACTTTTTGCAACTTGCCCTTCTTCTCTAGATTTTTCACGTTTTCGGCTCGTTGCTTGTTCAGTTTTCTCTCCTGCCCCTGAATCTTCTGCAAAAAACTGAAGATTCAAAGTAAGCAGCATTTTTTGATTCATATCGATCATGGCGCCATCCCTCGAATCAACATATCCATCATTATTTTTAATTCACGAATGATTATTTCAGCAACATTATCAAAAAGTGCCATTGTAAAATAAAGTATAAATAGGCCTAAGATGATTTTAATCGGAAAGCCAATAACAAACATATTTAACTGTGGAACCGCCCTCGCCAAAATACCTAATACCACGTTTGTGACTAACATAACAAAAAAAATCGGTGCCGCAACTTGTAATGCTAGTAGAAAAAAAGTATTAAAATATTCTATCAAAGAATCATATAAATAGTTGCTTGGCGATAGCTGCCCTATCGGAATAAATTGATAACTTGTTTTTAATGCTTGAAATATATATCCATAGCTACGTGTTCCCAAGAAAATTAATAAAAAAGTAAAGTAATAAAAGTTACCGGTAATTGTGATCTGTGTTTGACTTAATGGGTCAAATACATTAACCATTGAAAATCCAATTTGATAATCAATAAATTGTCCCGCTAGGGTTAAAATTGCAAAAACAATATATGCCCCAAATCCCAACATCCATCCGGTAATAAATTCTTTTATAACTAAGATTGCATAATCAATAAGTAATATACTCCTTGTATCGGTTAATGGTGTGATTAGATTGATTATAATTAAGGAAAAAAAGAAGCCTATACCAATCTTAGCAATATTTGGTACCCCACGATTACTTAAAAACGGCATTATAATCATCATACTCATTGTTCGAACGAATACAAGTAAAAGGGTATCTAAATATGTAAAGGGATTACCTAAAATAAGTTCCATAATTTACACCACTTATCGAATAAATTGATTAATACTCATCATTGTGTTGGTAAAAAATTCCAATATCTGTCTGCCTATAAATGGTCCAAAAATAATAACACCTAAAAAAACGGCTAATATCTTCGGAACAAAAGCTAATGTCTGCTCTTGAATTGATGTAATCGTTTGAAATACACTGACCAACAATCCGACAATTAATGCTATTAACAATAAAGGCAATGCCGCTATAATTGTTGTAAAAACAGCTTCTCTGGCAAAATCTGTAATCATTTCTCCTGTCATCATAAGCCCCTTTCTCAATAAAACGAGTCGACAAGTTCCTTAATGATAAGTGTCCACCCATCTGCCGCAACAAACAGTAATAACTTAAAGGGAAGAGATATCATAACTGGTGGTAACATCATCATCCCCATCGACATCAATGTTGATGCTACGACCATATCTACAATAATAAAAGGTATATAAATCATGAATCCGATAATAAATGCTATCCGTAATTCACTGATTATAAAAGCAGGAATTAAAACTTCAGTCGGTATTTCATCATATGATTCAATCGATTCAACTTCTGCAATATTTAGAAATAAGTTCAAGTCTTTATCATTCACTTGGCCCATCATGAATTCTCGAAGGGGATCCATGCCACGTTCAATAGCTTCTGCTTGGTTAATTTCACCTGCCGAATAAGGCTGTAGCGCATTTTCATTAATATCTGTAATAACCGGCGACATAATAAAAAAAGTAATAAATAGTGCTAAACCAATGAGTATTTGGTTTGGAGGTGTTTGTTGAGTACCTAATGCGCTTCGTATAAAATGTAAAACGACGATAATACGTGTAAAAGACGTCATCATAATTAATATTGATGGCGCCAACGCAATAATAGTCAAAATAAAAAGTATCTGCAGACTGCTTACAACATCACTCGCCTCTTCTGTTGCAGATAAATTCAAATCCACAGAAAAAGGAATAGGTGTTTGTTGGGTATCTACTGCCATGATTGGAGTCATGGCAAAATTGTACCATACAAGCGCAAATACTATAAATAATAATACTAGTTTATATTTACTTATTATTTGTTTCATTTTTCTCGTCTCCACAATCCTTTTCATCCTTTTCTTTACCTGACCTATATTTTTCAAGAATTTGTTGGAAAGGGAGTATTTTCTGCTTTTGATGATCATCTAAAATCAACAGTTCATCCTCGGTTAATGACAAAATAGTCTCAATATGTTGTTTTGTCACACTCACAACAACATATTGAGTTCCAATTCGAATCAACTCAAGATATTTCGACTGCCCCAAAGATATAACTTCAATAATCTCAAGGTTCTTATTTGTCTTAGTACCTTTTTGAACACGCGCAATGACATACGTGACATAGTAAGCAGCTATTATAATAACTAGAAATAAAATCAATAAAAATAGCATTTCTAACGAATCACGTTCTCCCAATACAAGTAAACCTATATTCGTCATAAAACACTATCCGATTACTTTTGATACAGCTTCTATAACACGTTCTGCCTGGAAAGGTTTGACAATGAAATCTTTTGCCCCTGCTTGAATAGATTCGATAACCATCGCTTGTTGTCCCATTGCAGAACACATAATGATATCTGCATTACTTTTAATGCCACGAATCGCTTTAACCGCTTCAATACCATCCATCTCCGGCATTGTAATATCCATGATAACTAAATCCGGTGCTAATTCAGAAAATTTTTCAACAGCTTTAACACCATTCTCAGCCTCTCCAATAACATTATATCCATTTTTTCCTAATATATCCTTGATCATCATTCGCATAAAGGCTGCGTCATCAACAATTAGTATATTTTTACCCGCCATTTTATCGCTCCTTATCAATGTTGTATTTGTTTTTTATTATAGCATATATCCTATGATTAATCATACACTTTTTGTCTTATGCCGTATTTTTGTGAAGAATTCACGACATTTTCTTCGCATCCATGTGTTATTATCACAGTATAGTTTTACCCTTCATAATTTCGGTCACCCGAATACTAAAATTTTCATCAATAACCACTACTTCACCTTTTGCAACAATTTTACCATTAACCAATACATCCACTGGTTCTCCAGATAATTTATTCAATTCAATGATTGTTCCTGGCGCAAACTCAAGAATATCTTTGATTGATCGATGTGTACGCCCTAGTTCTACTGTGACTTCGAGCTGAACATCCATAATCAAATCAATATTTTCTTTTTGTTGCATGACACTACCCACATCAAATTGTTGAAATTGAGCTTGTTGAACTTCAATGTTCCTGTTTGGCATTGCTTGATTTTGCATAGGAGTCCCTTGTTGATTATACATTGGCATTCCTTGTCCTTGCATTGGCATGCCTTGATTCTGAGTATACATATTCATATCAGACTGTTGCTGTGGAGGCTGTTGTTGCTGTTGCTGTTGTTGCTGTTGTTGCTGCTGTTGCTGTGATTGTTGTTGCTGCTGTTGCTGTGATTGTTGTTGCTCTGGTGCTTGCCCTGCTTCTACTTTCTTGTCAATGACTTCTTCGCTTGTATTCATAAATTCTTTATAAATATCTTGTGCAAAGTCAATAGGATACAATTGCATAATTTCACTATCAACTAAATCTCCTATTTGAAGCCGAAAAGAAACCTGAATAAAAGACTCTGTTAAAAATTCAGCGACTTCGATTGGATCAAAGGGCTCATTTAGATTGATATGTGATGAAGAAGGTGGTTGAATGTCAATTTTTTTCTTAAACATAGACGACATGGAGGTTGCTGCTGAACCAATCATTTGATTCATAGCTTCGCCAATTGCACTTAGGTGCAAATCATTAATCTCTTCGTCTGGTGCTGAACCATCCCCACCCATCATCAAATCTGCTATGATTTTTACATCATTTTCTTTTAAGATGAGTAAATTTGTTCCTTCTAGACCCTCTTTGTATACGATTTGAACAGCAACACAAGGCGTTTCATATTGCTCTACAAAGTCTTCCCACCGTAGCGTCTTTACCTTGGGCGTTGTAATCAAAACCTTTTGATTCACTAATGAATATAAGGTTGTAGCCGCCGTTCCCATGCTAATATTTGAAACCTCACCTATGGCATCTTTTTCTTCATCAGAAACTAATTCTTCTGAGCCTGTATCGGACGAATCCGAATCATCAGAATCAAGTCCATTCAATAAAGCATTTATTTCCTCTTGAGATAACATATCATCCATCTAATCGTCCTCCTCTCTAATAATTTGTGAAACTTTGATGGCATTATTTTTCTCAAACACACCAGGGTTTCCTTTGAATTTCTTAATATTTCCAACTAACACATCAATTTCATCTGTAACTTTTGTATCCAGTTTAATGATATCACCATACTGAAGATTGATAAAATCATCCACCGTAATTTGGCTTTTACCCAATATCGCACTAATTGGAATCTGAGTTTTAGATATTTGATGTTCAATAATATCCGAATACGTTTCTTCATCTGATTCCTGTAATGAAGAAAACCAATATTTCGTATTCAATTTATCCATTATAGGTTCAACGCTCATATATGGAATACATACATTTAGTAGTCCTTCAACCTTACCTATTCTAAGGTTGAGCGTAATGAGGGCAATAATCTCATTCGGTGCAATAATTTGTGCAAATTGAGAATTTGTTTCGATCTGTTCAAGTCTGGGATCAAGTTCGACAACATTTTTCCAGGGATCGATTAATTGTTCTACCAAGATATTCATGATTTTTTCAATGATCGCTAGTTCAATCTCAGAAAAATCTCTCGCTTTATCTAATGCTTCACCTTTTCCGCCTAGTAATCGGTCCACAATTGAATATCCAATATCAACACTCATGTCAAGAACAACATTACCTTTTAAGGGATAAAAATCAACAATTCCTAAAAGAATCGGATTCGAAAGTGCATTCGAAAACTCCGAATATGCAACCGCCTCCGAGTTAATCACATCAACTTGACATGAGTTTCGCATGTAGGCAGGCAACGTTGTTGATACGAGTCTGGCATAATGTTCAAAAATAATTTCTAATGTTCGTAAATGCTCTTTTGCGAACTTACTCGGTCTAGCAAAATCATAATCTTTGACTTGTTTTTCTTTTGAACTTGACTTGTATTCTTCAACGTCTAATTCACCGGTATTTAACGCATTAAGCAATTGGTCTATCTCGTTTTGAGATAATACCTCACCCATATCCTCACCTCCTGCCGAATATAATCAAATAATTGTTTTATTCACTGACAATTAAATTGTTGAAGTATACATCTACCACAGCTTCATTGCCTATTAATTCTTGAAATTTCAAAACAAGTTCTTTTTTTAACTCCTCTTGTTTTGAATATTCTTTATAATAAGACAAATCTTTACTTATCAGTATTGAATAAATCCGATCGCGTATAATTCTTCCTTGACTCGTTAAAATTTGTCTAGATTCTTCTGCACCTTTGTGTTTAGTATCAATCGCAACTCCAACTTTTAAAACAACATTGGCTGTTTTTCCAGTGTCTTCATTCGTCAGTTTTAGAATAAATTGGTCATCCTCTGCGCCAAGATTTACTTCTTCTAGCTGAGACAATGGTATAACCACTTCTCCACTTTCATTTTTTTGTGTTTCGGGGATCAAAATTGATCGAACACTTCCGACCTGAACTAAAACAATAATCATAATTACGAGTACGATTCCTGTTAAAGCAACATTAATGATTGGTAATAACTTACTCATATTCGTTCTCCATTCTTTCTCATTTTACTCCAACGTCGCATTGTCCGTTGTTTCTCCAATTGACGTTTCTTCTTCGTCCGAATCACGGATAAGAAATTCTCTAGAATCTAAAATAACTTTAATTTCGACACGACGATTTTGTGCTCTACCTTCAAGTGTATCATTCGATGCAATTGGTCGATACTCTCCATATCCAGTCGCAGCAACCTTTTCCGGATCAAAATCATGTGATTCAAGGAGTTCCTCTAAAACCGCATATGCTCGATATGACGATAAAATCCAGTTGTTTGGAAACTGTGCATTATTTATATCCAAGTTATCTGTATGCCCTTCAATCTGAATATCATAACTACTATATTCTTGATTTTTTAAAGTATTGGCAATAGCGTCAATGGCACTTACCGCTTCAGTTCTTAGATTTGCTCGACTACTATCAAATAAAAATTCACCTTGCAAGGTCAGCTTAACATAGTTTGAGGTGTACGATACAGCTACAACATCCGCATTATAGCCTTCATTACGTATTTGTTCTTGGATAGCTTCTGCGATTTGACCGGCGCGAATATATTCTTCGGTTCTTTCTTCTCTATTATCCTCATCAATTTCAATATCCGTATCCTCTTGTTCAGGCAATGTATTATCCTGATTTTGATTTAAGTTCATATTTCCCTGAATGATAATCTGAAGATCACTTAACTGAGTAACTCCGTTATTCAATAATTCTCCTTCGGTTAATGCTTCACCACCAGGTAAAACATCTATTTGATCAGCGAATGAACTCATTGCAGCTTTGAATTTTGCAATATCAACACTTGACATGGAAAATAACAATACAAAGAAACATAACAATAATGTGACCATATCACCATATGTTGACATCCATGCAGGTGCACCTTTCGGTCCTTCATCTGTATGCTGTTTTCTTGCCATAATTATTCACCTTCGCTTTCTCCTTCAGCGTTTTGATCAGATAACGATGCTCGAAGTACCGGTGATAAGAATGCTTTTAATTTTTCTTCGATTACTCTTGGATTTTCTCCAGCTTGAATCGATAGTAGCCCTTCTATCATGACTTCTTTCATTAAAAGTTCTTCATTACTTCGAACGGCTAATTTACCGGCAAATGGTATACATATAAAATTCGCCATAATTGAACCATACATCGTTGTCAATAGCGCAACTGCCATTGCAGGACCAATCGATGATGGATCATTAAGATTACCTAACATATTAATAAGCCCTACCAAGGTTCCAATCATACCCCAGGCAGGTGCTAATGCTCCCATCTGGCTCCATACACCTTGAACATCTCGATGACGTGTCTCTATAAAGCTTAATTCTGTCTCCAATATACTTCGAACTAATTCAGGATCTGTTCCATCAACAATTAAAAGAACACCCTTTTTTAAGAAATCATCTTCAATGGCCTCTGCTGCTTCTTCTAATGCAAGCAATCCTTCTTTTCTGGCTACATTCGATAGCCGAATAATTTCTTTGATAACTTCCCCTTCATTCATAAGAACCACTTTGAAGGCAATTGCTGACGCTTTTAGGGCGCCAACAAACTTATTCATAGGGAAGTTAATCATCGTTGAAGCAATGGTACCACCAATTGTAATCATTACAGATGGCACATTCCAGAAAGCAGCTATTCCGCTTACGCCCTTATCTACTATGATAGAAAAGAGAAAGAAGAAAACGCCTAAAACTAATCCGATTATAGTTGCTAAATCCACTATTTCCACCTCACGTCAAGTATTCTTGTCAGTCTGTAATAAACCCATCTTGTCTTGCTATTTGTTTACTCTTCATGACCTTTTCATAAATTTCACTCATTGACTCTGTGACAACTAACTTCTTCCCCGTCGTCAAAGTAATTACAGTATCCGATGTTTCTTCTACTTGTTCAATTAAATCATTATTTAACAAAACTTTTTGATGATTAAATTTTGTGATATAAATCATTTTGACACCTTCAATCTATGGTTAATTGTGGTGCCAGTCATCGTCTGACACCACAATCATCTTATTTTATCATTATCTCTTCAAGTTTACAAGCTCTTGTAACATTTCATCTGAAGATGTAATAATCCTTGAATTTGCTTGGAATCCACGTTGTGTTGTAATCATCTCCGTGAACTCTGTTGATAGGTCTACATTTGACATTTCCAAAACTCCGGAATTAATTGCTCCACCATTGGATGATATATCAATACCAATTCCATCAAATTCACCGGAGTTACTTGTTGCAGTAAACAAGTTATTTCCTTCTTTACGAAGTCCTGCCGGATTGTCAAAGTCTGCAATGGCAATTTGACCCAATAGCTTAGTAGATCCATTGGTATATTGGCCTAAGATTTTTCCATCACTGCTAATTTCATAACCGGAAATCGTCCCCGCCGGATTACCGGAATCAAGTCCGTTAGTGTCACCTGCTCTTGCTTCTATGGTTGTATTACCTGAAAACATAGTCAAACTACCAAAGTCAACTTCGATTGTTGAAAAATCCGAGTTTGCCGTATCTAAACCCGTTATATCAAAAGTAGCCGGTGTGTTGGTGATTTTACCCGTTGCTCCATCAAATGTTATCGTTACTGCTCCTGTTGCTGCTCCAATAATCGAAACACCATTTTGATTAGTAACATCCGTCATCGTAATATCATATTGATTTGCTGTTGCTGTACTTTGCACATTCATCTCAGCAGTATAGGGATATCCTAATGAATCATAAATTGTCATGGTAAAGGGAACGCCACCTTCTGCTGGTACTAATTGCGGGTCATTCATATTAATATTCCCGCCAATAATTGCTTTTGATGTCATTTCTGGCTCGGAAAAAACATTTTCCGAACTTAAAATTCGTAATGGCTGAACTTTATTTTTTTGGATTTCTCCATCATTACCGACGCCCCAACCCATAAGGTTTAAACCACTTGAACTAACCAAATTACCTACAGAATCGATGTTAAATGCCCCGGCACGTGTAAATTTGTTTCCTGTAATATCTGAAACAACGAAGAAACCTTCACCTTCAATTTTTAAGTCTAAGGGATTGTCTGTACGCTGAGAAGCTCCTTCTGTCATATTGACATCGATTGAGCCCAGAGTAGCACCTAACCCTATTTGTATAGGATTTGTACCACCTTTATTTTGATTGGCACCTGAAGCACCTTGTACCGTTTGAGAAAAGATTTCACTAAATGTTGCACGACTAGATTTAAATCCAACCGTATTGACGTTAGCAATATTATTACCGATAACGTCCATTTTTGTCTGATGTATCCGAAGACCTGATACACCAGAATACATTGATCGCATCATAATTTGTTGACCTCCTATGTGACAGTCTTTATTGTACGTTCTATCTAGCAATCAAGAACGTTTCGCTCCCTCTAAAAGGTCCGGCTTATACCAATAAAGCTCCATCAATATTTGTAAAAACATGTTCTTTGCTCTCTTCTTTATTCAAAGCCGTAACGACAGTCCCATTTTCCACATTAACAATCAGTGCTACATCATCCACAAGCATTAAGGATTCTTTTACACCTTTATTTCGTGCACTGGCCAAACCGTTTTGTAAACGTTCGAGTTGATTGGCACTAAAGTCAATCTGTCTCAATTCTAAACGCATACTTGCATGCTTTGAAAATTTTAATTCTTGCTCTTGATTCAACTGCTGATGAAGTATTTTTTGAAATTCACCTTGATGACTTTGACGTCCTGTCTGATTCGTCGTATTGGATTTCGTTACTTGCCCTAACTGTTGAATCGATTTTGCCATTTGATTATTAATAATCATAGGATCATCTCCTATTCTTCATTGTTTTGATCTTCAGTTATATCTTCTTCTACCGTTGTTTCTTCTCCAAGTAATTGTTTTAACAGTGTTTCAATGGCTTCTATTTTACTTCCATTACCTTCAATTGCTTCAATCATTGCAACCGTTTCAGTCCCAAAATCACTGATAACAGTTGTCACACTGCTTAATGCCATTTCTTGGTCATTGACGAGCAAATAAGGAACTCCCTTCTTTAAATTTACTGCATCTACAATACCGATAACTTCTGTCTTATTTCCGGATACTTCATTCGTTACAGTTCCTTGAACATATTTATCAATTAAACTATTTGCTTGAGATAATTGGAATGATGCATTTAAGTTTTGCATCTGCTCAAGCGATGAAAACTGAGCCATTTGTGCTAAAAAGTCCTCGTTTGTTGTTGGTTCTAATGGGTCTTGATATTTCATCTGTGTAACCAATAGATTTAAAAATGCATCTTTTCCTAAAAAATCATCTGAACTTGTTTTTGATGTTTCTTTTAATCCATACTTATCTAAAATACCTTGTACTGCATCTACTGACGCCATACATTCACCTCCTAGGCTTGAAACTCAATAGAACTCATCTCTGAATCCATGTGACTGGTTGTCTCAACATGTGTTTCGTCTTCTACTTGCTCATTAATCATCTGTCGAACACGATCAATTCCTGAATGTCGTTTTTTATTCTGTCCCATTGTTTGCTGATATTTTCCTGGTTCGCGTTCACTATCTTTTCCGGCAAAAAAAGCTTTTGAATCGCCGACACTTATTTTTACGTCACGAAGATCAATGCCTTGATCTTCAAGCTGTTGCTTCAAAATAGGAATATTTTTTTCAATCAAACTTTTTACTGCTTCAGATTCGGCAACAAATTGACCTGTCATAATGCCGTTTTCTCTAGAAATATTCACAGCTATTTTCCCTAAATTTTCAGGTTGCAATTGAAGCATGATCTCTTGTTTTCCTTGTGTCACTTCTACTTTAAGTCCTGTAACAATTTGATCAAATACATTTTTTGCAGTGATTTCTGTATGAACCGTTCTAATCTCACCATTCATAACAATTGTTTCCACTTTTTCAGTAACCACTTGATTAAGTGTTGATTCAAACCCTGTCGGAATTTGATTTTTTTCTTCACTATTTGCGGTTAATAACGACTTATCTAAGTCGGCAGGTTCAAAGGCATCTGATGACTCTTGCTTTGATAAATTCATCTCAGCTTGTTCTTGATTCTGATTGGTGGCACCAATTATTTGTGTGTTAAGAGTAACTTGTTCATCTGCTTTGCCTTGGGCTATTGCACCTTCTTCAGCTCCCCATTGCTTGCGTTCATTAAATGCTGTAGATAACTCTTCTAAACGAGTGGCTATTTGTTTGTACTGTTCAACAGCACCTTCTGTCATCAATAATTCAGTCGACGACTCAAGTCCCATCTGTACAGTAACAAATTCCATAAGTTTCTCTACATCAAACAACTCTTCAATATCCATTTCAAGCTCTTGTAACGTTGCTTGTACTTCATCAATGGAAACATTCATTAAATCCGCAATCGCTTGAATGATTTCTAGCGAAAACGTCTCCATGTGCTGTTTAGCTTCTAAAGAAATGTTTTCATCCTTGGTGACGACATTCTTCTTTCCTGTTTCAACTTCTACAGGAATTTCTTCTTTTGAAATCTTCTCTTTAGATTTTATATCATTTTTTTCTGATGACTGCCCAACACGTTTACTTGGACGTTCAAAACGTTGTGATTGCGCTTTACTTTCCACATTACGATTAACACCTTCTTCAGAACTATTTGATACATCTCGAGTCTTTTGTATGACTTCTTTGAAGCTTGAAGAATCTGAGCCTTGCCCTGAACGATTTACATAATTCACATCATTAAATGTAGTGTTCATCAAATTTGCTACGAAGTTCATAGCAATACTATTCATTGACTACCTCCTTTACTTCATTCTTCAGGATAAAGATATGTTGTAATTCTCGCTGCGACACTTGTATCCATTGCCGCTAATATTTTACCTGCTTGTTGTGCATCTAGATTTTTGATAATTGTAGCAACCATCTCTAATCGCGTCGTACTCATCTCTGATAGGATTGCTGCAGCATTTGCCGGTTTCATCTCGTCATATGTTGTAATGAGCTTTTCAAGTTCCTCGCTATTGGCTTCTTCTCTTACAACTTCTTCATAGATTCTTGCCGCATTATCCGGATTCATTGTTTCATACCACGTTGGATAGCTTTCCGAATCAAATTGTTCAACAATAAAACGATCAAACTCGGCCTTTTCTTCATCGAATTCTAAGTATCGATCTTCAAAGGTTTGTAAACGAGCATTTTCATTTTGAAGCTGATTAATCTGTTCTATAAGTGTTTCGGCTTCTTCCTCCTTTTCCTTAAGTAGATTTTCGGTAACTTTTAATATTTCTACAACTTCTTCTAATGATTGATAGCCTTCCTCCGACAAGGAATCATCAGCGGTTTCAGGCATCGATGGAAGAATGAACGTAGCCCCGGGGATATTTTGGATTTCAGGTCCAATAATTTCGGTTCCAAGTGAACCAACATCGAATTTAAGAAGGGCAACAAAAATACCAAAGAGTATTAGAATAGCTACTAATGCGATAATAACTATCGTTCGTATTTTTCCACCACTTTTTTTTTGTGATATTTCTTCTGCCATGACCTGCCTCCTAATTACGGATTTCTATATTTGTAACTCACAATTTCATCGAGTCGTTTTGCTTCTTCTAATTTTTCATTTTCTATATAGCTTTCAAAGGATTTTTCTTTCAAGCTTTCAAATATTTTTCGATCTTGCAAAGCCGTTTTTAATGCTTCTTTTGCTTCATCAACCTTGAGTTTATGTTGTTGTGTCACCTGTTTTTGTTCAGTCATTGCTTGATGAAAATAACGAATAACTTCATGTGCGCTTTTCATTTCCGAAGGGTTTACACGACCTGTAGATAGATTTATTTGAAAACGCTGGTTTGCCTCATGCAATTGATTTTCAATTTCTAATAACTGCTCTTGACTTTTACTTAAGGCTTGCATTGCTTTTCCCAACTCTAATTGCTTTTGCTTTTCCAGTTTTTTCTTTACTTGAAATACTTGTTCCATGGGAAAATTAAACTTTGCCATGATTCTTCACCTATCATTCATTTGTGCTACTTGAATAGATACTCTCTAATTCTCGTGTAACTTCATCAATATCGAAACGTTCATCGACTTCTTGCCGCAAAAAATTGTTAACGGCTTTAATTTTATCAATAGCCTCATCAATATCTGGATTACTCCCTTTCGAGTACGCGCCTATATTAATTAGGTCTTCTGACTCTCTATAGGTAGCAACAATCGCTGTTAAATAATTTGCATATTTCTTATGTTCCTTTGATACAACTTCATTCATAACCCTTGATACACTCTGTAATATATCGATTGCAGGATAATGGTTTTTATTCGCTATACGTCGTGACAAAACAATATGCCCATCCAAAATTCCACGTGCGGCATCGGTGATTGGTTCATTCATATCGTCCCCATCAACTAAAACAGTATATAATGCAGTGATTGAACCGCAATCAGAATTTCCTGTTCGTTCTAACAATTTTGGCATAACACTAAATACAGATGGAGTATAACCTCGACTTACGGGTGGTTCCCCAATAGCAAGACCAATCTCACGTTGCGCCATAGAAAAGCGTGTTAACGAATCCATCATAAGCAAAACACTTTTGCCTTGATCACGAAAAAATTCAGCAATAGCTGTTGCTGTTTTTGCAGCTTTTTGTCGCTCCATAGCTGGTTTATCCGAAGTTGCTACGACGACGACTGAACGTTTCAGACCCTCTTTGCCCAGATCTCTTTCTATAAATTCTCGAACTTCTCGACCCCGTTCACCAATTAAGGCAATAACATTGACATCCGCTTTTGTGTTTTTTGCAATCATTCCTAATAATGTACTTTTTCCAACACCACTTCCGGCAAAAATACCAACTCTTTGGCCTTCACCAACGGTCAACATTCCGTCAATCGCTTTAACACCTAATGGCAAAATCTTCTTGATGCGATCCCGTTTTAAAGGATCCGGTGCATCACTATCTATATTATATTGTTTCTCTGTATATAAGGGACCTTTATCATCAATTGGTTTACCTAGCCCGTCTAATATACGTCCCAATAACTGGTCAGATACGGATACTTGTAGTGGATGCCCTATGGATTCCACATAACTTCCGGGTCCGATTCCCTCCATGTCATCAAGAGGCATCAACAATATTCGATTATCTTTAAAGCCAACAACTTCTGCTAAAACTTTTTTGTGGTGATTTCCTGACGTAATCATACATGCATCGCCTACTGAAACTTGAGGGCCTAGAGATTCAATTGTTAATCCGACAATCTTTACCACTCTTCCCATTTGTTTGATATATGATTTTGTCATAAGTTTATCGTATTTTTTAAAATCTATATCAGGCATTAAAACCATCACCTTCCAAACTTTCTCTTATGAGTCTAAGTTCCTGTAATAATGATTCCATTTGGGTACCTAATGAACAATCAATACTTCCCATATTGGTTTCGATAATACATTCATTTTTATCCAACTGTTGGTCTACTAGAATTTCCACATCAATCTTTTCACTCAGTCCCTCAACGATACGCGCTTTATGCTCTAATACTTGGTCGACATCAAAGGAGGAGACTTTAATTACAAGGTCCCCATGTAAATCCAATTCATTCATTCCGCTTTTTATTAAGTACATGATCGTATCCTGACTTACACTTTGAACACCTATGAGCTTTGTTACAAGGGCTTCAATAATGTATAACATTTTGGGCTCAAGCTCTTTTTTTTGAACTTCGAATTGTTTATTTATCTCAGAACGTAAGTGTTCAATTTCTTCATATAAAGCATCACGTTCTGTTTCTAATAGGCGTTGTCCCTCATCCTGACTCATTACCTTGCCTTCTTCATATCCTTTTTGGTAACCTTCTTCGTATCCTTTTTGTTGTCCTAGTTCTAAACCTTTATCATAGGCTTCGTCAGTAATTTTTTCTTTAAGCACTTCTAAATCTCCATGTAAATCAGGCATATCATCCCTATGCACATCCTCTACATATTCTACAGCTTTTATCGAACTTTTTAATACTTTCGGATCATTATTAGCTATAATCTTGATTTCTTTTTTTTGATCTGTAAATGAGACAAAATTGGACTTTACAATTCTAGACAATGATTTCGTCACCTCCACCACGACTGATAACGATTTCTCCACTGTCTTCGAGTTTACGTATAATATTTACAATCTTCTGTTGAGCTTCTTCAACGTCTTTTAACCGTACGGGTCCCATATATTCCATTTCTTCTCGAATCATTGTTGCCAATCGTTTAGACAGGTTATTAAAAATAACATTTTGAACTTCTTCAACCGCACCTTTTAAGGCAATACCTAAATCGTTATTATCTACTTCACGAAGCACCCGTTGAATGGATCGATCATCAAGAGATAGAATATCTTCAAATACAAACATTTTTTTACGGATTTCTTCCGCTAAATCAGCATCTTCTATTTCTAATGTTTCCATAATATGTTTTTCTGTACTTCGATCAACAGAGTTTAATATTTGAACTATTGCATCAACGCCACCAACAATTGTATAGTCTTGTGTGACTAAGGATGATAGCTTTCTCTCCAAAATATCTTCGACATCTTTGATGACGTCTGGGGATGTTCGATCCATGGATGCAATACGTCTAGCAACATCCGCCTGCTTTTCCTGAGGTAATGCAGCTAAAATCATCGATGCTTGGGCAGCACTTAAATAAGAGAGTATTAAGGCAATCGTTTGATTGTGTTCATCCTGTATAAAGTTCAATAATTGACTTGGTTCTGTTTTCCGAATAAATTCAAATGGACGAACTTGTAAAGAGGATGTTAAACGTCCGATGACTTCCATCGCTTTATCAGATCCTAAGGCTTTTTCCAATAAATCTTTTGCATAACCTATACCACCTTCAGCAATATATTGTTGCGCTATACAAATTTCATAGAATTCCTTGATAATATTTTCTTTTACTTCTGGACTGACACTTCGAGTATTTGCAATTTCTAAAGTCAACTGTTCAATCTCTTCTTCTTTTAAGTGCTTAAAAATTTGTGAAGATTTCTCAGGACCTAGTGCAATTAATAAAATTGCAGCTTTCTGTATTCCTTTATAATCAGCCATCGTATCACTCCCAATCTTCATTCAACCAGTTTCTTAACAATAAAGCCACTGCATCCGGATTATCTTCTACAAAGTTTTCAATTTGTACTCTTGCATCACTTTTGCCGTCAAATTCAATCGAGTCCAAATCGGATACTTGACGCGTTGATGCCAACATTTCTTCAACGGATAATTCCGGTTCAATCTCTCTAATTTCTACTGGTTCAGTACCTTTATATACAGCATATCCAAGTAATAAAATCATTAAAACAATAATACCGATTAATAAATAATCGCTCATATTTGATTCTTCTGTTTCACGGTCAATAAATCTAGGGACTTCATAAGCAAGAACCATCACATTATCAACATTGCTGGCCATTCGAATCATCTCTACGATATCCTCATCAATATCTTCAATTTTCGTACGTCCTTCTTGCATGATGTCATATTTAAACTGTTCCCACGTTCTCCCTGCTAAAACACCGTCTTCTTGGCTTTCTAACATTCTTTGATCGTATGTTCGATATTTTGTTAGCGAGACAGAAACCGTTGAATCATCGTATATAACGCCACCAATAGCTTTTACTGCAGTAGCTACTTCGGTGTCATATGTATAAACAACGTTACGCTCTTCTATCGTTACAGTCGATTCATTACCATCGGCAATCATTGTGTCTGTAACACCATTAGCATCTGTTCCCGGAACCCCACCTCTAGTAGCATTCTCGGATTCTTCAAGGTAAGTGTTATCTTCGACGATAATACCGGTATTTGTTCCATCTTGTGTACTATGACGTTCAGTTACTTGTTCTAATTCATCAAAATCAATGATTAAATCAACCGTTACCATCGCATCATCATATTCACCTGCAGACAGTAAAATAGAACGCACATTGCTTTTAACCATCAATTCTTTTTGCATCTCATACTCAGTTCTTGATGAAATATTCCCTATACTATCTGTCACTGTTTGCCCATCAAATAATAACCTTCCTGTAGAATCAATAACCGTTACGTTATTTAAAGAAAGATTATCAACACCTGTTGCAACGAGCTTTGCTATACTCTCAACGCTGCCACTTGCTAATTTTTCATTTGTCGTTATAAGTATACTTGCTTTGGATTCTTTTGCTTCATCTAAGATTGTTCGATCTGATTCAGGCATAACGAGTTCAACTTCTGCTTGTTCTATACCTTCAATCAATTCAATAGTATTTGCAAGACTTGACTTTAAAAATTCTTTTCGTTTTAAAGCTCTTTCTGATTCTGTTGTCATAATTGAACTCTCAAACAAATCATCGTACGTAAGCTCACGACCAGATAAAATACCAATCTCTGCCAAAGCTAAGGTAGCATCCCTCCTGCTACCTTGAATAACATATATACTTCTTGCATCGTCGCCGACTTGATTATTAATGCCTGACGTATTCAACTTTTCTACAATGGCATTCACTTGAGAGGGTTCTAAATCACCTTGTAAAAGTTCATATTGCGGACGATTTAAGAACACAACAAGAAAAACCAAAGCTATAATTCCTATAGCAATCGTTGCCATCATTTGTGTCTTTTGTTTCGTTGAATATTTATCCCAAAACTCCGTTAATTGATTTGATATCCGATTCAAAAACTCGGGCATTTCCTACACCTCATTGAATTTATTTAAATTTGCATTCGCATGATTTCATTATATGCTTCTAAGACTTTATCCCTAATTTGAACCGTATATTGAAGAGCAACTGTCGCCTTTTCTTGCGCAATCATTACTTCATGAATATTATCAATATCACCAATTGCAAAACTCATCGCTGATTGTTCAGCTTGTTTTTGTAGGGTATTCGTTTGATCCAACATATTAATTGCCGACTTATACATGTCTGAAAAAACTGTTGTTTCTTTATCTTTTTGTTGCATTCCCACTTTGGGAAGTTCACTGATCAAATTATTAATACTTCTAATGTCCATCTTTTCACCTCAGATTATCTTCCGATTTCCAATGCTTTTGCTGCCATTGCTTTCGTTGCATTAAATGCGGTGATATTTGCCTCATATGAACGGTTTGCAGATATAAGATTGGTCATTTCTTCAACGACATTCACGTTCGGCATCTCGACATATCCTTCTTCATTCGCATCCGGATGTGAAGGATCATACACTTGGGTCAACGGCGAATTATCTTCGATAATTTGACGCACCTTTACTCCACCTCTTGTTGCTTGGTTACCCTTTTGCATATATCGATTTAAATGTGACCGAAAATTCTTACCGTCATTAATCTCTTGAAACACAACCGTTTTTCTTCGATACGCTTGTCCATCATCACCTTTTGTTGTGTTTACATTCGCAATATTTTGCGATATTGTATCCATACGTAATCGCTGTGCTGTCATTCCCGTTGCACTAACATTCATCGAATCAAAAAAAGACATACCCTTACTCCTTTCGGTTTAATCTATCATACATTGTATCAGTTTATTGTTAAGAACACAACCGCTTTTTTGCAAAAAGTAAATTAAATTGACCTTTTTTAAAATAAGAAGAGACTATGCATCTCTTCTTATTTCTCACCACTCTATATTTTATCAATTTCATCTTTTAAAATACTATTCAAAATCTTAATATATGTTCCCTTCATTCCCAATGATCTAGATTCAATTACTCCTGCACTTTCAAACTTACGTAACGCATTAACGATAACACTTCGTGTAATACCCACACGATCCGCCACTTTTGAAGCAACAAGAATACCTTCATTCCCATCTAACTCGTCGAAAATATGCTTAATAGCTTCCTGTTCAGAAAAAGAGAGTGTTCCTACTGCTGATTTTACAATACTACTCTTTCTAAGCTCTTCTGAATTTTCTTCATTAATCGAACGCATGATTTCCAATCCAACAACCGTTGAACCATATTCAGCCAATATAATATCTTCGATATCATAAAATGAATGCAATCGATACATCACTAATGTACCTAAACGTTCTCCTGCAATATCAATAGGAGAAACCATACCAATATATCCCTGTTCTGTGTATATTTTTTTGATTCCTAATGTGAGAAAATTAATATTTTCTTTGGTGGATAAAATATTTAACAATCGTTCGTTTAACTGTAATTCAATAATCTCTTTATTCTCAGAGGTTAATAATTCTGTAATCGGTTCAATGGTTTGTTTAGAATATTGTGCCAGTAACTTTCCCTTCTTACTAAGCACCAATACCGTTGAATCTAAAATGTCACTCATTACTTCACAAATGTCTTGAAAAACCACTCGCTCTGTTCCTGTTTTTTGTAAAAGCTTATTGATTTTTCTGGTGCGGTCTAATAGTTCAACACTCACTACCTTTTTCCTCCTACTAACATTTTCAGCTACACGCCTAAATTCTATTATATCTTAATCCATAATAGAAGACAAGGAAATTGTAGACAAATTTCACACATCTTCTCCATCTTCTTGGTTTTTTTCTTGAATGTTCTTACAAGTTTCATTAATACATAATAATTTTTTGCCTTTTTCCACCATCATACTGCCACATAATTCACATTTTTCTGTTGATGGTTTGTTCCAAGTCATGAAATCACATTCCGGATTATTTTCACAACCAAAATACCGACGTCCTTTTTTTGTTTTCTTAACCAAAACATCACCTTCACACTTTGGACATTGAACATCTTCCACCTTTTCAAGAAGAGGTTTTGTATTTCTACATTCAGGAAAACCAGGACAAGCTAAAAATTTTCCATATCGCCCCATTTTTATAACCAAGTTTCGCCCGCATAGTTCACAAGGAATATCCGTTTCTTCATCCTTTATTTCAATTTTACTCACTTCTTCTTCCGCTGTTTCAACTAGAATCTCAAATCCCGGATAAAATTTTCGCAGAACATCTTTCCATGGGATATCGCCTTCTTCAACTTGATCGAGCTCTTTTTCTAAATTAGCCGTAAAATCCACATTGATAACGTCATCGAAGTAACCTTTTAATATTTCATATACTATTTCTCCAAGCTCCGTCGGAAATAGCTTCTTTTGCTCCTTACCCACATAACCACGGGCAAGGATGGTAGAGATTGTTGGTGCATAGGTACTTGGTCTTCCTACACCATTTTCTTCAAGAGTTTTAACTAAAGCCGCTTCTGTATATCTAGCTGGTGGTTGGGTAAAATGTTGAATACCTTGTACGGATTTCATTCCAAGCTCTGTATCCGTTTTTATGGCAAGTTGTTTTTTGACAACAGCATCATGATCATCGTCATCATGATTGTAGACCTTTAAAAATCCATCGAATTTTAAGGTTTGAACATTCGTTCTAAATTGATACTGCTGAATATACATCGTAATTCGTTGTCGATTATATATTGCCGGCTTCATTCGTGAAGCAACAAACCTTGTCCAAATCAATTGATATAGGCGATATTGTTCTCTCGACAAAGATGCTTTAATTGATAAGGGTTCTAATTCTGTGTACGTAGGCCGGATTGCTTCATGAGCATCTTGAGCCGAATCACTTTTTTGAACTGCAATTGGTTTGCTATTTATATATTCACTTCCATAATTTTCATTAATAAAATCAATCACTTCATTATGTGCTTGATTAGCAATTCGTGTAGAATCTGTACGTAAATATGTAATTAGTCCCGTCGTACCTCGTCCGGGAATATCTACACCTTCGTATAATTGTTGGGCAATACGCATGGTCTTGGATGTCGTGAAATTTAATTTTTTTGAAGCCTCTTGTTGTAATGTACTTGTTGTAAAAGGCAAATTGGGTTTTCTAATTCGGTCAGAGTTTTTAATATCTTCAATCGATACCGGTTGATTTTCTATAGTCGACAATATCTCATCAACTTCTGATTTTTTCGATAGCTGAATTTTCCCATCTTTATTTCCATAAAAATTAGCTATAAATGGATCTTTTAATCCACTCGCCTTAATTGTTGCATCAATAGTCCAATATTCTTCCGGAATAAATTGTTCAATCATTTTTTCCCGTTGACAAATTAACTTCAATGCAACCGATTGAACACGTCCTGCACTTAAGCCTTTTTTTACTTTCTTCCATAATAAAGGACTGATTTTATATCCTACAATTCTATCAAGAATTCGACGCGCTTGCTGAGCATCAACAAGGTCCATATCAATTTTCCGCGCTGCTTTTATAGAACCTTTTACTGCTTCTTTTGTAATCTCATTAAAAGTAATCCGATAAATATTATCATTTAATGGCGCCAGCGCATTATATAAGTGCCAAGAAATAGCTTCGCCTTCACGATCCGGGTCAGTCGCTAAGAAGACTTTCGTTGATTTTTTCGCTTCCTTTTTTAATTTTGCAAGGAGTTCACCTTTTCCACGAATCGTTATATATTTTGGTTCAAAGTCGTTTTCCGGATCAACACCTAATTGACTTTTTGGCAGATCACGCACGTGTCCCATAGACGCTTCAATTTTGTAATTTGAACCTAAAAATTTCTTGATTGTTTTTGCTTTAGCCGGGGACTCAACGATAACTAAGTTTTTTGCCATTCTAAACCTCCAAACGTGTATAATAACAACCTGACTTTTTCTCAATGAATCCTTTTAACTCTAAACTCAAAAGAATAATCATGATTTCATCATGTTCTAAAATACACTTGTCTTGTTTTTTCCCATAAATCTGATGAACAATTTGATCTACATGAACAGGGTCGTAACTTATACAAGAATATACTATATTTTCTTTTTCTTCAAGTTTTTTTTCAAATTCATCTACAATCTTCCCTTTATCACACATGATTATTCCAAGCTCATCGAGGATATCATTAACGTCAAAGATAGGTTTTGCACCTTGTTTAATCAAATGATTGGACCCTTCGCAAGATTTGTCAAATAACCGTCCGGGAACAGCCAATACATCTCGACCTTGTTCCAAGGCATAATCCGAAGTAATAAGGGATCCACTTTTTTTTGCCGCTTCAATAACGACTATTCCATCACTCATACCACTAATAATACGATTTCGTTTTGGAAACATATATGACTGGACCTTTCGCCCATAAGGTTCTTCTGACAAAATACATCCACACTTTTGTATTTCTTGAAAATACTTTTCGTGGCGTTTTGGATAACACTCGTGTAATCCGCCTCCTAGAACTGCAGTTGTATATTGTTCGTCTTCAATGCAACCCATATGCGCATGCACGTCAATACCATATGCCAAACCACTAACAACATTTATCCCTCGGCGAGCTAATTCTTTTGCAAAATATTTTGCCATTGCTTTTCCATAATCACTAGCTCTACGAGAACCTACAATACCTATAGAAAACTCTGGTAATTGAACATTGCCTTTTGCATATAATGCAATCGGACAATCATCAATTTCTACTAAGCGTTTAGGAAAATTTTCATGTTCCGGCAACAAAACTTCTATATTTTTTTCACGTATTTTATTGTAATACGTTTCAATTTCAACTATTTTTTCTTTATATCGTTCCCACGCATCTTCCTCATGATTGTTTATAAATCCTGATCCTAGGTGTCCTTCAATACTTTGAAAATACTCTATGATTTCTTGACGCTGACATTGGTATATTTTTTCAATATTTTGAAATTCTTTGTATAAATACCAAGCACCTCTAGGTGTAATCCCGGGTGCTTGACTTAACCAAATATGGTATACCTCTTTTTTCATACCTCTCCCTTATCTCGATTTTAGCGTTTTAACTTTCGAATGATTTTCTTAATAAATGGTACTCCATGTTCAAATAACTTGTAGCTTAGTGGTCGAATGATTAAATCAAACTCACCAATATATTCAACGAATTCACCTGTGAATCCTTTTTTGAACCGATAAAGCCCATGCAACGGATTATCTGGACTCAAATCACCTGATATACCTCTGAAATCATACATTGTACAACCCATTTCATATGCATCCTGAATCATTTGCCACTGTATAAGATAGTTTGGCATAATATTACGAAATGCATTATCGCTTGCTCCATAGAGATACCAAGCCGTTTTTCCATTCACTAACATAATCGTTCCTGACACTACAAGTCCATCAGGATGCTCTTGATGCAAACTATGTAATTCTTTTTCTTCTTTACTTAATTTAGCTATGCGTTTTTCATCCTTTTTCTCTTTTGACTCTTCTTGGTCCAACTGTTTAGCCACAATTTCCAAAGCTTTTTTTACATTATATTTTGCCAGATAAAACTTCAATTTACCTGCTGGATGCAATACATCATACATACTTTGAAAATAGTCAAGTGATCTTGGAATAAAACTATCCCGTTCTCCGGTAACGCGCATAATTTTTTCAAATAATTCAAGTTCATCACGAGAACCTTCATATATTTCAACACCTTTTTTTTCTGCCAAACGGATATTGTAACGTGTTTTATGATGGAATTTTTTCATCAGTGCATCTAAACTTCGATCTAGTGGCAGTCGATAGACAAATCGTGGCTGTATTCCATCAAAATCAAGAGTAATGCCTTTATGCTGATACCCCAAATCACAAAGCATATGTATGATATCTGCATGATTAAAACCATCTTCGACAAGGTGGCCTTCTGCATCGTGCTCACGATATAAAACACAGGGGTCTATTTTCACCATTATTGCTTTATGTGCTTTTGCATATTCACTAATTTGCTTCGTAAATTCTTCGACAACGTTTCGGTTTGTATAATCCAAAACAAATCCCCGAGGTGCATAATACATATATCTATTCAGCATTGGAAGCTTTCTTTTTAACAACATACATGCACCAACAAGCTTATCTTGGTCTTTTAACCCTATCAGCTCATAATTCCATGCACCTTTACTTTTAAACATTCCCCATTCTTCGGATTGAAGAATTTGTCCATATTGATGTGTTTCATTCCAATCTTTGTAAATATGACGATCAAGATTCGTTACTAATTCCATGATTACCCTCCAAAATATGTCGACGTTCGACGTTTTCTTTAATATATAATGGTGATTTAATTAGTTCGACGAAGTCACCAACTTCAATAATCACATCACTTACATCAATCATCGTAAATTGCATATTTACCATACCTATAATTGGTAATTTAGCATTTTTATAATTGACATAGTCTTTTCGAAGCATCGCTTTCACAAAGCTCTTCATATAAAAGATAAACCGATATTTTTTCGACTGCCCTAATGGACTTTTTTCCAAACCAATGCCCTCGTAAAAACCGGCTTCAATAACACCTATTTTACCATCTTTTTTAAGGCGGTAACGAAGACCATAACCAATATAGTCCCCTTTTTTGCGTTCATGTATGCTTACAACAGGTAACTTTAGTGTTGCAACTCGCTTTAAAACAATTTTTTTCTTACAATTAACCGGCCCGAATAAAGCATTTCCTATCCGAATCATGTCATAATGCATACTTGGATAGTCGATTGCAATCTCCGAGTTTGCAAGATGAAAAATGACATGCTTGGAATTCACAAAATCTTTAAATAGTGTCTTGTATTGTATAAAGCGTTCATTTTGTTTTTGAACATATAAATCATCCGCACCTTTTGTCGTTGCTATATGTGAATACAAACCTCGAATCATGATATATTCTTCATAATTTTTATATTGTTCTAAAAACAGTTTTAAGTCTTTTTCGAAAAATCCAAATCGTCCAAATCCCGTATCAACTTTTATATGAATACTTATTTTCTTACTTGTATTCATTAAATTTTTTTCCACAAAATCAAACAATCGAGCACCTTGATCAATGCTTTCTACTGTAATTGTAATCTTATTTTCAATAGCTAGTGCAAAATCATAGGAAGGACCTAAAACTAATATTTCTTGTATAATCCCTTGTTCTCTCAATGCGAGCGCTTCATTAAAAAAACCAACTCCAAAACAGTCAACCTGAAATGATAGTGCTTTCGCAATCTCTAAAATACCATGCCCGTATGCATTGCTTTTGATTATGGCCATTATTTTTATATTATCTCTTGTAATCCCTTGAATTGTTGCTAAATTCTCAGAAAGTTTATTTTGATCGACTTCGATAATTGGATTCAATCCCGTTCCTCCATTCATTCATTACTCACCTATGTCATTATAACGATTATGAATAGAATTATCAAGCATCTTGCTTAAACAAAATAGCTTCTGCCACATGGTTTTCATGGATAACACTACTATTTGCCATGTCTGCAATTGTTCTCGCAACTTTTAGTAATCGGTGATAACAACGAGAGCTGAGATTAAATTGAAGATAGACTCTTTTGAGCAAGGTATCCGCTTTTGCTGTAAGTTGACAATAGTGTTGAATCTTTTCAACGGGAATATTGGCATTATAAGAAAACGCCTCATTAATATAACGCTTTTTTTGAACACCGTGTGCCTGTTCAACGCGCAATAATATATCTTGTGAACATTCACCACTCTGGTGTTCTTTTAGCTGTTTATAATCTATGGGCATCATTTCGACATGTAAATCAATACGATCGAGGATAGCACCGCTTATTTTGTTATGATATTTCTCAATTTGAGACGGTAAACATTGACATTTTTCTGAATTTGGAAAGTAACCACAGGGACATGGATTCATAGCAGCGATTAAGATAAAATCCGCCGGAAAGGAAAAAACATGATGATTTCTAGACAAAAGAATATAACCTTGCTCTAGAGGTTCTCGTAACGATTCAATAACATCTTTACGGAATTCCGGAAATTCGTCTAACATTAAAACGCCTTTATGCGACATACTAATCTCTCCCGGTTTAGCCAAAGAACCTCCGCCAATAAAACTTGCACGTGTAATTGAGTGGTGAGGGTCTCTAAACGGACGCTCCGTAATAATGCGATTCGTATTCAATAATTTTTCAGCAGCCGAATAAATTTTAGTTAAATCAATAATCTCATCATCGGATAAAGGCGGCAAAATCGTTTTAACACGTTTGGCCAACATTGTTTTTCCAATACCCGGTGGCCCCTTTAACATGGCATGATGCATACCACTCACTGCAATTTCTAAGCCACGCTTTGCATGTGTCTGACCAATCACTTGAGAAAAATCCTCCAAAACAATCTCGGCGCTCTTCATGGCATGATACTGATCTTTGTTAAATCCATAATCATAGCCATGATATTCAGAATTAATATATTGAACCACCTCGCGTAAGTCTTTAACTCCAATAATATCTAAATCTTTGATTAATCGCGCTTCATTCAGATTTTCTTTCGGTATTATACATCGCTGCATGCCTTGTTTTTGCGCTTCATCTAATAATGATACTATACCTTTTATGGGACGAATATGACCATCAAGAGCCAACTCACCCAATACGATTGTATCCTTTAAGTTATCTATTGATATAACACGCTCACAAGACAAAATGCCGATTGCAATAGCCAAGTCAAATCCTACCCCTTCTTTGCGAATATGGGCAGGCGCTAGATTGATTGTTATACGTTTATAGGGAAATGTATATCCTGAATTTTTAATCCCTGTTCTTACCCGTTCCTTCGCTTCCTTGATGATACTCCCCGGCATACCTACAATATCTAACTTAGGAAACCCTTCTGAAATATCGACTTCAACATCAATTAATATCCCTTGTATTCCTAATAGTGTTCCACAAATAATTTTACAATACATAGATGACCTCCTAAGCTGATTATACATACACATATTGAAATCCACAATCGAACTTTCTCACTAGCATTGCAAAAAAAAATGTGCATCAAATTTCGATGCACATTTTGTATAATAAGGATATTTAGTCAAATAACCCTGTTGACAAGTACCTCTCACCTGTGTCACAAATAATTGTGACAATATTTTTGTCTCTAAACTCTTCACGTTTTGCCAATTGAATCGCTGCATATACATTCGCTCCAGCAGATATTCCAACAAGTATTCCTTCAACACGTGCTATTTCCCTTGCCGTTTCAACGGCATCTTCATTGCTCACTTGAATAATCTCATCAAGAATATTTACATCCATTACTTTTGGAATAAATCCTGCGCCAATTCCTTGAATTTTATGCGGTCCCGGATTGCCACCGGAAAGAACTGCTGAATCACTGGGTTCAACTGCTACAATATAGGCATCCGGAACTTCCGACTTTAACACATTTCCGACACCTGTTATTGTTCCGCCGGTACCAACTCCCGCTACGAAAGCATCTACCTTTTTATCCATATCCTGTATAATTTCAATAGCCGTTGTTTTTTTATGCATCTCAGGATTTGCCGGATTATCAAATTGACTTGGTATAAATACCTTTTTGTAGTTTTTCGCCAATTCATTCGCTTTGTCAATCGCACCTCGCATTCCTTTGGCGCTTTCTGTTAAAACAATTTCTGCACCAAAGCTTCCTAGCAATCGTCGACGTTCAATACTCATTGATTCCGGCATGGTAAGTATAATTTTATATCCTCTTGCAGCTGCAATCGAAGCTAATCCAATACCTGTATTCCCACTGGTTGGTTCAATAATGATGGTGTCAGCATCTAAGTTTCCTTCTTTTTCTGCTTTTTCAATCATATTAAGCGCAATACGATCTTTGACACTTCCTCCCGGATTAGAAAATTCAAGCTTTCCAATTACATTTCCCAATACACCATGCGCTTTACCTATACGTTCTAAACGAAGCATGGGGGTTTTTCCAATTAACTCTGTCATATGATTATAGACACTCATAGTTCACCTCAACTTTCTAATGCTTGTGTTAAATCGTGAATTAAGTCTTCGACGTCTTCTATGCCAACCGACAATCGAATAAGATCTTGTGTTACACCAGCAGCTTGCTTTGCCTCATCAGATAATTGTTGATGGGTCGTTGATGCAGGATGGATAACTAAGGATTTTGCATCCGCAACATTTGCTAAGAGACTAAATAATTCGAGCCGATTTATAAAACTCTTTGCTGCCTCATATCCACCTTCAATGCCGAAAGTAAAAATAGCACCTGCGCCTTTTGGAAGATATTTTTCTTTTAGTTCATAATATGGACTTGATTTTAATCCTGGATAATTTACCCATTTTACCTTTGGATGATTTTCTAAAAATTCGGCTATTTTTTGTGCATTATCAACATGTCTTTGAACACGTAATGATAAGGTCTCTAGTCCTTGTAAAAACAGAAAGGCATTAAATGGACTTAAGGCTGCTCCCGTGTCACGTAACAAGCTTACACGCATTTTTATGATATATGCTAGGGCTCCTATATCTTTTGAATAGACAATACCATGATAACTTGGATCTGGTTCAGTAAACTTAGGAAACTTATCTGTTGCCGCCCAATCAAACTTTCCGGAATCAATAACAACACCACCAATTGATGTTCCATGTCCGCCTATATACTTGGTTGCTGAATGAACAACAATATCTGCTCCAAATTCAAAGGGACGGATCAGGTATGGCGTTCCAAATGTATTGTCGACAATTAAAGGAATCTGATGGTCATGAGCTATTTTAGCGACTTGTTCAATATCAATGATATTGGCTCTTGGGTTACCAATAGATTCAATAAAAATCGCCTTTGTTTTATCTGTTATAGCATTCGAAAAATTTTGTGCAGAATCTGGTTCAACAAAAGTTGTTTTTATTCCATACTGAGGCAAAGTATTTGCAAATAGGTTATATGTTCCGCCATAGAGGGTATTTGCCGCAACAATTTCATCACCCACACCCGTAATATTCAAGATAGAATATGTAATTGCTGCTGAGCCCGAAGCAACGGCCAATGCTCCGACTCCACCTTCTAGTAAGGTCATACGTTCTTCGAATACAGCCGTTGTAGGGTTCATTATTCGTGTATATATATTACCCGGTTCCTTTAAGGCAAAAAGATTTTCACCATGTTCAAAATCACGAAAATTAAATGAAGTTGTTTGATAAATTGGAACAGCACGTGATCCGGTTGTTGGGTCAGGTTCTTGCCCTCCATGTAATTGTAGCGTATCAAATTTGTATTTTTTTTCCATATTGCATCCTCCTATGTACCTCAATACTCATCAACAAGTTCTTGTAACGTCATATCCTTTAATTGCTCTCTTATTGCAGCATTTAATAATTCCCATAATGTTTTGGCAACGCATTCCTTCTCATCTTGCCCCACTTGGCAATTATTGGAGTCAATACAGGGGACAATGCAAATGTCACCTTCTACAGCTTCAATAATATCAATCAAGCGAATATCGCATGGATTTGTTTCCAGAAAATAGCCTCCACCTAATCCTCTTGAACTTCCAATAAGTCCTTGTCGTGTTAAAAGCATAAAAAGCTGTCGCAAATAATTTTCTGAAATATTAATCCGTCTAGATATATCCTTTAGTGGAATACATTGACCCACATCGTGCAGTGCCAAATCTAATAATGCTGCAATTGCATAATTTCCTTTTGACGTTAGTTTCACCCTAAACACCACTTTCATAAATTAGTGATTTAGTAGGATTTAAATCATAGTACCAAGTAAATGCCTCTTTGTCAATACTTTTTTCCTACTAAACATATAAGTTTTATATTTAATGTTTTCTTTTTTATATAATAAAAGATATATATTGGAAAATATATATCTTTTATACGAACGATTATTCTTCCGTAATCATCTTATTGAGTTCGTTCATAAATGTATTAATATCTTTAAATTCTCGGTAAATAGAAGCGAATCGTACATATGCGACTTGATCTAATTGCTTAAGTTGTTCCATTACGAGTTCGCCGATATAGGCACTATCGACTTCCTTTTTCATTGTATTATATAAATTATTCTCAATCGTATCAATAATCGCATCAATTTGCGACATAGAAATAGGTCGCTTATGACATGACCGGATTAATCCAGATAATATTTTATCCCTAGAATATGGTTCACGGGATCGATCCTTTTTTATAACAATTAGTGGAGCACTTTCAATGGTTTCGTACGTAGTAAACCTTCGATCGCATTCCTCGCAATGTCGACGGCGTCGTATGGCATTTTGTTCTTCAGACGGTCTTGAATCAATTACACGTATTGCATCACTATTGCAATATGGACATCTCATAAATACCTCCTAGAGCTTTTTACGTTTTTGCAGGAACTCAGGTATTTCAATTCGATCATATGAATTCGTTACAGTAGGTTTTGACGGTTGTACCTTTTCATCAGATTCTTTTGTATTCACCGCATCTACATCTTCACTTTTTTCTATTTCTGTCTGTTTTTCTTCTATTGTTGCTTCTTTTGCTTTTTCAGATCCAACGTTTTTTTGATTATTTTCCGTCTGTGCGGTAGGCACCTCATCTATTTCTTCAAATCCTGTTGCAATAACGGTAACAATGATTTGATCTTCTAGTGTATCATCGATACTTTGACCATAAATAACATTTGCATTATTACCTGCAGCTTCTTGAATGAGTTGAATGGCGTCATTTGCGTCAAACATAGACATGTTTGAATCACCACTAATATTAATGAGCATATGACGCGCACCAGCCATTGTCGTTTCAAGAAGAGGACTTGAAATCGCTAGTTTTGCTGCATCTTCTGCTTTATTTTCTCCATGTGCATGACCCACACCAATATGAGCAACACCTTTATTACTCATAACCGTTGCAACGTCAGCAAAATCCAAATTGATAATTCCCGGCGTATATATAAGATCAGAAATCCCCTGAACACCTTGCTGTAATACTTCATCAGCTTTCTTAAAGGCATCCCGCATTGTTGTTCGACGATCAATAACACTGAGAAGTTTTTGATTGGGAATAACAATAAGTGTATCTACAAATCGTTTAAGCTCATCAATTCCCATCATTGCATTTGCCATTCGTGCCTTGCCTTCAAAAATAAAAGGCTTTGTCACAACACCAACGGTTAAAATATCTAAATCTCTAGCTATCGATGCTACAACTGGTGCCGCACCAGTACCGGTTCCACCACCCATTCCGGCCGTTATAAAAACCATATCTGCATCTTTTATCATGTCTGCCAACTCATCACGGCTCTCTTCTGCTGCCTTAAGTCCAATCTCTGGTTTTGCACCTGCTCCTAATCCTCGAGTCAGCTTTTCACCGATTTGGATTTTTATCGGTGCTTTTGAAGCCTGTAATGCTTGTGAATCAGTATTAATGGCTACAAAATCCACACCTTCTAAATTTCCTTCAATCATGCGATTGACAGCGTTATTACCTCCACCACCTATACCTACGACTATAATCTTTGCTGCTGTATTTGTTTCATTTGCTTTAATTTCCAACAATTTATATCCTCCTCACGTTCTAAAATACGTGTTATTTTATTAACCTAATCTATTTTACCTTTGTATCTAGTATAAGTATTTTATTCATTTTTTGCAAGTAATAAATATACAATATATGCTATAAATCAATTTTACTCTCAAGATATGGTGTTGCTACTTTTGAAAATTATATTTTGATCTACATTTTCAATAGATAATACGCCTTTTTCACCTTCCGGCAACGTGTTAATAATCTCGCGTATTAGCTGAAATTTTTCTTCAATTCTTGATACATCACCAATAAATATCGCTAAATTCTCACATTGAAGTGTAATTTCGGTATCTTTCCCATAAGAAAAATCAATACTCGTAATTGGAATGCCAAATGCTTTCATGTTGCGATAAATTGTATATACTGCATCAACAATTGATTCATTCACATCTAATGGTTCAAAAACAGTAAACTCCGAAACATCAATTCCTTTTACAATCGGTTGTTCCTTGGGCTTATTAGTATAATCCACAATATATCCATTGTTATCGATACAAAGATATTTGCCAAGATATTCAACATAGCCAATAATCTCTTTTTCATAAATATGTATATTGATATTTGTCAGATCCGGGTATTCAATTTCCATTCGAGAAATATATCCTTGATCTTCAATGAGTTCCACACGATTAAATATCACATCAAACACAGATGAGCCTTCATTATACGGTAATAATCGGATGATTTCCTCACGCGTATAATAGGTATTGCCTTGAACTGATATTGACGCAATTGGTGTCTTTATTGCAACACCCACTAATATACCTATTAAAACCATAAATAAGACAATGATTCGTATCATGATTTTTCCTTTTATCCGCATCCTGTCACTCTCCAATCATCGCTTCAATATGATTATGTCTTGCAATATTTAATACCAAGCCTATTTCGACTAACAACATGATTAATGAAGAACCACCATAACTAATAAACGGCAACGGCATCCCTGTCGTAGGTATCAAATTTGTTGCTACCCCAATATTTATAAAGGCTTGAATCCCAATATGGGTCATAACACCTATTCCGATCAAATAATGTTCCATAGATTTTGCCGAAATAGAAATCTGAGCAATCCTATATATAAGGACTATGTATAATCCGATAATGGCAACACCACCTAGTAAACCTAACTCTTCACAAATAACCGCAAAAATAATATCATTATGGGCCTCTGATATATAACCCATTTTTTGCATACTCTGGCCAAGTCCTATTCCGGTTAAACCACCTGAACCAATCGCATATAAAGACTGAATAATTTGTCTTCCTGCACCTTCAGGATCTGACCAGGGTCCTTCCAAATAGGTTCTTATACGATCCATTCGATACGATGACAATAGTACAAAGCCACTCCCCATAGCCCCTAAAATAATCACAAACGCAAACAACTTAATAATATGTCGATATGCCACAAAAAGCATAGCTCCACAAATCACTAAAAAAACAACTCCGGCACTAAGGTCTTCTTTTACAATGAGCGCCAAAGGAGTAGCTACTATTATCCCTAGAACAAGGAGAACTTTAGGTTCACTCAAGTGCTTTTTGAAAAGCGTTAGAAGCAATGCCAAGGTCAAAATAACTGCAAATTTTGCAATCTCTGAAGGTTGCAAATTGAAACCTCCAACCGGTATCCAACGTTTTGCCCCTTTTACATCATCTGCAATCAGTAAAACAAGCATTAATAAGAACAAGGTTAACAGGTATCCAAATACGATAAACTTATTCAAAAATGTAATTTGAATTCTTGAAATAATCATCATCATAAGTAAACCAATAAAAGCATAAACAGATTGTTTTAAGTATGGCTCTAAAGACTGTCTTGAAACAGATGCATAAAAACTTGACGAATATACCATGATAATTCCAAAAACAACCAGGAAAAGCACAACAAAAATAACACTATATTCTGTTGGTGTATTCATAAAAACACGATTATATTTTTTATTTCTTTTCTTTTTTATCTTTCCCATGATGTTTCCTCATAATCTATAGCAGCAACTACATCGCTAATATTGCAATCAATGACATAATCACTGTAATAATTGTGAAATAAGTCACCACTTGAGTTTCCGCCATTCCACTTAATTCAAAATGATGATGAATGGGTGCCATCTTAAAGATTCTTTTCTTCGTTTTTTTATAGTAACCTACTTGAAGAATGACTGATAAAGATTCAATAAGATAAATAACGCCAAATAAAAGAATAAATAAGGGGACTTCTAAACCAATCGCCATCGAAGCAACAAATCCACCTAGTGCTAGAGAACCTGTATCTCCCATAAATACTTTGGCTGGATATGTATTATACAATAAGAAGGACAATAACCCCCCTAAGACAATAGCAGGCATTATCTCTTGATCTGCTTTAAGCAAGATCGCCGCCAGAATAAAGAAAATGCTAACCATGCTTGTTACCGATGTCGCCAAACCATCTAAACCGTCTGTTAAATTCACACCATTGACTGTTCCTAAAATGACAATCAGCATAATCGGAACAAAAAACAAGCCAAGATCAATTTTATACCCATAGGTGAAGGGAATTATTATTTGTGTAGATAACATCTGTGTCCATAAACCTACTACCAAATAGATAATAGCGACAAATGCCTGAAAACTAAATTTTTGCCATGAAGTCAGTCCTTCCGATTGACGTTTTCTGATTTTTAACCAATCATCTAAAAAACCAATCATTCCAAAAGAAAACATCGCTAAAAAAATCGGAATAATATTCTTATCTTCTCTTGCCCAGAAAAGAGAAGCAATTAAAATCCCCAAAAGAAAAATAACGCCCCCCATCGTTGGTGTTCCTTGTTTTTTCAAATGCGATTCAGGTCCGTCATCCCGAACATGTTGGCCAAATTTTAGTCGTTTTAGTAGTGGCAGCATTCTAGGGGCAATAAGGGAGGTGACGATGAATGTTAGAATGAGTGGCAGTATCCAATTAATCGACATTTTCATTCTCCTTGATATAGTTTTTAATCTCTTCTGCATCATCAAAATGAATTTTGTCTTTACCTATAATTTGATAATCTTCATGTCCTTTGCCGGCAACCAAAACCAAGTCTTCTTTTTCTGCTATTTCTAAAGCTTTATGTATAGCTTCTCTACGGTCTAAAATTCTCAAGTACGGACAGTTTGTTTTTTTTATGCCGTTTTCAACACCATCAAGAATACGCTCAGGATTTTCCGTTCTAGGATTATCTGATGTTATAATACAGTAATCCGAATATCGTCCGCCAATTTCACCCATAATAGGCCGTTTCGATTTATCTCGATCACCGCCACAACCAAAGACTGTAATGATACGTTTAGGCGCAAATCCTTTCATTGATTGCAATACATTTTCGAGTCCATCCGGAGCATGTGCATAATCAACAATTGCAATATAGCCTTTAATTGATTCTATCGTTTCAAATCTTCCTTTTATACGACTATTGTTTTCCAATGCCGAGATAATATCTTGAATTTCTACATTCAACGAAAGACATGCGCCTATTGCTGCCAATCCATTATATACACTAAATTCACCCGGCGTTTGAAGTTTAATCGGATATTTTTTTGACTGATAGCTTAATTCGAATGATACTCCTGATAAATGATTGACAATATTTGAAGCAAATAAATTCGCATTTGCATCTTTAATACTATACGTTAGATATTGATTACATGATGAATGTTCCAATATATATCTTCCTGCTTCATCATCAATGTTAATAACTCCAACTTCTGCCATCTCGAATAGTTTCTTTTTTGCATCTCGATAGCTATCCATTGTTTTATGATAGTCAAGGTGGTCAAGCGTAAGATTAGTAAAAACTGCAACATCAAACTGAGTGTATGCAACGCGATATAAATCTAATGCATGGGATGAAACTTCCATAATAACATCCTGAACATTAGCATCAGCCATTTGTTTGAAAAGTTTTTTAACTTCTATAGATTCTGGCGTTGTCCGTTCTGTCTCAAACGTTTCATCGCCTATTTTATTTAGAATTGTTCCGATTAGTCCCGTTTTTCGTTGCACATATTCTAGAACATTATTAATGAGAAAAACGGTCGATGTTTTACCATTCGTTCCTGTAACACCGCACAGTTTGAATTGAGAGGACGGATAGTTGTAAAAATGTGTTGCCATTGACGACAAAACCTTTCTTCCATTCTTCACTTGAACGACAACGATGTCTTCCGGAATGATACCTTCATAAAGTTGCAGGTCCTCTAGAACAATTGCTGCGACTCCATTATTAATGCTCTGTCCAATATATACATGCCCATCTTGCTCAAATCCTTTGATTGCAACAAATACAAAATCCTCTTCAATTTTTCTTGAATCATTATGTATTCCTTTAATATTACATTTTATGTCCCCTTGTACTACCGTGTATTCTTGTCCGTCTAATAATCCTTTAAGTTGCATACTTCCTCCTATTCCGACAGGTCTATTTCTTCATCAACGTCTTTGAAAATATGTAAATATGGCATGACATCTTCCATCACATCCACAAATATACTTGCTGCAAAGCGAGAGTCAATTACGCTTGCTTGAGGTTCATCGACAACAACAAGTGTGATAACTTCCGGATTTTCAATCGGTGCAAACCCAATAAATGAGACAATGTAATGTCTGTCATCTCTTCCTAGCGTCTCAGCTGTTCCCGTTTTTCCGCCGATTTCATAACCTGCAATTGATGCTTTTTTCCCGGTTCCTTCATTAACAACACCTGCTAAAGCCTGTTTCGTGATTTCAGCAACTTCTTCGCTAATGACTTGGCGTACCAACTTAGGTTGATGCGTTTCGACGATTTGCCTCTCATTAAAAACACTTTTCATTAAATGGGGTTCATATAACTTGCCACCATTAATCAACGAGGAAAATCCGGTGATTAATTGCATAGGTGTAATCCCAAATGTTTGTCCAAAGGCACTTGTGGCTAATTCGACCTGATTCAAATTTTCAACTTTATGAATCAAATTACGTGCTGATGTTTCTCCATTTAAATCAATATTTGTTATTGATCCAAATCCAAACATATGTTGATACTTATAAAACAAATCTCGACCTAATTGTTCTCCTAAAAGCATAAATGCAACATTGCATGAATTTTCCAGTCCTTCAGCAATTGTTTGCACACCATGGCCTCCTTGTTTCCAACAACTGATTCTTCTATCAGCAACCTGTAAATGTCCGTTGCATACATAAGTTTGTTCAAGTGTTGTTTTTTGTTCTTCTAAACCAGCCGCAAAGACAAACGGTTTAAACGTACTCCCAGGTTCATAAGCATTGGTAATCGTTTCATTTTTCCACAAATTATTAAGTGCAGCCGATTTTTCTTCTTGAGTCATCTCTTCTAAAACTTCAGAATCATAAAACGCCGTCAAGTCATAGGGATTTTCTAAACTAAAGTCCGGGTCATTTACCATTCCGTATATTTCTCCGGTATTCGGATTCATGACAATAACTTGAATAAATGTTGCATCCATGTCTTCTCTAAAGTTCGTAATAGCATCTTTAATATGCTTCTGTATTGTATAGTCAATTGTAAGCATCACATCGTCCCCATTTATGGCTGGAACTTCATTGACTTCAGCCATATTATCGTCACCAACCGAGCCATAGACTCGTCCTGGTTTGCCTTTTAAAAACTTGTCGTATATAAGTTCAATTCCATATGCTCCTGAAAAATCATTATTGACAAACCCAACGATGTCCGAAGCAATCGTTGGATATGGATAATTACGTTCATAATGTTCTCTATAAAAGATACCTATAACTTGATAGGTATCTATATCTTCTTTGATTTGTTTGAATTCACTATAACTATACCCTTTGCCTATAATATCATAACTATTATGGCTATTATCAATCAATTTTTGTTCTAGCTCATTTTTAGGGAAGCCTAAGTGACTGTTTAGGTACTGAATTGTTTTTTCGACCGTTTTTTCCTCTTGAGTACTTAATAGTCTAGCATCATAAATCAAATCATATGTTGCAACCGACTCAGCAAAAACGATGCCATTTCGGTCAATTATCTTGCCCCGTTTATCGTTTAATGTAACACTTCCTTCCCTTCGCGCTACATTTTGTAAAACTGCAAGATTATAATTTTTGCCTTCAACAAAAACAATATAGGTCAGTTGTCCAATTAAGGCTAAAAATCCTAAAACAAAAGCAATGAAAAGAAATGTTCCTTTTCTTTTCATTCCCATTTCACTTTTTTCTAACACATTATTCACCAACTTTGAAAATGTGACCAAGTACTTGTCCCATTGTCACATTATTTGATTTTTTTTCAATTTGTTTATATTTTGTTGTATAACTGACCGGTTCATAACTTACATAAAATACTTCGCTCGGTCCGGGCAAACGCATCCCTAATCGCGTTGTTGCTTCATCATATATTTGATCCAAATCAACCATACTATCAAGATCTTGTTCCAACTGATTATTCTCATTGCCGACTTTAGATATTTCTGTTTTCACTCGATCAATTTCAGAATTTAAACGGTTAATATTTAGTTGTGTTTCTAAATATGTAACGCAAATTCCTAACGTTGCAATTATAACAAAAGCAATCACAAAAGTACAGAGACGATTAACTGAATCTGTTGAGATTTGACGTTTTGGTTCTTCTAAATAGATAGCATCTGGTCTTTTTTGTATTTTTCTTTTTTTTACCGGAACTTCCAAAACTTCATCTTCACGAACAATTTTTACTGCATTGTTACCAATTGTACGATGCGCGTATGAATAATTTCTTTGCTTTTCCCCCACATTATTCACCTACTCTTTCAAATATTCTAAGTTTTGCACTTTTTGAACGAGAATTATTTTCCATTTCTACGGATGATGGCAGTATCGGCTTTCTTGGTTTCATTTTACCTTTTGGTTTTAACCCACAAACACATATGGGAAAATCTTTTGGACAGGTACAAGGATCTTCATTATCTTTAAAAATATGTTTAACAATGCGATCTTCTAAGGAATGAAAAGTAATGACACACAATCGACCTTTTGGTTTTAATAAATCAATCATATCGGATAGCGTATTTTCTAAAACTTCTAATTCTCGATTAACTTCAATTCGTAAAGCCTGGAAGGTTCTCTTTGCAGGATGTCCAAATTTAATCTTAAATTTTGTTGGGATGCATTCATCAATTATATGAACTAATTCTAGCGTTGTTTCAATCGGTTTGCTTTGTCGTTGTGCAATAATCTTTCTTGCTATTTTAGGAGCAAATCTTTCTTCGCCATATACTTTTAATATTCGAATCAATTGATTTTCATCGTATGTATTCACAATATCTTTTGCCGTTCGATCTATTGTCTGATTCATGCGCATGTCTAATGGCGCATCTTGCATGTATGAAAACCCTCGCTCGGCTGTATCCAATTGATATGAAGATACACCTAGGTCCAGCAATATTCCATCCACGCCGGTAATATCAAGTTTTTCTAACTCGAAACGTATGGCTTCATAATTCGAATGCACTAACTCAACTCTACATTTAACTGAATCAAATTTATCTTCTGATGATTGAATCGCATCTAAGTCTTGGTCGAAACCGATAAACATTCCTTTTTCTGAAAGACGGCTTGCTATTTCTTTGCCATGTCCAGCACCTCCAAGAGTACCATCGACATATATACCTTCTTCTTTAATATTTAACCCTTCTATACATTCATCTAGCAATACCGATACATGTTTAAATTCCATTAAATACCCCCGTCCTTAGATCTGTTTCCATTTAATATGCCTTCTGCTAATGCTGATAATTCATCATCACTAATATCATTAAATTCTTCCCATATTTCTTTGTCCCAAAGTTCGATTTTGGGACCAACACCAACAATCATTACTTCTTTTGTCAAGTTTCCTCTATTTCGAAGTTCATTACTTATAAGAATTCTTCCTTGTTTATCATATGAACAAGTGACTGCTGTGGCTAGTATCGCACGACGCATTAATCGAATTTCTTTTTGAAACTCTGAAGCTCCCATTAAAAAATCAGTTAACTTCTGCCATTCTTCCATGGAATAGACACTTAGACATCCTTCAAACCCTCGAGCGACAACACATTCCTCACCCAGTTCTTCTCGAAACTTGGCCGGCATAGTAATACGACCCTTACTATCAATTGAATGGCTATATTCACCGTTAAACATGCTGTCACCCCCTATTCATTATTCCCCACTTTTTGACATTATTTGTCACCTTTTGACACCTTATGTCTATTTTAGACTATCTTTCTAATGAAATCAAGTCATCTATGCAAAAAAAATACCAATTTGTCAGTTTAATTTACTTTTATTCCATCGCAAATAAAAAAAAGCTATATATAGATGAAAAACTGCTACTTTCATCTATATATAGCTTCCTATCTGAGAATATTTACATGCTAATTAAAAAATAATACTAAAGTCCTATATTCCATTATTTTTTACCTGCTTACGTTTGTATACTATAAACATCCCACTCACAATTACCAAAGCAATCGACAATACTTGTGATGCAGCAATTGTTGTACTTCCAATGAGAAGCTGATCTGTTCGAAGTCCTTCAATCCAACTTCGACCTAAACCGTAAAGTAAAAAATACATAGCTAATATTTCACCTTGAAACTTTTTATGCTTTGTATAAACCATTAAAATAATAACAACACCTAGATTCCATATGGATTCATAAGCAAATGTCGGTTGTACTTGCAAGTAATTTCCTTCATAACCTGTTAATGGTCCAATATGCTCTACCATTGATGACGGAATCTTGGCTTTGCCTGCTTTTAATGCCATTGCAAACACTGAATCTGTGTATCCGCCAAAAGCTTCCATATTGATAAAATTACCTATTCGACCAATCATTTGCCCTAAAGCCAGTCCCGGAACAGCTGTATCAGCCATTTGAGTAAAGCTTAATTTTTTTACTTTTGTATAGACAATTAAGGCGATTAAAGAACCAATAACACCACCATATATAGCTAATCCACCTTCTCGTGTTGCAAAAATATCGAGTAGATTATCTTTATACTCATCCCATGCAAAGGCAACATAGTATAGCCTAGCACCAATAATTGCACTAATTAATGCATATAGTAAAAAATCACTATATATCTCAGGATCTTCTCCATTTTTCTTTGCCCGATATCTAGCTAACAACAAACCACAGATCACTCCGGTAATAATAATAATACCATACCAATAAACATCTATACTAAAAATCGAAAAGGCAATTGGATTCATATTTTGAATCTCTATTCCTAGATTCGGAAATACGATATCCGGACTATTTGTACTCATATATTATTTCTCCTACTTGTCAGCAATGAATATATTACGTATATCATAATAATCTATATAGTAATAAATTGCAATATTTTCGTTTGTTTACTTTTTATAAACTTATGTTATAATGTGAGATGATTATAGATTCTAGTAGAACGAAAGGAAATCATTATGAAACTTGGAATAGTTGGTCTACCCAATGTAGGCAAAAGTACATTATTTAATTCTCTTACAAAAGCGGGGGCAGAATCTGCAAACTACCCTTTTTGTACGATTGATCCTAATATCGGAATCGTTTATGTACCGGATAAACGTCTTGACGTATTAACACAATTATATACTTCTAAAAAAACCATACCTGCAGTCATTGAATTTGTTGATATCGCCGGTCTAGTAAAAGGTGCTAGCAAAGGCGAAGGTTTAGGCAATAAATTTTTAAGCAATATCCGTGAAGTCGATGCAATCGTTCATGTTGTTCGTTGTTTTGATGATCCAAATGTTGTGCATGTCGATGGTGAAATCGGCCCCTTACGGGACATTGAAACCATAAATTTAGAACTTATTTTTTCAGATTTAGATATCGTGGAGCGTCGTCTCGCAAAATCTATTAAAGCAGTCAAAGGCGATAAGTCCTTACAAAAAGAAATTAGTCTTCTTGAACGCGTAAAAGAAGTATTGGAAAACGGTCAATCGGCCCGAACACTTAAATTAAATGAGGATGAAGAAGCGAGTTTGCTTGAAAGCTTCAACCTCTTAACAACCAAACCTGTAATCTATGCTGCGAATGTAACCGAAGATGATTTAGCCGATGATGGTGCATCAAATGAATATGTTACTACCGTTCGCGAGTTTGCTAAAGAAGAAGGTTCAGAAGTTTTTGTCATTTGTGCAAAGATTGAAGAAGAAATCTCAACTCTTGACGATGAAGATAAAAAGGAATTCCTAGAAGCATTAGGTATTACAGATACTGGTTTAGACAAACTCATTGCCGCTTCTTATCGCTTACTCGGACTTATTAGTTATCTAACCGCCGGAGAAAAAGAAACACGTGCTTGGACAATTACTCAAGGAACGAAAGCACCTCAAGCAGCCGGGAAAATACATACCGATTTTGAACGTGGCTTTATCCGTGCAGAGATTGTTGCTTATGATGATTTGATATCATCCGGAAATTATACAACGGCTAAAGAAAAAGGCCTCGTTCGAATTGAAGGTAAAGAATATGTTGTCAAAGATGGCGACGTCGTATTATTCCGATTCAATGTATAAAACGAAAAAAATTAATATCCCTATGTAAAACAAAAAGTTGGAGCATTGCTCCAACTTTTTTATGCCTATTGTTGATCAATCAATTTGTCCATAGTAAATCACGACACCCAATCGAACCTTTTTACTTCCTATATTATGATAGACATGCTCAACATCTCCGAAAAACCGAGTCGCATCTCCTTCATTTAAGACAAACTCTTCCTCCTCAACACGTATGGCCACCTGCCCTTCATGGACAACAATAATTTCAATACTGCCTTTTGGATGGGGTTCAGCATGTATATACCCTTTTGGCGCCATATCGACTTTATAGACTTCATAAGGTCTGCCATCTTCATATGTGAAATATGGAAAAACCTGACACTTGCCCATATCTTCTTCAAAATATGAAACTTCATTTTTACGAATAATAACATATTCACTTTGTTTTTCTTTGATTAATTCTGTCAACCCTATATGAAGGCCATTTGCAATTTTCCACACCGTTCCAAGTGTAGGATTCGATTCACCACGCTCAATCTGTCCTAGCATTGACTTACTGACTTTCGTCATTGAAGCAAGCTTATCTAAACTTAAGCCGCGTCGTTCACGTATATTTTTCAGATTTTTTGCTAATGCCTTTTGTAAATGATCCATTATATAAATCTGACAGCAGTACCATAAGCAATAACTTCTGCTGCTCCTTGCATGATAGCACTTGATGCATATCGAATATTAATAATCCCATCAGCGCCTAATGATTCAGCTTCTTCAACCATCCGCTTTGTTGCTAATGCTCTCGCTTCGTTCATCATCTCATTATAGGATTCCAATTCACCGCCAACCAATGTTTTTAGACCACTCATAAAATCTTTTCCTACATGTCGTGATTGGATTGTCGACCCCTTTACAATACTAATGGTTTCAATATCTTTTCCAGTAATAAATGCTGTATTTACTAGTATCATAGGTATCTCCTCTTATATAGTCGAAGGATTTTTTTCTTTATCCTGCGCTTTAAATCGGTCCATAATATCTGGAACTAAGTCAATCAATTTTGTAAGGCTATCTTGTTTTTTAATGTTAACAAGTCGTGTCTGTCCGTTAGTAATTACCAACACAGCACTTGGACTAATCTTTGCACCTAATCCTCCAGCTCCCATTGTTTTAGGATCATCTGCTTTTTTCCCTTCAGAAGCACCGGTTCCAAGGCCAAAACTTACATCAATCAGTGGTAAAATAATTGTATCATCAATATGTATAGGTTCCCCAACGACCGTTTTAGAATTAATAAATCCCTCCATACCTGTCATAAGAGAATCTACATTGTTTTTAAAGTTTGAATCCATTATTTCTCCTCCTTTTTAGTTACGCTTTTTTAAAAATTTCAACATTCTTCTTACACGTTTATCGATTATTATTCTTATTATATAATAAACCGGCTGATAAAGATAGAGCTTACCCCTAATTTTAAAAGAGCCTTTAATGACTTCTTCATGAAAATTAGGGATTACTTGAAAATTCCCTCGTGTTTTTACATAGACTATCGATGTTAATCCGGTAATATATCCTGTCGTAGCAGGATCATCTAGTCCAAATTCAATATTTGCATATGCTCTTCTTGGAAATATCCATTTAATAAGCCGCCCTATATATTTTAATACATGCCTTAATAAACCTTCATTTTCATCCTCTTGAAGAAAATTCCATATCGCTTTAAACTGCTCAATTGGTGATGATTTGTTTTCACTTTTCTTTCCTGGCTTCTTCTCTTGCTTTTGCTTTTTGGGGGTCTCATCTTTTGAATCAATCGAAGGCTTAACGGATGATTCAACTGACAGTTCAACTGAAGGTTTAACTGATGACTCAACTGATGATTTGCTTGGACGTTCTTTTTTTGATTTTGAAGCAGGTTTAGGTTTAGCTTTAGCTTTTGATTTCCCTTTTGGAAATATTTGAAAAAGAGCAATCCGTACGCGCACATCAGATTCTTTGTCATGTTGAGTATATGAACCATTAATAAGATGCAACAACCACGAAAATTTAACACGAATACGTAGGTTTTCATCAAAACTTCCTTCCGCACTGTACCTAAAGGGAACAAATAGGACAATGAGAATAATAAGCAAAATAAGGCCGAGGATACACAATAAGGCAATTCCTATAATTTTCAAAATTAAAACCACAATTGTCCCTATAGTTGCTAGCATCATGCCCTCCAGTTCTTGACCATTTCACTCATTAATAGCTTGCGTATAATCATAACACCTAGGACCATTATGACAAATAAAGCAACAATTAACATTGTCGTTTGAAAGAAAAAGATTTCAGGCACCATATTAATCAGAACATCTGTTTTCGGATCCAAAATCCATAAATCATTATTGAAAAATATCTTATGGAAAATAATAAAATATTTACTGAAATTAAAATAAAACAAAGCGCCTAAAAATCCAATAAGAAGAAAAGACGTAATAAAAAATGCTTTTAAACTTTGAATCCACCCAAAAAACAATTTAGGTTTTAAGAAAAAACTCGTCGTAATGAATACAAATAAAATGATTGCAGAAATATTGCGTATAATCCTGCCACTCACAAACAGACTTTTTACATCAATCATATGCGCTTTTTCTCGTTCCCCAAAAACTTCCTGAATCTCACCGTCAATCTCTGCTTTCATATCTAATGAATCTCTTCGACCCATTAAATAATCCATCATTTTATTTGTGACTTCCATAAAATGTTCATCATTCATCTTTGTAGTTTCTTCAATACCATGCGTTTCATAATGCCAGCTATAATAGGCATCCCAAGTTGAAATTATTTGAACAGCTGAAAACAGTAATACAAAAAACAAACCAATATTTAATATTGTTAATCCACTATACCTTAATATTTTCATTGTTGCTCTCCCTGTAATAATTTATGAGCCCTTTTTTTGTGACCGTTTTTGTTTTTCCAATTAATAATTCCATTATCTGCAGTGTAAACGCTTGAAACTCTTCATTTGTTTTAACAACTGCTAAAACATCAAAGTCTTTATTCATTTTACAATGATGTTCAAATTCTTTGATTGAAATTTTTTCAAAAAATGTTTCTTTGTCTTGGTATAACACAACAATATAGCATTCGTTTGCTTTAGAAAATTCGTGTTTCTCAATTTGTTGACGAATGGCATTATACTTTTTCTTCGGAATCGATTCTCCATAATATAACGGATAGATTACTCTCATATGACCTCCCCAACGTTTACACTTACCTAATCTTCATAAGGCCCATCAATAAAATCATTAAGATAACTATAAATATTTTGCATACTCATTACCTTCTCTCCAATTTCATGGCATGATGAAATCGAACTATATATGTGGTCATAAATTGTTTGACCATTTTCATGTACTATTTGTAATGTTCCCATCATAAGACTCATTCTTGAGCGACGCAACATTCTATGATCTTGATTCAAACGTTCTTCCATGGTATTAATGACATCATTTTTTATGATCATTAATTCTTTATATGAAGGTACTGTCATATCTTTTTTGTATGGCCACTCAATGAAATAACCATCTTTTGAAAGGTTAAAGGCATATTGAAGTTGATTAAATAGATGCGATAACTCTTCATTCTCATCGAAATACTGATGGGCACTCATACGATCAATAACCATTCCGATTTGTAACATGACTTCACCTAAGGGTTCATACTTTTCTTCAACGAGTTTAAAGACCTCCGCCAGCTCAGCTTCCGTTGTCTCCAAGGATAAGAGTCCATCTAGTTTTTCATAAAGGTCAACATCAATGAACTCTTCTTCAAATGTCAATGCGATTCCCATCAAATGATTAATAATTTCAGTAATATCAAGGGCCTTTTCTAAGCAGATATTTTTATCTTCTGTTAGATGATACATATGATGGTAAGCGCTATCTTTTTCTCCATCATCTCCTTCAATCAAGGTTTTTTCTATTTTTTCTAAATCACTTGCTATACTTGAGGCGACGATACCATAGCCCTCAACTGCCTTAGGATCAAAACTTTCTTTAAGAATTTTAATATGATTTTGTACGTCCTCATAAGGAATTCCTTTTAACTTTTCAAAATATTCATCAATCAATCCCAAAAATTTATTCTTGTGGATACGCATTGGTAATTCAGGATATATATATTTTAAATGTTCACGGATATCTACCGACTGTTCAAATGACATTAACATTTCTGTGACACGTCTTGCAAAAGTTTCATCGGACTCCATTGTAACCATCGTTTCATTTTTATATCGATTTTTATAATATAAATTTTCTAGTAAAGAAATTTGATCTCCATATGCCGTTAATACAAACACTTGATTTTCCAAGCTTTTTCTCAGGGAACTAAGATCATCAAGACTTGGTATTGTTTTCATTTCTCGAAATTCAAGAACAATCTCTTGTACACGTTGTTGTACCTCTATTATCTCAGGACATAGTTTCTTCTCAACCACCAATTCTTCTATACTTGAAATAGGCAAATCCATATCGTGATCATGATGGTAGTCATGATGATGGTCATGGTCACAAACATGGGTATCTTCATCTTGATACATATCATCTTCACGTTCTAAAAAACTATAATATTTTAAACCCAATGAATATAAATGGAAGGCATTGATTTTTATTTTACTCACTTCAATAATCTCATCAAACAAATCAAAATCAAACTCATTATTATCTATTTTTTTTAAAAATTGCTTCATGGCGTGATTAAATCGTTTCATAATTATTCCTCGACTCCTCTTTTTTTGTTTTAATAAGATATAAAAACAATATTCACTTAACATCATAACAAATATCTTCATGCTTGTCATCCATAACAATATATTTTGATATACGGATAAGGTGATTGCAATATTGCAATCACCTTATCCCTTGGTTCACTATAAAATATACCTTTGAATAGTACTAATTATTTAATATCTTTTAAAACATCTGCAAAGACATTTTTTAAACTTGTTGTTGCTTGTTCATCTGTTTGATATTCTTTTACATCAACGTATTCTTCTCGAACAGTTTCTCCAGCATCCGTTTTCATTGAAAGACGTAGTTTTCGTTCTTTATTATCGATACCAAGAACTTTAACAGTTACCGTTTCACCTTCTTTAAGAACATCTGATGGATGATTAATATGCTCGTTACTAATTTGAGAAATATGAACAAGACCTTCAATACCCGGTAAGATTTCTACAAATGCACCAAAATCTAATACACGTTTTACTTTTCCTTCATAGGATTGACCTACTTTTAGACTCTCATTTGATACATTCCATGGATCGTCTTCTGCATTTTTCATGGATAATCCAATTTTCTTTTTGTCATAATCCACATTAACAACAGTCACATTAACAATATCGCCTTCTTTAACAACATCTGACGGATGGGAAATGTTTTTCCAGCTCATTTCATTAATATGAACCAGTCCATCAACACATCCAATGTTTACAAAAGAACCGTAATTCATGTTTTTCTTAACCGTTCCTTTAAAAGTATCACCTTTTTTAATCGTTGCAAACAATTCTTCTTGTTGCTTTTGTAATTCAACTTTTTCAATTTCTTTATGTGATAAAATAATACGGTTCTTTTGACGATCAAGTTCCATTACTTTGACTTTAAACGTTTTATCACTATATTCATTTAAGTCTTGAACATACGATGTTGAAATCATCGATCCTGGCATAAAACCTCTTGTTTGTAATACTTTACACACAAGTCCGCCTTTAACCACTTCAACGACTGTTGCCTCAACTTCTTGATCAGCATCCATAATTTCTTGTAGTTGATCCCAGATAATTTCTTGTTGGGCTTTTTTCAATGATAATAACACATTACCATCTCCATCATCTTTTCGGATAACTTCTGCTTTGATTTTATCTCCAACTTGGTATTGGTTTGATAATGGATTTTCAATATCAGCAAAGGTTTCATTAACCGGAATAACTCCGTCAGCAATATATCCAAAATTCATAAGAATTTCGTCATCAGTAACACCAATAACTTCTCCTTCTACAATATCACCGGTTGAGAATTTGAGCATTGATGAATCAATCATATCTTTGTAATCATCCATTGTCTCTTCAACAACATTGTTTGTTTCGTTTGTTTCGTTTGTTTCGTTTGTTTCAAGTTCCGTTTCGATTTTATTTTCTTCCATTTTAAACATCCCTTCGTTAATTTCTACATCTAATCATAACGCATTTTAGCCTATTTGTGAAGTCATAATTTATTTTCCTTGAATATTTCTAGCGTTCTTCTCTAAAATACGGGCTTCCTAAGGCCTTTGGTGGTGCATTTTCTTTTGACTGTTTGAATGAACTAATGACTAAAACAAGAATTGTTACTAAATATGGCAGTGCATCCAATAAATTCTGAGAAACATTTAAGTGCTGTAGTCGAAAACCAACAATACTCAACCCACCAAATAATAAGGCACCCAAGATTGCCTTATATGGATTCCATGACACAAAGATAACGAGCGCTATTGCTATCCATCCTCTGCCAGCAGTAATTTGTTCCTGCCATTGAGGCACATCAACTGTAGCCAAATATGCACCACCAAGTCCGCACAAGGCACCTCCAAACACAACATGAATATATTTATATAGTTCAACATGAATACCTGATGCATCTGCCGCACCGGGGTTTTCACCAACCGCAATAAGATTAATGCCGTATCGAGTGCGATACAAATAAATTCCTAACAAGATCGCTAAGAGTAAAGCTAAATAAATAAACAAATCCTGATTAAAGAGCATGGGTCCAAGTACAGGTATTTTACTCAATACAGGGATTGCAACCGGGTTAAAAAACTCGATAAATTCTGCGCTCATTTTTTTGCCGATGAAGGTCGTTCCTGCAAAACTTGAAACGCCTGTTCCAAATATAGTTAACGTTAATCCTGAGACGGTATGATTGGCTCGTAATGTAATGGTCAAAAAGCCAAAAATCAATCCACCTAATCCACCTGCCACTCCTGCTCCAATAATGGCCAATAATGGATCATTTGTATAGTATCCAGCCGCAAATCCCGCAACGGCTCCTAAAAGCATCATACCTTCGACACCTAAATTCAAATGTCCAGCTTTCTCAGTTAATAATTCACCTAATGTCGCAAGCAAAAGAGGGGTTGAAGCAATAACCGCAGCTACTAAAAAACTTGTATTCATATTATATGGCCTCCTTTGCTGTGCTTGAAACGAGTCGATATTGCACAAAAAATTCACTGCCAATAATAAAAAACAGAATCAATGCTTGTAAAACATCTGAGGCAGACTGTGGAATACCATATGCTGTTTGAATAAAGCTCCCACCTTTTATTAATCCCGCAAATAAAATCGACACCGGAATAATAATAGATGCTTTTAATCCTGATAACCAAGTTGTAATAATCGCTGTAAATCCATACCCTGAAGAGACGTTGCTTGATAATGTTCTATTGACACCTGATGCTTCCATCATACCGACAATACCACATATACCACCACTTAAAATAATAGCTGCAACAATAACGTGTTTAACATTCATTCCCGCATATCTTGCTGTATCAATACTTTCTCCGATAACACTAATTTCAAAGCCTTTTTTTGTTTTCGCTAATAAAAAAGAGATTGCTAATACAATAAAAATTGCAATGATCCATCCAATATGTAGACCAAAAACCTTGGGTAAGATTGCATTGGGTTCAAATGTTGCAATCTGAGGAAATCCCATCCCATTCGGATCTTTCCATGGTCCATATTGTAAATATGTAACCCATTTTATTGCAACATAATTAAGCATTAAGGTAATAATCGTTTCGTTTGTTCCTAAATGTACTTTTAGCAGAGCCGGTATCAATGCCCACATACCTCCACCTAAAAAACCTGCAAAAAACATCAATGTTAATAATAGGGGTTTGGGTAATTCACTGTAATTGAGAGCGATATAGCTTGCCGCAAAGGCCCCCATAATAATCTGACCTTCTCCGCCAATGTTCCAAAACTTCATTTTAAAAGCAATCATGATCCCTATTGATGTAACTACTAGCGGAATTGATGTTGTCAACGTTTCTCTTAGTCGATATGCGGAACCAAACGCGCCGATTGCTAATGATGCAAATACATCAAGTGGATGATGTCCCATGAATTTCAAAAATAAAGAAGCTGTCATTAATGATAAAAAAATAGAAATAAAACGAATCAGAATAATTTTTTGTTTGGATATATTTGTCCGTTGAATCATTCTCATGAGGCTTCACCACCTTTGATTTTTATTTTTTCTCCGGCCATCATGAGTCCAAGTTCTTCTTTTGTGACTTCTTCAGAATTCACGATACCGGTAATCTCTCCTTCACATAAAACCATAATTCGATCACATAATTCCATAAGAACATCTAAGTCTTCACCAATGAATAATATTCCGACACCTTTTTGTTTTTGTTCATTGATCAAATCATATATGTTGTGAGAAGCTCCAATATCAAGACCTCGGACTGCATATGCTGTAATTAAAACATGGGGGTTTGTATCAATCTCTCTTCCAATCAAAACCTTCTGAATATTGCCACCTGAAAGTTGTTTTACCGGATGATGAATCCCCGGCGTTCGAATATCGAGTCTTTGAATCATTTCTTCACAATGCGGAGCAATCCTTTTTCTTCGAATTAAGGGACCTTTTTGATTATGATATTCTTTAAGTAAAAAGTTATCCACCATGTCCATTGATGCAACGAGTCCCATTCCTAATCTGTCTTCCGGAATAAAACTCATACTAATTCCTCTACGTATTATATTTCTGGGTGACATCCCAATCAGATTTTCTTTTTCATAAAGAATTTCACCATTTTTAACTGGATATAATCCTGCAACAGCTTCGCAAAGTTCTTTTTGTCCGCTTCCCGAAACACCTGCAACACCAAGAATTTCTCCTTCAAAAAGATTAAATGAAAGATTCTTGAGAACAGGTACATGGTCAGGGTCTTCAGCTACTAATTCCTTAATTTCCAAAACAGCTTTTCCTCGATGAACCTTAGGACGTTTTATTGATAAATCTGTCACGGCCCCAACCATAAGGTCTGTCATTTCTTTAGGTGTTGTATGCTGAGTTTCTAATGTGCCTACTGTACTCCCATGACGTAATACCGTTACTCGATCTGAGATTTCCATAACTTCATTGAGTTTATGCGTAATAATAATAATTGCACACCCATCCTCTGCCATTTTTCGCATAATTACAAATAGTTCTTTTGTCTCCTGTGGTGTTAAAACCGCTGTCGGCTCATCCATAATCAAAATATCTGCACCACGATATAATACCTTAAGAATTTCTACACTTTGTTTTTCTCCAATGGACATATTATAAATCTTTTTATCCGGATCAACAGCCAAACCAAAATGTCGTGATTTTGCTCTAAGTTCTTCAGAAATTTTATTCTTTTTCACAAAAAAAGAGTTTTTCAACCCCATAATTATATTATCTCTTGCTGTTTGTACATCGACGAGTTTTACATGTTGATGAATCATCCCGATTCCCATTTGAATCGATTCTTTTGGGCTCTGGAAAGTTACTTTTTGTCCATGGATATAAATAAAACCGCTGTCAGGTTTATAAATACCTGACAGCATGTTCATTAATGTGCTCTTTCCAGCACCGTTTTCACCAAGCAATGCATGAATCTCTCCTTTACGAACTTCAAAACTTACAGCATCATTTGCTCGAACAGTCCCAAAGCTCTTACTGATATTTTCCATTTTAACGAATATATCTTTATGCATATTGGCTCCAATCTAATATATAACTCAACAAACCATTTTTATTGAATTTTGCCGATAACGCCTTCAACAAACCACAACATATTTAATAATTCATCATCCGTTAATGTTTCGCCGTCAGCGACTTTTACATTACCTTCCTGATCTTTGATTTCACCTGTGAACACATGCATACCATCTGCAATAGCTGCATCTAAGGCTTCTTGCGTTCCATCCGCTGCGAAATCTGCGACATCAGTAAGTCCAACCATACCGGTTTCCATTCCACCCCAATATGATTCTGACTCGAATTCACCATCAATAACAGACTTTACTTGATCCACATAATAGTCATTCCAATTCCAAACAACAGATGTTAATACCGCGTTAGGTGCTATCGCCGACATATCCGTATGGTAACCAATTGAATATAAACCACGTTCTTCAGCCGCTTGTTGTGGTCCACCTGTGTCTTGATGTTGTGCAATAATGTCTGCTCCACTATCTAATAGTGCTATAGCAGCTTCTTTTTCGATTGCAGGGTCATACCATGTAGATGTCCAAACAACTTCAACTTCTACATCCGGATTTACCGAACGTGCACCTAGTGTAAAGGCATTAATTCCACGAACAACCTCCGGAATTGGGAAAGCGCCGACATATCCGATATGATTTGTCTCTGACTTTAATCCAGCGACAATACCTGATAAATATCTTGCTTCATAAATACGTCCGAAATAATTGGACATATTGTCTGTCTGCTTATATCCTGAACAATGGAAGAATTTTACGTCCGGAAATTCTTTTGACAATTCTTCCACATAATTCATATATCCATAACTTGTTGCAAAGATTATGCTTGCACCTTGATCAATCATGTTTCGTATCTCGCCTTCAACTTCTTGACTCTCAGGTACAGATTCTTTATAGAGCGTCTTTACTCCAAGCTCACTTTCAAGAGCTAATCTACCTTCATTGTGGGAAAAAGACCATCCGCCATCACCAACCGGTCCAACAAAAATAAAACCGACTGTGACATCACTTGCACTAGTAACATCAGCCTCTCCAGATCCACTTTCTGTTCCATTTTCAGATACATAGGTGTCTGATGACGCATCTTTTCCACACGCTGTCATCACAAGTACCATTGTTAAAATCAATAAAAATGCTGTAATTTTTTTCATAATTCCTCCTAGTATTTATCCATAGATATGTTTTATTGGGTAAAATAATACCCATCTATAAAAAATGGATTTCTCCATCCTTCATACGATCAATAATGGCTAGCGATTCAACGCGAACACCTTTTTCACGAAGCTCTTTTCCCCCAGGCTGAAAGCCTTTTTCAATAACGATACCCACACCGGCAACTTCAGCACCAGCTTGTTGAACAAGTTGAATTAATCCCTCAACCGCTTGTCCATTTGCCAGGAAATCATCCAAAATAAGTATACGGTCACTTGGGAGCAAATATTTTTTTGAAATGTGAATATCATAAGTTTGCTGTTTTGTAAACGAATATACCGGATAGGTATATACTTGTGTGTCTAGATTTCGACTTTGTGTTTTTTTTGCAAAAACTACTGGGATTTCAAATGATAAAGCAGCTACGGCTGCAATCGCAATACCAGAAGCTTCAATAGTAACAATCTTTGTAATCGTTTCATCCGCAAACCGTCGTTTAAATTCTTTCCCCATTTCAAACATCAATCTTGCATCAATTTGATGATTAAGAAAAGAATCGACTTTTAGTATTTCTTCCGAGAGAACAGAGCCATCTTGTTTAATACGTTCATGCAATAATTTCATACAATTCTCCTTAAAATATAGAGAAGGCTCTACTAAATATAGTAGAGCCTTCTTCTGAATGCGTAAAAAAGTATACACGTTAAGAATAAAACTCGTAGCCTATAACTATTTACGGTAGTTTGTAGAAACGTTTAGCCCATATTGCTAAATTTATACGAGAAAATATTAAATTACAATAAATTGCATTATAAAGTATCTAACGACAAAAATCAACCTAAATCATCTAAAAGATGTGCTTTGTTTGAAATCAGTTTATATCCCCCATCTAGAGCTTCTCTTGTTGCTTCCTTAAATGGCTTGTCCAACCAAGCCTTACTTGTAAATCCGAATTCAATCTCAACATTATCCTTATAATATACACGTAATGCTGTAACGTCTTCATATACCTCATCCGTTTGACTCATAACAGGACCAAATCGTTTTACCCATTGTGGCTCATCAATCCATTCATCGATATCATCCACAATAAAAATAAAATCAATGTCTGAGTCTTCTCTTTGCTCACCTCTTGCATAAGAACCAATTAATAAAGCACCTAAAATACGGTCCTCTTTTTCCAGCCACTGTTTGACTAACTCTACTCTCTCTAACCCTAATTCGATTGGATCCAATTCAGACATCGGATCATAGTCATCATATCCGCCAAAACTTTTCATCGTGTGTTTAGGTTTCTCAAATTCCGGCACAAAATGATTTTTATTACTCTTTAACATAACAACCTCCAAATGCATGTTTACAAGTTTATATAAATCAAGAGAAACTCAATGATTTATATGCCAATTATAATATAGGTTTTTTATTTTAGCAACAAAATTTTCATTTGTCTGCTCTCAGCTGACCAAATATTTTTTTACATGTTGTATAATACATTCATAGCAACAACAAAACAAGACGAACAGGAGGACAATATGGCACGTCGAACAAGCTATTATTCATCAAATAAATACTATCATGTATTACTTAAAGCACCTGAAAATCAGCCACTTTTTCGATATGATTCTGATTATCACACTTTTTTAAAGATATTATCCGGAAAACAAAGTCAATATGCTTTTCACCTATATGCTTATTGCTTAATCGAAGATCATATTCATCTTCTTATCGAAGAGACAACGAAGAACTCATTGCCGCTTATATTGCGAACAACTTCATCTCTATATGCCAAGTATTATCAAAAAAAATACCAAACACATGGCTTAGTATTTTCAGGTAGATATCAAAGCGAAGTGATTAACCTTCGAAAAGAACTCATTTGTCGCCTACGTTTTATCCATCAAAAACCTAAGCGTCTAAGTATTACTTCCGGACTAAGCTACAAATATTCAAGCTATGATGACTATCTAACTCCTTTTAACTCATCAATAATTAATAAGAATTTCATTTATGATTTTTTTGATAAAAAGGATTATAAAAAAGCCAGTCGCTTGTTAAGCAGTATTCATCATGAAATGGATCACACCGTTAATTTTGATGTTAAAGACCATCTCTATCATCGCGTCAACAAGGCTAAGGAAATTCTAAAAGAGGAGCTAGAGGCATATCATTTATCATATGATAGACTTCAGGAGCCAAATCCTATACGTAATCAGCTAATTCGAAGAATCTATCATGAATCTGAATTAACTCAAAAAGAAATAGGCGACCTATTAAACCTAAGTCGCCATATCGTCGGACGCGTCATCCGAACAGAAGATTTATAATTGTGATGTATCCGTATAAAAAGTGTACCGATATCTTATTCTATTCTACATATTTCAAAACGAAAATCCAATTCTATTACCATCTCAAAATTTATACCCTATACCCTAATGATCGAATAAATATCACGTCTATCAAAAGTCTAAATCGGTGCACTTTTTATACGGATACACACTGGCTCTTCCTTATATTTTTACTGTCCAGCCAAATTTATCTTCAATTTTGCCCATTTGAATGCTTGTCAACTCATCATAAATACGTTGGGACAATTCCCCGATAATTCCATCATGAACAACAATAACCTGATCATTGTATCTAAACTCACCCACGGGAGAGATTACTGCTGCAGTTCCCGTACCAAAGGCTTCTTCGAGCAATCCTTGTCGGCCATATTCAATGAGTTCTTCTATCGATATACGTTCTTCCGACACAGGTATTCCCCATGTTTTCAATAATTCTATGACCGTATTTCGAGTGACTCCCTCAAGAATACTTCCTGTTAAACTCGGCGTAATTACACGTCCGTCAATCTTAAAGAAAACGTTCATGGTCCCGACTTCCTCGATATATTTACGTTCAATACCATCTAACCATAACACTTGGGCATATCCTCTACTTTTGGCATTTGCCTGAGCTTTAATACTTGCGGCATAATTACCACCAGTTTTGGCAAATCCAATTCCACCAGGTACAGCACGTACATATTCTTGTTCCACCCAAATTTTAACCGGATTAATCCCCTCTTTATAATAAGGGCCAACCGGCGATAAAATAATCATGAATTTATACGTTAGTGATGGACGAACACCTAAAAAGGGATCTGTTGCAATAATAAAGGGTCGAATATATAGTGCATTACCTACCCCTTCAGGAATCCAATCTTTATCAATATCAACAATTGCTTTAACCGCATCAATAAAGTCTTCAACCGGTAATTCTGGCATACAGATTCGATTATTCGTAACATTTAAACGTTCCGCATTTTTTTCCGGACGAAACAGCAAAATATCTCCTTGTGGATTCTTATATGCTTTTAATCCTTCAAACATTTCTTGACCGTAATGAAACACCATTGTAGCAGGGTCTAAAGATAAAGGCTGATAGGGAATGATACGTGCATCATGCCATCCATTTCCTTCTGTATAATCCATAATAAACATATGATCAGTAAAAATATTACCGAATCCAAGGTGATCCATCGATGGCTTTTCTTTTAAATTTTCTGTCCTTTTCACTTGAATATTCACTGTATACCTCCTTATAATCGTTCATTGCAGATATTATAACAGAAATAAAATGAAGTTACAATAATAAAAGTCTTTTTTTTGCATTTATAGTGCGTTATAACGCACAGCAAGATTTGCTTTTATTTTGTTCACAATTATGATATAATATGTTCATAGATTGTTTTTATTTTAAAGGAGGGTTTGCCATGACCATGATGGATAGCCATAGATCGAATTTTTACGAGAAACGCATTGGCCCCGATTTTCTTGTCTACTGGATTCGAGTGTCAAGTTTTGTTGTCTGGCTTTTATTAGGTACTTTTTTCCTTATTACCGATATGGCCCGTCCTGAACAAACCACTTTTTTTGATCGACTTTTTGATGTATCAAGGCGAACCGTATGGGATGAACAGATGATGGTAATTTCTTTTATCGTTGCTGTTGTACTTTTCTTCTTCTCTTTGTTATCATTGATCATAAATACTCGGCGGTTAAAGCGAAAAACAGACCATATAAGTGTATCTCTTGTTATTTCACTTATTGTTTCTACTCTAAGCATTTTATTATATATCGCATATGCGTTAAATAACATGAACTTTATCTATTAAAACAAAGAGCTATTGAATCAATATAGATTATCGATTCAATAGCCTTTTTTATTTCTTATCCAGCTTCTTTTTTAATATTGTATTTTCCTTTTTCAAAATAAGTATTTCTAAATTAAGCGAATCAATAAGTTCTCTTTTTTTCATTGCATCTATTAATTGTTCCGCATGAATAAGAATATCTTTCTTTGAAAAAGGATAGGTACAAATATGGTCCAAGCCAAGTTCTAAATACAAATCCATGGTTTCTAAGGGTTCATTTCTAAATAAACCTAATATGGGAAGCCCAAAATACCTCTCTTGTCCTCTGAGTTTTAAAAAGACTTCTTTTTTCTTGTGTACTTCACCATAAAAATTAATAACTACTAAGTCCGTTTTTTCTTCTTTTAGACAAAATAAGAGTTGTTCTAAATTAGTTGCTATGTTTACTTCATAACTTTCCTCTTCAAACAATTGAGACAACCATACAAGTTCTTCTTCTTGGTTATCTAAAATAACAATCGTTTCTTTTTTACCATTCCCCACAAATAATCCTCCTTTTTAATCTTGCAAATAATGAAGCAATTAATCGTCGATTTGCCAATCAATACATTTTTGATTATTATCATCCAATATCTTATTAATCTTTGAAAACGGGCAACTTCCAAAAAAACCTCGTGATGCAGATAGTGGACTTGGATGCGTCGATTCAATGATATAATGTTGATTATTGGTAATTAATTTTTTCTTTGACCTGGCAAAGTTTCCCCACAAAAGGAAAATAACCGGTTCCTTTCGTTCATTCAATGTAGAAATCACATGGTCCGTGAACTGTTCCCATCCAATTTTTGAATGTGATGCAGCTTCATGTGCACGCACTGTTAGTACTGCATTAATAAGCAAAACCCCCTGTTTTGCCCATTTTTCAAGGTTGCCGTGTTTAGGTATATAACATCCGCAGTCCCTTTCCAATTCCTTATAAATATTACGTAAACTTGGTGGAATAGGAACCTCTTTTTTTACAGAAAAGCAGAGTCCATGGGCCTGATTTTCGTCATGATACGGATCTTGTCCAATAATCACTACTTTTACATCATTATATGGTGTTAAATGAAAGGCATTGAATATATCACTTGCTTTTGGAAAGATTCGTTTTGTTTTATATTCTTGTATTAAGAATTCGCGCATTTTCACATAATACTCTTGCGCTAGCTCGTCTTGAAGAATATCCTTCCAATCATTTGTAAAAACTTCGCTCATCTCTTACTCCATTTCATCTTCTAGCTTCTTAATACCTGCTTGTATCCGTTTTATAGATTCCTCTTTTCCTAAAATATCCATAATATCAAACGCCCCTCCCGGAGTCGATTCTTTACCGGATAACGCTGTTCTTAATGGCCATAAAACTTGACCATTTTTCAAATCAGTGGTTTTGATAAATGCCATCACAGATTCATGTAGGGCATCTACCGTCCAAACGTCTTGTTCTTCAAGTACAGGCAATACTTGTTGCATGAATCCACGTGAATTTTCCGGATTCGTTTTCATTTTTTTATGCGTATAAATAGCCTTATCATATTCCGGAACTTCTTGAAAAAAATCAATAATTTCGTCAATCTCCCTTAATGTTTCAAGGCGAGTTTGTGCCAATGCAGCTATTTTTTTGTGGTCAATTGTTTCATTTGGCACTACTTTTTTAATTCGTTCTTCAACACGTTTATAAAAAGCTTCCGGTTGCAAGCGTTTAATATATTCGCTGTTCATCCATCTAAATTTTTTCATATCAAAAACTGCAGGTGCTTTGTTAATATTATGATAGTCAAATCGTTCAATTAATTCATTCATAGAAAAGATTTCTTCATTTGATGAAGGACTCCATCCTAATAAAGCCACAAAATTTACAATGGCTTCACTTAAGAAGCCAAGCTCAATAAGATCTTCATATGAAGCATGGCCGAGTCGTTTACTTAACTTTTTGTGATTTTCATCTGTGATAAGAGGGCAATGCACATAAACAGGGACATCCCAACCAAATGCATTATAGAGACGATTATATTTGGGTGATGAAGATAAGTATTCATTTCCTCTGACTACGTGGGTAATACCCATTAAATGATCATCAACAACATTGGCAAAATTATATGTTGGATATCCATCTGTTTTTATTAGAACCATATCTTCAAGCTCTTTGTTATCAACCGTTATGTCTCCGTAAAGGACATCTGAAAAAACAGTTGTTCCTTCAATAGGATTGTTTTGACGAATTACATAGGCTTCATTTTTCGCAAGTTTTGTATTGACGTCTTCTTTAGACAAATGCAAACAATGCTTATCATAACGATAGGTTTCCTTGTTATTCTCAGCTTCTTGGCGTAGACCTTCTAGTCGTTCTTTATTACAAAAACAGTAATAGGCTTCTCCATTTTCAATCAATTTTTCAGCATGTTCCAAGTAAACGCCTTGTTTCTGTCGTTCACTTTGAACATAAGGACCTACCCCGCCATCCTTATCCGGGCCTTCATCATGAATCAGTCCTGCATCTGATAATGTATTATATATAATATCTGTTGCACCTTCAACAAATCGTTCTTGATCCGTATCTTCAATCCGCAACAAAAAATCTCCATTCTCATGCTTTGCTATTAAGTATGCATATAATGCGGTTCTTAAGTTTCCTACATGCATTTTCCCTGTTGGACTTGGTGCATAACGCGTTCTTATTTTATTACTCATCTTGAAACTCCTTTAATTATGAATTTTCGTAAATATAAATTACAAATTATTATATCATGAAATATACAACAATTCTAATTTTTTAACTTATTTGCTTTATTATATTTTAAAATCTGCTATAATATGTATATTTCAATTACCAGTAATGTTATGGAGGATTATGTATGCAACCTTTTTTTAATAAACGATTGAAGCTAAGTAAACAAATTATACTTTTAACACTCATGCTCATGAGTTTTTCAATGCTTGTATCTGCTTGCCAATTATTCACAAACAAAAATGTGACTAGCCCCTTAACAACAGGGTCCCAAAAATCTTATTTATTTTATGAACTCTATGATCACAGTGGTTCTTTATGTGACATAATCGTTGCTGCTAATGCAAGTGATGCATCAAAAAGCGTTACCCTTGAAAAACTTCTTCACTCTTTTTCAGAAAGCAGTCTTCCGATCGTTGAGACTTCAAGCAAGCTCAATGAAGACGCTGACGTTTTTTCACTGCAAATGAATGCATTTACCAATGATACTAATTATGATACCTATAGAGTTGATATTGATTTTAGTCGAGAACTATTTCAGATTACTGAGGGTGAATCGGTTCTCTTATATTCAACAAATTCATTTAATGAATTATTTAAATCGGGCCTACTTGAATATTTTTTCCCAAAAAATAAATTACCCGATGTACAGATGACCTACAATAATAAAACATTAGCTACTCAAATTAAGGCAACATGGAATCATCATATATATAAGTCTTATTATGCTACAGATGTCATAAACAACGATTTTATTGCAACCCCAGACTTTAATTCCCACTTGATCGCTAGAGATAATACGACAATTAATTTAGCTCTTGAATATTCCAATGATATTTTCAGTACTCCTACAGCAAGCTATTTGTTGTATGATGCTTCTCAAAATCTAATTGATGAAAACCCAATTACTTTTGATAATCAAAGAGCCACCATTCCTTTACCACAAACAAACGGAGAATATCATCTCGTTATAAATTATGACTGGTCAAAAATAGCTGACCACGATTACGGAAGCCTGACGCAAACTGCACTTCTCAACGTTGAGCTACCTACATCCTATGAGCTCAATAATTCGGAATACGAACCTGGTGACCTTGTGGTTATAAAAGGACATCATATAAACAAAGATTCGGTTTATACTTTTGAAACAGATATTTATCACGAAACTTTAGAATGGATTCATCAAGATGGCGGAAGTTATTTATTTCTTCCATTAATGAGCCGATTATCCCCTAGTGAATATTCCTTCACCATTCACGAAGAAAATAACGATGGTGAGAGTGTATCTACGGAGTTACTTGTGGCTGTCATTCACAAAGAATTTCCTACTCAACATCTAAAAACCTCCTCAAGTACAGCTAGTATCCGATCCAATGATAATGAAATCGCTCTTGTTGAGGCATTCAACAGAGGTCGAGAAATTAGTCATAATCACCCCCTCTGGACAGGACCATTCTTGCAGCCAGTTGGAGGTCGAATTTCAACCGAGTATGGGGTTATTCGTTATACTAATGATTCTGTAGAAAGCTCACGACATAATGGTATTGATTTTGCTATTGAAACCGGCACTCCTGTTGTTGCGACAGAGACAGGTTATGTTCGTCTATCTGAACACATTGCTATAACCGGGAATACAATCTTTATTGATCATGGTGTTGGGATTTTCAGTCAATATTATCATCTCAATTCAATGGATGTTGAGGTTGGCGACTTTGTTGAAAAAGGCGACATCATTGGAACTGTTGGTTCAACCGGCTTTTCAACCGGTCCGCATTTACATTTTTCCATGTACAATAATAATATTTATGTCAATCCCTGGAAATTTTTTGATGCTCCACCATTTTGATAAACTTTATTTGTCAGCAATTTGTTCAAGAAGACATACTGCATGACATGAAATTCCTTCAAGGCGTCCGGTAAACCCTAAGTTTTCTTCTGTGGTCGCTTTGACATTCACTTGCCTTATATCAATGTCAAGATATGAAGCAAGTGTTTTTTTTATCTGGGGAATATATGGTGCCATTTTGGGTTTTTGGGCAATAATGGTAATATCCACGTTGCCTATTTTATAATTTGCGTTTTTCATCATTTGAACAACTTTTTCCAATAGTATTTTACTGTCAATATCCTTAAATGCATGATTTTGATCCGAAAAATGTGTCCCTATATCACCGAGCGCTAATGCCCCTAATATTGCATCCATTAAGGCATGAAGGGCTACATCTGCATCTGAATGTCCTAAAAGTCCATACGCGTATTCTATTTTAATTCCTCCGATAAATAAGGGACGGTTTTCAACTAATTGATGTACATCATATCCATGTCCTATTCTCATTTTTTCTTATCTCCTCACATATTGATAAAATATATACAATGCAAGTTTTTCACATCGTTTCTGCCTATATTTTAGCATTGTTCCAAATGGAAAACAACAAATTTATATCGCCTAATCATTGACAATGGCCTATGAATACGATAAACTAAAGTGGGCTTGGAAATATTTAATTTCTGAGCAAAGGTAACAATTGACAGTTTTTTAACAAATCAAATATTTTATACGAGGTGACTTTATGGTTAAAGTAGGAATTAACGGATTCGGACGTATTGGACGTCTAGTATTCAGAGCAGCAATGAAAAATGACAACATCGAAGTAGTTGGTATCAATGACCCATTTATCGACCTTGAGTATATGGCTTACATGCTTAAGTACGACTCAACTCATGGTCGTTATGACGGCGAAGTAGCTATCGAAGATGGCAAATTAGTTGTTGACGGCTTAGCTGTTACAGCTTTTGCAGAAATGAACCCTGAAAACATTGATTGGGCAGCATGTGGTGCTGAATATATCGTTGAATCAACAGGTGTATTCACAACAACTGAAAAAGCTTCTGCTCACTTAAAAGGTGGCGCCAAAAAAGTTGTTATCTCAGCTCCATCAGCTGATGCTCCTATGTTTGTAATGGGCGTAAACAACGAAAAATACACAAAAGATATGGTTGTTGTATCTAATGCTTCATGTACAACAAACTGTTTATCACCAATCGCAAAAGTTCTTAATGACAAATTTGGCATCATTGAAGGACTAATGACAACAGTTCATGCAACAACTGCAACTCAAAAAACTGTTGACGGACCTTCAAACAAAGACTGGAGAGGTGGACGTACAGCTTCTTCTAACATCATCCCTTCATCAACTGGTGCTGCAAAAGCAGTTGGAAAAGTTATCCCTGAACTTAATGGTAAGTTAACTGGTATGGCTTTCCGTGTACCAACAACAAACGTTTCTGTTGTTGACTTAACTGTACGTCTTGATAAAGGCGCTTCATACGAAGAAATTTGTAAAGCAATGAAGGACGCTTCAGAAAATGAATTAGCTGGTGTTCTTGGATATACTGAAGATGCCGTTGTTTCTACAGACTTCATGACAGATCCTAGAACGTCAATCTTTGATGCAGGCGCAGGTATTGGCTTAAACGATAACTTCGTTAAAGTTGTTGCTTGGTATGATAATGAGTGGGGTTATTCAAATAAAGTTGTTGACCTTATCTCTTACATGGCTGATATTGACACTAAGTAATTTTAAGAATGCGTTAAAGAGAAGTTCATTTATGTGAACTTCTCTTTTTTGTGTGCTTTTCTGCGCTTCTTTATATTGGCCTTATAACCTCGGATAAAAACCGGAACAAAATTAGCACTCTCTTCTTTCCCCGTAAAGATTTCTTCTCCAGCTACTGTCCAAGCATGCGCAAGGATTTGATCGTTTACTTTTTGTACCCCAAAATATATGTTCATGTTGACGTTGAATACTTTAGCCATAATTAATGCAACAATCGCTTGCTCAAAGCAAAATACGCGCCACGGGACTTTTTCACGAACATGTTCTAATATTTCTTCTGCTCTATATAAGCGTTTTTGTTCATTACTTGTAAGACGTAATTCTTCAGTTGAAATCGCCTCACTATTTGTAATCCATCGAATGAGTGACTTAAATGGAATGAATTTAATAGTGATGTTCGCACACACGGACAAAACCAACACTCCGACATACCATATGAATAATTTTATTCTTGCCATAACTACCTCCTTAAGCTTAGATATTGACGACTGACAAAAGTTCACTTACAATAGGTTTATAGATATTAAACACGGATAAAAAGGAGAGCTCTATGCAAACGATAGAAAAACTAAAAAAGTTAATCGACATAAATATATATCGAACATTATACAAATATACCACTGGTTATCGTTCAAAGATTTTACTTATTACTACACTTAGCATCTTACAAGCCTTACTGAATGTCCTTGTTGCCTTTATTACAAAATTAATGATTGATTTCGCAATCGATGGTGATTATCGTTCCGCACTTCACTATGGTATTTTTTTCGCTCTACTCTTAATTATCGATCTTTCCCTTTACAGTTTTTTGTCACATAATAATGTAAAGTTAGAGAATACAATGGTTAATAACTTACAACTTCATTTACTTACGAAAATTTATCACAAAAAATGGGCCTCGATCAGTCAGCACAATACCGGAGATCTACTCACGCGATTATATGAAGATATTCATCATGTCGTTCAAACTTTGACGAATATCATTCCAACAATGATTGCCCTCTTTTTGCAATTCATTGCTGCTTTTGCAATGCTTGCATATTTTGATTGGATGTTAGCAATGCTTACTTTTTTAATTACACCCTTTACTGTACTTATCAGTATGATTATCGGGCGTACTCTAAGAGAAATCCAATATAAAATACAAAATGCTGATGGAATTCAACGCTCTAAAATAAATGAATCTCTACAGAATCTTATTTTACTAAAAACGTTTAATTATCTCAACGAAAATATTTCTCAGATTTCCCGTTTACAAAATAATCGATTTACCCTCATTAAGAACAAAAATTTAAAGAGTATTAAGGCAAACGTTATTCTAGAAAGTGGTTATAATGTTGGTTTTTTCTTTGCCTTAACGCTAGGTGCATATCGCTTAGCACAATCAGCTATAACATTTGGTACCTTTACCGCTTTTTTACAGCTTGTTGGTGAAATACAAGGCCCGATTCATGAAATGACGCGCTCAATTCCTCGTTTAATTTCATCTCTATCTTCACTCGAGCGAATCGAAGAAATATATGCTCTGCCTGACGAATTACATCAAGATAATTATATCACAGAAAACAAGGAAAAATTACTGGGACTTCAAATTCAAAATCTTTCTTTTGCTTATGCCCCATCAATTCCGGTTCTTAAAAATGTTTCAATAGAAATAGCCACTGGAAAACGTATAGGAATCATTGGCCCTTCAGGTAGTGGAAAAACAACCCTAATTCATTTAATTTTATCCCTGATTGAGCCGAATTCTGGAAACTTATTTCTTGCCTTTGATTCCGGAAAGAAAATACCGGCCTCATCACAAACTCGAGATTACTTTACCTATGTTTCACAATCAAATCCACTCTTTTCAGGTAGTCTTCGTGAAAACTTATTCTTAAATGAACATATTTCAAAAGAACAACTTCAAACGGCTTTAACAGCTGCTTGTTGTGATGAATTTGTTGATCAATTAGAAGAAGGTATTGATTCTTTAATTCACGAGCGAGGTGTTGGCATTTCACAAGGACAAGCTCAGCGTATAAATATTGCTCGTGCACTTGTTCATAATAAACCCTTTTTAATCTTGGATGAAGCCACATCATCACTAGATCGTGCTACAGAACAAGAACTCATAAAAAATATAAGACATTATTATCCAAATACGACCTTGATAGCGATTACTCATGGCACTGAATTATTGAAAATTTGTGATGAAATATATGAAATTAAAGATAAACAACTCGTTTTAACAACTGAATATGCATACTAAGACTTCGCACATTTTAGGTGAACCTATACTAGGTACACCTAAAAAAAGAGTATCTGAATTCCAGATACTCTTTTAATATATGATATATATTAGAAAATTTTTCCCCATTTACTTTTGGTACGTCCATAACCATGACCTTTTCCATTGCCAGGTCTTTCTGTTTCTCGGATGTCTAATTTTTTAACTTGTGGAGCTTCCCATTTTTTCATAATATTACCTCCTATAAACTGTTGATCTGTTGATCTGTTGATCTGTTGATTGTTAATTACAAACTCACCTTTACTACAAATATCTAGTTTTGTTTATGTGTCTATTATAACACTCTGCTAACAATTTTACAAGAAAAATATTCACAGTTTATTCATATTTCGTTCATTTTTATATATTAATGATATCTTCTGTTGTTAAAAAAAGAGTATCTGAAATCAGATACTCTAATAAAATACGATCATCTTTAGGATTTAAAACCCCAGCGGCTTTGGGTGCGTCCGCATCTATTGCCAACATTGCCTTTAAATTTGAATTCTGTTTCCTTAATGTCTAATCTTTTCATTTGTGGTACTTCCCATTTTTTCATAACATTACCTCCTATAAACTGTTTTGACTGTTACTCACCTTTACCTCAAACAAATATTTGTTTACGAGCATATTATATCACTAACTTTACAAAATTACAAGATATAATTCACACTTTATTCACACTTTGTTCTTAATTTGCTCAAAAAGTTTTTCTTTAATAATACGCACTTGCTCTTTTACCGTAAATTGATTAATGGGTCGTTCTAAATGATAGACATCTACATGGCTGAGCACATGGCTGAGAAGTATAAATTGTTGGGCTTTCAGTCCTAGTTTTTCAACCATATCTTCAATAAAGGCATGTATTAACAACACTTCTAATGCTTGATTTTTTTCAAGTTTGGTTAATGCCACCTGTTCAACCTCAGATTCTTCTAACCAAATAATTCCACCTAATTGCTTACTGGCCTCTTCAAAATGGTCTTGAGCATCTACATAAAATTTATCTACATCATGAAAAATTTTCTTACTTGGATCTGGGGAAGACTCATATGCATCCATGGTATTTTTCCACATTTTTTGCGTCGGAAAACTCGGAATCACATCTAACTGGTTCTTTATCGATATTGCTGATAAATCATCGCTTAATAGCTTATATCCGGATTGAATAAATTCACGTGCTATGGATGATTTTCCTGCTCCCGCTTCTCCTACAATAATAAAGGCATGATTATTTGCACAAATAGCACTTCCATGAATTGAAAAAACATTTCTTTGCAGTAATAATGTTGCAAAGGCTACACCAACAATATATGTAACAATCTCATTCTTCCAGTAATCCTCATTATGAGGAACTATATTCATGTAATTCCCATTTTTAATGGTAAACTTAGCCATATCATGAATATCTACTATAATATTGTTTAATCCATCAATTTCAAATTCAACCGAGTCGTCATCGACACAAGCAGGCTTCCATTCACCAACTTCAATAATGACATCCGGTTGACACGGTTGAATTTGAGCAATATTAAGATGAATATTTGACTCAACACATAAATCAAACAACCTATAATATTCTTTTGACATCATCGCTGAACCTCGGAAATCACTTTTGCTTCTTCTAATTCCTTTATAAAAACACTAACATCCTTTTCTATTTCTTCACTATCCGCATCATATGTTTTTGTGAGTTCTTCAATAACTTGCTGAACATTTTTTTCACCATCTATCTGTTCCCAGACATCTTTACCAACTTCATTAATTACAAAATACTCTCCTGAATCAACATTTAACATTGCTAACTCATCACCAAGTTGTGCCGGTTGAATACCTTCTTTTTTAATAAATACTCTTTCTTTCTCCATCTTATTCCTCCTTTAAAAATGATATCGTTTCCTTATGTGTAATAATAATACGATGATCAATATCACGGCGAATCCACTTTGCTAAATTTTGACGTGACTTAAAAATCACACGAATCACTCGCACTCCCCAAAAAAAGGGTAGTAACCAAGGTAATGTATTTAGCTGTGGATACCTTCGCTTCATTTGATCTAATGGTAAAAAAACAAATGCAAATCGATGCATTTTTTTCTTCACTTTTTTTCGCCGACTTTTGACAAGATCTTCATAGCGTTGTTCAATAAGATATTCTTCCCGCATTCCTGTGTCACCAGAGCGTGTAATAATACCAAAAAGATTTTCACATATTTCTTCATCAATAGGATAGTCAATCATAAAATCACTTTGCAAATATCTCTCCGCACAAGCCAGAATATATGCACCTGATTTTAACAAGTGAAATCCTTCTAAATACTCAATGAGTTTATCTTTTTTTATATTATTTTTTTGTGCCTTAACGTAAATTGCCAAGTCATATACCCCTTTTAACCCAATTCCTGTACCATATAAATGCTTGGCCATATGACTAATCATATATGCCGTTGATACAGTCGGTTCAAGTACATGAACGCCTAGTTTGTCCGAAAAAACTGCTGATTCCAAAGCAATTTGACTAAATTTTTCCGTATAGGCCGATACTTTCTTTTTGAATAATGCGTAATGGACTTCAAAAAAATAACCGTCTTTTTTAGGATAATATATCCTCTCTTTATCTGTGTCGTCTTCAACTGCATGGATATAGTCAAAGCCTTTAAATATTGAATCTGCTTTATCTACATCATTGGGATTAATAAGTATATCCATGTCACTCATTGTTCTGTTTTCAGGCTTATCATAATAGGTCGCCAAATCGATACCTTTTAAAACCACAACAAAAATGTCTCCTACAATAAGTTTTTTGATCATCTTCAGAGCTTGTGCTTCAGATGTTTTCCCCCAGAATATTCGATGAACAACAAAATTTTGCCATTCTTTATAAATCTCCGTTGCTTTAAATGTCTGGGAAAAAAAACGATTATAATAATCAAAGAAAACGCATTCTAACCCATGTTCTGATGCAAACTCCATGCACTGATCCCATTGTTCATTTGACAAGTCTAACTTTGGATCTTTTACTTTGTTCAATGCTTGTAATAAAATAGTCACTCTAAAATCCATAATCTCACCCTTTTTATGTATTTATTGCTATCATTGTTCCATTCCAAGTTCCTATATAAATTGTGCCCTCCTTATCCACAACCGGCACCGAAAGTGCTTTTCCTACATTCAAAGAAGCTTTTTCATTTCCATCTTTGTCCAAAATCAACATTCGCCCAGTTGTATTACTATCTTTTGTCGTTAACAATATATTTCCATCTGGATCAATACTTGGTGTCGTCCATAATCCTCGTTTAGCTGTCGTTAGCAAATGATTAAAGACTAATGAACCATCACGTTTATTTAAAGCTATAAGCTGGCCACCTAATGTTCCACAGACAACATATTCTTCATGCGAGATACTTGCCGTTCCTCGGATGGCAGCTTGCATTTTTTTTTTCCATTTTAAACGGCCATCATATCCAAGGCAAAGAATAATGCCCTGATCTTCGCCAATTCCTCCAGTAAAAAAAACACTTTGGCTTTCAACATCTACTGAAGGATTTCCCCAAAAAGAATACTTTTCTTTTAAATTAAATGTCCAGATTAATTGTCCATTCAAACTTAATTTATATATTCGATGACGATTCGCCGCAACATATATATTGCTATCTTCATCAAGGGCTACTCCACTCAACGGATATCGAGGATTCCCTAAATCAAATGTCCATATACTCCGTCCACTATATAACTCTATACAATGTAATCCAATACCATATCCTGTAACTATAACTTGTTCTTTATGTATTAAAGGTGATGACCAGCATTTATTTAGTCGAAATTTCTTGGTGTACCAATCATATGTTGACCAATCCGCCATTGTCTTACTTATTTTTCTCAAGTAGCGGTTTGAAATATTGTCGAAATACTGACCGAGCCAATATGTCCATAATAAATGTCCCTTCTTATTAAAACAATGTACATTTCCTTCTCCTGATGTAAAAACAACATAGTCATCTTTAATTGCAGGACTACCATAGTTTTTAGTTCTACCCGAATCATACATCCACCTTAAATCGCCTCTATAATCAATCGAATAAAAACACCCATCATGTGATGCAAAGTACAAATTTCCCTCTTCGTCAAATACCGGTGAGGATTCAGGTCCTTTTAATGGATATGAACGTAATTCAAATGAAAAATTAGGTACAAGTTCATAGGAGTGAATCCTATATTTTAATTGACCTGATCTATGCTCATCAAACAAAAATGAGGAAGACGGTACATTTCTCATTATAATCTCCTCCCTACAAGGTCGTATTTACTGTTTAGTCAATTCTGTGCTACCTGATAAAAAATTGGCTATTCCTGCATATCTCATTTCAAATTCACCACTTAAAAGCTCATTATTATACACATAATATTTAAAAACCATAACTGTTCCATCTTCATGAGTAATTGCAAACTCTAACTTATCTCCAAAAAGCTCTGCCTTTACATTATACTCATAAAGTTCATCCGTTTCAACTTCAATAAGAGCATCATAGACTTGCCTCTGCCTATTCGACAAAATCAATTTAATGGGCATTGGATCAGTGAGTTCATCATTTACTTCGATACTTTCTCTCGCAATTTCGTCGACTTCTTCATCCGTTAACTCTTGTCCAAAAATTCCGGCTAGTCCTTTAACAATAAGTCTTGATATTTGAAGTCCAATTTTTTCAGCAAAATCCATGGCTTTTTCAACGTCTTGTATCTGGAATTCACCTTCCCACGCTCCGGTAAGATCAATCTCACCAAAAAGCACATCTGTTCGGTAATAATCTATGGCACGATATGATTTCCATGTTTGATTATTTACGGTATAGGTAAATTCTTTAGAAAAGTATAATCCTATATTCGTTCGTCCGTTTTCTATTGGAATATATGTTAGCGTCCCTGCCTGTGGTATAAGTTTATCATATATAGCCGTCTCATGATTATTCAAATATATTTCAAGTCTTGCATGATCTGTTCCGGGAGCCATAATGGATATCAAATATTGCTTACTTTCCCAATCATCTGGTCGATTATTCCATAATTGCACCCAATTTTTTCGGATCATATATTCTTGAATTTTCCGCTTATATTTTGCGTTATCTTCCGGTGACATTTGAATCAGTTCTACATTTTCAACTTCACTAATTTCGTCTTCTTCTAAGATCAATGCTTTAAATTTTGGATTTGGAAATAGATCATCTCCAATCGCTGACTCATAGAAATCTTTTTTGAGCTCTTTGAATAATCCTTCCATTTTTTCTGTCGAGTACAGCGATGAGGTTCCTAATACAGAAAAAGAATTATACAGCCTCGAGGGACCATCAGCTACCGAGGCTGTATCATAAATGCCAAAATTTTCTCCATCAAAAGGTATTTTTAAATTTGTCGCATCGGGATAGTTTGGATCACAGACATAAATCCCGGTGGAATCCATTGCATAGGCAACAATTGCGTGTCCGGCAGTAATTTGGGGTTTATTGTCTTTAAGTGAACGCACAAATAATGAAACCCCTTGTGGGTCACCATCAGATAATAAAAATGTATAGGCAAAGTGATAGAAGATAGTTTTATCACTTAGTAATTCAGTTTGATGCGCATATTTAGCTGTCCAATCGTCATAACCATCCCAATTACATTCTTCTTGTACAACACTGGTTAAGCGAATCCCCATTGAATCATCTTTCCACCAATCCGGTGTTGAAAGATAGTGATTATTATCCATATAAGAGTGTAAAGGAACTTCACCATTTTTTGTATGATTTTTATAGTAATAAATTGAAGATAAGGTCATACCTGCACACATCCCGCCATCGGATACCGCTGAGCCATAATTCGTAAAACTCCAGTTATCCACACCAGGTCTATAGCCAGAGTCATGGACTGGTTCATTGATATATTCTTCGAGTAACGCTTTTCTTAAAGACGTAATAACAATATCTGAAAAGTGACTAAGGCCTAGAACCATTTCATCATTAGATAAGGATATCATGGGAATAGGTTCTAAGGTTCCATCCGCGTTATAATAACAGGCCATAGCAAATTCATCTTCTGTAATGGATATTGGAATCTTCATCGTCATAAATTCCGAAGCCATATCGCCACCGTTGTCAACATGAATAACCGGTAGAATCGGATTGAAAACGTCTCCAAATTCATGGTCTTTAACTTCTTTTGTCGATATTTCAAACACAAGATCTTTATCATATGCTCCACTGGGAACAATAATCTCTAATCCATGAAGTGCTGATTCCATATCATCAACAATAAGTGTACCTCCGTTTTGAGTAACCCCCTCTTTTAAAATCCTTTTTTCACGGGTCAACTCAATTGAATTGTTTTGACGTAATGACGGAATAATAGCAAAACCAACGATTAAAATTCCTATTATAATAAAGCTTAACAAAACCGGTCTCTTCTTCCGATTCTTCTGTATTTTGCTTTGAAGTGATGTCGCAAACCCAAACTCTTGAATCGACTGTGCATCACCCCATTCTCCAACCTGCTCATGATAAACTAGCGTTTCTGCTAAAATGTGACCTGTTCGACGCATATCTAGCATTTGTTGCCAATCATAAGGCCCATACGTCTGTCCATTAACATATATGTACCAGTTTGTAAGCATCATACACCCATCACTCTCCATTCATTTCTTATCGAATTGATTTAGGTAAGAGTTTAATGATTATAATAGCTAGTGCACCTCCAATAAGAGCCGTCCATAATTGAGGTAAAGAAAACGTTGCAATGATTGGCGGTTTCACTTCCGGTATAAATAATGGTAACAATGTTCGAACTGCCATGTATAAAAACAAAAACTTCCCAATAGAACTCACCACCAACCCAAGCACTTGCTGAGGTAGTTGTTCTTTCTTTTTAATAATCAGGCCAAAAGCAATAATATATATTGCATTACCAAGTGCAATAATAGGTACTAATGGAAAAACTCCCATTATGCCTGCTAAAAAAGCAATAATTGGTGTTAAACATCCGATGATGATTGCCATAGGAATACCAACAATCATTGTCGACAATAAGAGCATCATGTTAACCAAGGGACCAACCAGTGGCTGTGCAAATTGTCTGAAACCAATTTGAAAAACGAGTGTTAGCGCTAATAACATAGCACTTCGTGTCAACTTATTTGTCTTCATATTCTACTCCTTTTTTCTGCGATTATTTTTTCCACTATATCGAATGACATAATGAACGCCTTTTAAATATAACTCAATACCCATTATATACCGAACGATCGGTAATAGTCTAGCTGAGATTGTGGTGCGATATACCTTTTTAGGTTTTTTTATCAAACAAGCTTTGACAATAGCATTGACTGTCGAAAAAATACTTGGCGCATTTTTATACATTTTTTCCAAGAACACTTGGTAGTCCTGTAGCAATTCCTTATAATCTTCAATAGAATTCTGATGATTAAGTGATTGAATCGCCACCTGTTCAAATTCAGTTTTTACCGGTCCAGGTTCAATTTGGATAACATCAATTCCAAAGCTTTGAACTTCCATACGCAAAGCTTCTGTCAATCCATTAACTGCATGTTTAGAAGCACCATACCATCCTGATCCTAATGTCGATACGTGGCTTGCAGACGAAGCAATAATGATAATACGACCGCTACCTTGCTTTCGCATATACGGTAAAACAACTTGATTTACACGTGCAAGACCAAACAGATTGACTTCAAATTGATGCTTGGCTTTTTCGATATCTACTTCTTCAATTATACCATATTCTCCATATCCTGCATTATTTATGACACAATCAATACGACCTTGTTCCTGTATAATTTTATCGACAACACTTTTTATGGATACCAAATCCGTGACATCCATATATGTAGTATGAATCTTAAACTTTTTTAATCTTTCCAATCGTTTAATTCGTCTAGCTGCTGCATATACTGTGACACCTAATGCTGCTAAACGTCGAGATACACTTTCGCCGATCCCTGATGATGCTCCGACAACAAGTACTACTTTTTTACTTCCCATTAAACCCCTCTTCTCATATATCTCTTTTAACAATACGTCTATTTTTCTTTAATTTTATACCATTAGCAGAAAAAAAACAATCCACTGTTGCACTTGAATTTATCATTTCATAAGGAAACGTTTCAATTCTAGACAACAACAGTGGATTGTTGAACAACTTTATCGATACGCCGGCAACCAGTCACCATGTGCTTCAATTAAGTCGTCCACAAGATGACGAATCTCATCGATTGTAAGTTCTGAGGATGTATGCGGGTCAAGCATAGCCGCATGGTATATATGTTCACGTTTACCTGTTAGTGCAGCTTCTATCGTTAGGAGTTGTACATTTATATTGGTACGATTAAGTGCCGCTAGTTGCTCAGGTAATTTCCCCACATATGTTGGCTTAATTCCTGATGCATCAACCATACATGGCACTTCAACAACTGCATCACTTGGCAAGTTCGTTATCAAACCTGTATTTAACACATTACCACCAATTTTATAGGGTACATTAGTCTCCATCGCTTCAATAATATAAGAACCATATTCATGGGTTCGCTCATGAGTAATTTGAACATCGCCTAATAATTCTTCCCGCGTCTTATTCCACTCATTAATTTGCTCTACACAACGACGTGGATACTCATCCAAAGGAATATAATAACGTTCAATTAACTCAGGATACTTGCTCTTAATAAAATATGGAAGATATTCCGCATTATGTTCACTTGACTCCGTTACATAATAACCGAATTGTTGCATCATCTCAAAACGGACGGCATCTTTTTCCGGTAATCCGTTCTTAATCACCTGTTCTTTGATTTTCGGATATAAATCAATACCGTTTTTTTTGATTTCTAAAAGCCAAGCCATATGGTTAATCCCTGCAATGAATGTCTGAATTTCTTTATCTTCTTCCCATTCTAATCCTTCGTAAAGGTTTTTCGCACACACTTGAACACTATGACACAGTCCAATCGTTTTAATCGATGTCGCTCTTAACATAGCTCCTGTTAACATGGCCATTGGATTGGTATAATTTAAAAACCAGGCATCTGGGCATACTTCTTCCATGTCTTTTGCAAAATCAAGCATCACAGGTATTGTTCTTAGCGCTCTAAAGATTCCACCAATACCTAATGTATCTGAAATAGTCTGACGTAAACCATATTTTTTAGGTATTTCAAAGTCTGTAATCGTACAGGGGTCATACCCGCCAACCTGGATTGCATTAACGACATATTGCGCTCCTCGAAGTGCTTCTTTACGATTAGTATAAGCAATAATCTCAGCACGATTTGCATTGGAATTTTTATTAATATTTTTAAGAATCATCTCCGATTCTTGCAATCGTTGCTCATCAATATCATATAATGCAATTTCTGAGTCTCTTAAACTTTCTGTAACCATACAGTCTCCTAAAACGTTTTTTGCAAAAACTGTACTTCCTGCTCCCATAAATGTGATTTTTGGCATAATTGGCCTCCTCTGATATCATTTAATATATACATCTATTGTTATTTTAAACAAAAGCAGGTAAAATGAACATTGAAGAATGTGACATCTATTTGTCTTTATGTGATTTTTAGGAGGAACTTATGCCATTTGAGCAATTAGAATTATTTAATAAAGGTTCACAAATATGTTCTCCAAAACATAATTTTGGTCCTTTTATTCGAGACCATGTTCTCATCCATTTTATCAAGGAAGGTTGTGGAACCTTTCAAGTGAATGAGCAAACTTTTTTTGTGGAAAAAGATCAAGCATTTATTATTTTTCCTGATGTGATTACTTATTATGAAGCAGACAATACGAATCCTTGGCATTATTATTGGGTTGGATTCCGAAGTCCCGATGTCGTTTGGCAACTTGAAAATATCGGCATCGATGTTAATCATCCAATTTTAAATTTTAAGGAAACAGACATCTTATGGAAGCATATTGTTCAATTAACGCAATTATCGACACGTGCTCTAAGTTCATATTATAAAAGCACCGGATTACTCTATCTTATTATCGATGAACTTTTTCAGCAATTAAAAGGGACTTCAAACTTTGTTGCCCTAAACCAAAGTATTCATGGCGATTCATATGTTGATTCAGCCTGTTATTTTATTGCAAAAAACTATACCCAAGATATCCGCATTGAAGATATTACATCCTATGTGGATCTTGAGCGCAGTTATTTCTCCCGACTTTTTAAAAAGCACACCGGTTTTTCTCCTAGGGATTATCTCATTCGTTATCGAATGCAACAGGCCATGCACCTATTACTCACAACCGACTTACCTATTGGAACGATTGGAAATTCTATCGGCTATGAAAATCCCTATCATTTTTCAAAAATTTTCAAAAAAAACGTCGGTGTATCACCCACCGACTATCGAAAAAATGACATATGAACTCCAACTATTTTGTGAAACTCTCTGCCATCTGAAGCACCTTTTCCGGTTCTATATCTGCTATAATGTCAAACACAGCCTCGTGGTTGGCCCAGTGGAGTATCACGCGTTCTTCTTTTAAAATAAGCAATCCTTCATTCCCCTGGATATCAACGTGAATAATCTCTGCATCTTCAGTATCTAATTGCGTATCTCCATTGAGTGATGATTGCATCATTCGTATTTGTTCATTTCCCTTTTCGTATACTGTGACAATCATATCACCATAACTTTCTTCTTTACTTAAAGCAAACCCATCTGGCACATAGGTCGGATAATAGCCTTCTCGGTCCATAGGGCCCCCACTGTCCCCATCCGAAACCTCTTCATAGGTTATGGACGTATATCGCTCATTTGTCTCTAATATCAAATTGTACACTTGCACACGGACGGCTTCTACTGTAAATGTAATAAGAGCTAAGCTAGCAATAAAAATAAGCACCACCAAGGAAGCTCTTGATGTTATTCGCCGATAAAAGTCATTTCGTCGTTTTTTATTTCCTTGCTTTTTAACCCACAGATTCAGCGATTGGGGAACCTCTATACGACTTATTTCGTCACGTTTTTCATCAAGTTCAGCAAGAATATTTTCAATATGTGCCTGGCCGATTTGTTTGTAATATGTCGTCATCAATTCATCATATTGATGCATTTGTTTTTCATTACTCATTAAGGTCACCTTCCATCACATCATGAAGCGCTCTTCTAGCTCGCATCAAACGAACACGAGCATTTCCTTCTTCAATGTCGAGCATTTTTGATATTTCTTCATTTGTATACTCATATTCATATCTTAAAGTTAATATATCAGCATATTCCGGTTTGATTTCATTTAGTTTTTTAGATACATAGTGTATTTGATCCAATCTTAATACATGAATCTCCGGGATGGCCTCGTCATCCGAAGATAGATCAAATGCGAGACTATCAAAATCAACTGTCCTATAGGTTTTACGTTGTCGATAAATATTTATTGCTATGTTTCTAACTATAATAACAATTAATGCTTTGATTTTGTTACACTTAACATCAACTTTTTTTTCTAAATAACGCGCCATTTTAAGTAGTGCTGTCTGAACAACATCTTCGGCCTCATATTCATCATTTAAAATATCATAGGCAACATACCATAATTCCTTTCGATATAAATAATAAATTTCTTCTAGTTGCGTGCGTAGGACTTCATCGTCGACGCTCATCAAAAAAACGAACATATTTCCCCCCAAATTTATACAACATAAGACTAGTTAAGGCCCCAAAAGAATCAATCAACACATCACGTATTTGACCGGATCTACCCTCTATGAATAATTGATGCGTCTCATCACTTATTGCATATAAAACTGAAATAATAAAAGCCATTAAAATCGGTTTTTTTGTATCTTGACGTTTTAAGGGCCTAACCAATAAACCACCTAAAACAAAATATATAAAAAAATGCGCATTTTTTCTTATAAATCCATGCCACCAGTCAATTTCTTCTCTTGCATTCGGCACAATATGCTCAATAACCTGCAATACTTTTTCTGTAACAGAAGAACTTATTTTACTTGACTGTGTTGCCGGCTGATGGGAAAACATAAAAATAATGCCCATCCAAACAATCGGCAAAATCCAATGCCGTAATTTACTCACATTCTTTAACATCCCTTCACCCTTTCAACATTGCGTTTATAAAAAATAATTTTCTATAGCTAGAGCAACACCATCATCCTCAACATCTTTTATAATCATATCTGCCACGTCCTTTAATGCTTGTGTTCCGTTTTCGACTACAAATCCCTTTTTAGCTTTTTGAACCATGGATAAATCATTCATACTATCCCCAAAACAGATGGTATCTTCCCACGTCATATGATAATAATCAAACAAAACTTCTATTCCTTCAGCTTTCGACCACTGAATATCCATTAAGTCCGCTCCAAAGTTTCCATTAAACAAAAAGAAGTGAATTTGCGGAAGAATTTTAGCCAAGGTAAGAATATCTTCCTTGTCCGCCACAATATGTAATGAATGTACTTTTCGTTTCAATAACTGATATGGATCATGATATATTTTATTGCAAAACCCATACATTTTCATTTCAAACTCACGGATGATTTCATAATGCGTATAGTATTCGCCACCTTCGATAGAGGCACCAACACACAAATTATGTTCAATACCATAATCTAAAACCTGTTTCATCAAGTCCTGATTAAAATAATGTTCATAGAGTAATTGATGGTTAATTGTAACTTTCAAGCCATTTGCATGAACGACGGCATCTGGATTCACCATTTCTATGAATTGCTTGCTGTTTGGAGTATCAAAATCTCGTCCTGAAGCAAGAACAATGATATGCCCCGCTTTTTTTAATGCATCTAGTGCACGAATAGTTCGTTCAGATATTTCATATTTTTTATGATTGAGTAGTGTATTATCCAAATCAAAACAAAACATTTTCCGTACCATATATGGTCTCCTAACTCTACTTAATCTCGAGCAAATAAGTCTCTTGTATAAACTTTTTCTTGAACATCAAACAAATCTTCGGATAGTCGATTCGCAACAATAACATCGGATACTTTTTTGAATTCATCAAAATCTTTAATTACACGGGATTTATAAAATTCATCCTCTTCTAAAGCAGGCTCAAAGACAACCACTTCGATTCCTTTTGCCTTGATACGTTTCATAACACCTTGTATTGCCGACTGTCTAAAATTATCCGAATCCATTTTCATTGTTAATCGATAGATTCCAACAATCTCAGGGTTTTGTTTAATAATCATATCTGCAATGTGATCTTTACGGGTACGGTTTGCATCGACAATAGCTGACATTATATTCTGAGGAATATCTGAATAATTCGCTAATAATTGTTTTGTATCTTTAGGAAGGCAATAACCACCATAGCCAAATGACGGATTATTGTAATGGGTACCGATTCTTGGGTCTAGTCCAACACCTTCAATAATTTGCTTTGTATTTAATCCTCGAACTTCTGCATAAGAATCCAATTCGTTAAAGAACGCAACACGAAGTGCTAAGTAAGTGTTGGCAAATAACTTAATGGCTTCTGCTTCTGTGGGGTCTGTAAACAAGACAGGTATTTCTTCTTTAATAGCACCTTCTTGTAATAAGTCTGCAAAAATTTCTGCTCGTTTCGATTTCTCGCCGACTACGATTCGTGAAGGATGTAGATTGTCATATAAAGCTCTTCCTTCACGTAGAAATTCCGGCGAAAAAAGTATATTCTCAGTATCAAATTTTTCTTTAATCGACTCTGTATATCCAACCGGAACTGTCGACTTTATAATCATAACAGCATCTGGATTAATGGATAACACGTTGGCAATAACCGCTTCTACAGTACGTGTATTAAAATAATTCTTCTCAGGATCATAGTTCGTTGGTGTTGAAACTATGACATAGTCTGCATCCTTATATGCCATGTAATTATCTGTTGTTGCCAATAGATTTAGTTTTTTGTTTTTCAGATATTCTTCTATCTCTGTATCAATAATTGGCGACTGCTTATTATTAATCATATCTATTTTTTCTTGGATAACATCTAATGCAATAACTTCATTATGTTGTGCAAGTAATATTGCGTTTGATAAGCCTACATATCCTGTTCCTGCAATTGTAATTTTCATCGTTTTTTCTCCCTCTAATCCTTAATTTCTATTTGTATTTGTGTGATGGGTTGTGGATTTGTTTGTTTATAAAAGCCTTCTACATCAATAATATAATCACCGGCTTTTTTAGGAATAAAAACAGCCATTCGATCAGCCTCTATTATCCTGCCGTCAAACAACTCAACTAATTCTGCTTCTGAATAGTGTTCAATTAATTCCTCTCCATAAATCATAGTATATCTTGCTCCATCTTCTACTAAATCTGCTGCCCACATGACTCTATAAATATCATTGAGTTTTTCCGGAACATCTAGCACAAAAGCTATGGGTTCATCCAAACGGTGAGTGGTTGTCAATACGTTCACTTCACCTGATAAGTCTGTATGGTCACATGCTGAAAACATCAACGACAAAGACATTACTCCCAAAATGCCAAGAATTTTTTTCATAAAAGACTCCTTATATATAATTTTAGTAACAATAAAAATATTATAACGTAATTCCAAGGACAAATCAATCTCTTGACAAAAGCTAAGAAAAAGCTTACGATAGCTTGTAAATAAGGATTTAAATGCGAGGTGCACAATGATAACACTATTTTTACTCTTAATTATTTATCTAGCTTTTATTAGCCTTGGACTTCCTGATTCTCTATTAGGTGTTGCTTGGCCGTTAATTCGAGAACAATGGGAGCTTCCCCTGGATTATGCCGGAATGATTTCTATTGTTACAATTGGTTCAACGATTCTCTCGAGTCTCTTTAGTGGACGTATTATCGCGCGTTTTGGAACGGGTAAAGTTACATTTATTAGTTGCCTTATGACTGGAAGTGCATTACTTGGTTTTTCGGTTGCACCTTCTTTTGTCTGGCTATTTCTTTTTGCTATACCCTTAGGTTTTGGTGCAGGTAGTGTTGACACAGCTCTTAACAACTACGTATCGCTTCATTTTAAATCCCATCATATGAATTGGTTACATTCTTTTTGGGGAGTTGGTGCCACTATAGGTCCTTTGATTATGGGACGGTTTCTTTTAAACAGTACTTGGCAATCCGGATATCGTTTTATCGGTTCTATTCAAATGGTTCTCGCTTTTATATTGTTAATTAGCCTTCCTTTATGGAAATTACATCATGCACATACAAGAGAGACTCAGGAACATGTAGAGCCAAATCGTTCATTATCTTTTATTCAAAAAATTCGAATAAAAGGCGTTCCATTTGCACTACTTGCCTTTCTTTTTTATGTTACAGCCGAAGCAGCTGTAGGATTATGGGGAAGTAGTTATTTAGTTCAAGTCAAAAACATATCTGTCGGCCTTGCTGCAACATGGGTTGCAATGTACTATGGCGGCATTACAATTGGTCGCCTTATATCCGGTTTTGTTTCATTTAAATTATCCAATCAGCAACTTGTTTTTTATGGCATTATAGTTAGCTTGATAGGCGTACTACTTATGCTTTTACCTTTACCCCACTGGATTATTCCAATCGCATTAATTTTAATCGGTCTAGGTTTTGCGCCAATCTTTCCTAGTCTTATACACGAAACACCTGAACGCTTTGGAAAAGAGTTATCCCAAGATATTATTGGCTATCAAATCGCTGCCGCTTATTTAGGTGGAGCCACCTTGCCACCGCTTTTCGGTGTTGTTGCTAAACATACAAGTATGGCACTTTTTCCACCCTTTATTCTCCTTTGTTTGATTTTCATTTTAATAAGTACAACAAAATTAAATCATAGCAAACGAAAAGTTTAAATCACTTTTTATATTTTGACAAATACTTCTTCATTTTTATTGCATCTTCAATTTCCAAATCTTTTTCACCCGCTAAGGATTCAAGGTGATGGGTAAATTCATGTTTAATTGTATGCTCTAATTTTTTCCTTAATTTTTTATTCTTCAAGTTTCCATACAAACGCATAAAAGAACCATAATAGATTGCTATGTATCTTCCCATCACTCCACCCGAATGATATTCTCCAAGAATAAACAAATCATTATTCTTGCTGTTCTTATTTTCCTTTTCATCCGGCAAGAGTATAACGCCTCCATTTAATCGATCAAAAAGCTCTTCAGGAAGAGCTTCAACAATCTCTGCCATCATTGCTTCCATTTCATCAATTGTAATCATAAGACCCTCACTTTCTTGAATATTTTCCTCATTAGCATACCATCTTAAGATCAAAAAATAAAGATATGATTATTGAATATGCCTCTAAATTGTGCTATAATTATATTACGATATTCGTATTATTCATTTTTCGAAAAAGGGGGTGTTTTATGACTGATTTTGATAGCAATCACTGGATGGATGAAATCACTCGATTTGTTTTTATGACCAACTTGTTCTATAAAACACATATCGAAACAGAATTTCCTACATCTGGACGCAAAAAATTAGGTACTCTCGAAACAGATGTTCTTGAATTATTTTCATATTATGCTGAACTTTCTGTAAAAGAAATTAATCAGCTTCTTAATATTCCAAACAGCACCTTAACAAGTGTACTTAATCGTTTAGAATCTCAAGATTATCTCGAGAGAAAAATATCACTTCAAGACAAACGAACATATCTAGTTATTCCGACATCAAAGGGACATGATTTCATTAATCTTCGTCATCTTGAAAAACGCAAACTCTACCATTACTTAATCGACTCCATCGCTACTGATACTCATCCGCAAGAAATTATGAACTTAATCAGAAAAATGAACGCTGCAATTGAAAATGTAAATTACGAACGATTAAGGAGGATTCATATGGATATTATTAAAAAAGAATATAATGAGTTTGGACCTTGGGTTGCAATGATCAATGACTCTACCGAGTTGCCGCCACAATTTGAACATGAATCAGACCTTATTTTAAACGCCGAGTATGCATTTAAAATACCACGTCAGATTGAACGACGAAATGCAAAACCCGGTATGCCTTTATACGACCAGGTTGTTGCCTATAATAGTGATCAACTTATTCTATTTGATCGAAATGAGACTAACACTATAAAGAAAACACATATTCAACTCTCGGATATTTTAATGATTCAATCACTACAAGAATTACTATTTGGCGAACTTATTATTACAACTCAAGAAGATTCACATTCTATTGTTTACAACCCCGTTTCTCATGAAATAATCGAAAAACTTGTAAACGATATTCGAAAAACCTATTATGATAAACCTGCGAAATTTAACATTGAAGCACTTGACGAACATGTTAAAATTGACTCAGCTATTTTTAAAACCATTTTACTTACTGAACTGGCTACAGATGATGTTAAACTCATTGAATACCAGCCATTTATTGAACTTGTCCGCCAAAAAACAACTGCATTTACTTTTTTCAGCGATTTAATCAGCAAACCCGTTCTACAAGATTCCATGTTTTTAACGAACGGAAAAGAGCTCATCATCCTTAGTCGTGTCCAAGAAGTTAAATCCGAAAAAGATGCCGATTACGGATATCGAAAAACCTTTATTCCACTAGACTATATACAAGACTTTGCCACTCAGCCTGATGAAACCATGGAAAATCTATACACACTTGACATAAAACTCCAAAATGCTTATTTCCAAACAAAAATAAGTACCGATGTGGATGTTTCGAGATTATCAGCACTGATTAATTCACATTAATACATTTATAAGGGGGTATTATTTTGAAAAATTATGTAATTACAATTGCAAGACAATATGGATCTGGTGGACGTCTCATCGGTAAAAAAATTGCTGAACATTTAAATATTCCGTTCTACGACAAAGAACTTATCAGTCTAGCTGCTGAAGAAACCGGATACGCTGAAAGTTTTGTTACTAAAATGGAACAAAAGAAAAGCATTAATTTCTTTACTAATCTATATATGACACAACAAGAACTGCCTGCAACCGATCAAATCTATTTGGCTCAGTCAAAAACAATACGTGACCTAGCCAACAAAAGTTCTTGTGTTATCGTAGGTCGCTGCGCAGACTATGTGCTTAAGGATTTTTCAAATTGCATTCGAATTTTTATTCATGCCCCTATTGAATCACGGATTGAGCGTTTAGAAAAGGAATATAAGGAAACACAAAAAAATTGGGAGGACTATCTTCATAAGCAAGATAAAAATCGGTCTTCCTATTATAACTATTTCACACAAGAAACTTGGGGCAAATCCCTTAATTATCACATGACATTAGATAGTAGTATCGGCATTGATGAAAGTGTTGAGATTCTACTCCATCTCGTAAAAACATACCAATCAAAATTCAATTAGTCTATACCTTTAATAAAAGAGATGGAAGTTAATGACTTCCATCTCTTTTAAATACAACAATTATAGTTTTGAATAAAATTTTAATATCTAACCATACGCACCACTCAGATATGTACTCAGAATCTAACCGTACAATTTCTTCAAAATCTTCAATATTCGATCGTCCGGATACTTGCCATTTCCCCGTAATTCCCGGTACAATACTAATACGACGACGATGACGTTTCTCATAAGCTTTAACTTCTGCAACCGTGGGTGGACGTGTGCCCACTAAGCTCATATCCCCCTTTAAGACATTATAAAATTGAGGCAATTCATCAATACTTGTTTTGCGTATAAATGCTCCGATTTTTGTTACTCTTGGATCATCAGACATCTTAAACATATGTCCCTGCATCTCATTTGATGCCATTAATGCACTTTTTTCTTTTTCGGCATTCACTCCCATAGAACGAAACTTCCATACTTTGAAGACTCGGCCATTTTGACCTACACGATCTTGTTTAAAAATAATCGGTCCGGAAGTTTCTAGTTTAATCAACGGCCCTATAATAATAAAGGCAAGACCAAAGAAAACCATACCAATTAAACTACCAAAAATATCTATAATTCGCTTCATAAACAACTGATTTTCATTTAAACTAACAACATGAAATTTCAAAACAGGTAAATCACCCACCATAGCAACTTGCGCCTTTGATGTATGAGTATCTTGAATATCTAATAACATGGTAATCGTAATTCCCATATCTTGACACATGTGTAAAGCATCTCTTAATCGTTCGTCGTAACTTAATGGTCGCGCCACTGCAATCTCATCAATGACGTATCGATCTACAATGTGGTCTAATTCTTCTAATGTCGCAATGTGCTTCAGATTATCATACTCTCTAGGTTTATTTATACTAATGTATCCAACTAAATTAAAGTTCAGATAATTATGTTTTTTGATTTCATTAATGTATGTCTGACCTCTTTCAGACCAGCCAATGACCAATATGTTTTTACTGTGCTTAAAATCTTTAACATCGATATAAGAAAACTTTTTGAGAATCAATCGATTAATAAAAATTAAGGCAATTAATGCAATCATAAAATCCAACAAAAACAGTCTAGAAATATTCGCCTTAAAATAAAACATAACTGCTCCGAGCAAAATATTTGTTGTTAAAAGTGAAATCATCATGCGCATGACTGTCATAATATTCATATTTCCATAATTTTTTATTGTTATTGTATAAATATCAAAAATCAGGAAAAATACAATTAGAAAAAATGTAACTAGCATTACAAACGATATTTTTTCAAGTCCGGATAAATTCAGAACCCCTAGTTGAAAATCTAAGTAAGCAATTTCAGCAAAAATATACGCTACTAAAATACAAATCAAATCTGTCAATAGATACGTAAGCTTACGAATCCTTATCTTCCATCTTAACATGTAACCACCTCGCTACCTTTACATTCAAGTTAATTTATTCTCTGTTTTATTATCTCTATATAATACTATCATAATCCCAAAGAAAGAATTTGTCAATTCACATCTATGACATTAAATTGTCAGACATTTTCTTTTTCTTTATAAAATTCTTTATACCAGTCAATAAAACGTTTTATTCCTTCTTCAATGGACGTTTGAGGTTTAAATCCAATCACTTCTTCTAAGTCATTGACATCCGCATACGTTTTAGGTACATCACCCGCTTGCATATCCATGTATTGCTTCTCTGCCTCTGCACCGAGGTTATCTTCAATGACTCGAATAAAATGATCTAATTTTACAGGTTGATTGTTTCCAATATTATAGATTTTATATGGCGCAGAACTTTCACTCATCTTCCCTTCTAGGTCTGTCCATTCTGAGTTTTCGACGGGTGCTCTCTCAAGCAACTTTGATATTCCTTCTACAATATCATCGACATATGTAAAATCTCTTTCCATTTTTCCTTGATTAAATACTTTGATTGGCTCCTTGTTAACAATCGCCTTTGTAAACAGAAAATAGGCCATGTCCGGTCTTCCCCAAGGACCATAAACCGTAAAAAATCGTAATCCTGTTGTTGGAATATGATATAAATGACTATATGCATGCGCCATTAACTCATTTGATTTTTTTGTGGCTGCATACAGACTCACGGGATGATCGACAGAATCTTCGGTTGAAAATGGTATTTTTTTATTCCCGCCGTATACAGAGCTTGAAGATGCATATAAAAGATGTTTCACAGGGTTATGACGACAGGCTTCAAGTATATTCATAAAGCCTACAATATTTGACTCTATATATGCATTTGGATTTTCAATGCTATATCTAACACCGGCCTGTGCTGCCAAATGAATAACATAATCAAATTGCTCTTTATTAAACAATTCATTAATCGAGTTTGTGTCTGAAAGGTCCATTTTGATAAATCTAAATCCATCAACTTCTAATAGTAAATCTAATCGTCCTTGTTTTAAGGTCACATCGTAGTAATCATTCATATTATCAATACCTATAACTTCATATCCTTGACTACACAAATGACTTGATAAATGAAAACCGATAAATCCCACAGCACCTGTAACTAAAATTATTCCCATCCTTTTAACATCCTCTCTTTTTCTCTCTCTTTTAATTATTTTCATAAAACCATGTCAATGTTTCATTAAGTTTAGTTTCATCTAGCTTCCAATAATAGATACCATCAATCTTGATTGAACTTCCTTGTAATGTAGCAAACTCAATATCTTCAATATCTGATAACGCTTCTGTTACTTCGGCTAATTCACTTACATGTATGTTTGTATTACTATACTCGCTATTACTTAAAAAGAATTTTGTAAGATCAGTCCCCTTATATTCTTCCGATAATTTTTTTAACAAAGCTATTGCAAATTGCTGTTGGCGTCGAATTCTACCAATATCTCCATCTCCAGAATACCTCCAATGCACATAATCAAAGGCTTCTTCTCCATTAAGCTTTTGATATCCCTTGGATAGTCGCGCTCCATGAGAATTCATATCAACCTCAACATCTACCCAAACTCCACCAATTTGATTAACAATAGCTGCAATCGGCTCCATTTCAAGGGTGAAGTATTTACGCATTTCTTCTTCATCTAGTAATAAATTAACAGCTTCAATCATACTTGCTTCAGCACGTCCTTTTAATGTTCCAAACGCGTAAGCGTGATTTATTTTGTCCTTTTTATCTGTAATTGGTAAATAAGTATATGTATCTCTAGGAATAGACAAGACTTTTGCCCATGAATTTTCTAAATCAACACGTAAAATCGATATACTGTCTGCTCGATAAATATTATATTGTGAATCTCTTTCTTTCGTTCGATCTATTCCTAAAAAAAGAAACATACGAATATCTTCAGCATTTTCATCTTCATTCTCATTTATACGATTATTTGTGTTATTTTCCGTTTCGCCCATATTATCATTTTGTATCTTTTCTTGAATATCCGGACTTGACGTCTCTTGAATAAAATCAGGCTGATACATGGCATCTATTTCTTCTATATGATTTGCTTTAGATAGTATCCAAAATATCATCATGATAAGAATAATAACTCCAATAATACTAGAACTCGCAGTTAATATCGCTTTTCGTCTATCCATCCTTGTTCCTCATTTCTATTTATATCTTTATTATTATTTTAGATTATCACATCCGATAAACAAAGTAAAGAAAAAGCCTACCCTGTATTGGTAAGCCCTTTCTTTTTTATAGAAGTTCTCTTATTTTATAGTCACTTCTAATTTTTCTACAAAAATACTTTCTCCATCTTGTCCATCAGCGATTATAAATTCAAGGTATTTATCTGAATCTCTCAAATCACTTACATTAATTGTAAAATCAAATTCTCTTGTTTTCACGCCATATCCGATTTTCCATAAGCCTAAACCATCTCTTAAGCCAACATTATTCAAATATAACTCGCTAGTTTCTCGGTCAGTACTTTTTATTGTGATTTTAACAACAACAGTATCTCCAGGATTTGCAGCCGTTAAGTCTATCGTTCTTAATACGTTACTTGCACCTTGAACAAACTCAACATTACGAGCAATAAAGCTGTTGATAGTTGGTTCTTCAACGACTGGTTCTTCAATAACTGGCTCTTCAATAACTGGTTCTTCGACTATCACTCGATCAAATTTAACACTTAAGTTGTCAATAACAATATAGTCACCATTTTGTCCACCTGATATGATAAATTCTAAATACTGATTATTATTAGCAAATTCCTCTGTAATCGTAAATTCAATATGTCTTGGCTTTACACCATTTCCAATTACCCACTCAGCTTTATCACTTCTCAATCCGGTATTATTTAACACGAGTTTACCATTTGACGTTTTTGCTTCAATTATATCCATGTCAATGATTACTGTATCTCCAACATTCACTGTTTCAAAATCGTCATATACATATGATTCATCCAAACCTTGTGTAAACACAACTGTTCCTGCTTCAACTACCGGTTCTTCGACGACTGGCTCTTCGACGACTGGCTCTTCAATAACTGGTTCTTCGACTATCACTCGATCAAATTTAACACTTAAGTTGTCAATAACAATATAGTCACCATTTTGTCCACCTGATATGATAAATTCTAAATACTGATTATTATTAGCAAATTCCTCTGTAATCGTAAATTCAATATGTCTTGGCTTTACACCATTTCCAATTACCCACTCAGCTTTATCACTTCTCAATCCGGTATTATTTAACACGAGTTTACCATTTGACGTTTTTGCTTCAATTATATCCATGTCAATGATTACTGTATCTCCAACATTCACTGTTTCAAAATCGTCATATACATATGATTCATCCAAACCTTGTGTAAACACAACTGTTCCTGCTTCAACTACCGGCTCTTCGACGACTGGTTCTTCGACGACTGGTTCTTCGACGACTGGCTCTTCAATAACTGGCTCTTCGCGTACCACTTCTTCAAACACTTGTTTTTCACCATTTACATAGATATCTATGTAACTTACATCAATAGATTCGCCGTTTTGTCCACCATCAATTTTAAAGGCTAAGTATTTGTCTTTGTCTGCATAATCTGCATTTACATCAAAGCTTATTGTTCGAGTTTTGATGCCATAACCTATTTGCCATTCTGAATTTGCAGAACGCAAACCTTCATTATTCAAAACTAATACACTTGATGTTCTGTCCGTATTTGTTATTTCTAATTCTATAGTAATTCGATCACCTTTATTTACTGAATTAAGAACTGGTGATTGGATAGTATCTTCACCACTTTCTATAAAGTGAAAACCATTTCCATCGATGTAACTGCTACCTCTTGCTATCCACTCACCTTGATTAAAAAAATAATCGTCATTTACCTCTTCTTTCTCTTCAACCACTGGCTCTTCTATACTTGGATTAAGTGTAACAAGCTCTCTCGTATAATCATCTAGAGAGGCTGCGTAGTATATTGTTTTCCCCCAAGTTCCAGCCCATCCATAACCTAATATTCGTTCCAAACTAATATCATGAATATCATAGGATACTGATCCATCTCTGTCTCCAAAAATTCCTTTATTTGTTCCGATTTCATAGAATCGATACCATGTTCTTGTTCCCGGTGAAGATATGAAATATTCTCCGTTGACACCATCTCTTACATATTTTACATCTTCTAAAACAGTCTCATGAAACCAAATTTTTGCTGAAAGAATACTTTCTCTTATTCTTGAGTCTGAACTATTTAATGATTCCAAAAACTCAACAATCTTTGCTGATTCTTGGCTAATTTGAGAAATCGGTTCAAAAGAGCGCCCTTTTGTTGTTTTATATGTGTAGGGATCATGTTGTCCACCCCAAACTGTTTTAACTCCATTAACTTCTATCTGTGCCTTCAGTATAAAATCCACACCACGATTAAAAGAATCTTGAATCTTATTATATAATGTAGAACTAATCAATCCGTTATTATATTGACTTTCTTTATCCAATACACTTTTGTATAGGGTAAGAACATTCACAGTTGCATGATCATTAAATGTTGCATCATTTTCATATACCGATCCAGCAGCTTGTTGTTCTGGATATACCTGTGGAAAGCCACCTGACGGATACTGCATTTTTAATAAAAAATCAAAACCTTTGATAATCGAAGCTTTTACTTCCGAATTACGTGTATCGTGATACACTGCCGCCAAATATTCAAGTTGTGATACTGTCGCATCATTATCAATGGTTCCAAGTGGTGTTACACCATCACGTTGATAATACTTGGCTTTATTTTCTGTCCCATTCCAATATCTCGTAAAGATTTCCGGTTTGTCCTTAGACCAACCACCATTATCTAGTTGCCAGGACATAATGTATTTTGCCACTTGCAGGCTTTCAGATCCTGCTTCTACTGGTACACTCACAAGATTCACTGCCATAAATAAAACTAAAATCGCTACTATAAACCGTTTCATAAAAGACCTCCTAAGTCCTAATCGAATAAACGAAAACAAAACATCTCTTTGGAAACTGGCTACCACCCTTACGGGAGACCCTATAGCTTTGCGTCCTTACTTTTCAATAAGTTTGCCTTTATCAGTTGAAGTTCGTTGAACTCTCTTGATCCTTTATGAAAGAGTGTTGTTTTGTTTCTTAACTTAATACATGTATTTGACAACAAAAAAACTCCATTTGGCAACTGGCTACCATCCATCGGAAGGTCCTATAGTTTTGCGTCCTTACTTTTCAGTAAGTTTGCCTTTATCAGTTGAAGTTGTTAAATACGAAGTACTTGACTACATGCTTATTATAGCACGAGTGGCTGACCTCGTAAATAGGTCAGCCACTCTTTTAACTCTTTGTTCATGCTTTGTTCAAAGGGTTCATATCTTAATGTTTTTTTACCTCTTAGACCTAGTTTTCTTTTGCTTTTTTAGAACTTTATACCTAATTATTACTAGGACCATAGCCCCACTTATCAAGCCAATGAAAATATTTATGTATAAGTTATGTCTTTTCTCTCTTGTAATTACATCTGATTCATCCAATTCTTCATAATAAATCTCTTTTCCCCATGATCCTCCCCATCCATATCCATGTCTTCGTTCCTCACTAATTTCTAAGATATTGTATGCAACCGTTCCGTCTCGATCTCCAAAAAGAGGTTTATTGGTACCAATTTCATAAAATCGATACCAAGTAAGATGGCCAGGGCTATGGATAAAATACGCACCATCAATGCCATACCTCTCATATCGGGTATTTTCAACAACAACAAGCTTTACCCACTTCTTAGCAGCATAAACACTTTCTATAATGGATGACGTTTGAGGTTCTACTGTTTCCAAAAAATTAATGATCTCAATCGATTCTTTACTTATTAATGCTTTTGGTTCAAATGATCGCCCTTGAACAGTTTCGTAGGTATGCGGATCATGTTGCCCGCCCCAAACTGTCGGTTGACCATTAACCCGAATTTGTGAGGCCAAGATATACTCAATTCCTCTGTAGTAAGCATCTTCAACACGATTCCGTAGATATTTATCAACTAATTCATCTCTATAATATACCTCTTTGTTCGCAATTTTTCGGAATAAATACATAACATTAATCATTGCATGATCATTGTATGTTACCATATTTTCATATAAAGAGACTTCTGCCTCTTGCTTAGGATATACTTGAGGAAATCCACCTGATTCATATTGCATGGTAAGCAAAAATTCAATACCTTTTATAAAACTTTCTTTAATAACAGGGTTACGTGTTTGATCGTATGTCTTCGCAAGAATTTCTAATTCATAAACCGTTGCTCCGTTGTCAATTGTCCCAAGTGGTGTTACACCATCTTGTTGATAGTATCTCGCTTTATCTTCTGTTCCATTCCATAACCGTGTATATATCTCAGGTTTATCTTTTGTCCATCCACCATTATCAAGTTGCCATGACATGATATATGTCGCCACTTCTATAAGTTCTTCTGTTTTACTCCCTACAATTACTAATTGACTCAAAAACATTGTATTCATAATATATAGAAGTAGTAGAAGTATATTTATTCTGGATCGGTTCATTAATATATCACCTACTTACTAGAATTCTACCCCAATCACCTGCATATCCATAATTTTGACGCCTTTCTAAGCTAAGTTCTTCAATAGAATAATAGATACTTCCATCAGAATCTCCAAATAATGCTCTATTTGTTCCTATTTCATAGAATCGATACCACATTAACTTTCCCGGTGTCTTAACAAAGTGCCTGCCATCAACTGGATAACGATAATACTTAACATCTTCTACCGCAACTTTTTCTAACCAATGCACAAATCCATCAATGGAATCTTGAATCCGTTGTGTTCTTGGCCAAACAGTTTGTAAAAATTTAGCTATTAAAACAGATTCTTGACCAGATATCGACATCGGCTCAAAAGGACGACCTGCAACAGGCTCATAATTAAATGGGTCGTGTTGCGCACACCAACCGGTCAACTCACCATCAACAACAATCTGTGACTCTAAAATGAAATCAATTCCTTTTACATAAGCTTCTTGAATCCGTTGTCGCATTTCTTCATCAACCAAATTCGTATCAAATGGCGGTAACTGATAATATACTTTTTGAAAAAGTGATAGCACCCTAACCGTTGCATCATCATTAAACGTTCCCATATTTTCATATAAGGAATGTGTAGAATCTTGTTTCGGATATACTTGCGGAAATGCACCGGACTCATATTGCATCTCTAATAAAAACTCAAGTCCATTAAGAACAGATGTTTTTATGTTATTTTTTTTTACATCTTTATAAATCTCAGCAAGCAAATATATTTCTTGTACTGTTGCATCATTATCAATTGTACCTAAAGGTGTTTTTTTGTCCATTTGGTAATATTTCGCCTTATCTTCACGTTTATTCCATTCTCGTTCGTAAATTTCAGGCATATCTTTTGACCATCCGCCATTATCTAATTGCCATGACATGATTCGACTCGCTAATACTCGTTTTTCTTCTGGTGTTTGATTTAATAATTTGTCAGTGTTTGCATCATTTATCGTAGCCTGGTCTAAAGCAAAGTCCCATTTATCTTTAATTTTCGACATGTTGATATTAAACATGGTCATTATTCCAACCACAATCATAATTACTACTTTCATGACTAATCGACTCCTAAACTATATCATTGTTGATAAAAAGCATATAACTTTTTAATAGATTCTGATAAACTATACTTACTCTCTATACTTAGTCTAGCGTGTTTACTCATTTTTGGCAAATCATATCCATTCTTCATAATATTCTTTAAAATAGCGTATAAATTTTCTTGATCTTTTGCTTGCATTAAAAAGCCATTTTTTTCATGTTCAATAACTTCCGGTATCCCCCCTACATATGTTGATATCGGAATACACCCATACGACATCGCTTCAAGCAACGCCATCGGTAGGCCTTCATTACTCGACGGCAATGCAAATATAGAGCAATCTCTTAACAAAGCTTCTTTTTTCTCACCTGCAATCCATCCAACATGGTGGACATTATAGAGTTTATGCGCTTGGATATAAGCATTCATTCGTTCAAGGTCTCCATCGCCTCCAATAAACACTTCATAATCCTGATACTCTATATTTAATCGTCGGATAACTTCTAACAGATCAAAAACACCTTTTCGTTCGCCAATTCGTCCTAAAAAGCATATATTCTTATTTTTTTTAGCTTGAACTCTTTTTGGAAGTGGTACCGCATTATAAATCACTTTAATGGGTGTCGTTGTAAATGTTTGAATGTTTGCTTTCCACTGTTCCGATAATGCTATAACGCCATGTGCACCATCAAAGACATCACGAATTTGTTTCTGCTTTGATGGTTTTGAAAACTGATAGAACTGCATAAATTCAGCCCCATGTAAATGAATAACCACTTTTTTATTATACACCTTTGCAAGCTTGTAAAGATACCTCTTTCGATTAAAACTGTTATTTGATGCCATATGTAGATGAATTAAATCATAAAAAGGCATTATGAAAATAGCCTTCATTATTGCTAAAAAAAACACAAAGGTTTTCTTAATCTTCGTTCCATCTTCCATTGTCGATATATATTTCATCGGAAAACGTTCAAAGTCCCAATCTGAAAAATACAGATTAACCACTGTTGATATTCCGCCTTTAACCTTTCTCCCCGGACCAAACATGAGTATTTTCATAGGATCACCTAGCCTTTTGTTCGAAATAATATTCATATCCTGCGATAAGCGCCTTACTCGTATGCTCCCAGCTCAACTCATTTTGAACACGGCGATATCCAATTTCTCCCATTTTCTTTCGCTGTTCTTCATGGTCTAAAAGCTCAATAATCTTATCTCCTAGGTCAATCGCATCATTGGGTTTAGCATATAGTGACGCCTCTTTTGCTGAATATCTTCCTTCTGTCAAGTCAAATTGTACAATCGGCTTTGCAAGTGCCATATATTCAAGCACTTTATTCATTGTAGAACGATTATTCATTTCATTGTATTCATCCGGATTAACACAAATATCAGCCGTATTAAGATATTCAAGTAATTGTTCATCTGATACTCGTCCTGTAAATTCAATATATTCCGATAACCCTAATTGGAGTGAACGTTTTTTTATTGTGTCTAGATAGGGACCACCACCACATATTCCAAAGAAGATGTCCGTGCGCTTTCGCGTATTCACGATATATTCAACGGCATCCAAGAGGTAATCCATTCCTTCTTGTTTACCAATAACACCTACATAGCCCACCATATATTGTTTTCCTCGCTTAATTTCTGGTTTTGCAGGTCGTATTTGCAGACGTTGTGTTTTGGGGCCGCTACGCAATACAAAAACATCCTTGGGTTGCATATGGTTTCGTTCTATTGCTATTTTTTTATAAGATTCATTGGTTACAAAAGCCATGGCGGCATATTTATAAGTCATACGTTCAAAAAAGATTTGTGACCAATATAAGATTCCTTTTTTACCAAATTTTGCAACATACAATTCCGGACATATATCGTGATGATCAAAAATATACTGTACACCGTATCTTTTAAATTTCTTAGCAACTAAAAATATATTATCAGGAGGATTGCATCCATGAATAACATCAAATCCTCTTTCTTTAAATATACGTTTTGCAAGTTTTTTTTCTTCACGAAGCGCTATATAATATTCTTTTAAATATCCGATAAAACCTTTTCCTTCTTCTGGTAAATGATGTCGATATATATGCACCCCTTCTTTTTCTTCATATAAGTCCATAAAACCTTTTCCTGTAGGACATATTACAGAAACTTGGTACCCTTCTTTTACTAGTGTTGTTGCTTCTTGCCATACACGTGTATCAAAAGGTACCGGTAAATTTTCTACTATAATTAATATCTTTCTATTCATATACTCTTCCTCCTCATACCTATGAAGTTCCATTGATTGTTTTTAATATATCTTTTGTATTATCAATAGATGGTTGTCGCGAATAAAGTTCTATATATCTCTGGTGAGCCCTCTCTTTAATTTTATTTTTTTCCATAGGTGATCTCTCAATTTTTTCCAGTAAATTTATAAGATCTTTCTTTATATCTTGAATAACATATCCACTGTCTTCATTGGTAATATATTCTTTCATAATTGAATTATCATTTATAATGATTAACTTACCTCTTGCCATTGCATTGATTGTCACCATTTGCCCTGAAGACCCTAAGTTGTTTTTTAATGGAATGATAACACCGCGTGAATGATCCATATATTTGTGAAAAGTTATTTTGTCAACATCTCTTAAAATCTTTACATTTTCTGGAATTTGAATTGTCTCCAATTCAACATTTAACTTTGATGCTATAATGACAAGTTTATATGATGAATCTCGAAATGCTTCGATTAAAGGAATATAGTCTCGGTTGCTATAACCTCCTGCAAAATAGTAGTCTTCTTCCTCTGTCGGTATAACGATATCTTCGTTCCAAATACCATACGGTAAAACCAGTGTCGATGTTCTTATTCCAAAAACCTTTTCATATAAAGATTCTTCAAAATATGAAAACAAGACGTACACCACATACTTTGATTCAAAAAACAAACGTAGCACTTTGTACATATTAATGGAAAATTTACTATGTAAAAAGAACCCCCACCAAACAACCTTTGAATTTTTTAAGATTCTTAACTTTCGCAATAAAAGCGTCGCAAGAGCAACATTATTTCCAGTTACGATTAAACTTTTATACTGATTGATCATTTTTCTATGCATAATCAAGTATTTAATAAATTGACATGCATCTAAAAAACTATCTAGTTTCCCAATAAGTGAAGACTTACGTTTTTTCCACTTCACCTGTATATAGTCTATTTCTCCTGTTTTTCTAAAATGTTTTATCCAATCTGCATCTGAGCGAGACACAACAATACTTTTATTTTTCATTCACATCCCCCCAACATAAACCTTCATACTCACCATCATATTGAACTTCTTTCCACATTCTGACTAAATCAATGATGATTTTATTAGGATATTCTTCAAGTAAATGCTCAAAATCTTTTTCTTTATTCGCAATAACAATGACTTCTGATTCATTCATGACTTCATTTAGATTATTGGTTATAAATCGTTGAAGATGAGGTATTTTAGCCTCAATATATTCTTTGTTCGTTCCAGTTAGTTCTGACAACTTGACATGCTTGTCATATATAGCTAAAGCAAATCCTTTTCCTAAGAGACGTTCGACAACGTCAACAATCGGGCTATTTCTAAGATCATCCGTTCCTGCCTTAAAGCTTAACCCTAAAATGCCGATTTTATGTTTTTTCTTGCTCATAATGATTTCAAGGGCATTTTCTTTTTGTATCTCGTTGCTTTGATGAATATTATTGATTACCGGCGTTGAAACAAATAATTCCGAAGCCATGGTTTTCAATGCTTTTGAATCTTTAGGAAGACAAGAACCTCCATATGCAAATCCAGGTTTAAAATAATATGGAGATATATTTAGCTGTTTATCCATACAGAAAATTTCCATAACTTTATGACTATCAATATTCAATGCTTTACAAATATTTCCAATTTCATTACCAAAAACAATTTTCAAAGCATGATAGGTATTATTGACATATTTCATGATTTCTGCTACTTTAATGTCCGTAAAAACTTTTTCACCCGGTATTTTTTTATAGAGCTCATTCATTTTTTCTTTTCCTAGCAAATGATCTGTGCCTATTAAGGTCAATGGAGGATTATAATAATCATAAACCGCTGTGCCTTCTCGTAAAAACTCCGGATTTGAAACCACCGTGAAAGCTTCATCTCTTTGCTTTCCTGATTCTTCTTCAATGATTTCTCCAACTTTTTGATTTGTTCCGGGCAAAACTGTACTACGAATTGTAACTATATGAAACTCATCTTTTTTCTTAATGGCTTGTCCGATTTCACGGGCCACATTGTAAATATAGTCTAAATTCAAATGACCGTTTTTGGTACTCGGTGTTCCTACAGAAATAATACTTATTTCTGAATTTAAAACCGCCTCTTTAACATTTTTAGTTGCTGATAAACGTTTGTTCTCATGCGCTTGCTGTATAAGCTGTTCAATATCTTTTTCAATAATCGTGGGCTTTCCCTCATTGATTTGTCTAACTTTAGTTTCATTTGGGTCCACACCTATTATTGAATGCCCCATTCCTGCTAAACACCCTGCACTTACACATCCTACATATCCTAATCCAAAAATACTTATTCTCATACTTTCACAACCTCTCTATAATCTTATGAACTTATTTCTATAACTGTGACAATTTGAGTTTCATTTCTGTCTTCTTTTCCTCGCAATTTAATACATAAGGTTTCTTCAATGACACTATATTTTTCTGAAAAATATATCGGTTCAATCTCAATTGGGTGACTACCCGTATAAAATCTTACGATTATTTTATCGGATTGTATAACAATTTCGTTCTTCTCTTTTTGTGTTACATGACAATTTTTTCCTAAAACATAAGTAGCTTCATATTCGTATTCATTAATTTGACTATTGTCTATGCAATAAATACGGTCTTGTATAATAATTTTTTGGGGCTTTTGATATTCAATAACACGTTGATGCATAAGTGGCTTATAGCCATCATGTTCTGCAATAATAAGGTCTTTATCTCTATCTAGTTCTGACTTAATTAGTCTAGATGTTGCCCTACGTCCCCACAAAAATGCCCCTTTCATCTCAGATTGATTCTGATTATTTATAATAACGGTGTTGTGATTTTGCGTTTCCCGAAAATAGTTGCGCCAATGGATATCACTATGATAACAATAAGTTCCCGGGTCAATGAAAATTTTTTCTCCATCAATTGTCAAGGTAATGTGTAATGCATCAGCATGGCCATGGGCTGCAATACTATTAAATCCTAACTCGGCATGATCAAAGGTTACTGTTACTTCTTTGTCCCCATACAGAGACTTTAGAATTGAGTGCCCCCCTTTGTCATAGGTCATTGAGTTGTTTCGATTAAAATCAATAAACTTCTGATTTAAACGTTCTTTGGATAATAAACAATTTAATTGATCATAAGTTTGATTTAATGGACTATAATTTTTATGGATAATATGACTGCAAAGTTGAAGAACGTAATCTTCATAATTAAATGCATGTCCATACAAATCCAATAATTTTCCTTCATCATGATCACCAAGATGAGGAATCTGACCATATTTGTCCATCAAACGGGCGCTATATTCACACATTAAAAACAATTGATCTTCCCATATTTTTGGAAAAGGCAGCCCTTGCGCCTCAAGTCTCAGAATAAACAATGCCACCGCTTCCATAATAAAAAACTGATAATGAATCGACTGTTCCTTATTAATTCCGTCAATATGATTTTGCTGACTTAAGGCATCTGTTAGTGTTTCCACACTTTTTTCAACCCAATCTTCTTGTTGAAAAGATATACCAACGATTCCTAAGACAACCATTTCAATAATTAAATGATTGTTAGCTGATGAATATTTGGAATGATATACGACAACATGATTCATTAAATTCATAATACCTTGAGATAAATCTTTTCTTAATTGATAATATTTTCGGTCGTTTGGTATTAATTCTAAGGTCATATACCAAGAAAACGCACGTATAGCCAATTCCATTTCACTTGTATAACTTATTCCCATTAAAAAGGGATTAGAATCCACCCATGAATAAAATTCCGATTTCAATTCTTCAATATATTTTTTATCTTTTGTAATCCAATAATTTTTCATAAAAATCGGATAGTGATGATGTCGATTATATTCCCAATTTATACGAGCATCCCCCATTTCTTTATTCCCTTTATATTGAAGTTTTCTTGAAGGAACCAATGGCCATTCACGGTCTTGATAAAATGTGGAATGACTGGATTGATTTTCTGTTGAAATATAACGAAAAATTTGATTTGTCTTTCCACACTTTGACCCCGTAAAATTATGTTTTATATTCCAAGGTTGAATACAATCACCATTTTTTTTATAAAGTGTTGAATCAAGAATTGATTTATTCTGTCGTTTAACACTATCAATTAGTGTTAATATGACAATTTGAAATCTCCATACGACTTCTTTTGCTGTCATTGCTTTTAGGCGATGAATATACCAACGTATTTTTTTCATCATCACACCTCCAAATTAAGCCACTGAATTGCAATTGTGTCAATTAAAAAGTCCTTTCCGCGTTGTAGCGCTTGTTTCTCATAATGGGAATATAATTCAGGTTCCTTTAATAATTTTTGAATCGACTGACCAAGCTCAATGTCTCCGGGTGTAATATTATCTGTAAATTCATCTTGCTCATATTGAGGAATGATTATACCGTACTCTCCATCATTTAAGATTTCCGAAGGCCCAGACAGACAATTTACACTAACAATTGGTTTTCCTAAAATCATCGCTTCTGTCATGCCGTTGGGAAATCCTTCATATAAAGAAGATAATACATATATATTAGCTCTTGATATGTATGCATAAGGATTTGATTTAAATCCTAATAAGTGCACTTGCTCATGAAGTTTATACTTATCAATCAAACGCTGAAGCTTTTGGGTCATTTCCTGACCATTCAACTCTTTTCCTAAAATAAGTAGGGTTATTTCTGAATCTTCTTTTTTTAAGGAAGCAATAGCTTTAATCATTCGCCAAAAAGCTTTTTGCCGTGAAATTCTACCGACTGCAATGATTGTCTTGTTTTTTCGGTAATAACTACTATCCGAACCAATTGATGCCTCTTGTGCCTTTTGAATTTTAGCAATTTGATAGGGGTTATAAATCACTTGAATTTTATTAGCATCTAAATAAAATTCCTTAACCAAATCCTCTTTACATGCCTGTGATACCGCGACAATTTTATCTGCTTTTTGATACAACTTCCTCACATGTTTTTTTTGTTTTTCATTCAAATTCAATGACAAATAATTTCTTACTGAAACAATAGTATCTTCATTATAATATGTTTGTATATTTAACTTATTTGCTAACGTAGCAAAACTAATCACTTGATCATAATTATGTTTCTTTTTTATCTGCAATAACTTCCATCTATATCCAATAATGTGATAAAAAATCTTCTTGATTATATTTTTATCACTATAATTTTTATTGATTATATGTTTAGGACCGTGATAAATATAGTCGCCTGTATTATTTAAAACAATTAAATCACAGGTAACTTCATTCAGATACTGCTCATTAAAAAATTCACATAGATTGATGGCAACGCGTTCAGCCCCACCTCCCGTTAATGAACTGATGACAAAGGCTATCTTTTTCATATAATCGCCTCCACAATCATTTTATATTGATTACATACATGGGAAATACTATGATTTTCTTCAACATATTGATAGCTAGCCTTTCCCATTTCTTGTATTTTTTCTTGAGTTAGTGAACGAATAAATGCATTTGCCGTTGATAAATCCTCTTCACAGTATTGACCTAATGCATAACGGTCAAATATATGATCTGGATTAATACCAATAGATAAAATCGGTGTATGACCTAATCCGGATTGAATAAAGGTATTGGGAAACCCTTCGGCTGAGGATGTATTGACAAATAATAATGCTTTGTCAAAATATCTTTGAATCTCAGTCGATTCAACATAGGGTATATATTTTAAATTAGAAAGGTCACGTATTTTATCTAAAATTTGATCTCTTAAATTTATGCTTTCTGGCTGATTATTCGTTGGCATTATCATCAAAAACGAATAATGTGGATTTGCTTGTGCCAACTCTACAAATAGTTCTGGTCGCTTCATCGGTTGTGCACGTGCAACCCATAAGATGAAAGTATCTTCAGTATTTTTTACATCTTGTCCATCTTTCCCAATTTCAAAGCCATTTTTGATAATTGTCGATTGCCTTCCTAATCGAAGCAAGGCATCTTTTTGATCATTTGTTTGTGCAACTAATGCCCTCGCATTAAATAGTCCATACTTATAAAACTTATAAAACCTGCTTCCTCTATCTTTATAATGTTCAACGTCATAATTATAGTCATGAGCTAAACGAAAAATGACCTGCTTTCTTTTTATTTTCTGATGAAGAAGTACAAGTAGTCCCAAATGATCACTTGCCGTTGTTGTGATAATAACATCTTCATTAAATAATATAATTTGAATAATAAGATATATTTGACGAAAGATTTTTTGAAGGCTTCCTTTCTTCTTATTTAAATGTTTAATTTTTTTGACGTGAACCCCGTGGACATCCATATCCTTTTGGCCTTCGTCCATAACTCTAAATGAAACATTGTACTTCGGATCTTTGGCCATCTCAATTGCTAGATTATAGCAATTAATTTCTGCACCACCAGCAAATTCTTTCCCTTGCTTGGGATAAAATAGTATTGTTGCCGATGGCAAATATATTCCGACATTAATTTGTTTTTTCATTCTCCGTCCCCCCTGTTCCTATACGCGAATAATTGTTTGTTGAACGTTGATATCGAATAATTAGGATGCCTAATCCTAATAATACCCATTCATGAATAATTATTGAAGACGGGAACAACGTTCGTCCACTCATCCCTGCTATTAAATACATGACAAATGAAATTAAAACAGCTAACAGAATATCTCGATCATATTCAAATTGATTTTTAATAAAAGAAAAAAATATGTTTAAATTAATATACCCAAAAATAAACGCGTATACAATCAATCCCACTATCCCGCTATCCAATAATACCTCAAAATACATGTTATGAGGATGTGTCACATCAAGAATCAAACCATTTCGAAAGACAAAAGACTCTACTATAGCATAGCGACCAACTCCCCATAACTTATCGCTTATGGGAAGCCGAAGCCATTCCCACCATAATGGAAGCCATATGTCCCCAGATCTTCCTGCTGATAATGTCTGAATATCTGTTCCGGCTACTAATGTTAAAAAACGGTCATACACCTGTTCAGGTAAAAACATTAACATCACTCCAACAGCAATTATTGTCAAGAAGTACTTTATATCTATTTTCCCTCTTAATACCCCATAGGATAAAAATGTAAGAATAACACATACATATGCAGTTCTTGAAAACAATATTGCAATAGCAAATAAAGAAAGATAAAAGGTTATCTGAACTAGTCGTTTTTTCGAATTAATATACATCGCCAACACAAGGGGAAAGCCCATAATATAAAAGTTAGCTATATCATTACCATGCAATCCTAATACTGCACCGATTTCTCCTCGAATTAAATTAAAATTCATTTTTTGGGGTACTATAAAAACATAAATAAAGATAATTGTTATCGATAAGATAAATAGTGAAAAAATAACCCCATCAATAATAAAATGTTTATCTTCATAGTTATAAAATAATAAAATCATAAGTATAGGAAAAAGATACACTAATGGGGAAATTAAAAAATTACTTATTAATCGTATTACCGAAAGATTGTCTGACCAAGCAAGGCTAATGTAGTCAATATAATCAATCGACTTAATTACTGCCACAATAAACACCGAAATATAAATCAATAAAACGCCAAAATATTTTAAATCAAAAGTTGTTTTAAGATGAATTTTATAACGAATAAACATCAGACCCAGAAGTGCAAAAAATAGGATAACATAAAGTTTTACCGGAATTCCAGGAATAATCTGTGTTTGCATAAATCCAGTGTTTACATAAGGCGTCACAAGTAACATGATCCCAATTGAATACTTAATATTATGATACAAAACTATGGCGATAATCGTTCCTAAACACACAACTAAAGATAGCTCAAGACTCACTGCAGAGAAAAGAACAAATAGGAAGCCGATTAACATTATTATTCCTTTGTAATAATTATCCCATAGTTTTTTTAATAGCATTATAGACTCCTTAATATTTCTTCAATCGGTTTGAAATACTCGCGCTGTTTTTTTATAAATTCAGTATAATTAAAAGCATCTTTTTCTAGTAACTGAGCTGATTTATCTAGCAATGCTTCCGCATCAAATAATAAATCATTAACAAAATACCTATCTGTAAGATTGGCCTCTTTCAAGAGGTAATGAATTTTACTCTCCATATCCCCATATTCTTTCATCTCAAATGATATGAAAGGCTTTTCATTTAGAATTGAAAAGACAGTCCCATGAAAGAAAGAAGTTACGATTAAATTGCAATATTTGAATACTTGAACAAACTCTAAAGGATTAAGATTTCCAATAAATTTTGTGTTTCCCAAGTGTTGATAAAAAGAAACATATTCAAATTGGCTACCAAAATTGCTTCGATAAAGATTCACTAACTCCGTATTTGTTCCCATGAATCCTATAACCGGTTTTGACAAATCAATTCCTGCACGCACTATCTTCTTTTCTATATCAATCTCAGGAAAATTAATTAAAAACGTTGGATCACTTACAATATGAATGTCTTGATCTGTCATTGTTGAGATTAACATTTTGGTATGTTCATCACGGACACTCACACATATATAATCCTCTAAGTACTCTCTTAATTTCTTTTTCACTTCTTCTGGATATAAACCATAAGGTGTGCGGTTAGCAGAAGCTGCATAACTTATTTTTTTGCAGTTCAAAGAATTAGGAAGCCAATAAATATTTGGTAATGGTAGTTCGTTATTTGTTTTCCATACCTCATCACTTCCGGTAATGACAACATCATAATTTTGTTGGTTTATATATTCTATTCCTTCCTCTAGGCTATCAATCAATTTTAATGAAGATAATTTCATCTGATGTTTAATAAATTTTTTCATACGATAATAATTAATTAAACTTTTAAAACGGATATGGAAACGTCCAAAATTATATTTTTTAAAATCATGAATCTCACGTTTTCTAAGGTTCAAATTAATAATTTCCACGTTATTTTTTGTATCCATATTTAAAACTTTTTTATATAAACTATAGGCTTGAAGAATTGCACCATAGTTATTCGCTCTATGAAAGGTAAGTATACCTATTTTTTTCATTTTTTCACCGCCTTTTTGAATGCGTCATAATAAAACAAAATATCTTTTTTCATAAGAATTAATTCCATAAATTTGACATTATATTTCATCATAAAAACTAGTAAAAAGCTAACTCCACAAAAAGTATAGGAAACAAATGATGCTAGTGCTGCACCATTAATATTCATCGTCGGAATAAGTATGAAATTTAATCCGATATTAATAAGTACCGAGAGGCTAAATATTGTTACAGAAAGGACTCTTTTTCCATCTGCAATAAATAATGTATAAATAAATTTATAAAAAATCATAGATACATTACCGCCAATAATAATGACTAACGGCACGTATGCACGAATAAATTCATCATCATATAAAAATCCAATTAGCATTCGTCCAAATGCGACAAAAAACAAGACCATAAGTAGCGAAAACACAAAATTAAACTTAATGGCTTCCACAATGGATTTAATATCATTCTTTTTTGCATTTTTCCCGAAAAGTACATCTTTAAACGCATCAGGAATCAACCATAATTGTCCACCTAAATTGACTGCTAACGAATATATTCCAACATCATCAAACTCTGCCATTTCTTTTAAAATGAAGATGTCAATATTGTAGTTTGATGTAATAAGTAAAAGTGTTAATAATGGTAGTATGCCGACTTGGACAGCTCGAACAAAAAGAGATCTGTCAAATCGAACACCTAAGTTAAATACATGGATTTCTAACATACTTAATTTAGTAGCAATGTCAACAATCAGTTGCAATAGTAACATGAAAAAGATGAACAACAGATTTGCATCAGGTAAGAAAAAGAAAATGACAAATAAGGAAAATGTATGTACAATAGTTGTCACAATTTTTGAAACATTTCGCACATGAATATTTTCGATAACACACAAAAAATCCATCTGTCTTGCTGTTACATGTAAAGGTATTAATAGTAAAAAATACTTATAATCCATTGATAAAACAAAAAAAACAACTAATGTTATTATATAATTGAAAATCATCTGCCACTTATAAAATTGTATAAATTTTTCTTTGACCTTCGGTATTTTTTCTTTTTTAAAACTTGAGTATCCTTGATAAACACCGAGATTTAAAAAAATCGCAACAAGTACAACAATATTCATGACATAACTATAATGACCTTTTAATGTTGCACCTAAGTAACGATTGATTAAAATTGAATTTACAAGTCCAAGAATTACTAAGATAACTTTGGTCCCTATTGTATGAATATAAGGATTTTTTCGCATTTTTGTAATAACTTTCAAATACTTACCTCTTATCTATCTTTTGTATAGTAATCAACATGACTATTGTCTTTTACTTTTGTCAATACAGTTCCTAGAATTTTAACATTAGTTCGTTCAATTTGTTCTTTTGCTTGTTTGACCTCTTCAATCTTCGACTGATTGGATGCTATAACAAGTACAATACCATCAGCAAGTGTTGCCCAAATAGAGGTATCAGACATACCTAATACTGGAGGTGTGTCAATTAAAATAATATCGTAATCTACTCTTGCCTGTGTAATTAACTCTTTTAGTTTTTGAGAAAAAAGCAATTCAGAGGGTTCCGGCGGTTCAATTCCAGACGTTAAAATATCCAATGTCGGATAATCCGGTACCGATTTTATAAATTCCGAAAATTCTTGATTACCAACTAAATAATTCGTTAAACCATTATTTTTTCGTAAGTCAAAAAGCTCATGAATTGTAGGTCTTCGAAGATCCCCATCAATGAGTAACGTTTTTAAAGAATACTTTGCCATCGTAATAGCCAAGTTTGAGATTGTTGTGGATTTACCTGCTCCCTGTTTTGCACTTGATAACAAAATCACTTTTTTAGGAGAATCAACGTTTGTGAACCGTAAGTTTGTTCTCAAAACACGAAAAGCCTCTGCTTCATGCTCTGTGGGTTGATGAAATGTCACTAAATTTACATTCATAAACTTTACCTCCCTTTAAACTTTGGTATCTCTGATAATACAGATAGACCAATTAATTTTTCTATATCTTCTTTCGTACGCAATCGATTATCTAACTTATGTATAATAAATATAACAATTAAAGCCGTTAATACCGCAACGATTCCTGCTAATACAAGATTTATTATCACATTGGGACCTTCTTTATATCTTGGTATATCTGCATAATCCACGATTTGGATATTATCAACACCAACAATGTCTTGGGCTCGAATCACTAATGTTTCTGACAGTTTATTTGCAATCTGTGCAGCACGTTCCGGATTTGTATCAATATATGTCACCATAACAAATCTCGACTCTGAGAGTGTTTCCACATCAAGTCGATCAACCATGGTCAAATAATTCATATTTAACCCAAGCTCATCGATTACTTCACGTGTAACTAATTTTGTTCGAAGTAATTCTCTATAATCGAGAACTAACTTGGAATCAAGTTGTAAATCCGACATACTAATTGATGAGGCAATATCGGTATCTTTACCTATAAAAAGCGTCGTGCTCGCAAGATATGTTTCTGGTATATATAGATTTGTCATTATAAAGGTCGTCGAACAGCCCACAATAACAAAGATTAAAATAAGCCACCACATCTGTAATATACTGTGTATAAGCTTTTTAAAGCTAATTTCTTGTAATTCATTGTTCATATGCTCACCTCTTGTTATTTAAAGCACGTCAACGAGTTCCACTAAATATTGTCCGTAATCTGTCTTCTTTAAAGGTTCTGCTAAAGCAAGAAGTTCTTCTTTATTTATATAACCTTTAATATATGCAATTTCTTCAAGGCATGCTATATAAAATCCTTGTCTTGATTGAATTGTTTCAATAAAGTTTGATGCACGAATAAGCGAAGAATGCGTTCCCGTATCAAACCAAGCCATACCTCGTCCAAATAACTTTACATCTAATGCGTCTAACTCAATATATTTATTATGTACTTCTGTAATTTCTAATTCACCGCGTTCAGAAGGTTTTATCTGTTTTGCAATCTCAACAACACGATGATCGAAAAAATACAAACCAGGAACTGCATAGTAGGAGATAAAATCCTTAGGTTTTTCAACAATTCGCTTTGCTTTTCCATTTTCATCAAAGTCTACAACACCATATCGTTCAGGATTTTTTACATAATATCCAAAAATAGTAGCACCTTTATTATTGTATCTAGCTTCTTGCAATTCACCCACAAATCTAGACCCATAAAAAATATTATCGCCAAGAACTAAACATACATCATCTGTACCTATAAATGATTCTGCAATAATAAATGCATCCGCCAAACCTTTGGGTTCTTCTTGTACTGCGTAGGAAATGCTTAATCCAAGTTCTGAACCTGTTCCTAATAATACTTGGAAAGAATGTTGATCTTCCGGTGTCGTAATAATAAGTATCTCACGAATATCTGCTAGCATAAGGACAGATAAGGGATAATATATCATCGGTTTATCATAAATTGGTAATAGTTGTTTTGAAATCGCCTTTGTTACAGGGTACAAACGTGTCCCCGATCCACCTGCAAGTATAATTCCTTTCATGATATTCCTCCATTCTATAGTAAACTATAGTTGTTAATGTACCATTCAATCGTCGACCTTAAACCAATTTCAAAGCTTGTCTTAGGACTCCACCCTAAATCTCTCTCGATTTTTGAGGCATCAATCGCGTACCGTCGATCATGACCTTTTCTATCCTCGATATAGGTGATCAAAGAATGATTAATGTGGTTAAACTCAGGTTGTCCTTCTAATTCCTCTTGTAATATCTTAATAATCAACTCAACAATATCCTTATTCTGCATTTCATTACGTCCACCAATATTATAAACTTCACCAATCTTAGAATCTCGAAGAACCTTTTCTATACCACTGCAATGATCTTTAACATATAACCAGTCCCGAATGTTTTTACCATCTCCATAAATAGGTAATGCTTTGTTATCCAATGCATTAAGAATCATTAGCGGAATTAATTTTTCCGGAAATTGATAAGGACCATAATTATTTGAACATCGTGTTATATTCATCGGAAATCCAAAGGTATCAAAATATGATTGTACAATTAAATCTGCCGAAGCTTTTGACGCTGAGTAAGGGCTATGAGGACTTATGGGTGTTGATTCCGAAAAGTACCCTTCGGGCCCAAGCGATCCGTAAACCTCATCTGTTGAAATCTGCAGAAATTTTTTCTCTTTTTTAAATCCGTTTTCGATTTCCCAATGTTTTTTTGCGACATCTAAGAGTGTCTGCGTTCCTAAAATATTGGTTTGGATAAACACAGATGGATTTTCTATACTGCGATCAACATGACTTTCTGCAGCAAAATTAACAACATAATCTATGTTGTAAGTTTCGAAAAGTGTATTTACTTTTTGACGATCACATACGTCTCCTTGAATAAATTCGTAAGAAGGATATGATTGAATTTCTTTAAGATTTTCAAGATTCCCCGCATAAGTTAACAAATCATAATTAATGACTTGTATTTCTTCCTGTGGGTATTTTTCATAAAGATAATGGATATAATTTGAACCAATAAAGCCTGCTCCGCCTGTAATTAAATATGTCTTCATAGTTACCTCCATATGGACACGTATTAATAGCCTTTTCTCATACTATTTTTCGTATCTCTTCTGTGCAATCTCCCATAAAAAGTTGTCTTTTTCGATTTCTACATCATTCATCGTTAGTATTTCATCTTGTGCAATGTCCCGTGTTACTATAGCATTTTCAGCTAATGAAACAGACAGAGCATTTTCTTTACGATAAGTCGAATAGTTGTCTACAAGTCCATAATAGTCATAACCACCAATACAATCCAATCGCTCTCCCTTTTTCAACGGTCTTTTTGCAAAGGTTGCAACATCAACAAGTGGACGTTCAGCAATCGGTTCAATGGTTGATTCTCTATTTAAAACCATATTAACTGCACCGACAAGTATTTCAATAGAACAAAGATGATAGGGTCTATAGAACAAATAATAAGGTCCTGTTCCCATTTTATAATATTGCATATCATCAATAACTTGTGGATGATTTGAATGTCCTATAACGAATACGCCACCTGATGGCTCTGCTCCCGGAATTATTTCAATGACTTTGTTTTTATGAAGTATTCCACCTTCTTCTTTTGGTTTTATACGATTGACAATTTCATCAATTGACATATTATGCCCATGCATTCCCCTTACATCCGGCAGATATCCAGTAGCATTACTCACAAGTCCCATCTCAATATTCATCTTCGTTCCATCTGCAAAGGAAGATATTTTATAGGGGTTTTGCTTATATGCATCTGACCAAGGTTTAACTGAAGTCGGTGTCGCATGTATATCCGTAAAATTTTTAAATTTTCCTAAGGCCGTAATATCAAAACCTAGAATTGAAACATAGTCAAATAGCTGTTTAACCACTCCGGGTTCATCACCATCTTGTCCAGAATAAATCACATTATGTTCTTGTGCCATTTGCTTAAGCTCCGGTCCGATGCAAATATCCATCTCAGGATTGGTAACAATATGTTTGCCCGATAAAATGCTGTTATATGCCACACGAGCTCCAAATTCAGGTGCTCCTGTTGTGTCAACAACAATGTCTGCATCACTCTCATAAATCAAATTCGAATCTGAAACAAGTGCAATTTTATTATTGTTTTGAGCCGCCTTCAATTCTGCCGTTGAAGTACATTCTTGGTACTCTAAGCTATGATTACATTGCTTAACTATGCGGCGAACTTTATCCATGTCTCGGCCATAAATCAGTGAAATACGCACACCTTTCATAAATGATGCTTGAATAATCATGCCACGTCCGATAAATCCGGTACCAACAGCAGCAATTTTAATTGCTTGTCCTTCACGTTCTCGTTCATTCAACTTTTTGTATATTTGACTATACATACGCATCCTCCTCTTCCAATCCTTCTAGCCACTAAAAAAGTTATACCATTTTTTCTTTTTATTATTCGTATTAACGTGAATATCTAATAGGGGCTGATTCTTAATAATACGCTTTGGATTCTCATTAAATAATTGGTTAGCAATCGTCTCTCCAAAACGTTCACGCACAGATTGATATCCATCCAATAACTTGGGTGCTCGTTTACTCAAATTATGTGCATCTGACGCAATAATATGAACAAGGCCTGCTTCGATTAATTGTATCGCTCGTTTACTTGTTTTTGCATTTGTAAGATAACTTGAGGTTAATTGTCCATAACATCCTTGGCGAATCAAATTTATTAGTTTTTCCGGATCTCTTTGAAAAGATACATATCGCTCAATATGTGCAAGAATAACCTGTTTTCCTTTCGCAATGATTTGGAAAATCAGCTCTTCATGAGCAGGATAATATTGGTGAAACGGTAATTCTATTAGATAATAATCAGATTTAGCCAGACTATATGCTTTTTGATTAAAAATTGCCGAAACACCTTCTTCATTCAAATGAATCTCATTTCCTAAATACAATTCTAACTCAAGTTTTTCTTCCTCTAATCTTTCAATCAACCTATAATAATTTTCTAAAACAAAATCATTATTATAGTCAGGAATATTATAATGGGGGGTAGCAACTATAGAATGTAATCCCTCACTAATAGCTATTCTAGCCATATCCACTGCCATATCTAAATCTTTAGCTCCATCATCCACGCTAGGAATCAAGTGAATATGTGTATCTATCATCATGCATCATCGCCTTTATCTTATTATACGTATTATTCTGTACAGTTGTCAAACGATATTATTTTTCGATAATCATTGTCTAATAACAATTATAATTTTACATTGATATTTATCATCTGTCAAATTTTGGTAATTTTTTGTCTTTATCCGATAAAATAATTTGCGAATGTTCAACTGGCCAAGATATATTTAAAGTTGAATCATTATATATAATCCCGTCTTCGTCTTCAGGATGATAATAATCCGTTGTTTTATATAAAACTTCCGTTTGGTCTTCTAAGGTCAAAAAACCATGCGCAAATCTAGGAGGCACATAAAACTGTCGTTTGTTGTCTGCAGATAATATGGTCGCGTACCACTGGCCATATGTAGAACTTTCGTTACGTAAATCAACCGCTACATCATAGATACTTCCACTTATAACTCGCAAAAGTTTCCCTTGAGGTTGATTCACTTGAAAATGAAGCCCACGTAAAACATTTTTTTCAGATTTCGAATGATTGTCTTGAACAAAATCAATATGTATCCCCATGTCTTCAAATGCTTTTTTTGTGTAGGTTTCCATGAAAAACCCCCGTGCATCTTCATATACTTTGGGTTCAATTACATATAGTCCATCAATTGAAGTCCTTTGAAAATCAAAGTTTCCCATTATAACGCCTCCATCCTGTTCTTTAACATTATATATACTTTTATTCAGTTTATCACAAAAAAAATAAATGCTCAACAAACCTTTCTTACTATAGCTTTTTATGCTACTATAAAAAATATCAATATATCACATAAGGCGGTGTTTAATAATGAACATACATATTCGCAAAAAAACTCTAAAAATACTTTTGTTTTTAATGACACCATTATTTATTATTGCCCTCTTTCAGTATATTTCTGTCTACCGCTCTATCGATAATCCAAATGAAGCCAAACACGAATCAGCTTCGTTGAATATCTACAAGTATATTCAACATAATGAAGCAATTCAGAAATTAGAGTTAACTTTTTCCTACGATATATTGAATTCTTTTTTTCAAGATACCTCGCTTCATATGAAAACATCAAATGAACAGGTGAACGTAAGCACTTTGTTTATAAATCCTGATACGAAACAACTACTAGGGAAACTAAGCTCTAGCAAGAGATCCGAAATTGATTTTGCTGCATCCTATGAATTAGTGCTTGTAGATGATATGTTCATTTTTAATATAAATGAAATACAATTAGGTAAAAGTCCTCAATATATGAGTAATTACATTTTTAATCAATACTATAACTTTGATCAGATTATTATTCCGCTAAATACCCAATCCGAAGATTTTTTTGATGATTATTTCAACGCATTGCTCGAGAACACATCAATTAACTTAAACAAAACTGAACATGCCTTTGAATATAAATTTGATGTCGCTGAAATCACTTATCTACATCAGCTATATCCCATATACGATGAATATAGTTGGGTTGATTATCCCGTTCGAAGAAGTAGCAATCAGAAATACCTCGAATTATCCCAGCTACAACTAATGAAACCCGCATTAGACGCCTCCGATTTAATTGAGATGCTCAATCAAAATGGTTATTATGCAGAACTACTAACAAATACATCCAATGATGTTATTTTACGCATTAAGGATATGGAAAGAAACTTTACGATTGATCTCAATCTCATTTTTAATATCGATGTTTTACAAGATCATTCCCTTCAACTTAGACTCGACCATATACAAACTGCATCCGGAAAAGCAATTACTTTATCCAATGAAATTTTTATGAATTATATAGAATCCATTATTGATACATTTGATACAAGGTCTCTTGATCAGTATCATATTATTGACAGTTCATTGAATTTAACCCATTTACACTTATATTTTGAACAAACTTCTTGGACAATTATGGTATACATGATTGGTTCAGATCTTGAAAGTAGCTATAATTTTTATAACAATGCCCTGTCTGGTCATGCTAGTACTGACCTAGAAGAAATGATGCGGGGACATACAAGCGAAAACATTCATGTCGTTATCGAAACTGGTGGAACAAAAATTTGGCGACTAGATACTATTAGTCCGGGAATTAATCAGCGTTGGAAAATTAGTAATGGCAATATGGATCTGCTCCAAACGTTAGAACGAAAGAATATGTCTGATCAAGAAACGCTCTACGATTTCACTTCATGGGCTATTGAATCATATCCTTCTGATAATTATGCACTTATTCTATGGAATCACGGCGGAGGGTCACTTTACGGTTTTGGATTAGATGAATACTTTCCTAAGGACAGCTTAACTTTAGATGAAATCGATAATGTATTAGAGTGCGTCACTCACGAACAAACTATGCTTTTTGAAGTCATTGGTTTTGATGCCTGTTTAATGGCTACTTTGGAAACTGCTGCAATATTAGAACCTTACGCTAATTACCTCATTGCCTCTGAAGAAACCACTCCAAATTCCGGATGGGACTATGAACAAATACTAACTTATCTGGGTGATGGAGAAGCTTATAATGGAAAAAGTTTTGGAGAACTTGTTGTTTCCAGTTTTTTTGATTCTTCTATTAATAAAAACCAAGATGGCTTATTAACATTATCCGTCATAGATCTAAAACTTATCCCAACCGTCATTCAACGAATGAATGCACTTTTTGAATCTGTCATAGAAACAAATCAGCTTAACCTTTTATCAAAAACACTTCCCAAAATCAAAGCTTTTGGTGGGAATACTGAATTAACGGGATATACAGATCATTATGATATTGAAAATTTTGCTGAACGTACGCTCGAGTTTTTACCCTCTGAATCAAATAGATTACTTGCAGCTATAAATGACGCTGTCGTACATAAAGCTAACGGTTACCTTTCAACCGATGCAGGAGGATTATCTTTTTATCTTCCTTTTTATGACCTTGAAAAAAATAAAAATCTAGCAGATTTGTATTCACCGGTATCCTTCTCTGATTCATATTTTTCATTTGTTAATCAATTCGTTACGTATCGGTTGAGTAACAATGTATCAAGCACGATGATTCCGTATACACTCCATAAAGAAGCCCGTCCTTATCAAATTCAGATTGCAGACGGATTCGAACATCTCGTTAGTGATATTTACTTAGGCGTGTCTGTATTTGGACTTCGCAATGATGGAGAATATCGATTAAATCTAGGCTACGATGCTTGGATTTATGAGTCCTTTGAAAGCGGTCTTTACGAAGAATCCTTTGGTTATTGGCCAACGATTGGAGACACCTACCTACCTATTTCTGTCGTGTATAACGGAAATGATTATATCGAATATGAAACCCCTGTTCTACTTAACAATGAACCTATTATGCTTATCAGTGCTTGGCTATATGATGAAGAACGCTATATAATATTTGGAGGTCGCCCCATTATAACCGATGAAGGTCTTACGGATCGAAATACTATCGAATTTGAAGATGGAGATCAGATTGATATTCTTTATTCTTATTACAACAAAAGCACGGACCAATGGACTGAAGAAATTGCAACTTCATTGACCTATGATCGTGCTTCTGAGCTCATCGTCACCAATAAATCACTGAAAGAAAACAGTGAATATGGCCTCTCTTTTATCATTAAAGATCTTAACGGAACATTAAGTTATACGGAAATGATTCGTTTCATTCATGAATAGTTACATATTAAAGTATTTTTTTCATTTTATCAATTTCATATTTATTACATATTAAAAGTTTATCACCGGATTGAACGACAATCATGTCTTTCAATCCAACTGCTTTTATTTCTAAATTATCTGTCAAAACAATATTTCCGTGGGAATCAACACTTTTAAAATCAGATTTTAATACAATATTATTTTCCTCATCTTTATCATAAACATCTTCATACGCTGTAAATGAACCTACATCGTTCCATCCGAACTCTGAAGGAATCACTTTAACATGACTCGATTTTTCCATGACCCCATAATCAATAGAAAGTCTTTCAAAATCATCAAACAAAAGACGGGTCTTCTCTGCTAGCAAGGTCCCACTTAAATTCTGATCAATATAAAACTGTATATTCTTTAATACACGATAATGCTTTGGCATATGTTTTTTAATTTCCCGCATGATTGTTTTGACACTAAAAATAAACATTCCACTATTCCAAAGATATGTTTTTGCCTCAAAATATTCTTTCGCTTGTTCAAGTTTTGGTTTCTCCAAAAATTTTTCAACTTTATATATCTTTTTTAATTCTATATCCTGGTCTACTTTTATATAACCATAACCAATCTCAGGTCGTGTCGGCCGAATACCTAGCGTAATAATATCTCGATTATATTCTGCCTCAGATGCTCCGATTTTTACAGTTTCAATAAACGCTTCCTTGTCCATAACAAGATGGTCACTTGCTAAAACAACTAAAGTTGCGTCATGTTGACGTCTCTGAATGTATAGACTACTAAAGCCAATCGCTGCTGCAGTATCTTTAAATGCAGGCTCTATAATAAGATTTTCTTTCGGTAACATTGGTATTTCTTGATTGATCGCATCTGCTTGAACAATATTTGTTGCAATATAAATATTTTCAATCGGAATCAAGGGTAGAATTCGCTCAACCGTTTCTCTCAGCATTGATTTATCTGAAAAAAGTTTCAACAATTGTTTTGGATGTTCATCTGTACTTAAAGGCCAGAACCTCTTTCCGGTTCCTCCTGCCATAATGAGTGCACAAAGCATAATATCCCTCCTAGTTCTTTTTTACAATAGTAGCATTCAAAATTGTGGCTGTCAACAAAAGAGGCATTTTAAATAAATAAATTATATGCTAAAATATGAACAGACTAAACAATGTATATATAATCAGATTAGACTAGGAGGAAGATATGAATTATAATAAAAAACATGTACTTCAAACTTTAGAATCTACGTTTTCCACGTTTATAGAGACCGTCAATCAACTTGATCACCTCGAACCTAGCCAATATACTTCAGATAATACAATGATTGTAATGATTGATATGATTAATGGCTTTTGTAAAATCGGACCATTACATAGTGATTTTGTCAATCAAATGATTCCTAAAATGGCAGGTTTTCTTGATACCATGATTCAAAAGAATATTCCGGTCATCTCTTATAGGGACTCCCATCCCGCTGATGCCGGTGAATTCAACTATTTTCCACTCCATTGTGTCGAAGATTCTGAAGAATCAGAACTTGTTTCAGAGCTACAAAGAACTGAATTAATTGATATTACCAAAAATTCAACTAATGGTTTTCTTGCTCAAAACCCTATAGACCTTCCGATTATTAACAAAGAACATTTAGAACATATTCTTGTAATAGGCTGTGTGACCGATATATGTATTAGAGATTTTTCTACAACAATGGCAAAACATCTTCAAGAAATAAATCATTCTGCAAGAGTTACAGTCATCGAAAATTTGGTCGACACCTTTCATATTGAAGCTAGTCATGACCGTGAGACAGAACATTTACTCGCCTTATATCATATGCAGGCCTCAGGAATAAAATTAGTCCGTGTATAGAAGAAACGATGTTCTTCACTAATCATAGTGAAGAACATCGTTCATATTATTCATTAATTCTTCTAGATATGCTTTCATTTCATCTTTTAAATCATCGCGACGTAATGCAAATTCAACTGTTGCTGATAAAAATCCCATCTTATTCCCAACATCATAGCGTTTTCCCTTGAAATCATATGCATACATTGCTTCTTCCTGAGCTAGCTTCTCTAAAGCATCTGTCAACTGAATTTCACCGCCTGCCCCCGGCGTCTGATTTTCAAGATAATGAAAAATACGGGGAGTAATAATATATCGACCTAATATAGCAATATTAGAAGGTGCAACATCTTGATTTGGTTTTTCAATCATTTTCTTAATTTGATAAATACGCTCCCCTACACCGGGTCCATCCACAATTCCGTATTTACTTACCTCTTTCCAGTCAACTTTTTGAACGCCCAAAATGGAGGCCTTATATTTTTCATAAGTGTCCATAAGTTGTTTAAGACAAGGTGTTTTTGATATAACTACATCATCACCTAACATAACAGCAAAAGGTTCGTCGCCGATAAATTTTTTCGCAACTAATACAGCATGTCCTAATCCTTTAGGTTCTTTTTGTCGAATAAAATGAATATTGGCAATATTCGAAACATCTTGGGCGATTTTCAATAAGTCATAATGTTGTTTTTCTTCTAATGTTTTTTCCAATTCATACGACATATCAAAGTGGTCTTCTATTGAACCCTTTGACCGTCCTGTAATAATAATAATATCTTCAATCCCAGAATGAATAGCTTCCTCAACAATATATTGTATTGTTGGCTTGTCAACAATCGGTATCATTTCTTTGGGTTGTGCTTTTGTTGCCGGCAAAAATCGAGTTCCTAAACCGGCAGCAGGAATTACAGCCTTTCGAATTTTCATAACATCTCCCTTTCTAAACCATTTCATCAAAGTACATATTTTTAACCGTTTTCTTATTTGAACATTTTTTTATCATCATATATGGTCTACAATCATAATTATTCTGTCGATTATATGCAAAACAGCTTGTCACTTTTCGTTCCTCAACCTCATGAATAATTATTGGCCATCCATTAGCAAAGTGCAACAAAAACTGTTTGATCTTCTTGTAATTTTCAATTTTACTATTGCAATTTTTATTATAATAAATTTTTCTGACTTCTATTTTTTTGTCCTTGTTTTCTCCATACTGATACAGTAAAATAAGATTTCCATCAACCTCATATATCTGTCCATTCTCAGAACGTGTTTCTTGATATATTCGATATGCTAATGCAGGCGTTTGCATGGGTGAAAAGTCATCGTCGTTTTCAAAGTGAGTATTTAGAAAACACTTCTCAAACTCTTCAAACGTTAAAATATTAGATATATGATTAGCATAAGATTGCCTAGTACACTCATCTAGATACTTTTCAGTATAAATGGTTGTATTATATTGTTTCGAAACAAATTGATAACCAAATGGCTTGTAATAACGTTCGTCAGCTGGCAATAAAATAAGATGGTCAACATTTTGCTCCATTGAAAGTTCCTCTGCATAGCTCAACATTTTACGCATCAACCCACGTCTTCGATAGTCATCTCTTGTCGCAACAGCTACAATATAAAAAATTTTCAAGTGCTCTCTCTCACTATTAATGCTATATGGATTCAAGTGTAACATGGCTACTATTTCTAATGTATCCTTCAATAAATCCTCAGCAACGATCACTTGGTTCTCTTTCATAACCACATTAAAATAAAAGTCCAAATACTCTTTTGAGTCTTCCGGAAAAATCATTTCCCATAAGACACGTATTTTTTTGTGATCATTCTTGTTGCTCAATCGAATATTCATATTTTGCCTTTCAATCTTTTCGTCGTATCGTATATTTGTCCTCTAATCGAATCGGTTCATAGGATAATTTGGATTTTCTTAAACCCTCAATACCTAAATCTTCCTCTCGGTTCACTAATTTTGCTTCTGGATAAAATTCTTGTAAAAACAATTGAGAAAGAAAAGGATATAATCCCCGAATATCTGTATTTGCCTTTTCAACATGAATAATAACTTCTTCCTCATTATTAATTGTTGAAGCAATAGACATGGCCTCAAGGACATTATTAATATATATTCCTATCGCTTTTGCACCTAAAATCTCTAAGTGATCAATGATATAATCAATACCTTCAATTTCATGATCGACCTGTTTTGTCATATGGTCATGATTATCTGTCCATTTTTCTAAAAATAAATTAATCTCATCTCGATCTTCTTCCGTCAATAAACGATATGTATATTGGTCTCCATAATCGCGTAAAAATGCATTAATATGATTACGTTTTTTTCTCAGTTTCTTTCCTGGCAAATTCCGCATCTTATCCGCATCGTATATATAGTCTGAATAATTGCGATTTGTGCTAACTTCATATTGATCACCATACATCTCTTTTACAAATTCTGCAAATGTAGTATCCACTGAATACATGACAAAACTTTCTTCCAAGTTTTCGAACAAGTCGACTGCTTTCTCAAATGCTTCTTGAAAATATTCTTCTTTGCATAATGGCATTTGTGAAAAACAATGATCGTTAAAGTGTCCAAACATTATTATATAATTGGGATGATAATAAATGTGTTGATGGTTACGGTTTTTCCATAAAAATAGCGTTGTAAGTCCAAATTCGCAACTTTCAATCCGCCGTATTGTTAAATATGATAAAAATTTGTCTATATTCTCTAAACTTAATTCTTCTAAATCTTTACATGTATCTATACGAAGCTCATTATCTGTTTGCATATAAACCTCTTTCTCTATTATTATTGCTACACTATACTATTATATCAAAGTTTTTGATTATTGCAACTCACTTACCTTCCTGCCATATTCGTCAAGAACTTTTGTAGAGTAAAGTTCTGGCTTAGGCGAAGCCTCCGCCAGAACCTCCTCATCAATCCGTACGTGAGGTTTTCCCTCATACGGCTTTCCGAAGCTCTTCTTCCATCAGCATTACGATACTAATGCAATACGTTTCAGTCCTAGATTTCTGAACAAGTCCACGTGTTTACCATATTGGTAACGCTTGGGCTTTTGTTTCTTCCGATTATACCAATACACAAGTCTCATCAGTAAATATCTATCAAGCTTAAAAAGTATTCGCTTGTTCGATATATGGTAATAGCCTCGCCATCCCACAATCTTTCGATTTAGTCTCTTTATCATTTCTTCCAGGTCCTGATATAATGTTGCATCTTTTAAGGTTTCTTTTACTACCTCTTTTATGACTCTTTGTTTCTTCTTACACACCCACATGTCTGTGGCAAAGTATTCAGCACCATTAAGTTTACGCATCTTGACTTTCCTTATTTCCATGCCAAGAAACACAAATCCCTCTTTTCCTTCCCATAGATTTACAATTTTCGTTTTCTCCATGTTCAGTTCCAGTTCCAACCGGCTCATTATCAGCTTAACTGCCTTGAAGCTGTTTGATACATCTTTGTGATTCTTGCAAACAATCACAAAGTCATCAGCAAACCTCACCAGTTTACCCAGATGTCCGTAATGGGTTTCCCATTTACTATCCAAATAGTCCAGATACAGATTCGCAAGTAGAGGCGAAATCACCCCTCCTTATGTAGAGATAAACGTTATGCCGAGTTAAGATGAGTTTTCCTTGATAATTAAGGCTTTATAAATATTTATCTCGGCATAATATTACCATGTCCCTTGCTTTTTGATATGCTGTAATCATTAAAAGAAAAGGAGGCATGCCTTATGAAACTTGAAATGATTACAGAAAACTTAATCAAACTTTTGCACGAAAACCATTACAATCGTGAAACTATCCGTTTTTATGAAAGAGAATGGAATAAAATCCATTCATTCCTTTTAGATGAATACGGAGATACTGTGTTTGAAATGGAACGAGGTTTGAAGTATCTTGAGCAAGAGTACAGCATTGTTACCAGGTATAACGACGGAACATTATCACAGCAACGAGTTCAACTGTTAAGAGTTGTGCATATGTTAGAAGATTATCGTCTTCATCAAGTATTAACAAGAAGATGTTACGCAGCGAAGAACCCAATCACACTTAATGATACTTATTCCACCGTATTTAAGGCCTATGATAATCATTTGTCTTCCAGTGGTTTATCTGTAGTACACTAAAACACTACCGTCGTATATCTACTGAATTTTTAGACTATATCACCCAGCTGAAACTTGATACTTTTTCTTTAATAACTATGGATACATGTAACTCATACATTAAAACACTCGCTGGATATAGCTTTAAAACAGTTGAGCAAAAAGTATGTGGATTAAGGCATTTTCTGAGATTTTTGTATTCTTCAAACAGGATTTCTGCTGATTATGCAATAAATATCCATATGCCCAATGTTTCCAAAAGTGCTAAACTTCCTTCTTCGTGGAATGAAGATGAACTTAAGTCTATGTTGGCAGTTATAGATAGAAACAATCCTATTGGCAAACGAGATTATGCAATGATTCTTCTTGCGTGTATTCTTGGGTTAAGGATTAGTGACATTAAAAACCTACGTTTTTCAAACTTTATCTGGGAAGATAAAAAGTTATCTATTATACAACACAAAACACATAAACCACTTACTTTACCTGTTTCTGATTCAGTTGGTTGGGCTGTTATAGATTATATCCAGAATGGACGTCCCAACTATTATGAAACAGATTTTATATTTCTAAAACATATGCCACCATTTGATACGATTGGTGACAGTAACCATATGAGCCAAATCATTCAAAGGTACATGAGAAAGGCAGGCATTGACCAAAGATATAAGAAACACTCTGGGTTTCATTCGCTGCGACATTCTGCAGGCTCGATGCTTCTTGAACTAGAAGCACCATTACCAGTGATTACAAATATACTTGGACATTCCGACTCAAACGTAACTGCCATATACTTAAAAACAGATCTCCAAAAGTTAAAGCAGTGCATCCTTTCTCCGGAGGATTTCTGATATGAATAATCCAGTTTATAGTAGTGTTTTTAAACAAGAATTTTATGATTTTATAGAACTGAAAAGAGCTCTCGGGTTTGCCTATGTTGCAGAATCAAATGCTTTCCGACGAATGGACGCCTTTTTTATTAGTAATAACCTTAACAATAAATGTGTTACTAAGGAACTATCTGACTTATGGTGTTGTAAAAGAAGTCATGAATCCATTGCTAACCAAGGCCATCGTATCAGTACAATGCGAGTATTCTGCAAATATTTAAATACTGTTGGACTACCTGCATACGTTCCGCCCAAGGGACTTACAAGAAAAGGTCCAAGATATAATGCACATATCTATACGGATGATGAGTTAAAACGCTTCTTTTCTGTCGTGGATAATAGCATGTCCGTCCCAAGTGAATGTCCTTATAGAGGCGATGTCATACCTATCTTTTTTCGTATTCTATATACGAGTGGCATGCGTGTATCGGAATTACGATTAGCAAAACTAAAGGATGTAAATCTTACTGAAGGATATATAACTGTTCATGAAGCTAAAAATCATAAAGAACGCATTATTCCTATTCATCCTGCATTAGTAGATAAATGTAAGCAATTAAAAGCAAAGATACATGCTACATCACCAGAAGAAGAGTACTTTTTTATGATACGACCGGGTCAACCAATGCAACTGTATAATGTTTATCATAACTTTAGGCGGTACTTAGATAAAGCAAATATTTCCCATACCGGTCGCGGGCCACGTGTTCATGATTTTCGTCATACTTATTGTGTGAACTTGCTTCGCAAATGGACCGATGAAGGTAAAGAACTTATAGCATATCTTCCATACATGAAGACAATGCTTGGTCATGAAGGTTTTGAAGAAACTGCCTATTACTTAAAACTCACTGCTGAGCGCTTTCCCTACATCAAGGACCAGTTAAAACAGTCTTTTCCAGATCTGATACAGGAGGCGATTATCGATGAAGAACATGAATTCTACTGATTTCGCTGACCTGATTACTGGATTTTTGACAGCGTATTTACCCTTACAAAGATGTTATGCTAAAAATACAATCCTCAGTTATAGAGACACACTAAAGCTATTCCTAAAGTTTTTATACGAGGTAAAAGGAATCTCTCCAAACGCATTCTATGTTAAAGACTTTAAGCGTGAGTTAATTATTGAATTCCTTGAATGGTATCGCCAAAATGGAGCTAGCATTTCAGCAGCTAATCAAAGATTAGCTGCCATAAAATCTTTTTCAGAGTATGCACAGTTTGAGAACATCGAAAGCATTGCCTTGTTACAAAATATATCTGGAATCAAAGCCAAAAAAGCACTACCTAAGGAAGTTTCGTTTATGTCAACAGCACAGGTGTCAAAACTTATTAACAAACCTGATATCAACAACAATACTGGTTTCAGACATCGTTTAATCCTTACCTTATTGTATGATAGCGGTTGCCGAGTGCAGGAGCTTTGTGACATTACATTAGCAGATGTAGCTATTAATGCGACATCAACTGTACGACTTCATGGAAAGGGTAATAAATATCGTACTATTGTTATCGCAGATGAAACAGGTAACCTGATTCAAAACTATATTCAACGATATATTCCTAATCCTATTGGCACATATCCGCTAATAACTAACAGATATCATCAAAAGATTGACCGAGACGGTGTCGCATACATTATAAAAAAGTATGCAAGAATAATTCGTAACGAAGATCCAAGTTTTCCAGAATACATTCACTGCCATACTTTCCGGCATTCCAAAGCAATGCATATGCTGGAGGCAGGAATAAACATCATCTACATAAGAGATTTCCTTGGTCACGAGGATATTTCAACAACAATGGTGTATGTTCGAGCTGATAATCGGTTGAAAAATGAAGCTATCAATAAGTTGTCTCCTAAACTTACTGGAGATTCAAATCTTCCTGATTGGAACAAGGACAAAGATTTAGTACGGTTTTTGAATTCTCTAAAATAAGATTGTATTATGCCGAGTTTAGAAAACAGCATTGCTATAACAACAGTGTTTACAAGCTGTAGCTCGGCATAATATCTAACCCTCCCTGCGGGCTACCGATGATACTTTCTTCATAATTTCCATTCTCCATAATTCCAGCCTTCAACCATTTCCGTATCATTTTATTGATCCGTCGGTCGTTGATTCGTCTTTTCACCAGCATCATCAGTTTCTCATGATTGATGTTATTGAAATATCCTTTGATATCTCCATCCAACACATAGTTTCCTCGGTTGTTACACGCTTTGCGTATCACTTCCAAGGCTTGATGTTGATTTCGTTTCGGTCTGAATCCATAGGAACAGTCTTTGAAGTCTGCTTCGAAAATCGGTTCAATCACTAGCTTCATCGCTGATTGTACGATTCGGTCTTTTACCGTTGGGATTCCCAATGGTCTTTTGTTACCGTCAGCTTTAGGTATGTATACTCGCCTAACCGGTGGTGGATTATAATTGTTTCCTCTCAGGTCTTCCTGAATCTCCTCAATTATCCTTTCCTCTCCATGGTTTTCGATTTCTGCTATCGTTTGTTCATCTACACCGGCACTTCCACCATTGGCTTTTACCCGTTTCCATGCTTCGTATAGAATATCTTCACGATAGATTTTGTCATATAAGGCATGAAATTTCCTCACCTTATTTCTCTTGGCTGATTGGTATAGTTTCCTCTGAAGTTGTCGAACTTTATCTTTTGGTGTTGTTAGCTTTTCAGCATTCACTCGCTCTTACCTCCTTCGAAAACTTGAACTAAGCAGGGACCCTTCCCTAGATGAAGTTTTGTTGTCTTCATCATCATCGGTACTATGCTCCCCTCCGACTGCCTTCTCACAAGATTCCCTTTCGCATTCACTTATAGTCCTCTTCTTTACCTTTCGGTGTGAGTGAGGCTCTCTCCAGTTCCGGACACTTACTTTCCACACATACCGCTTCCCATACACCGGGAACTTCTTCATCAAAGGCTCCAAGTTCCTCTTTGACTTCCATGGACTTCGCTATAATAGGTGTAGCTCGTCAGTTCCTTAATCCGATTTTACGGTTTTCTAACAGTGCTGCAGAATTCACTTTATGTTACGGTCTGCATGGTCGATAGAGCCACAATGTGCCCATTTTCATGACGCTTCATGCACCCAATTTCTCCCGATACATGGCCATATATCTACTGCGCTCCTTGGCGATTACGCAGGTCGGACTTACACCGACATGTAAGTGTCCAGCTTCGCTGGACACGCCCTATAACAATAAAAAAAAACACCCTCTTAGGTGTTTCGTAATAGCGAAGGACGGAATCGAACCGCCGACACTACGGGTATGAACCGTATGCTCTAGCCATCTGAGCTACTTCGCCATATTTATTTTTGAGATATAATCTCTAGTGGGCGCAACAGGGCTCGAACCTGTGACCCCCTGCTTGTAAGGCAGGTGCTCTCCCAGCTGAGCTATGCGCCCTGGGACTTGACTATTTTAGTACATTTTCGACTAATTGTCAATAGTTTTTTACAACATTATGAGTATGTTCCTCTGGATGACAGGACTTGAACCTGCGACCTCTAGACCCCCAGTCTAGCGCTCTACCAAACTGAGCCACACCCAGTTACTAGTTAAATATACTACGACCCAGAAGGGACTCGAACCCTCGACCTCCGGCGTGACAGGCCGGCGCTCTAACCAACTGAGCCACTGGGCCACTAACAGGGGCAGTAGGACTTGAACCCACGACATCCGGTTTTGGAGACCGACGTTCTACCAACTGAACTATACCCCTACATTTACTACATTCGCAAGTCATCAAACATTCCATACACAACTCTATTAAAACTCTTAAACAAGTTTGGTTCAAGCCCTCGATCTATTAGTACTAGTCAGCTGAACATGTTACCATGCTTACACCCCTAGCC